>PVMO01019459.1_pt1 | contig 676040 bp, 594 predicted proteins | sample 1853421 | NCBI WGS metagenome assembly PVMO01 (sample SAMN08533511, study PRJNA380276) | Human gut metagenome, whole genome shotgun sequencing project.
CGCTCGTGTGGAGACGTCGGGTTCCCCTTTTATTTTTACTCGGAGCAAAAATCGCTCCGATTCGATGCAGTTACGTGTCATCATTGGTTTTAAAAAGATATATCTGATGCCAATGATGGCATGCCCCGTCGTAAGAAGGTACGTACCACAATCTCATTGCTAAGACGCCCGAAATATGCCTTCGTCGATCCCTTTTGAGTCAGCCCAAAAATCGGGCTGATTTGATGAAGTGTGTGAGGCCACTTTTTAAAAAGGTTTTGTGGAAACAATGGCCTCATGGCCTATCGTACAATGGACCGTCCCACGTTTGGGGGTAGCTTACGCCTGGGCGCTTCTCCCCTTTCTTTATACTCGGAGCAATAATCGCTCCGATTCTCTGCACGAGGTGCCTTCATTGCCTTTTCAAGATTTATGAGGTGGCAATGAAGGCATGGCGCATCGTAAAATGTTGCGATACACAATTTCATGTTAAAGACGCCCGAAAAAATGCCTTCGTCGGGCGAGCCACTTCTTGGAATTTTTTCGGATGATGTAGGAAACCTTATTCGCCTACAGTCCATATCGGTCCATCTGCGTTGTCAAACGCGGCAGGCTTCCTAGAAGTACCCAAATCTTGTACGACGTCGTCAGCCTGCTTCGCGTTATTCCTAGCATCTGGGCCAATCTGGAGCCATATTCGAAAAAGGTAAATGGAAGGAAATACGATGGCGTTAGGAAAACGTAATAACGGGAATTTCCGCCTGTCGTCGGTGGAAGTGGGGGCTCCTCGCATCTGGATCCATCTGAACCGAATTCGCAAAAAGCAAATGGAAGAAAAGATCGGAACGGGGCATTCGTTGCATGACGTCGTCAGCCTGCAGCTTTTTTCCTCGCATCTGAACCAATCTGAGCCCCATTCGAATCATGTAAATAGAAGAAAGACCAGAACGCACGGCGCCAAACTGCCCCTCCTCATCCACCACCAAAAGGACTTGCCTTCTGCTTTGCAGAATCAAGTGGCTTTTGGTCCCCCGCCTTGGTAAGGCGGAACGGCTTTCGCCGTCACTAAGGCAAAAAGACCGTGACGTGAGCCCTGAACCGAACGTAGACACGAATTCGGTTCAGGGCTTTTTTAGGTTACATTTCTTATGGTAGTTAGGATACTTTGAATGAGTTAGGGCATTTATCCGGGACAACCTTAAGCAATGCAATCCTAGACAATACAACCGATCATACTATTACAAAGACGAAATCATGCAATGTACTCTATATTTTCACCACTGCCTGCCTTCGTGTTTTGCCTCTGAGCTCGACTCGTAGAGTCGATCCGCCCCACCAGGGCGGGGGACCGAAACCGGTAAATTTCAAAAAGTTTATCATCATTAGAATTTCCCGGTTTTGGTGGTGGATGAGGAGCGGCAGCGACGTTTCCTTACGAACGGCAGTGAGGTAGATTCGCCCGGAGTTTCGAAGGTCGCTTTTGAAGCGGAGCGAAAGTCCGAGAAACATGTCCCTGGGCGAATGAAGTTCCGCCCCCACCCGGAGGGCGGTTTGGGGCGGACTCGTACGGTCGTTTGCCTTATAGTTTCCGAATATCAATTCCGGTTCTTTCCATCACTATCTCATCAATATATTTGCAGACTTCATAGAAATTGTTCTTAATCCAGTCATTATCAATGCGAAAGACGGCATAACCCCAATCCATTAATACTTTGGAACGCTCTTCATCGTATTCTCTTTGTTTGGGGGTATAGTGATGGATGCCATCGACTTCGATGATGAGTTTTCCTTTGGCACAGTAGAAATCCGCTATATATCCTGCGATACGCTTTTGTCTTACAAAGCGTATCGGGTATCGTTTTAGGAAACCAAACCAAAGCTTGGATTCCTCCGGGGTCATATGGCGGCGCATTTCACGGGCATAGGCGAGGTTCTCTTTATCCTTGTGATTTTGGTAGTACGTTTTCATAGGGCATCTCCTTTTAATGCAGTAGGATAAATCCTGTTATATGGGTCATTATGCCCGAAAAGTCCGATGAAATCTATATAGTAGGATGAATGTCCGTTTTTGAGAGATAAATGGGATAAAATGAAGGATAATCGGGATTTGAAAAGACCGTAAGGAAAAAGACTGTTTGGCGCCGTGCCTTTCAATCTTTCCCCTTAATTAATTTTTATCTCCATTTGCTTTTTTCAAATATGGCCTAGACGTAGTCAGATGCTAGGAGCACCCGGCCTCATCGACGACGGCGTACGATTTGTGTACGTCGAGGCGATCGAGGTCGTGGGCGACAACGCAGATGGCTGCGTAAAGGTCCATAGGCTGAAAAAAGCTTCTTGCCTGATGAGCTGGGCGCTGGAGGTGACGACACGAGGTTAGGAGGGGAAGCGCCCAGGCGTAAGGTATCCCCAAACCAGCAACGAATCATCGTACGAATCGTCATGCCTCCATTGCATCCTTAAAATGAGAAATTAAGCAATGGGGGCACGCTGGGGTGGAGAATCGGAGCGATTTTTGCTCCGAGTAAAAACAGTGCGCCCTTTACATTTTCCCCTCCCCGTGCTACAATGACTAAAAATGAATATAGGCCTTTTAATCTAGTCCTGTGAGACTAAGAAAGGGACTTTTGCTACAGAAGAAATGAGCTGCAGTGGGCGGCGTACTTTAGGGTGCGTGCCTTTAAAGAGAAGCCTTCTTGTCTTATGGGGACAAGGGGGCTTATTTTTGTTGCAATGAATTGTTTCCCAGATTGACCATGACAAGTAAGGAGGCTATCACATGGCAAAGGCAGCGGTCAGCCTGTCCGGAAGGGATATCTTGGATCTGTCATCCCTTTCGGTCGAGGAATACGACCTCATCATGAAGACAGCAGCAGAAATGAAGAAAATCCTGAAACGGGATATCAAGAAGGTGCCTTCCCTCAGGGGAAAATCCATTGTTAACCTGTTTTATGAAAACAGCACGCGCACGCGTTCTTCGTTTGAACTTGCCGGTAAATATTTGGGGGCCGATGTCATCAATATCAGTACGGGCACTTCGAGCGTCAAGAAAGGGGAGTGCCTCAAGGATACGGTGCTCACCATGCAGTCCATGGCCTGCGATGCCATTGTTATGCGGCACCCCATCGAAGGTGCGGCCAAGTACATTGCCGATATCGTAAAACCGGTTGTCATCAATGCCGGAGATGGCTGTCATGCCCACCCCACCCAGGGTCTCCTGGATATGTTCACAATCCTTGAAAAGAAGAAATCCTTCAAGGGCCTCAAGATGGCCATCATCGGAGATATCCTCTACAGCCGTGTGGCACGCAGCAATATTGCTGCTTGGACGAAGCTTGGTGCCGATGTCCATGTGGCGGGGCCGGTCACGCTCATGCCTTACGAAATGGAAAAACTGGGCGTCACGGTCCATAAACGAGTGGAAGAGGCCATTGAAGGCGCGGATGTTGTCGACATCCTCCGTATCCAGCTTGAACGGCAGCAGAGCGGTCTTTTCCCGACACCTCGCGAATATGCCCGTATCTTTGGGGTCAACGAGGAACGCATGAAACTGGCCAAACCGGATGTGATGATCATGCATCCCGGTCCCATGAACCGCGGTCTTGAAATTTCCTATGAAGTGGGCTACAGCGACCAGGCTGTGATCCGTGAACAGGTTACCAATGGGGTGGCGGTTCGGATGGCGCTCTTATTCTTGACACTGACAGGGGGGAAACAAGTTGAAAACGCTGATTAAAAAGGGACACCTTGTCGATCCCAGCCAGCATCTGGATGCTGTGAAGGATATCCTCGTGGAGGACGGGATCATTAAACGTGTGGCTGATTCCATCGAAGAAGCCGCTGACGAAACGTATGATGCTTCAGGAAAGGTGGTTGCTCCGGGCTTCATCGACCTGCATACCCATCTTCGCGAACCGGGACTTGAAGCAAAGGAAGATATCGTTTCCGGGACGATGGCAGCGGCTCACGGTGGCATTACGCGCATCGCCTGCATGCCGAACACGAACCCTGTCATCGATACCTCGATTGTCGTGAGCGGAATCAAAAAGAGAGCGGCAGAAGAAGGTTATGTCCATGTGGAAGTCATTGGGGCTATTACGAAGGGCGAAAAGGGCAAGGAACTTTCTGAAATGGGAGATATGGCCATGCGGGGCGCAATGGCGTTTTCCGATGATGGGCACTTTGTAGAGGATCCCCTGATGATGCTCAAGGCGGCCCGTTATGTGAATTCCTTTGATAAGGCGCTCATTGTCCATGCCATTGAGGAACACATGAATCATTCGGGCTATATGCACGAAGGCGCCGTATCGGCAAGGCTGGGTGTGCCGGGCATTCCTTCCATTGCAGAAGATATGGCAGTTGCCCGCGATGCCATCATTGCCGAGTATACAGGAACCCATGTCCACATCGCTCATATTGCAAGTAAAGGGGCGGTGGATATCGTTCGCCAAGCAAAGAAAAGAGGTGTGCCCATTACGTGCGAAGTGACGGTTCATCATTTGACGCTCACTGATGAAGCCTGTGCTTCCTTTAGTACGGCAACCCGCGTTTCGCCGCCCCTTCGCAGCCGGGACCATGTGGAAGCCCTGCGGGACGCCCTCAAGGATGGGACCATTGATGCCATCGTAACGGATCACGCACCGCATGCACCGGAAGAAAAGGATGTGGAATTCCGCAATGCCCCGAACGGATTCTGCGGTCTTGAAACGAGTGTCGGGGTCATTCTGACGGAACTCTATCATACGGGTCTATTTACCATTAATGAGATTGTCGATAAAATGAGCTGCCGACCGGCTGAACTTTTCCACCTTGACGGGGGCACCCTCCGCGAAGGCAGTTCCGCCAATATCACCATCCTGGATCTTGGTAAGGATTGGGTCGTCGACAGCAGCAAGTTCTATACCCGCGGCAAGGTCACGCCTTTTAATGGAAAACACTGCAAAGGGCAGGCTGCCGCCACCATGGTCGATGGTGTATTTGTGATGAAAGACGGTGTCGTATGCAAAAAGTAAAAGGTAAGTTGGTACTAAAAGATGGTGGTGTCTATGAAGGAACCCTTTATGGGGACCATCCGGCTGTTGGTGAAGTCGTCTTCACAACAGGCATGAGCGGCTATCAGGAAACCCTGACGGACCCTTCTTTCTGCGGACAGATTGTAGTCTTTACCTATCCGCTCATCGGCAACTATGGCTGCAATCCCATTTTTGATCAGGGGGATGGCTGCTGCTATGAAGGGCTTATCGTTGATGAACTCTGCGATGAACCGAGTTCTTGGCGCGACGAAGGAACGGTCCTTTCCTTCCTTGAAAAGAACCATATTCCGGTCCTTGCTGATGTGGACACGCGGGCCATTACGCGCCGCATCCGGGCTTACGGTACGCTTCAAGGCGTCATCGTTCCTTATGATATGCCTGATGAAGACGTCCAAAAGCTCCTTGCCACGCCGGAACGGCATGATCAGGTGGCTCAGGTGACGACAAAGAAAGTCTACCACATGGGGGACAAGGAAAAGAGCAAATTCAGCGTTGCTGTCATGGACTATGGTATTAAGCGCAATATCCTCAAGAGCCTTGTGGAAAAGGGCTGCTATCTGACGGTCTTCCCGGCGGAAACACCGGCTGAAGAAGTCCTTGCCATCGATCCTGATGGGATCTTCCTTTCAAATGGCCCCGGCGACCCGGCGGACCTTACGGTTGAAATCGACAACATCAAGAAGATGATTGGCAAGAAACCTATCTTTGGAATTTGCATGGGGCATCAGGTCATGGCCCTTGCGTGCGGGGCCAAGACAAAGAAAATGCTCTTTGGCCACCGCGGCATCAACCAGCCGGTGCGGGACTATGTGGATAACTGCATCATGATTACGTCCCAGAACCACGGCTTTATGGTTGACGAAGATTCCCTGAAGGGGCTTCATGTGAAGGTCATCAACCGTTCCCTCAACGATGGCACCATTGAAGGAATCCAGTATCTTGATCATCCGACCTTTACGGTCCAGTTCCATCCGGAAGCTTCCCCGGGACCGAGCGGAAACGGATATCTCTTTGACCGCTTTATTACCATGATGGGGGGACACTGATTATGCCAAAAAGAAACGATGTCAATAAAGTCATGGTCATTGGCTCCGGTCCAATCATCATTGGTCAGGCTGCCGAATTTGACTATGCAGGAACCCAGGCCTGCCGGGCCCTTAAAGAAGAAGGACTGGAAGTTGTCCTTGTAAACTCCAACCCGGCGACCATCATGACCGATGTGCATATTGCTGACCGCGTCTATGTCGAACCGCTCAATGTGGAATTTCTTGAAAGCGTCATCCAAAAGGAACGGCCGGATTCCTTGCTTGCTACCTTAGGCGGCCAGATTGGCCTTAACCTTGCCATCGAACTTGATAAGACGGGCATCCTCAAAAAATACAATGTGAAGCTCATTGGGACCCAGATCCCGAGCATCATGAAGGCTGAGGACCGCGAACTCTTCAAAGAAACGATGGAAAAACTCCATCAGCCCATTCCTCAGAGCACGATTGTGGAAAGCGTTGCCGCGGCAAAGGAATTTGCCGACCGCATCGGCTATCCGCTCATTGTGCGTCCGGCCTATACATTGGGCGGTACGGGCGGCGGCATTGCCCACAACGATGCTGAACTCGACGATATCTGCACGAAGGGGCTCCAGTACAGCCTCATTGGTCAGGTCCTCATTGAACGCTCCGTTGCCGGCTGGAAGGAAATTGAATTTGAAGTCATCCGCGACCATGCCGACAACTGCATTACGGTCTGCAATATGGAAAACCTTGATCCTGTGGGCGTCCATACGGGCGACTCCATCGTCGTGGCGCCGTGCCAGACCCTGACGGACCGTGAAGTCCAGATGCTGCGTACGGCCGCTATTGATATTGTCCGCGAACTCGGCGTTGAAGGCGGCTGCAACGTGCAGTATGCCCTGAACCCTGACAGCGAGGAATATATCGTCATTGAAGTCAATCCCCGCGTCAGCCGTTCGTCCGCTCTTGCTTCCAAAGCAACGGGATATCCCATTGCCAAGGTGGCATCAAAGATTGCTGCCGGCTATACCCTTGATGAAATCGAAAATGCCGTTACGAAAAAGACCACGGCTTGCTTTGAACCGACCTTGGACTACTGCGTACTGAAGATTCCTCGCTGGCCTTTTGACAAATTTGTCAAGGCAGACCACACCCTGGGCACGCAGATGAAGGCAACGGGCGAAGTCATGGCCATTGAACGCAACATCGAAGCAGGGCTCCTCAAAGCCATTCGCTCCCTTGAAATCGGCCTGATTCACCTCGATATGCCGGAATTCCATGCCCTCAGTGACGAAGAAGTTTTTGCCAAGGTTCATCTTGTCAATGATGAACGCTTCTTTGCCATCGCTGAAGCCTTCCGCCGTGGCATGACCGTCGACGAGGCTCACGAAATTACTAAGATTGATGAATTCTTCCTGCGGAAGATCCGTCATATCGTAGAAATCGAAAAGGCCATCAAGGAAGGTCCGCTTACGAAAGAGCTCATGAAGGAAGCCAAGAAACGCGGTTTCTGCGATGAGGAAATTGGCCTTCTTACAGGCAAGTCGGCTCTTGAAATCCGCGCCCTGCGCAAGGAAATGGGAATTGTACCGGTCTACAAGATGGTGGATACATGCGCAGCCGAATTTGACGCGGAAACGCCGTACTACTATTCGACCTACGGTGTCGAAGACGAAGTGCGGCCCAGCAATAAGAAGAAAGTTGTCGTTCTCGGGTCCGGTCCAATCCGCATCGGTCAGGGCGTTGAATTCGACTACTGCTCGGTACACTCTGTCTGGGCCCTCAAAGAAGAAGGATACGAAACAATCATCATCAACAACAACCCGGAAACGGTTTCCACGGACTTTGATACGGCAGACCGTCTGTATTTTGAACCGCTGACCTTGGAAGACGTGCTGAACGTCATCGACCGGGAACAGCCTGAAGGCGTCATTGTCCAGTTTGGCGGCCAGACGGCCATCAACCTTGCCGGGCCCCTTCATAGCTGCGGCGTGAAGATCCTTGGTACGAGCGTCGATGATATTGACCGCGCTGAAGACCGTGAACGCTTTGATGAAGTCCTGACGGAAGTAGGCATTCCCCGTCCGAAAGGACACACCGTCTTTGATGTGGAAGGCGCTGTGAAAGCCGCCCACGATGACGGCTATCCTGTCATGGTCCGTCCGAGCTACGTTCTTGGCGGCCGTGCGATGGAAATCGTCTATAACGATGATCAGCTGCGCTACTATATGGCAAATGCCGTCAAGGCCTCGAAGGAACATCCTGTCCTTGTTGACCATTACCTCATGGGGACGGAAGTCGAAGTCGATGCCATCAGTGAAGGCGTCGATGTCGTCATCCCGGGCATCATGGAACACATTGAACGGGCTGGTGTACACTCCGGTGACTCCATCGCCGTTTACCCGCCGCGCACGCTGAGCGAACACATCATCGAAGCAATCATTGAATACACCAATAAGCTGGCCCTGACGCTCCACGTCAAAGGTCTGCTCAATATCCAGTACATCGTCCGCGATGAAAAGCTCTATATCATCGAAGTGAACCCGCGCTCCAGCCGGACCGTCCCGTTCCTGTCGAAGGTCACGGGGATTTCCATGGTGGATGTTGCTACCAAGTGTGCGGTAGGTAAGAGCCTCAAGGAACAGGGCTTTGAATCGGGCCTGAAACTCTTCCCGGATTATTACGCTGTCAAGGCACCGGTCTTTTCCTTCAACAAGATGACCGATGTGGATATCACCTTGGGACCGGAAATGAAGTCCACGGGCGAAGTCATGTGCATTGATAACCAGTTCCCACGCGCCCTTTATAAGGCCTGCGTTGCTGCTGGGACCAATGTGCCGGATAAGGGAACTATCCTCATTACGGTCGCTGATAAGGATAAAGACGAAGTGACGGAAATTGCCGAAGGCTTTGAAGATTTGGGCTATACGATTGCGGCAACGGAAGGCACGGCAAACTTCCTCCGCAGCAAGGGCATGACCGTGGAAACGGCAGCCAAGATTGGCGAGGACAGTCCGAACCTCCTGGATGATATCAAGGAAGGCAAGATCTGCATGGTCATCAATACCATGAACCATGGGGAAAGCACGCGCAGTGACGGGTTCCGGATCCGCCGCAGTACGGTGGAACACGCCATTCCTTGCCTGACGAGCCTTGATACGGCCCGCGCCCTCCAGCATGCCCTGGGGGCTATGCGCCGCCGCCGCATTGTCAGTGTCGTTGCCCTGCAGGACCTTAAAACGGAGTAAGCCATGACGAAATTCTTGGAAGATGGAAGAGTGGTGGGGCAGCGCAGCCTGTCCCACGACATCCGAATCATGGAAATTTGGTCACCGCAGGTAGCGGCCTCGGCTGAACCCGGTCAGTTTGTGACTGTAAAGAGCAACGATTTGAGTGTGCCTCTTTTGCGCCGTCCTTTTGGGGTATCCGGCGTCAATCGTGACAAAGGTACCTTCCTTCTCATCTACCGGATTGTGGGGGAGGCGACGCAGCTGCTTGACCAGCTGAGAAAAGGGGATTCTATCAGTGTCATGGGTCCTTTGGGACGCGGTTTTGACCGGAGCCACCATAAGGTTCTTCTTGTTGGCGGCGGTGTTGGTCTTGCGCCCCTTCGTTTCCTTGCGGAAGACTATCCCCAAGCGGACGTGGATGTCCTCATTGGCGCCCGCACGGCAGAGGAGCTTTTTTGGACGGACCTGTTTCGGGATAAGACGGTTCACCAATTTGAGACCACGGAAGATGGTTCCCGGGGGACGAAGGGCCTTATCACGGCGCCCTTGGGGCAGCTTCTTGATGAGGGCGGATATGACTGTGTCTATGTCTGCGGACCTTCGCCGATGATGCGGGCTGTGACGAAAGTCGTGGAACCGCGGGGCATTCCCTGTCAGATTTCCCTTGAAAAGTACATGGGCTGCGGCCTTGGCGCGTGCCTTTCCTGCACATGCAGCGGTATCGGCAAACGGGTCAAGGTCTGTAAAGATGGCCCTGTCTTTTGGTCACGGGAGGTGTCGGAATGGTAAACAATAGGACCCTTCTTGAAACTGAGCTTTGTGACCTTCATCTTAAGACCCCTATCACCACAGCGTCGGGGACCTTTGGGTTTGGCCTTGAATTTACGGATTTTCTTGACCTAAATAATGTGGGCGCCATTACGGTAAAGGGCACGACCCTTCATCCCCGGGCCGGCAACAAGGGACAGCGCATTGTTGAGACCCCTTCGGGTATCCTTAACTGTGTAGGTCTTGAAAACCCCGGTGTGGACGTTTTCCTAAAAGAGACCCTGCCTCAGCTGAAGGCATATGACACAAAGGTCATCGTGAACATTGATGGGGACAGCGCTGCCGAATATGGCGAACTTGCTGCCATGCTTGACGTGGATGGCGTTGATGCGCTGGAACTCAATATTTCCTGCCCCAATGTTGCCCAAGGGGGCCTTGCTTTTGGCACGAGCTGCAGTGCTGCCGCGCAAGTCGTGGAAGCAGCCAAGAAGCGAACCCATAAGCCCATCATTACAAAACTTTCACCGAATGTGACGGATATCACGGAAATTGCCAGAGCCGTGGAAGCGGCAGGGACCGATATGATTTCCTTGATCAATACGCTGGTGGGTATGAAGATTGATATCCAGACCCAAAAGCCGGTCCTGGGCAATATCATGGGCGGCCTTTCCGGTCCAGCGGTCCGTCCGGTTGCTGTGCGCATGGTCTATCAAGTTGCTCAGGCTGTTAAGGTGCCCCTCATTGGGATGGGCGGGATTACCTGTGCCGCTGATGCCATTGAATTTTTCCTTGCCGGAGCGTCTGCCATTGCCGTAGGGACTGCTAATTTTGACAATCCACGGCTTGCAGAAACCATTTCGCAGGGGATCGCGGCCTATCTTATCGACCATAACCTCAAAAATATTCGGGACCTTGTTGGCAAGGCCCTGCCCAATCAGTAAGGAGAAGAAGGAAATGACGAAGGTACAAGACCGTCTGATTGTGGCCCTTGATTTTCCTACGGGACAAGAGGCGAGGGCCCTTGTTGAGGAACTGGGTGATGCGGTTACATTTTATAAAGTAGGGATGGAGCTTTTTTACAGTGAAGGCCCGGCCATTGTTTCCTATCTGAAGGAACAGGGCAAGAAGGTCTTCCTTGACCTCAAGCTCCAGGATATTCCCAATACAGTGGCGCACAGTCTTGCTGTGTTGACGCGTCTTGGGGTGGATATCATGAATGTCCACGCCGTTGGTGGACCCAAAATGATGGCAGAAGGCATGAACGCCATCCGGGAAGCAGCGGAAAAACTCTGCGTCGCGGCACCAAAACTCATTGCTGTGACAATCCTTACGAGTATGGATGAAGCGCAGTGGGCGCCTCTTGGTTATGCAAAGCCCATTGGCGAGGAAGTCCTTGCCCTGGCGGCGCTTGCTAAGGAAAGCGGCCTTAGTGGGGTCGTTGCTTCCCCGCGGGAAGCTGAAGCCATCCGCAAGGCCTGTGGCAGCGATTTTCTCATCGTGACGCCCGGTATCCGTCCGACTTGGGCGGCAGCCAATGACCAGAGCCGCATTGCGACGCCAAGTATGGCCATGAAAAATGGGTCAACCCATCTTGTAGTCGGTCGGCCCATTACGAAAGCGGAAAACAAGATTGACGCGGTCAATCGGATCTTGAAAGAAATGGAAGGTGCCCTTCATGAATAACAAAAGTGTCCTGAGTATGCTCGAAGAAACCAATGCTGTCATGCATGGCCATTTTCTCCTCACGAGCGGACTTCATAGTCCCATCTATGTGGAAAAATTCAATGTCCTGCAGCGCCCGGAATATACGGAACAGCTCTGCAAGGAAATTGCCAGCCGGTTCATCAACGACAATGTGGAACTTGTTGTCGGTCCGATGACGGGCGGCATTCTCCTGGCCTATGAAGTGGCAAAGAACCTTGGAACGAGATTCTTCTTTACGGAACGAGTCAATGGCAAGATGACCTTCAAGCGGGGCTTTGCCATCAAACCGGGAACCCGTGTCCTTGTGGTGGAAGATATTGTAACGACGGGCGGCAGTGTCCGGGAAGTGCTCGATGTCGTCAAGGGCGAAGGCGGCGTTCCCGTTGGTGTCGGCCTCCTCGTAGACCGCAGCGGCGGCAAAGTGGACTTTGGTGTCCGCACGGAACCGCTCCTGCGTCTTGATGTAGAAACCTATAAACCGGAAGAGTGTCCCATGTGCAAAGAAGGTACACCCCTGACTCAGCGCGGCCGGACGGGGAAGTAAGAAGATAAGGAAAACTGCGGTGCCAAAGGCGCCGCAGTTTTTTGTTTGGGAAAGATGCTGTGGTGCTGTGATATTGTGATGCTAAAAGACCGCACGGCACGGCGCCAAACCGTCTCCCTATCGGTCGTGGGCGCCGAATTGATTTTTTGGTCACACGGTCCGTGAACCGAATTGCGTTGGCAGCGTCTTGTGATTAGCGGTTTTGGCCCATCGAAAGCGGAACGGCATTCGCCGTCTCCAAGGCAAAAGACCGTAACGTGAGCCCTGAACCGAACGTAGACACGAATTACACGAATTCGGTTCAGGGCTTTTTGAGCGTGGGAGGTACTGTATGCTCTTGGTAAATGAGCTGTTGTTTGCGTATTTCTCAATCGGGCCTAGCTCAAAATTCAATCTGTGGGATTATTGCTATGATGATATTCAGCAGCGCATTCCTTATTCTCACCACTGCCCGTCTTGGTATTTTGCCTCTAAACTCGATTTCTCTGAAATCGATCCGCCCCACCAGGGCGGGGGACCGAAAGCCGCATGTTGCCTCATTGAAATGAGGCAAGCGTGCCCTTTCGGTGGTGGATGAGGAGCGCGGCGACGTCTCCATACGAGCGGTAGCGAGGTAGATTCGCCCGGAGTTTCGAAGGACGATTTTGAAGCGGAGCGAAAGTCCGAGAAACATGTCCCTGGGCGAATCAAGTTCGGACCCGTTCCCCCGCAGGGGGCGGTTTGGGTCCGGCGTTACAGTTGCCTTCCACTTTTTTAGCCAGCTGCCACCGGTAGCCTTAGCCAAGGAAAGCCCCGTCACATATGCCTTCCGCCTTAGCCTACCTTTATGCCTCCCATCATGTTCCTTTTCCCCCATAATTATGATAAAATTAAGTGTTATGCAAGGAGGAATCCCTATGCTCACAAAACCACTCCTCGAGGCTATGAAGGCTTATCGGGAAGATCATGTATACCCCCTTCATACACCGGGCCATAAGGGCGGACGCGGTGCTGATGAGGATCTCAAGGACCTATTGGGTGAAAATGCCCTTTTATCTGACGTATCACTTATGGAGGAACTGGACGATATCCACCATCCTGAAGGAGCCATCAAGGACGCTGAAACGCTGGCAGCGACGCTTTATGGGGCAGACCGCTGCTTTTTTGGTGTCAATGGCACGACGGGCGTCATCCATGGCATGCTCCTTGGCGCGCTGCGTCCTGGGGACAAGATCCTGGTTCCCAGAAACAGCCATAAGTCTGTTTTGGGCGGTCTCATTCTTGGCGGCTTAGAACCGATTTCCCTGGCTCCTTGTTATGATGAGTCGTGGCGCATGACGCTTCAGATTACACCGGAGCAGGTGGATGCGGCTCTTAACAAGAAGCCTGATATCAAGGCCGTCTTTCTTACGACCCCAAATTATTTTGGCCTTGCTGCCGATACGGAAAAAATTGCCAGGATCTGTCATGAAAAAGGGGTACTGCTCCTTGTTGATGAAGCCCACGGTCCCCATCTTGGATTTTCGTCCCTGCTTCCCAAAAGCGCCATGCAGTGCGGCGCTGATGCAGCAGCGCAAAGTACCCATAAGATTGTGGGTGCCATGACGCAGTGCTCACTTCTTCAGGTTTCCTATGACCGCATCGATAAGGACGCTATGGAACGGGCCATGAGCCTTGTGACGACAACAAGCCCGAACTATCTTCTTATGGGATCCCTTGATGCGGCGCGTTTTCAGCTTGCCCAAAAAGGCACAGCCATGGCGAAAGCCTCCCTTCGCGCGGCTGCGCTTCTCCGCGAAGAACTTAAAAAGATTGACGGTCTTCCGGTCCTTACAGATGAACTGATCGGAAAGGGCGGCGTTGCGGCCATGGATCCGGGGAAGGTCACGATTATGACCAGCGCCCTGGGGCTTACGGGACCGGAAGCGGCGGAAATTCTGCGCCGCGAAAAAATTGCCGTTGAGCTTGTCGATGAAGATCACGTGCTCTTTCTTGTTACCTATGCTGATGACCATGCAGAATTTGCCCAAAAGGCCGTTCTTATCCGGGAAACGCTGGAAAAAAGCCGGAAACCGGTACGGAACGTAGCGCCAGCGGCTGTTCTCTCAAAGATTCCGGAACGGCGACTCCTGCCGCGGGACGCGTTTTTTGCGCCCCATGAGAGGGTGCCTTTTGACGAATCTGCAGGCCGTGTGACCACTGAATCCATCAGCTTTTATCCCCCTGGGATCCCTCTCATCATGCCGGGAGAAGTCATTACGGAAGAGCTTATTGCCTACGCCCGTCTTATGCAGGAAAAGAAGCTTCTTGTCAGCGGGCCCCAGGATCCCTCCCTTAGAGAAATCGAGGTCATAAAATGAAAAAAGGACTCTTTATTACGTTGGAAGGCCCTGACGGCAGCGGTAAGACGACGCAGGCAAAACGCCTTAAGGCATATCTTGAAACGAAGGGACGGGAGGTTGTCCTCACCCGGGAACCGGGCGGGACGGGCCTTGCGGAAACGCTGCGCAGCCTTGCCCTTTCCCCAGAGATCACCATGAGTAAACGGGTGGAAAGCCTCCTTCATGTGGCAGCCCGGGCCGACCATGTGGATAAGGTCATTCGGCCCGCTCTTGAAGCAGGAAAAGTGGTCATCTGCGACCGTTTCAGTGATTCCACCCTCATTTACCAAGGCATCTTGGGCGGTATGGACCTTGATGAACTGGAAAGACTGTCCCTTTTCGGGTCTAAAGGGCTCAGCCCTGATGTGACCCTTCTTATTGACGGCAATCCCCGCGTCCTCCTTTCCCGGCGGGAAGCCCGGGGCGTTACGGATAAGTTTGAGGCCCAAGGCCTTCTTTTCCAGGAAAAGATCCGTCAGGGGTATTTGACCCTTCTTGACCGCTATCCAGAGCGCATGATCCTCATCGATGGGGAAGGAACTCCAGACAGTGTGACGGATGCCCTCATAAAAAAAGTGGAAAAATTTCTCTAAATGGGGTATAGTCTACTTGTTGTGTAATACAATGGAAGGAACATCATCATGTGGGATACCATTTTGGGTCATGAAGCCAATAAAATATTTTTGGGAAACATGCTCCAAGGAGAGCGTAAAACACCGGCCCTCCTTTTTTATGGGCCTGATGGCATTGGTAAGAAGAAACTTGCCTATGAATTTGCCCGGAGTTTTCTTTGCCTTGATGATCCCACCCATGATGACTGCAAGTGCCGCAGCTGCCGCGCCTTTTGCGGGGAAAGTCACCCCGACTTTATCTATGTAGAAGGGCAGGGCGCCCGGCATGATATCCTAATTGAACAAATCAAGGAAGTAGAAAAAAAGGCAGTCTTTTCCCCCGTCCTTTCCCCTTATAAGGTCTGTCTCATTGATGGTGCGGACCGCATGCGGGAAGAAGCGTCCAATTCCTTGTTGAAGCTCCTTGAAGAGCCGCCGACGTACTGGCTCTTTATCCTCGTTGCATCCGAAATTTCGCGCATCCTGCCGACCATCCGCAGCCGTCTCATGGCCATCCGCTTTGAGCCCCTTCACAGGGAGAAAGCGGTACGTGTCATGGAGGAGCTTTCTGTTCCGCAAGGCGAAACCTTGGCGCGTCTATCTGATGGCTCGCCGGGAAAAGCCCTCCATCTTGCCGAGGCAGAAGCGCTGATGTGGCGGGAGCGGGCCTTATTCATTATGGAAGGCATAGAAGATCCTTATCTCATGGCAAGCCTTGCCCGTCTTGAATGGCTGGGCGATATGGATGTGGACCAGACACAGACCTTTTTGGAAATGCTGCTCCTCATCTTGCGCGATGCTATGATGATCCAAGAAGGCAGCGGCCTTCTTCTTTATAATGAAGATGAACGCGAGCGAATCGCTTCGATTTTTGCTTCATTTACTTTATCTGCTCTCAAGAAATCCCTCCTTGAAACGGAGCGTTTTTACCTTGGGCTCAATAAGGGCGTCAATACACGGATGATCCTTGAGGCCCTCTTTCTTGAGATCCATACTTTTCTAAAGGAGTAACGACCGTGGTTACGATTGTTGGAATCCGGTTCAAAAGAGCCGGGAAAATCTATTATTTTGCTCCAGGCAGCTTTGATCTGCAAAAAGGCGACCATGCCATTGTAGAGACGGCCCGGGGTGTTGAATATGGGGAAGTGGTCATGGGGCCCCAGGAAGTCGATGAAAAGAGCATCGTATCTCCCTTAAAGAGCGTGATCCGCAAGGCGGATGAGCGGGATGCCCGCAAGGTGGAGGAAAACCATCGTAAGGAAAAGGAAGCGTTCACCATCTGTGAAAAGAAGATTGCTGCCCGCAAACTGGAAATGCGTCTTGTCAATGTAGAGTATACCTTTGACGGCGGGCGGATCATCTTCTACTTTACAGCCGATGGGCGCATTGATTTCCGCAATCTTGTCAAGGATTTGGCCGCTGTTTTCCGGACGCGCATCGAGCTGCGCCAAATTGGTGTGCGCGATGAAGCAAAGATGCTAGGCGGCATTGGATGCTGCGGACGGCCCTTGTGCTGTGCAACTTTTTTGGGAGACTTTGAACCTGTCTCCATCAAGATGGCAAAGGAGCAGAACCTGTCCCTTAATCCGACGAAGATTTCAGGAATTTGCGGACGGCTCTTGTGCTGCCTTAAGTACGAAAGTGAAATGTACTGCGGCCGCTGCTGCAAGAACAAGGGGAAAAAGAAGGAAGCAAGTCACCTTATTCCTAAACCGGGCATGAAGGTTGTCACGCCTACTGGGGAGGGCATGGTCATGCATGTTTCCCGCCGCGATCAGACGGTTGTGGTTGAACTGTCCCCAGGCAACCGGATTACGGCAAGCTGGGACGAAATCGTCGAAGCCGCCAAAAGTGATGAATGAAACGGAACGCCTTGACAGCCTGCCCAGTGGAAATCTCCGGATTTGGCAGGATGAAAAAGAATTTTCCTTTACAACGGACGCGGTCTTTTTGGCCGCGTTTCCCCATATGGTGAAAAAAGCCTGCGTCCTTGAGCTTGGCTGTGGAACCGGCGCTATTTCCCTTCTGGCTGCAAACAGGGGAGCCCAGTCCGTTCTTGCCGTGGATAAAAATCCCCATGTCATTGAGCTCCTGAAGCGCAGCGTAAGGGAAAACGGCCTTGAGCAGCAGGTTATGCCGTTTGTGGGGGATATCCTGGCTTATCGTGAGTATCTTAAGCCGGACACAATGGATCTTGTCTATATGAATCCCCCTTACCGCATTGGCGGAAGGCGGCGTCAGCTCATGACCGAGGCCTGCCATGAAGTGGGCGTTACGTTAGAAGATTTCATCAAAGCCGCTGCTTTTGCGTTAAAGACACGGGGGCGCCTTGCCATGGTCCAGCTTCCTGACCGGTTTACCGATGCCCTACGCCTAGCTGATCGCTATCATCTAGAAATCAAGCGGCTACAGTGGGTCCATTCGTATATTGATCGGGGGGCGTGGATTTTTTTGGCGGAGTTTCAAAAAGGGGGCCGGGGAGGGCTTACGGTCCTGCCGCCCCTTATCATGTACCGGCATGACGGCAGCCTGAGTGAGGATGCCCTTGCTTATTATGAAGGAAAGGAGTGGGTCCATGGCTGAATCGGTTGGAACCTTATATCTATGCGCAACACCCATTGGGAATTTGGAAGATATGACGCCCCGTGCCCTGCGGATGCTGCGGGAAGCCAATCTTATCGCCGCGGAAGATACACGTCATACGCGGCAGCTTTTGAATCATTTTGATATCCATGGGACGCTTCTGAGCTATCATGAGCATAACAAAGAAAAAATGGGGCCTGTTCTTCTGGAGCATCTAAAAGAAGGCAAAAACATCGCCCTTGTTTCCGATGCCGGCTTCCCTGGTATTTCCGATCCGGGTGAACACATTGCCCAGACGTGTATTGCAGAAGGCATTCCTGTTGTGCCTGTTCCGGGAGCCAATGCGGCACTGACAGCCCTTGTAGCTTCAGGTCTATCGAGCACGCCTTTCTTTTTTGGCGGGTTTCTTCCTAAAAGTCGGAAAAACCGGCGGGAGAAGCTAGCAGAATGGAAAGACATTCCAGCAACTATCATCCTGTATGAGGCACCGCACCGAATCATAGAGGTGCTTTCTGATATTGAAGACGCATGGGGAGACCGGACCATGACCATGGCGAGGGAACTGACAAAGCTTCATGAAGAGTTTTTTCGCGGCACGGTTTCCACGTGCCGGGCGCACCTTTTGGAACAGGCGCCACGCGGTGAGTTTGTCCTCGTGATTGCTGGCGGAACCAAGGTGGAAGAAGCCCCAACAGGGGATCCCCTTGATGCCGTGCGTCGCCTGATGGCTGACGGCGTGGGAAAAAAAGAAGCGCTCCAGCAAATTGCCAAAGTTTATAAGCTGCCTAAACGGGAGCTTTATAATAGACTAGTCAAAGAAGGGGTAGAAGATGAGTAAACCAGCTTTTTTCATTACGACACCGATTTACTATCCGAGTGCCAATCTGCATATTGGTCATGCGTACTGCTCGACCATTGCTGATACGATTGCTCGGTATAAAAGGGCCAATGGGTTTGATGTCCGATTCGTGACGGGCAGTGATGAACATGGCCTCAAGATCCAGCGCAAAGCGGAAGAAAATGGGATGACGCCGCTCCAGTACGTAGATGGCATTGTGGCAAACTTCAAGAAACTTTGGGAAATGCTGGGTATCAGCTACACGGATTTTGTACGCTCTTCCAGTGCGGAACACGAACGGGTCGTTCAGGAAATCCTGCAGCGCGTCTATGATAAGGGCGATATCTATAAAAAGAAATATGTCGGGAAATACTGCGTTCCTTGCGAATCCTTCTGGACGGACCGTCAGATTGAGGAAGCAGGCGGCGTTTGCCCGGACTGTGGCCGTCCTGTGGAAACGATGGAAGAAGAGGACTATTTCTTCCGTATGTCCAAATATGCTGACCAAATTCTCAAACATATTGAAAATCATCCTGATTTCATCCAGCCCGTTTCCCGCCGCAACGAAATGATCGCTTTTCTTAAACAAGGGTTGGAGGATCTGTGTATTTCCCGTTCCACGTTCGACTGGGGCATTCCGGTTCCTTTTGATAAGAAACAGATTACTTATGTCTGGTTCGATGCCCTTTTGTGCTATTTCACGGGGATTGGGTTCCTGCGCAATGAAGAGGAATTTAACCGTTTCTGGCCGGTTGACCTGCACCTTGTAGGAAAGGAAATCGTCCGTTTCCATACGATCATTTGGCCGGCTATGCTCCTTTCCATGGGGTATGAACTGCCGAAGAAGGTTTATGGTCACGGCTGGCTTGTCGTTAATGGTGACAAGATGAGTAAATCCAAGGGCAATGTCGTCGATCCTGTGGAACCAATCAAGGAATTTGGTCCTGATGCCGTCCGTTACTTCCTCCTCAGCGAAATTGCCTTGGGCAACGATGGGAATTATTCCCGCGAAGGCCTCATCCGCCGTTGGAATACGGACCTTGCCAACGACTTGGGCAACCTCCAGTATCGTACGGTTTCCATGATTGAAAAATATCATCAAGGTATTGTTCATAAGACGGCATCAGATCATGCCGATGACAAGGCTTTTGCGGCCCTTGCCGAGGAAACGCTTGGCAGTTACCGTAAAGCTATGGATGAATACCAGATCAATGACGCGCTGAAGGCTGTCTGGTCCTATATTGGCGCTGCCAATAAATACATTGATGTAACGACGCCGTGGATCCTTGCTAAGGATCCTGCGCAGAAGGATCGCCTTGAAGCCGTGATGTACAACCTTGCTGATGCTGTTCGCAATATTGCCATCCTGATTTCACCTATGATGCCTTTTACGGCACCGAAGATTTTCGAACAGCTCGGTCTTGCCGTGCCGGAAAACTTCGATCTTAATGAAGTGAAGTATGGCGGTTTCTCTGATGGCACGAAAGTCATGAAGGGGCAGCCCATTTTCCCGCGCATTGAAGTGGAGTCGGAAAAGACACCTCCGAAGGAAGCCCCGAAAGCAAAAAAAGCGGAAAAGAAGAACGTCGGTGTGGTTACGCCCGAAGAAATCGCCATCGATGATTTCCAGAAGGTTGACCTCCGTGTTGCTGTAATCAAAACGGCCGAACGGGTCCCCAACACAGATAAGCTCATGAAGATTACCGTTGATATGGCAGGCCGTGAACGGATCATTGTCTCCGGGATTGCCCAGTACTATGAAGCCAAGGAGCTTATTGGCAAGAATGTCATCGTTGTGGCTAATCTCAAACCAGCCAAGCTCAAAGGCATCGAATCTCGCGGCATGCTCCTTGCTGCAAGTGACGGCAAGGGAAACCTCGTCCTTGCCGAAGTGCCGGGAATTGCGTCGGGCAGCAAGGTCAAATAATGGAACGACTTCCTTATTTTGATACGCATGCCCACCTTGACACGGAGGACTTTGACGCGGACCGAGAAGCGCTGCTCCAGGAGATTGGATCGCACATGTTGGGATTCATCAATCCCGGTTGTGACGTGAGAAGCTCGAAGGCATCGCTTGCTATGGCCCACCGCTATGATTATGTGTATGCCGCCGTCGGACTTCATCCAGAAGATTTGGGCCATGTGAGCGAAGGGGACCTTGAGGAAATTTACCAGCTTGCCCAAGATGACAAGGTGGTCGCCATTGGTGAGATCGGTCTTGACTATTATAACGATGAAGATTCACCCCATGAGCGGCAGCAGACTTTCCTTATCCGCCAACTTGCCATGGCCCGTGAACTTAAGCTGCCCGTCATCATCCATGACCGGGAGGCCCATGAGGATATGACAAGGCTCCTTCTGACGGAAGGGCAGGGCGTGCGAGGGGTTCTTCATTGTTTCAGCGGAGACTGGGCCATGGCTGAAACCTTTATTAAGGCCGGCTGGTACTTTGGCTTTGGCGGGACAAGTACCTTTAAGAATGATCATGGGGTCAGGGAAATCCTTCGCAAGATGCCTCTTGACCGCATTGTTTTTGAAACAGATTCGCCTTATATGGCCCCTGTTCCTTACCGCGGGAAACGCAATAACCCGCTTTATGTGAAGCTTGTTGCTGAAATGGCAGCGGAGGTCAAAGGAATTCCAGTCCTTTCGATGATGGAAATTGCCACAAAAAATTCGCAAAATCTCTTCCCAAAATTAAAAAGTTACTAAAAATCGCGATGACTTTGCTGTAAATTTTTCAAAACCGTCACAAAATCAAGCTATGAAAATGTTCATTTTTAGGAGCTGGTCCTAATTTTGTTTTGACAGGTTTTTCGTCTCCATGGTAGAATACAAAAGCTTTAAGGAGGCGAGAATTTGCGAATAACAAATACTTGGAAGCGTCCTGAAAAGTGGGTTGTTGTCATGCTCATGCTTGTCTTCAGCTTGAATTTTCTCGGCTTTGCTGCCGCTCCAAAACAGGTGAAGATTCAAGTTGACGGGCAGACGATTGCCCTTTCAACCAGAGCCCTTACGGTTAAAGGTGCTTTGGAAGAAGCCGGTGTTGTTCTTCAAAAAGCCGACGGTTATGATGTAGTTGGTCATGGAAACTTTGAAGATGGATCGACGATCGAAGTCATCCGTGCCATTCCAATCAAGGTGTGGCATAATGGAAGAACGACCGAGTATACCATCGGACGCAAAACGGTAAAAGAAGTGCTGGATGCTGTGGGTGTGGACTACAAAGGATATAAGGTGTATCCGTCCTTGGAGTCCCCGGCAAAAAAAGACATGACCATCCATGTCGTTTCCCCCACAACTGAGGTGAAGACGGCCAAAGAAAGCATTCCTTTTGAAGTGGAATTCCGCAACAATGACAACCTGCCCCGCGGCAGACAGTCTGTTGTATCGGAAGGCCGCAATGGGGAAGCTGTGGTCACCTACCGCACGGTGAAGATTGGAAATCAAGAAGTAAGACGTGAACTGGCGCGTGATGTTGTTTCCCAACCTGTTCCGCAAGTCGTAGAAGTAGGCACAGGCAAAAATCTGATGGTGGAAACAAGCCGTGGCTTTGTTCGGTACCGCAGCGCGAGAACCTTTGAGGCTTCCGCGTATACCCTTGCCGAGGGCAGTGGAACCGGTCTGACTTCGACAGGCGTTGTGCCTTATCATGGAATCGTAGCTGTGGATCCTGATGTGATTCCATATGGAACGCGGATGTATATCCCTGGTTATGGTTTTGCCGTGGCAGGTGATTGCGGCGGTGCTATCAATGGCAGCCGGATTGACCTGTACATGGAAAACTACTCTGACGCAATCAGTTGGGGCAGGCGCGACGTAACCGTGTATTTCCTTGAGTAGAAAAGGGGCTGTTGCCAATTGGCAATGGCCTCTTTCCTTATTTGTGGGGAGAACTTTCTTTTGACATTCTTCCTGCAATCTGTTAGAGTAAAAATCCGGAACGAGAGGTCCAAGAATAGGGAGCGTGACAAGATTGCTTAAGGAAGTCCTTGTCGTAGAAGGAAAAATGGATACAGTGGCGATCAAGAAGGCCCTTGATGCCGATACAATCGAAACAGGCGGCTTTACCTTGTCGCCGTATACCCTTAAAAAGATTGAAGCAGCCTATAAGAAGCGGGGCATCATCATCCTCACCGACCCTGATGGGGCAGGGGAGCGAATCCGCCGTTATTTGACGGAGCGCTTTCCTGAGGCGGGACAGGCCTTTGTGCCAAAGTGTGAAGCTCTGGCCCACCATGATGTGGGCATTGAGCAGGCTCAGCCGGAGGCAATCCTCAAGGCACTTTCCAAGGTGCGTCACACCACGATGACGCCGCAGGAAGAATTTACGGCCATGGACCTTTACCATAACGGTATGAGCGGATCCCAGTCTGCGGCGGAAAAACGGGATGCCCTTGGAGCCGAACTGGGTATTGGCTACGGCAATGTGAAGAAAATGGTGGAGCGTCTCAATCATTATGGCGTGACCCGCGACGAATTCAATAAAGCACTTCAGATCATCGAAACACGTCATGCGTGAGAAAGGACTTCAGTATGCTTCATCCTGTGATTGCAAGCCGTGAAGTAACGCGGTATATTCTTGATACCTTTGGCCTTCATACAAAAAAACGCTTTGGACAGAACTTCCTCATCAATGAGTCTGTTGTAAGGGGCATTGCAGAAAAAGCAAAGATTGGTCCTGGGGACCTGGTCCTTGAAGTCGGGCCTGGAATCGGCACATTGACCCAGGCCCTTGCGGAAACCGGAGCCAATGTCAAGAGTGTTGAAATCGATGAGTCTCTTCTTCCAATCCTTCGCAAGACGCTTGAAGGGTATGACAATGTAGAAATCATCCATGGGGATATCCTTAAGGTTGACCTCAAAGACATTACGGGGGGAAAGCCTTTTACAGTGGCGGCGAACCTGCCTTATTACATTACGACGCCCATCATCTTTTCCCTGCTTGAAGCAAACCTTCCCTTAAAGCGTATTGTCGTTATGGTGCAAAAAGAAGTGGCTGAGCGGATGGCTGCTCGTCCTGGAACAAAGGCTTATGGGCCCCTTTCCTTGGCGCTGCAGTATTATTCGGAGCCCCAGCTGGCAATTCCCGTTCCGGCTCACGATTTCATGCCGGCCCCAAAGGTTGATTCCATGGTCGTCGTATGTGAAAAAAGGGAGAGTCCCATTGTCAATGTGGATGCGTCTTTATATGTTAAGGTCGTGCGGGCGGCTTTTTCCCAGCGCCGGAAGATGCTCCGCACTTGTCTAAAGTCAATGGTGCGTCCTGGTGATACAGCGGAGGCCTGGATGGCCCGTGCTGGGATTGAGCCGACGCGCAGAGGGGAGTCCCTTACCATAGAAGAGTTTGGCAAACTGGCGGAAAGCTGGGAAGAAAAATGACGAATCACTATAAGTACTTTTCCCATAAGGAATGTGAGTTCTTCCCCTGTCATAAGGAAAGTGACGGGAAGGACTTTAACTGTCTCTTTTGTTTCTGTCCTTTGTATCTAGTTAAGGCCTGCGGCGGAGCCTATACTTATACGGAGACAGGCACCAAGGACTGCTCTCATTGCCTTTTTCCCCATAAAAAGGAAAACTATGGCAGAATCATGGCTCGGCTCAAAGAAGAAATGGAAAAGAAATGAGGAAAGAAAAGCCAGAGTGCATGGATGAATCCATGCACTCTGGCTTTTGCTGTGATGCTGCAGCGCTATGATGCTGCTGCCAAAGGCGGCAGGTAGATAAACCAGCTATAAAAGTGTTGCTATGATGATACCCGACAACGGTTACTTTATATTCGGTACGACCTGCTATCGTGTTACGCGTTAGAACTTGATTTCTCCGAAATCAATCCGCCTTTGCCAAGGGGGGACAAAAGCCGCATGTTGCCACATTAAAAAGAGGAAACATGGTCTTTCGGTGGTGGATGAAGACGCGAAGCAGACGTTTCCTTACGAGCCGCTTATAGGTTGTACCTTAAGATCCGTGATATGAGATAGTGGGGCTCTCGGCGAACCCATTAGCCTGTTGGTAACCAATCCACGTATAACAGAAAAGGCAAAAGCCGGAGACTGTGAAACCCTAGCTCTTGCCATATGCTGCCAGGTATTACCTTTGGGTCAAGTATGAGGGAAAAGATTTTTGGAAACCGTCTTGAAAAAGGTCAGTTCATAACAGCGGCTTGCGAGGCGGATTTGCCCGGGTTCTGAGGCTGCTATGGAACGGAGCGAAAAGCAGAAGAACATGTTTGAGGGCGAATGTAATTTGGCGCCCACGACCGACAGGGAGACGATTAGGCGCCGCTCGTTATCATCTTTCCCTTCAACGCACTATAAGCATCAAAGCATCAAAGCTCCATAGCATTCCTATATGTCTTTCCAACCTAAAAGACAAAAAGTTTGACTTTTTTAGTAAAACCCCTTGCATTTTTTTTGAAAGATGCTATTATTATAGCTGTGGTTAGCACTCCAATGTAATGAGTGCTAATAAATCAAAAAGTTAAAATTTATCCATAGTGAAAGGGGATTACAAACATGTTAAGACCTTTGGAAGATCATGTCGTCGTAGAACCGGTTGTGCAGGAAGAAAAAACGGAAAGCGGGATTTATCTGCCCGATACGGCTCATAAGGACAAACCCCAGACCGGTAAAGTCGTAGCTGTAGGTACGGGCCGTCTCCTTGATAATGGCACCCGCATTGCTTCTGAAGTCAAGGTTGGCGAAACTGTTGTCTTTGCTAAATACTCCGGCAGCGAAGTCGAACTGGACGGCAAGGATTATATCATCCTCCGTGACAGTGATATCTTGGCCGTCGTTGAGGATAAGTGAATCGCTCCCTTTTTTGTGGAGAACCAATCACCTTATATCATTTGGAACTAAGGAGTAGATAAAAATGGCTAAACTCATTCAATTTGATGAAGAAGCACGTCGTGGTCTGGAACGCGGCGTCAATAAACTGGCTGATGCTGTAAAAGTTACCTTGGGGCCCAAGGGCCGCAACGTTGTCCTTGAAAAGAAATTCGGTTCCCCGACCATCACCAATGATGGTGTAACCATTGCTAAGGACATTGAACTGGAAGATCCGTTTGAAAACATGGGGGCTGCTCTTGTTCGTGAAGTGGCAACCAAGACCAACGATATTGCTGGTGACGGGACCACGACGGCTACCCTTCTTGCTCAGTCCATCGTTCATGAAGGCATGAAGAACGTGGTTGCCGGTGCTAACCCCATGGTCCTCAAGAGAGGCATCAAGAAAGCAACGGACTGCCTCGTCAAGAAGCTCCAGGAAAATGCCAAGACGGTCAGCACCAAGGAAGAAAAAGCACAGGTTGCTTCCATTTCTGCTGGTGACACGGAAATCGGTGGCCTGATTGCTGATGCTATGGAAAAAGTCGGCAACGATGGCGTCATCACCGTTGAAGAATCCAAGACCATGGAAACCTCCCTTGAAACCGTTGAAGGGATGCAGTTCGACCGCGGCTATATTTCCCCGTATATGGTTACGGATCCGGACAAGATGGAAGCCGTTCTTTCCAATCCGTACGTCTTCATTACGGACCGTAAAATCACTATGATCCAAGACATCATGCCTGTTCTTGAAAAAGTGGTACAACAGGGCCGTGAACTCTTGATCATTGCTGAAGATATCGAAGGTGAAGCCCTGGCTACACTCGTTGTGAACAGACTCCGTGGCACCTTTAAGGCTGTTGCCGTCAAGGCTCCTGGCTTTGGTGATCGTCGCAAGGCTATGCTTCAGGATATTGCAACCCTGACGGGTGCGACGGTTATCAGTGAAGAAGTTGGCCGTAAGCTCGACAGCGCTACAGTTGCTGATCTTGGTTCCTGCAGCCAGGTCCGTGTAACCAAGGACCTTACTACCATCGTTGATGGTGCTGGTGACAAACAGGCCATTGCTGACCGTGTTGCTTCCATCCGTGCCCAGATTCCTGAAACGACTTCCCAGTTCGACAAGGAAAAACTTCAGGAACGTTTGGCTAAACTCTCTGGCGGTGTTGCCGTTATCAAAGTTGGTGCCGCTACGGAAACGGAACTGAAAGATAAGAAACTCCGTATCGAAGACGCTCTGAACGCTACTCGCGCTGCTGTGGCCGAAGGAATCGTTGCCGGTGGCGGTACGGCTCTTCTGCAAGTACAGCCGGCCCTCGATGAACTGGAAAAGGAAACCGAAGGGGATGAGAAGACAGGTATTGATATCGTTAGACGCGCTATCGAAGCTCCTGTCCGTCAAATCGCCAACAACGCCGGTCTTGAAGGTGCCGTTATCGTTGAAGCTGTCAAGAAGGCTAAGAAGGGAATTGGCTTCAATGCCCAGACGGAAGAATATGTTGATATGATCAAGAGCGGTATTGTAGATCCTTGCAAGGTTACACGCAGTGCCCTGCAGAATGCAGCTTCCATTGCTGCCATGATTCTTACCACGGAAGCCGTTGTTGCGGATAAACCGGCTGAAAATCCGGCTCCGGCGGCTCCTGCCATGGGTGGCATGCCTGGCATGATGTAAGATGAATCGGGAGTTGTGCCGCAGGTAGGCTCCTTTTATCCTTAAAAAATCGCATACGCACCGTGAGGTGCCTGAAACGTCCCTATGGAGTGTTCCATAGGGACGTTTTTCTTGCTGTAATTTTTCTGTAAATAGTTAAAATAACTATTTACTAATCATTATTAAAGTGCTATAGTATACGTGTCGTATGAATGAATCATATGGATCATCCATTTTGCTATGATATAGGAGGAATGAATTATGGAAAAACGTTCTGGTGCAGTTACTTTTGCTGGAGGCCCTGTAACCCTTGTTGGTCCCGAAGTGAAAGTGGGAGAAAAGGCGCCTGATTTCAAGTTGCTTGATAATAGCCTTGCTGAAAAGACCTTGAAGGACTATGAAGGCAAAATCAAGGTTATTTCTGTTGTACCGTCCCTTGATACGGGTGTCTGTGATGCCCAGACCCGTTGGTTCAATAAGGACGTAACTGGTCTTTCTTCCGATGTCGTGGTCCTCACGGTTTCCATGGATCTGCCCTTTGCTCAGGCTCGTTGGTGCGGGGCTGCTGGGGTCAAGAATGTAGTTACCCTTTCTGACCATCGTGATGCCTCCTTTGGGACGAACTATGGCTTCCTCATGGAAGGACTGCGTCTTGAAGCCCGTGGTGTTGTTGTCATTGATAAAAATGATAAGGTCACCTATGTGGAATACGTTCCAGAAGTCACCCATGCCATTAATTTTGATGGTGTCCTTGCTGCAGTAAAGGCTCTGATTTAATTGTAGGGCTTCCTGATCGACCTATTCACCTGCACCGGTGAGCGAGACTTTTTGATGACGTATCGAGACCAGGACTTTCAAAAAGAAAACATCATCTACCGGAATGTGGATTGATTTGCCCATTGGTTTGCCTCTGTCCTTAAGACGTTTGATGGATCAGCCCAATCTTTGACTGTTTACTTGGGGGACCTTACGGAAGCTTATGCTGTTTCCAATGAGGAATTTTTTGAGATCCGCGGATTTTATACAAAAAGCGGAAATTCTGAAGGCTATTCGTTCAAGGTCCAGTATCAGCAGGATGAGGACGGCGAAATCATTCAAAATATGATCTTATAACTAGATAAAAAGAAAAATTCCCGACTGGAAATGATACCAGTCGGGAATTTTTCATGCTTTTTTCTTTATCATGGAAGGCGGGACGGGAACGAGGAAGGCGAAGAAGCAGCCAATGGCGGCGACGATCCAGAGAATCTGCAGGCTAGGACCAACACCCCAACGGTCGGCAGCCCATCCGACCAGGGGAGAAATCAGGCCGCCTACACTGGCACTGAGACCCAAGGTCACGCCGGAAGCAAAACCAATGTTGCGGGCAAGGTAGGTCTGTCCCAAGATGACCATGGGACTGTAAGGCGCAAAAAGGGAAAGAGCCGTCGGCACCAAGAGCAGGGTTGCTGTCGTTTGGCTGGTACTGTTTGTGAGAAAGAAGAGGGCGGGGACCATGACGAGGAAGGATATCCGCATGACCTTGATGTGTCCCACTTTGTCTGCCAGGATACCGCCCAAAAAAGTCATGACAACCCCCATGGAAAAAAGCAGGGAAAGGGCAAGACTGCCGCTGCTTGCTGATGTGCCAAGAACGCTGATCCAGTAAATTGGGATAAAGGAGTTAAGGATGGTAAAGCCAATTGAGCGTGCAAAAATAACGAAACTAAGTTTCCCGAAGGCGTTCCAATCATTTTTCGGCTGAGGTTCGTTTGAATGGCATTCCCTTTTTTCTGTCCCTTTGAGTCTTTTTTTGATTGCAGGAAGTTTCTTCATCAGATAGAGAGCCGTAAGAAAATTGACTACGGCGTAAATGATGAGCCCCTTGATGCCAAACTGATAGGCGCTGAACCCTGCTGCCACGGGACCGACGGCAAAGCCTGCATTGCCCCCGACAGAAAAAATCCCCATCGCCTTGCCTTTTTGGGCGCCTGAAATGCCGTTTACAAGACGAGCTGCTTCGGGATGGAAAAGGCTGCTGCCCAATCCGCTCAGCATGGCTAAAAAGAGGATGAACCAATAATTCTGGGTAAAGGCCATGGCTGAAAGACTGAACCCACAGAGAAAGACACCAAGGGGGACCAAATAAGGAAGGGATGCACGGTCCGAATAGTAGCCGATGAGAGGCTGCGTTACAGAGGCGAGGACAATATTTGCAAAGATGATGCCCGCTGCTTCCTGATAGGAAAGATGGCAGGCCGCGATAAAATAGGGGAGAAGGGCTGGAATCCCGCCTTGGGCCCAGTCTGTACCAAAATGGCCCAAGGTAAAGTGCAGCACGTTATTCTGGGAATGTTCCATGGAAGCCTTCCTTTCTGCATGGGGAGAAACGTTTTTCTTTCATTGTATTCGACAGCGCTTCATCCTGCAAGGTAAAAGAGGAGAAACCTCGAATAAGACCTTTTGGTGTGGATAAGTTAACTGGCAGTTTGAATCAATGGGCCATTATACGCCAAATATCGAATCATATTGTTTAGAAATGTAATGAATCCATAAAGACAATATCGAATTTGACCACATCACATGGATGAATCGCCGTTATTTTTGCAAAATTTTATATTTTCAGAAAATAACTAGCATTCTATCCTGACTTTGGGTATAATAAAGATGCAATCATTTTTCTCAAAGCGCCGTTTTTTCTATCGAAGGGGACGCAACGGTCAAACCAGCCGCGGCTTGGATAGACGGCTTAAAAATCCGGCAGGCGCTTTTAGCAGGAACGGAACCCAATTAAACAAAAGGAGGCAACAAATCGCATGCAACCATCTGTAAGAAAGAAATCGTGGGTGAATCGATTCATCGACACCATTGAGTATTGGGGAAATAAATTGCCCCATCCTTTTATCCTTTTTGGGATGCTCGTCGTCATTACCCTTATTGGGTCCTGGATCTTATCCCAGGCTGGCTGCAGCATAACCTATATGGCAGCTTCACGAACCCCAGGGGAACCGGAAAAGGAAGTGACCATTGCCGTTACCAATCTGCTATCCGGAGAAAACCTGCGTTACCTGATTACGAAGTATCCTGATATTTTTATTGGGTATCCACCTATGAAACTTGTTCTTGTGATGATGGCGGCAACGGCCTTTATCGAAAAGACCGGTTTCTTTGGGACTTTTATGAAAAAGTATCTGCTCCGCGCGCCTCGGGGCCTCGTGACTTTTGCTGTTGTCTTTGTCGGCGTCAACTCCAATTTGATGAGTGATGCCGGGACCCTTTTTGCCTTGACCATGGGTGGAATTATTTTTGCTGCTTTGGGCCGAAATCCCCTGATTGGTGTTATTCTTGGTTGGGCAAGTTCGAGCGGCGGCTTTACGGCAAATCTCTTCCTTGCTGGGACGGATGCTCTGCTTGCTGGCATAACGGAAGGTGTTGTCAAGGAGATGGGCGTTGCAGTCGATATCAATCCAGCCATGAACTACTTCTTTATGGCTTCAGCGACCTTCTTCCTTTCTGTGACGCTTACCCTTTTTACGGAAAAGGTTGTCTGCCGTATGGTCGGTGATGGGGATGGAAAGGTCAATATGGCTTTGCTTGAGGAGCATAAACTAACGGCGGATCAGGAAAAGGGACTGCGTTGGGCTTTTTATGGATTTCTCTTCTTCCTTGCCGTTATGGCAGCCCTTACCGTTCCTTCCTGGGCCATCCTGCGCAATGCGAAGGGTGGTTTCCTGCCGAAATCACCGTTCTTTGCTGGCATCATCACACTTATTGCTTTCTTCTTTGTTTCCACAGGCCTGCCTTATGGTGTGGCAACAGGGGAAATCAAGAAGTGGAAGGATATTCCCCGCCTTGTTTCCGCCGGTCTGCGGGAAGCGATTCCCCTTTTGACGACGACCATGATGGCAGCGGTCTTCATCGATATGATGAATAAATCCAATATCTTTAAAATGGTTGCTGTAGCTGGTGCAGAAGCTCTGCGTGGAGCCAATATCGGTCTTTTGCCGCTTTGTTTGATGATCATTGTCGTGACCACCATCATCAACCCGTTCATGACAAGCGGTTCCTCCAAGTGGCTCATCATCGCGCCCATGATTGTTCCTATGTTCACCATGCTGAATGTGCATCCTGCTTATGCCCAGCTTGCGTATCGCATTGGTGACTCGGCTACGAATATCTGTTCCCCTCTGCAGGAACTTCTGCCCGTAATCATTGGCATGCTGACACAATACCAGGAAGAAGGGAAAATCCCTCTGCGTCCAGGTGAAACGGAACATCGCAAGATTGGGATTGGTACGATTTTTTCCTTGACTATTCCCTATGCCATGGTTATTCTTCTGACCATGACGGCCATGCTCATTGTTTGGCTCACCTTTGGTCTTCCCATTGGACCGGGCATTCCTATGCATATTCAGTAACGTTCCGGCTTCCTTGATTTTGTCCCCCCTTAAGAAGGCATCAGACTAAGATGGAAAATCCCCTGGCAGCTAATCAGCTGCTGGGGGATTTGTAGAATCAGTAGAAATTCATCGCGATGAATATCCTTTTGGAGAGGCTTCTGGTTGAGGCTTCCTTTTTCTAAACGGAGAATAATCCTCATGAAAACAAAGAAAACCTTCCTCAATCGATTTATTGATACCATCGAGTATTGGGGCAACAAATTACCCCATCCTTTTATGCTCTTTGGCGGTATGCTCCTTGCTACTTTATTCATTTCCTGGCTTCTTGCCCGTATGGGTGTCAGTATCTCCTATATGAGTGCATCAAAGATTCCCGGTGAACCGGAAAAGCTTGTGACAGTTGCTGTTGTTAATCTTCTTTCTGGAGATAACCTGCGCTACATCATCATAAAATTCCCGGAAATCTTTGTTTCTTATCCACCGCTTAAATTGGTCCTTGTCATGATGGCTGCCAGTGCCTTCATTGAAAAAACGGGCTTTTTTGAGACCTTCATGAAAAAATATCTGCTCAAGGCACCACGCAGTCTCATTACTTTTGCTGTCGTCTTTGTGGGAATCAATGCCAATCTGATGAGTGACGCGGGGACGATTTTTTCCTTTACCATGGGCGGTGTCATCTTTGCCGCCTTGGGACGCAATCCTCTTATTGGGGTCATCCTTGGCTATGCGAGCGCCAGCGGCGGTTTTACAGCCAACCTCTTTCTTGCCGGGACGGATGCACTGCTCGCGGGGATAACAGAAAGCATTGTCAAGGAAATGGGACTTTCTGTACCCATTAATCCCGCGGTCAACTATTTTTTCATGGCGGCAGCCACTTTTGTTCTTTCCGTGACCATGACCATTTTTACCGAAAAAGTCGTTTGCCGTATGGTGGGCGATGGGGATGGGACCCTTGATGAGAGCCTCATCGCAAAACATCGCCTTACGGAAGATCAGGAAAAAGGACTGCGCTGGGCTTTTTATGGCTTCCTTTTCTTCCTTTTCATTATGGGACTTCTCACGATTCCAGAGGGAGCACTCCTGCGTAATGCCAAAGGGGGATTTCTTCCAAAATCCCCACTCTTTGAGGGCATCATCGTCATTATAGGCTTTGCTTTTGTGGCAACGGGAATTCCTTATGCGGCAGCAACAGGAACAATCAAGGAGATGCGAGATATTCCCCGTCTGGTATCAGCCGGGCTGCAGCAAGCCATTCCTCTTTTGACAACAACCTTGATTGCTTCCCTTTTTATCGATATGATGAATAAGTCCAATATATTCAAGGTTGTCGCCATTGTTGGAGCTGAAATCCTCAAAGGGGCCGATGTGGGGCTTATTCCTTTGTGCCTAATGATTGTTGTTGTGACAGCCATTATCAATCCTTTCATGACCAGTGGATCATCTAAATGGCTCCTTATTGCCCCCATGATTGTGCCCATGTTCACCCTCCTCAATGTCCATCCTGCCTATGCCCAGCTGGCCTTTCGCATTGGGGATTCGTGCACCAATATTTGTTCGCCCCTTCATTCCGCCCTGCCCATCATTATAGGACTCCTCACGGAATATCAAGCCGAAGGGAAGATTCCTTTGCGTCCCGGCGAGACGATGCAACGGGAACTGGGGATTGGAACCATTTTCTCTCTTACGATTCCATATTCCCTGGTTCTCCTATCAACCATGACGGTCATGCTGGTTCTTTGGCTGCTGCTTGATCTGCCTATCGGGCCAGGGGTTTCCATGTATCTGTGATTTTTGTGCTATACTGAAAGAAAACTCAATGAAGGAGGAACAGCAATGCTGATCAAAAATGCTCATGTACTCAGTCCCCATGTGACAGAGGGGTTCTATGATATTAGGGTCCTTGACGGAAAAATTGCCGAAGTGGGGGAGAGCCTTTCGGCAGAAGGTGAATCCGTTCGGGATGCTGGCGGGGCCTATGTGACGCCTGGATTCATTGATGCCCACACACATCTTGGACTCAAAGCAGATTCGCTGGGTGAATTTTACGCTGATCATAATGAGAAGAAGATGATTCTTTCACCAGAGATGCGTGCCATTGATGCCATCAATCCTCTTGACCGGACCTTTGAGGAGGCGCGAAATGCCGGGATTACGTGCTGCGCAAGCGGCCCTGGTTCGCTTAATGTGATCGGCGGTCAGTATGCTGCCATCAAGACGCGGGGCAAGATCATTGACGAGATGGTCCTTGATCCTTATTTTGCCATGAAATGCGCCCTGGGGGAAAATCCTAAAAAGGGATATGAAACAACTCGTATGGGGATTGCGGCAACACTTCGGGAATTTCTCCTTACTGCCAAAGTTTATGCGGAAACGCCTGTCCGTGATTATGACCGGAAACTGGAACCCATGGTGCCTGTCATGCGTGGCGAAAAACCGCTTAAGATTCATTGCCATGAGGCCCTTGATATTGTGACGGCTATCCGCATTTGTGATGAATTTCATTTACGGTTTACCTTGGACCATGTGACAAGCGGGACGGATATCTTGGAATTTTTGCGCAAATGTCCGGAGATCCCTCTTCTTGTAGGGCCCAGCCTGGGAAGCCGCGGCAAGGTGGAGCTTCACGGGAAGGGATTTGACAGTGTAGCGGCGTTAGCAGAAGGCCGTGATATCTGCATCATTACGGATGCTCCCGTGATTCCCCTGCAGTATTTGCCTGTTTGCGTTGGCCTTGCCATCAGCAAGGGCATGGCCTATGAAAAAGCTCTTGCAGCGGTCACCATCAATGCGGCCCGCGTCATGGGCGTTGATCAGCGGGTTGGGAGCCTAGAAAAAGGAAAGGATGCCGATTTGGTCCTTTTCAAGGATAAACCTTTTGTCACGATTCAAGATCCTTTGGCTGTCATGATGGACGGAATTTTTCTTGACGCCTCTAATTAAAAAGAAGCAATTTATGAACCTCTCCTATCAACTTTGATAGGAGAGGCTTTCTTTTTACTGAAAAGGATGATTTGTGTACAGATAATAATGATAATGGGAATAAAATCGGACGTGTTTGAACGGATATACAAGATAAATTATACTTACACAAATATGTATCATTTTATGAACAAATTGTAAAATATTTGACGGAGTATTTAGCAACATGTTAAATTAATATTATGAACAAATATTTTGAATAAATATACTGAAGAAAGGATGGTTTCATGAAAGCATTCAAGTTGATGATCCTTACTGCTTTTCTTGTTTTGCTGGGAATTCTATCAGGGTGTTCCCCTGACGAAAAGCGGCCTGTTGTCTTTGCAGATCCTGGATGGGATAGTGTCCGGTTCCATAACGCTGTGGCTCAGCTCGTTGCTGAAAAGGTCTATGGACTCAAGACGGAAATCCTTTATGGCTCCACGCCCATCACGCAGGCCGCCCTTGTACGCGGCGATGCAGATGTCAATATGGAGCTGTGGACGGATAACGTTCCCACTTATGAAGCTGATAAGGCCGCCGGCGGGATCGTGGATCTGGGCGTCAACTATGATGATAACCGCCAAGGGTTTTATGTCCCGCGCTACGTCATTGAAGGTGATGCCGAACGCGGTATTGCCCCTATGGCGCCGGACCTGAAATCCGTCAAGGATCTGAGCCGCTATGCGGCGCTCTTTAAGGATGAGGAAGATCTCGCGAAAGGACGCTTATATGGTGCCATCCCAGGATGGAATATCGATGCCATCCTCTATAAGAAGTATGAAGTCTATGGGCTTAATCAGAACTATATCTATTTTCGGCCTGGCAGCGAAGCTACGCTTTCTACGGCTTTTTTGACTGCCTACGAGAAAGGGCTTCCTGTTGTTGGGTATCAATGGGAACCTACTTGGCTTTCCGGTAAACTTGACCTTGTATTGCTGGAAGACGCCCCTTATGAGAAGGCCGCCTTTGAAGAGGGCCTTACGGAAGCCCCTGCCGTGAAGGTTGTGATTGCGGCCAATTCTCGTTTCCCCAAACGGGAGCCGGAGTTTTCAAAGTTCCTTAGCCGCTACCATACGTCAAGTACCCTTACGGCAGAAGCCTTGGCTCATATGGCGGATACAAAGGCTTCCTATGAGGAAACGGCCCGCTGGTTCCTCAAAAAACATGGGGAACTTGTTGATGCTTGGCTGACGCCAGAAGACGCAGCCAAACTGAGGGAAGCACTTTAACTGGGAAAGGAGCCCTTATGATCAATTATCTCACAACGTTTCCGAACCTTCGCATCAATGTGGCTGAGCCCGTCGATGCTTTTGTCCGTTATATCAACATTCATTATGGAGAATTCTTCGTCTCCTTCAAGCGTCTCATTGGTATCTTTGTTGGGGCCCTTAACAGCGGACTTGACGCAATTCCTTGGTGGATCTTGATTCTTGCCGTGGCCTATGGCGGCGGCAGATTGATGAATAGTTACCGCAAAGGCGCTTTTTTTGGCGGGCTGCTCTTTTTTATCGGTCTTTTGGGTTACTGGCAGATGATGTGTGAAACCCTTTCCATTGTCCTTGCGGCTGTGTTCTTTTCCCTTTTGATTGGTCTTCCCATTGGCGTCCTCCTTGCCTCCATCAAACGGGCCGATCCTTTGATTCGGCCTTTTCTTGATGCCATGCAGACCATGCCGACCTTTGTTTATATGATTCCCGCAGTCATGCTCCTGGGGCCAGGAAAGGTGCCTGCCGTCCTTGCAACCGTTGTATATGCAGTTGTTCCTGTCATTCGGCTGACCAGTCATGGAATCAAGCAAGTCGATCCAGAAGTAGTCGAAGCGTCTCGTTCATTTGGGGCCTCACGCTTCCAGACCCTCGTCAAGGTGCAGATCCCTCAGGCCCTGCCTACGATCATGACGGGTATCAATCAGACCATGATGATGGCGGTTGCTATGGTCGTTACAAGTTCCATGATCGGTGCCAACGGCCTTGGTATGGAAGTCCTCATCGCCATCAACCGTATGGAATCAGGTCGTGGTCTGTCGGCGGGACTCAGTATTGTCATCATTGCGATCCTGCTTGACCGTCTGACCCAAAGCGTGATTCGGAAGGAGGAATCCCAATGACACAAACGCCCATTCTCGAGGTCCGGCACCTCTACAAAATCTTTGCCCCTCTGGATTTTCGCGGTGAAAAGAAAATGGCCTATAAGCTATTGGAACTTGGGGCTACAAGACAGGATGTCCTTGAAGCAACCGGGATGACGGCGGCTGTGACGGACGTGTCCTTTCGGGTGGGAAAAGGAGAAATCTTTGTACTTATAGGGCTGTCTGGCAGCGGCAAATCGACCCTTGTGCGCTGCCTCAATATGCTGCATCGGCCCAGCCGGGGAGAAGTCCTCATTGACGGAGAAGATATCACTGCGTACGATGAAGTAAAACTTCAGAAGCTGCGGCGGACAAAAATTTCCATGGTCTTCCAAAACGGCGGTCTTCTCGCTCATCGGGATGTCATGGGCAATGTGGGCTATGGTCTTGAAATCCGCGGCGTCAAGAAGGAGGAACGGGAGGCCAAGGCTCTTGAAATGATTCGCATGGTGGGTCTTGAAGGGCACGAACGGGAGAGTCTTGATAGTTTGTCCGGCGGGATGCGGCAGCGCGTTGGTATCGCCAGGGCCTTGGCAAGCGACCCGGATATCCTGCTCATGGATGAAGCCTTTTCCGCCCTTGATCCCCTTGTGAAAAATGATCTCCAGTTTGAGCTGCTGCGCATCCAGGAGCAGACGGGAAAGACCATCATCTTCATTACTCATGACATCAATGAAGCATTTAAGTTGGGAAGCCGCGTGGGCATTTTGCGGGACGGACGCATGATCCAGCTTGATACACCGGAAAAAATGCTGAGCGCACCGGCCAATGACTATGTCCGCCGCTTTATTGACAGTGTTGATACAACCAAGGTGCTCACGGTTAAGCACATCATGACCGTTCCCGGTTCGGTCATAAAAAAGACCGACGGCGCCAATGTGGCCCTAAACAGTATGCGTGCGAGCGGCGTTTCAAGTGCCTATGTGGTGAGTGATTATATGCACTTTGACGGAATCATCACCTTGGAAGGAGCCCTTTCCGTGCGGGATGGGAAGAAGACTTTTGAAGAAGCCATCATTCGGGAGGTTCCTTTTGTACGCAATCTTGATGCTCCAGTTTCTTCCATTGTCCCTCTGGCGGCAAAGACGCAGTATCCTCTTGCTGTAGTGGATGAGCATGATGTCTTCCGCGGCATTGTGACAAAGGCCTCCGTCCTGTCTTCCCTTTCCGTCTAAACAAAAACGGGTCTTCCCAAAGGAGGACCCGATTTTTTGTTTTTATTTTTGTTTTAGCCATTTAGTAAAGAGGGGATAGCGTTGGCCCATCTTTTTTGTCATGACAAGAGAGTACTCAATCTGGGCCGATTGGTCCACAATCGGGACAGCCGTCCGATTTTTGAGAGGTTCTTCACTAAGGACACGGTCCGTAATGAAGGAAGGCAGGGAGGAAGCTTTCTCCAGCTCGAAAAAGTCATCTCTCTGTTCTTGGAGCAGGAAACGGGAATGGGGCATTGTTTCCTTGATGAGATCCTTCCAGAACCCGATGTGGGAATAAACAATCATGGCAGTCCCGTCCAAATCGGAAAAAGAAAGGGAGGAGCTTTTTTCCTGGGGATGCCCTTTGGGAAGGTTGAAGTACAGTGATTCCTTGCCGAAGGGGAGAGCGATGAGTGCGCTGTCAGTCGGCTTAAAAGGCAGGATAATGACATTGTATCGCCCATCCCGCAGCCCTTGAAGAAGGGGCTCGGTGCTGCGCAGTTCCGTTGTCAGTGACTGCGATGGATAGAGTTCCGTTGCTAGCCGTACAAAGTCCATGACAGGATAGGGGGCACAGCTTCCCAGTGACAAGGTATGCCTTGAGCGGTCGAGCTGACGGACTTTATCCGTCATGACTTCTATTTCGGAGAGAATCTTTCTTGCTTCCTTTATGGCAAGCAGCCCATTTTCATTGAGGGCAATGTGATTTTTTGACCGCGCAAATAGAATGACACCAAATTCCTTTTCCAAAAGTTTCATGTTCCTTGTCAGTGTCGGCTGTGAGACGTGCAGGATTTCTGCTGTTTTTGAAAGTGTGCCGTACATTCCAAAGGCAACGAATTGGAAAAGATGCTCAAATTCAATCATACGCACCTCCACTATTTATTTTATAAATACTATTATACTATATTACTAATGTACAAGAAACGGATTTCTCGCTATAGTATAAGAAAGATTGGCATATTCAGCAATCAATTTGAAAAATTATATGATAGAAAATAAGAAAGGTGGAATCCTTATGCAGGAAGTGACCCTTAATCAGGGAATCAAGATGCCCCAACTGGGATTTGGTGTTTTTCAGGTTCCCGACGAAAAAATTTGCAGGGAAAGTGTCCTTATGGCCCTTGAAACTGGGTACCGGCTCATTGATACGGCTGCCGCGTATTTCAACGAAAAAGCTGTTGGAGAGGCAATCAAGGAAAGCGGGATTCCTCGGAATGAGCTCTTTATTACGACGAAACTATGGGTTCAAGATGCTTCTTATGAAAAGGCTAAGGAAGCCCTGAAGGTTTCCCTTGATAAGCTGAATCTTGATTATCTGGATCTTTACTTGATCCATCAGCCCATGGGGGACTATTATGGTGCCTATCGGGCCATGGAAGAGGCGCATGACAAGGGACTTGTTCGAGCTATTGGGGTCTGTAATTTCTATCCTCATATCCTTGCTGATTTTTGTGAGACTGTTCGCGTCATGCCAGCAGTTAACCAAGTCGAGCTGCATCCTTTCTTTCAGCAGGAAAATGCCTTGGCACTTATGAAACACTATGGCGTGAAACCGGAAGCTTGGGGGCCTTTTGCAGAAGGAAAACATGGTCTTTTCACCCATCCGGTCCTAACAGAAATCGGGAAAAAGTATGGCAAGTCCGCCGCCCAGGTGGCTTTGCGCTGGAATCTTGACCGTGGCGTCATCGTCATTCCAAAGTCGACCCATCTGGAACGGATGAAGCAAAATATAGATGTCTTTGATTTTACCCTTTCAGCAGAAGACCGTAGCGCCATTGCAGCCCTTGACCGGGGCCGCAGCGACATTGTGAATCACTTTGATCCCCAATTTGTCCAGGCCCTTCACCAACTGAAGATCCATGATTGAGTGCCTTACCCACCCTGCCAGATCGATCTTTTTATTTCAACCATTTCATTGCGCGTAAGAAAAGCTCCAGCCCTCTTTAAAGGAGGACTGGAGCTTTTGATGCATCTGAAAGGGGCGCCGTTGGCTTCAAAAATCAATATCCCTATCGTAGTAGCAGGCTTGGAGCAGCTTTTTCATCTCACTTTCCGTCGGTTTACGGGGATTGGACGAGGTGCAGGCATCTAAAAGGGCGTCTTTGGCAATTTGGGGCAGTCTTTCTTCAAAGACGGCTTCCGGAATGAACCCTTGCTCTGTCGGAAGGGCATCCTTTCCATAGAAACGGATGGCACGGGGAATCCTCAGCTCTTTCTGCGTATTACGAATCCAGTCAATGAGGAGATGGACTTTTTCCTCGTCTGTCGTTCCTCCCAGCTTCATGTAGTCGCAAATGATGGCGTAGCGTTTTTTGGTCGCTTCTTCTTTCGCGTTAAACTGGATAACCTTTGGCAGATACATCGCATTGGCTGCCCCATGGATTAGGTGGGCCCCATAATCAGCAAAGGCTGCTCCTGTTTTATGGGCCATGGAGTGGACAATCCCCAGGAGGGCATTGGAAAAGGCCATCCCAGCAAGGCACTGCGCATCATGCATCTTATCCCTTGCTTCCATGTTGCCTTGGTAAGAGGGAATCAGATATTTTTGAATCATTTCTATGGCATGGATGGCAAGGGCGTCCGTAAATTCACAATGAGCCGTTGACACATAGGCTTCCACGGCGTGAGTAAAGGCATCCATACCAGTATGTGCCACGAGTTTTGGGGGCATGCCATGGGTTAATTCAGGATCGATGATGGCCATGTCCGGTGTAATCTCAAAGTCTGCAATCGGGTACTTGATTCCGCTTTTATAATCGGTGATGATGGAAAAACTGGTCACTTCCGTGGCCGTGCCTGATGTGGACGAAATCGCGATAAAATGGGCTTTGCGCCTTAATTTGGGGAGTCCAAAGACCTTGCGCATTTCATCAAAGGTGATGGATGGGTACTCATATTTGATCCACATGGCTTTTGCGGCATCAATGGGGGAGCCGCCGCCAATGGCGATGATCCAATCAGGACCAAATTCCTGCATGACCTTGGCGCCTTTAAGAACAGTTTCTACTGAAGGATCGGATTCGATACCTTCGTAGATCTTTACTTCCATGCCTGCCTCTTTGAGGTAGGCCTCGGCTTTACCGAGAGAACCGTTCCGACGGCTGGAACCTCCGCCGGTGCAGATTATGGCACGTTTTCCTGTTAAATTTTTAAGGATTTCCATGGAGCCATAGCCATGATAGATATCTCTTGGAAGTGTAAATCGCTGCATAATATGACCTCCTTTTTAGGTTACGGGTTCATCATATCATGGTTCGGATGGATTTCAACTAGTGACACCAAGGGTTCATATTTATGGTGTGAATCTGTAACAAAGTTACCATAAGACCCGCAGTTTTGGCCATGTTCTCAAATCAATTGCCCTTTGCTAAATGGGGTAAGGCTGTCCCATGATGAGGACGTACTTTCGGGCGTGCTTGTTTTTACGAAATTTTTACAGGAAGAAAAGGTCAATCTTTACAGAGGTGGGGTAGGCTATTCATAAAGCAAAACCAATACAGCTCATAAAAAAGATTGGTGTAAGAAAGGATGGATCATTGATGAAAGTAAAAAGCGCGTTAAGAAAAGGATTGCTGATGAGTTTGACAGCTATGATGGTGGTTGGGCTCGCTGGCTGCGGAGGTAAGAAGGCAGCAACGACGGGTGGCGAAAAGGCTCTTTCCGGAAACATTACGGGTTCTGGTTCATCGGCTCTCCTGCCGCTTGTCAAGGATGCAGCAGAAGCCTTCAAGAAGAACCATAAAGATGTATCCATCAGTCTTAATGCTGGGGGAAGCGGCACCGGTCTCAAACAGGTCTCCGAAGGCTCTGTCGATATGGGAAACTCCGATGTTCCGGCTGCATCCAAACTGCCTAAGGATAAAGCAGAAAATCTCCTTGACCACAAGATCTGCGTTATGACCGTTGCGACCATTGTCAATAAGGATGTAGCTGCCACTGTAAAGAACCTGACCAGCCAGCAGCTAAAAGAGATCTTTACGACGAAAATCAAGAATTGGAAAGAAGTCGGCGGTCCGGACGAACCGATTGTCCTGATTACCCGTCCGAAGACTTCCGGTACGCGTGCCCTCTTTACGAAGTATGCATTGGGCGGAGTGGAAGAAGTTTCCAATAAGTCCCTTGAGACGGATAACTCCGGACTCCTGCTCCAGAGTGTTGCCCAGAATAAAGGTGCCATTGGATATGTGGCCCTGCCTTATCTTGTAAAGAATGATACGGTCGCCGCCATAGCTATTGACGGCGTTGCCCCGACCTTGGAAAACACCTACAGCGGTAAGTATAACGTCTTTGGGTTTGAACATATCTACACGGCAAAAGACCCGAAACCGGCGGTCAAAGCTTTCCTCGAATTCATTGGTTCTGCTGATTACGGCAAACGGATTGAAGAACTGGGTTACGGTGTCAGCAGCAAGATAGAGCTGAAGGATCCAGACCACGATTAAGTCCATCTTTCCAGCTTTGAGAAAGGAAGATTTTTCTATGAAGGAAAAAGCGATGCTGCAGCATGCAGCAGCCATCCATCACAGGGAACTCCTTGCAACGACGGGAGTAAAGCTATGCGGGTTTACAGCGGCTTTACTTCCGTTTTGTATAGGCCTGTTCCTTTTTATGCGCGGCAGTGAGACGTTTCTGGTCTTTGGACATTCGTTACAGGAATTTCTTTTCAGTGGGCAGTGGGCCCCTTCTGATACAGCGTCCGGCGGAGGGCAGGTGGGGGCTGCCATGTTTATCTCGGGCTCCCTTGTCATCTGCCTCCTGGCCCTTTTATTTGCCCTTCCAGTCAGTCTTGCGGCGGCCATTTATATGACGGAAATTGCATCCCCTTCGTCACGGCGCCATGTCCAACCTTTTATTGAACTTTTTACGGGGATTCCCTCTGTCATCTATGGCTGGATTGGTCTTACCGTGCTGATTCCTTTTTTACGGAAATTTTTCACGATGCCTTTTGGCTTTTCCGTCCTTTCTGCTTCTTTGGTGCTGGCAACTATGATTTTTCCCGTGATTACTATGATGGCCTCCGATGCCATGATGGCTGTCCCCAAGAGCCTGCGTGATGCAGCCTATGGCCTTGGTGCGACACGTTGGGAGACAATCCGTACCGTTGTTCTTCCTTCTGCCCGGACGGGAATCTTTACAGGGATTGTCCTAGGTCTTGCCCGTGCTTTGGGCGAAGCCCTTGCCGTGGCTATGGTTGTAGGTCAAATGAAGGTTTTCCCAACCTCCCTATTTCTGCCGGCAACGGCCATGACAACGGTCATTGCTTCTGATATGGGAAGTGCCATGGAAGGCGGCGAATATAATGCCGCACTTTGGACGCTGGCGTTGCTGCTCTTTGTCATCTCATTCATCCTGATCTTTATTATCCATCACGTGGGTAAAAAGCGCTTAAAGGGGGCTGACCAATGATTGAAGAAATTCTTTCGCTCCCCCGCCATGATGAGTCCTCTAAGGAAACGGGGCTGAACCGAATCAAGCGAAAAAGAATGATATCGTCCATCATGACCGGCTTTTTTTATGCGGGGGCTTTTGGCGCGGCCTTGCTGCTCACTATCTTTGTTGCTTTTGTTATCGGGCAGGGTTTCTTGTCGGTAAATCCAGATATTCTCGATTCCCTTTCCAGCATCTTTTTCAATACCCTCTATCTTGTGGTCCTGGCCCTGTTTTTCAGCGCCTTATGGGGGATTCCTGCAGGAATCTTTCTTGCAGAATTCGCCGGTCATGGTAAATTGACCAAATGGGTCCGGATGGCGATTGAAACCCTCGCGTCCCTTCCATCGATTGTTGTTGGCCTATTTGGTTATCTGGTCTTTATCGTCATGACCGGTTCCCAATGGAACCTGATGGCCGGGGCCCTGTCTGTTTCCATCATGACCTTGCCCATGCTTGCCTCAGTTACGGAGGACGCCCTTGAAGGACTGCCGCCGTTTTATAAATTGGGCAGCCTGGGCCTTGGAGCATCCCGGATGCAGACACTGATCCACGTCGAGCTGCCCGCATGTTTTCCGCGTATCATGACCGGTCTTATCCTCGCTGCTGGCCGTGGCTTTGGGGAAGCGGCCGCCCTGATGTTTACGGCGGGAATGAGCACGGACATCGACTGGTCAAACTGGGATATTTTAAGCCAATCCTGTCCGCTGAACCCGTTTAGGCCGGGTGAAACCTTGGCCCTTCATATTTGGGCACTACGGACGGAAGCGCTTGATCCCAATGCGGCGCAAATCGCAGGGGTCACGAGTGCCATCCTGATGTTGGTCGTTGTTATTTTCAATGCGCTGGCTCGCTATATCAGCTGGCGCATGGAAAAGAAAATGGGAGGAATTTGATCCATGGAAAAACTAGATGCAAGATCGGAGGACCTGACATTTGATATTCAGCACGTGAATCTTTTCTATGGAAAGAATCAAGCTTTGAAGGATATTTCCATGCAGGTCCGCAAAAATGAGATCACTGCTCTTATTGGACCGAGCGGATGCGGGAAATCCACGCTTCTTAAGACACTTAACCGCATGAATGATTTTGTTGAGGGCTGCCGCGTTGAAGGATCCATCAAGTTTGAAGGGCTTGATATCTTTACGGAAATCGATTCCTTGCTCCTGCGTTATCGGGTGGGGATGGTCTTTCAGCAGCCTTCGCCGTTTCCTAAGAGTATATATGATAATGTTGCTTATGGGCCGCGCGTCCAGGGCATTACGAGTCAGTCCGTCCTAGACGGCCTCGTGGAGACAAGTTTAAAGCAAGCTGCCATTTGGGATGAACTCAAGGATCGACTCAACACGAGTGCCTTGGGCCTTTCCGGCGGGCAGCAGCAGCGCCTGTGCATTGCAAGGACACTTGCCGCGCAGCCTTCCGTGATCCTTATGGATGAACCAACAAGTGCCCTAGATCCGATTTCTACCCAGAAAATCGAGGATCTTGCCTTGGAACTTAAGCGACAATATACGATTGTCATCGTGACCCATAATATGCAGCAGGCCAAACGGATTTCCGACCGAACAGCGTTCTTCTACTTGGGTGAATTGGTGGAAATGGACCGAACCGAAAAACTCTTTACCAATCCTGACGAACCTCGTACGGAATCTTACATTACGGGCCGGTTCGGTTGATGCCAAAAGGAGGAATAAACATGCGGGATGCCTATGTAGAGTCCCTTGAAGAAATGCACAAAGATGTGGAAAAGCTCATTTGCGCGCTCAAGGATACAGTCAAAAGGACGGGGCAAGCCATGCTCAGCATGGATGTCGATATGGCACGGGAAATCCGTGATGGTGATGAGGCCTTTGATAACATGATCCGTGATATCATGCACAAAGACCTCAATATCCAGGTCCTGCAGTCACCCGTTGCCGGTGATTGGCGGGGTCTTGTCGGAACCTTCAAGATCCTAGGGGATATGGAACGGATTGCAGATCATTGTTCCGATATCAGCAGCTATGTGCTGCGTATTGCGGGAATGAAAAATCCCCTTCCACTGCCGAAAGGGGTCGATCATCTCTATGAAGATATGGAGGGTCTTGTCACGACGGCCTTTGACTGTTACCTAAGTGGGGATTCCAAGACCGCGGAACTGATCAAGGATAAGGATGATGTTGTCGATGCCCACTTCAACCAATTGCTTTATGATCTTTCCAATAAAATCGAGAACCAGGAAGACCGGTTAAGTACGGGTGCCTATGTGGATTACGTGCTCATCATCAAATATATCGAGCGCATGGCGGACCATGGAACCAATATTGGTGAGTGGGTCGTCTATCAAAAAAATAATGAATTGCCTGGACGGCCGAATCTATAATTTGGATATCCGGATGTGGGGAAGAAAAGGGCTCGGGTGATGGAGCCCTTTTTTGCTGTCTCTAACAAGTAGGAAAACGTTCTTTGCCTTCGTTCATCCTTTCTAAATCGCGGGACTATTACGATTTCATTGATGTGAGCAAAATCCGTGCAGCGAGCAGATTGTCAGAGCCTAATCAGCACCATGTAACAAACCGTTCCAACGACCATGGAAAGCATCATGCTGCGCTTTTTGAGCTGCAGGAAAACGGTGACGGCTGACGCACATAATTCTGGCAGTCCGTAGGGCGAAACAAGAAAGGTGATATGGCGCAGGCAGTAGACGCAAAGCATGGCAAAAATGGCGGGTGGCAGGGCCTTTCCCAGATAAGTCATGAAAGGCGGTGTGGGGCGCCTAGATGAAAAGACAAAGAAAGGAAGAAAGCGGGTCAGGATGGTTGCCGCGGCACAGACGCCAATCGTAATGGCTTCTTCAAAAAAGGTCATGAAGGAAAGCCTCCTTTTTGGGTAATTCGTTTGCGCAGGCCCGTTACGAGAATGAGAATCACGATCATGGTGGGAATCAGGAAGTGGTCGGGACCAAATAGAAGCCTGCAGATTACGGCAGAGCAAAGTCCGATGGATGCGGTGAGCGGCGTTTTTTGCTGGCGAACCTGTTCAACAAAAATGACAATGAACATGCTTGTCATGACAAAGTCAATACCTTTTGTGTCAAAGGGAACGAGGGAACCAAAAATGCCGCCAAGGGCTGCGCTTGTAAACCAGTACGTGTAGTCAAGCAGCGTAACAAAAAGCATGAACCAGCCTGGGTCAACGTCGGGATGGGGCTTTTTGGCAAAGATCAGGGCGAAGGTTTCATCACACATGCCGTAGATCAGAAACGGTTTTTTCCAACCCATTCCTTTATAGCGGTCCAGCATGGCAATGCCATAAAAGAGGTGCCGCGCCTGGATCATGAGAGCCATGAGAAAAGCTTGGAGCGGGGCAAAGGGAGAAAGGAGCATGGTCACTGTAACAAACTCCAAGGAGCCGCCAAAGATGATCATGGCCATCAGCATGGGATACCAAAAGGAAAACCCCATACGCTGCATATAAAATCCATAGGCTGCTCCGATAAAAAGAAATCCGGCCGCAATGGGAAGTGTAGCTGTCAAGGCCTCCCTGAAAGCATTTAAGATGGGTGGACGGGCAGGGGACTTGGGCAGAACCAATGTAATCACTCCTTATTAAAAGGGACTGCCGCCGTTTTGGCGCAGTCCCATTCATGTGCTGTACAATCAATCTTTGCTGGGAACAAGGTCCCCGGCCTTTAATTCACCGCGCTTGGCCCGTTCCGCAAACTCAGCCGTTGCCGTAAATAGGACATCACTGCTGCTGTTAAGGGCTGTTTCACAAGCATCTTCCAAAACGGAGATGATGAATCCAACGCCAACAACCTGCATGGCAAGGTCGTTGGAGATGCCAAAGGAAGCACAGGCGACAGGAATCAGAAGCAGAGAACCGCCAGCTACACCGGAAGCCCCACAGGCACCGACGGTGGAAATGAGGCATAAGAGGAGGGCTGTCAAAAGATCGACTTGGATTCCTAAGGTGTTGGCCGCTGCCAAGGCAAGGACAGAAATTGTAATCGAAGCACCTGCCATATTGATTGTAGCGCCAAGCGGAATGGAAATGGTATAGGTATCCGGATTAAGTCCCAAGCGTTTGCAAAGGGACAGATTGACGGGGATATTCGCAGCTGAACTTCTGGTAAAGAAGGCATAGATGCCTGATTCACGAATCGTGGCAAAGACAAGGGGATAGGGATTGCGGTGGATTTTGGCAAAGACGATGATTGGGTTCATGACAAGGGCTACCAAGGCATACGAGGCAATGAGGACCCCGAGCAGCTTTAAATAAGAAAGAAGGGCGGAAAGTCCGCTTGCAGAAATGGACTGCGTCACAAGACCCATGATGCCGAGCGGGGCAAAACGGATGACCCAGCTGACGACAATGGTGATGCCCTTCGAGAGGTCATCAAAGACTTTTTTCGTTTCTTCTTTAGCGACGCTATGCATGGCAAGGCCAATGATGACGGCCCAGGCGAGGATCCCAATGTAGTTGGCCCGCAGGAGGGCGTTAACAGGGTTATCCACGACGTTCATGATCAGCGTATGAAGGACTTGGGCAATCCCGCTGGGCGGATTGATTTCACTGTTTCCAATCGATAGCTGTAGAGTGACAGGAAAGAGAAAGGACAGCGTTACGCCAACAAGAGAGGCAGCGAAAGTGCCTAGGACATAAAGTGTGACGATGGGTTTCATGTTGGTATCACCATCACTCTTGCGCTGCGTCATGGCGTTCATAACGAGAATAAAGACAAGGACTGGAGCCACGCCTTTAAGGGCACTGACAAATAAATCGCCGAAGATACTGACGAAGGGGACCGCAGAGGGTACAAAGACGGCGAGCATGATGCCAATGACGAGTCCAATGGCAATCTGTTCAATGAGGGGCACTTTCTTTACAAAGGTAACAAGCGGATTCATGTGCAAACTCCCTTTCTTTCATGACTGAAACAAATGAAAATAAGATTCTTCTAGTATACTCGTTTCATGTTGCAAGTACAATAGTTTTCAACAAAATCATAAAAAAGGATGCACATTACAAATGCTATCTAAACAAGATAATTAAAACAAACATTGTAATCTTTAATTCGCTAATTCTAACATAGTGAGTTTTCTATCTCCCGTGCTGAAAAGGGAGAGTTGATCAACTGGCCGTTGATGAGTAGCGCCTGAATGAATCTTCTATTTGAAAAGGCCTGCCACAAGCGTTGGAGTTCGGGCAGGCCTTTATTTGAAATCAGGAGGGCTGTTAGGAGAGAACGCCCGTTGCCTCTTCAATCCGTTCTTCAATTTCTAGGCAAACATCCTCAAAATGATGCATAATATCGTCTCTGGTCAGATGAAGGATCTCATAGCCATATCGCCAAAGCTTTTTCTTGCCTTCGGCTGTATCATCTATGGGGGTTGTCGGATTGTTGGGATTGCCGTCTATGACAATGAGCAGCTTTGCCTTGGCGCAGTAAAAGTCGGCGATGAAGCCAAAGATACATTTCTTGCGGCCGAACCGGAGAGGGTAGGGTCGCATGAAGTCAAACCAAAGATGACATTCGGCTTCATTCATGGACCGTCTCATGGTGGCAGCAAGGCCTCTGTTTTCCCAATCTTCGTGTTGTTGGTAATAGATCATGTGTCGTGTCTCCTTCGTTATGGATTGGCGTGTAATGGGTTCATGTCCTTTATTATGCCCTAAATAGAACGGATATAAAAGGGGGATTGGATAAAAGGGAAGTTTTTGACGTTAAAAGGGATGATTTCGGGGACAAAATGATCCTTTTGGTCATTATCTCAAAAGATTTGCCAGCTATTTGAAAAATAAACAGAATCATAGTATAGTTATACAAAGAAAGAACCGTTCCGGTCTCCTTTTTTAGGGAATGACCGGTCAAAACGAAGGAATATCCTAAGAAGGAGCATCGGTTTATGAAAAAAATTATTTTAACAGGGGATCGTCCTACGGGTCATCTTCATGTCGGTCATTATGTTGGGTCCTTGCAAAATCGCGTAAGACTGCAGAATTCCGGTGATTTCGATGAAATCTATTTTATGATTGCCGATTCCCAGGCACTCACGGATAATGCAGAAAATCCCGAAAAAGTTCGTCAAAATGTACTGCAAGTTGCCCTCGATTATCTGGCTGTAGGGATTGACCCTGAAAAGGCCACCATTTTTATCCAGTCCATGGTCCCGGCCCTTTATGAATTGACTGCTTATTATATGGATCTTGTTACTGTTTCACGAGTACAGCGCAACCCGACCGTTAAAGCGGAAATTCAGCAGAAGAACTTTGAAAACAGCGTGCCCCTTGGCTTTTTCTGCTACCCTGTAAGCCAAGCTGCTGATATTACGGCTTTCCATGCCACCCATGTTCCCGTTGGGGAAGATCAGGAACCTATGCTCGAACAATGTCGGGAAATTGTGCGCAAGTTCAATTCCGTTTACGGGGAAACCTTGACGGAACCGGATATTTATCTGCCGCCTAATAAAGCTTGTTATCGGCTGCCAGGGATTGATGGCAAAGCCAAGATGAGCAAATCCTTGGGCAACTGTATCTATCTTTCCGACGATGCTGAAACCGTGAAAAAGAAAATCATGTCCATGTACACGGATCCCACTCACCTCCAGGTTTCCGATCCGGGGCACGTGGAAGGCAATACGGTCTTTACTTATCTTGACGCGTTTTCGAAACCAGAACATTTTGCGCAGTTCCTGCCGGAATATAATAACCTTGATGAACTGAAGGATCACTACCGCCAAGGCGGCTTAGGGGATGTGAAAATCAAGAAGTTCCTCAATAAGGTCATGGAGACCTTCCTTGAACCGATCCGTACCCGCCGCAGATCGTGGGAAGAACACCCGGACGACGTGTATGACATCCTTGAAGCAGGAAGCAAACAAGCTTCCCAAAAGGCTGGAGAGACCCTCGCTGAGGTTCGCCGGTCTATGCGGATCAATTATTTTGAGGACCGCAGTCTCCTGAAATAAGGAAGCGAAGACATTTTTTCTTGTCATTGAACTGAATCATCTGGAAAGGGAAGGGCCCGTGGCGGCGCTTCCTTTTCTTCATGCAAAGGAGCTGAAGCTATGGCCCATTCCTCAACCACTATGGATATGACGAAGGGGAGTATCTGGAAAAGCCTTTTCCTTTTTTCACTGCCGCTTTTGCTGGGTAATCTTTTTCAGCAGCTGTACAGCACCGTTGATAGTCTTGTTGTGGGAAATTTTGTGGGAGCCGACGCCTTGGGCGCGGTTACCAGCATGATGCCTGCCGTCAATACGCTGATTGGCCTTTTTATGGGAATCAGTACGGGGGCCAGTGTCATCATTTCCCAATACTTTGGCGCCCATGACCCGGACATGCTAAAAAAAGCCATCCATACATCCTTGCTGGGGACCTTTATCCTTTCCCTTATTTTTGATGCAATTGGTTATGTGGGAGCTCCCTATATGGTTCGATTCATGCGGACGGCGCCCTCCATTACGCCTCTTGCGACGGTGTATCTCCGGATCCTTTTGACGGGATCCACAAGTACCATGCTTTATAACATGGGCTCTGCCGTCTTACGGGCCGTCGGGGATTCTAAAAGGCCGCTCTATTTCCTTATCTTTACGAGTCTACTTAATGTCGTACTGGATCTTTATTTTGTGGTTTCCCTCAAGATGAGTGTGGCCGGCGCAGCGCTTGCAACCGTCATGAGCCAATATGTTTCGGCATTCCTTATCCTATTTGTTCTCTATCGCTCCCATGATGTTTATCAGATCCGTTTCAGGAACATGAAGATCCACGCCTTTGTTTTTAAGCAGATCATCGATGTCGGTATGCCGGCAGGATTTCAACAGGCTCTCACCAGTTTTTCCAATGTTTTTGTCCAGGCCTATATCAATTTTTTTGGGGCGGCGAGCACCACGGGGTGGGGTGTCTATTTCCGAATTGATGCTTTTATCCTCATGCCTATGATGACCATTGCCTTAGCTGTTACGACCTTTACTGGTCAAAACGCCGGGGCCCGGAATCTTTCCCGCATCAAGGAGGGTCATAAGGTCGCCTTGAAAATGGCGGAAATCGGGACGCTGATCCTGGCTCTGCCGGCACTCTGCTTTGCCCCGGAGATCGTTCGGATTTTCAATACAGATCCAGACGTTGTTTATTATGGCACCCTTTTCATCCGAACGAACTGTTGGTTCGCTCTCTTTGCCTGCCTGAACCAGGTCTACGCTGGCGTTCTGCGGGGCATTGGCGATGCCCGGGCGCCAATGGTCATCATGCTCTTTTCCTTTGTCTTTTTTAGACAAATCTATCTTTTCATTGTCTCCCATATCCAAAATGAGCCGCATCTCATGGCTTTTGGCTACCCCTTGGGGTGGATGATGTGCAGTTTCCTGCTTTATCTCTATTACCAAAAATCAGGATGGGAAAAACGCTTTGCTTGACTCGTGTATGTATGAGCTGCCTGCGGGCAGCTCTTTTTCTATCTCTTGTGGCCTTATGGCAGAGCAGGAAGCACCCTTGTTAGGGACGAGGAAAGCCTCACTTATGCATGAACAATTTTGTAATATATGAAATAAAAGTTCGAATTAGAATTGACAGCAAGGCTGCAGATTGATAGAATGTAATCAGCATTTATGCATTTGTTCAACTGACCCTAGAGAAGTTTCATGGTAATCGATTCATGGTAGGCTCTGGGTCTTTTTTATTCGGAGGTGCTTAAGATGAAAGTTGCAATGATCATGGGAAGCAATTCTGATTGGCCTAAACTGGAGAGCGCTGAAAAAGTCTTTCAGGAATTTGGCATTGACCTTGAGGTCACGGTTGCTAGCGCCCATCGTACGCCGGAACTCGTCAAGGCCTTTGCCGAAGGGGCTCGGGACCGCGGTGTTGATGTCATTATCTCCGCTGCAGGAGCGGCGGCTCACTTGGGTGGTGTCGTAGCTGCGTATACTACGCTTCCGGTCATTGGGGTGCCAATTAATGCAACGGCTCTTAATGGAATGGATGCCCTTTTGAGTACGGTCCAGATGCCAAGCGGAATTCCTGTGGCAGCCATGGCTATCGACGGGGCCAAGAACGCGGCTATTTTTGCTGTAGAAATCCTTTCCCTTAAGTATCCGGAACTGGTTCGGAAGCTTGCCACTTATCGTGCCAAGATGAAAGAAGAAGTCAGAGCCAAAGGGGAGAAGCTGGCAGCTGCCCGTGCTTCTAACTAATTGATTGTCATTTAAGGAGGAACTATGCGGGACCTTTTCTACGAAGCGGATAAGCTGCATGAAGAATGCGGTGTATTCGGTATCTATTCCCACAAAGACGATGTAGCACTTAATACGTACTGGGGGCTTTTTGCACTGCAGCACCGCGGTCAGGAAAGTGCGGGAATTATTGTCAGCGACGGACAGAACGTCCATGTGAAAAAGAATATGGGCCTTGTTTCCGATGTGTTCAAATCAGGACTCGAGGGTCTTGACGGATATATTGGCATTGGTCATGTCCGTTATTCCACGACGGGCAGCAGTATGACTTACAATGTCCAGCCTTTGAAAGTGTTCTATGATGGGGGAAATCTCTGCCTGTCCCATAATGGTAACTTGACAAATGCAGCTAGCCTGCGGCAGGAGCTTGCCAAGGAAGGACACGTATTCCAGACTACGGTTGATAGCGAGGTCGTTCTGTCCCTGATTGCCCGTTCCCGCAAAAAGACCTTGGAAGAGCGCGTAGCGGAGGCTGCCAATGCAATCAAGGGTGCTTTTGCCATCCTCATCATGAGTAATGATAAACTGATTGCGTTCCGTGATCCTTATGGTTTTCGGCCTCTTTGTTTGGGACGTCTTGATCATGGCTGGGTTGTTGCCAGTGAAACCTGTGCCCTTGATTTGGTGGGTGCTCATTATGTCCGTGACATAAAACCAGGCGAGATGATTGTTATCGATGATGCTGATAAAGAGCCGACAAGCCTCATGTATGCCCAGCATCAACCAGAACACCGCGCCCATTGCATCTTTGAGTTTGTCTATTTTGCCCGTCCTGATTCCATCATGGATGGAGAAAGCATTTATTTGGCCCGTGTCAATATGGGACGTATCCTTGCCCGTGAAACTAAGGATATCAAGGCGGATATCGTTATTTCCGTTCCTGATTCAGGGACGCCGGCCGCCATTGGCTATGGCCTTGAAAAGGGAATACCTTTCCTCGAAGGATTGACAAAGAATAAATATATTGGAAGGACTTTTATCCAGCCGACGCAGAAACAGCGCCTCAACGCAGTTCGGCTGAAGCTCAATGCCAACCGCAGTTTGGTGGCGGGCAAGTCTGTCGTCATGGTTGATGATTCGATTGTCCGCGGGACGACAAGCGGCAAAATTGTCCAGCTCCTGCGTGATGCTGGGGCTAAGCAGGTCCATGTCTGTATCAGTTCTCCACCGGTCATGAATTCCTGCTATTATGGCATTGATACGTCAGAACGCAAGGAACTGATTGCTGCGACCAAGACGGAAAAAGAGATCTGTGAATACATTAAAGCTGATAGCCTGCATTATATTTCCATGGAAGGCTTACGGTCATCCCTGTCCGTCCTTGATCCGGATGATATGTGCTATGCCTGCTTCAATGCCAAGTATCCTGATGGGGCAGATGAAGAGATGAAACAAGGTTCCAAGTATCAATTTGAAATGGGCTGCTAAGGAGGTACCAATCGTGAGTGATGAGAAAAAGAGCATTACCTATGCTGATGCCGGGGTAAACATTGATGCCGGCAACAAAGCCGTTGAACTGATGAAAGATAGTGTCCGCGCGACCTATCGTCCGGAGGTCATTGGTGACCTAGGTGGTTTTGGAGGTCTTTTTGCCCTGGGTTCCTACAAGAATCCTGTTCTTGTATCCGGCACTGATGGCGTGGGTACCAAGCTCAAGATTGCCTTCCTCATGGACCGTCATGACACCATCGGCCAGGATGCAGTCGCCATGTGTGTCAATGATATCCTTGTCCAGGGAGCGGAACCGCTCTTTTTTCTCGATTACATTGCAACGGCTAAGGTGGATTCCCAAAAGATTGCTGACATCGTTCGCGGTGTGGCCGGCGCCTGCAAAGAATCGGGCTGTGCCCTTATTGGCGGTGAAACCGCTGAAATGGCCGGCTTTTATGCCAAAGATGAATATGACATTGCCGGTTTTTCCGTCGGTGTGGTCGAACGGGACAAGATGATTACTGGTGATAAGGTAAAGGCCGGTGATGTGCTCTTGGGCCTTCCTTCCACGGGCATCCATTCAAATGGTTATTCCCTTGTTCGTAAGCTTTGCTTTGACGTGATGGGCATGAAGGTTGATACGTATATCCCTGAATTTGGCAAGACTCTCGGTGAAGAACTTCTTACACCGACCCGTCTGTATCCCCGTACGTGCCTGCCGCTCATCAAGAAGTTCGATCTCCACGGCATGGTGCATATCACGGGCGGCGGATTCTATGAAAACATTCCTCGTATTCTTCCGGCTGACTGTGATGCCGAAGTTCATGCCGATGCGTGGGAAATGCCGGCGGTCTTCAAGAAACTCCAGGAATGGGGCAACGTGCCTTGGAAGGAAATGTACCGCACCTTTAATATGGGTGTCGGCATGGTCCTTGTTGTCGGGGCCGATGAAGCAGATGCCGTCCGTGCCCATTTGAAGGAAAATGGGGAAACCTTCTATGAACTTGGTCATGTTGTACCTGGAACAAAGAAGACGGTCATGAAAGGCGGCGTTTTTGGTGAATAAAAGAAAGATCGGTGTCCTTGTTAGCGGTCGAGGAAGCAACTTGCAGGCCATCATTGATAAGATTGCGGCAGAATCCCTTCCCATTGAGATTTGCCTTGTTATCAGCGACAGTCCGGAAGCCTTTGCCCTTGAACGGGCGGCCAAAGCGGGAATCACGGGAAAGACCATTCTCCGTCAGGAGTTTAAGGATAAGGCTTCCTATGAAGCGGCCCTTGATGCCGCCTTGCGGAATGCGGGGGTCGAGCTTGTTGTCCTTGCTGGGTTTATGCGCATCTTAAGCGGTGAATTTGTGACCAAGTGGCCTCACGCCATCATCAATATCCATCCGGCCCTCCTGCCGAGTTTCAAAGGTCTTGACGCACAGGGGCAGGCCCTCCAGTATGGAGTCAAGATTGCTGGCTGTACCGTTCATTTTGTCGATGCCGGCATGGATTCCGGTCCAATTATTCTCCAGAGGGCGGTTCCCGTCTACGATGAGGATACACACGATACCCTTGCCGCGAGGATCCTAGTAGAAGAACATACAATCCTTCCGGAAGCTGTGAAACTATGGTGTGAAGACCGCCTGAGCGTTAAAGGGCGGAGAGTCAAGATCAGAAAGGAATAAGGTGATCGCTATGGCAATCAAAAGAGCCCTCCTCAGTGTGTCTGATAAGCGTGGCATTGTAGAATTAGCCCGCTTCCTTCATGATAAAGGCATCGAAATCATTTCTACGGGCGGAACCATGAAAGCCATCGAGGATGCCGGTATTCCTGTGACCTATGTCAGTGATGTGACGGGCACGCCGGAGATGATGGACGGCCGCGTCAAGACGCTGAATCCAAAGATTCATGGCGGAATCCTTGCGGTGCGCAGCAATCCCAAACACATGGAAGATATGAAAAAGAACGGCATTAAACCGATTGATTTGGTGGTCTGCAACCTGTATCCTTTTGAAGCGACGATTGCTAAACCGAACGTGACAGAAGCGGAAGCCATCGAAAATATCGACATTGGCGGTCCCTGCATGGTTCGGGCTTCGGCAAAGAATTTCCACGATGTGGTGGTCATCACGAATCCGGATCGCTATGCCAGTCTCATGAAGATGCTTGACGAAAAAGGTGACGTGGACCTTAAGACGCGCCGGATGCTGGCCCATGAGGCTTTTGCCCATACGGCGCATTATGATACGGCCATCAGCGCCTATTTCGAGAAACTGCTGTCATAAAGGAGGCCTATTGGTATGAATGTACTCGTCATCGGCGGTGGCGGCCGCGAACATACAATTGTTTGGAAACTCGCCCAAAGTCCTAAGGTGAAGAAGCTCTATGCGATTCCTGGCGGTCCGGGGATGATGGGATTGGCAGAATGCGTTCCCATGGATGTGACCAATCTTGAAGGTCTGGCCCAGTGGGCCGAAACGCATGTCATCGACCTGACCGTAGTGGGGCCGGAAGCACCCCTTGTAGCGGGTCTCGTCGATGTCTTTGAAGCTCATGGGCTCAAGGCCTTTGGGCCTAAGGCCAAGGCGGCAGAGATTGAAGGATCCAAGATCTTTTCCAAGGAACTGATGGAAAAGTACCACGTGCCTACGGCATTTTTCAAGGTATGCGATTCCTTGGATGAAGCGAAGGCTTACGTTCGCGAAAAAGGGGCCCCGATTGTCATCAAGGCCGATGGACTTGCTGCCGGTAAAGGTGTCGTTGTCGCGATGACGGAAAAAGAAGCGCTGGAAGCGCTGGAAGAAATGATGGGGCAAGAGCATCGTTTTGGAAGTGCCGGGAGTCGCGTTGTCATCGAGGAATTTATGGAAGGGGAGGAATGTTCCCTTTTGTGCTTTACCGATGGCAAGACCATTGTTCCTATGATTCCAGCCCAAGACCATAAGAGGGTCTTTGATGGGGATAAGGGGCCCAATACGGGTGGCATGGGCGCTTATGCCCCAGCACCCGTGATGACAGAGGCCCTTAAGCAAAAGACTCTGGATACGATTATTCGTCCTGTCATTGATGCTTTGGAAAAGGAAGGACGGCCTTATTCTGGCTGTCTGTATGCAGGTCTCATGATCAGTGGGGATTCCATCAAGGTCGTTGAATTCAACTGCCGCTTTGGCGATCCGGAAACCCAGGCCGTCCTGCCTTTATTCGACGGGGACCTCGCAGAAGTGATGTATGCCTGCGCAACAGGAACCCTTCGTCCTGATATGGTGAAATGGAAATCTGGTGCTGCTGTCTGTGTTGTCATGGCAAGCGGCGGTTATCCTGGTTCCTATCCCAAGGGCATCGCCATTACGGGTCTTGAGGAAGCGTCCAAGCTCGAAGATGTCGTGGTCTTCCATGCAGGAACCAAGGAAGTGGACGGGCAGATTGTCACAAATGGCGGCCGGGTTCTCGGAGTGACGGCTGTCGATGAAACAATCGCAAAAGCAAAGGAACGCGCTTACGGTGCTGTAGAACGCATTCATTTCGAAGGGGCCCAATATCGTAAAGATATTGCCTGGAGAGCGCTGAACCGCTGATTGATCATAGGAACGGCCTTCGGGCCGTTCCTTCCCATATCTCGCCTTTTAAGACGGGAAACGGGGAATTTGTAAAATAACTGTTGCATTTGTGACAGTGTAGTGATAAAATAGGGAAAATATCTTCAAGGAGGAATGAGAATGGCATTCATTTATGATGAACCTGCGCATACTTTTAGTGAATATCTGTTGGTCCCTGGGTACTCTTCCAGCGAATGTATTCCTGCGAACGTAAGTCTCAAGACCCCTCTGGTAAAGTTTAAAAAGGGTGAAAAGCCGGCCCTTAGCCTGAACATTCCCCTTGTTTCTGCTATTATGCAGTCCGTATCCGATGATGGGATGGCGGTGGCCCTTTCCCGTGAAGGGGGCCTGTCCTTCATCTATGGATCTCAATCTGTGGAAAGCGAAGCCGCGATGGTTGCTCGCGTAAAAAGCTATAAAGCGGGATTTGTCGTAAGTGATTCCAATCTTCGCCCAGACAGCACCCTGGCCGATGTTCTTGCCTTAAAGGAAAAAACGGGACACTCTACCGTCGCAGTTACAAGCGATGGTTCCGGTCATGGTCACCTCGAAGGTATCGTAACAAGTCGTGACTATCGTGTCAGCCGCATGCATATGACGGATCTTGTCAAGGACTTTATGACGCCAGTTTCTGAAATGGTGGTTGGCGATGCGGACATAACGCTTAAAGAAGCCAATGATGTCATTTGGGATAACAAACTCAACACCCTTCCCATTATTGATAAAGACGGAAATCTGCTTTATATGGTCTTCCGGAAAGATTACCAGACCCACAAACAGTATCCGTTGGAGCTTCTTGATGGTCAGAAGCGCCATATGGTTGGTGCCGGGATCAACACCCGGGATTATGAACAGCGTGTTCCAGCCCTTGTCGAAGCTGGTGCTGATGTCCTTTGCATCGATTCTTCCGAAGGATTCAGTGAATGGCAGGCACGGACCCTCAAGTGGATCCGTGACAAGTATGGCGACAAGGTGAAGGTTGGTGCCGGCAACGTTGTTGATAAGGAAGGGTTCCGCTTCCTGGCTGAAGCGGGTGCCGATTTCATCAAGATTGGTATTGGCGGCGGCTCCATCTGCATTACCCGTGAACAAAAGGGGATTGGCCGCGGTCAGGCAACGGCTGTCATCGAAGTAGCCAAAGCCCGTGATGAATACTTTGAAGAAACAGGAATCTATGTGCCAATCTGCTCGGACGGCGGGATTGTCTATGACTATCACATGACCCTCGCCCTTGCCATGGGGGCTGATTTCATTATGCTGGGACGCTATTTTGCCCGCTTTGATGAATCCCCTACCAAGCGTGTCAATATCAACGGCACGTATATGAAGGAATATTGGGGTGAGGGTTCTGCCCGTGCCCGCAATTGGCAGCGGTATGACCTGGGCGGAGATAAGAAACTCTCCTTTGTTGAAGGCGTAGACTCTTATGTTCCTTATGCAGGGCCGCTAAAAGAAAACGTCGGTGTCACTCTTGCCAAGATTTCCTCTACCATGTGCAACTGTGGGGCGCTTACGATTCCTGAGCTGCAGAAAAAAGCAAAATTGACCCTTGTTTCTGCAACCAGCCTTGTCGAAGGTGGAGCCCATGACGTCGTTCTTAAGGACAGTACGTCCAATAATTATCCTAAATAAGTGTACAACTGGCTGTGAAGAATGCGTGTCGTCTTTCTTCACAGTTTTTTTTATGGGTAGAATAACTCTCCCTTATCCTCTTTTTTTAGGGCATATTTCTGTTATAATAAGAGAAAGGAGGGAAGGCCGATGAAAAAACGCATACTGTCTGCTTTTTGCCTGTTACTGTTCGTCTTTGCCCTGCCGCTTACCGGATGGACTTCTGGTGTATCCAGGGATGGGTATTTTGGAAAGATTCGTCTCAGTGGGAAGGTACGCATTGTTGAATATAATGCCGATATCAAGGTCAAGGTCGTCAATGCTTTCCCTGACCTTAAAGTGAAAGTGGTTGACTATTTCCCGGATGAAATTGGAGAGTGGCAGTTTGTTGAATATGGTGAGGACTTTACGGTCCAATTCGTCAATAGTTTCCCTGATATTACCATTCAGTATGTATCTGCCTTTCCGGGCGTAAATTAAAAAGGGGGAGGGCGCATCCATGGGTCGATTGCTGATTACCATTGGCATCCTATTTGTCGTGATAGGTCTTTTTGTGGAGTTTGGCCCCCATTTCCTCCCATTGGGGCATTTGCCGGGGGACATTTCGATTACGGGAAAGCATGGCAGTTTCTATTTTCCTGTTGTCAGCTGTATTGTTGTTAGTATTGTGCTCAACGTGATCCTGTGTCTTTTTCATTGATAGGGGATCAATCGGGGGAAAGGGGGTAAGGGAACAGGTTTCCCTTATCCCTTTTCTTTACTGTGCTCATTTTGTTTCAGATTATTTCCTTTTTGGGACTACCTGCTATGATACAATAAAGAAAGAACCGTAAAAGGAGGTCCATGCCACTATGACACAACAAAATCCATCCTATGCCGATTGGCAGCCGACCCTGCAGCGCGTCATGACCTATCTTGTTGGAAAAATTGAAGACTATAGCCGTGTCTGCAAGGAAAGAACAGGGGAGCCAGCCTATGAGCATTTGATTTACCGTGTCAAAAGCATTGACAGCATGAACGAAAAGTGTGTGAGAAAGGGGCTTCCCGTATCGGCTCGCTCCGCTCTGCGGGAACTAAATGATGCCATTGGTATTCGGATTGTCTGTCGTTTTATCGATGATATCTATACCAACCTTGAGGCCATCCGCAGCTTTCCTTTCTGCCGGATCATCAAGGAAAAAGACTATATCAGTCACGTAAAACCGAATGGATACCGCAGTTACCACATCATTATTGAAGTGACGGCCCCTTTTGAAGACATCGATGGAAAGAATCCAGGCCGTTTTTTTGCGGAGCTGCAGCTGCGGACCATTGCCATGGATTCCTGGGCAAGTTTGGAACATGAAGTGAAATACAAACAGGATATTGAAGATCCTGCCCTTATCATCGAAGAATTGAAACGCTGTGCTGATGAGCTTGCGGCCTGTGATCTTTCCATGCAGACCATTTCCCACCTCATCCGCAAAAATCATAAAAAGGAGTCTTAAGGGATGAATATCTTGCTTGCTGAAGATGAAAAAGCCATGAGCATGGCCATTTCTGCTGTCCTTACCCATTCAGGCTATACGGTGGATACTGTGCAAAATGGGGCGGAAGCTGTCGAAGCGGCTGCGCAAAAGCCCTATGACTGTCTCATCTTTGATATTATGATGCCCATTAAAGATGGCGTAACGGCTCTTTCCGAAATCCGGCAAAGCGGCAATGAAACGCCGGCAATCTTTCTTACGGCAAAATCAGAAGTCGATGACCGTATCATGGGACTAGATGCTGGCGCTGATGATTACTTGACGAAACCCTTTGCCATGGGGGAACTGCTTGCCCGCATCCGTTCCATGACGCGGCGCCGTCAGAAGGACAGGGAAGATCTCACAACGGGTACGCTTACCCTTAAGGTCGGTGAAGGGGAACTTTCATGTACCAGCAGTGTTCGCTTATCGGCTAAGGAAACGGCCCTGATGAAACTACTCATGCTCAATGAAGGAAAAACTCTTTCAACGGAGCTGCTCCTTTCCCATGTCTGGCAGGATGAGGAAGAAAAAGGTCCTGGCGTGGTCTGGATATATATTTCTTATCTACGGGAGAAACTTCGGGCCATCGGCAGCCATTGCACCATAGAAGGTGAGGAAAATGGCAGTTTCCGCCTTGTTTCCCAGGAGGCCGCAAATGGCTGAAATCCAGCGTCTGCGGCGCAAATTCATTCTCGTAGGCACTCTTGCCGTTATCATCATTGTGGTTGGCGCGTTGGGGCTCATCAATACCATTTCCTATATGCGTATGCAGCACTCCGTTTTTTCGCTCCTCACAAGTATCTCCGAAAATGGAGGGCAGCTGCCGCGGCGGGAAGGAGAACGGCCCTCTTCCTGGATTGAGGATCCGGACTGGTACAATGATTCCCCGGAATCGATCTATCAGATCCGTTATTTTAGTATTGTTCTCGACCGCCTCGGCAATGTAGAAGATGTCAACCTTTCCCGCATTGCTTCCTTTAGTGAAAGTGAGGCGGTCCAAGTTGTCCGGAGCGTCATCGAATCACAGAGGGATCGGGGAATCTTTCGCAAGAACCGGGCAAGTTACAGCTATATGGTGACGCCCCTTGACAATCATCAATACCGTATTGTCATTATGGATTCTACAAAGGACGTGGCAGCTGTGGAAAGCTTTGTCCGGTATTCCCTGCGCTTTGGTATTGGCTGCATTCTGGTTTATGTCCTTGTCCTGACCGGGCTTTGCAACCTTATCATCCGGCCCTTCGTCGATAATATGGAAAACCAGAAGCGTTTCATTACCAATGCTGGCCATGAACTCAAGACCCCGATTGCCATCATTTCTGCCAATACGGAAGCCTTGGAACTCATTCAGGGAAAGAGTGAGTGGACGGCCAATATCCTGACGCAGGTCAAGCGCCTTTCCCGCCTCATCTCGAGCCTCATCACCCTTTCGAAGATGGGCGAAAAACGTAAGGAAGACCTGCAGAAAGAGGAGCTGGATTTGACGCCTCTTTTCAAGGATACGGTGGAGCAGTTCAGGCCTCTTGTCAAAGCGGATGATAAGACCCTATCCCTAACCGCACCGGATACCCTTCCTGTTATGACGGACCAGCGTTCCCTTGTGGAGCTGATCAATATCCTCATGGATAATGCGGTCAAATACTGTGACGCCAAAGGAACCATTGCAGCGTCGCTGACCCGAAGGGGCAAACAAGGTTTTGTCATTGCTATTTCCAATGCTTATGCCAAAGGGGAAGGAGAGGACTATTCTCATTATTTTGAGCGGTTTTATCGCGGTGACAGTTCCCATGACAGCACCATTCCTGGCTACGGGATTGGCTTATCCATGGCAAAGGAGATGGTCGCCCTCCTGGATGGACAGATCTCTGTATCCTATAAGGATCATATCATTACCTATGCGCTGACCTTCGAGCACTAAAAAAAGACCTGACAGGGCCACCTAGAAGCGGTTCTGCTGGGTCTTTTCTGCATCTATGGGAATAATTAATCCAGTATAGCCCTCATCCGCCGTATTGGAGAAATCTTGTTTTTGCAACCATTCCCGTTATTCTTCTGTTTCGAGAATATCAATTCGTTCAATAAAAAAAATGACGGGACGCGTTCCATAATTGCAGCAGGCAATCATCGTACGGTCATCACTTGTCCAGCCATGCATGATGGATCCGCACTGAAGGGGTGTATGGACATAGCGGCCGATGGTATCCCACGCTTCTCCGCAAAAGCGCCCATTCATAAGATGATGAAAAACATCCTGTGTCGTCGTTCGTTTCAAAAGAAACGGATCCCCCCTTTTTGAAATAGGGACAGGGATCGGAATTAGAATTTGCAAGATAGGCTTTTTGGGATTCGGGAAAGATCTTGGTCTCAAGGTCGGTAATTCGGCATTCGTGCTGCATAGGGGGCACCACCTTTCTGGATTTTTTACTATTATATAGGAAACGTTGGATGAACACCAATAAAAACGTGCTTTTCTGATGAAAGCAAAAAGACATGATGCGAAAGAGGGGGAGCATCATGTCTTTTTTGCTGATATAAAAAGGAGTGGGAATACATCAGTTTTCGTCAATGGGCTCGAACATATCCAGGGTTTCCAGGATGGGCAGGAGCTTTGTGACGCCGCAGGTAAAGAAGATAATGCGGATGACTTCAAAAATCTCATCCAAGGTGGCCCCATTTTCAAGGGCCAAGCGGGAATGAACCTTCATGGTTGTTTCCGTTCCCGTTGCCATTCCAATGGCCATAACGATGAGTTCGCGATATTTCCGCGGGATCTGAACATCTTTTTTGTTGCAGTTTACATACTGCTCGAGGAACATTTTTACAAGGGAGGGATCATTGCCCATGGTTCGATGGGAATCCATGATCTTGCCGCCGCGGGCTTCCTTCAGTTTCTGGAGAAAAGCACGGGATCGCTTCAGTTTTTCTTCATCCGTTTGTTTCACAGTAGGTCACCTTATCCTTTATATTTTTTTTTAAGAAAAGGCACGGCAATTTCGGGGAAGAGGGCATAGGTAAGCACATCTTCTCTTGTGCGTGCAAGCTCTCCTGCAGCCGTCCTTGCTTTTTCAAGGCCCGGTGCAATTCGGCTGCCCGGTCTAGAAAAGTCCGGTTCCTTTCCTTTTAGTGCTAATTTAGAAAGTTCCGCATCGATCTTTCCTGGCGGCATACCATATAGGCCGCGGCAGTAATTGGTCATTTCCTTGGAAATCATGCCGTAGCGCTTTCCTGTGAGAACGTTGACCGTTGCCTGGGCGCCGCAGATCTGACTCGACGGCGTTGCAAGGGGCGGATAGCCCATATCGGCCCGGACTTGGATCACTTCTTTGAGGACTTTGGGAAGCCTGTCGGACATATTCATCGTTTTGAGCTGACTTTCGAGGTTCGAAAGCATCCCGCCCGGAATCTGATGGTTCAGGCATCCTACGTCGACGCCAACGAGTTTCGTTGCCATGTCGGCATGGTTTTGTCTGACGGCAAGGAACTTCTTGTTGATGGCATCAAACTGTCCTAAACCAATCTTGGGGTCACGCGGCGTTCCCCGTAGGGCAGCAATATAGCTTTCAATGGGAGGATGAGCCGAGCTGAAGGCCATGGAAGAGACACATACATCAAGACCGTCAACGCCAGCTTGGATGGCTTCCCAGTAGGCCATATCCGCAAGACCGCCCACGCAGTGGGCATGGAGATGAATGGGCACGGTCAATTCTTTCTTAAGGGCTCGAATGAGGTCGTAAGCTGCCTTTGGCGTCATGAGCCCGGCCATATCTTCTACGTGAATGGCAGACGCACCCATGGAAACCTGGTCCTTGGCATTTTGGACATAGCTTTCAATCGTATTGAAAGGACTGATGTTGTACTGCAGGGACCCTTCAATGATCTTCCCGGCCTTTTTGATGGCATCAAAAGCCGTTTCACAGTTCCTGAGGTCGCCTAGGGCATCAAAGGTAAGGAAAATATCGATGCCGTTATCGGCGGCACGGGCCACAAATTCTTCGACAACATCATCGGGGTAGGCCTGGTAGCCTACAAGGTTTTGGGCACGGAGCACCATTTTGAGCGGCGTCTTCTTGACATGCTGCTTAAAGATGCGGAGTCGCTCCCAAGGATCTTCTTGAAGGTAACGGATACAGACGTCAAAGGTGGCGCCGCCCCACATTTCCATGGTCGCAAAGCCAACTTCGTCCATTTCCTCCAAGAGGGGAATCATTTCGTCTGTTGTCATACGGGTTGCAAATAAGGATTGCTGTCCATCCCTGAATTCGACGCTATTGAACTGCAAGGGATGAGGATTGCCTGCGTAGTAAGGCACTTCTTTATGTGAAAAGAACATAGGGAACACATCCTTTGATCAAATTCATCAGAAATTCGGATAGGCAGTCCGAAATCATCGATTTGTCGTTAGGTTTAACGTTATACTAGAGATAACTGAATCATAACCCACTTTGAATGGCTTGTCAAGAAATAATTTTCCGTATATTTAAAACTCCTGAAAACGCCGTCAACTTAATAGATAAAAAGAGTAGTGAAACTTGGGCTTCACTACTCTTTGCTGATTACAGGGAAAAACTTTCACGTAAGACGACTTTGGGCTGCAGGATCTTATGCAGGGGACCTGCTTCCTCGCCTGACAGAAGCTTCATGAGCATGGCTACGATTTCCCTACTCACTTCCTGCTGGGAAATCTCGATGACGCTGAGGGAGGGAATAGTGTAAAGGGTTGTTTCAGGACTCATAAGGGATGTTGTAAGGATTTCCGTATCCTCGGGAACAGCTACGCCGCTGCGATGGAGTTCATAAAGGGCGCCTCTAGCAAGTTCATCCGCTTCGGAGTAGATGACAGGAGGGCGCTTTCCAAGACGCAGGTATTTTGCTGCTCCTTTCACGCCGCCTTCAATGGAATTATCACAGTAGATGAGGGCTTCCGAGGCTATTTCGATGCCAAGTTCCTTGCAGGAAGTGAGGAAGGCTTTGGTACGGACTCCTGTTGCGACGTAAGGCGTTTTCCCCGCAAGAAGTGCGGCCTCTCTATAGCCTTTGTCATAAAGAAGACGGGCTGCCTCACGGCCGACGGCCTTGTCATCAACACTGATGGTGGAGTGCAGGGCGGACGTTCTGTTGATGAGAATGACCGGGGATTGGGAGGGGGTATTTTCAAGGAATTCCACATCATGGAGCGAGGACGCACCAATGATCATGGCATTGTAACTGTTCTTTGCAAAAATGGAGGCCTTTTCATCCAAGTGGTCATTTTGATAGGTCTGGATGACAAGCTCACAGTCATATTGATGAGCAATCAGCTCTTCCTGGATGTAGTTGATGAAAGTGGCCATAATGTTAGTTCTGTGGTCACTGGGCCAAAAAAAAGCAAGACTCGGCTTTTTTATTTCATTGGAGCGTAGCCGCCGAGCACTGAGGTTCGGCTGATAGTCAAGGTCCCTGACGGCATTCATAACTTTTTCAAGTGTCGCCTGGGAAATCTTCCGGTCTTCAGCTTTTCCGTTCAAAATAATGGATACCGTCGTCGGTGAGACGCCCGCTCTTTTTGCAACATCTTTGATGGTGGACACGAAAATCCCTGCTTTCAATAATCATCCTGCCTGGAGCTAGATGGAATCAGTTTAGTAAACAGCTGCTTTCAGCATACTGAAGGGATCTAAAAAAGTCAAGGTAATAAAAGGGCCTTCTTCTTGACTTTTTATGCCCCTCAACAAACGCTTGGAAAAGGATTTGTATACTGACCGTTCTGAAGGAACCTCAGATAGGACAAGATCAAGGCTTCCCCTTCCTCATGACCTTCCGTCCGTCTTGGCAGAAAACCATGGCGGGCACCCAAGATTGTTTTAGCCGTTACTGCGGTGCCTGCTTCTGCTAAATGACGGGCAAAGGTCAAGGCTTCATCACAAAGAATGTCATGTTCTGCCGTAATGATAAGCACAGGAGGAAAGCCTTTGAGCTGGTCTTTTGATGCAAAAAGAGGGGAGATCAAGGGATTTTCCGTGCCACCATGAGGGAGGTAACAAGCGATTCCAAAACTTGCCACTTCAATCATGCGGGGATCCTTGATCCCGCCTTTTTTATCAGCTAATTTACCGGTTAAGTCACAAGGAGGATAGCAGCAAATAAGTCCTGTAGGGAGCTTGCGACCTTCTTCAAGAAAGGTGAGCGTCATGCCCGTAATGAGATTTGCGCCAGCACTTTGGCCCATAAGCACGAGATTATCCTTGGAACCGCCAAGGTCTTCGGCGTGACTCTCTACATAGGATAAGAGATCAAGCCCTTCTTCAAACGTATAAGGGAAAGGGTGTTCCGGCGCGGTCTTATAGTCGACATCAAGATATAAAGAACCGCTCCGATAGGCCATCATGTGTGAAAACTCAATATCCTGTCCTCGATACCCTTTGATAAAGGCGCCTCCATGAAAATTCACAATAGTGGGTAGGAGATCCTTTTTCGTATGAGGACGATAAAGGTGAACCAAAAGGCTGCCGTAACGCGTGGGGACAAAGAGACTCTTTGTTTCTGCCAAGGGATAACGGCCAAGATAATCCTTATTGACAGAAAGGTTGGCACATTCAGAGCGAATTTGGGAAAGCAAATCCATAGGGAGACCTCCAATCTATATGCAAGCGTAGGTAAAACGTTAACCTTATTATTACATCGGAAGATAGAGAATGACAAGCTGATTTATTGAAATAATGGCACGGAAATCAAGATAGGCGCCCATCCAAAATTTTCAAAAGTCATTTTATTACATTATATGACCCTCATTTTCGGGGAATTTTCTGATTTTTGCATATTGACAAAGGCCTGTTCACTTTTTAAAATGAGTTCAAGTAAAACGATTTACTAATACGTTAAACTAGCGACAAATCAGAAAAGGCTCTTTTCGCCTTAGGCAAGCGGAAAGGCAATTAAGTCAAGAAGAGAGGGTTCTTATAATGATGAAAAAAACAATGGATGGTAACGAAGCTGCGGCTTATGCGTCCTACGCATTTACGGAAGTTGCCGCTATCTATCCGATTACGCCGTCTTCCCCGATGGCTGAACATGTCGACTCTTGGGCTGCCCATGGCAAGAAGAACATTTTCGGTCAGCCTGTCAAGCTTGTCGAGATGCAGTCTGAATGCGGCGCGATTTCCGTTGTAAATGGTGCAGTTAACGCCGGTGTCCTGTCGACAAGCTATACGGCTTCCCAGGGGCTTATGCTGATGATTCCGACCATGTTCCGTATTGCTGGCGAACTGCAGCCTGCCGTTGTCCATGTTGCCAGCCGTAATGTTGCGACCAATGTCATTTCTATCTTTGCCGAGCACTCCGATGTCATGGCCTGCCGTCAAACCGGTTTTGCCATGCTTGCTTCTTCCACGGTTCAGGAAGCTATGGATCTTGGGGCTACTGCTCACCTTGCTGCTATCAAGGGTCATATTCCTTTCCTTCATTTCTTTGATGGGTTCCGAACGTCTCATGAAATCCAGAAGGTTGACTGCCTCGATTATGATGAACTGAAGAAACTTGTTGATTACAATGAACTGGAAAAATTCCGCTCCGGGTCCCTCAATCCGGATCATCCGACCCTTATTACGACGGGTGAAAACGACGATACCTATTTCCAGCAGCGTGAATCGGTCAACCCTTATTATGAAGCTCTACCTGATATTGTTGAATCCTGCATGGCCCAGATCAATAAACTGACGGGCCGTGATTATCATCTCTTTAATTACTATGGCGATCCCGATGCGGAATATGTTATTGCCGGGATGGGCTCCATTGCCGGGACGGCTCAGGAAACGGTTGATTATCTCCGCAAACAGGGGAAGAAAGTAGGCTATTTGGAAGTTCACCTATTCCGTCCTTTCTCAGTAAAACATCTCATCAAGGCTCTTCCTAAAACGGTCAAGGTCCTCACGGTCCTCGACCGCGACAAGGAAGCCGGTGCTGTCGGTGAACCGCTTTACGAAGAATTCGTTACGGCCCTCAATGATACGGACCTCACATTCAAAGTTGTTGCCTGCCGCTTCGGTTTAGCCGGCAAGGATACGACGCCTACCATGGTGGCTGCCATGTATAGCAACATGGAAACGAAAGTTCCGAAGAACCATTACACCATCGGTATCGTTGATGATGTGACCCATCATTCTCTCCCTTATGGGGATGAAATCGATATTGTGCCTGAAGGAACGGTGAGCTGCAAGTTCTGGGGCATTGGCTCCGACGGAACGGTTGGCGCCAACAAGAATACAATTAAGATCATCGGTGACCACACGGACCTCAACGTCCAGGCTTATTTCGAATATGACGGGAAAAAATCCGGCGGCTTGACCCGGTCCCACCTGCGCTTTGGCAAAGCCCCGATCCGCAGCCAGTACTATGTCAAGAAAGCCGATTTTGTCGGTGTCCATAACCAAGCCTATGTCAACACTTTCGATGTGGTCAAGGACCTCAAGGATGGGGCCAGCCTGCTGCTGAACTGTGAATGGTCGTCCGAGGAAATTGCCGACCGTCTTCCCAACAAGATGAAGCATGATCTTGCTAAAAAGCATATCCACCTCTACACCATCAATGCTGTTGATATTGCCTTCCAGCTTGGTCTTGGATCGAGAACGAACACAGTTCTGCAGGCTGCCTTCTTTAAGATTACGGGTATCATCCCCATCGATGACGCTGTGAAGTACATGAAGGAAGCCATCTTCAAGTCCTATGGCAGAAAAGGCGAGAAGATTGTCAACATGAACAACGCCGCTGTTGATGCCGGTGTCAAGGAAGTCGTCGAAGTACCTGTGCCGGATGCTTGGCTTGCCCTTGATGCGACGGAAGCACCGAAAAAGATGAGTGGATCCCATTATGTCGACAAAATCCTCAAAAAGGTCAACTCCGCTTCCGGTGATGACATCCCTGTTTCCGATTTCGTGCCCTATTCCAACGGCATGTTCCCTCAGGGAACGAGCCGCCACGAAAAGCGAGGAACTTCGGTCCGTGTATCGAGCTGGAATCCGCAAAAATGCATCCAGTGCAATATGTGCTCCTATGTATGTCCGCATGCCATCCTGCGCCCCATGCTCCTTACGGAAGAGGAAGTCAAGGGCGCTCCAGAAGGGATGAAGGATATTCCGGCTAAGGGCAAAGATGTGGAACCCTATCGTTTCCATATTGCTGTATCGACCCTTGACTGCACGGGCTGCGGCAGCTGCGCCAATGTCTGCCCTGTAGGCGCTATGGAAATGTCCACCCTTGATAAGGAAGGAGCTCAGAAAGCGGTCTGGGATTATACGGCAGCTTTGCCGGAAGTAAGAAATCCTTTCGGTGTCACATCCGTCAAGAATTCCCAGTTCAACCAGCCCCTGCTTGAGTTCAACGGTGCCTGCCCGGGCTGCGGCGAAACGCCTTATGCCAAACTCGTGACCCAGCTCTTTGGTGACCGCATGTTCATTGCTACGGCAACGGGCTGTTCCCAGGTTTGGGCAACGTGCTTCCCAAGCATGCCTTATACGCCCAATAAGAAGGGTCATGGCCCGGCCGTAGGCGGTTCCCTTTTTGAAAACAATGCAGAATACGGCCTTGGTATCAAGCTTGCTGATGATGCACGCCGTAAGTATGTGGAAGAAGAAATCAAGGCCCTTGCGGAAACGGCCGATGATGAAGCCTTGAAGGAAGCCGCTAAGACCTGGCTCCAAAATAAGGACAATAAGGATAATGCCCGTGCTATGGGTGAAGCCATGGAGAAAGCTCTCACGGCCTACAAGGGCACGGCGGTTTCTGAAATCGTTGCGAGCGTCCTCAAAAACAAGGACCAGCTCACAAAGAAATCCGTCTGGATCTTTGGCGGCGACGGCTGGGCCTATGATATCGGCTACGGCGGACTGGATCATGTCATTGCTTCCGGTGCGGATGTCAACATCCTCGTCTTTGATACGGAAGTCTATTCCAACACGGGCGGCCAGGCTTCCAAAGCAACGCCGACCGGTGCAGTTGCGCAGTTTGCGGCTGCGGGCAAACCGACGAAGAAAAAAGACCTTGGCGCTATGGTCATGAGCTATGGCAATACTTATGTGGCCCAGGTTGCTATGGGTGCCAATATGCAGCAGACCCTCAATGCCATCCGTGAAGCTGAAGCCTTCAATGGTCCGAGTATTGTCATCTGCTACTCACCCTGCATTAACCACGGCCTGCGCTGCGGCATGAACAAGGTTCAGGATGAAATCAAGAAAGCCGTTGAAGTTGGCTACTGGCAGCTCTATCGCTACAATCCCGTTCTCAAAGAGGAAGGAAAGAATCCTTTCATCCTTGATTCCAAGGAACCGAAAGGTGATTTTGATGCCTTCCTGCAAGGGGAGACCCGTTATGCTTCCCTAAAGCGTTCCTTCCCCGAAGCGGCCGAAGCCCTTTATGAAAAGTGCCAGAAGGAAGCTATGGAACGCTACGCCTATTACAAGAAACTGGCTGAATAAACAACAAATCAAGTGCTCCTAGGGAAAGCGCAATCGTGCTTTCCCCGATGGGGCAAAGGAGACGATTTGATGAAGCGAATTGAAGAACTCTTAGGCGCCAAAACAGGTGAGGTCGTTTCCGTAGTACCTCGCTATGTCCTCATTACGAACGGTTTTGGTCATGAAATCACAGAACTTGCCTCCCATGTAAAGAATCCCGATAAGGCCTTGGTCGTCTACGACCATAACTTGCCGGCTGGCCTTCCGGAAGAATCCAAGATCTTCCAGGAAATCCTCCAGTATGCCCGGAAAGAGAAGATTCCCTTCTATCAAGCCAAAGGGATTGCCCAGAAGTGGATGCTCGAAGAAAACATGGTCGCGCCCACAGACATCATCATTACGGGTACGCGTCATAGTTCCATCTTTGGTTCCATTGGAGCCCTAGGGCTCGGTCTCAGCCATACGGAGATGGCCCGCGTCCTGGAAACAGGGGAGTACCAGACCGTCGTTCCGGAAACGGTTACTGTCCGCGTCATTGGGAAGCTGCGCCGCGGTGTCGGCATCATTGATGTAGCCCTCCATTTTCTTGATGCTGCAGGCGATATCAAAGGTAAAGCCGTTGAATTCATCTGTCCTGACCTTACGGCTTATGAACGGGAAGTTCTCTGTGAAATGGCAACAGATACGGGGGCGTTCACGGCCTTTGCGATAGAGGAAGGGGAGAGTGATATGACCCTTGATCTTTCTCAAGTAGGGCCCATGCTACGACTTCCCTGCGCCGATCTTTTGAGCCAGACGGCAGCTGGGGTTGATCGGGCGGATATCCTTTCCGGTCAAAAGATCCACGCCGTCCAGCTTGGCGGTATGAATGGCGGGACCTTAGAAGCCCTTCGCACGGCGGCTGCCTTAATGGAAGGAAAAAACCTTCGCAAAGGGGTCCGTCTTTCCATCTGTCCCGTAACGGCAAGAACGTATCTTAAGGCCCTGGAGGAAGGACTCATTACAAAATTCATTGATTTTGGCGCACAGATCGAAGCAAGCAGTGACCGTGACATTGTCAGCCAAGGAGCAGGTGTGGTCGGCCATAAGGAAATCCTCCTCACGACAGGCCTCTATACTTTTGCCGGTGCCATGGGTTGTGATGATGCCTCCGTCTATACCGCCTCGGTAGAGACCATCATGGCAGCCGCCGCGGTCTAGGAAGGGGAGAAGCAGCATGGATACAAAATTTAACGGCAAGATTTGGACTTTTGGGGATGACATCGATACGGATACCATCATTCCTGGCAAGCGCGGTACGATTCCTACCATTGAAGAAATGAAACGCTATGCTTTTGAGCTCTTGAAGCCGGAATTCGGTACGGCCGTCAAACCGGGGGACATCCTCGTTGCGGGCAAGAACTTTGGCTGCGGATCTTCCCGGGAACAGGCTGCGACCGTTCTTTCTCACAATGGGGTGCGCTGCATCATCGCAAAGAGCTTTGCCCGTATCTTCTTCCGCAACGCCTTCAATAACGGCATCATTCTTCTGCAGTGCGACGGGATTCAAGAGGTTGTGAAAGGCGGTGACATTGTGACCGTCGATCTTGAAAACAAGACGGTTTCGGCAAATGGCAAATCCTTCCCTGTTGGCGCCATTCCTCAGAATCTTCTCGAAATCGTCGAACACGGCGGTCTCGTGGAAGATACGAAGGCAAAGATCAAAGCAGGCTACAAAGCGCCTGAACTTCCTGTCATGAGTGACGCTTCCCTGCGCCGCAAAGGCTTTACTTTGGCGGAAAAGATCCTCCGCAAAAATGCCGGTGTGGAAGAAGTCAAACCGGGCGATATTGTTGTGACCCATCCGGATTTTCTCATGATCCACGACATCTATACACCGTATCTCCTTGATACGCTCCATGAAATGGGCACGAAAGAAATTGATGACCCCGATAAGGTCTGCATTGTCTTTGACCATTGCATGCCTACGGCTGTCGCCAAAAATGACTCGGCTCATTACGATGCTGGTCTTAAGCTTGCCGAAGAATATGGCATCAAGAAACTCCACATTGGGGAAGGTATCTGCCACTCCCTGATGCACGAAAAATTCTACGCCAAACCTGGTGAAGTACAATCCGCAACGGATTCCCATACAACAACGTACGGGGGCGCCGGGTGCTTTTGCTCCGGCATCGGCACGGCGGAAATGGCTGCGGCCCTTACAACGGGTGAACTTTGGTTCAAGGTGCCCAGCGCCATCAAGGTTGTCCTCAACGGACACTTCCCTAAGGGGGTCTTTTCTAAAGATATCATCCTCCGCATCCTTGGGGATATTACGGCTTCCGGCGCGCAGTACAAATCCCTTGAATTTACGGGACCGGCAGCACGGGAAATGTCTCTTGACGCGCGCTTTACCGTTGCCAACATGGCCCTTGAAGCAGGCGCCAAATGCGGTCTTTTTGAAGCCGATGAAAAGACGGCCGCCTATTATGGCATTCCTCTTTCGGAGATTGACTGGATTCGCATCGATGACGAGGCCCAGTATGAAAAGGTCCTGACCTATGATGTTTCGACACTGGAACCACAGCTGAGCTGCCCTCAAGGCGTTGACAATGTGTATCCTATCTCTGAGGTCCTCGGCACGCCCATGGATGAGGTCTACATTGGTTCCTGCACCAATGGCAGTTTGGAAGATCTGAAGGCTGCTGCAGATATTCTGCGCGGCAAAAAAGTTGCCAACCATGTTCGTGTCATTGTCGTGCCGGCAACGAATACGGTCTTTAAAGAAGCCATTGAAAAAGGCTATATCAAGGACTTTATTGAAGCGGGCTGCGTCATTTCCCATCCCTGCTGCGGTCTTTGTTGCGGCATGCCCTATGGGCTCATGTATGACGATGAAAGGATCCTTTTGACGGCAAACAGGAACTTCATTGGCCGCCAGGGAACCAAGAAGACCTTGGGATATCTTTCCAGTCCGGCTGTTGCAGCGGCGACGGCGCTCACTGGTGTCGTTACGGATCCCAGAACCTTATAAGAAAGAAGACTGCTTATGATTAAGAATTTTGCTGAACTCATCGATCGTTTGCTTCAAGATCCCGTCAAGAAGAAAGTGGCTGTGGTCTGTGCCCAAGATGAGCACACCTTGGAAGCGGTAATCAAGGCGTATAAGGAAAAGCTCATCTCTCCCGTCCTCATCGGTGAAAAAGAGGGCATTGAAGCCATCTTGAAAAAAGAAGGGGCTGACCTTTCCGGGGCGGAAATCATCGACATAACGGATCCTTCCGAATGCGCGCGCAAAGCCTGCGCCCTTGCACGGGAAGGAAAAGTCGATGCCATCATGAAGGGGCACCTTGATACGAAGACCTTGATGAAGGTCCTGGTCAACAAAGAGGATGGGATTTCCATTTCAAAAGTCATGAATATCCTGGCTTTTATGGAAAGTCCTTACTATCACAAGCTCTTTACCTTGACCGACGTGGGGCTTTTGACCTATCCCACGAAGGAACAGAAGCAAATGGCCCTTGAAAACGCCGTTCGTGCCTATAAAGCACTAGGGGAAAAGAATCCCAAGATTGCTGTCCTTTCTGCTATGGAAGGCGTCAATTCAAAACTCGAACAGACCGTTGAAGCAGCGGAAATCAAGAAAGAAGGAATCAAGGGGGCTATTGTGGAAGGACCGATTTCCCTGGACCTTGCTATGGACAAGGAAGCCTGCGCCATCAAAGGGTATGAATCCCCTGTGGCAGGCGATGCCGATATCCTACTTGTCCCTGATATCGTAGCAGGAAACCTTGCGGCCAAGAGCATGACGGTTCTGGGGGGGTGTAAAACGGGCGGCGTCGTTGTAGGCGGGCTTGTACCGGTTATCCTCGTATCGCGGGCGGCCACGGTCACAGATAAATATTTGGCCATTGTTATGGCAGCTATGACTAGTAAAAAAAGATAAATCAAGATTCATCCATAACCAATCTTGTTTCAGATGAGGGGCACTTAGAAACGGGTTTTATTACAAGAAAGGCAAATTGAAAAGGGAGAATAATAATGGATGCTTCAAAATTGAAATTTAAAGTCTGTGGCATGGGGCCAAAACCGTTTTTCATCTTGTTTGCTGTGGTTCTCATCGCTGTCTATGGCAATTTCATGCCGCTTGCAAAGATCTATTCCAACGCGTCGGGAAATTTCGTTGTTTCCAGCTATGTGCTGACGGTGGCGTTCCTGATGGCCATGGGAGGACTTTTCTTCTGGCTTGGCAACACCATTCCTATCGTCAACAACTACTTAGGCGGGGCCTGCCTCCTGCCACTTATCGGTGCTTCTTGGCTGAACTATGTGGGCCTCATTCCGAAACCGCTTGAAAACGGCATTCGTACCGTCATGCGCGGCGGCTTCCAAGATATGTATATTGCCGCCCTCCTCATCGGGTCCGTCCTTGTCATGGATCGCAAGATCCTCTTAAAGGCAACGGCCCGTTATTTACCAGCCATCATTGGCAGCCAGGTCGTGGCTCTTGTTTCCTGCTACATTGGCGGAAAGCTGATTGGCTTTGGGGCCGCTGAAGGGCTCTTTTATATCGGTGCTCCCTGCATGTCCGGCGGCAGTGCCGGTGCCATGACGACCTTGCCCCTTCTTTATTCGGAACTGAGCGGCAAGGATATGACGAGCCTTGCTGGTCAATTCCTCTGTTACGCTTCTATTGCCAACGTCCTTGCTGTCGTCTTGGCAGCTCTGGGCGGCGGCATTACGTCCAAGATTTCTGGCCTCAATGGAAATGGCAACATCCTCATCGGTCAGGAACATATGATTACGGAAGGCGAAAAACGCCAGGCCACGACGCTTGATTATTCCCGTCTTGGCGGAGGTATCTTCATCTGTCTGGTGGTCTATCTCATGGGCTTTATCCTAGGGAAGCTGCCAGGGACGGGCATGATTGCGGGCCTTGCTTGGTCCATCATCATTGCCATTATTGTTAAGTGCACGGGCATTGTAGAAGATGAAATCATGGATGACGCTGTCTATGCCATGAACTTTGCCTTAAAGGCCTTGCTACCCATGCTCATTGCCGGTATCGGTGTGAACTCCCTTAAATTTACGGCCCTTACGGAATATTTTACCGTTCCGGTCTTTGCCGTCATCTTTATCGGTGTCATGGGGGCATTTGTAGGCGCTATGTTCTTTGGTCGCCTCACGGGTCTTTATCCTTATGAATGCGGAGTTACGGCCGGCCTTTGCTGCTGCAACATTGGCGGCAGCGGAGATATTGCCGTCCTTACGGCAGCAAACCGCATGAACCTCCTTGCCTTTGCATCCATTTCGACGCGTATTGGCGGTGCGCTCATGGTCATCTGGCTTGGCATCCTGTACCCGCTCCTTATGAAATAATCTCTGGAAAATGAGGAAATGCTATTGTGAAAGACTATAAAATCTTTGTCATCAATCCTGGTTCTACGTCTACAAAAGTGGCCATGTTCAAAGGAAAAGAGAAAATCTATTCTGAAAATATCCAGCATGATGTATCGGAACTCAAGGCCTTTAAAGAAGTGCGCGACCAACTGGATTACCGCCGGGATATGATTCTTGAAAGTGTGAAAAAAAGCGGGGAGACCCTGACCGATGTGGATGCTTTTTCCAGTCGGGGTGGGGGCTGCGGAACGACGGAAAGCGGCGTCTTTACCATCAATGAAACGCTCCTTGATTATGTAACGAATAGACCGTCCGTCGTCCATCCCGCCATTTTGGGTGCCCCGATTGCAAGTGCCCTTGCTGAAAAATATCATGCCAAGGCCTTTATCGTGAACCCTCCCGAAGTGGATGAATTCAAGGACCTTGCAAGGGTAACCGGCCTCAAGGGTGTTTACCGCAAGAGTGCTATCCATGCCTTGAACCAAAAGGAAATTGGCCTGCGTTATGCCCAAAAGGTCGGAAAAAACTATTCTGATCTAAATCTCATCATCTGCCATATTGGCGGCGGGATTTCCATTACGGCCCATGAAAAAGGAAGGATGGTCGATTCCAATGACATTGCCCGCGGAGACGGACCTATGGCACCGACTCGGTGCGGCTCCCTTCCTGTTCGGGATGTCGTTGAAATGTGTTATTCCGGCAAGTACAGTGAAAAAGAGATGCTGGAAAAAGTCACCAAAAACGGCGGCCTTGCCGATCACTTGGGCACAAGCGATGCCCGGGAAGTCAAAGAGCGGACCGATGCAGGAGATGCGTACGCAGCGCTGATTTATGACGCCATGATTTATCAGATTGGTAAGGAAGTGGGCGCCATGGCAGCCGTTCTTCACGGAAATGTTGACGGCATCATCCTTACAGGCGGCATTTCCTATGATACCTATGTTGTTCAGCGCCTAAAGGAAATGATTTCCTTTGTCGCTCCCGTTACGGTCATGGCCGGGGAATTTGAAATGGAAGCCCTTGCTTCCGGGGCCATCCGGGTCCTATCCGGAAAAGAAGAAGCCAAGACCTTTACGGGCATTCCTGTTTGGGATGGCTTTGACTGCCTACCCAGATAAATAAGATTCTCTTGTTTACCTCCTGAGTCTAAGGGCCTTCTTACGTGGCTCTTAGCAATTACCTTCCATACAATTTCATGCTAACGCAAATAACCGGTACTCCCATAGTGCCGGTTATTTGCGGGTCTATATTTGCTGCAGGAAAGGGGCGTATTTTCATGCAAACACGCAACAGGCAGTTTGTTTCGGTCCTCATTGGGGCCTTCATCTATGCGGTCAGCATGGTTTCCCTTGTAAAGCCCGTCCATATCGCACCGGGTGGCGCCACAGGTGTTGCGCTCATGCTGAACTATCTTTTTGGCCTTCCTGTGGGAGCCATGAGTTTTTTCGTCAATGTCCCTCTTCTTGCCGCGGCGTGGAAAACGCTGGGGCCCCGATTTGTCCTAAAGACAACGGCAACGGTCCTTCTTTGCTCTTTCTTCATGGACAAGGTTGCCGCTGTCTATTTTCCTGTCTATGCTGGACCGCGTTTTTTGGGGGCTCTTTTGGGCGGCGCCATTTCAGGCATTGGCATAACTTTTCTTTATAAGGCAGAGTGCACGACGGGAGGGGCGGATATCCTTGCGTTTATCATTCATAAATACTTCCCGCAACTCAGCATGGGACGCATCTTTTTCTATCTAAATGCCCTCGTTCTCGTTTCATCCATTTTTGTGTTTCGCGAAATCTGGGCGGGATTCTATGGAGTTGTCTGCCTTACAGCAACTTCAAAAATTCTTGATTTCCTGTTGATCCGTTTGAATCAATCGAGGTAAGTTAAGATGAAGCTATTGTAAGGGATGCTTATTTGATTTAACGAAAAATGAGAAAGTTTCTTGAATTCTGAAAAATAGAGGACTACAATGGTTTTAGTAAAGCGTTTCTAGAAGATAGGAGGAGTGACTATGAAACGAAACTGGATGGCTTTTTGTCTCGCTGCAGCGCTCATGACGGCTGGTACGGTTTATGCAAAACCAGCACCGTCCCAGCTGGTACCGGAAAAACATGGCCAGTGCTATGTGGAAGACAACCTTTTTGTGAAGGACGTCAATGGAGCTGGCGGCGGACAAGGCGTGCTCCATGGTGATTTTGCTTTCCGCAGGGAACAGGCCCTGAAAACGGACGCCATCAAGGAAATCGGCTGGATGACGCTGAAACCTGGATCCTATATTGGCAGTCACACGCACAAGGATAATGAAGACGCATATCTCATCATTTCAGGCAAAGGCATTTTTACGGATGGCAATGGCCATGCCTGGGTGGTCGGTGCCGGCGATATGACCATTGCCCGTCCTGGTCAGACTCATGGGCTAGCCAACCTTGGCAAGGAGGATTTGGTTTTCCTTGATATCATTGCTAAAAATGACAGTGCCGATCTTTCTAAGATGGCTAAAGAGGGAACCACCCAATACTTCCCTGTTTCCGCACAGTTTGAGAAGAATGTAGAAAAAGCGGGCGCAGGTAAAGGAACGGGCATTTTGTTCGGTCGTTTTGCTTTCCGTCGGGAAGCTGCGACACAGGATCAGGCCATCAAGGAGATTGGCCGGATGACGCTGAAAAAGGGCGCTTCCATTGGCATGCACAAACATGTGGATAATGATGATACCTACATTATCCTATCTGGTGAAGGCGTATTCACGGATGGAGCGGGAAAAGAAACGGTTGTCGGTCCTCGTTCCGTCACAATTGCTGGTCCCGGTGAAAGCCACGCCCTCAGAAACGATAAAGATGAAGACCTCATTTTTATTGATCTCATTGCTAAGAATACGCCCGTTAAGGGACAGACGAAATAAGAAAGCTCAGATTACGTGTGAGGAAACGCCCATGGCAGCCATGGGCGTTTTTCTGATTTTTTTGGGGGGAAAAAGACAGTTTGCTGGTTCAAAGGTATTTACCGGCCTTCAATCATCCGTTGTGACAATATACCCCTTTTTCAAAAATTCCTAGTTGCCTATACAATGTAAATTATTTTCTTAATGATGAATTTAATAAATGTATGATTATCTGATTATATATAAAATACTCTGAATTTTGCTTGTACTCAAAAAGTCTAATTGTTATAATAGGTTCTGTAGGAAAGGAGATGGAATGCTGGAATCCGTTTCCACAATAATTTGAGGGGGTTTTATTCATGGGTGGTCTAGCAATTAAGCTTGACATGTTCCAATCGTTGGCCCTTGCCGTCATTGCCATTTGGCTCGGTAACTGGTGCCGTCAAAAATTTCCATTCTTAAGAAAGTACTGCCTGCCGGGTGCTGTCGTCGGCGGCACAATTATTTCCCTGATTTCCCTGGTGCTTTATGAAACCGGGGTGGCAGAGCTGAGTTTCGACTACAAAGTCGCAAACAGCCTCTTTTACTGTATTTTCTTTGCTGCAAGCGGCGCCGCAGCCAGTCTTTCCCTTTTGAAAAAGGGTGGGAAACTTGTCATCATCTTTACGATTTCTGCTGCCGTCCTTGCCATTTTGCAGAATGTCCTTTCCGTGGGGATTGGTGTCGCCATGGGTGTTGATCCCTTGATTGCCCTGATGACGGGTTCCACGCCGATGACGGGCGGTCATGGCAACGCAGCCGCATTTGCCCCTCTGGCCGTTGCTCAAGGTGCTTCTGCTGCAATGGAAGTTGCAATTGCTTCCGCAACTTTCGGTTTGATTGCAGGCTGCATGATTGGCGGTCCTTTTGGCCGTTGGATCATTAGACGTCATCATCTGGAAGATCCTGCTCTTGACGGACAGGCTGAAAAAGCACAGGAAACGGGGAAAGAAGTTGGGACCCCGATGTTCAAGGGTGATATCGTAAAAGCCATGTTCCTGATGTGTTTCTGCTTGGGCTTAGGCGCTGTCTTCATGGCAATCTTGAAATCCCTGAAGATCAGCTTCCCAATCCATGTCTGCACCATGCTGGCTGGTATCCTTGTTCGTCTGTATCTGGACAGCAAGAAAGATACACCGGAATCTTTGTATGAAGGCATCGATACGGTCGGTGAATTCTCCCTGGGACTATTCGTTTCCTTGTCCATCATCTCCATGAAGCTGTGGCAACTTGCTGGTCTTGCTGGCCCGATGGTTGTCATGCTCCTTGCCCAGGTGGTCATGATCCTTATCTACTGCTATGTTGTCGACTTCTATGCTTGCGGTAAGAACTACGATGCCGCCATCATCGCTGTTGGCCATACGGGATTTGGTACAGGGGCTGTGCCTGTATCCATGACGACCATGAAGACTGTCTGCGACAAGTACAGATATTCCAAACTGGCCTTCTTTGTTGTACCAGTTATTGGTGGGTTCCTTAGCAACATTACGAATGCCATCATCATTACCTGGTTCATCAACTTCTGTGCCGGGATTCGCTAAATTTAACATAAAAAGTACGGATCAGCTCCAGGTGGTCCGTGCTTTTTTTTTATGGGCAAAAGGGCTGATTTCAGCTTGAAAGGAGAAAGCAGCGAACACCTTTTCATGGCGTAAAATCCCCCTCTAGGTCATTGGAAAGATAAGCCGCCTGTGTTATAATTATTTGATACCAACATGGTTTCACGTATATTCTTTCATCTGAGGTGAAATTGATGAGCGATAACAAGGAACTTGAAATGCTGCAGGATGGAACAAAAGTTTCCCCTGAGACGGACGACATGGGTTCCATCCATGTCGATGATGAGGTCCTGTCCATTGTCGCAGGACTTGCGGCTTCCGAAGTACCCGGTGTGTACGGCATGAGTGGCGGGATCCGCGGCGGAATCAATGAAATGCTGGGAAAACAGAACTTTTCCAAAGGCATCAAGGTGTTTACAGAAGGCCGAACGGTCCGTGTTGAGGTCCATGTCATCATCACTTATGGTTATAATATTCCCGATGTGGCCATCAAACTTCAGGAAAAAGTCAAGGACGCAGTGGAAAATATGGCAGGCTATGAAGTGACGGCCGTGGATATCCATGTGGAAGGCGTCAGAAAGGACAAAATGGAAGGCCTCTCAGGAAAAGGTGATATAGATACCCTGGAAGAACGCTATAAGGAAGCAGCAAGGGAAGAAGCCTCCTTGAAGCAGGAAATGAAGGACCCTGAGGGTAAGGGTGCGGATTCCTCTGCCAAGGAACAAAATGAAGAAACAGTAAGCCAAGAGGCTTCGGGAGTAAACGCATGAGTATCATTGACCGCATCATTTTGACGCTTTATACCTGCAGCTTAGGCGTAGCCGCTGTCCTCATTATGATTGTCAGTTTGAATCTGGTGCCGCTTGATGAGTTTGTTGCCTTTGCCAGCCGGATTCCAGGCCGTTGGGAATACACGGTGGGCGGGGCTGTCCTCTTTATGATGAGCCTCCGTCTTCTTGTTGCGGGCTGGAGTCGTGGATCCAGCAGCAGTTTGACTATTGATACGGAGCACGAAGGCCAGATCCACGTGAGTCAGCGCGCCATGGAAGATTATATTGCCAGTTTCACAAATGACGTTTATGGTGTCCATGGTGCCAAGGCCAAGGTCAAGATGAATGGCCAGCAGATTGAAGTCCGCATCAACGCTTCCATTGAACCGGGCATCAATATTCCGGATACGACGGAAGAAGTTCGCCGCACGGTGAAGAAAAATATCTTGACCGTCATCGGTGTGGAAGTCAGCGATGTGGAACTTTATTTCAAACACATCAAGGCAAAAGAGTAGGGGGCCTGAACCATGTGGCAAGAAATCTTTAGAAATATCATGGAAACCAGCCGGTGGCGTGTCATTGGTGCTGGGGTAGGTCTATTTGTGGGAATCCTCTTCATTTTGCTAGGGTTCTTTAGGGCCGTATTCCTGTTGATCTGCATAGGTCTTGGCTTTTATATCGGCAACCGGATGGACGAAGGAGAGGACTTTGTCGATCTTCTTGATAATTTGCTGCCGCCTTACCGTAGATGATTGAATGGTACCGCGCCCTTTGACGCGGAAATCTAACTAGATGGAAATGAGGATATTATGAGTAGAAGAGAAGCACGTACACTTGCAATGAAGAGCTTGTTTTCCCTTGATTTCACGACGGATGTATCTCCCCTTGATACCGTGAAAGCCCTGCTTGAAGATGAGGATACGCCAGCACTTCCCAAAGATGATGAAAACTATGCGGCAGCCTTGGTTACGGGGACTCGCGAGCATCTTGAGGCCATTGACAGTGTCCTTGATACCCTTTCAGATGAATGGAAAGTCAAGCGCATGGCCGGAGTTGACCGAAATTTGCTCCGCATGGCTGCTTTTGAAATGTATTTCAGTCCTCAAAAGATTGCTCCTGCCATTGCCATCAGTGAGGCGGTGGAGATTGCCAAAATCTATGGCGGAGATGACTCTCCCCATTTCATCAATGGCCTCTTGGGGACACTAGTGAGAAATCATGGAAAAGACTGACCTTGTCCTTGGCATTGATACGAGCTGCTATACGACAAGTGCAGCCCTTATGGATGGAACGGGTGCGCTGCTTTTTGATGAGCGGCGCCTTCTTCGTGTAAAAGAGGGCCGCCGTGGGCTGTCCCAATCAGAAATGGTTTTTCAGCATATGCGGGCCCTGCCAGATCTTTTGGAACGCATCGATCTCACACAGGGACGGCTTTCTGCCATTGTCGCTTCCGAGCGGCCAAGACCACTCAAGGAATCCTATATGCCTGCCTTTTTGGTGGGCTGGGGCATGGCACGCAGTTTAAGTCACTTCATGGACGTGCCTCTTATTGCGGCTACTCATCAACATAACCATATGTTTGCTGGTCTCTGGGGACTTCGCCGCCGGCCGCCGGCGCGCTGTCTTTTGGTTCATGTTTCCGGAGGAACGACGGACCTTCTCCTTGCTGAAAGGAGCGCAAACGGTGAGATCATCCTTACGCCTTGCGGGACCAGCATCGATCTTCATGCCGGACAAATGATTGATCGCGTGGGAGTCGCTTTGGGCCTTCCTTTCCCATGTGGTCCCCAACTGGAAAAATTGGCACAGGAAGCAGTCCGTCCTTATCCTCTCAAAGTCTGGTTCGAAGAAGGATGCATGAGCCTTTCGGGTCCTGCCACAGCTGCCCTGCGAGCGATTGAAAAAGGGGAAAAGGGTAGCGAAATTGCCTTGGGTACGCTTCATGCCATTGCCAAAGGTCTTTATCATACAATCAGTCATCTTTGTGCAGTGCACAAACTTACGGAAGTGCTTTTTGTTGGCGGCGTCAGCGCCAATCTCTATATTCGAAAAGAACTGAGGACTCATCTGTCGGGAAAGGGCATTGCTCTTCTTACGGCTGACCCTATCTGCAGCACTGATGGTGCAATCGGCAATGCATGGCTTGGAGTCCTCAAGGAAAGAGGGAACGCCCATGATCTTCGGTAAGGTGTTTACTGTTTCTGAAGTTAATCTCTCCTTAAAGGAACTGATACATAAGGATCCTACCTTCGCCAATCTCCAGATCCAAGGCGAAGTTTCCAATTTCAGGCGGTATGCGTCGGGTCACTGCTATTTTAATCTCAAGGATAGTAAAGGGCTCATCAAGTGCGTTATGTTCAAAGGGGCCGCTCAACGCCTTAAGAAGCTTCCCCGCGATGGGGACCAGGTTGTGGGTATCGGCCGTATTGATGTCTATGAGCGGGATGGGGTCTATCAATTTTATGTTGATATGCTTATGCCTGTAGGGACAGGAGACCTTATGGCGGCTTATGAAGCCCTGAAGCAGAAGCTGTCTGCAGAAGGCCTTTTCGACGAAACCAGGAAGCAACCCATCCCGGTTTCACCACGCATCGTCGGCGTTGTGACAAGTGCCGATGGTGCGGCCATCCGCGATATCATCAAAGTTGCCGGTCGGCGTGATTCTTCGGTTAAGATCCGACTCTATCCTGTCAAGGTCCAGGGCAAGGAAGCACCGCCCGAAATTGCAGCAGGCATCCATTTCATGAATCGGCACAATCTTTGTGACGTCCTGATTGTCGGCCGCGGCGGTGGGTCCATGGAAGACCTCTGGGCCTTTAATGATGAAAAGGTGGTCCGGGCCATTGCGGCTTCAAGGATTCCCATCATTTCTGCCGTTGGTCATGAAATCGATTTTACTCTCTCTGATTTTGCGGCCGATAAAAGGGCTGCAACGCCGTCCCAGGCGGCTGAATTTGCCGTGCCTGACCGCAGTAAGGACATTGCGTCCTACGAAAAATTGAACCTGCGTCTCAAAAAGGCAGTTGCGGACCGCTTGGCGATGGAACGCCAGTGCCTTGACGGCGTTTTGCAGCGACCAGTCTTTCGCTATCCCGAGCGGCTTACAGAAGGACAGTCCCAGCGGCTTGATCAGTTGGGGCAGTCCCTTTCCACAAGTTTCAGCCGCCGCTTGGAACGGGAGACCATGCGCCTTATGAAACTGCGGGACCATTGGTTCTTCCGCCATCCCGAGGTTTTTGTTGCAAGGCATCAAGACCATTTGACCCGTCTTACGAAGGATCTTGACCTTCACTTCCGTTATACCCTGTCTGAAACGCAGCAGCGCCTCAAGGAAGTGAGCGTTAAGTTCCAGCTCCTTGATCCACAAAAAGTTTTAGAACGAGGCTATACTATGACGGAAGGGCCAGGGGGCAAGATCCTGTCCTCTATGGGAACCCTTAAGGAAGGGGACACCATTAAGACCTATTTCAAGGATGGGGTCCTGAGGAGTATTGTGAGTAAAAAGGAGGAATCCTGATATGGCTGCCAAAAAGGCAACGTTTGAAGACAATATGAAACGGCTGGAGGAGATTGTAGAAGCGCTTGAAAGCGGCAATCTTCCCCTTGAAGATACGGTGAAGCTCTACAAGGAAGGCATGACCCTTTCTGCTCAATGCGGGGCAGCACTCAAGAAAGTCGAACAGGAAGTGCAGAAAGTGACAGAAACGACTTCAGGAGACGTAAAACTGGAACTCTTCCCAGAGGAGGATGCATGATGGATCTTTCAACCTATCTAAAGGAACGGTCCGAACTTGTTGATGGGTTCCTTAAAATCCGGATTGGCGTGGGCGCCATCAGCCGCGTCGATGAAGCCATGGCTTACAGTGCCCTTGCCGGCGGAAAGCGGCTCCGTCCGATTCTTCTCATGGCGGCTGCCGATGCTGTCGGTGGAAAAGGCACTGATTTTCTGCCCCTTGCGTCCGCCCTTGAAATGATTCACACCTATTCCCTGATTCATGACGACCTCCCGGAAATGGACAATGATGATTACCGGCGGGGGCGCCTTACAAACCACAAGGTTTTTGGTCAGGCCATGGCTGTTCTTGCTGGTGATGGTCTTTTGACCCAGGCTTTTGAGGTTATGACAGAGCAAAAGGGTGTCGATCCGGCGCTTATGGTGGAAATCATCCACCTCATCGCACGCTGTGCCGGTCCGGAAGGCATGGTCGGCGGGCAGGCTCTTGATATTAATGCTGAGGAAAAGCACCTCGAGCCTGCTGAGATGAAACAGCTCCATGAAGCCAAAACGGGAGCGCTCTTTATTGCGGCTATCCGCAGCGGGGCCCTTTTGGGCGGCGGCAGCAAGGATGAAGTCAATGCCCTTACGAAATTTGCCACCTTTTTCGGACTTGCCTTCCAAATTACGGATGATATCCTCGACGTGGAAGGGGACAGCAAAATCATGGGGAAAATGGCTGGAATGGATGAAAAGATGCACAAATCCACTTACGTCAGTCTTTTTACCTTGGAAGGAGCCAAAGCCATGGCCCTTGATACCCTAAAGAAAGCAGAACTTACCCTGGAACCTTTTGGCGAAAGGGCGGAACCGCTCCTTGCGATTGCACGGCATCTGTACAATCGCAATAAATAGATTCTTATAGAACTTTCGTGCCTGCGAAAGGAGGCGTTTCATGTCACTCATTTCAGAAATCCATTCGCCGGAAGATTTAAAAAAAATCGATCCTTCCATGCTTCCTCAGCTATGTGCTGAAATCCGCAGCCTCATTATTGACGTTGTTTCAAAAAACGGTGGACATCTGGCGCCTAACCTGGGTGTTGTTGAACTGACCATTGCCCTGCACCGTGTCTTTTCTGTTCCCCGTGACAAAATTGTCTGGGATGTAGGCCATCAGTCCTATATACACAAGATCCTGACGGGGCGTCTCCGGGATTTCCCTTCCCTGCGCACCTATGGCGGCCTCTGCGGTTTTCCAAAACGCAGCGAAAATCCTTGTGATGCGTTTGGAACGGGGCATGCCAGCACCTCTATTTCAGCAGCCCTTGGCATGGCCTGTGCCCGTGATCTATCTGGTGATGATTACAATGTCATTGCTGTCATCGGGGATGGGGCCCTAACGGGCGGGGAAGCCATGGAAGGGCTTAATCATGCGGGGGACCTCAAGAAAAAACTCATTGTCATATTAAATGACAATGAAATGTCCATTTCCCGCAACGTGGGAGCCTTGTCCTCCTACTTGACGGAACTGCGCACAGACCCGGCCTACTCCCGAGTCAAGGCCGATGTAGAAGGCGTGCTTAAAGCCATTCCTTCCATTGGTACCCACGTAGCCAAGACCGTTGGTCGACTCAAGGATTCCCTGAAGTACTTCTTTGTGCCAGGGATGTTTTTTGAGGACCTGGGTTTTAAATATTTGGGACCTGTGAACGGACATGATATCCCTTCTCTTGTAGAGACTTTGCAAAAAGCCAAGAATCTGACTGAACCAGTGCTCATCCATGTCCTTACAAAAAAGGGAAAGGGCTATGCCCCTGCCGAAAAAAGCCCAAACAAATTCCATGGTACAGGACCTTTTGTTGTGGCAACAGGGGAAAAAATCACGAAAAAAGACGCCCCGCCAACTTATACCAGTGTTTTTAGCAAGACGCTCATCCAGCTGGCCGATAAAAACCGCAACCTTGTCGCAATCACGGCGGCCATGCCGGAAGGGACGGGACTTGACGCTTTTCAAAGAGTTCATCCTGACCGCTACTTTGATGTAGGCATCGCTGAACAGCATGCTGTTACGATGGGGGCAGGCCTTGCGGCAAATGGATACCATCCCGTGGTTGCCATATATTCGACTTTTGCGCAGCGTGCTTTTGATCAGCTTCTTCATGATGTTGCCATCCAGGAGCTTCCTTTTACGCTCTGTCTGGATCGCGCCGGTATTGTAGGGGATGATGGGGCCACGCACCATGGGAATTTTGACTGCTCCTATCTCAGGCTCATGCCTCATTTTGTTATCATGGCACCGAAAGATGAAAATGAGCTCCGCCATATGCTCTATACCGCGACTGAGTATGAAGGTCCCTGTGCTATTCGTTATCCCCGCGGCAGCGGTGTCGGCGTGCCCGTGACTGAATCCCTTCATACGCTCCCCATTGGCCGGAGTGAACGCCTTCAGGAAGGGTCCCAGATCGATCTCTGGGCTGTGGGAACCATGGTCGAAGCTGCGAAGCTGACAGCCAAACGCCTGCGTGCCAAGGGGCTCTCTGTGGGGGTCGTCAATGGACGCTTTATCAAACCGCTGGATCAAGAGGCGCTCCTGGAAGCCTCCAGAAAGGTCAAGCTTATTGTGACGCTCGAAGAAAATGCGCTCTGCGGCGGTTATGGTGAAGGCATCATTTCCTATCTGAATCAAGAAAATCGCTTAGGGGATTGCCGCGTCCTTACTCTCGGGATTCCTGACGAATTTGTTTCCCATGGGAAACGAGAGTTTCTTCTGCGGGATGTCCGGCTAGATGAGGACAACCTTGTGGAACGAATCTTAACCGCCTATCAAGAAATCGAAAGGGAGGCTCTTGAACAATGAAAAAAGAACGGCTCGATCTTTTCCTTGTGGAACAGGGCTTATTTGAATCAAGAAGTAAAGCCCAAGCGGTTATTATGGCAGGGGAAGTCCTTGTCGATGATCAAAAAATCGACAAACCGGGAACCATGGTCAAGCCGGATGCCAAAATTACCCTTTTAGGAAAGAAGTTGCCTTTTGTCAGCCGTGGGGGATATAAGCTCAACAAGGCTCTTGAAGTCTTTCCTATTTCCTTGGAAGGAAAAACCATGGCCGATCTGGGAGCCTCGACAGGGGGCTTTACGGACTGTGCATTGCAGCACGGGGCCAAAAAGGTCTTTGCTATCGATGTCGGTTATGGACAGCTGGCCTGGAAACTTAGAAACGATTCGCGCGTTGTCAATATGGAGCGCACCAATGTCCGCTTCCTGGAAGCGGATTCCTTGGGAGAACAAGTCGATGCCGTCAGTATTGACGTGGCCTTCATCTCTTTAGATAAGGTGCTTCCGGCAGCCTATAAGATCATGAAAAACGACGCGTTTCTCATTGCCCTCATCAAACCTCAGTTTGAAGCTGGTCGAGAACATGTGGGGAAGAAAGGCGTTGTGAGGGATCAAAAAGTTCATTTGGAAGTGATTCAAAAGGTACTCGGTTTTGCCCGGGAAATCGGTTTTGTTCCCAAAGGCCTTTCCTATTCTCCCATCAAGGGACCGGAAGGCAATATTGAATATCTATTATATCTAGGAAAAGAGGGCAGCGATGCTGTCTCTGATTCAGATCCCCAAAAAGTGGTGACTGAATCCCATCTTTTTCTTCTATAAGAGGGGGGATTGACGTGAGAGAATGGATGGTTGGCATTTTCCCGAACCTCAATAAAGAAAACGTTCGAAATGCCCTGCCGGCTGTAGTCAAGGCGGCAGAACATGCCAAAATCAAGGTTGCTTTTCCTTTGGAAATTGCAGAGGAGTTCGGCGTGCCAGGGTACGACCAAGAAGATCCGGCAAGTCTCAGCCGCCTTGATTTTGCTATGACACTGGGCGGGGATGGAACCATTTTACGGGCCGCCCGTTATGTGACACCCCTGCAAGTGCCGCTCATTGGGGTCAATATGGGTAAGGTTGGATTCCTGACGGAAGCCTGTTTCCCTGATCTGGAAAAGGTGCTCAAAAAATTGGCTGATGGGGCGTACACCATCGAAAAACGCAGCATGCTCCAGCTTTCCATTTGGGAAGCTGGCAAGATTATCAAAAAAGGTCATGCCCTTAATGATATGGTCCTTGAAAGTGCCGATCGTTCCCGACTGACCCGTCTTCGTATGCGCATTGCCGGTCAGCCTTCAGCGAATTTTCCTTCTGATGGTATCATCATTGCTTCGGCGACAGGGTCGACGGCGTATTCCCTTTCTGCAGGAGGACCTGTCGTCCATCCCAGTCTATCCGTCATGCTCATTACCCCCATTTGTCCTCATGCCCTTCATGCGCGTCCGCTCGTCATTCCCATGAAGGATACGATTGAAATCGAACCTTATCCACCTTTTGAGGAAATCCTTGTATCTGCCGATGGAATGACGATTGCAAGCCTTGAAAAGACCCAGAAAGTGATTGTTGAGCGCTGCCCCTTTGATGCGAAGTTTGCCCGCTTAAGTCCTCTGCGCTATTACGAAACTTGGCAGGATCGGCTCCTTCGCAACGAAGGACAGACCATTGTATAGGAAGTGAAATCATGAAATTATCCAGACAGGAAGCAATCAAACAGATTATCAAGACCCAAGTCATCGAGACCCAGAGCGATCTAGCAGAAGCCTTGAAAAAAGCGGGATTCAATGTGACGCAGGCCACTGTGTCCAGGGATATCAAGGATATGGTCTTGATTAAGGTTCCCGATGAAGATGGACGGTATAAGTATAGTTTTCCTTCGGAACATAACCAAATCATTACGACGGACCGTTTGGAAGATATGCTTCGCAGTTATATCCTGACCGTTGTTTCTTCGGAAGTCATTATTGTGGTCCATACCCTTCCCGGTACGGCACAGGCAGTTGCCTATGCCATCGACCATCTCAATTGGAGCGAGGTCCTTGGTACCGTGGGCGGTGATGATACGGTCATGCTCATTATTGATTCGCGGGACCATGTGGAAACTGTCAAAACCCGCATCATGCAGAAAAAGAGCTAAGGAGGCTCAGCGATGCTGACATTCCTTGAAGTGCAGCAATTTGCCCTGATTGATAAGGTACGGATTGGGTTTGCCCCTGGATTCAACGTTTTTACGGGAGAAACCGGTGCCGGTAAATCCATCCTGATAGATGCATTAGGCATTGTCCTTGGAGGACGTGCGCCTTCGGATGCGGTTCGAACGGGCGCCGATGCCTATCAGATCCAAGCTGTTTTTGATGTGACAGGAAATCATTCCGTGGAAGCCCTCTTGTCTGAGTTGGGGCTCAGTGCAGAAGATGGTACCCTATTTTTACGCCGCCGCGTTTCCGCACAGGGAAAAAGCCAGGCCTTTGTCAATGATACGCAAGTTCCTGTAAAGACGCTCGCTCGTTTGGGGGCCCTTCTTGTGGACATTCATGGGCAGCACGAAAATCAGACCCTGCTTCGACCCGGTGCTGTCCTTGCTATCCTTCATCACTACGATCCAGAACTGGCACCAACCCTGAAGGCCTATCAAGAGGCCTTTGACGCCGCTCAAAAAGGGCGGGAAACCTTGTCTTATTGGGAAGGCAAGAATGAACATCGGGAAGAGGAGCTGGCACGCCTCGAAGACGAGCTCAAAGAGATTGATGCCGCACAGATTAAATTGGGCGAAGATGATGAGCTACGTGAAACTGTGCGTCGACTTTCCAACCAGGATAAAGTCAGGGGAGACCTTAGCCGTGCCCACGAACTCCTCTCCGGGGTTGAAGGGACTCAGGGCGTCCTTGACGCCTTGACAGATGCGAAGACCGCGCTTTCCAGTGCAGCGGTCTATGATCCTTCGGTGGAGGATCTTGCCCAAACACTTGATTCGTCCTGGGAGACGCTTGAAGATGTAAGACAGACCCTTTCGGACCGCCTTTCCGGGGATGAAGATTACCGGGAAACCTTAGAAGAGGCCCAGACCCGATTGGACCTGCTCTATCATTTGAAGAAAAAATATGGGGGATCTTTGGAAGAAATCCTGTCCTATGCAGATAGAGGAAGGAAAGACTATGAAAAGCTCCAATCACTGCAGGATGAGATTGACCGTCTCATAAAACTTCAAAAAAAATTGGATGGGGTTCTTCAGGAAAAAGCAGATGAACTGACAAAAAAGAGAACAACGGCGGCTGAACGGTTCTGTGCGGACATCCTGCCGCATCTCCATGATCTTGCGATGCCCCATGCCGCGCTGTCCATCTGCTTCACCAAATTGGATCACTGCGGAAAAAATGGCCAAGATGAAGCCACCTTCCTTTTTTCGGCCAATGCTGGCATGAAACCGGCTCCGCTGATTAAAATTGCGTCCGGTGGTGAGCTTTCACGGTTTGCTTTGGCCGCCAAAACAGTCCTGCTTCGCAAATTTGGTGTCCCAACCATGATCTTTGATGAGATTGATACGGGAGTTGGCGGTGTCACGGCCCAGAAGATGGCTGAAAAAATGGCTCTCATTGCCAAACAGCGGCAGGTCTTATGCATTACCCACTTGGCCCAGATTGCCTGCTTTGCCGATCAGCATCTGTATATTGCCAAAAACAGTGATCAAGGAATGACTGCCAGCGAAGTGACAATCCTTTCACGGGCGGGCCGTATTGAAGAAATCATGCGCATGACGAGTGGAACCCAACAGACAGAATCTGCACGGGAAAATGCCAAGGAATTGCTTGCTATGGCGGAAAAGGAAAAGCAGCATTTTGGAAATTGATGCATGCGATGATAGTGGATAGGAGCTGAATAGAATTGTCTATGGACGATGAAAAATTAAGGGAAAGTACCCTTGAAAGCGAATTCATATTTAATGGGAGATTACTGAAAGTCTATCGGGATCGGGTCCAACTCCCTAATGGACATGAATCCCAGCGGGAATTCATCCGCCACCAAGGTGCCGTAGGCATTCTTCCGATTTTGGATGATGGCAGCATGATCTTTGTTCGCCAGTTCCGTTATCCTGTCAAAAAGGTGCTTTATGAAATTCCGGCGGGAAAGATTGAAGGGGACGAAGCTCCTTTATCCTGCGCCAAACGGGAGCTTTCCGAGGAATCAGGGTATACGGCGAAGGACTTCAAGAAATTAACAAGCATCCTCACGACACCGGGTTTTACGGATGAACAGATTCATCTGTATGCGGCAACGGGTCTCACGTCGGGAAAACAGCATCCTGACGAGGATGAGTTCCTCAATGTTGTCATTCTGACCCCTGAAGAGGTCAAGGAAAGAGTACTTTCGGGGGAGATCTGCGACGCAAAGAGTCTTTGCAGTCTCTATCTCTATGATCTTATGAAGCGGGCATGAAACACCGTTTCTATCCAGTCAAGGGATGATTTTACATAAATATTTTGTTTATTTCTTAATCATTTTATAAATTTGTACACGTTTTAGGGACTTCTAAGTAAAATTTTTGCTATCCATTCAAACATTTGCACAATCTTTACTAGCCAAATTCAAAATTTGTGTTATAATACACTTAAATTGTAGTGATCGAATGTTGTTCACACAGTAATATACTCAATGGGGGGTCTCAAAATGGATGTACTAAAGGTTTCTACAAAATCCAATCCAAACTCTGTAGCAGGAGCATTAGCAGGTGTATTGAGAGAAAATGGCAAGGCGGAAATCCAAGCCATTGGTGCAGGTGCCCTGAACCAAGCCGTGAAGGCGATAGCGATTGCCCGTGGTTTTGTTGCACCGCATGGGATGGACCTCATCTGTGTTCCTGCCTTCATCGATATTACTATCGATGGGGAAGAACGCACGGCAATCAAACTGCTCATTGAGCCGCGCTGATGTAGAAGGGACGGTGGGGCCATGGAAACCGTCCTTTTAACCTTGAAAACGCCTTTTCCTAAGGGAAGAGGCGTTTTCTTTTGTTGTTTTAACAACAGAGATAAGATAACAGTCATGATAAACTGCTAGTAAAGTAGAAAAATAGTGATTGTAGGAGGTTTATTATGGACTCTCAAAAAATAAAATCCCTTCAGTCTTATTTGGTCCGTCTTCACCAAGGTGAAGACCTTGCTTCGGTTCGTCGGGAATTTGAAAAGGATTTTGCCTCGGTTTCAACTGAAGACATCATGGAAGCTGAACAAGACTTGCTTCAAGCAGGGAAACTCAGTGAGAACATGGGACATCTTTGCGATCTGCATTCCTGCCTTCTTCATGGCAAGATGGAAACCATGGGGGAACAGTTTCCGGAAGGTCATCCCCTACAGCTCTTTTTGAAAGAAAATGAGGCCATTGAAAGTCATCTTGATCGGCTTTCAGCCGTGATGAATGGTCCATTTTTAGCAGCAGATGTTCTATCAGTCCTCGAAGGGCTGCTTCCGGTCAAAGCCCATTACGACAAAAAAGACGAAGTTCTTCTGCCCATCTTGAGTCGCAAAGGCATGCCGGGACCAAGCCGCGTCATGTGGAATGCGGATGGGGAGATTCGTAACAATCTCCAGGAGCTGATTAAGATGCTAAAAAAAGAGGATCCTCATGCCGAAAAAAGTGATGACGAAACACTGCATCAGGCACTTTCTGGACTCCTCAACAGGATGCGGGAGATGATTTTCAAGGAAACGGAAATCCTTGTTCCTATGGTACAGAAACTTGTTGATCAAAATGAGTGGCCTCTTATTGCAGGAGATTTTCCTCGATTTGGATGGGCTTATTTAACCGATGTGCCGACATGGAATTCTGAGTCCCTTACTAAAAGCACGCTGAATCAAGGTCTGAAAGATCGGTGTGGGACCATTTCCCTTCCCAGTGGGGAACTGACAGTAACCCAGCTTGAGGGTATCCTTAGGACCTTGCCTTTTGAACTGACTTTTGTTGATGCAGCCGATACGAATCGTTTTTTTTCGGAATCCACACCGCTTTTTCCTCGGCCCTTGACCGCCCTAGGGCATTCTGTCTATGACTGTCATCCGCCGAAAGTTGTCCCCATGGTGAAAGGGCTCATAGAGAAGCTGCGCAGCGGGGAAAAAGATTCGCTTGGATTTGAAACCGTCAAAAAAGGGAAAAAAGCCCGTGTCCGCTATCTTGCTGTACGGGACCGCGAAGGGGCCTATTTGGGAACACTTGAAGTCGTGGAAGAACTTTCCTGATGGCACAAAAAAGACGGGTGTCCTTATGGGCACCCGCCTTTATTACGTGCAGTTATTTGACAAAAAGGTCATCAACATCGACTTTCTTATCCATAAGCTTGGAGCTGACAAGAAAATCCTGCGTCTTTTTCAGGGACTCAATGGCTTCCGGCGTAATTTCCATGCTGAAATCATAGAGACCGTACATGGAGTCAACGGCTTTTTCATCAAGTCCGGTCGCTTTGACGGCAGCTGCCAAGGCTTCTTTTTGATGATCTTTCATGTAGGTCAAGGTCTCCTTTTGGACGGATAGGAAGAGATCCACCAACTCTTTGTGTTCTTTATAGAACTTCCCGCTCGTTGCCGTGACTGTAAGACCTGAAACAAGGCCGTCACCAGTTGTAACAACATGCATGCCTTTCTGTTCTTCCTGATAAGCCAGGGGGCCGGCCAGAAGGGCACAGTCGGCACTGCCGTTTTCAAGGGCCGCACGGGCTTGCGGAAGCCCCATGGAAACGAATTTTACGTCTTCTATGCTAAGGCCGCCCTGTTTGAGATAAGCTGCAAGGAGCTCATGGAGGATGGTCCCTTTGGGACCCGCGATGGTTTTCCCTTTCAGTGACTGAGGTGAGGTGATGGCAGCATCTTTGGAAAAGAGTTTGAAGGCTTTAGGGGCTTGGGAGTACAGGCTAATGATCTTGATATCAGCCCCATTGGCTGCAGAAAGAAGGACGGAAGAGCCTCCAACACAGTTGAGGAACTGGATATCGCCAGACGCAAGGGCAGCTGTTTGGTCAGCTCCGCTCGTAATCGTGGAATAGGTCACGGGGATGTCTTTTTCCTTGAATTTTTTTTCAAAGGATTGATTGGCCTTTTCAACGATAGATGGCACATTGAGGGGCGCCTGGACGTAGGTTATACTGACTTTTTCAGGTTTTTTCGGTGTGGCTTTTTTGGTATCCTTATTGGTAGAGCAAGCGGTTAGGGTAAGCCCGAGAGCCAGCATGCCTAAAAAAACTGCTATCTGTTTGATCTTTTTGTTCATTGGTCATTGACCTTCCTTTCTTGGAGCAGGAGCAGAAAAGTGCTCCCCAAATAATTATATTTCAAGGGCTTCAAGAATCTGCCTCTTGATTGCGATATAAGGTGCTGAAAGAAGGTCCCGCGAAGCGGCCTCTTGAAAAAGCACTTTTTCATAGATGAACCTGCCGCCTTGGAGAATAAGGATCCTGTCACCTAAGCGCAGGGCCTCATCCACATTATGGGTAACAAGGAGAACACCAAAGGGACGTTTTTTTCGCATGGCAAGAAGTTCTTTTTGAATGTGTCCCCGTGTGAAATAGTCCAAGGCGGCAAAGGGCTCATCCATGAGGATAAAATCATTGTCCTGGGCTAGTGTCCTTGCTAGGCTTGCTCGCTGCTGCATGCCGCCTGAAAGTTCATGAGGATAGCGGGAGGCTGCTTCCTGTAGGTGAACCAGTTTGATCAGCTGAGACAGTTTCTCTTCTGGTAGGTTCTTCTTTCCTAAGGCGATATTATCCCGGAGGGTCAAAAAGGGCATGAGCCTTGCTTCCTGAAACATCATGCCAAGACGAAGGGTGGGGGACTTCAAGATCTTTCCTTCGGCTTTTTCAAGGCCCATGATGAGACGCAGCAGGGTGGTTTTCCCGCAACCGCTCTTTCCTAGGATCACTGAGACTTCCTTAAGCGGAAAGGAGTAGGTTAGATTGTCAAGAATGGTGTTTGGACCATAGCATTTTCTGATATGGTCCAAGGTAAGGGAGTCCATCAAGAGTTTCTCCTTTCATAAGGGAAAAGAACGTAGGAAAAGAGACTGAAAAGGCCGTCCAAGAAAAAACCTATAAGTCCAATCGCCAGAATCCCTACAATCACTTTATCGCTTCGACTCATGGTTTGGGCATCCAGGATGAAATAGCCGAGGCCGCGATCGGCCGCAATCATTTCTGCTCCGATGATGGATCTCAGGCTGTAGCCCATACCAATCCGCATCCCTGTGACAATGGTCGGAAGGGCAAGGGGCAGACGAATCTTCCATAAGGTCTCTCTTTGTGAAAATCCAAGGGTCTTTCCTACTTCCAAAAGCTTAGGGTCCGCTCTTAGTAGGCCATCTTCCATATTCAGATAAATCGGGAAAAAGGTTGCTAAGATGATGATCAGAAATTTGGGTGTTTCGCCGATGCCAAACCAGAGAACCAAGAGAGGAATGAGGCTAAGCGGCGGAATATGCTGAATGAAGACGAGGAGACCATGGTTCATTTTACGGAAAAATGGAAGGAGAAGGCTGAGGGTCACAAGGAAGGCAGCAAGGAGGAAGGCACAGGAAAATCCTATGAACACGCGCATCAGGCTGAGTGCAGCGTGTTCCACGAGCTGTCCGTTCTGAATCATGATGAGGAAGGTCTCCCATACCCGTTCAGGCGGGGGCAGGATATAGGCCGTCCAAAGTTTGGCCGAAGTGACGAATTTCCATAAAAGCCCTAAGACAATAAAGGGAATCAGGGGCGGCACATAATTATGCTTCATGGTTAGGGAGCTTTGCGTAGGCAATCTTTGCGGTCACACCGGACAGTTTCCCGATGAGTCCGCTCATCCTGCTGATTTCGTCTTGGGGAGCATCGACGACGACACTGATGATGTTGATATTACGGGCGTGATAGGGAATGCCCATACGTCCGACAATCCAGCGGCTTGATTGATGAAGGATCTGATTGACTTTTTCCACGGCATCGGGATCATCGATGAGGATGCCAATGAGGGCTACACGGGTTTCCATATAAGATTGTTCCTTTCTGAACTTTGTCTAAAAGAGAAAAAGCCACATCCATCCGATGCGGCTTAGAAAGTGACAGGCCTCTTTCATCGCAATTAAATTTTGATGTCAGATGGGCGAATTCATTTTGTTTTTTTACTGCCCTTGTAGAGCTTGACAAATAGTGGGGATAAAAGGGACAGCAGGCTTAGTGCAATGAGCACTTGGCAGATGGTCGTTGAGAAAAGGACACTGATGTCGCCGCCAGAAAGGGAGAGGCTCCGGCGCAGCCCGCGCTCCCCCAAGGGGCCTAAGATGAGAGCCAGGACAACAGCGGCCGTATTCATATTGACCTTACGCATAATATAGCCCACAATGCCAAACAAAAACATGACAACGACATCAAAGAAGTTGTTGTTGATGGCAAAGGAACCGACAACGCAAAGGACAAAGATGCTTGGGATCAAGATGGCATCGGAGATACGGGCAATCTTGGCAAAGAGTCGAGAGCCTACAAGGCCGATGGCCAGCATAAAGAACTGAATAAAGACAAATCCACCAAAGAAAGTATACGTCATGTCTGCATACTTTGTAAAGAGCTCAGGTCCGGGCTGAAGCCCTTGAATGATGAGCCCGCCCATGAGGACAGCTGTAACGCTCTCGCCAGGGATGCCCAAAGTGAGGGTAGGGATGAGGGAACCGCCCGTAACAGCATTATTGGCCGCCTCAGAACCGGCAATCCCTTCAATGGAGCCATGACCAAACTCTTCTGGATGCTTTGAAAAACGTTTGGCTTCATTATAGCCCATGAAGCAGGCAATGGAAGCCCCGGCGCCGGGAAGGATCCCGATGATGTTGCCGATGATCCAGCTGCGCAGAACCGTTGGTGTAATCTGTTTGAGTTCACTTTTTGTCAGGATGATGGAATCATCAAAGTGAGCGGCCCTAGCCCGTTTGACAATGGCTTTTTCCGCAAGGATGAAAGCCTGGGATAGGGAGAAAAGGCCAATCAAGGCACCTGTAATATTGACGCCATTATAAAGGGCATCCTGGCCGAACATGAACCGTTCCACTCCTTCCATAGGGTCCATGCCGATGGTGGAAAGAACAAGGCCAAAGGCTCCGCTCATAAGCCCCAAGATCATGGAGTCGGAGTTGATGCCTGCAATGATGGTAAGGCCGAATAAGCTTAACCAAAAATATTCAGGACTGCCAAATTTCATGGCAAGTTCTGCTAAGATGGGAGCAAAGAAATAGAGGGAAAGACAGGACAACAGGCCGCCAAAAAAGGAAGCCGTGCAGGCTGTTCCCAAGGCCTTGCCCGCTTTTCCCTTGAGGGTCATGGCGTAACCGTCAATGGCCGTTGCAGCAGAAGCTGGGGTTCCGGGGGTGTGAATCAAAATAGCAGAAATTGAGCCGCCAAAAATGGCGCCGCAGTAAATCCCGCCCAGCATGATAAGTCCCGATGATGGCTCCATACCGAAGGTCAGGGGCAGCAGAAGGGCTACGCCCATAGCAGCTGACAGTCCCGGCATGCAGCCAATGATGATGCCCATTGTAACCGATAGGAGCATGACAATAAGGTTGGTTGGTGTCAAGGCATTGAGGAAGCCCGCCATCATTAATGCATATTGATTTTCCATTCTGTCGCGGCCTCCTTAAAGAATATCATAGAACAGTTCGCCTACTGGCAGCGGTACATTCAAGGATTCACTGAAGACTCCGTAGATAAGGGCCAAAAGGACTGCTGTGGTCAAGACGATATACTTTTTTTCAATCTTGAAATAGTGCATCATAAAGCCCATATAAAGAATAGCCGTCAGATAGAATCCAATGAAATACATTCCCACGAAAAAGAGGATGGACGCAAGGAAGAAGGTCACAAATTGACGAGGCAAGAAATCCTTCCAAACGACATCAGCATCGCTGACGAGGGAAAAGTGCCCGTGGCAGCCAATCAGCATTTTGACCAGCTGCAGCACGGACAGAACCGCCAGGAGCGAGATGACAAAGAGCGGATAATGCTGTGCTTTTTCTGGAAGCAGCAACGTTTCATGATAGAAAAATCCGCAAAATGCCAGCATAAAAAACACTATGGCAAGTTCTGATTTTTTCATAGATGAATTGACTCCTTAGGATTATTTGGTGTAGAGCTTGGAAACAACATCCCGGCAGAATTCGAGCTGCTGGCTGATCAGTTCCCCAAGCTGTTTGTTGTCAAGATAGTCCATGGTAAGACCGGCATTTTTATGGTCACGGATGGTTTGTTCATCAGTCATGACAATCTTGAAGATATTGACATAATAGTTGATGATATTATCCGGCGTCCCTTTTGGAGCCACAAGCGCGCGGGCCGTACCATACCACTTGTTGTAATAGCCCAATTCACCCAAGGTCGGGACATCCTTCAGATTGTCCAGCCGTTTTTCCGAGTAAACGCCGAGCACGCGAAGCACTGGGGAAGCCCCGCCAATCAGAGGTTCAACGTCGCCAACCTTGGCACAGGAAAAGTCCACTTCGCCTTGGCGCAGGGCAAGGAGCTGATCGGCCGTGCCGCCGTAAGGAACGGCATTGTATTCGAATTTAGCCGATTTTGCAAGGAGCTGGGCAGCCGTGTGATTGGATGCCTGTACCCCGTTGGTGGAAGCTTTGAGTTTTCCGGGGTTTTGTTGGGCGTCTGCCACAAGATCCTTCAGCGTCTTCCACTTGCTGTCCGCACGGACGACAACAACACTCGTTTCCTTCAGATGATTGGCAATGGGCACGATACTCTTCTCATTGAAGGCGGATCCTTTTTGCAGGGCCAGGGTCGTATAGGTCGGTAGGTTGATATAGCCAATGGTGTATCCATCCGGCTTGGCTTTGGAGAGTTCTGTCCAGCCAATTTTTCCGTCTGCTCCTGGTTTATTATCAACAATTAGGGTCTTTCCAATATGTTTTTCTGCATCCTTGCAAAGAATACGGGCACCAGTATCCGTACCGGACCCTGCTTTGTAAGCAACAATGACATGGATGTCCTTTTCTGGCTTCCAAGCTCCGCCTGATTTAGCCGCTTCCTTTTTACCGCCGCAAGCCGCAAGAGCAAGGGTCATGGCACAAAGAGCGGAAGCTGCGAGCAATCTTTTCATTTTCATCGTAAAACTCCTCCTTTATGGAAAATGTAAAATCTATGTAAACTAATTGTAACATATTGTGCAGGGAAAAAAGAGAATTGCCTGATTTTTTCAGTCAACTTAGAAAAGAGACGCTTTTTTCAGTATAGCTTTTGAAGATTCTGCAAAATGACGGGAACTATGGTAAAATAGGGGGAACCTTGGATGATTTCCAGATTCCATTATAAGAAAGCACCGGTAGAATCCCATGCAGAATAAACAAGATAAACGCACTGAAAAATTCCACGAGATGCTGGAAGCACCCGTGGATCGACTCATTTTAAAACTTGCCATTCCTTCCATTTTAAGTATGCTGACCACTAGCTTTTACAACATGGCCGATACGTTTTTTGTGAGCAAGCTGGACACTAGTTCCACCGCCGCGGTGGGTGTGACCTTTGCCAGCATGTCCATCATCCAGGCTCTTGGTTTTTTCTTTGGCCAGGGATCGGGAACCTACATGGCCCGAGAACTGGGAGCTCAGCGAATCCAAAATGCACGCACCATGGCAAGTACGAGCTTCTTTTATGCTTTTATTTGCGGTCTCTTTCTTTTGCTCATTGGGCATTTCAATGCGCGGGACATTGCCCAGTTGACAGGGTCCACGCCAACCATCCTGCCTCATGCTGCTTCTTATCTAGCCATCATCATGTGCGGAGCGCCTGTCATGATGTGTTCCCTTCTTATGAATAACCATCTGCGGTTTCAAGGAAACAGTGCCTTTGGGATGGTGGGCATCATGGCCGGAGGGGTCCTTAATATGCTCCTTGATCCTCTATTTATCTTTTTCTTTGGCCTTGGGGTATCAGGGGCTGCATACGCGACGGTCATCAGCCAATGCTTTAGTTTCTTTATCCTTCTTGTCATGACCCACAAAGGCGGCAATATTCCTATAAGGTTCCGCGATTTCCATCCGTCGGCCGCCCTTTTCAAGGAAATTACGGCCGGCGGTCTGCCCTCTTTATTTAGGCAGGGGACGGCAAGTCTTGCAACGATCAGTCTTAATGTGGCAGCTGGGGCCTTTGGGGACGCCGCTATCGCGGCCATGAGCATTGTCACGCGGCTTGCTTTTATTGGTGCGTCTGCCATCATTGGTATTGGGCAAGGGTTCCAGCCTGTCTGCGGTTTTAGTTATGGCGCAAGGTCCTACCAACGGCTGCGGGACGGATTTGCCTTTTCTCTTCGCCTGAATACAGCGGTTGGACTTACGGCAAGCCTTGCAGGCTTTTTCTTTGCCGATCCCATCCTCCGTTTGTTCCGAGACGATCCCCTCGTCATTTCCATAGGGACTCAGGCGCTCCGGGCCCAATGCGTTACATTTACCACACTGGCTCTCGTAATCATTGCCAATATGCTTTTGCAGGTCACAAGACGCACAACTGGGGCTGTCCTTATTTCCATCGGACGGACAGGGCTTTTCCTGATTCCTTTTGTTCTCATTGTGCCTCGCATCTTTGGCCTTACGGGGTTGATCTGGTGCCAATCCCTATCCGATTTATGTGCTTTTTGTCTATCCTTGTACCTGACACGGAAATTTTTCCGATTCCTTCCCCATAAGGATGGACAGGCGCCCCAATAAGCCCAAAAAAACAGCTGCTCGAAAGGGCAGCTGTTTTTTGATTAAAGACGATGGGAGGAATTAAGGACGTCCCGCATTTTGTGGGAGACCATATCCTTGATGGCCTGTCGTCCAGCCCCTAAGTAGGAGCGGGGATCGAAGTCTTCTGGATGTTCTGCCAGGTACTTGCGAATGGATGCGGTCATGGCAAGACGCAGGTCCGTATCGATATTAATCTTACAGACACCGTATTTGCCTGCTTTAAGGAGCATGTCTTCCGGTACCCCTTGAGCTCCGTCAAGCTTGCCGCCATAACGGTTGCATTCTTCTACGAAGGCGGGAATGACCGTGGAGGCTCCGTGAAGGACCAAGGGGAAGTTTGGCAGCAGGTTGGAGATTTTTTCAAGACGGGCGAAGTCAAGTTCCGGCTTTCCTTTGAATTTGTAGGCACCATGGCTTGTCCCGATGGCAATGGCCAGGGAATCGACACCCGTTCTTTCCACAAATTCAACAGCTTGATCAGGATCGGTGTAGGTTGCATCCTTCGTATTGACCTTAACGGCGTCCTCCACACCGGCTAGTTTTCCCAATTCGGCTTCCACGACAACCCCTTTGCTGTGGGCATAGTCGACAACACGTTTTGTCAATTCGATATTTTCCTCGAAGGGATATTTGGAACCATCAATCATGACGGACGTAAAACCGCCATCAACACAGGCTTTGCAGATTTCGAAATCAGCACCATGGTCAAGATGGAGGGCAATGGGCAGATCCGTATCTTCAAGGGCCGCCTGGACGAGGTGAAGCAAATAAGCGTGCTTGGCATATTTACGGGCACCAGCGGAAACCTGAAGAATCAGCGGGGATTCTTCTTCTTTGGCGGCATCGACAATCCCTTGGACAATTTCCATATTATTGACGTTGAAAGCCCCAACCGCATAGTGACCTTCATAAGCTTTCTTGAACATGTCTTTCGTAGTTACAAGTGGCATAATACATCCTCCTATCAATAAAAGTCGTCCTCATTATATCATATTCCCTTCATCTTTCGTCCTTTTTTTTGGAAATACAGGGGGCAAAAGCCTTATTGGCAGGTAAGAAAAAAGGAAGGGACGGGTCCGTAATCTTCACGTCCTTTCCTGATAAGGGATGGCGGAACTGGAGCCGCATCGCGTGCAGGGCATGGGCTTTTTGGGACCCCTTTGCGCCATAGAGAGTATCGCCCAGGAGAGGATGCCCCATGAATGCCGCATGTACGCGAATCTGATGGGTGCGTCCGGTATAAAGATGGAAAGCAACCACGCTTTTCGCTGCATCCTGCCACAGCACGCGGTAGCGTGTACGAGCCGGCTTGCCCTGGGGCGCGACACAGCGCTCGATAAGGGAGCCATCCTTGCGGGCTATGGGCTGAGCGATGACCCCGGAGAATTTTTCCCAAGGGCCATGCGAGAGGGCAAGGTAGAGCTTTTTCATGGGGGCCTTAGTGAGCATATGATGGAGTGCGGCGTTTTTGGCAAATAGGACAATGCCGCTTGTTTCACGGTCGAGCCGCGAAACCGGATGAAGGGCGGCTTTAATGCCATGTTCCCTGTAATAGAAGAGAACACGGCGGGATAGGGAAGACTCTTGGGTAAGGCCGCTGTTGTGGACAAGCAGTCCTTGCTCCTTATGAACGGCAAGGAGAACCTCATCTTCATATAAAATCGTGAGGGGGCCTTCTTCCGGGACAAGGTCCGTTTCTTCTGGTAAAAAAGGAAAACTGACTCGATCATTGGCTGAAAGCGGTATATCCCATACTGTGACGAGGCCATTGACAAAAAGAGCCCGTGCTTTTTTTAGGGCTTTCCAGTAGGAAGCCGACAGCCCCCACTGCATGAGAAATGTCTTTAAATGAATCCCTGATTGGTTCTTCGGGACAAGCAGCTGGTTCATGGGAACCCTCCTTGGTATTGACTGGCACGCCTTCCGCCCTGAAGCATCCCCTTCAAGCAGTTGACTATCTTACCCACATTGAGTAAGATGAAGGGTAGGAAAATTAAAAGAAAATAAGATCCATAAGTTGTTGCTTAGAAGATGAGAAATGAGGAAAAGGTCATGAAAAAGGAGCTCTTGGTTCTGCTCGCATCAGTTTTGACATTCTATACAGGAAAAACCGTCTCCGCAAAGGAAACCTACCAGCTCCTTGGAGTCAATCCTGCTGGTGAGTACTATGTGGAGCAAGAGTCTCTTGAAAAGGCGCTTCAAAAGGAAAAAGGGGGCCTTCTTGAACAGGTTAAAACAAAAGCCGTTTTGAAGGATCAGAACTTTATCCGTCTTTTAGGGGAAACCTACGAGAAAAAACTCGAAGATAACGATCGACCTGGTTCGTGCGAACTTATTGTATCATTAAACTTAGAAAATCACACCTATAAAGTCGATCAGGTCGCCCTCCTGTCTAAGAAGGGAAAAGTCATAGAAAAGAAACATTTGAAGGAAGCCTTCATTCCCATTCCCAAGATGACATTCATTGAAGCCCTATCACGCTCTGCCCAGGCAGGTGTGGAACTAAGACATGAGAATCCGGTACTTCCCTCTGGAATCAGTGTGAAGACCCTAGAAAGCACAAAAAAGAGAGGTTATAACGAAAAATGAGAAAACGTGGTTTTGAAAAGATTGCCGCTTATGCAGATCGGTCATTTCCCATGCCGACAAGACAGACAAAATATTCCGCTGGCTATGACATTTATTTACCGGAATCTGTGACAATTCCTGCCCATTCCCAGAAAATGATTTCTACGGGGATCAAGGCCTATATGCAGGATGATGAATTCTTAGGTATCCATATCCGCTCCAGTATGGCCATTAAACGTCATTTACGTCTTGTCAACAATGAAGGAATTGTTGATGCTGATTATTACAACAATCCTGATAATGAGGGCCATCTAATGATTGCACTCGCCAATGATACCGATAAAGACATTGTCCTTCAAGCTCATGAGCGGATTGCCCAGGGAATCTTTTATCGTTATCTTACGACGGATGATGATGCAAGCAAGGAAAAGTCGGTTCGCAGTGGAGGGTTTGGCAGCACCACCAGCAAGGAGGCAGACAAATGAAATCAATGAATGATCTTGTAAATGCTTGTGCCACGATAGGTGATTGGGGCGGCTATAAGATCTATGAGTGGTATAAACTCTTTCCAGAAGAACGGGAAAGGGCCCTGCGGGAGTATATGTATCTTAAGACCCATATGATCCAGGACTGTGCGCACCAGGTTGGCCTTCATCCGTCCCTAGAGGTATGGAATGATTTTTTTGATCAGGTTGGCACTGCCTTTGAATTGGATCCTGCCAATCTTTGCCATGCCACCTACGATGGACTTGTGGAGGCCCTGCATGCCTATGAAGGCGAAAAGTTCAACGCCATTTTAAAAACTTTTGAGACCCGTAGCGGGATAGGGAGCACGGCTTATTCGCAGCAATTTGTGCCGGAACTGACTGATCTTGTGACGCGGACAGCTTCCAGCCTGCGCAAGCTTCTCCAAGAGTAGGCTTTTGGGAATCAAAAAAACAAAATACCTTTTTTTCTAAAAAACGATTGACATAATATACTGAAATGCCTATACTATACCCATAAACTTAACAGTTGATAGAGGCGCGGGAACGATAAGTACTTTTCAGAGGGACACCGTTGAAGGAAAGGAAAGGCCAACCGCCGAAGTGGTCCGCTGGGTACAGGGGGCTGCTGGGATGCCGGCTAACAGCGGGTATACTGTCGCCATTATTTGGTGGAGCGCTATCGGTAATAAATAAACAAGGCCTGCTGATGTGGGCTTTATTGTTGCGGTTATTGGGAGCGTTCTCAATGACCGTATTTTTGTAAATAGAGAAAGGATGGAGCCAATGATTAAAGTATTGGTCAATGGAGCCCTTGGCAAGATGGGTTCCACTGTCGTTCGAACGGTTCTTCAGCAAGAGGACATGGAACTGATTTCCGCTGTCGATGTCCATGGTGCTGGTAAGACCGTAGAAGGCGTTCCCGTGGATGCGAGTTTGGAGGAAGCCCTCATAAGAAGTAAACCGGATGTTGTGGTTGACTTTACGCGTCCCGATGTTGTCATGGACAGCCTGCGGATCATTACTAGCCATGGTGTCAATGCGGTTGTCGGCACGACGGGATTTTCTCCGGAAGATCTTGAGGAAGTCAAGGGGCTTGCTGAAAAAAATGGTGTCGGCGTCCTCATTTGTCCAAACTTTGCCATTGGTGCCGTTTTGATGATGAAAGCGGCGGAAGAAATTGCCAAATACTTGCCCCAAGTGGAGATCATCGAACTTCATCATGATCAAAAACTTGATGCACCATCAGGAACCGCCATGCTTACGGCCCAGAAGCTCGCCAAGGCCCGCGGCGGTTATGTGGCGCAGGGCAGGGAAGACGAAACAGAGAAGCTGGCGCATGTACGGGGTGGCAATTATGAAGGCATGCACATCCATAGCGTGCGGCTGCCTGGTTTTGTCGCCAGTCAGGAAATCATTTTCGGAAGCATGGGTGAACGCCTCGTCATCCGCAATGATTCCATCAACCGTGACTGCTACATGCCTGGTGTTATGCTGGGATGTCGGACCATGGTTAAACGCAGGGGCCTTGTGTATGGGCTGGATGCAATTTTGTAAGGAAGCGTTTCTAATTTGAAAGAGGGGGAACAATCATGAAGGAGTATAATCTAGCAATCTTAGGTGCAACGGGTGCAGTGGGGCAGGAATTCATCAATCTGCTCAATGAACGAGATTTCCCTTTTAAGAACCTGAAACTCCTGGCTTCTGCACGCAGTGCAGGCAAAGAACTGACGGTTCGGGGCAAGACCTATAAGGTCGAAGAAGCAAAGGCTGATTCCTTTAACGGAGTTGATGTTGCCCTATTTGCCGGCGGCTCGATCAGCAAGACGTTTGCACCAATTGCTGTCAAGGCAGGAGCCGTCGTCATTGATAATTCAAGTACCTATCGCATGGATCCTGAGGTTCCTCTGATTGTTCCGGAAGTCAATCCTCAGGATATTAAAAAGCATAAAGGCATCATTGCCAACCCGAATTGCTCAACCATCATCATGGTCATGGCCCTGAAGCCGATTTATGATCTTGCACGCATCAAAAGAATCATCGTATCCACTTATCAGGCGGCCTCTGGTGCCGGTAAGGACGGTCTTGATGAACTGGAACGCCAGATTAAGGAAGCTGCTGCCGGCAAGGAAATGACTGCTCATATCTTCCCCAGCGCAAGTGCTGCCAAACATTTCCCGTTGGCCCTGAATCTTGTGCCGCAGATTGATGTCTTCCTTGATAACCTTTATACAAAGGAAGAAATGAAGATGGTCAATGAAACCAAGAAGATTTTCTCTGATCCGGAAATGCGTATCACGGCGACAACGGTTCGTGTTCCTGTGTACCGCAGTCACAGTGAATCTGTCAATGTGGAACTTGAACATGATGTGGAACTTGCTGACATCCGCAAGGCACTCAGCCAGTTCCCCGGTGTTGTTCTTCAAGATGATCCTTCCCAGCAAATCTATCCGATGCCGCTTTACACATCGGGCCTCAATGATGTTTATGTCGGCCGCCTGAGACGGGATGAATCGGCCGACAGAAGCTTCAATTTTTGGTGTGTTGGGGATCAAATCCGCAAAGGGGCTGCACTCAACACGCTCCAGATTGCGGAAACCATGGTCAAGAATAACTGGCTCTAAGAGGAGGCCCTACGCAGATGAAAATCATCGTACAAAAATTCGGCGGAACGAGTGTGGCTACACCCCAGACCCGTCAACTCGTTGTCAAGAAAGTAAAGGAAGCCGTCGATGGAGGCTATGCGCCCATTGTCGTTGTTTCTGCCATGGGCCGCAGGGGAGACCCTTATGCAACAGACACGCTGATTGAAATGCTCCGTTCCGTCAATCCTGACCCGGATGTGCATGAATTGGACCTTATGATGGCCTGTGGGGAAATCATTTCTTCAACGGTTATGGCTTCCACCCTGCAGAAGGAAGGCTTCAAGGCCAAAGCCTTGACAGGTGGACAGGCTGGTATGGTGACAGATGGAAATTTTGGCAATGCCAAGATCAAGACAGTCCGTCCCAAGACACTGAAAACCCTTGTCGAACAAGGGATCATTCCTGTCATCTGTGGATTCCAAGGTGTCACTGATATGGATGGCAGCATTACGACCTTGGGACGCGGCGGCAGTGACACGTCAGCCGCGGCTTTTGGGGTTGCCGTAGATGCTGAAAAAGTAGAAATTTATACCGATGTCGATGGCGTCATGACGGCCGACCCCCGCATTGTTTCCGATGCCAAGATCATCAAGCAGATTTCCTATGACGAAATCCGTGAAATGGCGCATCAAGGTGCCAAGGTCATCCATCCCCGCGCCGTTGAGATTGTCATGCGATATGGGGTACCCATGGTCGTTAAAAGCACCTTTTCTGATGCACCGGGTACCCTTATCACGACGGATGACAAGATTGATACCCTGGAAAGTCAGGATGATGTTGAAAGCAATCATGCCAGTGGAGTTGCCAGCCTCAAGGATCTTTCCTTCTTCCAAGTGGACCTGTCGCAGGATACGTCCAATAATGGCAGCAGGGTCTTTAAAGATTTGGCTTCTCACGGTGTCAGCATTGGGAGTTTGAGTTTCCAGCCTCAGTCCCTTATGTTTGCGGTCTATACGGTCAATGCCCCGAAAGCGGAGGAAGTCCTCAAAGCCGAGGGATACCATTATACCCTCACTAAGGAATGTGCCAAGGTGACGGTCGTGGGTTCCCATATGGGCGGTACGCCCGGGGTCATGGCTCGCTTTGTTGGGGCCCTCACGGCAGCTGGGGTAAAAATCCTGCAGACAACCGATTCTGACAACCTCGTTTCCGCTATTATCGAAGAACGCGACGTGAAGACCGCGGTTTGCGCCCTTCACAGCGCATTTGCAACCCAGGAAGGAGAATAGTCTCATGAAGCCCTATTTTGGACGCCTTATTACTGCAATGATTACGTTTTTCCACGAAGATGGATCCCTCAATGCTGAAGGAACTGCCGAATTTGCTTCCTGGCTTGTCGATCATGGTTCTGACGCCATTCTCGTCGCTGGTACAAGCGGTGAAGCGCCAACCCTGACCTATGATGAGAAAAAGGAACTGTTTACGGCTGTTATCAAGAAGCTTGACGGAAGAGCTCCTGTCATCGTTGGGACTGGATCCAATGATACGGCCCAGACCCTCAACATGAACAAACTTGCTGAAGAAGTCGGCGCCGACGGCGTTCTTGTTGTTGGTCCTTTTTATAACAAGCCTTCCCAGGAAGGATTCTATCAGCATTTCAAGACGGTTGCTGAACAAACCAAATTACCTATCTTGGTCTACAATGTTCCTGGCCGCACAGGAACCAATATCAAACCGCTTACCATGGCCCGGCTTGTCAAAAATTGTCCCAATATCGTGGGTATCAAGGAAGCTTCCGGAAACGTATCCCAAGTAGCGGAGCTTTATCGCATCATGCCGGAAGATTTCTCCATCTATAGTGGAGATGACGGTCTGACCCTGCCCTTTTTTGCGGTCGGCGCCTGCGGCCTCATTTCTGTCCGCAGCAATGTAGGCGGTGAACTTCTTCAGGATTTGATGCAAAGCTTTGAAAAAGGGGATGTAGTCCGGGCACGTGAACTCAATAAGGTCATGGTTCCTCAAGCTGATTCTATGTTCCTTGTCAGCAATCCAATTCCCATCAAGGAAGCTGTCGGATTGATGACACCTTTTACTCCGGGACCTTACCGCCTGCCGCTTTGCCCTATGACGGCAGAAGAACGCCAAAAGGTCCATCAGGCTTGGAAAGAAACAGGATTACTAAAGTGAGGAACTGGCGCTGTCGTGATTGACAGCGTCATTTTTTGTTTTATAGGGAGTTTATGAGTCCGTTCTCCGTTTTAGCGTCAATTATGGTATAATGACCATATATAAGAATGGAGGAACGGCACTTATGTTAGCGGACCTGCATATGCATACGACCTTTTCAGATGGGGTCAATACACCAGAGGAACTTGTACGGGAAGCAGAAAAAGCTCACCTATGCGCCATGGCCATTACCGACCATGATAATACCCTTGCCTATGATGAAGCAAAAAAGGTCATCGATGCGCGCCAGGATGGCATCCATCTGATCCGGGGTGTTGAGATGGATACGGATTATAAAGGAAAGGATGTCCATGTTCTAGGGTTCCACTTTGATCCTGCCGTCCCAATTTTCCAGCAGGCCCTTGCCTGGAACCGCAGCGGAAGGGTGGAACGGGTCATGAAGATCATTGAAAAAATCCAATCCCTGGGATATGAGCTTTCCTTTCAGGAAGTAAAGAGGGAAGCAGCAGGCGCCCATAGCCTTGGGCGTCCCCATATTGCCCGCGTTCTCGTCAAAAAGGGGTATTTTCCAACCGTAAAGGACGTTTTTGATACGCTCATCGCGGCAGGAAAACCAGCTTATCTCCGTCAGGTCAAGATGAGTCCCTTCGAGGCTGCCCGGATCATCCACAAAGCCGGTGGAATTGCCGTCCTTGCTCATCCGGCAGAGATTGAAAATCTTTCCTATGTAGAGGAAATCCTTCATAGCGGGGTCATGGATGGGATGGAAGTCTTCCACCCGTCCGTTCTGCAGGAAAAAAACAAACATGATTGGCTTGCCATCGCGAAAAAGTATCATCTCATGGTCAGCGGCGGAAGCGACCTACATGGCAATCCGGGGCGGTTTCCCATGCACTTAGGGGAATTTTCGATTCCGTATGATGCAGTATCGGAGATTGTCACATACCCTCAAAACAGGGGGAATGCAAAATGAAAGTGATTACTTTTACAGGCCCAAGTGGAACCGGCAAAAGTTTTCGTGCCATCAGTGTGGCGCACCAGCATGGCTGTGATGGCATCATCGATGATGGATTGCTTATTGAAGGCACAAAGATTTTAGCAGGAAAATCGGCCAAGACCGAACAGAATAAAGTGCAGGCGGTCAAACGGGCTATTTTTATGGAAAAGGACCACTGCGATGAGGTCAAGGAAGCTATTCAGCATAGCCGGATTAGCTGTCTGCTTGTCATTGGAACCAGTGACAAAATGGCGGTAACCATTTGCAAACGACTTGCATTGCCGGTGCCTTCGGAATTTGTCCATATCCAGGATATTGCCACGACTCGGGAAATGAAAAAAGCTCGTGATACGCGCATAAAGGAAGGAAAACATATCGTTCCTGTTCCGACTATCGAACTGAAGCCGCATCTATCGGGTGTTCTTGTGGATTTACCCCATCGTCTTTTTGGCCGCAATAAGAAACACAAGGATCTGCCTGAAAAATCCATTGTCAGACCTGCCTTTAGTTACTATGGAAAGATTTCTGTGACCGATTATGTCGTCAGTGATATCGTTCGTATTGTGGTCCAGAAAAACAAGGATGTGGACCGGATTTCCGCCATCAAGGTCCGGCGTCCGGCAGATACCAATAAAGGGATGACCATTTACCTGGATTTGGTCCTGTTCTTTGGTGCCCAGATCTTTGAGGTCGTAAGGCAGTTGCAGGCCAAAATCAAGGTTAAGGTCGAAGGCATGACCAGTATGCCCGTTCGGGATATCAATGTTTCAATCAAAAGCTTGACTGTGCGCAGTGAAAAGAAAGAAGAAACCATTGCCGCCATACCTCACGAATCATAAGAGGGGGAGGGGAAGCCCTCCTTTTCTCTTTTCTCTAAGGAGTCTCACGTAACCATGAAGTCCAAAAAACTTCCAGAATCCGTCTTTTTGGAGCGAATCCACGCTCTTCAAAGGGACCTTTGCACTTTGGCGTCCCAGCCTGTTGAACAAAAAAATGTGAACTTTGGCGTCCAGCTCATCGTGGTCAATGGTAGGGAGCGCGCTGTTGTCACGATTTATAATGGAAAAGATGGATGGCGTCCTGTGCTTTCACAGAAAGAGGGGCCCTTCTTTGACCGAGTGAGGAATGTTGTCTTTGGCATGGACGCAGCTTCTTCAACCCCATCTGGGGAAAAAGGTGTAGGGCCTCTTTTGACCCTTTTAGGAGCGGTCAAGAAGCCTGGTGAGTTATGGGCGGGCAGCGACGAATCGGGAAAAGGTGACTATCTTGGCCCTTTGTGCGTAGCCGCCGTCATTCTTGATGAAATTGGTGCCAAAAAACTTCTTGCCCTTGGGGTTAGAGATAGTAAGACTCTCTCAGACGCGAAGATTAGGAGGCTTGCGCCGCAAGTCTATGCCATAGCCAAAGCAAGTGCCGCGGCCGCCCTTATGCCCCAGCAGTACAACGAGGAATATGAGAAGGCGCAGAACCTGAATCCGCTTTTGAGTACTTATCACATTGGGGCCATTATGACTGTCCTTAAAAAAGTTCCGGAATGTCATTTTGCCCTGGTTGACCAATTTACCCGGTCTCCTTACATCAAAAATGAGCTGGAAAGAGCGGTTCCTGGTCTTTCTGTTTATTCTCATACGAAGGGAGAAGCGGATATGGCCGTGGCGGCAGCCTCAATTCTAGCTCGTTCCCTGTTTCTCAAGAAGATGGAGGAGTTATCCCAGGAGGCTGGTTTTGAACTTCCTTTTGGAGGCGGCGCCCAGGCAACACGAGCTGCAGAAAAAATCATCCAGCAGGAAGGGCGAGAACGCCTTGGCCATTACGCCAAACTGCATTTTGCCAATACAAAGAATCTCAAGGGATAGCTCCTTGTCTGTTTTCTTGTTCTCTAACCTATGATATAATAAGAGGGTTATGTAGCACTCATCACTTTCGTGAAATTTTGATGGGAAGGTCTTTCCATGAATAAACAAATTTTTCGCATGCTTCTCGTCCTCTTTTTTGTCGTTGTCTGTGTCTCCGCCGGCGTCATCTATTTTACCTTTGATCGCAGGGCCTTGGATTATCTGACGACATTTCGTCCGCAGTACGCCCTGCTGGCCCTTTTCCTTCTCGGTGTAGGTCTTTTCTTTGACGGGACACGACTTATTACGCTGACTCATCTTTCTGATGAAAAGATGGACTATAAGCACGTGTTCAATGTTGTCTTCAGCAACTATTTTCTGGCCCTTTTGACCCCGGGCCAAGGAGGCGGCGGGATTGCCCAGCTGATGTTCATGAAAAAAGCGGGCGTTTCAGTTGCTAAATCAACCTTGATCATCATTGTCAGGACCGTTATGTCCATTTTGTTTCTTTTCCTCACTGTGCCAGTTGTCTTTTATTTTGATCCGAGTCTTGTGAGCTGGATGCCGCCCAGCGTCATTGCCCTCGTTTGTGCCTTCTTTATTTTTGCACCTGGCATGCTGATTTACTGTATCGTTACAGGACGCTTTGAAAAATGGCTGGTTCGGTTCTGCCGCCGCTTTTCCCCAAAGGTTCAGGAAGCGGTCTTTCTTTGGTACCGTGATTTCCAGCAGGCCCTGCTCCTGCTTTTCAAGAATCCCAAGCAAGTTCTTCGAGCATTTATTGAATCCGGTCTCAGCCTGCTTTTTATTTATTCGGTTGTGCCCGTTTTTATTTACGCCTTTGGCATTACCAATATTCCACTTCATATCATTATGGGACGGATGTGTCTCATCAACCTTGTTTTATACTTTACGCCGACTCCCGGCGGTACTGGGGTTGCGGAAGGGGGATTTCTGGTCCTTTTCAACTCCTTGCTTCCAGCGGGTGTGGCCGGTGTAGTGGCCGTTATGTGGCGCTTTTTCTGTGAATATATTCCCTTTACGATTGGGGCCATCGTCACAATCAAAAGTTTTGGCCTTGATGTGTTGACGCAGATTCGGAGGAGGAACATCGACTGATGAAAAAAATCCTAGTGACCGGTGGGGCAGGTTTCATTGGATCCCACATCTTGGAAAAATGCAGTGAAGTTCCTGGACTTTCCGTAACTGTCCTGGATAATCTCTCTTCAGGATTCAAGGAATATGTCCCTCTTTCGATGAATTTGGTGCAAATGGACGTGCGGGATAAAGCATTGATTGATTTCCTGCTACAGGAAAAGTTTGATACAGTCATCCACCTAGCTGCCCAAACCTTGGTGCCTTTTTCCATGGAATATCCTTTGGTTGATGCGGACATCAACATCAAAGGGCTAATTAATCTATTGGAAGGCTGCCGCAAGAGCGGTGTCAAGCGAATCATCTTTTCATCGAGTGCGGCCGTCTATGGGGATAATCAGCATCTTCCCCTTACGGAAAAGGAAATCCCAGCGCCGACTTCTTTCTACGGTCTATCCAAGGTGACGGCAGAATCCTACATTCGTCTCTACTGCTTACTTTACGGGATGCATGGAATCATCCTGCGATTTGCCAATGTCTATGGCGAGCGGCAGGGAGAAACGGGTGAGGGCGGTGTCATCAGTATTTTTGCCCGTCTTCTTCACGAACATAAGCCCCTTACCGTTTTTGGCGACGGTCAGCAGACCCGGGACTTTATTTATGTAGGTGATATTGCGGAAACAATGGTTCGTTCCCTTAGTTATGAAGGACTTGCCACGCTGAACGTTTCGACAGGATGCAAGGTTTCCCTCAATGCGCTTTTATCCGTTATGGAAAAGCTCACGGGACAGATTCCTTCAGTACAATATGGACCGAGGAGGAAAGGGGATATCCGTGATTCGGTTTTATCCCATGAAGCCCTTCAAAAAGAACTCGGACCTATGACATTTACTTCACTTCAGGATGGCCTTTCCCGTACGCTTGCGTATTTTTCTACCCATCCGTAAGGAGGGATTTTCTTGAAAAAGATTATCATGGTCCTATTGGCGGTCAGTCTCTTTTTGGTCAGCGCCTGTCATAAAAAAGAGACGGCGCCTCAACCGGCTGCAGCACCGATGCCTCAGCTGCGCCTGGCAGCTGATGAAGGACCAAATACCAATGCCCGTGCAGCGGTTGCCATCAGCCGCTTGTTGAGTCTTCATTTTGATGGCCTTGATACAAGTACCCTTTCTACGGCGGGCTCGCTGGCTTCTTTGGATCTTATGAAGCAAGGAAAAGCTGATTTGGCCATTGTTCAGCAGGACGTTGCCGAAGCAGTTTTTTCAGGAAAGGCACTCTACGAAGGAAAACCTTACCAGGATTTTCGTGAACTGTGTTATCTGGGGTCCCGCACACTGTATTTTCTGGTGCCTCGACTTTCCACCCTCTCTGATATAAGGGAGCTCAAGGATTGTAAAGTCGCAGTAGGCGCTCCTGGATCGGGCATGGAAGTTACAGTTCGTGCCTTGTTGCGTGCTGCCCATATGAAACGTCAGGATATGGTCTTTCAGTATCTTTCCGATCAAGAAGCTTTATCTGCTGTAGCTTCCGGTCGAGTCGACGCAGCTTTGGTTATGGGGGGCTTACCGGATAAGGAAATCAATGAAGCTCTCGCGGGCGGAGCCCTTCGCTTGATTCCTCTTGAGGGAGCCGCTTTTGAGGAGCTAGCTGAACGGACGGGACTGTATTTGCCAACAACAATCAAATTAGGGACATATCCTTATATGGAGGGCCCTGTTTCCACCCTTTCTGTTCCAGTCCTACTTGTAGGAACAAGCTCGCTCCCGAAGGAGAGGACCCTGGCGCTGCGAAGCTTACTCCAAAATGGGGTGGGGGAGATCAAAAAAAGCGATGTTTCCCTCCTTTCTTTTCCAAATCAGACACTTTTTACGCCCTCAGGAATTCCGTTTCCTGAAAGTTGGGAGAGCTCGGAGAAGAAGAATCCGGGCGAATCTTCTCAATAAAGAGGAGAATGGCTGATTTTCTGCGCCAATCCGTTGCAAATCTAGACGCTACAAGTTATAATGAAATACTAGGGATTAGGGGAAGGATGGTCCATATCCTTCCCTTATTCTTAACGTGATTCTGTGTTAGCAGAGTAAAACAGGAATTTTCCACGGACTGTCATCGTCCCGTGGTTGATGGGTTTTAGGATCTAAAACCCCATAATTCATAGATTATCGTACTTTTGGAAGCCTTTCAGTCTCTTTTTTGTGTTAAAGGTGAGCTGCGAGCTTTCGCTAAAAAAATTGAGGAGGTGTCCCTTTTGGCAAAAGGACAACAGAAAAAAATAAGCATCATCCCTTTGGGTGGTCTTGGTGAAATTGGTAAAAATATGACCGCGTTCCGTTACGGAGAGGAAATCATCCTGGTTGATGCCGGTCTTGCTTTCCCGGATGATGAAATGCTCGGGATCGATCTTGTCATTCCAAATTTTTCCTACCTTGTTGAAAACAAGGATAAGGTCAAGGCAATCTTCCTGACCCACGGTCATGAAGATCATATCGGTGCCATGCCCTATGTGATGAAGGAACTGAACTGCCCCGTTTATGGCTGCCCACTGACGCTAGGAATCCTGTCGGGCCGTCTTCGTGAAAATGGCGTTTCAGATCAAAAGTGCAAAGCGGTCAAGGCTGGGGCCACTGTTCGTGCTGGATCTTTTCGGGTCGAATTCATCCATGTGAACCATAGCATCCCCGATGCGGTATCTCTTGCAATCCATACGCCTGTGGGTACAATTGTCCATACGGGTGACTATAAATTCGATCAGACCCCTGTTGACGGCCAGCCTACGGACTTTGCACGGCTTGCCGAAATTGGAGATAAAGGCGTCCTGCTTCTGCTGGCTGATTCAACAAATATTGAACGGCCTGGATTTACGCCCAGTGAAAAGAATGTAGGAAAAACGCTCGATGAACAGTTCAGGGCTGCCAAGAACCGGATCATCGTGGCCACCTTTTCCTCCAACGTCCATCGCCTGCAGCAGGTCATTGACGCAGCTGTCATGACGCGCCGCAAGGTTGCCGTCATTGGACGCAGCATGGTCAATGTCGTCAATATTGCCAGCGAGATGGGATATCTCAAGATTCCTAAAGGTGTACTCATTGATATTGATGAAACACGCAACTATTCACCGCGTCAAATTGCCATCATTACGACGGGCAGTCAGGGGGAACCCATGAGCGCCCTTACCCGTATGAGCAATAGTGAGCATAAAAAAGTGTCCATCATGCCCGGCGATACGGTCATCATTTCCGCTACTCCGATTCCAGGAAATGAGCGCGGCGTGGGGCACACCATAGACAACCTCTATAAGCTCGGAGCGGAGGTCGTCTATGGACGGGAGCGGGGCATTCACGTTTCCGGTCACGCCAGTCAGGAAGAAATCAAGATGATGCATCGACTGATCCGTCCAAAATTTTTTATGCCGGTCCACGGTGAATACCGTCACCTCGTGCTTCATAAGAAGCTCGCTATGCAGCTTGGCATGAATAAGGATAATGTCGTCATTGCTGAAAATGGATCTGTTGTGGATGTAACTCCGAACTCCATTGGAATCAGCGGCCACGTAACAGCCGGCAAGACCCTCATCGACGGACTTGGCGTAGGCGATGTCGGCAATGTCGTTCTTCGCGACCGCCGCCAGCTCTCACAAGATGGGATTCTCATCGTTGTGGTAACTATTGATCACAGTAATTATTCCATTGCTGCTGGTCCTGATATTGTCTCCCGCGGATTTGTCTATGTCCGTGAATCGGAAGAACTCATGGAAGGCGCACGTGACCGGGTTCTCTCCACTCTTGATAAATGCCGGGAAAGCCATGTGACGGAATGGTCCAGCTTGAAGTCCGCCGTACGGGATTCCTTGGGGCGTTATCTCTTTGAAAAAACGAGACGCCGTCCCATGATTTTACCGTTGATCATGGAAGTTTAACTGTCTGATAAAATAAGGAAGGATTGCCGTGAAGAAAAAAACGCAGCCAAAGAATACAAAGAAGAGGACAAAGGCCGGGGAAAATGGTTTTTCCTACAAGCTTGAGGCCCTTGGGATCGTATATGCTGCTCTTGGCCTCTTCATGGCTGTAAGCCTTTGGTATCCCGAAGTCGGTTTTTTGGGAGATTCTGCCCATTATTTCCTGACCATGGGTCTGGGAAGGGGCGCTTTGCTTCTTCCTATCTATTTGGTGATTTTGGGGTTAGGCTATGTTGTGAATCATAAGCGTCTCCAGTTCTCCAAAAGATTCTTTTCCATCCTGCTTTTTTTGGTGTCCCTTCTTTCCCTCTGGCATGCCAGTGTGATCCCGGAAGGGGCTGAAATCCTGCCAGAATCATTACCTATCGGTGGCGGCCTCCTTGGAGGCGCCATCGTGTTTGTTTTCACAAAGATTGCAGGCCGTATTGGGACCTTTATTCTGCTCATTGCCCTGACCTTGATTTCCTTGGTCCTGACAAATCGCTTCTCCCTCAGCAAACCCTTGAAGGCAGCTGGGGAAGAGATGAAGAACGGAGCCATGACAGCCGCTCAGAAATGGAATGATTACCAAGATGCTCGCAGAAAGCGGAAACGGGAAATTTATGATCAGGAGCGGCAGGAAGAAGCACAAATAGATCAAGAGGCCCAAACCGAGGACCCTAAGCATCAGAGCATCAGTGAGATCATCAAGGGAGCCCTATCGAGTACAAAACCACTTGTTAAATTTGATAAGGATGAAATTGAGGGCACTTTGGCAGCCCAGTCACCGGCTGTGGAAAAGGAACCAGAATATGTGCCCTATGAACCTGTCATCCCACCGAATATTCCCGATGAGCCGGCAGGAACGGAGAAAGAAAAAACACAGACAGCCGTATCCAAAGCTCAGGCAGAGGGTACTGCCCTTAGCACAGTTGAACAAGCCGATGCGTCCAGCTATGAATTTCCTCCCTTGACGCTTCTTAACCCACCGCGACCTGTCAATCGAAACCATTCTCGCCAGGAAATGGAAACCCAGGGGCACATCATTGAAAAGACGCTGACCGATTTTGGTGTTAAGGCGGCCCTTGTCAATGTCACCAAAGGGCCTTCTGTTACGCGGTATGAACTGGAACCGGCTCCCGGTGTCAAGGTGAACAAGATCCAGAATCTAGCTGAAGATATTGCCTTGAAGCTTGCCGTGACGAGCGTCCGTATTGAGCCAATCCCAGGCAAGGCTGCCATTGGGATTGAGGTACCGAGCCGCTACAGTGAGGCTGTGACATTCCGTTCCATCGTGGACTGTGATGAAATCCGTAACGCCAAAGGAAAACTTTGCGTCGGTCTCGGCAAGGATATCTCCGGCCGTGTTATTGTGGCCGATCTCAGCAAGATGCCTCATTTGCTGATTGCCGGTTCTACCGGGTCTGGTAAATCCGTTTGCATCAATACCATCATTGCCAGTCTTCTTTATCGGGCAAAACCGAACGAGGTCAAACTTATCCTTGTTGACCCAAAGGTCGTAGAACTGACAAATTACAATGGCATTCCCCATCTTTTGACCCCCGTTGTTACAGGGCCTAAACAGGCCGCCTCGGCCCTTCATTGGGCTGTTGTTGAGATGGAACGGCGCTACAGCCTTTTTGCAAAAACGCAAGTGAGAAAGATTGACGACTATAACGCCGTTGTTCCTGCTGATGAAGCCCTGCCCTTTATTGTTGTCATCATCGACGAATTAAGTGACCTCATGATGGTTGCCGCCGTCGATGTAGAAGACGCAATCCTGCGTCTTGCCCAAAAGGCCCGTGCTGCTGGAATCCATTTGATCCTTGCGACACAGCGTCCGAGTGTCGACGTCCTTACGGGGACCATCAAGGCCAATATCCCTTCGCGGATTGCCTTTGCTGTATCCTCCAATACGGATAGCCGGACCATCCTTGATATGAGCGGGGCTGAAAACCTTTTGGGCCGTGGGGATATGCTTTATTTCCCGACAGGTGCCAATAAGCCAACCCGTGTCCAAGGCGCCTTCATCACCGACGAGGAATTGGGACGGATTGTTGACTTCATCAAATCTGAATCCATTCCGACCGCGTATGAGGAAGAAGTAACGACCCAAGCCCTATCAGAAGATAAGAAAAAGCATGCTGCTGGGGAAGGGGAGGACGAGGCTGAGGACGACTTATTTGAAGATGCCTTGCGTCTTGTTGTTTCTACCCACCAGGCATCCAGTTCCATGCTCCAGCGAAAGTTCCGTATCGGCTATACCCGTGCCGCCCGGCTTGTAGATATGATGGAAGAAAAGGGAATTGTAGGTCCCAGTGAAGGGAGCAAGCCCCGCAGTCTCATAATGAGTGAGACTGCCATTGCGGAACGTTTCTTTACCAAGAACCCAAAGAAAGAGGCTGACTTTTCATGAAGCATATTGGAGAATACCTAAAGCAGCGGAGATGCGAAAAAAATATAACTCTGGAGGAAGTGGCATCCCAGACTGGCATCCGGGAGCAATATCTTACCGCTCTCGAATCCGGTGATTTTGAGAAGATTCCTGGAGATGTGTTTATCAAAGGGTTTATCCGGAATTACGGCAACTTCCTTGAAGAAAATGGCAATGATCTTGTCGAAGCTTACACAAAGGGCCTTGCCACACCAGAAGCCCTGCATGAACCCTTGAAGGCAGCTCCTTCGGATGTAAAAGAACAGCCCGAAGTCCTGCAGGAGCCCGCTTCTTCCCCTGCTTCCACAGCAGATGCCACGCCCGAAAACGACGAAGAGCGCACCATGGTTGTGACCCCTTCCATGATGGAAGAGGCGAGACGCTCGTGGGAAGAAGAGGAAGCATTCGAAGAAGAACAAGAAAAGACTACCCCGAAAGTGCAGGCCGTCATCAAGGAAATCGATGATGAACCGGAACCCGATGAAAATCAAAAAGAGGAATCTGGTATCGTTAAGAAACTGCGCCATTTCATTGAAAGCATCCTGTATGAAGAAGTCGACGAGGATGATGACGAAGATGACGACGCTGACGATGAGGCGTTAGAAAACGGCGAGGATAGACAGGAAAGCCCGCTTTATGCCTATCAAAAAAAGGAACGTCAAGACAATCGGAAGGGTGTCAGTGCCTATCTAAATATTCGGATCTTCGGCATTGTATTTGCCATTTTCTTTGGGATCTTCTGTGTGGTCATGGCTTATTTCCTGTTTGGCGGCAAGACCATGCCGGAAATCCCTGCTACGACGAGTCTATCTGACAGTGTAAAGAGTGAAAATTCTTCAACCAGGAAGGCGGAAGAAGCAAAAAAAGAAGAGAAACAGCCGGAGACAAAGGAAGAAAAAAAGGGGGACACCAAAGCCTTTGGAAAAGAACAGAAAAATGGGGTCACGGTAACAGTTACGTATAATAAACCCGTCTGGACGGAAGCCGATATTGACGGTAAACGTGTGGAAACGGCTACGGTCAGTGCTGGGTCGACAAGAACGTACAATGGAAAATCCACTGTTAAACTGAGTTTCGGCAGTATTCGAGACGTATCCATCAAGGTCAACGGAAAAGACTATAAATTGAAGGATACAGAGTGGGGGACCATGAGCAAGACTTTCCGTGCCCAGTAAATAAAGAGAGGAGTCCAAGTTGAAAATAGGAGTTGTAAGCCTAGGATGCCCTAAGAACCTCGTTGATTCTGAGGTCATGATGGGACTTATCCGTGACCGTAAATGGGAACTGACTAATGATCCATCCCATGCCGACATCATTATCGTCAATACCTGCGGTTTCATCGAAAGTGCCAAAACCGAATCCATCAATACCATCCTGCAGATGGCAGAATATAAGAAAATAGATTCCCATCGTAAACTCATTATGACGGGCTGCTTGGGTCAGCGTTATGCCCACGAACTTTTTGAACAGATGCCCGAAGTGGATGCAATTATCGGAACAGAATGTTATGATGCCATTGGGTCGGTCATTGATCGCGTGGAAAAGGGAGAGCGTTTTGTGCTGCTTGAAGCGCCTAAGCAATACTCCCAGCCTAAGAGCCGCGTCCTTTCCACTCCGCAATATACAGCTTATGTGAAGATTGCCGAAGGCTGCAGCAATCGCTGCTCCTATTGTGCTATTCCAAAAATACGGGGACCATATCGCAGCCGACCCTATGAGGAAATTGTAGAAGAAGTAAAATCCTTGGTTCAGCAGGGTACGCGGGAAGTTATCCTTGTTGCGCAAGATACGACGCAGTACGGGATTGATTTATACCACAAACTGCGTCTTTCCGAGCTTTTGCGTGATCTGAATGAGATCCCTGCCTTAACATGGATCCGCATCCTATACTGTTATCCCGAATCCTTTTCTGATGAACTCATAGAGACCATGGCCCAATGCAAGAAGGTTTGCCACTATGTTGACCTTCCGCTGCAGCACGCCAGCAATTCTCTTTTAAAGACCATGCGCCGTAGGGATACGCGGGAACAGGTTGAAATGCTCCTTGCTAAACTTCGCAACAGGATGCCTGACATCTGCCTGCGGACGACTTTTATTGTCGGCTTTCCAGGAGAAACTGAAGCGCAATTCGAGGAACTCCTTGATTTTGCTCAAAAAGAACACTTCCAATGCGCAGGTGTCTTTACCTATTCACAGGAAGAGGAAACCGAGGCAGGTGCCATGAAAAACCAGATCGATGAAGCAACCAAGCAGGAACGCTATCATCGCTTGATGGCACTGCAAGCCAAGATTTCTGAGGAAATCCAACAGGAACGGGAAGGAAAGGTCCTGACAGTTCTTGTGGAGGGACATGATGAAAAAAATCCGGACCTTGCTGTGGCGCGGTCCTATGCGGAAGCTCCTGATATTGACGGTAAGATCTTTATTGAAGGTGCTAAGGGACTTCGGGTAGGGGACTTTGTCAACGTCCAGATCGATCAAGGCTTTACGTATGAGGCTGTTTCTCACCTCGTAAAGGAGTGAATGTTCTGTGGATGTAGAAATCATCAGTACGGGAACGGAACTTTTATTGGGGGATATCCTTAATACGAGTTTCCAGCTCCTGTCAAGAACCCTGAATGACGCCGGTTTCAGTGTCCTTTATCAATCAACGGTGGGAGATAATCAAAAGCGCCTTTTAGCTGCCCTTTCCATTGCGCAAACGCGTGCCCAGATCATCATCCTTACGGGCGGCTTAGGCCCCACAAGAGGCGATATTACAGCTCAGACCGTTGCCGATTTTCTTGGTCGTCCCCTTGTGCTGAGTGAGGAATGGCTGAAAAAGATGGAGGCTTATTTTGCCTCTCGCGGACTTGTCATGAGCCCCAATAACCGGAAACAGGCCTATGTACCGGAAGGGGCGGTCATTTTCAATAATGATGTGGGAACCGCACCGGGTATGGCGATTGAAACAAATGGCGGCAAGGTTTTAATCCTGCTGCCAGGACCGCCTGAAGAAACCAAGTTCGTCCTTGAAAATGAGATGATGCCTTACCTTCGCCAGAAATTCCAAAGTCAAGGGATCATCCATTCCCGCATTCTTCATCTAAAAGGGTTGACCGAATCCATGACAGCCGAAAAACTTGATGACATTATCATGGCACAGACCAATCCGACAGTGGCACTATACGCGCGCCGCGGTGAAATCCTTGTACGGATCACAGCAAAAGCTGCAAGCCTGGAAGATTGTATGGCACTCATTCACAACGAGGAGACCAAGATCCGTGCCAAAGTTGGAGAATATATTTACGGAACTGACTATGAGACTTTGGGGGAAGCACTGGGAAAGTTGCTGCGTGCTAAGGGCATGACCATCGCTTTTGCAGAATCCTGCACGGGAGGGCTTGCCTCAAGTCTGGTGACCGATGTACCGGGAAGTTCGGAATACCTCATTGGTTCCGTTGTTTCCTATACCAATCAGGTCAAACATGAGATCCTGGGCGTTCCCCAGGAAACGCTCGATACGTATACGGCGGTATCCAAGGAAACGGCGATTGCTATGGCTGAAGGGGTGCGCCGTTTAATGCGCAGCGATATTGGTGTCAGTATTACAGGGATTGCAGGTCCTACAGGCGGTTCACCGGACAAACCGGTAGGACTGGTTTATGAAGCCTGTGCAACAAAGCATGGCACGGTTGTACAGGAACTTCGCTATCGGGCTTCGCGCACGACCGTCAAACTCCGTGCAGCAATGAACGCCATGGCCCTTGCCATGGATGAAGCTAAGAAATGAATCGTGCCAAACAAGTATGTTAGGAGAACCTATGACAGAACCAACAATTACGACCTTTGAAGACCTGAACCTTGACAAAAAGATTCTCTCTGCCCTGAAAGACATGGGCTTTGAGGAACCGTCACCCATCCAGAAAGGGGCCATTCCCCTTGCACTTGAAGGGGATGATATCATCGGACAGGCTCAAACCGGTACGGGCAAGACAGCGGCTTTCGGCATTCCCATCATCCAATCCATTGATGAAAAGAATCGCCATGTCCAGGCCTTGGTCATGTCCCCAACACGGGAACTATGCATCCAGGTGGCAGAAGAAATCAGCAAAATTGGCCGGCTGAAGCGTGTCCATGTCCTGCCTGTATATGGCGGACAGCCGATTGAACGCCAGATTCGGAGCCTGAAACATGGCGTCCAGGTCGTTATTGGGACCCCGGGCCGCCTTTTGGATCATTTGCGCCGCGGCACCATCAGTTTGGACCATATCCACTTCCTCGTCCTTGATGAAGCGGATGAAATGCTTGATATGGGGTTCATTGAAGATATTGAGACCATCATCAAGGAAGTTCCGCCAGAACGGCAGACCATGCTTTTTTCAGCGACGATGCCCCGTCCAATCTTGAGCATCAGTAAAAAGTACATGCGGACACCAAAGGTGGTAGCCATCCACAAGGAAATTGTGACGGCTCCGACCATTGATCAATATTATTATGAAACGCGCGATAAAGTGGATGGTCTGTGCCGAATCCTTGATACGACAGATGACTGCAAGATGATCATTTTCTGCCGCACCAAGAAAGGCGTGGATGAACTGGTCATTGCCCTTGCCACCCGTGGCTATGAGGCGGAAGGCCTCCATGGGGACCTGAGCCAGACGCAGCGTGATCGGGTAATGAAGAAATTCCGTCAAGATCAGGTTGATATCCTCGTTGCAACAGATGTAGCGGCCCGCGGTATTGATATTGACAATATCACCCACGTGGTGAATTTCGATGTTCCCCAGGATCCGGAAAGCTACGTCCACCGCATTGGCCGTACTGGTCGCGCCGGCAATACCGGCGTCGCCTTGACCTTTATCACTCCTCGTGAATTCCGTCAGTTAAAGCTCATTGAACGAAGCGTAAAGACGAAAATTATCCGCGGCCAGCTTCCGACCGATGCCAATGTCCTTGAAAAACAGCGGGAACAAATCATTTCCAAAATGCAGAGCATTCTTGAACAAAATCAATATCATGATTATCTGCCTATTGCAGAAGCCCTGGAAAATGATTATGACATTCATGATATTGCGGCGGCCGCTATCAAATTCATGCAGGAAGGAAATAAAGCTTTGGAAGAGCCCCAGACTGCGGATGCGCTGCCTGAAGCTCTTGCCAACACGGGGGCTCGCCCCGGCATGGTTAGACTATTTATCAACATCGGCCGCAGTGCCAAAGTCACGGTACGGGATATCATCCAAAGCATTGCCATCGAAGCCGAGATTCCAGCAAAATCGATTGGCCGCATCAGCATCTATGACAAATTCAGTTTTGTTGAAGTTCCTGCCGACTCAGCAGAAAAAGTCATGGCCGTGATGCATAAAAATACCATTCGCGGATTCCGCGTCAACATGGAGCCCGCTAAAGCACGGAGATAAGCACCATGGATAACATCGTCTACGGGAAGACGGAGGGAATTAAAAAACGGGTCTTGGAGCAGCTTCAATCGCTCTACGACCTGCATCTTGATCAGGGCCAGCTCATTTCGGAGGAACTGGCCCTCCTTCTGCGTGATATTTCGGAATCCATTGGACGCGAAGTCTCTGTCTATGTGGACCGCAAAGGAATAATTTCCAGTGTTTCAGTTGGCAGTGATCATGCAGTTTCCCTTCAGGATACGGGAAGCCGGCGTTCTCTGTGGCGTTTGTCAGGAATCACTGCAATCCATACTCATCCGTCCGGCACATCTCGCTTAAGTGGGGTAGATATTTCCACACTTAAAAATTTGCGTCTTGACGGCATGGCGGCTCTTGCTTGGAAAGATGCGGAAGCGATGCCCCTTCTTTCTTTAGGCCTGATTACAGACCTTACTGATGATGGAGTGCCAGTTGCCGAGGAATTTGGACCTTATTCTGCCAAAGAAGCTGCCCGTATTCCTTATGGAACGCTCTTGCAGACGATTGAACGAATTTTAGGAAAAAAGACACGCAGCGAAAAAACGGGAAAAGAAGTAGAACGAGCCATGCTGGTTTCCCTTCATTGGGGAGAGGATTGTTCTCGCTATTGTGTTGAAGATTCCGTTGAAGAATTGGCACAGCTAGCAGAAACGGCAGGGGCCATTGTCGCAGCTAAATTTGTCCAGTCCCGTCCCAAACCAGATCCAGTATTTTTTATTGGAAAGGGGAAAGTTGAGGAAATGGCCCTTTTTGCTCAACAGGAAGATATTGATTTATGCCTTGTTGACGATGACCTCTCTCCGGCCCAGCAACGCAACCTGGAACAAGCGTTAGGTGTCCGGATCATTGATCGAACAGGCCTTATCCTTGACATCTTTGCCAAACGGGCCAGAACCAGTGAAGGTAAGCTTCAAGTGGAACTGGCTCAACTGCAGTATCTTCTGCCCCGCATCATGGGGCAGGGCGCCAGTTTGTCTCGCTTGGGCGGCGGCATCGGAACAAGGGGCCCTGGCGAAACTAAACTTGAAGTGGACCGCCGGCGGATCCGTGACCGTATCGGATTTTTAGAAGCCCAGATTGAAAAGATGAAGGGGGCACGCCGGACGCAGCAGAAAGCCCGGGAAAAAAGCAGGATCAAACAAGTCTGCCTTGTGGGCTATACAAACGCAGGTAAATCTTCCCTGCTGAATGCCCTTACCCATTCAGAAATCTATGCAGAAAATCAACTTTTTGCAACGCTTGATCCAACAACGCGGCAACTCAGCCTGCCCAATAAGGAAGTTTGTACCTTGACAGATACGGTCGGCTTCATTCAACGCCTGCCGCATCAATTAGTGGCCGCTTTTCGTTCGACGCTCGAAGTCGTAAAAGGGGCAGATCTCCTGCTCCATGTGATCGATGTGAGCCATGAACTTCACGAGAAACAGGAGGAAGCGGTGCTAAGCGTCTTAAAGGAACTTGGTGTAACAGATACACCAATCCTGACCGTCTACAATAAGATCGATAAGCTGCCGGATCATGAGGGGCTAAAAAAGCGGCTTGATCGAGAGGAATCCCTCGCCATTTCTGCCCGCTCTGGAGAAGGAATCCCCGCCCTTATTAAAAAGATTGCAAGCTTTCTCAATGAAGGAAAGACGGAAGTGACCCTGCTGATTCCTTATACAGAAACAAAGCTCTCGGCTCAGCTTCACGAAAAAGCGACGGTCCTATCCGAAAGTTACGGGGAAAAGGGAGCCCTTATGAAAGTCCGTTTGGATAAACATGATGTAAAGCACTATGCCCCTTATCTAAAGGAGGAAACATAAAACATGATCAATTGGGATGAAATCGAAGAGAAAGCCTTGCTTGAGGTGCAAAAGACGAGCTTTATCCATGAAAAGACTGCCCTTCTCAACACTCGTAAGGTCCTTAAAGCATTCCGTAATCATCAAGTAGCCGATTATTACCTGAAACCAAGCACGGGCTACGCCTATTCTGATACGGGAAGGGATGAACTGGATGGAATCTATGCGGAACTCTTCGGCACGGAAGCAGCCCTTGTAAGAAGTCAATTCGTTTCTGGTACCCATGCTCTTGCCGTTGCTTTATTAGGTGTTTTAAAGCCGGGAGATGAGCTGATTGGAGCTACGGGAGAGCCCTATGATACGATGCAGACCATCATTGGTTCCCCCATCAAGACCCCGGGCTCCCTAGTCAATCAGGGTATTAGCTATCACGAAATCCCCATGATTGCCAATCATCCCAACATCGACGCCATTGTGGCCGCAATTACCGACAAGACCCGGATGGTCCACGTACAGCGTTCCTGCGGCTACAGCAGCGTCCGCAAAACACTGACTGTCGATGAAATCGGAGAAATCTTCAGTGCAGTCAAACGGGTTAAGCCTGATATCATCTGCTTTGTCGATAACTGCTATGGCGAATTTATCGAAGATAAAGAACCAACCCAAGTCGGTGCTGACCTCATGGCCGGTTCCCTCATCAAGAACCTAGGCGGCGGTATTGCTCCGACCGGCGGTTATATCGTGGGACGCAAGGATCTTGTCGAACTTGCTTCCTATCGTCTCACGGCGCCAGGATTAGGCGGAGAAATGGGAGCAACGCTTGGGGATACGGCCCGTGAATTTTATGAAGGCCTGTTTTTTGCGCCTCATGTAGTCCTTCAGGCCATCAAGACTTCGATTTTTGCGGCTTCCGTATTCCAGAATCTCGGATTCGAAGTGTCTCCGCTACCAGAAGAACGCCGCAGCGATATCATCCAAACGATTACCCTAAAAACCAAGGAAAATCTCTGCCGCTTTTGTGAGGCCATTCAGGCAAGTTCTCCCGTTGATGCCCATGTAACACCTGTACCCAGCCATTTGCCGGGCTATCAGGATGAAGTCATCATGGCTGCCGGCACCTTCGTCCAAGGGGCTTCCATAGAACTGAGTGCTGATGCCCCTGTGCGCGAACCCTTTACGGTATACCTTCAAGGGGGCCTGACTTTTGAACACGGTCACATTGCCATTATGGAAGCAGCAAGAAAAATCATGGATAAATAATCGTGCAGCGGCAATTGATTCATAGATTGTGGATAAAAGTAAAATAGGAGAGGGGAGGGATAGAAAAATCCCTCCCCTCTCCTATTTTACTTAAGTTTCCAAGACAAGGCCGTCACTTGATGATTTCTCGCTCACAGCATCCCAGACAGGATTCTTTTAAAGGACCAAAGGGAATTGTTCCTGTATAGCAAAAGAGCTGCTGTCTCTAAGCTGCGGATCCCCTCTGATCGGATTTTACTCACCTTGCTGTTTATTTGGCAATCTACGTATTTTCTTTATGCCCATTTTGCCTCCTGTCCAATCTTCTTGTTCCAATAAATCAAGATTGACTGCTCCATTTGACCTTTGCTGGGTGCTGGATCGTTATGGATAAATAAGCACATATGTCACCATATTTCTCTTCTAAGACGATTTTAGAAAATGATAGACACCTCTTATGAGAAAACATGCTCTAAATGCAGATTTGAGCTTATAAGCCAGATTTCCATATCTGTAGGGCCATTATAAGAAAGACAGTCAGTTCGTCTTATGAAGAAATGAACAGTAGTCTTTTAGAAAAATGAAAATAATAAACAGCTGATCATGAGAAAAGTAGGAGCAAGTGGGAGCCATAGGAAAAAGCATCCTATATAACATCAAAATAGTAGTAAGAGGTAAAATGTGAAAAAGTGCTTCTTTCGAAAAATAAAACCGCCTCTATATTTTATGTTAGAGGCGGTTTTATTGAAATATGCATATATTTAATCATAAAATAGATAAAAGCCCTTAAAACGCAAATTTAAGCGTTTTAAGGGCATGAAACCTTTGTTGGGAATTTCATGGCTTATTATCTATCGTAAACGAGCAGGAAACAATCAAAGAACACGGAAAACACCTACAACAACTCCGGTAATCTTAATATTATCCGTACCAACGATGGGTGAATAAGCGCTATTTTCCGGAACTAGACGAATCTGTTTGAGTTCACGGAAATACCGTTTTATCGTCGTTTCTTCTCCATTTAAAAGAGCAACCACGATATCCCCATTTTGGGCGTAATCTTGACGGCGAACAAAAACATAGTCCCGGTCAAGAATTCCGGCATCTTTCATACTATCGCCTTCGACGACCATCATGAAGACATCGTCCTTGGTCCCGAGAAGTTCTGTTGGAATGGGGTACATATCCTCGATATGTTCATCAGCAAGAATGGGATCGCCGGCGTGAACAGCCCCAACAAGAGGCACGCCAACTACTTCCTTCTTGCGCCAGGCTTCATCAGAAACAAGTCCATACGTACGGGGTTTATCCGTATCCCAGTTCAAGAAACCTAAACTCGCAAGCTTCTTCATATTGTTATGAACACTGGCACTGGAGGCCAGGCCAACACCCTTACCAATTTCACGGACGGATGGGGGATAGTTATTTTCAGAGATATAACTTCGAATAAATTCAAGGATCATTTCCTGACGGTCCGTAAGTCCATTAGCGTGTATCGAATTTGCTTTAGGTCTGCCCATAAGAAAGCCTCCCATACAAGGTATTTTAAAGAAATATACTATATGTAGTAGTATATCAAGAGTTCAAATAATAGTCAAACGTACGTTTAGTAAAAGAGAAGAAAATATGAATAAAATAAAGATAATAAAAGAAAAACGAACAACGGAATGCAAAAGTAAAAATCATGATAGATTAAGGAAAAAGAAAATAAAGTTTACGCTAAGAGAATTCCGAGATTAAGATACGTAAAAGAAGATTGTCATTTTAGATAGGAGTGTAGCTTGCAGGAATGGTTGGCTGCAGCCACTTAAAACTGTACGCAGCTAAGGACGTGGGGAACAGAAAAAGCATTTTTTAAGCAGAAATTTTTACGTCCTATAATATATATTATGTAAAATGGTATAAAAATAAAGGCCGTAAAAAAAATCCCGGAACCCTCTTTTCCTAAGCCGTTCCGGGATTGTATCCGTTCTTAAGTTGATTTCTTTTTTTGACCAAGAAGTGTAAATGACTGTACGGCTCGTTTAAATGCACTGAGCTTCAGGTCATAGTTGATGGTATCATCTGTTTGAAAGTGGATAACATAACCTTCACCTTGTGGATTAAGGAGATATGCATTGAGTAGGAAGACTTTCTTTAAGTCTTCATTATCGGTCGACTGCGAAAGACTTCCGCGAAGGTCACCGACAATGATGGGTTCATGATGAAGGATTGTAATATTGGGTGTATAGCTTGTGATTTTTTCGATGAAGTTCTTTTCTGCTTCATTGATAGTCGCCTTTGTGGCAGACCCTAATTCCTTGAAACTGTCATCGCTGAGCCTTCGGATCATCATGGAATCCGTATGGACACTGCTCAAGCTGCGTCCAAAAAGGACATTATCGGCACGCAGTGTATAAATACGCCACCCACTGGGAATTTCCATCTGGAATCCGAGGTTGGGGTCGGTTAGGATATTTTCATCCGTATAATGGATCTTTTTCAGATCTAGATCCTTTGTGATTGCTTTTAAGGCTTCCTTGCCAGCTTCTTCATTGGCCTGTGTTGTACGGACCGTTACAACGCATAGATTATTTTTCTGCGTTTGGTATGCCCGTCCAATGATAAAGGGACGTCTTGTCTTTTCTGGATCTTTGGGAACACTGCGAAAATCATAGCAGCCTGCTTGCATTTCTTTTTCTAACTGAGCCGATGGGTTGTTCTTTTTTCCGTGAAGTTTATCACGCAAAAGAGCTGCCTTATCAGTTGTTTGGCCAGTGGCCTTATCATCCATGCCTACAATCGTATTATCCTGATCATCTTGGATTTTCTTAAGGAATTTCGAAAGTTCCCGTTTCTGTTCTCCTGAGTATTGTTTCATGGGAACAGAAATAAAACTGGGCAGTGTATAAAGATCCGCACTGATGAGAAAGTCTTCCCCAACCTTAAAGCGAACACCTGTTGTTGTATGATACAATTCTGTACTGCCTGGCGGAATGGTCATGGTAAAGCCACCGCTTTTGGGTGTATAGCGCTGCGGAGCGGCCGCCATGGCAGGATGCTGGATGCTGAGGCCTAGGACTGTAAAGGCTGCCGTAAAGAGTGCAGCTATCCGTTTTTTCACTTCTCTCCCCTCCCCTTTAGGCCCTGGAAAGTCGCTCAGCACAGCGCTGAGCTTCGGCGCAAACTTTTTCGTAATCAAGGGTCAGATATTCGCCGTTTTCATAAAGCAATTTTCCATCTACAAAAACATGGCTGACACTGTGGGAACTGGCGGCATTGCAAAGAAGGGAATAGCGGTCATTGCGGGGGAACCATTCCGGTTCTTTCAGATCATAAAGGACAAGATCTGCTTTGTATCCTGTTGTGACGGCACCCACTTCATCAAAGCCGATGGCTTTGGCGCCTTCTAGGGTTCCGCATTTGATTGCAGTTTTAGCGGGCACGCTTCTAGGATTATCCTCTTTGACTTTGGACAGCATGGAGGCTAGACGTACCTCTTCAAGCATATCCAGATTATTGTTGCTTGATGCCCCATCCGTTCCAAGACCGAGGACAATGCCTTTTTGGAGCATTTGGCCGATGGGGGCAATTCCGCTTGCCAGTTTAAGGTTGCTCTGCGGGTTGGAGGCAATGCGTACATGATGCTTCCTTAGGATTTCCATATCCTTGTCATCAACATGGACGCAATGGGCAGCAAGGGTTCCCAGCTCAAATAAGCCCAGTTCTTCCATCAAGGCAATGGGCGATTTGTCATATTTCTTGAGACAGTCCGCCACCTCCCCTTTTGTTTCCGCAAGATGCATGTGGATTTCGGCTCCTTTTCGGGCCGCTTCCTTTACGATGCTGCAAATATATTCCGGAGCGCAGGTATATGGCGCATGGGGGCCATACATCACATGAATCCGGTCATTTTCGACGCCGTTCCACGTATCAAATAGAGCTGAATTCTCATCAAGACGGGCTTTGCCATCGGCTGCGGAAGACCCGGTAAGGCCCCTTGATAACGCAGCACGGATTCCCGATGAAGCCACGGCACGGGCCGTGGCTTCCATAAAGAAGTACATATCGGCAAATGCCGTTGTACCTGTACGGATCATTTCCGCTATGCCAAGGAGACTGCCCCAATACACGTCATTTCCCGTGAGATGATTCTCCATGGGCCAGATTTTGTCCTGCAGCCAGTCCATAAGGAGCATATCATCGGCATAACTGCGAAAAAGAGTCATAGCGATATGAGTATGGGCGTTTACTAAGCCCGGCGCAAGAAGATGGTCTCTGCCATCGATTACGAGGCTGCCTTGAACCGGCTCTTGACCGATATAGGCAATGCGTCCATCCTTTATCCCAACTTGATAGGTTTTTCCGTCATTTCGATCCAAGATCTCAGCGCCTTGGATCACGGTATCGTAAAACATCTGTTGCTTGTACCCTCTTTTCTTTAGATTTTATCAATGGGAAAACCACCCACAGCATGAGCCGCTTCCCGGCAGTGACAAGATGCCAAGGTCTGTTCTTCCTCTGTTAGGAAGGCATGGATGATGCGAGCAATGGTTTTGGCATTTTCATCCATCATGGCAACAACTTCCTCATGAGATAGGGCCGTCCAAGAAAGACCGGATCCCATATTGGTCACTAGGCTGCAATTGGCATAGCAAATCTCTGCTTCCCTTGCAAGGACGGCTTCCGGCATTTGGGTCATCCCTGCTACATCACCGCCCATAAGTCCATACATCCGAACCTCGGCAGCAGTTTCATAGCGTGGCCCTTCTGTAGCTACATAGCAGCCAGCTTTACTGTGTCGTACGCCAAGTCTTGTGAGGATGCCGTTGAGCCGCTCCCGCAGGACTGGACAATAGGGAAAGCTGAAGTCAACATGGCAGACCGGCATGACACCGCCATCAAAAAAAGTATGCTCGCGCGATTTTGTAAAATCAAGGATTTGACTCGTATTGACAAACGTCCCAGGAATCAAGCCGCGATTCAGGGAGCCTACAGCGGTAAAAGATAAGATTTCCGTTACACCCAACTTCTTCAACGCATAGATATTGGCACGATATGGAATGCGATGCGGCGGCAGACTGTGCCCCTTGCCATGACGAGCAATGAAGTAAACAGATGTATCATCGATCTTGCCTGCAAATCCTTCCGCCGTACCAAATGGGGTTTCTACCGTAATGAGGGACAGCGTTCCAAATATGGAGGTATCTTCGACACCTGTACCCCCAATGATTCCAATTTTGCGCATAACGTTCACCTCTGCTGATTCAAACTTTCAATGATAGGGAGAAGTTCCGGTAAAGATGCAATCGTATAGTTCGGTTTTATTTCTTGCTGGAAACGTATGGGGTCAAAGCTGGACCACCCGACCTTGACTGAAGCACGGCATCCAGCTCGCATTCCGCTCACTAGATCATAAGGACTGTCACCGACACAAAGGCATTCCTCACCGGAAAGTCCTAGCTTTTTTAGGGCAAGAAGGCTGGGTTCTGGATCAGGCTTATGAAGGGCTGTATCCCGTACGCCAATCACACCTTCTATATAGGGAGAAAGCCCCAGACAGCGTAGTCCCCGTTCACAAGTCTCATTGGTCTTGCTTGTCACAATGATGGAATGGATCCCCTTTTCCTTTAGGCGCTGACAGCCAGCCAAAACAGAAGGAAAGGGACGGATCATTTCATCATGAACAGAAAGCTGATACGTCCGATAAAAAGTCAGCAGCTCGTCGAGATGGGCTTCATCCCCACCACTCAGCTGCAGCATGGCCTGAGGCATAGGAAGACCAAACGTCGTCAAGATTTTCTCATCAGGCGGGACCTTCCCATAAAAATGAGAAAAGGTTTGATGGAAACAATGAAGGATGAGGGGTGTTGTATTGGCAAGGGTTCCATCAAAATCAAATAAGATTCCTGAAATGGTCATGAATGGCTCCTTGTGTGTGTCGCTTACGTTTCATCTGATAACAACTCATTTTACCATAATTTACCGTTGAAATAAAATGCGAACGTCCCAAAGGGTGTGAAAAGTCAGGGACATCTTTGCGTCAAATTCGGAGAAAAACCCCTCTGTCAGCAGAAGGAGGGGTTTTTCTTATAAAAGATGAAGCAACGCAGCTGCAAGGACCGATCGTTCAAAGAGGGAACTGACCAGGGCTTTTTCTTCATCCGTATGGGCACCGCTACCAATGACACCCATTCCACAAAGCGTTGGTATCCCCAGGCTTGCGGCAAGACCCGCATCGGATAAGCCGCCTACTTGAATGCCCTTAATTGGACTCATGGAATAAAAGGCGGCCGCTTCCTGAAGCTTCACAATCAGGCCTTTTCCCCCTTCTTTTAGGTCCATGGCAGGAATCAGATGGGTCAAATCAAGATCCGCCCACGTATCGGGAACGGTCTGGCTTGCCGTGGCCTCCTTTAGGTTTTCCTTGATTTCCTGGGCTAGGCTTTCCGTGCGGTAGCGGACCCCAATACGCAGCGTACATTCCCCAGGAATCGTATTTTCACCAATACCGCCATCGATGGCTCCGCAATTGATCAATTTTCCTCGGGAGATATCATTTTTGCTTTCCAGATAAATGATCTTATGAGCGGCTTCCAAGATAGCGGAACGTCCTTTTTCAGGGCTCGTACCGGAGTGGGCTGCACATCCATGTACATGGATGGATACAGGACCGCCGCCATAGCGTGAGAGAACGACCTGTCCGTTTTCGGCGCAAGGTTCAAAGTTTAAAAAGGCTTTTGCCCCTGTAATTTCCCTGCGCAGCACGGCTTTTGCATTGGAGTGCATATGAAGGGTTTCCTCATCCGTTACAAAAACAAATTTAATTGGAGGCGTGACGAGCGACAGTGCGCTAAGGGCTTTAACCGCATAGAGACTTACGACAAGCCCGCCCTTCATATCTAGGACACCAGGCCCGTGAGCATACCCCTCTTCGTCAATGAAAAAAGGGCAGGTCGACGCTTTTCCTTCCGGAAAAACGGTATCCATATGGCCGGAGAGGATGATGGGACCCTCCCCTTCCTCTTTTCCCCGTTCCGCTATAAGAAGGTCCGGGGCGCCCGAGACTTTTTGGAGCCGTATGGTAAATCCCATGGCGGCCAATTCTCCTGCAAGAAGGCTTCTTACCAATTCAACCCCAGTTGGCTGTTTGGGCCCGCTTTCTGTTTCTACAAGGGTTTTCCACAGCGATAGCATTTCTTTTTCATGTCCATATAGGTAGTGTGTCAGTTTTTCATTGTCTTCCATTGGCAAAGATTCCTCCTTACAATAGTGTGACGACAAATCCAGCAAGCAGGACAGATGTGATGGTAACGGTGACAAAACCAGCTACAAGCATCTTTGGGAGAAGGTAGTGCAGCAAGGCTGCACGTTCCTCCTCATTTCTTCCCATGGCAGCGGATACTTCCTGAGAGACAAGCATCGTTGTAGGAAAACCAAAGGTGCAAGTCACGCCAAGACTCACGCAAAGGGGAAAAGGCAGGGAAAAAAGCCTATTTGTCACAAGCCCCGCCGTAAAAAGCCCCAATATACCCAATAAGGCCGTAGCTGCAAGCGGCGGAAGGACGGAGAGCACTTCCTGCGGGGTTGTCCGGCTCAAAGAAGAAAAGATCACGATGGTAACGAAAAAAAGGATGATGCCGCTTGACTGTGTTTTTTGAAGGATGCCTTTTTCCAAGAATCCCAGTGCGTAAAAAAGGGTCCCAAGAAGAAGACACATGACAAGGTAATGAACCGCCCCACCCGTGAATCTTGAAGCATAATAAGCAATGGAAGCAACAAAAGATAATTTTGCAAGGTGTACGGAAGGACGATCAAAAAGACTGGGAAGGCGGAGCGGCTTTTTGACCTTATTTTCTTCCCCTTCCGACGCATAGCGTTTTACGAAATCCACGTCGTCCCTGAGATTTTTGGCCAAATGGCGCAGCATCAGGGAAGCAATAGGAATCCCGAAGAATTTTTGTGTCACGAGAAGGACAAGACAGAAGGTTCCTACTGTCTCGATTCCTTTTTCCTGTACCGCGTCAAGGATAATGAGCATGGCCGCGTTCCGCCGGCAAAAATGGGAGACCCTGCGATGGCAAGGGCTCCATCCATGAAAAATGGGCCTAAATAGATGATAAAAATAACGGCCATCGTAACAGAAATCACACTGACTGCTGCCACCTTCCACTGACGGCGAAGTTCAGCAAAATCAATGGTGGTGCCCAAGGAGACAAGAAGCATTCCCACGGTCAGCATTCCGATTCCTGGAATATGGGCAAGTTGAATGATATCCTTGGGTAAGAGATTGAACCAAAAACCGATGGTTAGGATTACGGAAATCCCAAGAACCGTTGATAGAACAGCATTTGAACGCAGGGCGATGATTTCGCTCAAGGCGTAAAGAAAAAATAAAATCGTTATGGCAAGGATACCAGGCATAATCACACCTCACAAATAACTTGACAGATTCTTTCGGTGGCCTTTTTCCGGTAAAGAAAAATGGTCAAAAGCGTAATGAGAGCCAAACAAAGGGCTGACCCCAGCATACTGATGATAGGAAAAGAGCAGGTACCGCAATCGATGGGCATCAGCAGGCCTGTGGACACCATAATAACCAACGAAGATGCTGATCATCACTCTAGTTGATATAATGGTTCCAGCTATGATCAGTCGATTGACAAACATGAAGAGATAAGGGGTTGTTACAGAGGTTCCGAAAGCAAGATTGATAAATAGACCGTGAACGGCAAGAGTCCTATCGTCGCGGCACTGTGGGTAAAGGATGGCTGCAAACGTAATCCGTCCGGGTACCATAATAAGCTCCATCATATCGAAGGCGCAAAGAAAAGAGCTTCCTCGTCTGTTCTATTTCAATACGGATAATAGGCAGAATGAGTGCTGCCAATGAAAGCAATCTTTTTCGTCATTATCCGGTTCCCCCTTTTCTTCTCTGCTGCTAGACTGCGCATGGAAAATGTAAATCTTACCTTACACCTCTTTATCGCGCTGTGTCAATAAAGAAGAGGAAAATAGAAAAAACACCCTTCCCGTCTGTTTCATTTGATACGGTAAAGGGTGTTCATTGTTTAGGATTTATTCTTATCCTTTTCTTTGGAAAGGATAATCTGCTTGGGTCCGTGTTCGGAACTTTCCGGAACCAGTACATCATTGAAACTGATTCCCCTCGTATGAAGCGTATGGCTCCATACATGTTCATGACGGTGAAGGAATCCCAGCACCGTAATGGGTATCCAGCTATAAACAAAGATCGGATAAAAGATGGTATAGAACCAAGATTTAGGTGCTGCGTGGATTTTTAGAAGGATTACGGCAGGAATGACGTACTGACCAATCCCAATGACCTGCCAGATTTCATAAGGCAGGATGGCATAGAGCACGTTCGTGTAAAATGGAACATAGGTGTAGATTGTACTGGCAATGACAAACAGCGTTGAAAGAAGGAGGAAATAAGGCTGAAAAAGATCGATGACACCGTCAAGGATGATGATATCCCGTTTTTTGATGCCTTCCTTCAGGAGCTTTGGAATATACCGTTCCCCCACATCAAAGTGGCCTTGTACCCACCTTTTTCTCTGGTTCCAAGACTGTTTAAAGGTCAGGGCCTTTTCATCATAGACAATCGCATTGTCACACCAAGTCGTTGGAATGCCTTCCAAGAGGGATTTCATGGTAAATTCCATATCTTCCGTCAAGCAGGTTGCTTCCCATCCGTACTTCTTAAGGATATCCACGGCAATGCACATCCCTGTTCCGCCAAGAATGCTGGAAAGGCCAATATTGTATTTGGCTCTGGACCAAACTGCATTGGTGATCCAGAAGGAAATGGCAAAGACACCGCTTACCCACGTATCATTAGGGTTCTTGGAATCAAGATACCCCTGGATGAGGCGTTCCCCTTTTTGATAGCGGGAATTCATTTCCATGAGAAAGTCAGGATGGACAAGGTTATCGGCATCAAAAATAACAACCGCGTCAAATTGACGATTCATTTCAAAAAGCCGCTTGAACATCCATTCAAGGGCAAAGCCCTTCCCCTTTTCCGTATCATTAAAGCGCTCATGAACGCTGGCTCCGGCCTTGCGTGCGACGTCCGCAGTATGGTCCGTACAATTGTCGGCTACGACAAAAATCTCGTACATGGAATCAGGATAGCGAAGCATGCGAAGATTTTCCACTAGTTCGCCAATCACTCGTTCTTCATTATGAGCTGCTGCAATGACAGCAAAGGTTGTCTTCGGCGTTGTAATTTTCTTTTCTTTTTTTCCAGGCAGGATTCCGAATAAAGACAGGACAAAATAGTAAATGGTAAAAAATACAATCATGACCTGAAGCGGAATCATGATGATGTCAAAGTAACTCGTCATGAAGGACTCCTACTTACTCCCCTGCTTTTTTCCCCGTAACCTTTACATAAATGGCGTTGAGGACCCCGCAAATCGTGTAGGTAAACATGATGATAAAAGGCCAAGCATGGAAATTGGTTACAAGCATATAAAGACCAATGGCAAAAGACAAGATGACAGGAACCTTGAAAAGAGGATTGCCGTGTCCCTTGAAATCAGGGTAACGAACTTCACTGTACATCAATTTTGCCACTAACAGCGTCAGGATGGCTGTCCCCATCGGCCCAAATTGATAACCAGAAAGCACATAGGTCACAAGGACGCAGGCACCAGCCGGCGCCGGCATCCCTTCAAAATACCCAGAAACAACGCTCGTGTTGACATTGAAACGAGCCAGGCGCAGTCCCGCGCCAAAAGTGAAGAGGGACGAAATGATTTGTCCCCAAAGACCCAGATCCGTAAGACCATAAGTATAAATCAAGACAGCAGGAGCCATTCCGAAAGAACAAACATCGCAAATGGAATCCATTTCCTTTCCGAATTCCCCACTGACGCCAAGAAGACGTGCAGCCCGTCCATCGCAGGAATCTGCAAGGACGGCTAAAATAATGAAGATGGCAGCCCTTGAAAATTCACCATCCATGGAAAGATAGATGGATAAAACCCCAAGGACCATGCTGAGACCACTGATGCTGTTTGGAACCATGCGTCTATAATTCATTGTACTTGCTGCCTCCCCATAATTGTTATGCCGCCTTTGACTTTATCTCCCTTTTTGACAAGGATTTCTACGTCGCGAGGAACGATAAGCTCCGTGCTGGAACCAAATTTAATCATTCCGTACGTTTCCCCTTGCAGAAGCTGCTTACCAAGCGATGTCCAAGAGACAATGCGCCGGGCAAGGATACCCGCAATCTGGACGACGAGAACACGGCTTTGTTCGTTTTCAAGTCCAATGGCCATGCGTTCATTGACGATGGGCGCAGATCCCTTGAAAGCGGGCTCAAAGCCGCCGCATGTATAGCGCAGATATTTAACATAGCCCTTCATAGGTGCGCGATTAGTATGGACATTGAAAACGGATAAGAAGATGGTTACCTTCTTTGCTTCCTCATGAAGAAATTCGTCATCAAAGAATTCCTCGACAGCCATGACAGTCCCATCAGCCGGGGAATACAAGACATGGGGATCATCCGGCAGGGGGCGGTCCGGTTCCCGAAAGAAATAGGCAAAGTATATGGTCAGGATGAGCGGAATCCCAGCAAATGCCGGATCAGCCAAAAAGCCGACAAGGATGGTCGCTGCAAGACCTGTAAAAATGAACGGATAGCCGTCCTTTATGATTGTATATCGGGTCACGCCCTCACCTCCACTATTTGGTTATTATAATACAATTCAACACCCTTTGTCTATTTATGGGTTCTTTTTTCCTTCTGGACAGCAAGGACAAAACGCGGCAGGGCCATCATACGACCGATTCGGCTCGGTTCCTTATAAAGACGATAGAGCCATTCCAGGGAAGCTTTCTGCATCCAGTGAGGGGCCCGCGTCGTCTTACCGGCAAGTACATCAAAGGATCCTCCCAGTCCAATCCGGATAAGGGGCCGCAGCTGTTTTGCGTGATCACGCAGCCAGTACTCCTGCTTGGGCGCGCCAAGAGCTGCAAATAAGATCTGGGCCCCAGAAGCATTGATTTCGTCAATGATTTCCTCTATATCTGTTTCTGAAAAATACCCATTCCGCGTGCCAACGATGGAAACGCCGGGAGCCAACATCTCAGCTTTGGCTTTTGCAGCTTCTGCGATACCAGGAGCGGCTCCAAAAAAGTAGAGTTTGATTCCTTCCTCAGCTGATTTTTTGATCAGTTCCACGAATAAATCAAAACCAGCCACCCGTTCAGGGACTTCATATCCTAAGGTGCGGCCAGCCCAGACCGTTCCCGCCCCATCTGCAAGAACCAAATCGGCCTGTTGAAGGAGCGTACCATAGCGTTTGTCGTTCCGTGCCATCATGATGATTTCAGCGTTAGCCGTGACCACCTGTGTGGGCATCTTCTTTGCAATCCGATCCATGAGGAAGGAGACTGCTTCTTCCATGGAAAAAGGCGTAACAGGAACGCCAAGGATATTAATGGCCTTTTTCATGAGCATACCCTGCTCCTTTCCATAAGTTAGATGGCTCTTGCTTCAGATGGCACTTCTGTGAAATTGATACCAGGATTCCGCTCCAAGAGCCAGTTAAGATTCCATTCATTGGAAACAAGAACGACGGGACGGCCAAGTTTATCATAGACAAGCATCCCATTATCAAGGCCCTTCATATTACGAATGGCCTCGGCATCATCAGCATAGACCCAGCGAGCCACACTGTAGGGCAGGCGATCCATGAGAAGTTGGGTGCTGTATTCATTCTTAAGGCGATAATCCAGAACTTCTAACTGGAGGACACCGACTACTCCTACAACAAAGCTTTCCATGCCAATATTCTTTTGACGGAACACCTGGATGGCCCCTTCCTGTGCCAGTTGAACAATACCCTTTTCAAACTGTTTGCGTTTGAGGGAATCCTTAGGCTGGACCTTTGCAAAAATTTCAGGCGGAAAAATAGGAAAATCCTCGAATTGGATCTTATTCTTTTCACTTGTAAGGGTATCCCCAATGGTAAAGATGCCAGGATCGAAGACGCCAATGATATCACCAGGATAGGCTGTTTCTACGGTCGTCCGTTCCTGTGCCATGAATTGCTGGGGCTGGGAAAGCTTAACTGGATGATTGCCTTGGAGGTGCCAGACGGTCATGCCCTTCTCAAATTTGCCGGAGCAAATGCGCATAAAACTGATACGGTCGCGATGGGCCGGATTCATGTTGGCCTGGATTTTAAAAATGAAGGCGCTAAAATTCTCATCGTCAGGCATGACGACACCGCCATCCTTTAATTTGCGAGGCTGCGGCGCGGGGGACAGTTCCAGAAATTTTTCAAGGAAAGGCCGGACACCAAAGTTTGTCATGGCAGACCCGAAGAACATCGGCGTCAGTTCCCCATCCAGGACCTTTTGGAGGTCAAATTCATCACCTGCTAGGTCAAGAAGCTCAATGTCATCGAGCAGTGTCTGATAATTGGCCTCGCCGATGGCTTCCTTGATGGCAGGATCGTTTAAATCCCCCGTCGTTGATTTAAGGATCTTGCTGCCATGGCTGTTATCATTGTCAAAGAGTTCCACCTGTTTTTTGATTCGGTCGTAGACCCCGATATAGTGCCCATCAACCCCAATTGGCCAATTGATAGGGAAAGCATTAATATGAAGGATCTTTTCGATTTCGTCCATAAGATCCATAGGGGCCCGGCCATAGCGGTCCAATTTATTGACAAAGGTAAAGATCGGCAGTTTTCTTCGGTGGCAGACCCAAAAGAGTTTTTTCGTCTGTGGTTCCACGCCCTTGGCCGCATCAATCAGCATGACCGCGGAATCGGCAGCAATCAAGGTTCGATAAGTATCTTCACTGAAATCTTGATGGCCCGGTGTATCAAGGATATTAACGCGGTACCCATCATAATCAAATTGGAGCACGCTGCTTGTAACAGAAATCCCTCTCTGTTTTTCAATTTCCATCCAGTCAGAAACGGCGTGACGATTTGTTTTGCGGCTCTTGACCGATCCGGCAAGATGGATGGCGCCCCCATAAAGAAGCAGTTTTTCGGTCAAGGTCGTTTTACCAGCATCCGGATGGGAAATGATGGCAAAAGTCCGCCTTTTATTGATTTTATCCTGTAATTCACTCATCGATGAAACTCCTCCTAAAGCCCGGTTAAGGTCAATTCCGTATGCTATGTTCATACCCTGAAAGAGGCATGAAAAAACGCCACAAAGTTTCGAACTTTATGGCGTCAAATCACAAATTGGTCGGAGCGGCGAGATTCGAACTCACGACCTCTTCCACCCCAAGGAAGCGCGCTACCAAACTGCGCCACGCCCCGACAACAGTAATAATTTTACTCGATATTCTCCATAAAGTCAACCCTTATTTTTGAAATCACGAAAATAAAGGAGGCTTCATCAGAATCTTTCCGCTTCTTCTGCTAGAGAAACAACGGCTCCTTCCGTGTCTATGCTGACCTGATGAAGGGTGCACGCAATGCCAAGCTTACGGAAGGGTGCTGCTAGAGCCTCTGCAATGCGGGAGCGATCCTTTTCCTCCGGTACATAGGCCATAAGGGTCGAACCCGATCCTGAGATGACGGCATTGTACGCACCGGCATCGCGAGCCCCTTTGAGGGCCTCTGACGCCCCCGGGATCAGGGGAAGCCGATACGGCGTATGAAGCTTATCTTCCAGCGCTTCCGGAAGGTTTTCAAAGTGTCCTGTAATGAGTGAGCCGACGAGCATAGCTGCGCGGCTTGCAGAATACACCGCATCCTTATGAGGAATCTCTTTCGGCAGAACCTTCCTTGCCTCTTCCGTGGATACATGAAGGGCTGGGACCAAGACAATCATGCCCAGAGGACAGGCCGGCAGAAAACGCAAGCTTTTGACCTTGTCATCGGCCATGATATTGATGGTGATCCCACCGAGGATGGCAGGTGCTACATTATCTGGATGCCCTTCAATGAGGGTTGCTTCCGTAACCAGTTCCTTTTTGGTCAGCGGTGATCCCAGCATGGCATTAGCTGCCATAAGACCAGCCACTACAGCCGTCGAACTGCTTCCGAGCCCCCTTGATACAGGTACGTGTATGACGCTTGTGACGCGGATTCCCGTTTCCTTTCCCTGATATTTCTCCCATAATGCATAAAAGGAAGAGACCGCCAGATTATGGCGGCCCAAAGGAAGGATTTCGGCACCTTCCCCTACCCCTGAGACTTCGATTCCCTGCGGAATCCGTTCAAAAGTAAATACATTATAGAGGGAACAGGCAAGTCCTAAGCAGTCAAATCCAGGTCCGCAGTTGGCGGAAGTTGCAGGGACTCGGACCGTGACTTTTTGAACGTCCATACTTTCCACTCCTTTGCTGACTTAACAGATGGATTGGTCATCTTCAACGCGAAGTACGTTGCTGATGCGATTGACGACTTTCGTTACTGCCAATTCCTTTGTGGCTTCTTCCAGGTCATAAACGGAAACAGGATGAGTAATTACAACAATTTCTGCTAAATCACCTAATTTACGAGTCTGCAGGACATTGAAGAGACTGACCTCGTGTTTGCCAAAGACACTGGCAATCTGTGCCAATACACCAGGCGCTTCGTCGACGAGAAGGCGCACGTAAAACTGGGAGAAAACTTCCTCCTTAAGCGCCAGGGCTTTCTCTTCATAGCAGGTACAGCCAACCCTGCCATTGCATCCTTCACGGATGTTACGGGCACATTCAATGATATCTCCGCACACCGCACTGGCCGTCGGAAAACGGCCGGCACCGCGGCCATAAAACATGGCCTCACCAATGGGCTGACCTTCGATATAGACGGCATTAAAGACATCATCCACCGACGCAAGCGGGTGATTCTTACGAAGCATCGTTGGATGGACCCCCACAGAAATCTTCCCATTTTTCAACTGCTTGGCGATTCCCAAGAGTTTGATGGTGTAGCCCAGTTCCTCTGCATAGACGATATCACGAAGGGAGATCTTTTCAATACCTTCAATTTCGACTTCATCCAAATGGACCCGTGTATTGAAGGCAATGGAAGAAAGGATGGCAATTTTTCGCGCTGCATCAAAGCCACCGATATCAGCGGTTGGATCCGACTCGGCATAACCTTTTTCCTGTGCCTGTTTGAGCACTTCTGTAAAATCCATATGCTCTTCAGTCATCCGGGTCAGCATGTAGTTCGTCGTCCCATTGATAATTCCCATAATGAGGGAAATCCGGTTGCTTGCCAAGGATTCTTTCAGCGGTCGAATAATGGGGATTCCCCCAGCCACCGATGCCTCAAAAAGAAAATCGACATGGTGGGCTGCTGCCAACTCAAAGAGTTCTTTCCCGTGAACAGCCACAACATCCTTATTGGCCGTAACAACGTTCTTACCGGCCAATAAGGCTTTTTTCATGTACTCAAGGGCAGGATGCTCCCTGCCAATCAGTTCAACAACAATATCAATATCAGGGTCACCGGTGATTTCTTCGATATCCGTGACAACTGGCAGGGACGGATCCAAAGCATGCACCTTTTCCGGATGCCTTGCCAACACCTTTTTGATACGGATAGGTGTCCCCACCCGTTCCGTAATGAGCGCTTCATGATCTTTTAGGACAAGAATCACGCCTCCACCGACGGTTCCTGTGCCCAAAAGCCCAATATTGATTTCTTTTTTCAAAATAAGGACCCCTTTAATCGACCTGACCAAGCACGTCCAGCCGTTTTACTCCTTCGATGAGGCGAACCTTATCCAAAAGGGCCTCCATATCGATGGTGAGGAATTTTGTTTCCACGGAAATGGTTGTGTTGGCAACACCCTGCAGGGGAACACCTTGGTTGATCGTGATAACACTTCCCCCATCAGCGGCAATTGTGTTGAGAACGCTAGAAAGAACACCTGGTTTGTGTTCCAGGAGCAGGGAAATAGTGATGACCTTTTCACGACTTGCATCATAGAAGGGAAAGACGTAATCCTTGTATTTGTAGTATGCACTACGGCTTAGCCCAACCTTTGCAACAGCTTCATTGACAGTCTTAAGTTTACCGCGTTTGAGGATTTCCTTGACCATAATGGTTTTTTTGATGGCTTCAGGTAGGATTTCCTCTCTGACTAAATAGAACTCTGATTTTTTTTCGTTTGTCATGTTGCATCTATCCTTTTCCAAAGAATGTTTATCCTTTCTAGAAGGACATTATATCATAATTCAATAATTAGTTCCACTCTTTCTTCCCCGATCGTGACATAAGATCATGGGCCGCAAGAGTGATTTCCTTATGATGGTACAGAACTTCATAAAGTTGATCGATAATAGGCATTTCGACACCAAGTCTGTGAGAAAGGGCATAAACGGTCTTTGTCGTACTCATGCCTTCAATGACCATATGGGTCCCTTGCTCTATGTCCTTGGCAGCTTTTCCTTGGGCAAGCAAGGTGCCTGCCGTATGGTTGCGGCTCAAAGGACTTGTGCAGGTCGCGACAAGATCTCCGATTCCACTTAGCCCGGCAAAAGTTTCCTGATGGGCTCCCAATTTAAGCCCAAGTCTTGTCATTTCTGCAAGGGCTCGGGTAATGAGAGCTGCCTGACTGTTTTCACCAAGCCCCAGACCCGAAATCATCCCTGTCACAAGGGCATAGCAGTTTTTCAGGGCACCGCATAACTGAACGCCAAGGATATCGTCTGAAATATAGGGCCGAAAATATCCATTGAGGAACAGATCCTGCAGGATTTTTGCTGCCTTTGGATCTTTTGAGGCGATGACGGAAGCACTTGGCTGCTTTTGGGCAAGTTCCTTAGCAAGATTGGGGCCGCTTAATGCTGCGATGGCCTGTGCCTCAGGAAAATAGCGTTCCAACACATCCGACATCAGCTTTCCCGTTTCCCGAGAGAATCCTTTTGTACAGGTAAGAAGGATCTTTCCTTTCCCTTTCGTAACCCTGGAAAGGTCACTGCATACAGTCCCCATCCCCTTTGATGGGACAACAAAGACAAGGACCTCCGCTGTTCCCACCCATTGAAAATCATGGGTTACATGAATGGATGGTGAAAGCGTAAGGTCTGGCAGATAATCGTTATTGATCCGCGTCTGTTCAATGAGCGCGGCTTTTTCTGGATTCCGAGCCCAAAGCACGACGTCATGGCCATTATCAGCAAGGATTTTCGAAAGGACGGTTCCCCAGCTTCCTGCACCAATTACAGCGATGGACATGGTTTCCTCCTTATTTTTTATCTTTCACGGACAGATGACCTTCCCGAATTTTGTTTTCCGTGCCGTGAAAGAGTCGGACCATATTTTCATAATGGCGGACAATGACAACAGCAGCGATGATTGCCGTAAAAATAACAAGAGGAAGATCGTAGCCTAAATAATAGGCGCCAAGAGGTGCGCAAAAGGCAGCCACAATGGAACCCAACGAGACATAGCGTGTGACAAAGACGATGGCAAGCCATACGGTGAGGGCAAAAACAGAAACATCAGGCATGAAATAAAGCAGGACACCAAGCCCGGTAGCAACGCCTCGTCCGCCTTTAAAATGGAGGAAACAGGAAAAACTGTGCCCCAAGATGGAGGCAGCTGCACAAGCAAGCTGCGGCCAAAGGTCAGTGGACACAAAACGGCTAACCAACAAAAGAGCCACAACGCCCTTGCCCAGATCCCCCAATAGGACCAGGGAAGCCATGCGCGCACCGACCGTTCGAAAGACGTTCGTCGTCCCAATATTATGGCTTCCGTACTGCCTAATATCAATGCCGCAGATGGCTTTTACAAATACGAGGCCACAAGGAATGGACCCCATGAAATACCCGATAAGAGCTCCTAACAATACACTCATTCCAATGCGCCTTCCTTATGGGTCAGTTATCTTCATTCTTACCGCGTACAATGAGATTGATGGGCGTTCCTTGGAATCCAAAGGCTTCCCTCAGCTTATTTTCAAGGTAACGCTGGTAGGAAAAGTGCATGATTTCCGGTTCATTGCAGAAAATCACGAAGGTCGGCGGTTTGACCTTGACCTGGGTTGCATAAAGAATTTTCAGGTGCTTGCCCTTTTCCATGGGCGGTTGGTTCATAGCCACGGCATCGGTCACAACCTGATTGAGGACGGATGTTGAAATCCGCATGGCATTAGCTTCGGCCGCATCTTTGATAAGATCGGGCAGGCGGCTGATGCGCTGCTGCGTCAGGGCCGAAACATAAACGACATTGGCATAAGGCATGAAGATGAGTTCTTTTCGAATAGTTTCCGTATAATGAACAGTTGACATCTCATCCTTTTGATACAGATCCCACTTATTGACAACAAGGACAATACCCTTGCCTGCCTCGTGGGCATAGCCTGCAATCTTTTTATCCTGTTCGGTAACGCCATCAACGGCATCGAGGACCATGAGGACAACATCGGAACGGTCCACTGCACGTAGGGTACGGATAATGCTGTACTTTTCAATCGGTTCATCGATTTTCCCTTTGCGGCGCATCCCTGCCGTATCGATGAAGAGGTAAGTCTGACCATCCTTCATGACAGGAACGTCAATGGCATCACGGGTTGTCCCTGCCACATCGCTGACGATGGAGCGGGTCTGCCCAATGATGTCATTGAAGATGGAGGATTTGCCCACATTCGGTCGTCCAATGATTGCAACCTTGATGACGTCATCATGATCATCATCATCGGATTCATCCTCATCAGGAAAGTGGGATACAACGGCATCAAGCAGGTCGCCGAGGTTAAGTCGGTTGGACGCCGAAATCATATAGGGTTCTCCAATGCCCAGGTTATAGAATTCATAGGCTTCCAGTTCCTGGGTCGGCGTATCGGCTTTATTAACAGCAAGGACGACCGGTTTTTGGGCCATACGGATCAGTTTGGCCACTTCTTGGTCTTCTGTCGTAACCCCTGTACGGGCGTCACAGACAAAGAGGATGACATCGGCTTCCTTGATGGCAATCTTAGCCTGCTCCCGGATGGAAACGGCAATGGAGTCGGTATTGGCAATTTCAATCCCGCCCGTATCGACCATCATGAAGCGGCGGTCGAGCCATTCTGCTTCGGCATAAAGCCGGTCCCGCGTGACACCCGGCGTATCTTCCACAATGGAGATGCGGCTGTCCGCAAAAATATTGAATAAAGTTGACTTGCCGACATTCGGTCTGCCGACAATGGCAACAATGGGTTTACTCATATAGGATTCCTCTTTCAATCATTCTGGTCATACTTCCGGAGCCATGAAACAGCTTGGGCCGTCTCGCCGGTTAGATAATATCGCGCCTCGTGAAGATCCCTGAAGGTTCTGCAGCCAAGAAGGGTATAAAAGTCAAGAACCTTGTTCAGCAACCGCTGCAGAAAATGAATGGTTTCCTCAGTTCCTTCCTGCTGAATCTTTTGCAGCAGATTACCTGCCATGGCAACCGCTGAAGCCCCAAGGACCTGGGCCTTGACCACATCAAGGGCGCTCCTGATGCCTCCTGAGGCAATGACCCCATTTCCCCAACCAACCGTCTGTACGACGGATAGCAGGGACAGGACCGTGGGGATGCCCCATTCCGAGAGCTCTTCATTGCCTTCTGGGTAACGCTGATGCTCGATGGCAGGGAAATTGGTTCCCCCTGCCCCACCAATATCAAGGAGTGTTACGCCAACATCAAGGAGGTCCTGGGCCTCTTTTTTGGCCATGCCGCAGCCTGTTTCCTTGACAATAACAGGGACCCCAACACCTTGTACCATAGCTTCTATATGAGATAGGCAGTTCGAAAAGTCCCGATCCCCTTCTTCCATCGCAAGTTCCTGGGCAGGATTCAAATGAATCTGAAGGGCGTCGGCAGAAATCATGTCAATAGCGGCCTTTGCCTGCTCTACAGAGGCAAAAGCACTTAAATTAGCAAAGATGAGCCCCTTGGGATTGCACTTTCGGACAATCGTATAGCTATCTCGATGAAGCCCCGTTCGCACCGTACCAAATTGGGAACCAACGGCCATGGCTGAACCCGTTTCGCGGGCGACAATGGCCAGTGATTCATTGATTTTTGCGACCGCGTCTGCCCCGCCTGTGATGGCATTGATGATAATCGGATGGGCCAGAGCGGGCAGGCCTGGCAGTAAGCAAGTCAGGTCCACCTCATTACGGCAGATGCCTGACAGGCAATGATGAAGCAAATGAACGTCAGAAAAGCCGGAAGCGCAAGGCCCATCCCCGACACAAAGTGCGTATCGGATATGATCGAGCTTACGACTTTCCCGGCTTTTCATTGGAGACTCCTTTAATTAGTTGGCTTCGTTTTCTACCTCAGCGAGTTTTTCACCCAGATCCTGGGAGAGAGCGCCTTTTTTGCCTAGGTACTGGCTCATTTCAGCCTTTTCAGCATCTTCCTTTGCTTTGGTGATGCTGAGGGCAATCTTCTTATGTTCCGTGTCAACACGCAGAACCTTGACCTTGACTTCCTGACCAACTTCCAGAACATCTTCCGGTTTTTCGATACGCTGTTCGGAAATTTCGGAGATGTGGATCATGCCTTCGTTCTTATCATTCAATTTGACAATCGCACCGAAGGGAAGGAAGCGAAGAACCGTACCGGTAACAATGTCACCGACATGGATGTTCTTTGCAGCAGCCTGCCAAGGATCTTCCTGAAGCGCTTTAACAGAAAGGCTAATACGGCCTTTTTCAGCGTCGAGGCCTTTGATGTAGACTTCAACTTTGTCACCGACTTTGTAGAGATCGGCCGGTTTGACGCTACGATCCCAGGAAATTTCAGAGATATGAACAAGGCCCTGAACAAAAGGTGCAATTTCAACGAACATCCCGAAATCGACGATGCTCCGAATCGTCCCTTCAACAGTTTCACCTTCATGGAAGGTTTCAAAAGCCTTATCCATGGCTTCCTTGCGTTCTTCTTCACGGCGAGCGCGTTCTTCCTTATAGGCAGCGTTTCTGGCAGCACGTTCTTCTCTCAGGACATTTCTGCGGGAGAAGACAAGACGTTTCTTTTCAGGGTTGATTTCAAGAAGGGAAACTTCAAGTTCCTTACCTTCATATTCCTTGACATCATCCACATGTCTAAGATCAAGGTGAGAAGCAGGGATGAATCCTGTTAGGCCTTCATAGGCAACGGTCAGGCCGCCTTTAACGGCACGCAGGCCTTTAACGGTAACCACTTTCTTTTCATCAGTGAATTCTTCCGGCAGTTTCAGCCAAGCCTGGTCAGCTTCAGCTCTCGTCTTGGAAAGAACAACGAGACCATCCTGATTTTCGCTGGCAATGACTTTCAGCGTGACCTTATCGCCTTTATTTACAGTGGGAGCGACGGTTTCCTTGGTACCACCCTGAACCCATTGGTCAAAGGGTACGGAACCTTCGCTCTGGTAACCAAAGTTAACAACCACTTCATCTTTGGTTACGTCGATGACCGTGCCCTCAACAATCATACCAATGTGCAGTTTCATGCTTTCTTCTTGTCCCAACAGTTCTTCCATCGTTTCCATAGCTACAATAGCCTCCTCAATAATTTCCTGCGGTGTAGATGCACCAGCAGTAATGCCAATTTTTTCTGCTCCGGCAAGCATGGATAAGGTAATCTCGCTAGCGTCCTGCAAAAGATAGGTTCGGGGATTGATAGGGCGTGCAAGTTCCGCCAAATGGCGTGTGTTGGCACTGTTTTTTCCGCCAAAGACAAAGAACGCGTCACAGTTTCCAGCAAGTTTCCTTGCTGCTTCCTGACGTTCAGCAGTGGCTGTACAGATGGTCCTTTCCACTTTGTAGTCACCAGATCGTTTCTCCTGCGACAGATGAAGCAGAAGGTTAAACTTCCCTGCCTCAAAAGTCGTCTGGCTCACTACACCAAACTTATCTCTTACAGGAAGAGATTCCAGGTCATCAGCTGTTTCGATGACCAGAGAATCCTTACCTGCCCAAGCCTTGATACTTTGCACCTCAGGATGACGCTTCTCCCCAATGATGATGACAAACCGACCTTCCTTGGAAAGGGCGGCGGCTGTCTTTTGTGCTTTCCGCACATGGGGGCAAGTGGCATCAATGATCTTAAGTCCTTTTTGTTCGGCTTCCTCATAAATTTGAGGAGCTGCACCATGGGAACGAAAGATAACCGTATCACCAGCGGAAAAATCGGCCAGTGTTTCCTTGCATTGTACACCTTTTTGCGCGAGCGATTCCACAACCCGAGGGTTATGAACAATTTCACCTAGGGTGGCAATACTAGTATTATATCCTTTTACGTTCATTTGTGCAATGTCTATCGCACGTTTTACTCCATAACAAAATCCACAGGGATCTGCGACAATGATCTGCATGGCTCAAATGCCCCCATTTTCCTTGATGAGACGGGATATTTCACCCATCAGTTCCTCCGTAAAGGCTTCCGTATCTTTTTTACTGCCTTCAGCCCCAAAGACAGAAATAGGTTGACCAAAAACAACTTTGATATGGGGCCAGAAGCCTTTTTGAGCTCCCAAGTTGGACCCTAGGATGGCTGTGGGGACTACTTGTGCCTTTCCCTTGATGGCAATCGCCATGGCACCTGGTTCTGCTTTTCCGAGCTTTCCCGTCCGGATCCTGTGCCCTTCTGGAAAGATTCCAAGGACCTTACGGTCTTTCAGAAGTTTCAAGGCATGACGAATGGCATGCGTATCGGCAGCCCCGCGATGGACCGGAAAGGCGCCCAAGGAGCGGTAAAGCGTTCCTAGAACAGGAACAAAAAGTTCTGATTTGGCCATAAAGTGAATGGGTCTTGAAGCCGCCGTTCCAATCATAGGAGGATCAAGGAGACTGACATGATTGGAAGCGATGACAACAGGTCCTTCGTGAGGAATGTTTTCGCGGCCAATGGTCTCCAAACGGAAAAAGATGGAAAACAGTACTCTAAAAAGCAGCTGTACAAATCGGTACCACATGAGATTCATCTCTCCTTTTTAGCCAAGGACAGGATTGTTTCCGCGACTTCCTGAATGGACATCTGTGTAGAATCAATGAGCACTGCATCATTTGCCTTTTTGAGAGGAGAAATCGCCCTTGTCTCATCTAAACGATCCCGCTCACTGATTCTCTTTTTAAGGTCTTCCAAAGAAACAGTCTCCCCCTTCACCTTAAGTTCCTCAAAGCGCCGGCGAGCCCGTTCTTCCACGGAGGCAGTCAAAAAGACCTTAAGCTGGGCATGCGGAAAGACGACCGTGCCAATATCACGTCCATCCATGACAATCCCACCGTTTTTTCCCATCTTCCGCTGCTGAGCAACCATTGCTGTGCGAACGCCGCCATAGGCACTGACCTGTGAAACATTCCGGGAAACTTCAAGGCTACGAATGGCATCTGTAACTTCGTGATCATTGAGATAGACCTGGTTCCGGCCATCTTCATAGCGGAAAGAAATCTTGATGCCTTGGGCCATTTGAGTCGCAGCCGATTCTGTAAGAGAAAGTCCTGCAGTTAGGCAGGAAAGGGTCACAGCACGATACATGGCCCCTGTATCGATATAGGCATAGCCAAGACTGGCAGCGACTTTCTTTGCAATCGTGCTTTTCCCTGCTCCCGCAGGGCCATCTATAGCAATGATGATCTTTTTCAATGTCATTCCTCTTTTCAAAGTTCAGCTGCTTCTTTTCCCGCTACATGGCCGGAGGAAAAAGCCGCCTGCAGATTATAACCGCCTGTAAAGCCATCTACATCCATGACTTCACCGGCAAAAAAGAGATTCGGGTAAAGCCTGGAAGCAAAGGTCGATGGTGAGATTTCCTTGATGCTTACGCCGCCGCTTGTAACAATGGCTTCTTCAAGAGGGCGCGTCCCCGTAACCGGAAGGGGAAAACCCTTGAGGACATCAACGAGACGAAGGCGTTCCTTGCGTGTCAGCTGATTGACAGGCTGCTCAGGCACCAAACAGGCCTCTTCTATGACAAAGGGGATAAGGGCCTGGGGCAGCAAGTCGTGCATGCCCGCTTTGAGGCCTTTGCGGCTGTATTTCTGAAAATCCCGCTGAAGCCGCGCGTCAAGCTGCTCCCGGGTAAGCGCCGGCTTAAGGTCGATGGAAAGATTCAAAAAGCCTTGCGGATGGGCTTTGAAATAACGCGCCGCTTCCCGGGAAAGGGTAAGAATAATGGGTCCGCTGACTCCAAAATGAGTAAAGAGCATTTCGCCAAATTCCTTTCCTACCAGCTTTCCTTTATCCCAAAGGGAAGCCTCTACATTGCGCAGGGATAGGCCTTGGAGGGCCTTCATGTCCCCCAGGTCGCAATTCAAGGGAACCAAAGCAGGACTCGGCGCAATAATGGTGTGGCCAGCTTGCTGGGCAAGGTCATAGCCGTCCCCCGTTGATCCAGTTCGCGGATAGGAAGCCCCTCCTGCCGCAATGATAAAGGCATCAGCTTCATAATAGCGACCATCTGTATCATATACGGCACTGACCTTACCTTCTTGACACGCTAGCTGCGTGATTCGGCGGTGAAAGAAAATCTTTCCTCCAAGTCCATAAAGGATTCCTTCCAGAGTCCGAACTACATCGGAAGCTTTATCGCTTTGGGGAAAGACGCGGCCTCCCCGCTCCACTTTGGTTTTTAGTCCATGGCTTTCCAAAAGAGCAATCATATCTTCATTGGTAAAGCGATGAAAAGCACCGAAAAGGAATTTGCCATTACCCGGGATATGGGCAATCATCTCATCCATCGTGCAGTGATTGGTGATATTGCAGCGCCCTTTCCCCGTAATCATGAGCTTCCTGCCAGCCCGTTCCATTCGCTCCAGGATAGTTACGTCGGCTCCCCTCTGGGCTGCAGAGATTGCCGCCAAAAGTCCCGCCGCCCCGCCGCCAATGATAATGACCTTATTCATGATGCATCACCAGCTTCTTCAAATGCACGACTTCATCATCTGTCAATTCGCGATAGGCTCCTTTTTTGACACCCTGTAAAGAAAGGAAAGCGACCTGAGTCCGTTTGAGTTTCCTCACAGGATAGCCAATGGCTTCGCACATGCGCCGAACCTGGCGATTGCGTCCTTCGTGAATGGTGACTTCAAAAATTGACTGATCACGACGGGAATCATAGCGTTTGACCTCCACGAGGGCAGGCGCTGTCATCCCATCACACAGACGGATACCCGTCCTCAGCTTGTCCAGCTTTTCTTCTTCAACGTGCCCGTCGACAACGACTTCATAGGTCTTATTGATGTGATAACTGGGGTGGGTCATGCCTTGGGCCAAGGCGCCATCATTCGTCATAATGAGAAGGCCCTCCGTCATGAAATCCAAACGGCCCACTGGATAGACGCGTTCCCGTTCCTTATCCATCAGCTCGGCGACCGTCCTGCGGCCCCGCGGGTCCTTCATGGTGGTCATGACGGCAGGCGGTTTATTGAGCAGGAAATAACGGTGTCTTTCCTTGCGCAAGGGACGCCCGTCAATGAGGATCCGATCCGTAGGAGAGACCTTTGTTCCAAGTTCTATCACGGGCTTGCCATTCACGGTGACCCGTCCTTGCAGGATGATCTTTTCACACTCCCGGCGGCTTGCAACGCCAGAGGCTGCCATCATTTTCTGCAGCCGTTCAACTTGTACTTCCGTCATTTATTCATGCCCCGTCTGGTCCAGACTGGGTACTCCTTCCTCATGTACAGATTCTTTATCTCTTCCTATGTCCGCCGCCTCTTCCCTTTTAAAGACCCCATCCAGAAGTTCTTCAGGCAGTTCCGGCAACGCAGAGAGGGATTCAAGGCCAAAGGTCATAAGAAACTTTTCTGTCGTGCCATATAAAATAGGCCGCCCCATGACTTCCTTGCGGCCAACTTCCATAATGAGTTCCATCTCCGTCAAGGTACTAACAACCCCATCAACCTTGACCCCACGAATGGCTTCAATCTCACTTTTGGTAACCGGCTGTTTATAAGCCACAATGGCGAGAGTTTCCATAGCTGCGTTCGAAATCTTCTGTTCCTGCTTTTCGTAAAGATCCCGGATCACACTAATGGCCTCTTTTTTAGTGACCGCCTGAACGCCCCCAGCGACTCGCCTTAGTGTAAGGCCCCGATCCTCCTCTTGATAGGACGTTGAAAGCAGACTCAAGAGATCATCGGCTTCATTCAGCGAAAGATGAAGCGCACTGGCTATCCTGTCAAGGGATAGGGGGTCACCAGCGGCGAAAAGCAAGGCTTCAAGCTGTCCCAGTTTCGATATCGCCATGAGCGGTCTCCTTTCGTTCTGTAATATAGATAGGGGAAAAGGCGCCATCCTGCTGAATGGAAATCTGCTTTAGGCGCAGCAGTTCTAAAAGGGCCAGAAAGGCAGCAATGGTTTCACTCCGATTATGTCTGGCATGGATAAAGTCGGTAAAAGCCAGTTTCTGTATTTTACTTTTCTTTTTTCTCAGAAGGTGGAGAACTTCTTCCATTTTGTCCTGGACATGGAACTCCTGCCGCGGAATAACAGCCGGGCGCTCGTCTGGAGCAGGAATCATCCTGATCAGGGTGCGAAGCAGATCGGCCATGGTGTAGGACTTGATCTTTCTTGTCCCTGTATCCAGCTTCATAGGTGCCCGAACAGCAAAAAGGCGGGATTCCGTAAGGCATTCCCTAAGGAGTCCAGCCCTTTTCTTGAACTTTTGGTAGAGAACAAGCATTTCTACGAGCATGTCCCGCGGATCGTTCTCTTCATCCTCTTCCGCATCATCCTTTGGCAGGAGCATACGGGATTTAATTTGAAGCAGCATCGCTGCAATGAGTAGAAACTCACTTGCCATATCAAGGTCATAGACCTGCATCTCATTGATGTATGAGATATACTGCTGCGTAATTGATACGATGGGGATATCGTAGATATCGACTTTATCTTTTTCAATGAGATGGACAAGCAGGTCCAGCGGTCCTTCAAAATCAGGCAGTTTAACGGTCAAGGCTTCCGACATAAAACGCAATCCCCCACAAGCTGTCCCCCGTAACGCAAGGCCGCTTCCCTTACGGCAGGAAAAAGGCAAAAGGCGTCAGCAGAAGATAGCTGACTTCACTGGCCAAACGAAGATAAAGCGTTGCAAGAGGACTGATGATGATTCCAATTATACCTGTAAAACACAGGACAATCAAGATAAGGTTCGAATAAGGCCCAACAAGATTGGCATAGCGATATTGCGCACTGGGCGATAAGAAATAGCTCAGGACCTTGAATCCATCCAAAGGTGGGAGAGGCACCAAATTGAAGAAGGCAAACCAAACATTGTATAAGCTTAGCCACTGCAGGAAAAAATGGACGCTGTAAAACGTTCGGGAAGCAAAATAGCGCAGGAAAAATCCGTCCAGTGAAAGGGCCAGGAAACAGAGAAACAAATTGGCCAAGGGTCCAGCAAGGGCCACCTTCATCATGTCATGTCGGGGGTGCCGATAATATCTTGAGTCGACCATGACAGGTTTGGCCCAACCAAAACCGACAAGAAGCAGGACCAAGGTTCCGATGATATCCAAATGGGCCAAAGGATTCATCGTAAGGCGCCCCTGCGCACCTGGGGTTGGGTCACCCAAATGCGTGCTCATGGCACCATGGGCATATTCGTGAACCGTAAGGGCCATAAGCAGGGCCGGGATGCGGTAGATAATGGTTGCATCAAGGGAAAGCATAATGGTATTCCTTTCTGAAACAACATAAGGAAGCATGACGCGGAACTGTCCGCTGCCCTTCAGATAAAAAGCAAGGGTGCCGAATAGACCAGCACCCTTGATGCAGATTATTTTCGATGTTCTTTTAGACCATCCCGCAGATATTCATTGAGGATACGGACATAAGTTCCTTTCATTCCCAGGGATTCGGTCTCGAGGACGCCCGCGCTTTCAAACTTACGCAGGGCATTGACGATGACGCTGCGCGTAATACCGGCCTGGTCAGCAATCTTACTGGCTACCAGAAGGCCTTCATCCCCTGGCAGTGCCTTCAGGATTTCAGAGATGGCTTCCAGTTCGCTGTAGGACAGATTTGAAAAAGCAATCTGAACCATAGCCTTTTTACGGGAGGCTTCCTCGATGTGTACAGCCTTGTCATGGAGCAGCTGCATGCCGATGACAGTAGCTGCATATTCTGACAGGAGTAAATCGGAATCGATGAACTCCTTCTTGAACTTTCCAAGGATCAGTGTACCTAGACGGACCCCGTTTCCAAAGATAGGGACAACCGTTGTATATTTGCTTTCAAAAAGACATTTGGTATCATCACTGAAGGCACACATATTCTTGACAAGTCGATAGTTGGAAGAGGTCTCACGAATCTGTTCCAGCCACTTTACATAATTTTCAGGAAAACGGCCAACGTCAAGGACCTTTTTGATCATCAGTTCACATTCAAATCCATCAAGGATTGAATAGCCCAGCAGTTCACCTTCACTGGAAACAATGTAGATATTGGCCTTGATGACGTCCTTGAGGACTTCGGCCATCTTTTTGTAGCTGATGACTTCCGTGTTCTGCAGAAGCTTGTTGATCATTCTTGTTTTTTCTAATAATGCCAGCATGCTGTCTCCTCCCATTACGCTCTTGGATGATGTTTCTTATACACCGATGCAATTCGGTCCGCTGTGACATGCGTGTAAATCTGCGTTGTTGATAAACTTGCGTGTCCAAGCAGTTCTTGAACGGAGCGCAAATCCGCTCCGTGATCGAGTAGATGTGTGGCAAAAGTATGCCGAATCGTATGAGGGCTGACGTGTTTTTGAATGGACGCCATTTCCACATAACGGTCAAGGATACGTCTCACACTGCGTGCTGTAAGAGGCGTACCTCGATGATTGACAAAGATGAAGTCATGAGAAGGGACTTCATACTTTTCCATGAGTACGCGCCGAGCTCCTGTCAAGTAAGCGTTCATGGCCCTAATACAGGGATGACCTAAGGGAACGATCCGTTCCTTATGGCCCTTTCCCAAAAGTAGGGCATAGCGATTGGATAGGTCCAAACGGGTCAACGTCAGTCCCACAAGCTCCGACACGCGGCAGCCTGTTGAGTAGAGAAACTCCAGCAGTGCCCGATCCCGCTGACCTAGCTCCGTAGAAAGATCAGGCAGCTCCAAGAGATGATTCATCTCGAACTCCTCTAAAAAAACAGGCAGTTTTTTTTCGAGTTTTGGGGTCTTGACCTTGGTAAAGGGATTCTTGTCCGTAAGGCCTTCACGCATGAGATATCGATAAAAGGACCGCAGGGAAGAAATGCGTCGGGCAATAGTTCGTCTCGCCTTTTCCTCCCGATGAAGCTGGGCGAGATAAGAACGGATATCAAGAAGGGATACCTCAAGCCAAGTAGCTTTCCCCCGACCTGACAAAAACACGGAAAAAGCAATCAGGTCATCTTTGTAGTTCAGGATTGTATTGGGGGAATCATTGCGTTCTACACGCAAATAACGAAGAAAACGCTCAGCCATTGGGTCCAGTACATTATTCATGGCAAGCACCTCCCCCATTCATGAAATTGTAGGTAAAATCCTGATAATTCATACTAGCACATATAAGTTAATTGTGCAACAAATTTTTATAATTTTCCAAAATATCCAGTGCTCTCATCGCGATGGCGTGATTCTTCTCTTTTTTACCACGGATACGTGGACCGTCCCACGGGGCAATGAGTCCAAAATTAATATTCATGGGCTGGAAATGCTTGACTTCTGGATTGCTGATGTAATGAGACAGGGCACCAATGGCCGTTTCCCTGGGGAAAAGAAGCTTTGCCTTTCCAGAAAGGGTACGGGAAAGGTAGATGCCTGCAGCAAGGCCGGAGGCTGCCGATTCCACATACCCTTCCACACCTGTCATCTGACCGGCAAAATAAAGGTGAGGATGACTCCTCAGGCTGTAATCGGCATCGAGAAGAAGCGGTGAATTGAGGTAAGAATTTTTATGCATCACACCATAGCGGATAAATTCAGCCTCTTCAAGGCCGGGAATCATCCGGAAAACTCGTTTTTGCTCTGGCCAACGCAAATGCGTTTGAAAACCAACCATGTTAAAGAGGCTCCCTGCCCCATTATCCTGACGCAGCTGGACAACGGCATAGGGATCTTCCCCCGTTCGGGGATCGGGAAGCCCAACCGGTTTCAAGGGACCAAATCGCATGGTATCCTCGCCGCGAACGGCCATTTCTTCAATCGGCATGCAGCCTTCAAAGACCATCCCATGTTCAAAGTCCTTTACGTCGGCCACTTCGGCTGTGCGCAGAGCTTCCCAAAAACGCAGGTATTCCTCTTTGTTCAAAGGGCAGTTGTAATAGGCGGCCTCCCCTTTTCCATAACGGGATGCCTTATAGGCAATCTCCTCGTTGATGGATTCCAAGGTCACAATAGGCGCGGCTGCGTCAAAGAAATGGAAATAGTCCTGGGAAACAAGATTCTGGATTGCGCCAGATAAGGGTTCACTCGTAAGGGGGCCTGTTGCTACAATGACGTAATCTTCTTCTGGAAAGGAAAGATCGATTGTTTCCTCTTCAATGACTGTCACGAGCGGATGATTCCTGATGGCTTCCGTAACTCCTTGGGCAAAACCCATACGGTCGACAGCCAATGCCCCGCCAGCGGGGACGCGGTGTGCGTCCGCCTGAGCCATGATGAGGGAGTCCAACCGCCGCATTTCCTCCTTTAAAAGGCCGACGGCATTTTCAATGTTATCGGCCCGTAGGGAATTGCTGCAGACAAGCTCACTGTAATATGCCGTATGGTGAGCAGGATCTGATTTTTTGGGACGCATTTCGTGCAGCTTGACAGGGATTTTCCGCGATACAAGCTGCCATGTGGCCTCACTGCCTGCAAGGCCCGCACCAATCACATGAACAGTCATAGTTTCTTTCATTCCTTTCCAGTTTTTTTCACGGCGGTCTTTTTAGTGGAAGCGGTCTTCTTGGTAGACGCGGTCTTCATTACGGCAGTCTTTTTGGCCGTTGTTGTTTTTTTTGCAGTCGTTTTTTTCACTGTTTTTTCAGCGGTTCCTTCTGTTTTCGCAAGAGCGGCCTTGGCACTGACTTTCTTTAGTCCGCTCTTTTTGGCGCCGCTGTTTGGACACTCAGGATTGCTGCAGTGGTGCACGACCTTCCCGCCGCGCTGAACCGCTTCCAGCATGATATGACCGCAAAGGGGACATGTTTCGTTGATGGGCTTATCCCAGCTTGTAAAATGACATTCCGGATAATGGGAACAGCCATAAAAAGTCCGTCCTGTCTTGGTTTTTCTTACAATCAGATCATGACCGCAGAGCGGGCAGGCGACGCCAATTTTTTCGTAATAAGGTTTCGTGTTGCGGCATTCCGGAAATCCAGGGCAGGCAAGGAACTTTCCATGACGCCCTGTTTTTACGACCATCATACGGCCGCACTTCTCACACTTTACATCACTTACAATGACTTCCTGAGGTTTTACAGGAATTTCACGGTCGGCAATTTCCAGTTCCTTTTCAAAGGGCCCATAGAACTCCTTGAGGACAGTTTCCTTTTTAGTCTTGTGCTCACTGATGGCATCCAATTCATTTTCCATATGAGCAGAAAAGGGCACATCAATCAGATTGGGGAAATATTGGGTCAAAAGTTCAATGGTCGTCATGCCCAATTCCGTCGGCATGACTTTTTTTGCCTCCTTGGCTACATAACCGCGGGAAAGGATGGTCTGGATGATGGTGGCATAAGTACTTGGCCGTCCAATTCCCTTTTCTTCCAGTTCCTTGACTAAGGTAGCTTCCGTGAAATAGGCAGGCGGTTCCGTAAAATGCTGAATGGCATCATCGACGGAAATGAGGGTAAGGGGCGTCCCCTCCTTAAGGTGTGGAACCTTCTTTGTCTTTTCCCCGGCAAGTTCCTTTTTATCCATCAAAGTCAGGAAACCATCAAAATTAACAACAGATCCGGAAGCGCGCAGTTCGTAGGGCCCGCCGTTAATGATGAGGGTTGTGACCTCACTGACGCTGGGTGCCATTTGGCAGGATACGGTCCGTTCCCAAATCAGGCGGTAAAGCCGCAGCTGATCCCGTTCAAGATAGGGCGCAACCTCATCGGGGGTACGCATGACCGAGGTCGGACGGATGGCTTCATGGGCCTCCTGGGCATTCTTACGGCTGCTGTATACGTTTGGCTTTTTCGGCAAGTAGGCATCGCCATAAACCTCGCCGATATAATTGCGAATTTCCGCAACGGCAACACTGGCCAGATGGACAGAGTCCGTACGCATATAGGTAATGAGGCCGACAGGAGTCCTTTTTTCAAGGGCAATGCCTTCATAAAGCTGCTGGGCCAGCATCATGGTCTTTTTCGTTGTAAAATTAAGCCGCTTGACCGCTTCCTGCTGAAGGGAACTGGTCGTAAAAGGAGCTATGGGGCGGCGGATCCTGTCCTTTACTGCCGAAGAAGCAACGGCATAGGACTGGTTCAGCAGTTCCTTGGTCACGGTCCGGGCTTCCTCTTCGTTATGGATGACAAGTTTTTTGCCCTCTTTTTTCGTCACCTCTGCCGTAAATTTATGACTTGGTTTATCTGCCGTAAGGGTTACGGAACTCGTCCAATATTCCTGCGGCTCAAAGGCATCAATTTCCTTTTGCCGGTCGCAGATGATCTTGACTGCTACAGACTGGACACGGCCTGCCGAAAGACCTTTGGCAATCTTGCGCCACAAAAGGGGCGACAGCTTATAGCCGACAATACGATCGAGGATGCGACGCGTCTGCTGTGCGTCGACCTTATCCATATCAATGGCAGCAGGATGCTTGATAGCTTCTTTGACCGCATGAGGTGTGATTTCATGAAAGGAAATCCGGCAGTTGCTTTCTGGATCGACGCCCAATAAATAGCCCAGATGCCAAGCAATGGCTTCCCCTTCGCGGTCAGGGTCCGTTGCAAGATATATCTTGTCCGCTTTTTTGGCAAGGGTCTTCAGTTCTTTGATGAGGTCACCTTTTCCACGGATGTTGATGTACTTAGGCTCAAAATCATGATCCACGTCCACACCGAACTGGCTTTTGGGAAGATCACGCAAGTGACCCATGGAGGCCTTGACAGTATAGTTTTTTCCCAAGAAACGACCGATAGTTTTTGATTTTGTTGGTGATTCTACAATGACAAGATTAGCCATAAAACATCTGACTCCTTTTTAGCGAACTAAATATCGATTGCCCGCGCTTTTACGGACCATGCCGGCAACTTCCATACGCAGGAGAAGCATGCTGACAAAAGAAAGCGGCCAGGGAAAATGGGCCATGATTTCTTCCATCTGTTTGCCATTTCCTCCCTTGATAAAATCATAAAGGGCTTCTGCTTTTTTCCGGTCGGGAACGGGAAATGTTTCAAATAAAGAAAGTTCTACTGCGTGGGCCCCCTTGGGAACGTCCTCGGGAAAATAGACGTCCAAAAGATCCTGCGGATCATCAACAAGATGGGCACCTTCCTTGATAAGGGCGTGGGTTCCTTTGCTTGTGAATGATTCAATGGGGCCCGGTACAGCATAGACATCACGGCCTTCATCCGCCGCTAAGTGAGCCGTAATCATAGCCCCGCTTTTTAGTGCAGCCTCGACGACAAGCACTCCGGAAGAAAGCCCGACGATAATGCGGTTGCGCATGGGAAACTGATAGGCCATGGGCGGAGTAAAAGGGGAAAATTCAGAGATGACAGCACCCGTTTCGGAAATACGTTGAAAAAGACCTTTGTGTCGAACTGGATAGGGGCGCGCCAGGCCGGAGCCCAAAACGGAGATTGTCTTTCCTCCGCCAAGGAGGGCCCCCTCATGGGCTGCTGCATCAATGCCATAGGCCCCGCCACTTACGATGGCAATCTTCTCCGACGCAAGGACGCGGGAAAAACGTTCTGCAATGGATAGACCGTATCCGGTAGCTTTGCGTGACCCAACAACTGCAAGATAAGCCGTCAGATTCGGCAGCTTACCCTTGACGTACAGGACCCAAGGCGGATCCGCAATCTCCCTAAGTGAAGCTGGATACCCACTTTCCTGGATGCCAAGAAGTGAAATATGGGCGATTTCACAGTAATCGGCTATTTTTTGAGGAAGGCCAGGATCATACCACTTTCGGTAGTGCTGGGCTCCTTTTTCTGTGAGTATGCCTGACGCTTTCACCTGTTCGAAAGAAGCCTCAAAGGCTTCCTTTGCCGACCCAAAATAGGCTGCAAGTCGAGGCCCCAAAAGAGCGGCGCGGGAACCCAAAAGATGGGCCAGGGCTGCCATATAATAGACTTCCACGATGGATTCAACTCCTACTGCAAATAGACTGCAAATTCTGTCTTACAATGCTATGAAGATACCACGAATGAATAAGAATGTCCAATCTAAATTGAAAATTTTTTGCAAAATATGGAGGGATATACCAGGGGATAATGCCGGTTCATCCAGCTTTTTTCATCTTTCAGCGCCGATTTTCACCCTTTTGGGAAAAATCCCATCGACGGAGCAGGGAAGATGAGGTATAGTATAGAAGTCAAAATTTTTGAGGGATGGGTTCCCATCCCAGAAAGGAGCTTGCTATGGCCTCTTCGCTTAATGAAACCCCAGCGGCTGAACGCGTCCACATTGGACTTTTTGGCTGCCGCAATGCAGGGAAATCTTCCCTGATCAACGCCCTAACAGGACAGGACCTCTCCATTGTATCCGACTTCAAGGGCACGACGACGGACCCCGTCTCCAAGGCCATGGAAATCCTTCCTCTTGGCCCCGTACTGATTACAGATACACCTGGCCTTGATGATGAAGGGGCTCTAGGTGAAAAACGCGTCAAAAAAGCACGCTTTGTCCTGCGCAGCACAGATATTGCCCTCCTTGTTGTCGATGCGGCCCTTGGCCTGTCAGAAGCTGATCAGCGTCTTCTTAAGGAATTCAAGGAACGAAAGGTTCCCTACCTGCTCATTGTCAACAAAATCGATATATACAGCGCTCCCCTCCTACCTCAGGCAGAAAAGGACCATCTTCTTTTTGTCAGTGCCCAGACCCATGAAGGCATTACGGAGCTTAAGGAACGCCTTTCCCGGATGAATCCCACTGCAAAAGCGCAGCGCCCTCTGTTGGGAGATCTTTTGGCGCCCGGCGATCTGGTTGTTCTTGTCGTTCCTATTGACGAGTCAGCACCAAAAGCGCGGCTGATCCTGCCTCAGCAGCAGACCATCCGGGAAATCCTCGATTTCCATGGAAGGGCCATTGTTGTACAACCTGACGAACTGCCTTCCACCGTCAAGGCCTTTCATGACAGTATTCGCCTTGTCATTACGGACTCTCAAGCGTTTTCTACCGTGAAGGACATGGTGCCGGAAGATGTACCGCTTACCAGTTTTTCCATTCTCTTTGCCCGCTATAAAGGAGAACTGGAAGCCTTTATTGAAGGTGCCAATGAACTAAAACGTCTGAAAGAGGGCGACCGTGTCCTGATTTCCGAAGGCTGCACCCATCACCGTCAGTGCAACGATATCGGTACAGTGAAGATGCCTGACTGGATCCGCCGCTTTTCCAGAAAAACACCGGAATTTTCCTTTACAAGCGGCAAGGGCTTTCCCGATGACCTTTCTTCCTTTTCACTGATTGTCCACTGCGGAGCCTGCATGCTGAACCCACAGGAAGTTTCCTATCGGCAGCAACTTGCAAAAACCGAGAACATTCCCATGACCAATTATGGGATTGCCATTGCTTATATGAACGGCATCTTAAGGCGCGTTCTTTCCCCCTTTCCGGAACTTGTGAAAAAAGTCAAATAAAACATGGACCCACTCTGTATGTCATCACAGGATGGGTCCTTTTTCTTTACCCCTTTTCTTTTACTGCCCGGGCATCGAGACGGTTCATGCGGAACCTTTCGACGATATCCATGAAGCCTTTTTCATGAAGCGGGTTCTTTATAAACCCAAAAAGATGGGACCCATCTTCCGGGCAGTCTGTCGCACCAAAGTGAGAGATGGACCAGTCTGCGGCCTTTATCAGTTCCCGCGCCATGAGATGTTCCAAATCATCCTGGGTCCTTACGGGAAGGGCAGCAAGAACCTTGGCTTCATTACGAAAATAATCAATATGCCAATGCATTCCCTTGCGCTTCCGTTTATGCCGTTCCAGCCGTTTCATGAGATTTTTTTTTGCAGATCCGACATAGACATAAAAGCCCTTGGGAAAATGTACTTTCCCTAAACTGCCTACGGCAATATCTCGATTTTCGGCAAGTTCCAGAACCACAAAGTAGTCCCCGGCGTCCTGATTTTCCTCTGCAAGGAGCGTCTCTGGGTACATAAGAAGTTTTCCTGGTTCAGGATAAGTAAAGGTCTTATCCCAGGAAAGGGAAAAGGCCTTCCAATCAAGGCGGGGTGCGCAGCGCCGAAAGGCTTCCGCAAAAGCAGGATCTGTATGGTAATCAGGAAGGAACCATTCAGCCCGGTTCCAGTGGGCGAGGATGAGAAGTCCCGTCCTGATTCCCTCATCATGCATGGCGGCAAGTTCCTCGATATGCTTGCGGCCCCTTTCGGTGACCGCGTCCGGGAACATGGCACCCTTACGACCAAAAAGGGTGCATGATTTGACTTCTACATAAAATGGCTGCCCCTCCTGCTCAAGAAGCAGGTCGAAGCGGCTGTCCCCCACTGTGACTTCCCGCTTTACGACACGGCAGGACTCCCAGCCAGGGATCAAATGGTTCCGGATAAGGTACTCTGCCACATCATTGTTATACTGTGTATCAAGCAGAATCGGGACACCGTCACGCTCAATCCCGACAACATCATAGGGCGTTTTACGCGCTGGATCCTTGGCTTTTCGAAGGTAAAGCCGCGTCCCCTCATAAAGGAGCTCCCACATGCGACCCGGGTTGGGCATATGACAAGTAACAACAGCATCCCCCATGACCGCCTTTGTCACAAAGCGATTGGGCCTGCTGACAAAGGCCGCTGGAATCAGCACTTGATGATCATGCATCATCGTTTGTTCCTCCTTAGGAAAAAGGACTGCCGCCCTATGGGTGAGCAGTCCTTTTCAGATTTTTCTTCCTAGGCCTTGAAAATCTTCTCAAAGACATCCTTATTTTCTTCAATGGCTTCCTTGCTGCCTACAACGCATCGATATCCATCAGAAAGAACGTCCCGCACAACAGGCGCCAAAGCCCTGATATCTTCTACCGAGCAGTCAATGACTTCATCGCGGTAGGTCTGGGCAAGGTCCTTGGGCAGGCCGCGCAGATAGGTCGTAATGGCTTTTTCAAGCCGCATAGCATTTGTCAGCGGCGTATCAAGCAGACTGATGGTCCCGATGACATACTTGGTCATTTCCCGTTCTGAGGCTTCAAAATGTTCCAGATACTCAGGCAGTCCTTCATAGGTGCTGAGCGTCTTCATGAGCTGTGGATCGCGGTAGCTGGACAGATAGAACAGCCCGTTCTGATCAAAGCGCGCCCCTGCCCCATAAGCACCTCCCTGAACACGGATCTTGGTCCAAAGATAGCTATAGCGAAGGATAGTTTCAAGGACCTTCATGGCGCCCGTATAGTCATGGCCATGGGCACGGAAATTGCCGCCGGCAAGAACATACTGGACCTTGCCGCTGGTCGTAATGCCCTCATTAAGGCCCGGTGCAGCAAACTCCGGCACTGGCTTTCCGGCAAAGGAAGAATGGGGCAGCTGATCGACAAAGGATTCCATCTTCTTTTCTGCCGTTTCCCTGTGGCTTTCGTCACAGCAAAGGCTCATAACAAGACGGTCCTTATTGAAGAAAGCGGACATCAAAGTCTTCAGGTTTTCAATGACGCGGTCCGCCTTTTCCTCAAAATGCGCGCACAGATCCTGGAGGAACTGGTAATAGGTCAGCTGATCATGCTCGCTGGAGCGGCCGGAATCGGAGAAATAACTAGAAAGACGGATGGTGGCAACGGTCATGCCTCGTGAGAAAAACAATGCATCCCAACCCGCCTTGACTTCTTCCACGATTTCCTTGAGGCGGGCCTTGTCCCCCACATGGCTGGTTAGTGCCAGGGCTTCAAGAAGCTCAAAGAGCCGGTCCTCATTATGTTCCAGAACTTTGGCCGTCACCTTGAAATAGTTCCTGAAGTCATTCATGTCCCGATAGGAGGTATAAGGCTGGATAGCAAAGGAAAGTCCTCCAATATATTGGTCTGTAAACGTGTTTAATTCTTCATAGGTGAATGTATCCGTATTGACCTTTCCGAGGACGTCAGAAAGCAAATATGCGCATGTGAGAAGGTCTTCCGGTACGCCTGTCATATCAAAACACCAATCATAATAGACGATTTGGTTCGTAAAGGCAGGGCGGTAAAGCAGGGTATAGCTCCCCTTTTCCGTGACTACAGGTGTTTCAAAGGAAACCGTCCGCTTGATATCATCCCGCTTTAATAAAGGAATTGTTTCCAGTGCTTCCGGTGAGTCTTCTGCCGCCTGACGGGCATGGAGTTCATCGGCAATGACCTTGATTTCATTGATTTCATCCTGTGAGAGGCCTTCTTTGATGGCCTGCATCTTTTTTCGGAAGAGGGCGCCGTCCTTTTCTTCCTTCCCCGGCTCCGGCTTCAGCGTCAGGAGCACTTTATGCGTGTTATCAAGAAGGAGCGTTTCAATGAGGGACTCATAATAATGCGTGCCGATTTTACCGCGCAGGAAATCCAAGGTTTCCGTAAATTTTAGGCACGTCGTAGGATCCCCACCATAAAGCCAGGTCTCCATGATCGAAAGTCCATAGATGAGTCCTTTTGGGTAGACATTGAAATCAGCTTCGCGCATCTTGAATTCTTCGCTGCTGAGTTCTGCTTCCATAAGTTCCTGCGGGATGCCCTTGCGGGAAAGCTCCTGGAGCGTGCTGTAAAGGACCTTGATGAAACGGTCTTTTTCACTTTCCTCACTGCCGCTAATGCGGATAGAAAGAACGGGCTGGAGCTGGGAGGCATTGAGGCTGCCTGATACATCGCTGCCGAGACCGGCCCGCAGGAGGGCAAGGCGCAAGGGGGCGTTATCGCCTTCAAAAAGGACCTTTGTAAGGACTTTAAGGGCCATGGTCTGTTTCTGGTCAAGGCTTGATCCCATAACAATGTTAAGGGAAAGATAGGTCTTGTGATCCACGTCCACCCCCTGGGCTTCCGGATAGTAGGCCGTCACTTCTTTTGTCCGGTCAAAGGGGGCCTGCAGGGGAATCTTGACGGAAAAATCCGGATCTTTATCAAAATGGCTCAGGTAAGCTTCATCCAAATAAGACAAATAGGCATCAATATCCATATTGCCATAAAGATAGATGAAACTATTCTGGGGACTGTAATAAGTCTTATGGAAATCAAGGAACATTTCCTGCGTCAAAGTAGGAATCTCCTCTGGATAACCGCCCGATTCAAAACGGTACGGCGTATCCGGGAAAAGGGCCTTGTTCACCTCATTTTCTTCTACGGCATCAGGGGAAGAATAGACCCCTTTCATTTCATTGTAGACGACGCCGTTATAGACAAGCTGGCCCGCTTCATCGAATTCATAGTGCCAGCCTTCTTGACGAAGCGTGAAGGGGTTTTTATAGGTATTGGGATAAAAGACAGCATCAAGATACACATCGACTAGATTCCTGAAATCCTTATCATTGCGGCTCGCTACAGGATAGACCGTTTTATCGGAATAGGTCATGGCGTTGAGAAACGTATTGAGGGACCCTTTCACAAGTTCGACAAAGGGTTCCTTGACCGGGTATTTGCGGGACCCGCAAAGTACGGAATGTTCCGTTATATGGGCCACACCGGTATCATCCCGACTGGGCGTCCGAAACCCAATGGTAAAGACTTTGTTGTCATCGTCGGAAGCCACATAAAAAAGACGGGCCCCACTTTTTTCATGGGTCATTTCATAGCCCATGGCCTTGATATCACAAAGATCGGTGATTCGATCCACGCGAAAGCCATGGACCTTATCATTCAGGGAAAACTGCATATTGGATAACCTCCATTCAGGGAACAAAATCAGCAAAGATGGATTCTGCATCTAAGAACTGTATCACCCTGCATTATAGTAGAAATTGATGAAAAAAGCCATAGCCACCCCTTCCGGCACAGAAAAAGGACCCACCCCCCAAGGAGGTGGATCCTCTGTTTAGACAGGAGCTGAACAACTTATTTGAAGTACTGTACACCGGACAGGAAGATTGGCTGGAACTTGTTGCCCGGAATGTTCTTCATGAGGCCATCGGTGTAGCGTTCGGAATGGCCCATCTTGCCGAGGACGCGGCCATCGGGGCTGGTAACAGACTCGACGGCATAGAAGGAACCGTTCGGGTTGTACGGGCTTTCCATGGTCGGATTGCCGGCAAGGTCAACATATTGGGTGCCAATCTGGCCATTGGCAACAAGGTGTTTGATTTCCTCCTCCGTCGCTACGAAACGGCCTTCCCCATGGGAAACGGCGATGGTATGGATATCACCAGGTTCGCAAAGGCTGAGCCACGGAGATTTGTTGGAAACCACTTTTGTGTCGACCATTCGGGAAATATGACGGCCAATGGTATTGAACGTCAGCGTCGGGGAATCATCCTTCAGCGGTACAATATGACCGTACGGCACAAGGCCGAGCTTGATCAGGGCTTGGAACCCGTTGCAGATTCCAAGGATCAGGCCATCACGGTTCGTCAAAAGATCTTCCACGGCTTCTGTAAGAGTTGGGTTGCGGAACATGGTGGCCATGAACTTACCAGAACCATCCGGTTCATCACCGGCAGAGAAGCCACCGGGAAGAGCCATGATCTGCGCCTGTTTCATTCGTTTGGCCATTTCTTCCACCGATTCCTTGATGGCGTCTGGCGTCAGGTTGCGGATTACGAAGATATCCGTCTTCGCTCCAGCGGCTTCAAAGGCGGCAGCCGTATCATATTCGCAGTTGATTCCTGGGAATACGGGAATGAAGACCGTCGGTTTGGCAACGTTATAGGGAGCGGTCAGCGGTAGATCATTGGTGTAAGCCGGCATGCGTACATCCTTCTTTTCTTTCCGCGGTGCCTTCATGGGGAAAATCTTATCCAGGGTCTTCGTATAGGCGGCTTCAATTTCAGCAAGACTGATTTCTGTATCGTTGACGACCACTTTGCCCTCATCGGTCAAGGTTCCCAGAACGAGAAGATCCGTCCCCGCAAAAACTTCTTCCGCATCTGCCCCATCTTCAAGTTCTACAAGGAAACCAGCAGGCTGCAGGGTGAAGAGACATTCCTCGTGAAGGAATGGCTTAACAAAGGAAAATCCGAGCTCGTTGCCAAGGCACATGGCAGAAATCGCGGCAGCGACACCGCCTTCCTTGACCACACCAGCCGTAATGACCCGCTTGGAAAGGATGCCCTTATGGAGGGAAGCAAGGAGTTTCTTTAAGGCGTCGTAATCAATGACTTCATGTTCATCACAGCTAGCAGGCAGGAATACCACGGTATGACCGGCTTTTTTGAATTCATTGGAAATCGTGTCCCGACCATCCATGACGCCTACGGCAAAACTGATGAGCGAAGGCGGAACTTCAAGATCCATAAAAGTACCACTCATGGAATCCTTTCCGCCAATGGCAGGAAGGCCCAGCTCGCAGCAAGCTTCGTAGGCTCCTAACAGTGCGCTGAGCGGTTGTCCCCAATGCTTGCTGTCATGGAGTTTTGGGAAATATTCCTGCATGGAAAGACGCAGCTTGCTAGGATCGGCGCCAAGGGCTGCTGCACGGCAGACAGATTCCACGACTGCGTACATACCGCCATGATAAGGACTCCAGCAAGCGACGTTTGGATTATAACCAGCGGCCATGACAGAGGCCGCCGTCGTTTTGCCGCCCAGTACTGGAATCCGGGCCGCCATCCCTTCGGATTGAGTCAGTTGACGCTTACCGCCAAAAGGCATGATGACAGTCCCACGTCCGATGGTCCCATCAAAACGTTCCCCCAGCCCTTCCTGACTGCAGACGTTCAAGCGGTCCAGGTTACGGAGCCAGCGATCCTTGATGGACGAAAGGCCCTGCACTTGTTCGGGGATTTCATTGAAAGGAGAAGGCGCCGTAATGGCTTCCACTTCAACGTCAGCCTTTTGGGAAATCCCATTCGTATCGAGGAAGGCACGCGAAAGATCGACGATTTTTTCCCCACGCCAGTACATGACAAGGCGTGGATCCTTGGACACCTCGGCAACAACCGTTGCTTCCAGGTTCTCTTCATCGGCTGCATCCATGAATGCCTTCAGGTCCTTGGCGGCAATGACAACAGCCATACGTTCCTGGGACTCACTGATGGCAAGTTCCGTACCATCAAGGCCTTCATATTTCTTGGGAACCTTATCCAGATTAATGACAAGCCCCGGAGCAAGTTCCCCAATCGCCACGGAAACGCCGCCTGCGCCAAAGTCGTTACAGCGCTTGATGAGACGGGTCACTTCAGGATTGCGGAAAAGACGCTGGATCTTACGTTCGTTGGGAGGATTGCCCTTCTGGACCTCTGCCCCGCATTCACTGAGGGATTTGGTCGTGTGTTCCTTGGACGCACCCGTTGCGCCGCCCATACCATCACGGCCCGTACGGCCGCCAAGAAGTACAACAAGGTCACCATCACTGGGTCGTTCACGGACGACGGCATCACGAGGTGCCGCGCCGATTACAGCGCCGACCTCCATCCGCTTGGCTACAAAACGGTTGTGATAATATTCTTCTACAAGACCTGTAGCAAGGCCAATCTGGTTGCCATAGGAACTATAGCCAGCAGCGGCGCCTTGGGTGATTTTACGCTGTGGCAATTTCCCAACAAGGGTCTTATCATAAGGCGTACGTGGGTCACCTGAGCCCGTGACACGCATGGCTTGATAGACATAGCTGCGGCCGCTCAATGGATCACGGATGGCACCGCCAAGACAGGTTGCCGCACCACCAAAAGGCTCAATCTCCGTGGGATGGTTATGGGTCTCGTTCTTAAACATGACGAGCCATTCTTCTTCGTTTCCATCTACCGTAATGGGGACAACAATGCTGCAGGCATTGATTTCCTCAGAGGCATCCAAATCAGGCAGATGGCCTTCTTTTTTCATCTTCTTGGTCGCAAGGCAAGCCATGTCCATCAGCGTGACAGGCCGCTCTGTATCCTTGCCATAGACAAATTCTCGATCCTTCAGGTAGCGTTCCAAAGCCTGCTGGATAGGTTCCGTATAGACGCTCTCCTCAATATTGATTTTCTCAAGATTGGTTTCAAAAGTGGTGTGGCGGCAATGATCGGACCAGTATGTGTCAAGAACCTTGATTTCAGTAATGGAAGGATTCCGGCCTTCTTTCTGGAAATATTCCTGGATAAAAGCAAGGTCTGCTTCACTCATGGCCAGTTCCTGTTCCGTAAGGAACTGATGGAGTTCTTCCTTGGAAAACTGCGTGAAGCCCTTGATGATGGCAACTGGTTTCGGAGCTTCCCAGCTCATTTCCAGGCTGTCAGGTTTTTGTGTGGAGGCTTCCTGGGCTTCTACAGGGTTGATGGTGTACTTTTTGATTTTTTCAACGTCAGCATCGGTCAGATTGCCTTCCAGAAGGATGACCTTTGCAGCAGCAACTGCGGGCCGTTTACCCTGACTAATGAGCTGTACACACTGAGCGGCAAAGTCTTCCCGCTGGTCATACTGGCCAGGCAGGAGTTCAATGGCAAAGCTCTTCACGCCTTCTGGGATTTCCAGCGTCTCATCATGAACCGTATCTACCGGCGGTTCAGACAGGACAACCCGTTTAGCAGCTTCATAGTCCTCATCGGACAATCCTGCAATATCGTAGCGATTGACGATACGCAGCCCCGTCAGCTGGGTCATGCCCAAGGTTCCCACAAGATCTGCCAGGAGTCCTGCTGCTTCAACAGCATACTCCTTCTTTTTTTCCACATAAATCCTTCTCATCGATTCGCTCATGACAGCCTCCCTTAAAAATATTCATTGATAAAGTTTACTTTTTTGGGGAACAACGTTTCAAGCGTCCACAGGGATGATTCTTCTTCCACGTGGATAAAGCCCGCGTCTTTCAGCTCCCGGGCCCCGTACGTCCCGAAAAAGAGCTGGGTCAGACTGGAAATATCCATGAGAACCGTTGGATCATCAAGCGTATTGAAAAGGGTTATCCCTTTTTCATCAAAATGCATCTTCACGAGCATCGTATTGAGGGGCACCTGCTCGTCCCGGATTCCAATGACGAGTTCCCTACCTACAAGGCAATCCGGAACGGAAAGACTTTGCAGGACCTGGGCCGCGTTCACAATCCTTCCCATCATAAAAGGGACCATCCGGGGCGCCAGCTGCTGACTGGAGAGCCTCAGGTACAGCAGGTCATCACAGGGACCAAGATAGGAAAGCTTCTCAAAGGTTCCGTAAAATCCCTTGAAATAACGCAGAAGCTCCAGCTTGGCAGCCGGGGCAAGCGCCATCAGTTCCTGGATGGTTATGATTCCTTCCCCTTTCTGATAGAGGGCATAACCACAGGTTTTTTCTCCGTTTTTGAGCACAACAGTTTCGAGGCCTTCCCGGGATCCTGACCCAAGAAGATTTTCCCACTCCTGGTGGTTTCTTTTGACATATCCTGTATAAGCCGCCATGGCGTCATCATAAACCGGCGCCAGCAGCGCCTCGGCCTCTTTGGTAGAAATCCTATGAAAAGTATACCCCGTAAGGCTCTCGCCTACAAGGTCAATCTCCCGCAGGGGCAATTCATACTGGGTGCGAAGGGCCGTAAAACTAAAGCCATAAGGCAGGTAAATCCCGGCATGGATTGGCATCAGGACGACAAAGGGAACCTTCATGGCCCGCAGCATGGTAAACGTCTTATCCATGAGTTCGCCCATTACGTGGCGTCCTCGGGCTTCTGGAGCTGTGGCGACGCCAACCAAATAAGGCACGCGGAAATCCTTGTTCCTTACATGGATCGTGTAGGGGTTCAGGTGCACCATTGTCATCAGCCGATGATCCTCAAAACCGCCTAACATCTTATTCTGCTTCAATGCATACTCGGAAAAATACCATTCGTAAAATGGGGTCCCTTTTTTTTCGAAACATTCATCCCAGAGCGCCGCCACTTGGGGCAGCGTCTTTTCATTGATGAGACGAAAATCCATGCTCCACCTCCCTTAACGAATGATTGTATTGTATTTCTTGACCATGAAGATGGGGTTATAGGATTCCTTGGCTTTTCGAAGTCCTTCCTTACCCATATCCTCTTCTCGGTTGATAAACTGCACATCTGGCCAGGCATTTTGGACAAAGTCCTTATTGATGGCTGTAAAAAGTCCGCGGACATTGGGATCTGCTTTTTCGACATGGACAACAGCCGTGTGTTCACTGACCTTTTCCCCAAAGGTAAAGGCTTTTACCTGACCATCCAAACGGATGAGGCCGCCACGGATCTTCAGGAATTCCATATTATTCAGTCCTTCTTCAATGGCGCAGGCTTCGCATTTGATCGTTGGATCGGTCTCAGCCCGCTGGGCACACCACGCCTTGCCAAAGGCAATACATTCATCTTTGTTTGCCGCATTGATTTCTTCATAGACGTAATCGGGGTGTTCCTTGATGAATGCATTGTAATGGTTCTTCTTGCTGTGATACTTTCGTCCCGATAAGGTCGCAAGTTTCTCCCGGTCATAGACGTAATCCCAGTTATCCCGGTCCTCTGTGTACTCCGTAATTTCCGGCATGGTTCGTTTGAATCGTTCCATCGTTGATTCATAAATTCCATGAAATTCAAAAGGCCCGCCAAAATATTCTTTCAGTGCGTTCACGATAAGGGGCATATCCTCATCCTTGCCGCCGAAAGGAGGCAGGACGAAGGTAACCCCATTAACGGTGACCTTGAGAATAAGGGCACCATGGCTGATTGCCCAGAATGTGTCATAGCAGCCACGCCAAATGAAGGTCGATCCAAAGCAGCATTCTGAGCCGCGATAATCCGCTTCATTATAGTAGTCATCAAAAATAGGTTTATCCGATATATCGACATGTTTAAATTCTAAAATAAAAATCTCTCCTAACTTTTTTGGATGATACCATTATACCAGATATCATCAAGAGGGGAAAATGACCGCAAAAGGAGAGTGCCTCCGACTTAGGTCAAGGATCCCATTTGATTCAGGTAAATTAAGCGATACCCCATCAAATCATCATAGGTCAGTTTGGTCACACTTGTATTATCCAATGTCAAGTGCCACATGCAGTCAATAGGGGCTTGAAGAATGCAGCATAATAACAGGCGAATCATCCCGCCATGGCTTACGACCATCACTGCCGTGCCATCTTCCATGGCATCCTTGACTTCATTAAGTCCTTTCATTCCCCGTGCCTGGGCCTCTTGAAGGTCTTCAGCACCGGAGAGTGTCACTTGAGTCGGTGTCAGCCAGAGCGTCTGCAGGCGCTTCGAGTCCGTTTTTCTTAAGTCTCTGATCCGGCAGCCTTCCCACTCCCCAAAGGAAATTTCCCGGAATGCAGCAAGGGCCTGTGGGACAAGTTGTTTTTCCTCAGCAAGAGGCCGAGCTGTTTCCTTGGTCCTCATAAGATCGGATGTATAAAGGGCCGTAACCATAAGGTCACGGGCTCGTTTTTTTAGGGAAAGGGCCTGCTCCTGTCCAACTGGACTGAGCGGATGGTCCTCCCAGCCCTGGAAACGGCCTTCTTCATTGGACCTTGTTCGTCCATGACGGACGAGGTAAATGGTTTTCATGTCGCTTTCCTTTCTGTACAAAAGGGCTGGTTGCCGTCATATAGAAAAACGAGCCTATTTCCGAGGCTCGTTTTCGATTGGAAAATCCTGCCTTGGGCAGGAAGTCCCTTATGCTCTTTCGATGTATTCGCCCGTACGGGTATCGATACGAAGCACATCGCCTTCGTTGATGAACAGAGGGACTTTTACCACATAGCCCGTGTCCATGGTTGCATTCTTGTTGCCGCCCGTAGCGGTATCCCCTTTGATGCCCGGTTCCGTTTCAACAACGGTCAGTTCAACCGTATTCGGCAGTTCGACCCCGAGGATCCGGTTATCAAAAGAAGAAATCTTGACGTTCATATTTTCCTTCAGGAAATTCATAGCGCTGCCCAGTTGATCTTTGTTAAGCTCAATCTGTTCGTAGGTTTCATTGTCCATGAAGACATACATGCCATCATTTTCATAGAGGTACTGCATTTCACGGCGAACGACCTCAGCATTCGGGAGACGTTCAGCGGCGTTGAACGTACGTTCAACAACAGCACCCGTACAGAGGTTGCGCATCTTGGCACGGACAAAGGCTGCCCCTTTCCCCGGTTTGACGTGCTGGAATTCAACTACCTGCCAAGCATCGCCGTCAATTTCAACTGTTACACCTGTTTTAAAATCGTTCGTAGAAATCATTGAAACACCCTCCAAAAATTTTCTTGTTAAGCTTATAGGATTTCCATAAGTTCCTTTTCAACCAGCGTCAGCCGCTCACAACCCCATTCCGTTACAATGACGGTATCTTCAATGCGGACACCGCCCTTGCCCGGCAAATAGATGCCCGGTTCCACCGTTACAATGGCACCCACAGGAATCGGATCCGGATTGCCTTTATTGAGGTTCGGCTTTTCGTGGATATCAAGACCCACACCATGACCCAGTCCATGACCGAAGTAGGCACCATACCCCTTGGACGCGATAAAATCACGAACGGCCTGATCCACTTCAATGCCCGTCTTGCCAGGGAACAGGACTTCTTCCCCCAGTTCATTGGCGGCAAGGACAATCTCGTAGATTTCCTTTTGCCAAGGAGCCGCTTTTCCCATGACGACCGTGCGAGTCATATCACTGCAGTAACCGTCATAGATGCAACCAAAATCAAAAGTGACGAAGTCACCTTCCTCAATGACCTTATTTGAGGCCACTCCATGAGGCAGGGCGCTGCGCACGCCGGAAGCAACAATCGTATCAAAAGAGGTTTTCTGGGCCCCTCTTTTTCGCATATTATACTCAAGTTCTGCAGCAAGTTCAGATTCCCTCCGCCCCACTTTGATATGGGGAATGAGTTCATGAAAAGCGTCGTCAGCAATGGCGGCAGCTTTGAACATTTTACGCTGTTCCTCTGGGGATTTGACTGCCCTCAAAAAGACGAGATTCACATTCTTGAAACTTGCTTTAGGAAGGGCCTTTTGCAAGGCCGTGGCTTCCGTATAGGAAAAATAGTCACCATCAAGGGCCAAACGCCATGCTGGTCTTACCTGATCCACGACGGAAAAAAGGCCATGCTGGTGTTCCAGGATTTCACATTCAGGAGCCTGCTGCTGCGCCTGCAGGATGTAGCGCGAGTCCGTAATAAGAACGGCCCGTAAAGCGTCTACATAAAGAAGACTTTCTCCGCCCGTAAAGCCCGTGAAATAGCGAATGGATGAATCCCCCTTGATGAAGATTCCCTGTACGCCTTCCTCTTGGAGGAAGGTTCTGAGCGTAGGTAATGGTTTCATAAGCGACCTCCCACAAAAGTACCCTACTATATTAGCATATTCCCTGCAATTTGCCTATATTGAAACGGGAAAATTTTAGGGAAAGTGTACAAAATCATACGGAATTTTATAGAAAAACCTTTTTCTAGGCTTTTTTGAGGCGCCTTACGAGGGAATAGGGTTCCATGCGGGCGTCCCCAACGGCCGTAAAGATCATCTGTGCATGAGGTGCGGCAGCAATGGGCGTGCCCGTTTCATCCTCCATGTCCGACAAGGTCCAGGGAAAGACCGTTCCCCCAGGCGTCAAGATTTCAAGGGTTTCCCCTTCCTTCACATTGTTTCGCTGCTCCAGCGTCACCCGCCCCGAAGCAGCGTCGTAGTCGTTCACAAGGCCTACAAAATCCGCTGTCTGTTCATAGGAACTTGTTGTATAGACCTGACCGTCTGCTTCCGGTCTGTGTTCAAAAAAGCCCGTCGTATAGGGACGATGGGAAATTTTGAGCAGTTCTTCCTGCCATTCAGGCAGCACGGAAAAGTGTTCCGGATCCCTCAGATAGGCATCAATGGCCTTGCGATAAACGCTCACCACTGTTGCGACATAATGGACACTCTTCATGCGACCTTCAATTTTGAGACTTTTTACGCCGCTTTTGATGAGGTCCGGCAGATGATCCAAGAGACAAAGGTCCTTTGAATTCATGATGTACGTGCCTTGCTCATCTTCGGCAATATCAAAGGCTTCATCAGGACGGTTTTTCTCTTTTAAGGAAAACTCCCAGCGGCAGACTTGTGCACAAGCGCCTCGGTTGCTGTCCCGACCCGTAAAGTAGTTGCTCAAAAGGCAGCGGCCTGAATAGGAAATACACATTGCACCATGGACAAAGACCTCAACCTCTGCATGGATGTTCCGCACGATTTCGGAAATCTCCCCAAGGGACAGTTCCCTCGCAAGGACCACCCGTTCAGCACCGAGCGCCTCCCAAGCCTTGGCGGCCTCATAGTTTGTCACGTTAGCCTGGGTACTGACATGAAGGGCCAGATTCGGTACGATTTTTCGGGCCATCATCCATACCCCGAGATCAGAAACAAGGAGCGCATCCACACCGGCGTCCTCTAGGTCCTTTAGATACGAGGGAAGCTGGGGAAGATCACCATTATGAGGAACAACGTTCACAGTCACATAGACTTTTTTATCCAAGTTATGGGCAAACGTGCAGGCCTCCCTGATTTCTTCCATTGAAAAATTTGCGGCAAAAGCCCTCAGTCCGAAAGCCTTGCCGCCTAAATAGACTGCATCGGCACCATAGCGGAGCGCCATTTTACACTTATCGAGGCTTCCGGCAGGTGCAAGAAGTTCAATTTGATTCATATGTCTACATCTCCATGGATGGCTCGGATCATCGCCTTATGTTCCTCATAGGTCTTGGTAAAACGATGATAGCCATCCTTATCTGCTACAAAATAGAGGTAATCCGATTTTTGGGGATTGAGGACAGCTTTGATTGCCTGCTCGCTGGGACTTGCAATCGGTCCTGGCGGAAGCCCAGGATACAAGTACGTATTATACGGAGAATCCACTTTAAGGTCATCATAGCGAAGGTCACCCTTTTGATGCCCTAAAAGATATTGGATGGTCGTATCGGATTGGATGGGCATATTCTTATGAAGGCGGTTCAGAAATACACCAGCAATAAGAGGCATCTCATCTTCATGAACGGCTTCCTTTTCCACCATGGCAGCAAGGTTCACCACATCACGAATACTCATGCCGCTTGCTTTGATCTGATTCTTTAGCTCCTCATCCAGACGACGGTTAAATTCCTTGACCATGGTGGCAAGGATTTCCTTTTCCGTGGCGCCTTCCGGCAAATCATATGTAGCCGGATAGGCAAAGCCTTCCGCCTTATAGATTACATGGGGATTGGGCGTCTCCATATAAGGATACGGTGCATAATCAATGGCCGCTTGTTGGAAAGCTTCGGCCGAACCCAACTTTCCTTTTTCCAGTTTGGCCGCAATCTGAGGGATGCTCGAAGCTTCAGGCACAGTAAACTTGTTGTAGCGCGTCTTTCCCGACGCAATGATGTCAATGATTTCGGCATCACTCATGCCTGCCGTGATTTCATAATTTCCCGCTTTCAGCATACTTTCCTTATGGGTCAGCTTTGCCGTCAGGAGAAACAATTCCGGACTGCGTACGGCCTTCTCCTCATGAAGCAAAGCAGCTATATCCCGTGTTGTCATGCCATCCTTGATGGTAAAATGGACCAATGCCCCTGTTGCAAGGTTAGCATTGCTGTTGAATCCGTGGAGGTACCAGTAGACAGCGCCACTAAAGGCTGCCAAAAGAACCAGAAGGACACATACAAGCTTTTTGGCCATGTCCTTTGCTCCTTACTCTTCATCCATCTCCTGGGTGATTTCTTCATAGGCCTTTTTAACGGCCTCAAATTCTTCATCCGTCGGATCCACATAGACAGGTTCGCCGTCAGTATCGAACTCAATGCGGGCAATCATGACCGCGTCATCTTCTTCCAAGGCTTCTGCTTCCTCTTCATCCATAGGTTCACGGACAAGAAGGGCAAAACTCTTGTTATCAATAGGGATGACCATTTCTTCTGCATAGTAGGTCTTATTCCCCTTATCGTCAGTAACAACAACCAAAGCCTCTTGATCTTCGGTTTGGAGCATATCTTGATCTTTTGTCATGGCATTACCTCCTTAGGCTGTCCAGATAATTTTGTAAGATGACGACGGCCGCCATCATATCAATGACTTTCTTGCGTTTTTTACGTGTCAGATCTGCATCGATAAGAACCTTTTCCGCCGCCACCGTGGAAAGCCGTTCATCCCAAAGGGTAATCTTTGCATCGGGGAATTCGGTTTGCAGCAATTTGGAAAAAGCCTCACTCGCTTTTCCGCGCTCACCAATGGTTCCATTCATATTTTTGGGGTAGCCCAGGACAAAAGCCCCCACTTCTTCCTTTTGGACCAATTCATGAAGGCGTGCCAAATCATTCTTGGTTCCGCTGCGCCGAATGGTTTCGATGCCGCGCGCAATCAGTCCCATCTCATCGCTTACAGCGACACCGATGGTGCGTGTTCCGAGGTCAAGACCCATGATCCTCATTTTTGGGGCAATTCCTTCAAATAGGATTGAAGAAGGGCTTCAATGAGTTCATAGCGATTGAATTGGCGGATCTTCAGACGGGCATCCTTATAGCTCGTCACATAGGCTGGGTCCCCACTCAAGAGGTAGCCAGCCAATTGGTCAATGGGATTATAACCTTTTTCCTGGAGGGCTTCCACGACTTCGTGGATGGTCCGGGAAACCGTTTCCGTCTTGGAAACGGGTTTAAACATCGTGGTTTCTTGAGTCGTACGTGACATGAACAGTCCCTCCTTTTGGGAAAAACAAGCAGCCCGCTTCCGAAACGAGCTGCACAGCATAAAGTATCTCGGCCATTAGTAAAAATACTGACTGATGGAAACAGGAATCGATTCCTGGAAGAGGACCAACATGACCTCAATAGGAACCTTCATTCCATCCATCATCCAGCGCATGGTCATTTCTTCCCCGCCATAAACAACCATTTCCACGGCAAACTGAATATGGGGGTCGTGGACGTCCACCCCATAGTGCCTCAGCATCATGGTATAGGCATCACGGACAAAGCGCCGGTTGGTCCGGCGAAAGTGCTCATTATCATCACTCTCATACAGATGGCGGAAGAATCCCTCATATTTTTTATACATAAGGAATTTCTTATAAAGAGCTTCGGACCAACTTTTGCTGCCCAGGATATCGCGGCCATGGACGGCAAGAATATGAAGAAACTCATAATGGGCCAGTTCCGTCATAGACGCAAAGGTCCTATCATATGCGTCCCGAGTGACACCGGATTCCCGAACAAGCTCTTCAACACTGATGCATTTTAGCGGTTTCTTCGTAAGGAGCCGACCCATGGCCTCTCCCATCCGTCTTTTAGCATCCATGTAACGACACCTTCTTTATTGAATCATATTTTCAATAACTTTCAGGGTTTCCGCCATGGCCTCGGCAATCTTTCCACTGTTCTTGCCGCCAGCTTGGGCCATATCGGGACGGCCGCCGCCGTTACCGCCCAAGACCTGGGCAGCGGCTTTGACAATCTTGCCGGCGTGGGCCCCTTTCGCAACGGCTTCTTTGGATGCCATGGTCAGAATGTTCACCTTCTGCGGTGCCATAGCTGCAAAGAGGACAACAATGCCGCCCGTCTTGTCACGGAGCTGGTCTCCCATGCTGCGAAGGGCCGATACATCATCGACCTTTACTTCATCAATGAGGACAGGAATCCCCTTGACATCCTTTACTTTATCTCCGGCGGACTGCGCGGCAGCGGCAACCAGTTTTTGTTCAAGTTCAGCCGCGTGATGCTTTTCTGCTTTCAGTTCATCCTGAAGCGCTTCGATCCGGCTCAGTAGGGTGTTGGGACGACCCTTCACCTTCTGGGAAGCGTCCTCGAGGAGGGCTTCTAGTTCCCGGGTGTAAAGAAGTGCTCCATGTCCTGTAACCGCTTCGATACGGCGCAGCCCAGCACCGACGCTTGATTCGCCAAGGATCTTGAAAAGACCAATGCGGGACGTATTGGAGACATGGACGCCGCCGCAAAGTTCCATGCTGTGACCTGGCACATTGACGACGCGGACAATCTTGCCGTATTTTTCACCAAAAAGTGCCATAGCCCCCATTTCCTTGGCCTTATCAATATCCTCTTCGGAAATCTGGACGTCGACCGCATCAAGGATAGCTTCATTCACAAGGTCTTCCACACGGCTTACTTCCTCAGCCGTAAGCGGCGAAAAATGAGAGAAGTCAAACCGGAGCCGGTCCGGTCCAACATAACTGCCGGCTTGGTTTACATGACCGCCCAGGACTTTCTTGAGGGCAGCATGCAGAAGGTGGGTTGCCGTATGATTGCGGGCAATGTCAGCCTTGCGGTCAAGGTTGACTTCAAAGGTGACCGCTTGACCCACCGAGAAAGCACCCGATTCTACCGTTCCTAGGTGGATAGTCGTGCCATCAGGGAGTTTCTTTGTATTTTCCACATCAAAGATTCCCGCGTCAGAAATCAGGCGGCCCGTATCACCAAGCTGCCCGCCCCCTTCGGCGTGGAAGGCAGTATTGGTCAGGATGATCGCAAGGCTGTCCCCTGTATGGCCTTCTTTGATTGGCGTGGTTTCACCTTCTTGATACAGGGCGGCGACCACGCCTTCCTTAGAAGCTTCATCCACCGTGAGTCCTTCCAAATGAAGGCTTCGCGTATCATACATAACAGGGCGGCCTTCCTTATCGTTGCGAGCCTTACGGGCCCGCTCCTTCTGGGATGCCATGGCCTTGTCGAACCCTTCCTTATCCATGGTCATGCCCTGTTCCTGAAGGATTTCATCCGTCACTTCCCAAGGAAAACCAAAGGTATCATAAAGTTTAAAGGCATCGTCACCGCTAAGGACCGTCTTGTTTTCTTTTTTCATGGCGGCAATCTTTTCATTCAGCAGATCCGTACCCTGGGAAAGGGTCTGGAGGAAGCTTGTTTCCTCCATATCGATGACCTTGTCAATGAATTCCTTCTTTTCCACGAGCTCCGTGTAATGCTCACCATACATGGAAATGACCTTATCGGCAAGGGCGGCAAGGAACTTGCCCCGAATGCCAAGGAGACGTCCATGACGGATGGCACGGCGCAAAACGCGGCGCAGGACATAGCCTCTTCCTTCATTGGAAGGAAGGATTCCGTCCCCAATCATGAAGGTCAAGCTGCGAGCATGATCAGCAACAACCTTAAGCGAAATATCGGTTTTGGCATCTGCATTATATTTCTTATGGGAGAGTTCGCAAGCAAGTTCGATGATGGGGAAAATAAGATCGGTCTCAAAGTTTGACGGCTTGCCTTGGATAACGGAAGCAAGGCGTTCAAGGCCGGCACCGGTATCGATATTCTTATGTTTGAGCGGCGTGTAGGTCCCGTCAGCGTTCTGGTTGAACTGAGTAAAGACAAGATTCCACAATTCAAGGAATCGACCGCAGTCACAGCCAGGACCACAGGTTGGTTCCCCACAGCCTTTATCGGCGCCAAGGTCGATATGGATTTCCGAGTCCGGACCGCAGGGACCGCTGCCGATTTGCCAGAAGTTATCTTCCAGACGAAGAATACGTTCATCAGGGACGCCTACGACATCGTGCCAGATATGATAGGCTTCGTCATCTTTGGGATAAATGGTGATCCAAAGCTTATCCGCAGGCAATTCCAACTCTTTGGTCAAAAATTCCCAAGCCCAGGGAATGACTTCCTTTTTGAAATAATCGCCAAAAGAGAAGTTGCCCAGCATTTCAAAATAAGTATGGTGACGAGCTGTGCGGCCGACGTTTTCAATATCGTCCGTACGAACACATTTTTGGCAGGTCGTAATGCGCGGAGAAGGCGGTTTCATCTTCCCTGTAAAAAACGGTTTGAACGGTGCCATTCCAGCCCCAATCAGCAGCAGGGTCGGATCATCATGCGGAATGAGCGAGGCACTGGGAAGAACCAAATGACCGTGTGCCTTGAAAAAATCCAAATATTTTTGACGGATTTCATTACCAGTTAAATATTTCATGCAAGTATCTCCCTCGGTTCAGTTCGTTTTGCAAGCTTAACATGCCGATGAGGCATTCCTTAAGTATATAAAATTTACAGATACGTGTCAAACACCGCCCGGTTTGACGCCATATTCCTCGGCCAATTTCCTAAAAAGCGGCAGGGACCGTTTAATGGTATCCCGATTGATGCAGTATGACGCACGGAAATAGCCTGGCACGCCAAAATCTGTTCCCGGTACTAAGAGCAGATCATACTTCATGGCCCGTTTACAGAAGGCATGATCATCTTCTTCCAGGCACTTCGGGAAAAGATAAAAAGCCCCCTGCGGACGTAGACAGGTAAAACCGACACCAATAAGACCCTGATAAAGCAGTTCCCCGTTGATGCGATACGGTTCCGCATCCGTTGGTTTGCCTGCACAGCGGGCCACGACAAGCTGCCAGAGGCTGGGAGCATTGACATGGGTGAGGACCCGAGCCGCTCCGCAAATTGCAGGATATACTTTTTCAAAGCCTGTCACTTCACTGGGAATAACGATATAGCCAATTCGCTCCCCTGGAAGGGAGAATGATTTACTATAGGAGTAGCAGACGATGGTATCCTTATAATATAGTGGAATATAAGGCACTTCATAGCCATGGTAGGCAATTTCCCGATAAGGTTCATCGGAGATGATATAAATGGGATGACCGTATTCCTTTTCCTTGCGCAGTAAAAGCGCGCTAAGGGCTCGGATGGTTTCCTCCGAGTAGATGGCCCCGCTCGGATTATTGGGGGAATTGACAATGACCCCTTTAGTATGGCGTGTCAGGGCCCTTTCAAAAAGGTCCATATTGATTTGGAAATCTTCAACCTGAGCGGGAACAACCACGAGACGGGCCCCGGTTGCCTCAACAAAAGGCCGGTATTCCGGGAAAAACGGGGCAACAATGACAAATTCATCGCCAGGTTCGGCAAGGGCCTTGAAGGTAATGGAAATGGAAGCCGCCGCGCCAGCGGTCATGAACAGATTGTCCTTTGTAAAATGCGTGCCAAAACGACGGTTGATATCCTTTGCAAGGATCTCCCGGACCTCTGGATTACCCGGAGCCACCGTATAGCTGTGGATCTTTTGGGTCGGCACGGTATCAAAGATATCAAGGACAGCCTCCTTGATGTAAGAGGGAGCCGGTACGTTCGGATTTCCCAAGCTGAAATCGTAGATATTTTCCTCTCCGACCTCCTGTGCCCTTTTCCTTCCATACTCAAAGATTTCACGGATCGTCGATTTTTTCGATCCAAGTTCATACATTTTTTCATTGACCATCAGGTTATCCCTACTTTCTGCATCAAAGGCAGTCCGTGAATTGGATGCACTTAGTTGTATTTTAGCACGCTTCCACAACCCATGCCAGTAGCAATTCGACAGGCAGACTGCTAGTGTCTAAAAAAGCCCTCCCTGAGGGAAGGCTCTTTTAGTGAGGTTGTTATTTTCTTTTGCTGCGATTGAAATTAATGAGGCAGCCGGCTTTGATGATTTCCTTTTCTTCCTCGTTAAGGGGCAGGATATAAAGGGTAATGGCTTTTGCCATGCCATCTTTCAGGACATAGGCGGGAATCTCATCCATGGACCCTGCGAGGATTTTCTTGATGGAAGGAACAAAAATGAAATCGTTGACATCAAAGGCAATCGTCTCATCTTTCAAATGAAAGGGCAGCATCCCCCAGTTGATGACGTTGCTGCGATACCGTTTGGTCGCATATTCACGAGTGATGTTGGCAAGGCCGCCGATGACGCGCTGACAGCTGGCTGCCTGTTCACGAGCACTGCCATCACCCGGTTTATTGGCGTAAATGACAGAACCGATTTCCGTATTGGTAAGAGTAACATCTTCACTGCCAGAAATGGTGTGGATGGCGGTAAAAGCAGCTGCCACATCGGCATCCTTTTGCAGGAGGTCTTCGCCTTTTTCACGGGCAAGTTCCAGTTCCTTGACCGCTTTGGTCCGCCCCACATACTGCGGATCACGGCGCGACAGGGTAAATTCGGCAAGCCCCAATGGATTGGAACGATAGGAGGATGTTTCCCCGGAAGGAATAAGTTCATCCGTCGTCGTTACAGGGTCTTCAATCTTGGAACAGACGCGCAGGAGAATATTGTCCCCTAAAGCGGGCAGTTCAGGCCAAGCTTTGATATTCGGTCCCTCATAAAGTTTTTCTTTCGGTTCCGCCTTACCAAAACCTTCGTAGACACGGGCCTTGTAGGCACTGTCATCGAAGTGGTAACTAGGCACATGTCCAAAAGTGTCGGCAAAGGTTTCCGCACTTGTCAGGGCGCCGCCATTTGCAGCTGTTGCGGCAATGCTGCGGGAATCCATGAGGGCCACTGCCGACATCTGCCCCTGACCGGGCTTGCTCCCTTCCCGGTTCGGGAAGTTGCGCGTATTGTGACGGATGGAAAACCCATTGTTGTTTGGCGTGTCGCCTGCGCCAAAGCAAGGCCCGCAGAAAGCCGTCTTGATTACGGCACCGGACGCCATGAGGTCCGTGAGGAATCCTTTTTTGGCAAGGTCCATATAGACCGGCATGGACGAAGGATAGATATTGAGGGTAAATTCCCCAGCACCGATGCTCTTGCCACGCAGAAGGTTGGCCGCTTCTACAACGTTTGTGTAGTTACCGCCGGCGCAGCCGCCAATGACGCCCTGCTGGACCATGAACTTTCCGTCCTTGACTTTATCGGTCAAGGTATATTGGGCACGGCCTTGGGCTACTTTTTCGGCCTTTTTTTCCGTCTCACGAAGGATATCCATCAGATTGGCATTCAGTTCATCAATTTCGTAAGCATTCGACGGATGGAATGGAAGGGCAATCATCGGCTTGATGGTAGAAAGATCAACATAGACGCAGCCATCATAGTATGCCACATCTGCAGGATTCAGTTCCTTATAATCACTTTCGCGGCCGTGTTCCTTGAGAAAGTCCTTCGTATCGCTGTCTGTTCTCCAAATGGAAGACAGGCACGTCGTTTCCGTCGTCATGACGTCAACACCATTGCGATAGTCCGTTGTCATGGAAGAAACGCCCGGTCCGACAAATTCCATGATCTTATTTTTCACATAGCCCTTTTCATAGACGGCACGGCAAATAGCAAGGGCAATATCATGCGGTCCAACCCAAGGAGCCGGTTTCCCCGTCAAGTAGATGGCGACAACACCGGGATAAGGGTTATCCCAGGTATCCCCCAAGATCTGTTTATCAAGCTCCCCGCCGCCTTCACCAACTGCAATGGTCCCGAGAGCACCATAACGGGTATGACTGTCACTGCCAAGGATCATCTTGCCGCAACCAGCGTACATTTCTCGCATATACTGATGGATGACCGCGAAATGGGGAGGGACGAAGATACCGCCATATTTCTTGGCTGCCGAAAGACCAAACATGTGGTCATCTTCATTGATAGTCCCACCGACAGCACAGAGGGAATTGTGACAGCACGTGAGGATATAAGGCATGGGAAAATGGTCCATACCAGAAGCGCGGGCGGTTTGGATAATGCCAACATAGGTAATATCGTGGCTCGTCAGGGCATCAAATTTGATGTTCAGCTGCTCCATATTCGCGCTTTTATTGTGTTCCTTCAAGATACCATAGGCAATCGTGCCTTTTTTGGCTTCTTCTGCTGTTACTTCGCGGCCAAGACGGCTTTTCAGCGTCCCTGCCTGTTCTTCCGGAACAAGTTCCGTACCATTCAGCAAATAGGCACCCTTATCAAACAACTTGATCATGATAACTCTCCTCTCTTTGTTACCTGGCTCTTTTGGGTTATTCTTGCACCTCCATCTTATGGAGGGTTTCTACAACATATTCAGCAAATTCTTCTGCTGTCGCCCCGTCTTTATCCGTCGTAATGACGGCCTTGCGTTCCACTTTGGTACAAAAATCAAGGGCTTTAAAAAGACGGTCCCGTTTTTCAGGGTAACCAATGAATGCCATCATTTCCCCCATCGCCCGAATCAGGCTGGAAGGATCGGCATACTGGGCACGATTGTGCTCAACAAGATAGACCCCCACCCCATGGATGGCTTCAAACATGGCATACTGATCGCCAATATTGGAAGAGCTGGCCGTTCCAAGGCCTCCTTGGTATTCGGCAGCAATATCAGTGAGGATGTCGCCGTATAGGTTGGGCAGCACAAAGACCTGCATACCAGCATTGAATTCCGGGTCCATCAATTTAGCAGACAGGGAATCAATCAGTTCTTCCCGCACATGGATGCCGGGATATTCTTTTTCCATAGCATGGGCCACCTTCAGGAAATTTCCGTCGACGAGTTTGACAATATTGGCTTTTGTTGCCACCGTAATGTTGGTCTTCCCACTACTTTTAGCGTACTCAAATGCATTTCGGAACAGCCGTTCGGCTCCTGGCTTGGAAAGGATCTTGAAGTCAATGGCAAGGTCATCGCCGACGCAAATCCCTTTGTTGCCCCAAATGTATTCGCCTTCAATATTTTCTCTGAAAAAGGTCCAATCTATGCCCTTTTCAGGAATTCGAATGGGACGGACCGCTGCATAAAGCTGCAGCTGGCGGCGCAGCAAACTGTTGGCACTCAGGAGATTGGGCCACCTGTCGCCCGCACGGGGAGTCACGAAAGGTCCCTTTACAAGGATGTCACAGGCCTTGCAGGCCTCAAGAACGGCAGGCGGCAGACTCTTATTCTGACGGGCCCGTTCCTCAATGGTCATTCCTTTAATTGGAACAAATTCCACGCGTTGATCTGCGATTTCCTTTTTCAGCAATTTCCGTGCCACCAAAAGGGCTGCTTTCATGATATAGGGACCAATGCCGTCGCCGGGCATAATGCCCACCTTTACGTGGGATAAATGGAGAAAATCCTTACGGGGCGGCTCTTTCCTAATCCCTTCGATGCGGTCAAGATCCTCTTCAATGAGTTTCCCAAAAGCTTGCTTAGCGCGTTCAATCATTTCTTCACGGTTCATGCTGGTCTCTCCTTTTTGGTTCCATAACGGCCACGCGGCCTTTTGGTTCCATTGTAGGAAATCCCAAGCAATAAGGCCAATACTTATCCTCCCATAAGGATTATACGAAATTTTCTATGTATTTTACCAATTCGGATTTGCGATTCATATCCATCAGAATTTCTAATTGATATTTTTAATTTTATATATAATTTACAAATCTTTCCCTTATTTAAAGGAACAGACCGCCGAGGAAGAATACATGAAACGCCGCCATCACAACATTGATACTCACATTTGCCACGGATAAGAGAAAAAGCGTCTTGAACATAGTGTTCATTTCCTCTGTCGTCGTTGGTTTGGAAGCAGAATAACTTGACATGATGATGGCACCGCCCGTCGATAATGGGCTGATGGCTGCAGCAAAACTGGTCGCCGTAATGGCAGAGATAAGTTCTACATAGTTTGTCTGTCCGGCAAACGTCCGAGCAATCTCGTCAGCGATTGGAAACAGCGTCGGCATGACAACACCCGTCGTAGAGCTGACCCAGGATAGAATCCCGCTTGATGCGGCAATGATGGGTACCGCCGTCTGGGCCGTCATATGGCTAGCAAGAAAGTCAGATACCAGCTTTATTCCACCAAGCTTTGTCAGGACATTCACAAGGACGCCCACACCGCAGATCATCATCAAAGTGCCCCAGGGAATTTGACGAATAGCCGTTTTTTCATCGGCACAATGCAGTATGATCAGGACAGAAGCTGCCGCAAAGGCAAAAAGTCCCGTATCAAACTTAAAACCAATACAAAAAATAACCATAGCCACAATCGAAGCCATCGTAATTTTCTGATTGCGATTAAAGGCGGGAATTTCAGAGAGCTTCAGTGGATTTTCCGAGTTGACGCGCCACCCCTTGTAGCCGATATAGACAACAAGCGTAAAGACAAAGCCGGACAGTAACGTAGATAGGAAGAGATGCGTCCCAAAGCCTTGGTAACCCAGCGGCTCAGAAAGATTCTTGGCAAGGATGCCTGTCAAGGAAAGAACAGAGGCACAGCCCGCATTGGCTCCCAGTTTTGCATAAAGGGCCGTTGCCATGGGATTGATCTTGAGTTCGAAGGCAAGATAGACGGCAAAGGTCGTCATCAAGATTCCAGCAGCAATATGTCCAGGACCAATGGCTGAAATGAAAGCAGAAAGCACAAACATCAAGATGGGAATCAAGTAGGTCCGCTTCCCTACAAGAGCGACGACCTTCTTGGAAAAAAGATTGAGCGTCCCATTGGCAGAGGCCATCCCAAACAGAAAGGTAACCCCAACCAAGGTCACAAACATGGAACTTGAAAAACCTGCAGCAATCTGCTTGGCACTCATCTGTCCATAGGAACCGAGCAGAAAAGCGGCGCCAATGGAAAAGAAGCCTATATTGACTTTTTTGATAAACCCAATGGCAACGACAACGGCAAGAACAATCAATGAAATCAGGGATAGATCCATCATGATGCCTCCTTACGAGCAGTGGATTCAGTAGGAAATAGGGGCTACGCCTTTCATCAATAGACGGGCCGTTCGATACCCATACGTTTCTTTAATGAAAGGAATCGACTGGCCCTTTTCGGTTTCAACGCCGCAAACAAGCGTGCCGGAACCATGACCAATCCTGATTTCAGGAAGCTTACCGCAGGGGGAAAGAATGCTATGGACAAGGGTCCCTGGAATTGCGGCGGCAGCTGCCGTACACATCGCGCCTGTCATGGCATAACTGGGATGGGCCTTTTGCATGCTCATCATGCGTCCCAAAAGGTCAATCTCGGATGCCTTGATTTCTGTGCCCTGAGCCGTCGTGTAAAAAGTCGGTGGTGCAACAATGGTCATCTTCGGAATTCCCGGTGTTTCCCAAGCAGCCTTTTCCCAATGATCGGTCAGCCCCAATAGGACAGCTGCCTTTCCTCGGATACATTCCAAGAGTCGGAGCAGGGCTTCGTCTTTATTGATTTCTTCCGGCTGTTCCGTTCCATTCATCTTTATGGAATCAGCTGTTACAAAAACCAAGGGATTTGCTGCGTCGACAATGGAAACGGGCAGGCGGCCAAAATCGGGGATCTCAAGTTCATCCACCCCATTTCCCGTTGGCAGGATGCCTTTACCAAGGGTACCGCTGGGATCAAGGAATCTAAGCTTGATGGGAGCGGCCGTACCGGGCACGCCAGCAATAGTATAGTCTCCGTCATAACACACCTGGCCATCTGCTGTATTGACCGTTTCAACAATGATTTTCCGGGTATTCGTATTAAAGATCCTGACGGTTGTTTCTTCTCCGACAGCTGGGACGAGACCTTCTTCAATCGCAAAGGGACCGACACCGGATGATATATTACCGCAGTTTCCTCCATAACTGACGACGGGCTTATCCACAGATACTTGGGCAAAGGTGTAATCCACATCGGCATCAGAGCGACTGGATTTTTCGATAATAGCGACCTTGCTGGTTACGGACTGGGAACCGCCAAGTCCGTCGATCTGTTTGCGGTCAGGGCTTCCCATGAGTTTCAAAAGGACGCTGTCCCAATCCTTCCTTTCAGGCGGCATATCCTTTCTTAATAGATAAGCTCCTTTACTCGTTCCCCCACGCATCAACGTGACAGGAAGTTTGATCTTTGTTGTCATCATGAACCCTCCTTATTAGATAGGTAACAGTCATCGTTATTTTCTGAAAACATCATAACAAGAAAAACCTCATAATTTAAATTCATAAAAATTATTTTTAACATGGTAAAAGCGAATGGTTTTATTGGTGGGAGCATGAAAAAGTGCCGCTTTGCCATGCTTTTTTCCAGTGGACTAATGGTATAGATGGTGCTTCGGTTCATGTCATACGTTCATAAAAAAAATAATAATCATGGTTTTTATGAATAGTTTGGGTTATAATTGGTTAAAGATGATTTACAATCTGGAAGAAAGGAGTACAGCCAATGGATTTTCGAGATCTGACCTATCTTCTGGCCATTGCGCGCCAGCAAAATATCACGCGGGCGGCAGAATCCCTCTACCTTAGCCAGCCCACCCTCTCCAAGTTCTTAAAAGGCCTTGAAGGAGAACTTGGACTTCCTTTGTTTGAGAGATTGGGTAATAAATATATCCCAACCTATGCCGGTGAACAGTACATAAAAAAAGCCAAGGAAATCCTGGCCCTCAAAAAAGAACTCGATCAGCAGATGGGCGATATCATAAAAAACAATGAAGGCTATTTAAAGATTGGCTTCCCCGCAATGCGGGGTACGTATATGCTTCCCTGCACGCTGCCTATTTTTCATGATAAGTATCCCAATGTAAGGATTGACCTTCACGAAGCAAATTCCGAATCCCTCATCCAAATGATTATTGAAGGGGACATTGACCTGGCTTTTTTCAATTTTGTAGAGGCCAATCCCGCTCTCGCCTACACCGTCATCAGTCATGAAGAACTGGTGCTTGTCATGAGTGCCCAGCATCCCTTTACGCGCTATGGAAGGAAACGGCCGGGCTGTAAATATCCTTATATGGACCTTCATTTCCTAAAAGACCAAGATTTCATCCTTCAAAACCGGACGCAGCACACACGGCTGATTGTGGATAGGATCTTTCATAAACGCCACATTGAACCCCACATTATCCTTGAAACAAGCAATATCCAAGCAGAAGCCGAGCTGGCAGCACGGAATTACGGCTTTACCTTCATTACGGAAACCCATTTGAAGTATATTCCCAACCGCGACCAATTAGCCTTGTTTTCAATCGGATCTCCTAAGACAACCGTTGATTTTGTAGCAACGTATCGAAAAAATTCCTACCTCCCTTTCCACGCCAAGGAATACATCAAGGTGGTCAAGGAGTTCACCTGATACGTCTCACGCATCCAAAACGCCCACATAGAAACAACACTGCCTGTCAAATCTCTTTTCTCACAACGGTTGGTCTTATAACGAAAATAACAATCAAATGCCCCCAGCCACGTGATTGGCAAGGGGCATTTGATTAAGTTACAGGAAGGAGCGGCTCATAAATATAAAACTCCCTGCCGCCATCGCAGCAGGGAGTTTCGGGTCGTATCGCTTAGATCTTGTTCTTGCAGTCGCCCGTTTCCATGTATTCCTTCAGGTTTTCATAGGTCGTTTCAACCATGTTCTTGACAGCTTCGTCAGTGAAGGAACCCAGATGCGGGGAAAGCAGGACTTTCGGGTACAGGTCGATGAGTTTTTGGAATATAGCATTCGGGGCCTTACCGCCTTCAAAGTCCTTACCGAACAGATCGGCTTCGCCGTCCAGCGTATCAGCAGCAAAACCACCGAGCTTACCGCTTTCTATGGCTTCGATGACAGCTTCCGTGTCAACGAGCTGGCCGCGGGCAGCGTTAACAAGGATGGCGCCGTCTTTCATCTTGCTGATGAATTCACGGGTAACCACCTTGCCGTTTTCTTTGATGTACGGGCAGTGCAGGGAGATGACGTCGGACACTTTCAGCAGTTCGTCCATTTCAACCTGCGTAGCATAGTCATCGATGCCTTTGATCTGGAAGACATCCTGACCGACAACTTTGGCACCCATACCGTGGAAGATCTGGGCGCAGACGCGGCCGATACGGCCAAGGCCGATTACGCCAACGGTGCAGTTGCGGATTTCCTTGGAGAACATATGCTTATCAACAACGAAGTTGCCTTTGTGAGCTTCGCTCGTCGTGTATGCCAGATGTCTCAGGAGCATCATGGCATGGGTAACAGCCAGTTCGGCAATGGCGTTCGGAGAATAACCGGGAACAAATGCCATCTTGAAGCCCAGTTCCTTGGCATAGGGAATATCGATATGGTCCTTACCAACCGTTCTGGTCAGTACATACTGAACACCGAGTTTCTTGTAGATATCGAGATTCTGTTTGTTGGCAAAGCAGTTACCACGCAGGATAACAGCATCAAAACCTTTTGCCATTTCAGCCGTTTCCGGAGTATTCAGGTAATCGGGGACACATTTGATGTCATACCCAAAAGCCTTATTGCTGCTCTCAAAAATCGGTTCTTCAACGTCTCTGACGCCATAACACAAAACCTTCATGACAATACCTCCTAATTAAAGTAGCCCTTTGTTTGGGGTGATGCACAGCACCACACCCGTCTCCCCTATTCTAACATAAAAATCTGTATTTTCCTATATATTTTGTATTTTGTATACACTTTAATTTTCATAAAGGCCTAAAAATAAAGAGGGACGCCGCATGCGCCCCCCCTCTTTCATTATTTTTCAGCTTTCCAAAGTCCATGCAGGTTGCAGTAAGCATAAGCAGCAACGACATCATCACTGGGAGCCAGTGCAAAAACCGCGACAGGATCAGCCCCTGGTTTCAGTTCCTTTCTCTGATTGCCTTCCTTGGTTTCCAGGGAAATCCATTCGATATAGTGTTCATCAAGCATGGGATGGGTAACGGAACCAACCTTGACCGTCACGAGGTTTTCCTTGACTTCAATGACGGGAACGTGTTTTTCTTGGGCTGCATCAACGGTATTCGGAACGATTTCCTGCATCTTTTCGCCGCAGCAAATGACAGGGACACCCGTTTCCTTTACAACAGCGATGATTTTACCACAATGACTGCATCTGTAGAATTTTTGTTCCATTTTCTCGTCCTCCTTTGATTTTCACGCACAAAATACGTGGCCTCCTTGAATGTTTGGACAATCGTTGTCCTACTTCAAGTATATCATATCAAAGGGCTCCTGTACGAAAAAAGTTGTGAAAATTATGTTTCCGTATCCCTTAGCGATTACGAGACTTGAGGGCCCGGTCAATTTCTCGTTTGGCCGACCGGTCCGCCATATCGCGCCGCTTGTCATAAAGTTTTTTACCAGTTGCAAGGGCCAGTTTTACTTTCACAAGGCCATGGGAAAAATAAAGGGTCAGAGGAACCAAGGTAAAGCCTTTTTCCTTGGTCTTACCTATGAGTTTTGCAATTTCCCGTTTATGCATGAGCAGCTTGCGGTCACGCCGCGGCTCATGGTTGAAGATATTGCCATGGTCATATTCACTGATGTGAAGGTTGTATAAATATAGTTCCCCTGATTTGGTAATGGCAGCATAACTGTCCTTCAGGTTGGCCTTACCAGCACGGAGGGACTTGACTTCTGTGCCGGTAAGCACGACGCCTGTTTCAAAGGTTTCATGAATGGCGTAGTCATGGCGGGCTTTTCTATTTTCTGCGATGATTTTGACGTTTGTTTTTTCCATGCTGACTTCCCTTCTGACGTGTACCGCCTCTTTTTTGGGTCTGTGAGGCCAGTTTATTGCGGCCGCCTTTCTTTACGGTCTGTTTTTTAGGCGTCCTTTTCTTATCTGACGGAACGGTTTCCTTTCGAGCTGTGACAAAAGTTTCGAATTCGGGAAGGATAAAATCAATCTTGCGTTCTTCCACACTGACATGGAAGACCTTGATCCTTACAGGGCTGCCAAGGCGGTAGCTCTTTCCGCCATGCTCCCCGACAAGGGCAAAATGTTCCTCATCATAACGATAATAATCGTCAAGGAGACTCGAGATATGGACAAGGCCTTCAATACCGTTTTCGAGCTGGACAAACATGCCAAAGCTTGTGACGCCGGAAATCGTTCCATCAAATTCCTGTCCTACATAGGGCAGCATATACTCCGTCATCTTGAGTTCATCCGTTTCCCGTTCTGCCTCAATGGCAAGGCGTTCCCGTGTCGAGGCATGGCTTGCCATGAGGGAAAGCTTATCGTTCAAGTTTTCCTTTTCCTTCTTGGAAAGTTTCTGCCCCGTCCGCTGCTCCTTGAGGAGACGATGGACCAACAGATCTGGATAGCGCCGGATGGGAGAGGTAAAATGCGTGTAGTCCTTGGCAGCAAGGCCAAAGTGGCCCACATTTTCCGTTTGGTACACAGCCTGCTTCATGCTCCGCAGGGCGAGGGTGGAAATCATGCCTTCTTCGGGTTTTCCCTTCACCTTGCGCAGGGCCATTTGAAGAACTTTAGGCCGCATCTTGCCCTCAATCTTGAGAACGGTCCCAAACTGGGCCATGATCTTTGAAAGGCTCTGCATCCGGTCCTCATCAGGCACGTCGTGGACACGGTAAATAAAGGGATAATGATGCTTAGTCATATGGGCGGCTACGGTTTCGTTGGCAGCGAGCATAAATTCCTCGATCATCATTTCCGCAATGGTTCTGTGCCGCAGATGAACGTCGATGGGCCGTTTTTTCTCATCCAGAATAACCTTCACTTCAGGAATCTCGAACTCAATCGCACCCCGTCTCACCCGTTTTTTATGGAGGATCGTGCAAAGTTCCTCCATGGTTTCCAACATAGGCACAATATCGCTGTATTTTTCCCGCAGGGCCGTGTCACGGTCCGTGAGGATTTTTGCCACATCAGGATAGTTCATGCGATGCCGGGAGGCAATCACGCTGGGCGCAATATCATAGGAAAGGACCTTCCCTGTCTTACCGGAAATAACCATTTCACAGCTCATGGTAAGACGTTCTTCCCCTTCATTGAGGCTGCAGATGCCATTTGACAAAAGGGGCGGCAGCATGGGAAGGACGCGGTCAACCAAGTAGACGCTGGTGCCTCGGGCATAGGCCTCCCGATCAAGTTCACCGCGGGGCCGCACATAGTGACTGACATCGGCAATATAGACGCCAAGGAAGTAATCCTCGCCCCGTTTTTCGGCATAAATGGCATCGTCAAGGTCCTTGGAATCGACGCCATCGACGGTGATGATTGGCCATTTGCGCCGGTCAAGACGCCCTTTAAGATCCTTTTTAGGGATGACTTGCGGGACAAGCTGGGCGGCTTCCTTGACTTCTTTGGGAAAATCAAGGGGCAGGTCCTTATCCTTGATGATGGAGATGATATCAATGCCCACATCGCCCTTTTTGCCAAGGATTTCCGTAATGGTTCCTTCTGCTTTTTGACGTCCGTTGGGCCAGACCGTAATCTTGACGACAACCTTGTCCCCGTTGCGGGCATTCAGGAAGTCCTTGCGCCTCACATAGATATCCTGTCCAATATGGCGGTTATCAGGGGTAACAAAGCCAAAATCCCCACTGCGCGTAAAAGTCCCGACAAAACGTTCATGGGCCCGCTCCAAAATACGGATGACCTTTCCCTCACGCCTTCCCCCATAGCCATGGTCACTGACCCGTGCGATTACAAGGTCCTCGTTCATCGCACCGGATAAGTGCATCGCGGGGATGAAAAGATCACCTTCCTCCGTCTTTTCAAGGGGTACAACAAACCCATACCCTTTCTGCGTGACCTGCAGGCGCCCTGTGACAAGCCCCATGGCCCGCGGCAGGCCCAAGGTATTGAAGCGGGTCTTCACAAGAAGCCCATCCTTGATCATTAGTTCAATTTCCGTCCACAAGGCTCCCAGCCCTTTTCCTTTATACCGCAGGTCGCGGCCCAGGTCATCATAGCTGACAGGATGGGTGGCATGGGATTCCATATAAGTAAGGACATCCTGCCGAATTTTTTCGTTACTCATCTTTCTCCTTCATACATCATCTTGGCATCCGCTTCCGCCGCGACAGTTCCATCAGGGCGGATAACCTCTCCCGTCATCTCAAGGAGCAGGCCTTTACGGCGCTTCACCTTAGTCACAATCTCAATGGTTTCACCAATGAGGACGGGCGAGCGGAAACGGACTTCCAGTCGGGCCGTATAGGCCACGCGGTGTTCATACAGATAGGGATAATTCCCCATGGTTTCATCAAGCAAGGTGGAAATGAGTCCGCCGTGCATCCGCCCGTCATAGCTTTGATGACAGGGTTCGGGCGTAAAGTGTGACGAGCAGCCATTTTCATCCACTTTAAAATGCATGTGAAGGCCAATGGGATTGTTCTTCCCACAGCCAAAACACATAGGATTCGTATCATTCACATTCTTCATCGCAGGGCCTCCAGAAAACGGTCAATTTTTTGATAGACAAGTCCCCGTTCCTTATAAAGGGTCAGGACATGCTTTCCTTGGGGGAGCATCTCGATCCGCTTTAGAGGAGATGCCGCATGTTCATAGATGTACTGTGCGCTTTGCGGGCGGACGGTTCGATCCGCTTCACTTTGAATAATAAGAAGCGGAGCCGTCACGCGAGGAAGGGTGCGCTTTTTGACTGTCGACAGCAAACGCAGGAATTCGCGGACACCGGAAAGGGGCATCTCGTGATAGGCCACATCATAGCGGGCCGGAGCGTCGATATGACGAGGGCGCTTGGGAATGGATCGCGTCACTTTTTCCGCAAGCCAAAGGAAATGGGAACGCCAATCGAATAGATAGATGGGCGTTGAAATGACGATGACCCCGTCAACGGGAACAGTCGAAGCGCAATCAAGGGCAAGAAGACCTCCCATACTCATCCCCACCAAAACAACCTTGCCGTACGTTTCCTTGAGGGCACTGGCGGCGGATTTCACGGATTGAGTCCATTTTTCATAGGTTACGCCGTCAAGGTCTTCCGGGTTCGTACCGTGACCATTTAAAAGAAGGCCCTGCACGGTATAGCCTTTATAATGCAGCCGTTCCCCCAGTTCACGCAGCTCCGACGGGGAACCCGTGTAGCCGTGAATGAGAAGAACCGCTGTATCATTGGTTCCAGGAAAGCGATAAGGCTCAGCGCCTTGGAGCATAGCCGTTTCCTCCTTACTTTATACACAAAAAAAGCATTACCCTTCATGAAGGCAATGCCATAACTGCACCATTTGATTAATGCCATCCCCCACCCTCACTGCAGGCGGGCAATTACAATGTTAAGGACAGCAAAAATAAGGCCAAAGACAACCGTAATGCGGCTCAGAGCCTCATCCATATCGGTCGGTTTGCCGCTGAACATGGACTCACCGCCGCCAAGCCCAGCAAAACCGGAGCTCTTACCGGACTGGAGCAGGACGGACGCAATCAGGATGACACTGACGACGATATCTACAACCATTAAAACCGTTAACACTGGTATTTCCCTCCACTCATTAGATTCTTGTATTTTAGCATAGATTGAAAGCGAGTGCAAGTAAGGACGAGGTGCCAGCGAATTTATTCCAGTCCTTATTTTTACCGTCCCTCTTTGAAAAACTTTCTTCCATTTTTTCACTTCTGCGAGGGGTATCCGCATCTTATTGGCCTTTTTCAAGAAAAAATAATTTGAGTTAACTATATTGCAAATGATTTGACAAATTATCATCACGGTGGTACATTACTCCCCGGATAGAAAAATAGGAAGTTTTGGGTAAATCTTATAGGGAGAGTGCAGACACGTTTCAGAAGGTGTGTGCCGCGAGTCGCAAAGCCGCAGGGCGGCCTTGTTTCCCGAAGGGCTCAAAGGGGAGAAATTCTTCCCTTAAGGCAGAAAATTGGAATGATGAAATGATCCTTCCGAAAAGCTGCTTCCCAAAGAAACCTGTTTTTCCATTTTGTTGTGGAATTTTTTTGCCGTGTTTCTTTGGGAACACGGCTTTTTTGTATGCTGCTTCCTATTTTTCGCATTGTCCGCCAGGATCTTGCTTATCATTTCATTTCCTTTTGAAACCTGTCCCCACACTCCACCAATCAGAAAGGAATGTGATTCATCTATGTACGTCTGTCACACAACAAAGGAACTTAGAAATGAGGTCAGCCGCGTCAAGAAAGAAAGAAAATCCATTGGTCTTGTGACCACCATGGGCGCTCTTCATGAAGGACACGCTTCCCTCATCAAGGCAGCCCGGGCAGAAAACGATTTCGTCATCGTCACCGTCTTTGTCAATCCTACACAGTTTGGACCGACGGAAGACTACGCTGCATATCCCAGGACTTTGGAAAGTGACTGCAAGATGGCGGAACGCGAAGGCGCCGACCTCGTCTTTGCGCCAGCCCCGGGCGAAATGTATCCCCACGAGGATATGACCTGGGTTGAGGTCACGGGTCCTATTACGAAGGTCCTTTGCGGAAGGACACGACCTATTCATTTTCGCGGCGTCGCTACGGTCTGTGCCAAGTTCTTTAACCTCACCCAATGTGACCGCGCCTACTACGGCCTCAAAGACGCTCAGCAGACCCAGGTCCTGCAGCGCATGGTTGAAGATCTCTTCATGAACGTCACCTTGCGCCTCATGCCCATTGTCCGCGAAAAAGACGGCCTTGCCAAAAGTTCCCGCAACGTCTACTTGAGCCCAGAAGAACATAAAGCCGCCCTTGTCCTTTCCCGCAGCCTCCGTCATGCAAAAGAAGCCTACGGAAAAGGCGAGCGGAGCAAGAAAGCCCTCGTTGACCTTGTGATGAAAGAAATCAAGGAAGAACCCATGAGCGACATCGACTACGTTGAAATGTATGGCATGCCCGGCCTCTTTGAAGTGGAAGAAACGCTCCATACGCCCGTCCTCCTTGCGGTTGCCGTCCGCTTTGGCACAACGCGCCTCATTGATAACGTCATTTTGGGGGTGGAAGCATGATCTACACCATGATGCACGGAAAGCTCCATCGCGCCACCATTACAGAAGCAAACCTGAACTACATGGGAAGCATCACCATCGATGCCGACCTGCTTGACGCCGCAGGCATCCTTCCCGGCGAACGCGTCCAGATCTGCAACAATAATAACGGCGCCCGCATTGAAACCTATACCATTGCGGGAAAACGCGGCAGCGGTGTTGTTTGCCTTAATGGTGCAGCCGCCCGTTACGCCCAGATAGGAGACATTGTCATCATCATCGCCTATACCCAAATGGACGAAAAAGAAGCCCGCTCCTTTACGCCCAAGGTCGTCATGCTCGGCGAAGGAAATCAGCCGCTAAAAAGCCGCGGGACGGAAAAAGAACGGGAGGTGGCAGACTGATGCTCGATAAGCTCATCCGTTGGTCCACACGCTACATGGCCGTCGGCGTCATGATTGCAGGTTTTTTAGGGATTCTCTTCCCAGCGGCCATGAAACCCTACGCCCGCTTTATCCCCACCCTTTTGGGAATCATCATGTTTGGCATGGGCATGAGCCTTAAGGCCGAAGACTTTCGAAATGTCTTTCGGGATCCACGCTCTGTTGCCGTCGGGGCCATCCTGCAGTTTACCATCATGCCCCTTTTGGCCTATGTCCTTGTTACGCTCTTGGCCCTGCCTCCTGAAATTGCCATTGGTGTCGTCCTTGTGGGCTGCTGCCCTGGTGGGACTGCGTCGAACGTCATCTCCTTCATCGCTCATGCCGATGTAGCCCTTTCTGTATCCATGACCATGGTAAACACTATACTGGCCCCTTTCATCACGCCCCTTCTCATCTACCTGATTGCTGGGACGTGGATTGAAATCAGCCTTTCTTCCATGATGCTTTCCATCGTCAAGATGGTGCTCCTCCCCCTCATTTTGGGCCTTGCGAGCAACTATTTCTTTCCCCGCACTGTATCCCGTTTTTCCCGCTTCATGCCCATGTTCTCTTCCTTTGTCATTATGGTGACGGTTCTTTGCGTCGTCTCCCTTTCAGGAAGGACCATTTTGGACCACGGCCTTGTGATCCTCGTTGCCGTCATTTTGCATAACCTTGGCGGCATGGCCTTGGGCCACCTTGCAGCACGCCGCTTTGGCATGACGCCGCAAAAAGTGCGTGCCATGACCATCGAAGTAGGCATGCAGAATTCCGGTCTCGCCTCAGCCCTTGCCCTCATGTACTTTACGGCAGCTGGCGGCATTGCCGGCGCCATCTTCTCCGTGTGGCATAACGTATCCGGGTCCCTCTACGCCTCCTACTGCGTCGGAAAGGACGAGGAAATGGAAGAAAGAGAAGAGACAGTCCCTCTCCATGTAAAATCCCGCTCCTAATTCCTAGGAAATCAGCTTCATCATAGACAAAAGCCCCTCTAAAACGCATGACCTGCGCTTTGGAGGGGCTTTTTGATAGGACTATGCTTTTTTATAAAGTTTTATAAAGGACGTTGAAGACTTTCAAGAGTTTTTCGTTCCGTCTTTCGGTTGCTTCCTTATCTTTCCCATTCGAGTAGTCGTAGAAGCCTTTCTTGGTCTTCACACCCAGTTCACCCTTTTCATAATGTTCCTTTAAAAGAGTGGGGATCTCATGGCTGTCATCAAGGTCCTTCATGAGGTAACTCGAGACATGGTAGAACGTGTCGATCCCGCCAAAATCCATGGTTTCGAGCGGTCCAATGCAGGCCCAGCGGAAAGCAAGTCCATATTTCATAACAGCGTCAATATCTTCAGCAGAAACAACACCTTTTTTCACCAAAGACAGGGCTTCCCGCACGACAGCCAGCTGGATGCGGTTTGCAGCAAAACCCAGGACATCCTTATTGACAATGACCGGTTTCTTTCCAATGGTGCGGGCAAGGTCCCGAACGGCCTCAGCCACGTCTTGGCAGGTTTCGTCATTTTTAATGATTTCAATAAGGAGAATAAGCGTCGGCGGATTGAACCAGTGCATCCCTAAAAAGCGTTCCCTGTGCGTCACAAATTGGGCCAGGGCATTGATGGAAAGACCTGATGTATTTGTCGCAAGGATCATGTCCGCATCGGCCATCTTGCAGAAAGATTCATAGAACCCCTCTTTAATGGCCATGTCTTCCGTCACGTTTTCAATGACAATATCGAGATGGGCGATGTCCTCCAGATTGGTCGTATAGTGGATCTTGTCGCGGCTCGTTTCACTGATGAGGGTCTTTGCACGCTCAAGCGTAGGCTTTCTATGGTTCCAAAGGGTCACATCAAAACCATAGGAAGCAAAGATATCCGCCATGGAATAGCCCATCGTACCAGCGCCGGCAATGCCGATTCGTTTGATCTCCATAATCAAGGCTCCTTTCAAGATCATCTCTTAGGTCTATCATAGCACTTTTAAGAAAAAGGCGGTAGTGAGCCGTATCTTTTTAAAGGCCCTTTATCTGTCGGAGCCGGGCGGTACACCCAAAAAGCACCGCATGGATTCTATGTTCCATGCGGTGCCGCCTGAGCCCAAAGCAGGGCTTATTTTCAATTGGTGGAGATGAGGGGAGTCTCTTAACAAAGTGGCTACGTTTCTAACTATTTATGACTAAAATGATTTTGGTGCGCACTTAGTGCGCAATTTTAGTCAATGCTGCTTTTTCCAAGCTTTTCTACTGCGACCTTGCAAGCTTTAATTTTCCCGGATTTTATAAGCTTGGCAAATCTGTAGATGAGATCCCATTCATCATCAAAAGCCCTGACCTGATGCTGTTTTCTTGTTCCTTCTGGGCTAACAGAACCTTTAGGACGCCCAGCACCTGGGCGCATTCCCCCTCTTTTTGATTGAGTCATAATTTAGCTCTTCTGATTTGTATTGCTCGTAAAACTACGTAAACAGCCGTGGGAATCTGCTACGCCATGAAGGGAGAAATGAATAAGCTATATGCGATAACAGACTACCAGAAGGCTGTCGAGAGGTGGAAACGATGGTTTAAGGCGGCCAAGGCGAGCGTGATACCGGCCTTGGTCCGGTTCGCCAAGCTAAAGGAAAAGCGAATCGATGGTCTGGCAAATCACGCCAAATGCCCTATTAACACAAGCCGATTGGAAGGGTACAACATGATTAAGGTTGCCAAACGGAATGCATATGGGTACAAGAACGACAGATACTTTTTTACCTTGATTCGGTACTTGTCTTTACCTGCGTATGATTTGGCATCCCCCAAAAATACGTGAAGAATCGTTTTAAAATGGATTTTTAGTAAAAAGATAGTTACTTTACCAAATCAGGAATTACAATGGACTATGGTCGTTATTCGATTTTGAGGATCATTTTTCCCTTTGCCAAACCATTAATGATTTCGTTATGTGCTTGAGCAGCATCCTTCAAGAGAAGCTGTTTTCCAACTTTTGCACGAACAGCGCCGCTTTGCATAAAAGCACGCAATGCAAACAGGCTTTCCCGATATTCATTGGCCGGAGCATTCCACAGAGCCATGCCTAGGATAGTAGATTCATTGGCCATGGCCAGGCGCGGATTGATTTCAATCGTGCCACGATTGCCTACGACTACGATACGGCCATATTTTGCAATCACCTTCAAATCGGTCTGCAGATTGACATTTGCCAGGAATTCAATAATGACGTCCGGGCCTTTCCCCTTGGTTAATTCCATCAATTCATCCTGATTGTCTGCTTTGAGGTGATAGATTGCATAATCAGCTCCAAAGGAACGGACGATGTCCAAGCCTTCAGGAGTCGTGCCTGTACCAATGACGATGGCACCTACAGCTTTTGCCATCTGAACAGCTAACGATCCTACACCGCCTTCAGCCCCATGGATCATTACAATTTCGCCGGCCTTGATGTGAGCACGATGGAACAAAGCGCGGTATGCAGCCATTGCCGGAATACCAAAGGATGCGCCTTCTTCAAAGGAAATGAAATCCGGCAGCTTGTGGACCGAATCAGCATCGCAAACGACTTTCTGCGCATAGGTACCAGTATTGCGTTTTGCCAACAGAGCTGCAACGAAAACGCGGTCGCCGACTTTCACATGCGTGACACCTGCACCTACTTTTTCTATTACTCCAGCGCCGTCATAGCCGGGCGTATAAGGCAGTTCCGGTTTATAGAAATTATATGTGCCTGTACGGACATAGGTTTCATTTGGATTGACGCCGCAAAATGCAAGCTTAATCAGGACTTCGTTAGCTTCCGGTACCGGGTCAGGTACATCAACATATTTCAGTACTTCCGGTCCGCCGAATTCTTTCATTACGATAGCTTTCATGACAGGTTCTTCCTTTTTATACGGGTATTTAAAAGAATCTTATTTGATTTCAGCAATGGCTTCAATTTCACAGAGATAGCCAAGCGGCAACGCTACGACAGCCACGCAGGTGCGAGCCGGATGATGAGGGAAATACTTATTATATACTGTATTGAATTCATCAAAGTATGCAATGTCTTTGAGAAAAACAGTGGTTTTCACGACATTTTTGCAGCTTGTGCCAGCCGCCTCAAGAATATTTTGGATATTTTTGCAAGCTTGTTCTGCCTGTTCCGTTACAGTATCACCGGCAGGTTGCGTACCACCAGGAAGCAGTCCGATCTGGCCTGCTGTAAATACGAGATTCCCCGTTACCATTGCCTGAGAATATGGTGCCTGCGGATCAGCGCCTTTATTTGTATAAATGCATTTCATAATAGATAGCCTCCTCTGGATATGTTAGATATCGTACAAAATACTTGATTAATGGATATTTAATTCGGCCGTGCTATAGAGCGTTACATGGCCGCTAATCTTAACTACATTACCTCCGTCACGGCAGTAAATCGTACCGGTGCGAGGCGACAGCTGATGATTGATTATCTCTTTTTTACCGAGACGCTGAGACCAGAGCGGAATCAACGAGCAGTTAGCAGAACCACAAACCGGATCTTCCGGAATACCGATATTGGGGAAGAAAGTGCGGCTGACAAATTCACTGTCACTAGCTTGAGCCGTGATGAGGACACCTAGCTTATCGGTCATATGGGCAATAGCCTGATAATCGGGCTGGAAATTTTGGACCGTATCTGTATCTTTCGCTAAAATGATGAGATCGCGTGTCTGCCAAGCAGCTTCCGGTTTGAAGCCAAGGGCATCTTCCATTTCTTTGGTCACTGCAACTTTTTGGGGATGCCAGGATGGGAATTCAATTTCATACAATCCGCCTTCGCGAACGGTAATGACAATATCATCTTGATTGGCACGCAGATGGAATTCTTTCTTACCCGGTTCCACAAAATTTGCGAGGACAAACCCTGTACCCAATGTAGCATGGCCACACAAATCTACTTCTGATGTAGGTGTGAAAAAGCGGACACGATAAATGCCATCTACTTTATGCTTTACAAAAGCCGTTTCAGAAAGTCTATTTTCTGCAGCGATATTCGTCATGGTTTCATCTGTAGGGAATTCATCTACCAGGCAAACCCCTGCCGGATTACCTTTGAATAATTCTTCAGTAAACGCATCAACAACGTAGTACTTCATATTCATCAATCCTCCTTCTACTTCGTTTGTTTCCCGATTGGGAACCTGTTTATTTGATTTATTCAAGTATACTAGAGAGTCAATATTCATTCAATATTAAAATTGTGTGCAGTACGATTTAATAAATATATTTCAATTGATTTTTGCTTTTTCATCATAATAGTTGACGCAGAATTTTCAGGCCTTCTCGTAACTCATCATACGTAGAAGGTACACAAATACCCAGTCTAGCCGCATGGACAGGCATATCTTTACCGACAGCAAATCGTTGTGAGCCATAGACATAGACGCCATGTTCCAAAGCAAGGTGCTCAAATTGCTCTCCGGACATATCTTCTGATAAAATCAACCAGCGATGGAGACATTCTTCCGTGCCACGCACATCATAGCCTTTTAAAATTTCATCAACAATCCCGTTGCGAATTTTCAACCCCTGGCGCCGTCGTTCAAGCAAGCCTTCAAATTTTTCTGAAACGATCATGCGCGATGCCAATTCCATTAATAACGCAGATGGAGATAATTGAATCGCATATAAGGCGTTGCGCAAATTCTTAAAATATTTTTTAGGAGCCTTAATATAGGCTAAACGTAAAGCTGGAATCAGCGTTTTGGATAAACTGGCAAGAAAGATGGTTTGTTCCGGAGCCATATTGGCAATAGACTGATGAATGTGTGGAGAAAGCAGACAGTTAATGCCATCTTCTATTACCAGAAGATCCAGATCTCTGGCCAGGCGTGCAATCATTTTTCGGCAGGATAGTGGCATACTATGGGTCGTTGGATTCTGATAATCCGGCATGACATACAGACCGGTGATACCTTCATTGTGGTAGGCGTACTGAATTGCTTCAGCCGTAAATTCATTATTTTCCTGCCGAATAGGAACGAGATGAATGCCAATAAGCTTGGCAGCACTTTTTAGCCCTGGATACACAGTAGGTGCTGTACCAATACGATCACCAGGCCTGAAAAGCCCCGCTAGTACAGCATACGTTGCATTTTGGTCGCCGCTGGCGAAAAGGACATGATCAGCATCAGTATGGCATCCTGCCCGATCAAGTAATTTCACGGCCGCCTCTTTATGAAACAACATAGCAGAGTGATTATATTGCAACAGTCGTCCAAAATCATCTTCTTGTATCATTTTCTCCAAGAGCGTCACGACTTCATCCTGAGGAATTGTTTCCGGTGTAAGAGAACCCATATCTATCAGATAAGGCTTTTTTTTTGCAGGTGTATCGAAAATATTAGTCACCACATCGTACGCTACATACGTGCCACTTCCAACAGTACTAGTAAGCAGGCCTTTATTGGAGCAGAGTTTAAAAGCTCGTACTACTGTACTGACATTAATATCTAAAAAATCAGCTAATTCACGTTGTGGCGGCAGTTTAGTTCCTGGCAGCAAAACACCAGTAGCAATATCATTTTCAAGTTGTCTGGCTAACGAAATATACAATGGTTGATTGGTGCGGTTCAGTTGAGGCTTCCAGGACATATAATAGTTATCAAACGAATTAATGGACATAGGTATCGGTCCCCTTTCTGTCTGTTTTTTAACGTAAATAGTGAGTAAAGTAAATCCATTTACATTATATACGCGTAATTGTTTTACATACAATTTTATAATTGAATGCAGTATATATTCATGATATCATGAAAAAAATATAAAGAAAATATCCATAAAAAGAGAGGAAGAAAAGAGTATGGGTAAAAAAATTGTAGTTATCACATCCAGTTTTCGTAAAGATGGCAATAGTACCGCTCTTGCTGAAGCATTCATTGAAGAGGCTCAAAAAAAAGGTCACTCTGTCAAACGCTTCGATGCTGCCTATCTAAATATCGGTCCTTGTCATGGATGCGATACCTGCTTCAAGACGGGTAAAGCCTGCACCTTTGACGATGATTTCAATACGGTAGCACCTTATATTGAAGAAGCAGATGCTGTCATCCTCGCGACACCGACCTATTGGTTTTCCATACCTGGCAAAGTTAAATGCCTGATTGATAAACTCTATAGCTTCTGTGTTGGCAAAAAAGAAGCCATTGCCGGTAAAAAAGCTGGCCTGCTCTGCACTTGCCGGTCTCAGAGCACAAGCGACATGGAAGGTATCATCATGCCATACCATAAGGCCATTGACTATCTCGGATGGGAAAACATAGGCGAAATCCTTATTTCCTCTATGGATAAACCTGGCGAACTACAGCAAACTGCCGGACCTGAACAAGCTCGAGCTCTGGCTGACCAACTGTAAGGATGTACACACTACACCTTTGATCCTAAAAGATGGAGCTTTTTTAATGCTTAGTTTTGAGGTTATTGTATTGATTCGTTCAGACTGCGCCAAAAAGGGAATGTGAAATAACAATCCCCAGAAATACGAGTAGGAGGGATTTCTAAATAGAGATCCCGACCTCTCACACCACCGTGCGTACCGTTCGAAGCGCGGCGGTTTCCTCGTTTTCACAAACTTATTTGTAATAGCTCGTCATGGTTATATAACCAGGGCGGGCTATTTCTTCGTTCGTAAGGAATGAGCTCAGCATAAGCGCCACTCTCCATAGTCCTTTTCGGCAACTTGCCAGTTCATGCACTTTCCATTCTGGAATTGCGTATTGGCGCATCATGCAGTACCTTGTTCGCACCTTCTTCCACTGTTTCCAGTAGATTGCCCGGATTTTCCGCCGTATCCATGTATCCACTTCCATGAGCAGCTGTTTCATGTCTATCAGCTTGAAATCATTGACCCATCCGTGGATGAACTGTTTCAGCCTGATGGGCCTTACCGCATTCGGAGTTAGTTTGTTGCGGTCTAAAATGGCCCTCACCTTCTCCTTCATCTTTGCTGCGGATTTTGCATGCACACGAAAACGAAGTTTCCCTTTCCTCCTGTAGAATCCATATCCCAGGTATTTTACCCGGCTAATGTATGGAGCCGGCGTCTTTTCCCGATTCACTTTGAGGAACCGTTTCCTTTCTATGTATCGTGTTATGCTTTCCAAGGTCCTCTCTGCACTTCTCCTGCTTTTGCACAGTATCATGCATTCGTCGGCGTAACGGACAAATTTATGTTCTCGCCGTTCCAGTTCCTCGTCCAGTTCATTAAGCATCACGTTGCTTAATAGTGGGCTTAAGGGGCCTCCCTGTACAGCGCCTGTTTCGCTTCTCTCAAATATCCCGTGGTTCATGATTCCTGCATTCAGGTATTTGTGTATCAGTGAGATGACAGCTCCGTCCTTGATGCTTCTTGACAGGACTTCTACCAATTTACTCTGGTAGACATTGCCGAAGAATTTCTCCAAATCCATGTCCACCACATAGACATATCCTGCATCTGCATAGGCCTTACACTGTTTCAGGGCGTCATGCGCTTTGCGTCCCGGCCGGAAGCCGAAACTGCTGTCTGAGAACTGCGGTTCATATACCAGCGTCAGCTCTTGCGTAATCGCCTGCTGTATCACCGGTCCACAACCGTCGGGATTCCCAATTTACGGAATTTTCCTTTTTCTTCTTTGGGTATTTCTACCCGTCGGACGGGTTTGAATTTATACTTCCCATCCCGTATCTGCTGTAAGAGTTCCAGTCGGTGCTCTCCAAGGTACGGTAGAAGTTCATCTACACTCATCTTGTCGACACCGCCTGATCCTTTGTTGGCCTTTACCCTGTGATACGCGGCATTCAGGTTGTCTCGCCTCAGGACTTGCCCCAACAAAGTGTCCGCTCACAAGTTTGCAATGATGTCGTTGTGTTCGGCACTCCTCACAGGGATAGGCGTTCCCGCATATCCTTGCCGCTTGGCAGCTGCTTTTCGCGGGCAACCTTCTCTATGAAGTTTTCTGCTTTTAATGACCTCTTTTGACTCCCTTCACTAACTGATATTTCCTAAGATTCGGCCCTTCCTGGACGGTCTATAACCCGTCCAGTACGATGGCCTCTGCTGACTTCCTCACGATAAATCTTGTTTGGGCCACAGCTGCCATTTTCATGGCTCCGGCCCTATCCGTGAGGCCTCCCCGCGTAAGAACACACTCTTTCTCTCCACCCACCTGCCGCATCTACCCTTGGGGATTCCGAGTCATTATGGGACTTCAGTCTGTTTTACTCCCTTATCCATCCCGAATTGGCCTTATGCGGTTTCTGTTCGTCAGGTCAGAGATTTGCCTGCACCTTCCTTCAGATTCCACCTCACGGTGTCGCTTTTGGTGTTCGGCTATGACTTACTCGAACAGTCTAAGGACTTGCATCCTTAAGAGTGCCCCTATGCCGGGCGCACAAAAACACCGCATGGATTGATTCATCCATGCGGTGCCGCCTGAGCCCAAAGCAGGGCTTATTTTCAATTGGTGGAGATGAGGGGAGTCGAACCCCTGTCCGAAAGCATTGCCATGCAACTTTCTCCGAGCGCATCCAACATACTTTATTTCGGGGCATCATCGCCTATTGGCGGGCTAATCAGTCCCTATCTCGATGGATTTCCCACGCGACCTCCGAGAATTGGCCCTGTGGTATCCTGCAAGTGTCGTTCACTTTCCTTCAGCAGGAATGAAGAAAAGGAACGTTAGCAATTAAGCTGCTAAAGCGTAAGAATCTTCTGCGTTTATAACGCGTTTCCACCGTTTTATGGGGTTGATGGAATCCCAGCTCGCTTATCACACAACATCTACCCCCGTCGAAACCAGTACATCCCCAGGGTTTATATGAACTTCATCATAGCACATCCATCGCCAAAAAGCAATGAAAGTAAAATGAGTTACACTGAGCCGAGAATGACTGCATGATTATCAGAAATCTTTTCATTAATATTAATAATTTTCATGATTTTTATTTATTTTCTTCATTTATTGTATAAAATAGCGTTATGTCTTTTCCTATTATAGCTGTAGGAATATAATAGACTTACTTATTTTTAAGGAGCGTGTTATGATGAGCACAAAAACAAAAACAGCACCCCTCAGCAGTTACCGGGATCCGATCATTCTAATTACAGGATGCGTGATTGGGGCTATATTGGGCCTTGTTTTTGGGGACAAGGTCTCTTTTCTCAAACCGATTGGACAGATTTTCCTCAATCTCCTCTTCTGCCTGATTGTTCCCCTTATTTTCTTTTCCATTGCGGGCTCCATTGCTAATACGAAGGATACGGGCAAGGTCGGCAAGATGATTGGACTAACGCTCCTTATTTTTGTAACGACGGCCATCCTTTCTGCCATCTTGATCCTTGTCGTGACCCATTTTACAGGGGTTCCGACAAATTTTACGGCCGTGACCAAAAATGCAGCGGCAGCAAAGCCCATCAGCGTCAGTGACCAGATTGTCGGGACCCTCACGGTCGGCGACCTGCCGCTTCTCATTTCCCGCTACCACGTCCTGCCCCTCATCATCATGACCATATTCTTTGGCATCTGCGTCTCCCGTCTTGGCGACGAAGCAAAGCCGATTATCGACTGGATGAACGCCATGACCAAGGTCTGCTATAAAATGGTGGCCTATCTCATGAAGCTTGCGCCCCTTGGCCTTGGTGCCTACTTTGCGGACCTCACCGGAACCTATGGTATTGAGCTCCTAAAAACCTATGGCAATGCCATGCTCGTCTTTTATTCCGTCGTTTTCCTTTATTTTTTCCTTTTCCTTGGTTTTTATGCTTTCCTAGCCGCAGGTCCCTGGGGCGTACGGAATTTCTTTAAGGTCATTCTCGCTCCGGCCCTGACGGCCCTTGGGACACGTTCGTCAGCAGCAACGATTCCGCTTCAGATGGAAGCCTGTGATAAACTGGGCGTACCGCGTGACATCTCAAGTGTTGTCATTGCCATGGGCGCAACTTGCCATATGGATGGAGCCTGCATCGCCATGGTCTATGCCGAAGTGCTGGCAACGACGATGTTTGGGGTTCCCCTCGAAGGCTTTGCCTTCCTTCTTGCCATTTTTGTAGGTGTAACCTCTTCTGTTGCAACAAGCAGTGTTCCAGGCGGCGGAGCGGCCGGCGAAACCATGATTGTTTCTGTTTTCAGCCTTCCCGAAGCGGCTTTTCCCATCCTGCTCATGATTGTGGAACTCTTTGATCCAGGCTGCACACTTCTCAATTCCTGCGGCGACACCGTCGTTTCCATGCTCATTACGCGCATTTTCCACGGGAAAGACTGGTATAAACAAAACTTGAACCCAAATCAGGAGGCCATAGAATGAAAATCAATGCCCAATATGTCCTGCAGGAACCGCCTTACGGAGATGCCACTCAGCCAGATTCACAGGACTTCATCCTTGAGGTTGCAGGCGACCGCCTGTTAGGCGAAGCGTACCTTCCCAGCGGCCTTTATGATGCGCCCCATCCAGCCGTTATTGTCTGCCACGGCATTCCCGGCACCAATAACAACGACGACCTATGCCAAAGCCTGCGCCGAATGGGCTGCGTCGTCATCAGGCTCTATCACCGTGGAGCCTGGGGCAGTGCCGGCACCTACTCGTTTTCTCACTGTCTAGAAGATACGGAAGCGGTCCTTTCCTATCTTGCCACAGGCGGCACGGACCGCTATGCCATTGACCCATTGCGTGTCTTTCTCCTTGGACACTCCAACGGGGGCAACACGGTTATCAACGTTGCAAAGCGCCATCCAGAACTGCGCGGCGTCATCGCCTACTGCCCCTTTGATCACAAGGGGGCGGAAACCCTTCTCGGAAAAGAAGGCCTTGCCTCCATGCTCACAGAAGCGGCCACAGTCCTTCATATCGAAAGCCCCGAAGCGTTAGTCAATGACAGTGAAACGCACCGCGACGAATGGGCCTTCCCTCTTGCTGCCTACCCTTTGAAGGATCAGAACATCCTTATCATCGGCGGTGAAAAAGATACGACAGCCCCACCCCAATACATGATCGATCCCTTCTGGAACCTTCTTACAGACCAGCAGTCTCAGGCTATTCACCAGCGTGTCGACCTTCTGGGCAACCATTCTCTTGATACGTGCCGACTGAAACTGATTGAAACGGTGGGGACGTTTATTGAAAGCCTTTCATAAGGTAAGTCAAGGAGCCTTTCCTTTCAAGGAAAGGCTCTTTTCTGGTTTGCTATGATATAATTGATGAAAAATAAGAAATCGATTCGATTGTTTCTATGGAGGGCTTATGGATTTTCGAGAACTGCAATACGTTGTCACGGTAGCGGACTGCCGGAACATCACCCAAGCATCCAAAGAACTTTTCATTTCCCAGCCATCCCTGAGCCATGCCTTGGCCCAAATTGAAAAGGAAGTGGGTGCCAAACTTTTTGACCGCTCCCATCAGCCGTTAACACTCACGGATGCAGGGCGGATCTACGTTAAGACGGCACGCCTCATTCTTCGCGAAAAAACGGATATGAAAAATCGCATCGCTGATCTCAAGATAGGAAGTTCCGGCGATATCATTGTCGGTATCCCATCGGGCCGGGCCGGTTATATGTTTCGCCCTGTTCTGGGGCGCCTGCGTGAAAAGTACCCGGCCTCCCAGCTCTTTTTTAAAGAAGGCGGCACGAGTGACCTCTTGGAGCTTCTACAAATGGGAAAGGTCTCCTTTATCATCGTCCCCTATTTTGATGACGAACTGCCTGTAGGAATCCACAAGGAACATATCTACGACGAAGAGATTCCTCTCATTGCCGCACCGGACTTTTTCAGCGATGCAGATTTTTGGGACAAAGGAGCGCGCCGCATTAACTTCAATAAGATTGCTAAAAAGCCCTTTATTGCCGTTAAAAAAAGACACTTCATCCGCACCATTGTGGACCGCGTCTTCCAAAAAGAAGGCATCATTCCCAATATTCTCACGGAAGTTGACAGCAGCTACGATGCCGTCCAGCTTGCAGCCTGCGGGATGGGCTACACCATTGTGCCCCAGCGCACGGTCATCATCCTCGGGGACAAACAAAATGGGACAAGTTTTTCCTACAGTGACCATCCACCCGTCTTTCCCATCCAAGCCCTTTATAAAAAAGGAACGTATCTTAATAAAGCAGAGAAATATTTGATTGAGCTGTTAAAGAAAGAGTTTGATGGGAAGGGAAAATAGCGGTCGAGCTGTCTCGAGCCTTCGGCTCTGGCTGTCTCGCGGCCATGTCCGCAGCTGTCAAGCGAAAAGAATACAAGGCTAAGGCTGCCTCCGGAAGCTGGCTAAGGATATGGAAAAGCCCTAACGCCGGCGCCAAACCGTGTCCCTGCGGGAATGGGCGCCGAATTACATTTGCCCTTAACCATGTCCCTGCGTCCTTCCACTTTGCTCCAAAACGGGCTTGGGACTCGGGCGAGTATGCCTCGCTAACGCGAGTGAGGTAACGTCACTGCGCGTCCTCATCCTCCATCAAAACGGATAAAATTCAGAGGTAACATGTGTTTGGAAATTTCCCCGTTTCGGTTCCCCGCTTTGGCAAGGCGAAAGATCCGACGGTGACGGTTCGATGCTGGTGCATCGAACCTAAAGAATAAATAAAAAAGAAGGCCTTTCCCCGAATCAAGACACCAATTCGGAATAAGACTTTTTGTTTTGAGCACTAGCTGAAGTCAGATTCTCATTCATTACTGAGTTTAGAAATGAATGTAATCTTCACAGAGACTCGCCTTATGGTCTTTTGTCTTAGAAACGGCGAATGCCGTTCCACCTGATCAAGACGATTTTAAAAAGGTTCGTCATACTTTTCCTTCCTGTCTTTTTTCCATTGACCTTTTTCGAATATGGCTCCAGATTGGCCCAGATGCTGAAAAAACACAAAACAGCCAGACGACGTCGTACATTGATTGTCCGTACTTCTGGGAAGCCTGCCGTGTTTGACGACGCAGATGGACCGAGATGGACTGTAAGTGAATGAAGTTTCCTACATCATCCGAAAAAAATCCAAATTGCCATCTCATAAATCTTGAACAAGGCAACGAAGTCACCTCGTGCAGAAAATCGGAGTAATTTTTGCTCCGAGTAAAGATGAAAAAGGGGGCGGTTGTCTCCTTGCGAGCGGGAGCAAGGAATATTTTTGATAGTTCAAAACCGCTACTGGCAAGATTCCGTCGCGGCGATTCAGCCTCGCACGTGCGCGTTGAGTTGATTACTGTGAATAAGCGTCTCTCAGTAGTACAGTATTAGGGAGCTCCCATCTTCACGCGGTTGTATCCTGCCATTTTCGCAATTTTGATGATTAAACCGGCAGACGCCCCCCTTAGCGTGGCAGCCTGACAGCCTTTATCCTATCCCCCAACGTGAGACGGTCGGTCCATTGTGCGATAGGTCATAAGCCTCTTGCCTCAGAATAATCTTTTCTAAAGCAAGGGGCTCACGTCCTACATCAAATCAGCCCGACTATTGGGTCGTCCCCTATTTTTCTCGAATCAGGTAGCTCGCCAAACTCGCCACTAGGCAAAGTATAATGTCAATCAGCCAAATGAGCGTGTAATTGCCAAAAAGCTGATAGGAAAGGCCACCCAAATAAGCACTTAGGAACCCACCGATCTGATGGGCAAAAAAGAGCAAGCCCATGAGGGTTGCCACTTGATGAAGCGGAAAATGGCCGCTCAAGATGCCCGATGTGGGCGATACCGTGGCATCTCCGGTAAGGCCAAGACCCGTTGCAAAAAGGATGGCCGTTGTCATCGTTTTGGGCAGGACAAAAAGGTAGAATAGCACCCACAGGGCACGGAATCCATAGTAGAAGGAAAGGAGCCCACCTTTTCTCAGACGGGAACTGGCATACCCAGATAGCAGGGCGCCCGCAATGGTCGCAATGCCATAAAATGAAAAGGCCCAGCTTGCTTCCATCTTAGGAATCCCATAGGAGACGAATTGGGAAAAGAGATGAGATTCAATGATGACCATGTGGAACCCACACGTTGAAAACCCGGCGAGGAGGAGCTGGTACGTCCGTTCCCCCAAGGCCGACTGGATTTCCCCAAGGCCCAGTCGGGGAACATCCGTCCCGCCCTTTATCGTACTGTCCTTTTTGGTCAGATAGCGGATACAAGGAATGAGGAGCACCATAATAAGAGCAAGTCGGGGCATGGTCGACGGTACGCCGCCGTGTTGGAGAGAAAAGTTAAGGAGCGGGGCCAGAAAGAAATTGACCATACCGGCTGATGCGTTAAGGAGTCCCGCAAGAAAAAGAGAGCGCTCCTGTCCGACAAAAGAGATGGCAGACGACAGGACAAGGCCAAACGCAATGGCTCCCGTTCCAAGCCCCATGAGGACGCCGAGGGTCACGATGAGCATCCCATAGCTGGTACATAGTTTGATACCGAGGACGGAAAGGACCATGAAAAAAACACCTGACGTCAGGACGAATCGATTGGACCATCGTGCCGCTAAGAGCCCAAATAAAGGCTGGGACGCGCCAAAGACAATCTGCATGACGGCAATGGAAAAACTGACCTCTTCATAGGAAAGGCCTGTCATATCCGCAATGGGTTCTAGCAGAATGCCAATACTTGCCCGTAGCCCTGCCCCCAGGCCATAGATGAGGCAGGCAATAAGTCCTAAAAAGAGGGCACTGCGCAAAGAAGTGTTTCCTTGTTTCATTTATTTTACCTCCAAGGGAAAGACCAGTTCCCCAATGGAATAAAGAGCGGCTTTACCGGCAAGTTCCACCCGGCTGCCCCTTATTTTGGTATAAAGGACGCCGGTCCGTTCCGATGCCTGAAAGGCCTTGATGTCATCCTTTCCTAAAATGGCGGACCAAAGAGGAACGAGATGACAGTGCCCGGACCCACAGACCGGATCTTCTGGCACACTGAGTTTTGGCGCAAAACTACGGCTTACACAGTCATAGTCCTTCCCGCGGGCCGTAATGTGAAGGAGCAATCCGTTTAGGTCAAGGGCTTGCTGTTGATTGATTTTTGCGTTCCTGACCGCGACTTCATCTGAAAGGATACAGACAAGGTCCCGTCCCATATAGGCACGTTCTGGACGCACACCGATGGCATCTGCCATGGCATCTGTGACAGGGACAGGCATGAGGGAATAGCTAGGAAAATCCATACAAATGAGATCCCCGTCGCGGCGCACAGTGAGGGGTCCGCCCAAAGTCTTAAAGCAAATTTTCTCCGCGTCCTTCTGATAAAAATGGAATATGACATAGGCCGCAGCAAGGGTGGCATGACCGCAGAGGTCGATTTCCCCGCCTGGCGTAAACCAGCGCAGATGGTATGCGCCTCCTTCCTGTACGGCAAAAGCCGTTTCGGAAAACCGGTTTTCCATGGCAATTTTCATCATGATGCCCTCTGGAATCCACGCATCCAAGATACAGACAGCAGCAGGATTTCCTTTAAAGACGGTATCCGTAAAGGCATCGACAATATATTGTTTCATTGTAACGTCCTCCGTTTCTAAAGGAAGGATATCACGGTGACGAGAATTAGTAAAACGACTTTATCTAATGTTTAAATTAGAAATAGTGATGTATAATAAAGACAGCAAAATGAAAGGTGGTGCCTTTAATGCAGCGTTTCAAAGCCCTTCGGACCGTCCTGCGGCTAGGGAGTTTTACAAAAGCCGCCCACGCATTGGGCTATACCCAATCCTCCATCAGTCAAATGATGGCCTCTCTTGAAGAGGAACTGTCCTTTAAGCTCCTGATCCGTTCCAGAAATGGCATTACCCTTACCCAAGAAGGGCAGCAACTCTACCCCTTTTTGGAACAGGTCCTCCATAGTTACGAAGCCATGGAAGAAAAGGCCCGTGAAATCAGGGGACTTGAAACGGGAGTGATTCGTGTAGGGACCATCTCAAGTATCACCTGCCGCTGGATGCCGCCTCTCATCAAAGGATTCAAAGCCCGCTACCCCAATGTGAAGTTTACCTTTCAGCAAGGCGATTACAGGCTCATTCCCGAATGGATCGAGTTGGGCATCATCGACTTTGGCTTTGTCTCCCCTGACTCCTGTCCCCACTTAATGACCATTCCCGTTAAGGACGGAGAACTTCTAGCGGTGCTCCCCCGTCGCCACCGCTGGGCAAAGGAAAAAGCGATTCCCTTGGAGGGCCTCCTTTCGGACCCCTTTATCCTTCTTGAAGAAGGAAACTACAGTGAACCAATGGAAGCCTTTCAAAAAAAGGGAATCAAACCCCATGTCGCCTACAGACTCCACGATGATTACGCCATCATGACCATGGTCGAAGCCGGTCTTGGTGTCAGCATCCTCGCAAAACTCATGACGGACCGAAATCCCTATGATATCGTAACTGTTCCCATAGACCCGCCCCTTTATCGACATCTTGCCATTTGTTATAAAGACTGGGATCTTTTGCCGCTGGCAAGTAAGCATTTCATCACCTATATCAAGGAGAAGGCGGATGAGTTGCCATAAGGACGTAAGACAGTCGTGCCATATACTGGGCTTACGGGCTTGATTCCAGGATTCAAGGACTCCATTTCAAGCCTCTGCCCTAAAGAAAAGCCAAAGACCCTAACCAAACCAGTCTCCTGGGTTCGGTTAAGGTCTTTTGATGATGGTGGCGCAACGATGGATGACCGCTTACTTTTTGCAAAAATAGCCATAACCGCAATAAGTGCAGGCGTCCGTTTTCACGGCAAAGTCTTCTTCTTCGCCAAGGGTTTGGAGTTTTGTAAGGAGCGCTTTAAGTTCTGCCGCTTCCCTGTCCCGGTCAGTAAGTTCCCAGGTCGAGAGATTGCGCAGAAAATGGAGCGAGGCCTGACTCACTTTCATGTGATAAAGGGCTTCGGCGGCAAGGCTATAGATGGCAAGCTGCCGCGAATAAGCTTTTCGTTCCATGCCATCAAGGGGCGGATGACCGCTCTTATAGTCGATGATTTCAAGCGTTCCATCTGGCAGATGGACGACTTTATCGATGCTGCCTTCAAAGTAGACCGACGCATTCCCTACAGTCATGAGAGGCAGTTCAAAATCGACTTCTGCATCTTGGGGAAAGTCCCCATAAGCAGCATAAAGGGGCGACGCAAGGTAGGCATCGATGAGGGGGCCCCCTTCTTTTCGGAGAACGTTCTTTTCCCCATCGCTGTATGATTCTTCAAGAAGTGCCAGTTCCTTTGCTTTTTCAGCCGGTGCCGTGCGGCAAAGTTCCAAGACTTTATGGATGTAGGTCCCCAGCGTTGCCGGCGGAATGCGGACACTCCCCGTCCCTACCACATCGGGATCAAGGCTCGGCATATGGCTCCGATACTGATAGAAGTAGCGGCGCGGGCAAAGGTCATAAGTCCCAAGGGCCGTGGCGCTAAGGATCACTTTCTGTGGAAATTCCACAGCTTTCAATTTTTCGAAGGCGCCGGCTTCAAGTTCAAGGGGCGGTGCTTCCTGGATACTAAAGGAAAGGGGTAAGGCAAGGATTTCCGACGCTTTCAGTTCCACCCATTCGACAAGGTCTTTTCCCTCACCATCATGGAAAATACGGCGCAGGCTTTCATACCAATTTTCCCGGCTCTTGACACGTCCTTTAGCCCGTTTTTCCCGTCTGACAGATTCCTTTTCTTCACTCACAGCAGCCGACAGGAAAAGATATTTTTCAGCCCGCGTCATAGCAACATAAAGCTGGCGTTTCTTTTCTTCCCACTCGAGGGCGCGATTGTCCTCGCTCAATTCTTCATAAAGGGCGGTCTTTTGCGGTCCTTCATCACCAGGAATCATAATGCCAAGACCAGCGCCGGGAAGATACTGAAGGCCGAGCCTGTCAGGAGGCGATTTATACTGTTGATCCGGTAAAAAAACAGCGGGAAATTCCAACCCTTTGGACTTGTGGATGGTCATGATCTGCACGCTTTTGGCGTCCGGTTCCAAGGCAGCGCCGCTTTCCCGAGCCTGCATCCTGCGCATCAGGTTCAATCTGTCCAAAAAGTCTTCGCTGCCGCCCCCTTCCTGCATGGCAAAGGAAGCAGCCATGGAACGCAGTTTCCACACGTTTGCCATCTTTTCTCGTCCATGAGGCATAGCAAGAAGGAGACTTTCCACATGGAGCGTCTCCATGATGGCATCAAAAAGTTCTGGCAAAGAACCCAAGCGGCTCACGTGCATGAGGACCGTGAGTTTCTTCCAAAGACTGACATGGCTCGGTTCAATAGATTGGGACAGGCTCTCCCACAGGTTCTTTTGGGGATACATGCGCAAAAGGCCAAGGATTTCTTGATCCGTGAGACCGCCGTACGGAGACCGAAGGACGCCGGCCATGGCCCAATCCACATCAGGCGAAAGAACGGCGGTCATGATGGTGATGATGTCAATGACTTCCTGCTGTTCATAAAAGCCCTTCCCATCCGTCATGGTATAGGGAATATGGGCCTCTGCAAGAGCTGCGGCATAAGGCTCAGCAAGCCGGATGGCCGGTACGAGAATGGCAATGTCCCCATACCCCAGTTCCTCATGACTTTTTACGATAGCATCAATCTTTTGTGCCACCCACTGAGCTTCGGCCCGCTGTGCGTCGGCAAATGTGCCGTCTTCTTGGTCAATGATGGCAAGAATGGGTTTTTGCGTCGCTTTCTGATGGGGCACAAGGTCCTGGGCCATGACCGCCTTTTGGGGGTCCGTCCCCAAGAGGTCACGGAAGAGACAGTTGCAGGACTCGATGATTTCTGGGGCAGAGCGGAAATTATCGGCCATGACAATGTCCGTTCCGCCAGAATGTATGATGTCATCACGGACAACACGGAAGACCGTGACATCGGCACCGCGGAATCGGTAGATGGACTGCTTGGCATCACCGACGATAAAAAGGTTCTTCCCCCGCAGCTCACTAGCTGTCGCCCCAGAAAGCAGGTAAACCAGTTCTTTTTGCTGCTCATTCGTATCCTGGAACTCGTCGACCATGATGTAGTCAAAACGATGCTGGTAGGCCCGGCAGATTTCGGGATAATTCCGCAAAAGAGAGACCGCCCGTCCTGCAAGGAAAGAGAAACTAAAAATTTCCTGACGCAGGGATTCTTCTTCGAGACGGTCCGCAAGGCGGTGCAGCAGGCCATTCCACGCTTTGGCATAAGGAATGGCCACTTCATTGCGTGCGTAACCTTGAAGTTTGATTAAGGCCTCTTTCCACTCCTTGATGAGAGGGGCCGCTTTTCCTGCTGCGCGGATAAGGTTCATAAAGGGAAGAACAGTTTCAAGATCATCTGCAACAAGGGCTTCATGGTAGATTGCCCGTGCATTTTCAAGCTCCAAGAGGGCGTCTTTCGTCTTTGAAGGTTTTAGGTCTGCCCCAAAGGCGAGCATGGCAAGGAAGGTTTCTTCCGCCCGGATCTTTGCTTCTTCCCAATCCTCTTGACGTACCACATAAGGGGAAGAAAGATCCCCCAAAGCCATGAGGTCCGGCAGGATTTCAAGAAGACCATAAAGCATGCTGCCAAGCCTCCCCGGGTGATAAAGGCCCAATAAAAGCTCCAGATCCTCATCTTCTTTTTTGAGCAGATCCCGCAGGAAGGCATCGATAACGGAAGCTTGGAATTCCTTTACTTCATATTCTTCCTTCACCGTAAACTGAGGATCCATCCCTGCTTCAACAGGATGATCGCGCAGAATCTGGGAGCAGAAGCCATCGATGGTCGTAATGGGCGCGCCATCAAGGTGGCGCAACTGTTCTTCGAAATGGGCCCGCAGTTCACCGCTCGTCTTCCCCACTTCTTCCAAGAGGGACTTACGGATGCGTTCCCGCATTTCCCGAGCCGCTTTGCGGGTAAAGGTAATGGCAAGGATCCTGTTGGCGCTTTTGTCCGGATCTTTCAAGATGGTCAGGAAACGCTCGACAAGGACCCGCGTTTTCCCAGATCCCGCACCGGCTGAGACGGAGACATTCCGGTCCAATGTGGTAATGGCAAGGGTTTGTTCTTTAGTGAAATCAGCCATTTGCATCCTCCTCAGCGCTCATCATTTCGTGGGTTTGGTTGTCCTTGATGCGGCAAATGTCACGGGCGGGGCAGTAATCCGGGCATTTTCCGTTGTACGGCTCTGCGGCAAAGTCCCCACTTCTCATGCGCCGAACAGCCGCAGCGATAACGTTTTCGGAAATCTTGAGAACGTCCTCCATATCCTTTCCTCGTACGCTCTTTGGTGCCTCTTTAGCCGCTTTGCCAACGCTCGACCACATGCCGCCCACGCGGCGTCCCGTTCGGATATCTCCATAAATAGCGCCAAAAATCTGTTGGTCAATAAGACCCAGATTGCGTTCGAGGACCTTGATGTAAAGGGGCAGCTGGACGGCTTTTCCTTCATCCATACGAGCCGTGGTCGGCCGTCCGCCCGTTTTGTAGTCCATGATGAGGTAGCCTGATTCACTTCGGTCAATGCGGTCAATCTGGCCGGAAAGATAGACTTTCTTTCCATCCACCGTAAGGTCATAAGGAGGCCAAGCCGCGCCTTTTCGGCCGAAGGCCTTTTCTACGGCACAAACCGTGACTCCAGTAGGGCTCTTTTCCTCATAGTCCACTTCCATGCGGAGCCAGCGCTTCAGCCATTCTTCATAGCTTTTTCGAATGTGGTCCGAGTAGCGGGACCGGGGAATATCCCCGTTCCGTTCCATTTCGGTATAAGCAGCTTGGTACGCCTCACTAAGTTCCTGCCACAGCATTTCCAGTTCCTTTGTAAAGAGCGCTTCCCCCAAGTGACGCCCCATGAAGCGGGAAAGGGTCAGATGGATCAGGTTTCCCACAACGTCCGGTGTAGGAAATGCCGTCTTTGCTTCTTTTACGTCAAGCTTCCACACATGAGTAAATAAGTACATAAAGGGACACGTGAGAAAACCGTCAAGCTGGGATGCGGAAAGATGGAGCGTTTCTTCCTGCGGTCCCAAATAGCCATTATAAAGGCTCTTTGGAGCAAACCGATTCTTTTCGTCCTGGGCCCGCAGCAAAATTTTCGCGTCCACATGGTCTGCCAGATAGGTGGCTTCCTTTTCGCCCAGATTTTCCGCTTCCATGAGATAGCGTACCATTTGGGGCTCGCTGTAACAGTCATGGACATCTGAATGATACGTCACAAATGGCAGGGCGTGAGGCGTGAAAAAGTGCCGCAGCCGTTCAATATAATAGCTTGCGCCGCCCTCATCGTCAGCAAACCAGGAAAGATGAACTTCCTTTTCGGCAAGGCTGACAGCCGAAGCAAAGAAAAAGCGATCCCGGGCAAGGCGCCGTGCGGACGTACCCAAGGGGATATCAAGAGCAGCAAGTTCTGTCCGTTCTTCATCGCTGTAGAGCCAGCTTTCCCGGGAAATAGCCGGAAAGAGCCCATCCCTCACGCCCAGGATATAGACATAAGGATAAGGAACGCCTTGAATATCGGAGGCTTCCATGACACGGATACCTTCTTCATGACTCGGCGTCAGCGTAATAGTCGTGCCAATGAGGGCCTCCTTCCAATAAGAAAAGATGTCCCCCAATCCGACGGAGAGGTCCTTGCTGCCGACAGCTTCAAAAAGGGCTTCGAGACGGTCAAAAAAGGCCCTGACGAAGTCTTCGGACTGAGCCATGATCTTCACTTCCGAAAGGGTCACTTTTCCCTCCTGATGGAGCCTGCCAAAGGTCCGCACAAGGTCCCATTCCGTGAGCCTTTCGTCAAGATAATCCCGCCACTGCGTACAGGTCTTTGGCGTCTGGAGCGCTTCAAAAAGAGGCTTCAGGTCCGAAACACCGGAAAGATGGGAAATGCGTTCCAAAAGGAACCCTGGCGTCTCGATATAGCTTTCCTCGACAAGGTGACCTACGGCTATCCGGTCCACATGGAAAAGTTCCTGCATGAGCGTTGTCTTCATAAGGGCTAGAAGGGGCATCGTATCATCCTTCGTTAGCGCTGCTTCCCAGAGTTTTGTAAGGAACAGGGGCAAAGGCTGACCGGCAAGGTCCGTCACATCTGCAAGGGTCGACAAGAGACCGTATTCTTCCATGTACCGGCCAAGACCCTGATAGTCATTGAGATTCCGTACAAGAAGGAGAATTTCATGGGGCGCCACGCCGCTTTTGAGCTTTTTCTTGACGTCTGTAAGGACCATCTTGATTTCGCTGTCAACGCTGGACGCTTCACCAAGATAGATGTGCTGCGCAGCCACGGCATCGCCAGTTGCTTTGGGAAACGTTTCGGCAAAATAGGCAAGGTCCTCAGGACGGCTCACTTTTTTTGGTGCAATTATCTTTTCATACCCATCTCCCAAGAGATCTTCTTCGAGTTTTCGCGTTGCTTCCGATAAATCAGGTCGCGACTCATCATAAAAAAGGCCAAAAGAGATGGAAACCCGTTTTCCCAGGGCTTTTACAAGAGCCATCTGAAGACCTGTCAGTTCGTTGAACTCACTGAAATACAATTTTTCCCATGGGAGAATCGCCCCTGGATCTTGCAGCACGTCAAGGGCCGCGTCATAGAGACCATTCAGGTCGCAAAGATGGCGTTCATTCATGAGAGCTTCATAAGCAGAAAGGATGAGGGCAATTTCCTTATCCTTTTCCCCTCCCCGCTTTTCCTCACGGTTCCAGGAAAGGACGGCGTTCTTGAAATCTTCACCCGTCACATGACACGTTTCAAGTTCTGTCAATAGCTGGACGACACTGTCACAGAACCCCTTTTTATCGGCAAGGGTCCTAAAATAAGGCAATAGTTCCTTTCCAACAAGATACTCGATGGCTTCTGATGCAATGCGGGCCTGCGTATCCCGGGAAATCAGCATCCGTTCATTTTCCCGTCCGTTTAAGCGCAGGATTTCCCGCGGCAGGGCATCGATGGTACTCGTCTTGACGACGCCATGGCGACGGACCAGGTTTCTAAAATACAGGTTTGGCACAAGAAAAAGGGCTTTTCCATAAGGGTACTGGACCGCTTCTTTCAGGAAATCTGGTCGCATGGTCTCCCCAAGGCCCGTGATCCATAAGGTTTTTTCCATGGTTCCTCCTTTGCCAAGATTCTTTTCTTTGGCTTCTTCTCCTATTATGACGGAAGCAGAACAAAAGTTCAATATAGTCCGTATCATAGGGTGAAAATTAACCCAGCAATCACCTTATCCATAAAACAAAGGACCTTTCCTCGCTAAAGGAAAAGTCCTCTATGCTGTCAGCTCCCCCGCTTTTCATCCGTGTCTTCCCCAAAGATCCTGACTTCCGGTTCAAGAAGGACGCCATACTGGCTCCTGACCTTATATTGAATGGTTTTAATGAGGCGCAGCACGTCTCGCGCGGTTGCCTCCTCACGATTGATGACAAAGCCCGTATGCTTTTTGCTCACTTGAGCGCCGCCCATGACAAGGCCGGCAAGACCTGCCTGCCGGATAAGGGGACCTGTATAATAACCGGGCGGACGTTTGAAGGTGCTGCCCGCACTGGGGTACTCCAAGGGCTGCTTTTCCTTGCGGCGTTTCGTAAAGTCCGCCATTTCCGCTTCGATTTCACAGGATGCCTGAGCCCATAGCTCCATGACCGCTTCGACGATGACGCAGCCTGGATGATCCATGAAATAGGAATGACGGTAGCTGTAGGAAAGGTCCGTAGCCTTTGCGGTTTGAAAGTCCAGGTTTTCATCAAGGAAGGTCACTTCCTTGATGACATCGCTCATTTCCCCGCCATAGGCACCGGCATTCATGAGCACGGCACCGCCAAGGATGCCGGGAATACCGATGGCAAACGTGAGGCCGCCCAGTCCATGGGCAGCCGCCAGTTGGGAAACCTGAGAAAGGGGCACGCCGCCGCCGGCGCGCAGTTCGTAACCAGTCACGAGCTGCGCGCCCCCTTCATCCAAATGAACAACAAGGCCTCGAATGCCGCCGTCACGGACGAGCATATTGGAGCCTTTCCCTAGGATAAGGTAAGGCACATCACAGTCCCGTGCCTTTTTCAAGAGGGCCTGGAGCGCTTTGGCCTCCCGCACCGTCACAAATAGATCGGCCGGTCCGCCAATAGCAAAGGTCGTATGGTCCTTCATCGGTTCCCCGATGCTGAACGAATTAGGAAAATGCACCTTTACATACGCGCAAAGACCATCAAAGTCCATCATTCGACAGCTTCCTTGATGGTATCGCTGAAAGCCTTGGACAGGTCGCCCAGCATCATCTGGAAGCGGATGTAGTTTTGGATATATTCGCTGGCAACGGGATTTAGCTGCAGCACTTCATAAAGTTTCTGCATCTTTTGTACCTGAGCTTCGTCCGGTTTCTTTCCCTGATACTGGGCCAGTTCAATTTCTGACTTCTGCTTGAGGAAGTCCTTGACCATGGATTCCGCGTCCTTATCGGCCGCGAGTTTCGGTTTGACCTCCTGCATCTTTTTGTATTCGTGGGAATCGCGGATGGCTTCGCACACCTGATTCATTTGATCATATACGTTCATGGGATTTCTCCTCCTTTTTTTGGTTATGCCTCCTATTCTAACATAGAAAAGATTGGAATGCCAATTTTCTGTGATTGTACAGAAACTCCCATGAGGAGCTAAAAAAACGCAGGCCTTCTTTGTAAAGAGAAGACCTGCTGCAATATGTATGATTATCCTTTGTATTCGTAGTGCCACCATTCCATGTCGCTGCCGTTAAATCCACTTTGCGTCATGGCATAATCGAGAAGGCCGCGCAAATAGCGCTGGAGATCCGTACCACCTGGAAAAGCCCGAAACTGAGCAGGTGACAGTTCATCAAAATCAGAGATCATCTTGATGGGGGTTCCCGTCTCAAGGTCATAGAGACTCACATCAAGGCTGCGCCCCGTATTATGGGAATAACCTTCACTTAAAGGGGGCAAAAGGCTGTCACGAGAAGGACCCAAGAGCAGCTTTGCCACAGCAAAATCTTCATAAGAACGGTAGCCTTCCCAGATAAGGAGCCCATACCCTTTAGAAGCCAGTATTTCTGCCGCCCGGCTCAAAGCTTGTGCGGCCTTACGGTTCAGTTCTGCCTTTTTGCTTGACACGATAGCTTCTCCAAATAGATTATTCGCCGTACTGTAGCGGAGGTCAAGTTTTGCCGTTGAAACAACATCGCTCACGCTTACAAGATCAAGCTTTTCTGCAGCTATTTTTGAAGGGACGGGAAAGGCCTTGGCTTTTTCCCTTGCCTGCGCCAAGGTCATGACCGGTTTGACGCGCCAAGGCCTGTCATTTTCGCCTCGCGTAAAAATTCGGCTGTAGGAATGATTGCCTATGCGCAGGCTGATTCCCAACCCTGATCCATTTCGGTCAAAACGGACGGGAGAGGACGTATCCGTATAGGGGCCCTTTTCCATCAGTGTATAGGCATCATAATGATTCTTTACCAAGGCAAAGCTGTTGCTTTTCGTAAAATCCCGATCATTTTTTTCAAGCTCATAAAGTAGTTCCAGTTCTCCTTGATGTTCCCGGACAAGGAGCACATCTCCGCCGCCGTGATAGTATCCAATCAAGGCCTCTTCATCAGGGGCCATCTCGTAGGGAGCTTCCTGAAAGGCTTCATCAGGCGGCTTGCCCGTATAGGTCATGGCAGGGTAGACATAACGGCCTGCAACAAGCTGGGATCCACCAGGGGACAGACGGACCGTACTGTCAGCTTTGACCGTAGGGCCTTCTTCCCGAAGGGTGTAGCTGTCCTTACGTTCAGGAGACAGATAAAACCAGTTCCAGCGCGTCCCATTTTCGCCGGGGAGCGCATAGCAGAGGGAAAAACCACTTTTTTGCGGCACCAAGGCAAGGGTTTCATGGGCATTTCCGAAATACCTAAGAGCAGACGGCTGGGTTGGGGTGACTGGTGCCGTGGCCTGAACAGTACCTGCTCCCCACAGCCCGATGAGGCAAAAACACAGCGTAAGGAGTTCTTTTTTCATATGGATCACTTTCCTTCCGGCTCCACTGGATCTTCATCAGGAAGAGGCACAACGGGCTCAACCACTTCTGCCACATGTTCCTTTCCCATTTTGCTTTTGACCTTGGCAGGGGGAAACGTGATCATAAAGGTCGTTCCCTTCCCCACTTCGCTCTGGACCTGGACCTTGGCTTTATGGATACGAATAATTTCCTTTGCAATGGCGAGGCCTAGGCCAGTTCCCGGGATATGGCGTGAGTGGGACTTATCCACCTTGTAAAAGCGTTCCCAGATATAGGGAAGGTCTTCCTGAGGGATCCCATACCCGTGGTCTGTCACCGTTAACACAGCGCCTCCGGTGCGGCTGGGAAGGACTTGGAAGACGATGGATGATGAATCAGGGGAATACTTCATTGCATTATCCCCCAAGATCATGACAAGCTGGAAGAGCCGGTCCCCGTTGCCCATGACCATGAGATTGTCATCAAGGTAGCGCTCGAGCCGGATATCCCGCTTTTGGGCCCGAACTTCCATCATGCTCACGACGTTTTCCGTAATCTCACCCAACGGCACAGGTTCCATTTCCTCATTTTCCTTGCGTTGGAGACGGCTGATTTCAAGAAGTTCATTGATCAGCCGTTCCAGGCGCTGGGTCTCATTATCAATGAGTTTCCTATATTTTTTTATATCATCCGGATCTGTGACCGTTCCATCGAGGATGGCCTGATTATATCCTTGGATGATAGTAATGGGCATCCGCAGTTCGTGGGAAACATTGGCTACAAAGTCGCGGCGCAGTTTTTCCATCTTATTGGTCTTAAGGACAAATTGTTCCAGGTCACGGCCCAAGGAATTCAGGGAGCGGCCCAAATCAGCCACTTCATCCTCCCCGTCTACGACAACCTTCAAGGAGTAATCGCCGGAAGCAATGGCCTTGGCGCTGTTTTTCATGTCTACAAGGGGACGCACAAGGCGCCGCGTGAGTCCTGACACAATGATGACACTGATGACGAGGGCGGCAATGCCGACAATGATCGTGTAGATATAGATATCGCGCAGGACACGGTTTAACCCATCAATGGGGGCAGCCAGCAAAATGGCCCCTGTAATTTCCTGATGTGAATCTTCCATGGGAAGCCCTACCAAGAGCACCTGTTCCTTATAGTAGGGATGAAAGAGCCGGGCATTGACACGGTTGCGTTCATAGACGCTCGAGAGAATAGATTTGACTTTATCATTGAGGGGACCGCCTTCCCGAAGCTGCTGGTCAATGGCTTCAACGGAGCTTCCCTTGCGGCGGGAGGAGGGGTCATTGGCGCCGGCACTCGGCATGTCGTGGGCTGTACGAAGATCTTTTTCCATATCCCGCATCGTTTCGGAGGCATTGATGAGGCGGTAATTGGAATCAAAGACCCAGATACGCGCGCCAATCAGTTGATCCACACTTGTAAGGTACTGGCTCAACATGGCGGACGACGCCCCTGACGCGTTGAAATAGCGGACAATGAGGGCTACTTCTCCCCCTTTTTGGTTCAGTTCCGTCTCCTTTGTACGGAAGAAATAATCCGTAATCAAATAGGAAAGTCCTACGGAAATCCCTACGATGATAATGACAATAAGGCCCATGTAGCTATACATGAGCCTCGTACTTAATGACTTTTTCACTTCTTGACCTCAAACTTATAGCCAACGCCCCAAACGGTCACGATATCCCATTTCGCATCCTTGGGAATGTCCAATTTGTGGCGAACGCGCTTGATATGCGTATCGACCGTGCGGGTATCCCCGTAATACGTATACCCCCAAATTTTTTCAAGCAGCTGATTGCGTGAAAAAACAATGCCCGGGTTTGATGCAAGGCACCACAGAAGCTCCATTTCCTTTGCCGTAAAGGTCACTTCCCGGCCAAAGGCAACGACGCGATATTCACTTAAGTTGATCATGAGATCGGGATATTCAAGGACTTGCTTGTTCTGGGATTGCAGGAACTGGCTGCTGCGACGCAGGACAGCCTTAACGCGGGCGACAACTTCGCGGGTATTGAATGGCTTTGCGATGTAATCATCGGCCCCCATCTCCAGACCCAGGATACGGTCATCATCAAAATCCTTGGCGGTCAGCATGATGATTGGCACATCAGAAATCTTACGGACCTGTTTGCAGACTTCAAAACCATCGAGGACAGGCATCATGATATCCAGAAGGATGATGTCCGGTTTCCCCGCCTGGATCTGCACCAGGGCTTCCGCCCCATCGGCCGCTTCAATCACTTTGAAGCCTTCTTTTTTAAAATAAAGGCTCAAGATCTCTCGGATCTGTGCCTCATCATCAGCAATCAGTACGGTCTGTTGTCTTTCCATAGTTATAACAACCTTCCTTAACAGAATCCTCCCTCAAAGAAAGACCCATGCAAATTGGATATACCACTTGCTCCATTATACAGCGTAAAAATCGAAAGAACAAATAAAATCTTTATGACAAAAAAAGGAAATGACTGTGAAGTGCAGGATGTCTCCTTATTTGGCCAGCGAAAAAGACGCTCATAGATTCCTAAGAAAGACGCAACCTGATGATGGGTACGGATCTAAATGAGGCGCTGGATTTCCTGCGATATTTTGTTCTAGTCTGCCCGTCTTGCGCTTTTCGGAAACGCATGATTATGGAAGAACAAGTTTCCCTTATTTTACAATGAGGGCGCTCGATTTAACAAATTCCCCTGCCATCCCTAGCGAAAGGCTCTCTTGTTATCGTGTTTTTTCCATATCCTCACCCCCTGGAAATCGTCCAGTCAAAACGATTTATGGCCCGCAAGATTGAGGTAACGCCCAATGATGCAAGCGATGGAACCAGCCATATTCCAATGGATTCACTGAAGGCGATAACAACCTCATTGAGACGGTTAAAAAATAGGCGTAGGAACACGTGATTTCGGGAGATTGAGGAACAGGTTTTCTCTCAACTTGACAAAACAAAAAACCAGCAAATGTATTGTCAGCATCCAAACGGGAATTAATCCGTGAATCAATCCATTTTTTGATAAAAACAAAACCGTACCTTGAAGCTTGAATCCATTTGCCAAAATTTTGCCACAAGAGACAAAAAGCCCGCACCCATGGAGGATGCGGGCAGATTTGTGATTATTTGCCGAAATAACGAGCCAGCAGGGCGTCGAAGGAACGGCCATGACGAGCTTCGTCTTTGCACATTTCATGAACAGTATCATGGATGGCATCGTAGCCAAGCTGTTTAGCCAAGGTAGCCAGTTCTTTCTTTCCTTTGCAGGCACCCTGTTCAGCAGCAGCTCTCATTTCGAGGTTCTTCTTGGTGCTGTCGGAAAGAACTTCGCCCAGCATTTCTGCAAACTTGGAAGCATGTTCAGCTTCTTCATGAGCAGCCTTTTCGTAATATAGACCAACTTCAGGATAGCCTTCACGGAAAGCAACGCGGCTCATTGCAAGGTACATACCAACTTCGGAGCATTCACCAGTGAAGTTTTGACGCAGGCCTTCGATGACTCTTTCATCTACGCCTTTGGCTACGCCAAGAACATGTTCATCGGCATATTCTTTTTTGCCTTCACCCATAACGGTGAACTTATCTTTCGGAGCACCGCACTGAGGGCACTTTTCAGGAGCTTCTTCCCCTTCATAAACATAACCACAGACGGAACAAATGAATTTTTTCATAGTAAAAACCTCCCCTTGAAATTGGCTTCTTCCATTTTTGGAAGAAGTATTTATTAATAATTATTTTTGCTTACATCCTTATTATAGCATCGAACTTATAAAATGCAAGCCCTTTTTACTTATTTTTTAAGAATTTTTATTTCTTCCGCCCTTCGTCCGCACCTTATAGGGACAGTCCTGTCGTTGGATCAAGACCAAGGGCAATATTCATGCTCTCCAAGGCCGCTCCGCTGGCACCTTTCCCGAGATTGTCAAACTGAGCCGATACAGTGATCCGGTCCATGTTCCCACAAATATAAAGACGCATGGAATCCTTTCCTGAAAGGGTATTTGATCCAAGCATGACTGGATTCTCCTCTTCTCCGGCTACGGAGATAAAAGGAGAAGGGCCAAAAAATTCCCGATAGCCTTGACGGATATCCTCCAGCCGCTGATGGTCCCTATTTTCGATGCCCACGGTGACCAACATGCCCGAATAATACGGTGCCACAATGGGAAGGAAGATGGGAAGCGAAGCAAGGCCCGTATACTTCTTGATCTCCGGTAAATGTTTATGGGTTTGCCCCAAGGCATAGATACGGGGGGCATCGACCTCATGATCATGCGGCCCTTCGTATTCAGCAATCATCTTTTTCCCACCGCCGGAATAACCGGTCAAGGAGGTAATGGTCAGGGTCCTACTAGGTGAGACAAGGCCCATCTGGACCAGCGGCGCGATAACGGCAATGGACCCGCTGGCGTGACAGCCGGGAACGCTGATGCGGCTGCCATTTCGGATCTTTTCCAGAAAGGAAATCCCAAGTTCCGGAAATCCATAGGCCCACCGATCATCACAGCGAAAAGCGGTCGATGTATCAATGATCTTTGTATCTACATCTTTGACGGTTTCTACCAGTTCGCGGCTTGCCGCGTCAGGAAGACAAAGAAAGGCGACATCCGCCTCAGCGACTTTTTGGGCCCGGGCAGGAAGGGATTTTCTCTCCTCTTCAGAAATTGTAAGGAGTTCAATATCTTTCCGTTCCATGAGCCGATCTTTCAGACGAAGTCCTGTGGTTCCTTGGGAACCATCAATAAATACCTTGATCATACGTTGTTTCTTCACCTCATTGATAGTTTTTTTGGGGAAGACCGACGGTTTAGTCGCTCTTCCCTGTTATTCCATTATATCATCTTTAGTTTGATAAATCGCTTTCTTTTGGGAAGAAACTGTGAAGATTCAAGAAACCGCAGAAATAAAATGGATCTGTGAAGAAATGAAGTTCTCATTTTTCACAGATCCCTGCAGGATGATAGAATCAGACCTTTTTTACGAACAAAGCCCTCATGGCATTCATGACGGCCATGATAAGGACGCCTGTATCGGCAAAAATGGCCATCCACATATTGGCCAGGCCCAACGCCCCCAAGATAAGGACAATCACCTTGATCCCGATGGCAAAATAAATATTTTGGTGGACAATGGACACGCATTTTTTAGAGATGCGAATGGCTTTCCCGATTTTCAAAGGATCATCATCCATCAAAACGACATCGGCAGCTTCGATGGCTGCATCGGACCCCATAGCCCCCATGGCAATCCCTACATCGGCTAGGGAAAGGACAGGCGCGTCATTGATGCCATCACCCACGAAAAGGACCTTTTCATTGCCATTTTTCTGCTGGGTAATCTTTTCCAGGAGTGTGACTTTATCTTCAGGTAAAAGTTCACTGTAGACACGCGAAATCCCCAGCTCCTGAGCGACCTTTTCCGCAACCTGTTTCGCATCACCAGTGAGCATAACCGTAGCGATGCCTTGTTTTTTCAGCTCGTCAATGGCCCTTATGGAATGCGGTTTCACGACATCAGCAATCAGGATGTGCCCTGCATATGTCCCATCAACGGCCATATGGACGAGAGTTCCCACTTGATGGCAGGGAAGATAGGAAATCCCCGCTTCTTCCATGAGCTTGGCATTGCCGCACAGTATGCTGCGTCCGTCAACGGTGGCCTGAATACCGCGGCCGCTCAGTTCTTTAATTTCCGTGACACGGCTGCGGTCCAGCGGTTTCCCGTAGGCTTTTTGAAGGCTTTTACTGATGGGATGGCTGGATGCATTTTCAGCAAGGGCGGCCCATTCAAGAAGGATATGGTCTTCAACAGGTGAATGATGGATGCCAACCACTTCAAAAACGCCCTTGGTCAGGGTCCCTGTCTTATCCATGACAACTGTGGCCGCCTGTGACAAGGTTTCCATATAGTTGGACCCTTTAATCAAAATGCCTTCGTGGCTTGCTCCGCCAATCCCGGCAAAGAATGTCAAAGGAACACTGAGCACCAAGGCACAGGGACAGCTGATGACAAGAAATGTCAGGCTCCGGTAAATCCAGCTTGACCACAAAGGTTCAAGGCCCATGAAGATCCGCACAAAGGGCGGAATAAGGGAAAGGGCCAAGGCACTGCAACAAACAATAGGCGTGTAATAGCGAGCGAATTTGGAGATGAAGTTTTCTGACTTAGATTTACGGCTTCCTGCATCTTCAACAAGTTCGAGGATCTTGCTGACCGTGGAATCACAGAATTCCTTTGACGTGCATATTTTAAGCACACCTTGCTGATTGATGGACCCGCTGACAACGGCCATCCCCGGTTCTACATCAAGAGGCAGGCTTTCTCCCGTAAGGGCGGCCGTATTAAGGGTAGAATGACCGCTTACGACCGTACCGTCAATCGGCACTTTTTCACCAGGCTGTACGACAATGAGGGTTCCTACGGCCACATCATCGGGATCGATGCGGATCAATTTCCCGTTTTCTTCAACATTAGCGTAATCAGGACGGATATCCATAAGTTCGCTGATGTTGCGGCGGCTCTTATCGACCGCATAGTCTTCAAATAGTTCCCCAACTTGATAAAAGAGCATAACAGCAATGGCTTCCGTGTATTCCCCATTTTGGAAGAATCCGAGGAAAAAAGCCCCTAAACTGGCAACGGCCATAAGAAAGTTTTCATCAAAAACCTGGCCGCGGCGAATATTTTTCCAAGCCTTGATCAGGATATTCCAGGAAATGACGGCGTAAGCCGCAAAATAAGGCAAGGATTCCCACAGCCTTGTCACGAGGGATTCGCCCGGTTTCATCGGGCCAGCATCCATAAAAAGATGAGCACCCGCCGTCAAGAGCGCGGCCGTAACGATGCGGATCAGGCTTTCTTTTTGTTCTGCTTCCATGATCTCTCCTTCTTGATTAAGTCAAATTTTAATTAAAAAGCAATCAGATCAGGACCTGAGCCTCTGCATCGACTTTTTCGCAGCGTTCCTTGACGGCTTTCATAACGGTTCCCGCATCCGCTCCCGGTTCAAATTCAATGGCCATCTTTTGGGTCATAAAATTAACAGCGGCCGTCTTGACGCCTGGAGTTTCCTGAGCGAGGCCCTCCATCTTGGCTGCACAGTTGGCACAGTCGACAACGATTGCATAACGTTTTTTCATCCAACTCACCTCACGATGTATTTTAATTAAATATTTATTTAATCGTTTAACTATGTTATACCCATTTTGAGTGGGTTTGTCAAGAGGATTCAGATGAATATGAAGCAAGGGGTTCATGGCCCAACCAGCACCTTTTCTATTTACTTGGATTAGAAATTGTGCCGATTCGATACAGTTACGTGTCATCATTGGCTTTAAAAGATTGATTTTATGGCAATGAGGTCATGGCACATAGTAAAATGATGCGATACACAATTTCAAGATAATCTCGCCCGAAAAAAGCTGTCGGCGGTCGAGCCACCGCTTGGAATGATTTCGTTTGTAGAAGAAGCATGATTCCCTGGGTCCTATATCGGTCAATCTTAAAATGACGGAACATGGTGCAGCAGGTTCTCGATCCATCATCATGAAGTAGGCCACAAACTGAACGTCAGCACTGGTTCGGATCGGCACTCTTAGTTTGCAGTTGAACTTATTAACGGGCTACTCTTTTGATATGGCTGATGCTTCCTCTCAAAATAACGCAAGCAAAACACAAAAGGACATGCGGGTTTCATTGTGCACAAAAACAGTTTTCGCAATTTTGCAGCCGCAAGGAATTGTTACTGCACGCCCATAAAGGACAAAAATGCCTCAAGCTGGATCCATTTACAAGTTCAGCTTGAGGCGTCTTTTATTTTTCGTTGCGTTCCGTAATACCCCGTGTTCTCTTTTGAAGAAAGGGCTCGTACCTTACCTGGGCTGGAGTGATTTACGCTCCGAAGATAATCTGAAATCCTTGATAAACAACAAAGGTCACCACCCATGCCGTCACGAGCTGAAACACCGCTTCACCAAGGGTCCAGGCCCAGCTTCCTGATTCTTTCCTGATAGTCGCAAGGGCTGCCACACAGGGGACATAAAGCAGGCAAAAGACCATGAGGCACAAGGCATTAATGGAAGTAAAACCAATGCTTTCAAGAGCCTGCTGAAACCGGTCCATGCCCTCTCCGCTTGTTGCATTGGTGATTCCAAAAAGAACGGCACAGCTTGATACAACCACTTCTTTTGCTGAAATTCCTGCAAGAAGGGCCACCGTAATCTGCCAAAATCCCAGTCCAATAGGAGCAAAAAGAGGCACCAGGGAGTGTCCTAAGAGAGCTCCCAGACTTTGTGTCGGATCTTCCGTATACCCTTGGGGTCCAAAGTTCAAGAGCCCCCAGATCACGATTGTCCCTAAGAAGATGATAGTTCCTGCTTTTTGCAGGTAGCCTTTGACTTTATCTGAAACATAGATGCCAACTGTACGCATATCCGGCATTTTATATTCAGGAAGCTCAATGAGGAGGTAATCCTCCTTGTCCAGATGACGGGCAACATCGGTCCAATGGATCAAGAGGGAAACGCCAATGGCAACAAAAATGCCAATGATGTACATGGAATAAGCAGCCACCATCGCATATTCATTGAAGAAGATTTCCGAAAAGAGAATATAGATGGTCAGGCGAGCGTTGCAGCTCATGAACGGAGTAACGAGCATGACCTTGTAGCGGTCCCGTTTATTTTCAAGACCTCGGGATGCCATAATGGCAGGCACGGTACATCCGAAACCAACGAGCATAGGGATAAAGGCACGGCCCGATAACCCAACCTTTCCCATGATATTTTCCATGACATAAGCAACGCGGGCCATATAGCCACTGTCCTCCAAAAAACCCAGGCTCAGAAAAAGAATCAGGATATTGGGAAGAAACGTGATGATGGTTCCCACCCCCGCAAGGGCCCCATCAAGGATCAGGGACTGCAGGGGCTTTGCGACCAACTGGGCCGACATGGCGGCAGCCATAAAATCTGTGAGGGCAGAAATACCGTCTTCAAGAAATCCGCTTAAAAAGTCCCCCACCGTGAAGGTAAGGAAAAAAATGAAGGCCATGATGAGAAGAAAAATAGGAATGCCCCATGTCTTATCCGTAAAGATTCGGTCCAGACGATCGGTGAATTCATCCCTTTTTTCCTTGTGGATGACCACTTCCCGAATGATTTCTTCAATAAAGTCATACTTTTGCCGAATGATATCGATTTCATAGCTCCGGTCCAGCACGTCGGGCAAGTTCACAGGAAGCTTTTCCATCACTTCCTTATCGCGCTCCAAAAGTTTGATGGAGGCCCAGCGGCGATTGGGAACATCCGTATAATGAGTTTCAAGAAAAGCGGAAATCTGGTCGATTCGGTCTTCGATATCATCGGAATAGACCATGGCATATTCCTGATGATTGAGTTCATGGGTACTGGGTTGATCATGGTCGTGAATCAAGGGATCGGTCGTATTCACGTCCTTATGGTGAGCCGCGGCGTGAATGAGCACTTCAAGGCCCCGTCGCTTTCTAGCTGATACGGGAATGACCGGGATGCCGAGCATTTCTGGCAGCCGGTGCAGGTCAATCTCCAGCCCACGTTTTTCTACAATATCCATCATGTTAAGGGCCATGACCACCGGCTTACCCAGTTCAAGGAGCTGAAGCGTCAGATAGAGACTGCGTTCAAGGGCCGATGCGTCAACTACGTTGATGACGACATCCACCTCATCACTGAGGATGAATTTCCGGGAAACAATTTCTTCCATGGTGTAACTTGTGAGACTGTAGGTCCCGGGCAGATCGACAAGACGGATATTCATGTTGTGGTGGCGGATGGCACCCTCTACTTTTTCCACAGTCACGCCCGGCCAGTTCGCGACTTTAAGATTGGCGCCTGTATAGGCGTTGAACAAGGTCGTCTTCCCGCAGTTCGGGTTCCCAATGAAGCCAATGGTGAGATTTGTCTTTGCGTCAGCCATGATAGACCTCCCTTGTCACGTCGACATTGCGTGTCAGGTTGTAGCCCATGGCAAATCGGGTGCCCCGGACGGTCACAATCATGACGCCCTTTCCTTTACGGTCCACAACATCGACCGTTGTCCCCGGCGTCATCCCAAGGGCAAGGAGACGGCGTTCAATTTCAAAAGGCAAATGGAAAGCATCGATCATGGCGGTCTCCCCTTTGCCAAGTTCATTTAGTTTCATATCTCTGACTCCCCCAATTTAACAGCTCTTCCTATTCTAATTTGTTCTACTCATCTTGTCCACTTTATTGAGGAAAAAGACGAAGGAAAATTGCAGATTCTTTCTCGTTGCCTCTTTTCCCCCAACCGATATATACTATATGAAGAAAGGAATTTGCGTTCGAAAGGAGGCCCGGTCATGATCCTCAATACAGGCAACCGCACGGATATACCCGCTTTTTATACCCCTTGGTTCATGAACCGAGTAAAAAGCGGTGAAGTCCTAGTCCGCAGTCCTTATGCGGAAAATCAGGTCACGCGCTATCGTCTCGACCCCAGTGTCGTTGACCTCCTTGTTTTTTGTACGAAGAACCCCTATCCCATCCTGCCCCATCTAAAATCGCTGAGCATCTTTGATACCTTTTGGCATGTGACGATTACGCCCTATGGCAGGGACATCGAACCCAACGTGCCTAGCAAAAGGGACATTCTTTCGGCGTTCCAGTACCTGTCCCATCAGATAGGCGCAAATCGCATCGTCTGGCGTTACGACCCCATTCTCATCAATCATACCTACACGACGGCATACCATATCGAAGCCTTTCGCTCCATGGCAGAAACGCTTCAAGGCTATACACACCAAGTGGTCATTAGCTTCATCGATCTTTATGAAAAAACAAAGCGCAACTTTCCAGAAGCCCGTCCCGTCAGCGCCCATGACCAGGTGCTCCTCGTCAATGCCTTTTCGGAAATTGCCAAAAAGACAGGGCTCGCCATCCATCTGTGCTGTGAATCGGCCATCTTGGAGCGGGACAATGTCGATGCGAATGGCTGTCTGTCCCAGGCTGTCCTCGAAGAAGCTCTTGGTGAAAAACTTTCCGTACCACGCCGCAAAGCACCGCGGGAAGGCTGTACCTGTCTTCTTGGAGCCGATATCGGCGCTTATAATACATGCTCTCATTTCTGCCGCTATTGCTATGCCAATTACGATGAAGCCCTGGTGAGGAAAAACTACCAGCGCCACGACCCTGCGTCAGCCCTTCTCATCGGGCATCTTGAACAGGGGGATATCATCAAGGACGCCCAGCAAAAAAGCTGGAAGAGTCCTGAAATTTCATTATTCTAAGGAGGATTACACCCATGCTTGAAGTTGGAACAAAAGCACCTGATTTTACCCTGCAGAACCAAGAAGGAAAGGAAGTCTCCCTATCAGACTTCAAAGGGAAGAAAGTCATCCTCTACTTCTATCCGAAAGACTTGACAAGCGGCTGCACGAAACAAGCCTGCGGCTTTAAAGAACGCTACCCTCTCATTACGGAAAAAGGCGCCGTTGTGATCGGTATCAGTAAGGACAGCGTCAAAAAGCACGAGGAATTTGTGACGACCTACGCCCTTCCCTTTACGCTTCTTTCCGATCCAGAACATAAGGTCCAGGAACTTTATGACGTATGGAAGGAAAAGAGCCTGTACGGGCGGAAATACATGGGCACGGAACGCTCAACCTACCTCATTGATGAAGAAGGCACCATTGTAAAGGCGCTGCAGAAAGTACAGCCGGCTAAGAATCCCGAGCAGATGGTAAAGGTTTTAGGATGATTGTACTCAAAGCAAAAATCGCTCCGATTCTGCATCATGACATACCTCCATTGCTTAATCCATATTTTATGGATGCAATGGAGGAAAAGATTGGAAGGCAAAGGCCCATAACACACGGTGCCAAACCGCCATTTTCATCTACCATCCACTCCCGTAAGCAAGCATATTTGTTACAATCCTGCTAAGAAAATCTATTCGAAACTTCGTCGTACACGAAAACGATTCCGCTGCTTTTTATATCCGCCTGATACTATGCGGATGTAAGGGATAAAAGGGCTCTGCACTCCGCAGTCTTACAATGGAGCGCTCTCTGGATACGTCCCCTGCACGATTTCTCGCTTCGCTGTTTTGATCCATTTTATAGCTTTCACGGCCCTGCGGCGAGAATACAAAGACAACCCATCATAAAGCTAGCCCTAACTCGACTGTAAGCGCAGAGTCGGGTTAGGGCTCTTGTTCTTTAATTGAAGTCTTTAATTAACTGATCTTTTGAAATATAGGGATACCAATAGCAGCTGAAACGACCCACCTTCCTCATTTTATGCTTTACTTTGACGGTCCAGGAATTCTTCTCGCGCTTTTGCCACCGCGACGATATGCTCAGATACGGTGGTGCAGCAACCGCCAACGGCACGGGCGCCGGCTTCCATATATGTCCGGGCATAGTCCTTGAAGGAATGGCCGTCGCCTTTCCCATTCCAGGTCTTGGTAACCGGATCGTAGGTTTCCCCGCTGTTAGGATACACGACAATCGGAAGATCCGTTTCTTTTCCAAGTTCCTTGATAAGGCTTTCAAGGTATTCCGGTTTTGTGCAGTTGACGCCGAGGGCCCTTAGACGCGGATAGCCGCTACGGAAGGCAGCAGCACAGTCCCGGATGAGGTCGCCTTCGTTGATATGAAGCCCATCCTTACAAGAGAAACTGATCCAGTAATCAGCGCCGAGCCGCTCTGCAATGGCCGCTTCAATTTTGGCTTCACCAAGGGAAGGCTGGGTCTCAAAAAGGAGGACATCGACGCCGGCTTCCCACAAAAGCTCAGCCCGTCTTTGATGGAAGTCATGAAGGGCAGCGTCAGGAATGCCGTAATGGCCTTTATATTCCGAGCCATCAGCCAGATAAGCGCCATAAGGCCCGATGCCAGCTAGACACATGGGATAGGCGCGGTCCGCGGCCTTGCCTTCTTTTTCCCACCACTCGTTACGGGCTTCCTGGAAGACCTTGACTGAACGGACAATGAGATCCTCGGCTTCTTTTTCCGAAAGGCCATTTGCCATGAGTCCAGGAATGGTGGCCTGATAGCTGCAGGTAATGCCCGCGTCCGCGCCGGCATGGAAATAATCCAGATGGACCTTTTTTACTAATTCGGGCTGATCCAAGAGCACACGTGCTGTCCACAGGGAGTTATTGAGATTGGCGCCCAAATGCTCCAGGGCTGTCCCCATGGATCCGTCAATGACACAGATCTGTTTTTTTTCAAGAATCTTTGCAAGGGTTTGTCTCATCTTTTCTTACTTCCTTTCCTCAATGGTTCCAAAACTGACAACGGGCGGGTGCTCTCCACGCTCATATGCTTGTAGGTAACGGTCCCAGAAGTCCTTTACAAGCCGCATGATTTCCTTTTGCTGCGTAAAGACAAACAGCAGGGTCATCATGACATACACAGCGGACAGGATATCGGTCATAGCCCAAAGGGCATCGGCTTTGATATCATACATGATGACACAAGGAACCATGTAGTACAGCATGTAGATCTTTACGGCAACCCGATTGCGCTCCGTATCGCCAAAGGCATAGTTGATGGATTTTTCGCAGCTGTAATACATGCCTACAATGGTCGTCCATGCAAAAATCGTGATGGCAATGGCCATGAACCAAGCCCCAAAAATGCCATAAGCGTCGCGGAAAGCCACAGTCGTCAGGCGGGCACTGTCAACTCCCGGATGGGTCACATAGACATTGGTCAGGATGATCGAAAGGGCAGTCACGCTGCAGACCACGATTGTATCGAGAAAGACTTCCCCCCACCCCCATGAAGCCTGCCGCACAGGATGATCCGTACGGGCCGAAGCATGGGCAATGATGCCATATCCAGTTCCGGCATCATTGGAATAAAGCCCCCTGGCAATGCCATAGCGCAGGGCGTCTTTCACCGTGGCCCCGGCAAATCCGCCTACGGCAGCGGTCGGTGTAAACGCGCTTTCAAGGATGAGCCAAAAAGCCTTGGGCACATCGGCCAGATGGATCAAAAGAATCCCCATCCCTCCAAGAATATAGAGCAGAGCCATAAAAGGAACGATTTTTTCCATGACGGCACTGATTCTCTTGAGGCCGCCAAAGATCGTTGCAAAACAGGTCACGCCAAGGACAGCCACACTGATCCGCGGATCAAGGCCAAACCCCTCCTGCATTGCACCAACCACGGATTCGGTTTGCACGCAGTCTGTCCAAGGTCCCAAGGTAAAGCAGGCAATGGCAAGGAGGATGGCGCCTTTTTTCCAGCCCAAGGCATTTTTCATCACAAAGGAGCGGTCGCACATATATTCATCCATGGATTTTGAATACTTCACGCGGAAACGCTGCCCCAGGATGATTTCACACGCTTTCGTGGACATCCCCAAAAAGCCTGAGACCCACATCCAAAAAACAGCTCCAGGACCGCCGGATACAATTGCCGTTGCCACGCCGCCAATATTCCCGACACCGATGGTGTTTGCCATGGCCGTGCAGGCAGCTGCAAAACCTGAAACCGTGCCCTGCCCTTCCCCATGAGCAAACATACGGCCAAAGGTATTGCGAAAATGAAACGCATAGCTGCGGAAATTATATCGGAACCGAAACCGGATACTCAAATAAAGTCCCGTTCCCAAAAGAATCACAATCATGGGCGTCCCCCAGAGCGCATCCGACAGAGCGATTAAAGACGATACGATCATCTGCATTCCTTCCTTTCTTCCTCTTGCTTTGCTGCGTACCCTCCGGCTACGGCCGAGGGACCCTTTGTACCTTCCTAGCAGCCTTGCTTTCTTTTTTCTTCTTCCCTACAACAATATGGCATCTATTTAATCATGACGCACAAGAAGCTCAATGCCTTCCTGCTGATAGACCCGGATGATTTCCTTGATGAACTGGTGACGAATCTTGGTCTCATCAACGATGTTGCGGATGCGCAGGACAACCTTCAAGGTAATCCCGTATTCCCCCATTTTATCAAACCGTACAGCCGGCATAAATCCCTTGACGCCATACTGGCTCCGGTCCAGGATGCTGCGTGCAACCCTGAGGGTAACCCGCTCAACCGCTTCCAGATCATTTCCATAAGTGATGGTCAACGGGATGGCAATCGTGCATTCCGCCTGTGGCTGCTCATAATTGGTAATGATTGAGGCTGCAATGCTTTTATTAGGGACAATGATCATATTTCCTGTTGACGTCCGAAGGGTCGTATTGCGCCAGTTCATATCGACAACCCGCCCCGATTCGCCACTGGAAAGGCTGATATAGTCCCCCATATGGACCTGACGGGAAACGATCGTGGTGATACCGGAAAACAAATTGCTCAGTGTGTCCTGCAAGGCTAAGGCCGAAGCCAGTCCCCCAGCTCCCAAAGCAGTCAGCAAGGGAGAAATGGAAATTCCGTAAGAACTGAGGATAATGAGGAAACCCGCCATGTAGATGGCAAGATCAATGACCGTCGTCAAGATAGACATGGAAGACGATTCGCTTTCCCGCCGCGTCATCCTCGCCTTAATCAGGGAAGAAGACAGATGGGCAATGAAAAAGGTCACCGTAATGAGGAGCAGACTGCGAAAATGGTTTTCCATCAGCTCCTTGATGAACCAAGGGACATTCAGGAAATCCTTGGCCATGCGGCTTCCTGCCAGCATCCCTACCAGTGTTGGCATGAAGCGGAAGGTACTTTTCCACGTCTTTTCCTTGATATGGGTGATTTTTACCAAGATTACGATCAAAAACCGGAAAACAAAATGAAAAAGGAGGATGCCCAATAAATTAAAGAAAATAAAAGCTAGAAAATGTACATGCGGTCCTCCGTGCTTTAGCTCATTTTTTGCAATGGCAAGTATTGTCTCATCCATGATAGTTGTCTAGATCCTTTCTTGACGGAATCATTTGCGTTCCGTATTTTTCAAAGATTGGCTTTCCAAATAGCGAAAGGCCTTATCATCCTGCCATTTCGCCTTGTCAAGCGCCCTGTGCCATGCCTTAATATCAAGAGAGCCTGGCTTTGTTTGCTCCCCCATAATAAGGTCCAATAGAAAGACCGGCCGCTTGCCACCCAAGGAAAGCATCTTCATACATGTAAGGCAATAGGTTAGGACATTCTCACAAGGCAGCTGCAAAACGCAGCGATCAAGCGCGCAAAAAGCACCTGCAGGATCTTTACGTTTAAAAAAGGAATTACCGCAGCACGGGGCATGGTCCCTGTTGTAGGGGGCCTCCCGTACCGTAATGCTCATTTTTCGGAGCAGGCTGCGCACACTGTCATAAAGGGAATCCCGCCCCCTTACAAGACAGGGATCGTGAATGGTCAACGTCAGCTGGTCATAGCGCGGCAAAAAAAAGGCGTCCAGGCGATCAATATATTCATACAAAGATAAGGTGCGGATGCCCTCATAACGGGTTCGCCAGTGATTGTCGCAGGAAGGACAGACATTAATGATGACCGCGCCCTGAGGCAGCTCAGGATTCCTCCGGCAACAGATGCCGTGAGGCTTAAGCGAGGGATCTATGGCATGAAGCTTTTCATAGACCCGTTCAGTGAGTTTCGGCTTATAAAGACACAAGCCGCAGCTTGGATTAAAAAACATGGATTATTCTCCTTTCACCTTGTTATGAAAAGACCGGATTTCCTGTACGGCTGTCGGCAAGAGAATCAAAACCGCACCCAGGAACATGCCAGGCGTGAAGCGTTCATGGAGCAAAAACGTGGAAAGGAGAACGGCCACAATAGGATCGATATAGGTATAAAGGGCAATGGCAGCCGCCTCCAGTTTGGGCAGGGCGCTGAAGAAAAGAGCGTACGTAAAGCCTATCACAAATAGACTCAAAAACAGCAGATAGCCCCATTCGCTACCCGTCAGCACAAGATGGGAGACGTCTTCCGTCCAGAAAACATAGGGTAAAAGGATCAGGGCGGCCAAAATGACTTCCACAAGGGTCGATTCATAGGGGGTAAGGCCCCCCAAGGTCTTATTGATCATCATGACACAGACATAAAAGAAAGCCGCTAGGAGCCCATATATCATGCCCTCTGCATTGGCCCCGCTTGATTCCCCAAAGATGCCGGAGACCAGGATCATACCGCAAAAAGCAAAGAGCACGCTGAGTACCTTACCTTTCGTCAGTTGTTCCCCAAAACTAAAGGGCGAAAAAAAGAGCACAAAGATAGGCGCCATATAGTAGCAAATGACTGCTGCGGCTACGGTCGTGCTGGCAAAGGCCTTAAAGAGAAAGATCCAGGTAAACCCCATGGCAAAGCCGCAGGAAAAAAGCTTATACCTGTGTTCCCAGAGTTTTTCCCGCGCGGCCTCTCCTTTTTGCGCAGGCAAAGATAAAGAGGAAAAAGCGCCCAAAAACGCGCGGCAAAAGGCAATGACGCTTTCGGGAAGTGGAATATGGCGCACAATGAGTCCAACCGTAGCAAAGACAAGCATGGAGAAGATGATGGATAAACGGGCTTTTGCCGATGAAGAGATTATGGCGGCCTTCCTTTCTATCGAGATTGCGTATTTTTATATTTTAATGGGAAAAGATAAAAAAGAGCAAGAAAAAACTGGAACAAAATAAATTGCCCCAGCTTTTTACTATGAAATTGTATCGAAGGTTACGCCTTTTTGGATAGTTTCCACATATTAAAGCCCATGGATTCGTCCTTCTCCCGCATGATGATCGTGATAAAACAGGTGACGATGACTTTGGCGGTAATTCCGATGACGCCCGAGACCATATGGCTGCCCTATGTATTGCCACTTCCCCGCCAAGGGCGATATTAAAATGTCCATAGGGCTTTTTCTGAAACATATCGAGAGTTCCTGTGAGGGAAATGATTTCCTTGATGCCGTAAAGTTTCGTTTCCCTATATTCTTTCCTGTCAGGGTGAAAAAAGCCCAACGTGACTTCCCGGACGGTGCCAATGCCCTGAATCATTCCAAAGGTGATGTGCTCTTTTTCAACAAAGGCAACAAGGCTGTCATGGATTTCATCGCCCCCCTCAAGGCAGACCACAAAATGGGGTTCATCAATTTTACCATATTCCATCAATTTTCTCCTTACCGATCAAGACGATTCACGATTTCCGTCAAGGCCACACTGGCCTTTTTATAGACAAGATAGGTAAGAAAACTTACGATTCCGTATTTGATGAGGTTAAAGGGCAGGACCGTAAATAAGAGATAATCTATGAGGGAATCTACAAAAGGATTGACGGCTCGCCCCATCTTGAGGATGGTTTCAAGAGGGATCCCGTAGAGCTTCACATACATGGGAATGGCAAAGTAATAGTTTGTCACAACGGCAAAGATACTGGCAATGAGGGAGCCAGACACAAGGGCATAGAGGGCGCCTTTTTTTGAATGATGGAGATGGTAGAAGATGGTGCTTGGGACGACATAAGCAAGGGAACAGAGAAGGTTCATGACCTCTCCTACAAGGGCGCTGTTTGTCCCGATAATGACAAGTTTCAAAAGGATCTTGACAAAGGCAGCCAAGGCCCCGGCAATGGGTCCCAGAAAAAAGCCGCCGAAAAGGGCCGGCATATCAGAGATTTCGAATTTCATGTAGGCAGGTGCAAAAGGCAAGGGAAATTCGAAACTCATGAGAAGAAAGGATAAGGCCCCCAAAAGGCCGATAAAAACGACGGCACGAGTCGTCAGTGGACGATTGACAAACATAATGCCTCCCAATGATATAGAAAACTGGCGATTTCGACATAGGAAAAGGGGTGCCGCGAAAGCACCCCCTGGAATCGTTCCTTAGAGAAGGACTTCTTTATTTTCCAGGATGAAGAGACAAATCGTGCAGGACGGGCAGAAACAGTATTTCTTGCCTTCGGCCTTCAGGTCGTGGGCCTTTTTTGCAAGCTGGGCTGCCGTTTCTTCACCGAAGATCTTCTTACCTGCAGCAGATTCAAAGAACGGAATGACGTCATCAAGGGTGTTGATGTCTTCTCCCACTTCCTTTAAGAGCTTAGTGTTCATTTCCTGCTGACGGTCCGTACCAACAGCTGCGAGCCATTCCATACAGACGGCTTTCAGTTCAGGACAGGTGGAAGGCAGCGTGCAAAGTTCTTCCACCTTGGATTTGATGGCAGCAAACGTAACGGTTGACATGGGACTCCCCTCCTTATTGTTGTATATACACCTTTCATTCTACCATGAAGCGTTGTCAATGACAAGGTGGCGGAAAGTTGGATCCCGATAAAAACTAGACTGATAATTATGTAGAACATGCCATTACTTCCAGTGCCCAGCTTATTGAAGCGGAAGAGAAAGACAAAGAGTCTGTCGACCAAAAGACCGTAAGAGGAATCACAATCGTCCCGGGACGACCTGCGTACGTATTTTTCCTTTGAACTCGACTCGAAGAGCCGATTCGCCTTTGCCAAGGCGGATTTGCTTCCGCCGCCCTGAGGCAATGACCCAAGAGCAAAGGACAGTATGGCAAGGTCTTGATGGAAAAGACGGGTAACCGTGACCCTGACGCGCCTTTTTTGAAGGCTTGGTGCGAATTGGTGCGATGCGGCAACCACCTTTAAGCAGTTGTGTCTTTTCTCCATAAAAAAGAGACTGTGAAAAAAGGATTTCCCCATTTTGAAATGTACCCTCTTTACTGGACACCCAGTAAGGAGGGTACATTTTGCGTTATACGACTGAATTTAAGCTGATGTGTGTAGAACTTTATCGTCAAGGTAAGTGGGTAAAAACACCTAAAGGAATTAAAACAGCAAATTTTCGTAACAAGATTCGTACTTGGAATCGTATCGAACAGGCTGGCGGACCGGAAGCATTGTGTCACAAAGCACATTACAAGGCATGGTCCCCAGAGGAGAAACTTGAATTGGTTTCACAAGTAAATGCCGGACAGTCAATGATGGCTGTCGCCTGTCAATATGGTATGAGCTATAGTCTTTTGTACCAATGGGTTCGTAAATACAGAGAAGAGGGGTATAATGGGCTCGTAAGTAAAAAGAAAGGTCAGCATAGAAAGGATCAGCCCATGAAAAGAAATACGAAGAGCCCCAAACCATTAAATGAAAGTGAACGGGAAGAATTAATTCGTCTGCGCGCAGAGAACGCCTACATAAAAGCGGAGAATGCTGTAATAAAAAAACAAATCGCCTTGAGACGACAAAAATGGGCTGCGCAGCTCAAGGCAAAAAGGCAGCAATCATCCAGGAACTCCGCCAGGAAGGACACCCGTTAAAGTACCTGTTAAAATTCTCGGGATTAGCGAAGTCGACCTACTACTATGAATTGAAGCGTACCGATCGTGTAGAAGAAAGAAACAAATCAATTACGGAAACAATCTGTCACATATTCGAGGAAAATAAGCAGAGATATGGTGTTCGGCGCGTTTGTCACGAGCTGGTGAACCGCGGCTTCCATATCAATCACAAACGGGTGCAGCGTATCATGCATGACCTGAAGCTGTTTGGCAAGCGTCCGAAAGAAAAGTACCATTCGTATAAAGGAGAAGTCGGGAAAGTGGCCGGCAACATCATCCAGAGAAACTTTAAAGCGGACAGGCCACTGCAGAAATGGACAACGGATGTAACACAGTTTCATTTCTCATGGGGAAAATGCTACCTTTCCCCCATCCTGGATATGAATACGAACGAAATCATCTCCTATGATTTATCGATGATTCCTAATCTTAACCAAATCAAAAGGATGCTGAACCGAGCTTTTAAGAAATTCAGGAATTTACAGGGTTTAATTATGCACTCGGATCAGGGATGGCAGTATCAGCATGAATATTACAGAAGTGAATTGAAAAAGCATGGAATTATACAGTCAATGTCGCGTAAGGGCAACTGCTATGACAACAGTATTATGGAGACCTTTTTTGGTCGGATGAAAAATGAAATGTATTACGGAAGCGAAAAAGAATACACCTCGTTCAAGGTATTTGCTAAAGCAGTGAAAGAATACATTCATTATTTCAACAAGGAAAGGATTCAGAAAAAAACAAAATGGATGCCTCCCGAAATATATCGGGAAACATCCACTAATGCCATTTAACTAATTTATATGCGTCCAGTTTTTGGGGTACACATCATTTTTCACAGCCTCTATGAACTTATACTTTTTTCTTTAAAACACCCAGAAGGACCGCCCCAACGACGGAGCCTACAGCAAGGGATACGAGATACATGCCGGTATTTTGGACAACGCCAAAGACAAATATTCCGCCGTGCGGCGCGGGCACAGAGCAGCCAAAGTACATGCTGAGGGCCCCTGCTACCGCAGCACCAATGGCGCATGACGGGATGACCCTCATCGGATCTTCTGCAGCAAAAGGAATGGCCCCTTCCGTAATGAAAGCAAGACCCATGACAAAAGTCGAGACAAAGGACTTGCGATCTTTTTCCGTGAACTTGCTGCGGAAGCACTGCGTTGCAATGGCAATGGCTACGGGGGGCACCATGCCGCCTATCATGACAGCAGCCATGAAGGGGGATGAAACGGCGGACCCATCGGCGCCAGCAAGGGAAGCCGTGCCAAAAACATAGGCAGCCTTGTTGAGCGGCCCGCCAAAGTCAATGCTCATCATACCACCCAGGATAAAGCCCATGAGAACTTTGCTCGTGCCGCCCATATGAGCCAGGGAACCAGTCACCCACTGATTAAAGGAAGCCATGACAGGGTTGATGACGCCAGCCATGAGAGCCCCAATGAGAAGGAGACCGATGACGGGATAGATGAGAATTGGTTTTAGGCTTTCCAGAGACTGAGGCAAACCGCTTACGAGTTTCTTTAATAGAAGAATGAGGTAGCCGGCTGCAAAACCGCCGATAAGCGCCCCAAAAAAACCACTGCCGCCCGCACTTGCAAGGGCGCCGGCCATGATACCGACAAGAAGACCCGGCCTGTCGGCAATGCTCTGACTAATGAAGCCTGCGAGCATGGGCATCATGAAGCCAAAGGCCATGCTCCCCGTATTTTTGAGGAAGGCCGCAAAAGGCGTGCTGTTCCCGAACTGGGCCGTCCCCGCAGCACTCATATCAGCAAGGAAGGCAAGGGCGATGAGGATGCCCCCGCCAATGACAAAGGGCAGCATATGGGAAACGCCGTCCATAAGGTGCTTATAGATCTTACGGGCACCGCTTTCTGCGGCTTCTTCCGCTGCGGTTTTACTTCCGCCGGTCTCCCCTTCAAAAATGGGGACCTTCCCCGAAAGGGCTTCATCAAGGAGGGCATCCGCTTTATTGATACCGTCCGCAACCTTTACGATGACGACACGTTTTCCCTTGAAGCGGTTCATGGGAACGTACTTATCAGCAGCGACGATGATGCCTTCCGCCCCTTCGATTTCTTCAGCCGTGAGGGCATGCTTGATGCCGCTTTGGCCGTTGGTCTCAACTTTGATGGAAATACCCTTTTTGGCCGCATGTTGCTCCAGGCTTTCGACCGCCATATAAGTGTGAGCAATGCCCGTCGGGCAGGCTGTGACGGCAAGGACCTGATAGGGTGCCTTCTTATCCCCTGCCACAGCAGGAGTGGCTTCTTCTGCCGGCTCTTCGTCAGCAAACTTTTCCGCTTCAGCTTTTGTGATGAGAGCAAAAAGTTCGTCCTCACTTGTTACAGCCATGAGACCATTAATAAAATCAGGGTCCATGAGGAGCGTCGACAGGCGGCTCAATACGTCCAAATGGACGTTGTCCTTACTGTCCGGTGCGGCAATGAGGAAAAAGAGTTTTGCTGGCTGTCCGTCGAGGGAATCAAATTCCACGCCATCAAGGCAGCGCATAAAGGCAAGACCAGGACGTGTGACAGCACTCGTCTTGGCATGAGGAATGGCAACGCCCTCGCCAACACCTGTACTGCCCTCTTCTTCCCGCTTAAGAACGCAGGCTTCGTACGTTTCCACATCGGCGACGTTTCCTTGTTTGGCCATGAGACCCACCAAGGTATGGAGGGCGTCTTTTTTGTCAGTGGCGTGACCTTCTAAGAGGACACTCTCTTTTTTGAGCAGATCCGTGATTTTCATGTCATTCTCCCTTTTCAATCAGTTCTTTCATCGCCGCTTGACTTGCTAAATGCATTGTAAAGGCCGTGGCACTGCCAGCGCAGATGCCCCAATGGAGAGCCTTTGCATAATCACCGGTCTTTTCGTACCCTGCGAGAAAACCTGCGACCATACTGTCACCGGCACCAACTGTATTGAGGACTTTTCCCTTTGGGGCCCTGTGGTGATGAGCATGGCCTTTTTCATCGATAAGAAGGGCACCCTCTCCGCCTAAGGAGACAAGGACATTCCGCGCTCCCAGCTGCTGCATCTGCTGCGCCGCGATTTCGATGGCAGAAAGACCATCAAGCTTTTTACCTACGATTTCCTCGAGTTCTTCTAGATTGGGTTTTACGAGGAAGGGGTGATAGGGCAGCGCTTTTGTAAGAAGCATGCCCGTTGCATCGATAACGCAGCGTGTGCCGCGGGCTTCCATCCTCGCTGCAAGATCTGCGTAGAGCGTATCGGCAGCTTTTTTAGGTGCACTCCCGGAAAGGACGAGGGTATCATCTTTTCCGAGACCTTCAAGACGGGTTGTAAGGTCAGCTAATTCCTTTTCCGCCACTTCTGGTCCGGCGCCGTTAATGGCCGTCTCTTCCTTTCCCCGCACTTTCACGTTGATGCGGGTAAAGCCTTTTTCAACCGAAAGAAGCTGAGCCTTGATGCCTTCTTTTTGGACAAGGTGCTCCAGGTTTTCCTCTGTAAAGCCCGCTTTGAAGCCAATTACCGTTGTCTCGGCGCCGAGACGGGAAAGGATGATGGACACGTTGATGCCCTTGCCGCCGGGGTAAATGGCTTCCTTCGTGCTTCGGTTGATGGCGCCAACCGTAAGGTTTTCCACGTCCACAATATAGTCAAGGGACGGATTGAGTGTTACCGTATAGATCATGGCTGTTTCCTTTCTTCCACAAGGTCCCTGAAATTCATGACATGAATGGAAAGAGCTTCACAAATGGAGCGATTTCCCTCGTCGGTCACAGCCGCAAGTTCCGTTTCAAAGCTGTGGTCCCAGTGCGCATCGGCACTAAGAATGGCGTCATCAAGACCAGGATGGACCATGATTTCCGTTACCCCTTGATAATGACTTAAAAGGATCTGTCGGATGGTCTTTTTATCCACGGCCCGTCCTGCTACGATGCCGCCAAAGGCATCAGGCACGACAAGCTGAAAGGCTTTAGCCTTCTTTCGTGCCCGTTCGGCAAGAACGTGAAGCCCCGTACGGCCAATTTGTTCGCCCAGGTTCTTAAGCGTCGTCTGACGCAAATCCACGGGGATGGAAGGAATTCGCATGGCAGGGATCATATAGCGGGCGCACAGGTCAAGGGCCACATCGATAAGGCCAGGCAGGACATGCATATGCTGATGACTGTCCACATGGGTCGGAATGAGGCCGGAAGCAAGAAACTTCTCAATCTGGGCTTCCCACTCGTGGCGCACATCGCTCATCCGGATTTTCCCTTTCGCATAGGCTTTGACAAAGGCCCCGTGGTCTGCGTAAAAGCGGCCCGTCTTGGGGTCAATGAGGGAAGGAATCTGTTTTGGCGCTAGGATCGGCGTACCATCCACAACGGTCAAATGAACCCCGACACCGAGTTCAGGCAGCTCCTTGGCTGTCTTTACAGCATCAGCAAAGGCATTCCCCATGACCATAAGGGTTGCCGAACGGATAAGCCCATTTTGGCAGCCTTCCCGAACGGCTCCATTGATGAGCTCGTGACGGCCAAAATCATCGGCATTCACAATGATTCCTATCTTGTTCACAGCAGCAAATTCCTCTTTTCTATGGCGGACCCATGCCCGCTTTGATAAACCACAAAATTTTACCATAAATTGAAGCGTCCTTGCAACGCAGGAAGGGAAAAGCCCTTACCTATCCATGTCCGAAAACCGCGAGCTTTTTTCGTGGAATCGTGGTATAGTGTGAAAAAAGGAGGTGTTCCCCGCTTATGAAGTTACCCGTCAAAGAAGCCTATGAGGCCTACCGCAGCCGCGACACGTCCTACGACGGTGTGCTTTTTGTTGGAATCAAATCAACGGGCATCTACTGCCGGCCCATTTGTCCGGCCCGACGGGCCAGTGCAAAAAACTGTGATTTTTTTGAAAGCGCGGCCGAGGCGGAAGCAGCAGGCTATCGGCCCTGCCTCGTCTGCCACCCGGAACGGCCTTCCTTTTCAGCAAGCCTTCTAGGAACGGACAGCCTTGCGGAAAAGATGGGCGCTTACCTGTGGTCCCACGCCAGCACCCCTCTTTCCCTTGAAGGAATGGCAGCGCGTTTTGGCTATTCAAGTCGCCACATGCGCCGTGCCTTTTGGGACCGTTTCCACGTAACACCCGTGACTTATCTTGAAACCTGTCGCCTGCTTCTTGCCAAAGCCCTGCTCCAGGATTCGTCCCTTCCCATTGCAGAGATTACCCTCGCTTCAGGATTTGGCAGCACCAGGCGACTGAATGAACTTTTTCAGGAACGGTACCACTTGACGCCGACAGCCCTGCGCCGACTGGACTCGTCCCATCCTGCATTGGGGACGCTCTCGCTCACCCTCACCTATCGCCCGCCCTATCTTGCGTCGCCGCTTTTTGACTTTTTGAAAGGGCGTGCCATGAAAGGCATCGAGACCGTTTCGGAAGGCATCTATAAGCGTACCGTAACCCTTGCAGGGGAAAAAGGAGCGCGTTATCATGGAATCATTTCCGTTTCGCCCAACAAAAAGTGCAATGCCCTCACCCTGACCCTTTCGGACTCGCTGCTTCCCGTTCTCTCAGATGTTATCTTTCGCGTATCCCGGCAGTTTGACCTGGCAGCTTTTCCGGAAACCATTGCCGCCGTGCTTTACGCCATGAATGATGGGGTTCCCGGCACTTTTGCAGAAGGAATCCGCATTCCCGGAGCCTTTGACGGTTTTGAAACGGCTGTGCGGGCCATCTTAGGTCAGCAGATTACAGTGAAAGCGGCAAGTACTCTTGCCGCGCGTTTTGTGGCAGTCTTGGGAACACCTATTGAAACAGGCCATCCCGGTCTCACCCACCTTTTCCCCACACCGGAAAAGATCCTTTCCTATGGAGAAAGCCTCTCTGATGAATTGGGAAAACTCGGCATCATCTCCTCGAAATCCGCGTCCATAAGGGCCCTCGCGCAGGCCCTTATGGACGGCTCCCTGCGCCTTGACGGTACCAGAAGCCGAGAGGAAACAAAAAAAGCACTCCTAGCGCTGAAAGGCATTGGCCGTTGGACAAGTGACTATATAGCCATGCGTGTCCTCAAAGACCCGGATATTTTTCTTGAGACCGATGCCGGTATCAAGCATGCTCTGCCGGGAACAACGCCAAAAGAGCGCCTGACCCTTGCCGAAGCGTGGCGGCCTTTCAGAAGTTATGCGACCGTGAGCCTATGGCGCTAAGGAAAAGAAAGGAAGAACGATGATCTATCAAGCCATATACGACTCCCCCTTGGGAGATATTTCCGTCCAAAGTGACGGGGAAAATGTGACGGCCCTTTATTTTGTGGGCCAGCGCTATGACGGAACCATGGAAGAGGGCTCCTTTGAATCCTTGGAATCGCTGCCCCTTTGGAAAACCGTTAAGACCTATCTAATGTGCTACTTTAAGGGTAAACAGCCAGATCCAGGAATGCTCCCCTTGGCACCGAAAGGAACAGCCTTCCAAAAAAGGGTATGGCAAAAGCTCCTTGCCATCCCTTATGGTAACGTTACGACCTACGGCGCCATTGCAGCAGAAATTGCAAAAGAAGATGGGAAACCCCACTTCTCCGCCCAAGCCGTGGGAAACGCCGTTGGACGGAATCCCATTTCCATCATCATCCCTTGCCACCGAGTGATTGGAAAGGATGGCTCGCTGACAGGATATGCGGGAGGAATAGAAAGGAAGAAGTGGCTGCTGGAGAGAGAAAATCAGCCCAAAAATCGGGCTGACTAAAAGACTATTTAGACTGCCAAGTTGACCTTTCAGGGCCTAATCCCTGAAAGGCGGTCTCGAGCCTGCGGCTTTTGCTGTCGTTCTGAAGAGGACTAGAGGCCGCTGGGGGCTTTGATGCTGTAATGCTAAAAAATCGCGAGGCCAATGCCAAACCGTGTCCCTACGGGACTGGGCGCCGAATTAAATTCGTTCGGAAACATGTCCCTGCGCTCTTCCACTGGCGATCCAAAGCGAGCTTGGGACTCGGGCGAATGGTCCTCACTATCGTTCGCTGGGAAACGTCACTGTGCGTCCTCATCCATCACCAAAACCGAGAAATGTTGATGATGCCAGCTTGTAGAAATGTCCCGGTTTGGGTCCCCCACCTTGGCAAAGGCGGATCGACTGCACGAGTCGAGCTCAGAGGGAAAACACGAACGCGGGTTGTTCCAGATTCGGTCGTGATTTCTGTATAAAAATCAATTTCTGAAGAACAAAAATATAAACGAAGAGTCCTAAACCGAACCTGTATCTAAATTCGGTTTAGGACTTGTTTCATGGTCTTAAGCTTTACAATCGTTTTGATTTCTGGTCTTTCCGCCTTACCAAGGCAGGGGTATCCACCGAAAAGGCTTGCTTGCAGGAGTAGGGAATGGATGAGGAAGGCGATTTTTGCCCGACGTCTCATCACGAGCGGTTAGCGAGGATCATTTTTCAATGGGCCAAAGCCGCAAATCGCAAGACGCTGTAGAAGCGATTCGGCTACAGGACCGTGTGATTGAAAAATCAATTCGGCCCCCTCCCGTAGAGCGATTTGGCCCGCCCGTTCCATTCTTTTCTTCCAATTGCTTTTTGTAAATTCGGTTCAGATGGATCCAGGTACGAGGAGCCCGCGGTCTCCGCGACGAGTCAAACCTGAGACGCCAGCAATCCGCTAGCGCAGCGACGCAAGAGCTGTTGCGCGAAGGTTCTCCGAAGCGGCAACGCGTGAGTTTCCTCGCGGTCAGAGGCCGGTACGTTGAGGAAATGGAGGTCGCCAGCAACATCGTAGATAGGCCCATATAGCACGAAGATTGCAAAAAGATTCCGCTTTGATAAGCTAGGCACTGGAGGTAACGGCACATAGTTAGGAAAGGAAGCGCCCAGGCAATAGCTATCCCCTACCGTGAAACGTTCCGTTGTACGATATGCCATGAGTCCGTTGCTTCAGATTAATTTTTCTCAAAGCAATGGACTCACGTACTTCATCAAATCAGCCCAATTTTTTGGCTGCCTCAAAAGGGACGGACGGAGGCATATTTCGGGCGACTTTAACATAAGATTATGGTACGTATCATGTTACGACGGGACATGCCATCATTGGCATAAGATCAATCATTTAAAATCCAATGATGACACGTAACTGCATCGAATCAGAGCAATTTTTGTTCCGAGTTCTATTTAATTTTAATCTGACTGCTAATGATTCCCATCAGCATAAACAAGCAACCCACCAATTCCCTTCCGGACAGGATTTCCCCCAAGATTAGCCAGCCGCCGATGACGCTGAAGACAGTTTCCGAACTTAAAAGCAGTGACGCTTCGGTCGGTCCCACGCCGCGCTGCCCGATAAACTGGAAGGAATAAGCAAGGCCGCCGCCCAAAAAGCCGCAGTACAAGATTGGCCAAAGGGCTGCCTCAATATGATTCAGGGTAATGACTTCGCCAGCAAGCTGACTTAAGACAAGGTTGTAGATGCTGGCAAAAAAGAATTCCACGGCAACGAGGGTAAACCCTGCATAATGAACAGCCCAGCGGTCCACAAGCAGGATATAGATAGACCAGACGACGGAACAAATGGCAATCAAGATATCACCGCGGTTAAAAGAAGCTCCATCCGTAGGATACGCAAGAAAATACATACCGATCATGGCAAGGAGGCTCCCGATGATAGCAGTCCGACGAAGGGGCTGCCCCACAAAGTAGGCAAAAAACGGCACGATGACGATATAAAGGCTCGTAATGAACCCCGCCTTGCCCGCTGTCGTGTAGAACATTCCCAGTTGCTGAAAACCGGTCCCCGCCGTAAGGAAGATGGCAAGGATTGCCGCCGCTAGGACAAGAGAAAAAGGCTTTTTTTCTCCGTCGATGGCATGGTTATGATACCGCTGTTCCCAATAGACAATGGGCAGCATGGATAAAAAGCCCGCAAGATAGCGGACACCCATAAAGGAAAAAGCCCCGAGAAACTGTGTGCTGATGCGCTGGGCTGACAGCGTGCCGCCCCATAGGAGTGCAGCCGCTAAAAGAAGAATACGATCCATAAATAACGGTCCTTTCTATTTCATACCCTTTTATTATACGAAATGAAAAGGAGAGCGTCCACAGACTTTAAGAAAATTCCTTCACCATAACGATTTCTTCCTCCGTTTCCCCTTTGACGACAGTCAGAGATTCAAAGCCCAGTTTTTTGTAGAGAAACCGTGCCGGATTCGAGACCTGGACCGAAAGGGAAAGGGCCGGATAGCCAATGAGCTTTGCCTCTTTCATGAGTTTTGTCAGAAGCCTAGTGCCCAATCCTTTGCCCCTATGGGACGCACTGATGGAAAGGACAAGGGAAGGAATTTCCTTATTGATATGGGAATAATCTTTCATGATGCGGGCCCATACCGTGCCAATCACATGATGCTTCCACTCCGCTGCAAAACCAAAATCAGAAGCTTTTTGCCCAAACCCATGGGTATAAAGTCGCAGTTCGGGCATATTTAGGATCTTTTTGGACGGCTTCTTCCGTCCTTTGGGAACATAAATTGTTTCATATAGAAAATCGGGCAGCAGCGTATAATCCCGTTTTTCCAGGGGACGAATATGGTAATCCATGATGAACTCCTTTTTCTCAAAAGGTGCCACAAAAAAAGAGCACCTGAAAGACTCGGGTGCTCCCTGCTCCATTGATCTTACCTGTGATGACAGCCGACCTCATGGTGGTCATGATGGTCGCAGGCACGTGGCTCATTTGAATACACAAGATTCCCCGCTAAAAAAGCCGCGGCAGCGTCGTCACATAAACCGGTCACGCCGGCATAAAAGTTGATTTTTTCCGCGCCCAAGGCCTGTCTTGCGCCTTCACCGATACCGCCGCAAAGGACCGTATCCACACCGGCTTCCCGCAGAAAGCCGCTCAGCGCGCCATGGCCCTGGCCCATCGTGGACAGAAGGGCGGACGAGACAATAGCACCGTGATCAATATCGTAGACTTTAAAGGTTTCCGTCCGGCCAAAATGCTGGAACACGGAACCTTCTTCATAGGGAACAGCAACACGCATAATATCAAGTCCTTTCTGTTTTACAAAATCATTGCCTCGTAAAGCGGTTTCCTTGAGCTTGTAGTGGCCTCCGGCAATGACAAGTTTCTTGCCGCTTATAAGACAGTCAGCAAGGATGAAACGGGCATGGTCGTACATATCCGTCACCGTTGTCCGCGCAACCTGCATATTGTCAGCACAAGCCTGTTGCGTCAAATGTTCATAATCGATAAGACGGATGGTCTCAAATTCCTCGATGGAAAGAAAGACTGTCTCTGGGTGCTCCCCTTCTTCGGGGACAAAGCTATTCCACTCGGGATAAGTCCCTACCCTGCGGCTCCGTTTCGTTCTGCCCATGCATGGGCCTCCTTTTCTTTTTCTGACATATGTCATATAATACCATTATTTCTGACATTTGTCAAAAATAATGGTGATTACTCCTTCCCTTGACGAAAGAGTTTATTTTTAGGTGGATAGAGGCCTTTACGAAAGGTATCCATCATCGTTGCCGTTAGGGTAATGGTTTGAAGTTCCTCTTTTTGGAGCATCTCCGCATCCATCCATTCTGCTGTGGCAAGCTCCCTGTGATCCACATGGATGGTCGGATCCCCATCGACTTCACAGAAGTACCCCAAGAGCAGATCTGATTCAAAGCCCCAGGGCTGGGTAGCAAAGTAGGTGATGTTCTTTACTTTAAGGCCCACCTCTTCCATAACTTCCCGGCGCACCGTGTCTTCACCGGTCTCACCAATTTCAACAAAACCGGCAATAAGGGCGAGACCGCCATAAGCCCGGCCGGCATAGCGGCTTGTAAGAAGCTTTCCCTCGTGGATGACGCCGACAATAACGGCAGGCATAATCTTAGGATAGACCACATGCTCACAGCTGGGGCAGCGCATGGCCCGTTCTACTGTATCATGGACCATCTCATGGCCGCAGACTCCGCAGAACCGATTGTCCCGGTACCAGCGGTACAGATGATAGGCCGTCTCTCCCGCAAAGCAGAGGGCCTGAGGACAGGCCAAGCGGAATTTGCGGACGATTTCATAGGAAAAGCGCGCCTTCTGAAGCGGCTCCTTCCCCATCCAAAGGTAATAAGACCGTTCCCCAATGCGAAAAAGATACTGCAAATGGGGTAGCTCTGCCTCCTTTAGCGACCCAACAAGGGGTACCTCGATTCCTTCCTCGCCTTCCCGAAGAAGGGTCTTGCCGCCATCAAAGGAAAAGACAATGTCTTCTTTCTGGGGTGGCACCGGCATATATTCATTACGGAAAAGACCTTGACCAATATCCTGCAGCATAAGGATTCTCCTTTACATTGAAATCAGATACATGCTTATGATACATGAAAAGAAGGAAATTTGGAAGGCGGCTATCAAGCTGTCTATTCAGGCCATGGGCCCTGAATGGCTGTCTCGAGCCTGCGGCTCTCACTGTCGAGCGAAGGATTGCATGGAAAAGGCTATGGTACTGTGACGCTGGGGTGCTTTGATACTAAAAGACCATAAGGAGAAAGACCGTGATGCCGACGCCAAACCATGTCCCTGCGGTACTGGGCGCCAACCAAATTTTTCGATAACAGGGTTTTGCGGTCTGCCGGCACGGCTAAGGCCATGCCTTAAGGCAGCCTTGAACCATCGAAAAATGTTCTTCGCTTACCGCTCGTAATGTAACGTCGCCGCGCTCCTCACCCTCCACCGAAAGGGAGCGGATTGGCGCTATGCGTCAATTGTGTTGTCGAAGGGTACGTTTCTTGTCGGAAGGAGGAGCTTGTAAGGCAAATACAAAGAAATTCTAAGGCAAAAGACCGTAGCGGTCCGCCCAGTCCCGTAGGAACACGATTTGTCGTTGCTCCTTTGGTCTTTTTTATTTTCATTTGCTTTTTTCACATATGGCCTAGACGTAGTCGGATGCTAGGAGCACCCGGCCTCATCGACGACGGCGGACCTGAGACACCAGCAATCCGCTAGCGCAGCGACGCGGAATCTGTTGCGCAAAGGTTCTCCGAAGCGGCGCCACCAAAAACAAATCGGCGACGCGCGAGTTTCCTTGCGGCCAGAGGCCGATACGTCGAGGCGATTGAGGACGTTGGCGACAACGCAGATGGCCGCGTATAGGTCCATAGGCTGAAAAAAGCTTCTTGCCTGATGAGCTGGGCGCTGGAGGTGACGACAAAAGGTTAGGAGGGGAAGCGCCCAGGCGTCATCTATCGTAAATCGTGAGATGGTCCATCTTACGATAGGTCATGAGCCTATTGCTTTAGATTCATCTTTACTTAAAGCAATGAGCTCACGTCTACATCAACCCAGCCCAATTTTTGGGCTGAGTAAAAACTAAAAAAGCCTTCAGGATTGCTCCTGAAGGCTTATCATCCAATATGGCGGAGTGGCAGGGATTTGAACCCTGGCGAGGTTTAACCCTCCTAACGATTTAGCAAACCGTCCTCTTCAGCCACTTGAGTACCACTCCGTTAAAACAGCTGACTGTGATATCTTACACAATTTTTAGGGGAATGTCAAGAACATTTTAGAATTTTTCAGTGATCCTCATCCCAAGCATTGATGATGACCGGTTCTTCTTCAAGCATCTTGCGCTGTGCTTCCGTCAAGTGCTTTTTATGGATAACGGCTTCGTATACAAAGTCCTCGAAATATTTCTCGGAACAGACGAAATAACCGCCGTCGCCTACATCCTTGCCCCAGGAATTTTCAATTTTCCAGCGGTCGGGCACACCTGTCTCATCAAAATGAACGCCTACAAGGATCATGGCATGCGTTGCCGAACTGCTGTTATACTCGAGGCGCCTGCCTTTGGGCATAGCTGTTGAAAATCCGCCCAAAAGGGCCTCGCAGCAAACGCTCTCAGGATCCCAAACGCCTTCCTTCCGCGCTCCATAAGCCCCAGCATCGCAGGCAAACCAAATGGCATCTCCAGCTTCAAGCTGTTTGACGCAGAGCGCTTCCATCTCTTTTTGCGGCAAATTAAGTGCCAGCATATCGCGGCCCACCATGTTTTCCACTCCATGGAACTGGATGGGTTTATTAAGAGGCATGATCTCCGTCGGTTCATTGACAATGGCTACGTAATCCCGGAGCGAACCTTCGACATATTGATGATAAAAATCAAGAGGCGTCAGATTCCGTTCCTCATGATAGACCTTGTCCTTGTCTCGATAGGAAAAATCAAAGGTCTGGACCGGTTCACCAAAAGCAATGCACTGGGCATCGTAGATTTCCTGCATCATTTCCTTCTTACGGGCATAAGGATCCTTTCCGGCAAGAACGAGTTCCCGCAGTTCCCAGGCGTCTTTGCGCACAAGGCGATTGATGGTGCTCACAAAGCGAGCCGTATGACTTGACTGGTATGTTTCCGGCTGGACCTGTTTGGGGACAACACCGTATTTTTCCACGAGATCAACGGCTTCGCACCAGTATCCTCCATCGGCAACGCCCTGGAGCACATACTGCATGAGCTCCCCCTTAATGGGTTCATGGGCATGGTCGATGACCATCTGCAGAACGTTATTGGATTTTTCCAGCTTATCATAAAAAGAAAGGTAGTTCTGAGAAAGCTCAAATTCATCAAGCTTGCATTTTTCCGCCACCTTTTCGCGGAGGATGTTTAGGGCCGCAAACAGCCAGCATCGACCGGACTGTTCCTGGGCCGTAATGCCGCGGGTCTTTACTTCCACGGAAAAAGCGCCTTTAAGGGCCGCCCCTTTAAGCGGCACGTAGGAAAGGTCCGCCATATCGGTTTTATAAAGCATTGTATGAAGGGTCTGTGCCCCGTCTTTTTGGGCATAGGACCGGCTAAACTCCTGAAGAAGGTCGGGGGTCAGTTCTTTCATGGGATTCATCCTTTCTGCATTCCTTTGTTTTAAGGCTGCTATCCTATTATACCATATGAAGGAGGTCAATATTTTGGCTCAGCGCACAAATTGCACCGTTTAGTTGCCGTTACATAACAAAAATCCCGAAGCAGGGCGTCTCCCCTGCTCCGGGTTCTATGATGAAGTTAAGGCTGCCCGCTTCCTGCCTTTATTTTCGGCACGTAAAAGCACAGGGCAACAAGGGTCGCACCTACAGCAAGGACGGCACCGGCAAAGCCGATGTAGGACAGCAGGTCCCTTGAAACAAGGTGTCCACCAAGCCAGGTGCCGCTTGCAATCCCCACGTTGAAAATGCCCGAATAAATAGCCATGGCAACAGGCGCTGCCGCTTGGGGGCAGCCACGGATGAGTTCGGCCTGCATAGTGGTCCCGAACATGGTAAAGATCATGCCAAAGACCATGCAGCAAAGGAGCATAGTCGGGCGGAAGGACGCTGCCGGCAAAAAGAGCACCATGACCGCAAGAAGGGCCCCCAGTTCAAAGTAAAATACGGGCTGGCGGCGCGCTTCATAAAAGCGGAAAAAGACAGCACTGCCGCCGATGCCGCAGACACCAAGGAAGACAAGTGTCCACGTAATGCCTTGGGCCGAGAAATGGGCCACCGTTTCAAGAAAGGGCTCGATGTAGCTGTAGACCGTGAAATAGGAGCCTGCATACAGAAGGGCCAGGAAGGACACACCCATGACAATGGGATTTCGCAAAAGGCCGGGCAGGTCATGGAGCGTAAAGGGCGCCCCTTGCGTCAGCACAGGGAAGATACGCCACAGATAGGCCATGTCCAATAGGGAAACAAAGGAAAGGAACAGGAAGGTCATGCGCCACCCAAGGGCAAGACCAATGAGCCGCCCCAAGGGGAGCCCCAAGATCATGGCAATGGATGTACCCGTTGCGACCATGGAAAGGGCAAAAGGCTGATGCCCCCGCGGCACAATCTGCGTTGCCAACGGGCCCACAATGGCCCAAAAGATCGAATGGGCACAGGCGACGACAATGCGGAAGGCGACGAGCATGGGGAAATTGACGGCAAGACCGGAGCCCGCCTGACCTATGACAAAAAGGGCCATGGTAAAAAGGAGGAGCCGTTTCGGTGCCATGCGGCACGTTGCCAGCATGAGGGGCAGGGAAAGGAACCCTACAAACCAGGCGTAGAGCGTGATCATGATGCCCGTGTGGCCCGGCGACATGCCGAAGGATTGGGAAATATCAAGGAGCAAGCCAATGGGCATAAATTCCGACGTATTGAACAAAAAGGCGGAAGCAGAGAGGCCCAGCAAAGGGTAAAGGGATGAAACAGGAATCGAAGTACGCATGATAATCTCCCTTTGAAAAAACGGACGGATCGGTTCCTTTGGTGCACCATGCCCGCAAGGAAGACCTGCCGTCCCGCAGCTTGATGTAACTGGATAGGAACGGAACGTGCTGTCCCTATCTAGGGTAAGCCATTAGCCAAGTGGATTACTAGGCTATACTACACCATTTTTACTAAAAGTGCCACTTTTTTCTCCGTAGTGACTACAATTTTTTCTCGAAAGATTTTTCTTTCCATGGGCTTTCCCGCGGCATTCCCAGGGTAAAAAAAGACTAAATGTATTTAATCCGCCTTAGGTTCCCTGCTCTGCTACTTATGAAATTCATTTTGCGGCGTACGTTTGAAGCCACTTCTCAAGCAATTCTGCAATCTCGTCACGATTTGCTTCTTCGAACATAAAATGAGAGTTTCCTTTGATGCCGAGCTTGGGCAAATGGACGACCGTACTCGTAAGTCCTTCTTTTTCATAGGCCGCTGTAAATGTATCGGCCGTTTCTGCCATGCGCTGCCACATAGCAGCTGCGGGAATGTCAGGAAGGTCATTTCCAATATAGTCCCCATAATAGAAGGTGACAGGGATTTTTTGCTCTGCCATGGCTTTATAAGCCGCACTGCCAGGCGCTGCAGCGCCGCCCGGTTCAATGGCGACAATGGCCGCTACATGAGGCGTGTAGCGTACCGTTTCCCAGCCCGGTCCGCCGCCCTGGGAATGGGTCACGAGGATGGACTTTTTCCCCGTCCGGTCGTAGATTTCATCAATGGCAGCAGCGACGGCCTTTGCGACAACATCCGTATCAATGGCCTGCTCACCGGCGGCGTTATCCATGCCCGTATCCGGTGTCATCTGCCGGAAGAACTGGTTCAGGGCCGCTTCTCCTTTGGGGAACTTGGAGTCCTTATTATATGTAAAGGCGCCATTTTTGTAGGTACCGATGCGAAACTGCGTATACCAAGTCTGGTCACTAGGGGTCGTCGTCATGGTGCCCGCCTTCCCTGTTGCCCCTGCCTCACCACGGCGCGGTTCATCAATAAGGTACACACTGTGACCGTGGCGCAAAAAGAAATCCGCCCAGCCCGGCTTGCCGTCCGGCGTCGCCATCCATCCCGTGCGGGACTGACCATAGCCATGGAGAAAGACCATGGGAAGGCCCGTTTCCTTTTGGGGCACTTCATAAAGGACATTGGCGTGGTCCACATGGGCCGTGGACCCTTCCCGCGACGTATAGTAGTGACTGATGTCAAAGGTTCCCGGAGAATGGAGCACGGTCCCGCCGGCAGAAAAGATGCCTTGTTCCTTGATCTGAAGGGATTCTGCCGCTTCTCCGAAAGAAACCGTGCCAAAAGTCATCACGGCCGCACTAAAAAGGGCCGCTGCAAGAAATTGCCTCTTTTTCATCCCTACCCTCCTTATCCATTTACCCGCTCATAGCGGATCCACAGCGCATCTTTTGCAAGGACTTCCACACCCTTTAAGATAAAGGCCGGGTTCTTCAAAAGGGGCGCCCCATCCATGGCTTCAAAAGAGGTTGCCCCCTTTTCCATTTCCGCGACGGGAACGATGACAAGACTCAGTTCATCAATAAGGCCCTCCCGCAGGAAGGTGCCGTTCGTGAGGCCGCCGCCGCTTAAGGCAATGCGGGAAATACCAAAAAGGTCCGCTAGTTTTTGCAGGATGACGGAGCCTTTAAGGCTATCCTCGCCGGCTACAATATAGGAGACGCCCACTTCCCGGAGATAGGAAAGATAAGCGCCGGAGACTTTTTCCGACACCACTTCAATGATGTGCTGACGGGGCCCTGTACCGCGCTGCAGGAAAGGCCGATGGTAGGCAAGCCTTCCCAGGGGATCGAGGACCACCTGAAAGCCCTCATTATCTGCCACTTCCGGGCTCACCCAATCCTTTTTGGGAAGGTCCTTTTTACCTGCAAGGACTGCCTCATTAAGTTTTCCCTCGCAGAAGGCTTCCATGGTCACCGCGCCAAAAACAATGGCGTCACAATGGTAGCCGCTGCGGATCTTACCCGTGCGGTCAAGGCCAGGTCCAGCCGCCGGATTATCAAAGAAGGCCCCATCGATCTTGCCGTTGAGGCTTGTCAGCATATGGCAGACCACAAAAGGTTTCTCCGTCATTTCAGTTCGCCCCCATCCTTAAAAGCCGTGCCGACTTTTTCGCCAAGGACGTGATAGGTACGATGGAAAGGTTCAAAGGAAAGGGGCGCGAACCGCGTCATATCAAGGTTTCCCTCAACATCAAGGGCACTTTCATCGATGCTTACATTTTCAATCTTGCCAATAAGGCTTCCGTCTTCGTTCACCTTAATGAGGGTGCACTCAAGGGCAACGGGGAGATCTATTACAAGGGGGGCGTCGACAAATTCACTTTTTACAACGTGGAAGCCCGATTTTTCCACTTTCTTTGGTTCATTTTTTGCTGACACAAGGCCCACGTAATCAGCGGAAACAAGATGTGCCTTATCAGCAAAGCTGATGGTAAAGGCTTTCTTTACCTTGATGTTTTCCGTTGTCTGATGACTTTGGCTAAGGCTCAAGATCACCTTATCTGCTTCATAAAGTCCGCCCCAAGCGGCGTTCATAAGGTCCGGCTTCCCCTTTTCATCGTAGGAACCAATGATGAGGACGGGCAGTGGATAAAAGAAAGGTTTCGTTCCAAGATTTTTACGCATAATAGTGCCTCCTATTGTCACTTAGTGAATCATACCGATTTATTTTTTGATGGCCGTGCCGCCAAAAACCGCAGACATTTTCGTATGGCGCAGCTCTCCGTCAAGGGACGCCAGTTCTTCCGGCGTAAATCTAAGGGCTGCAGCGCCCAAGTTTTCTTCGAGACGGCTGCACTTCCGCGTCCCTGGAATGGGCACAATATAGGGCTTTTTCTCTAGCATCCAGGCAAGGGAAACCTGGGCCGGCGTGGCGTTTTTTTCGCGGGCGATCTTTTCGAGAAGGGCTACGAGGCCTGCATTTTCAGCCTGCCCTTCACTGGAAAATTGGGCCATGACGGAGCGGTAATCGCCTTTTTCCGTAAAGGCCGTGCCCTTTTTGTAGGCCGCCGTCAAAAAGCCGTTTGCAAGGGGCGAAAAAGCAACAAAGCCCACGCCCAGTTCCTCCAAGACGGGGAAAAGAGATTCATACCAGCGGGCCATCATGGAATAGCGGTTCTGGATGGCCGTCACCGGGCAGACCTTGTGGGCCCGACGCAGCGTTTCTTCGTCCACTTCGGAAAGGCCCCAATGGGTAATCTTTCCCTCATCAATAAGGTCCTTCACCGTTCCCGCCACTTCCTCAATAGGAATCTTGGGGTCGACGCGGTGCTGGTAGTACAGGTCGATATGGTCCGTCTGAAGCCGTTTTAGGGAGCCTTCCACGCTTTTGCGGATCGTTTCCGGACAAGAATCGACGATGAGCGGTTTATTGACGGACGGTGCGTCCCAGTCAAAACTGATGCCAAACTTCGTGGCAATCTTCACCTTGCTGCGATAGGGCTTTAAAGCAATCCCCAAAAGTTCTTCATTGTCGTGAGGGTTTTCTTCCGTGCCGTAGGATTCAGCCGTGTCAAAAAATGTGCAGCCAAGCTCGACGGCGCGCGCAATCAGTTCCGTCATTTCCTTGCGGTCACTAGGCGCGCCATAAGCATGGCTCATGCCCATACAGCCAAGACCGATGGCAGAAACTTCAAGGTCTTTTCCAAGCATCCTTTTTTTCATGATGATTCTTTCCTCCTCGGTTATTTTTTCATTTGTGCTTCCCAGAAGGCAACGGCCTTATCAAACCAGCCTTCTGACGCCGTTCCGGTGCCAAGACCAAAGCCATGGCCAAGGCCGGGATAATGATGGAATTCCGTGGGAATGCCAAGATTGCTTAGGATTTCCAACCGGCGCTGCATAACGCGCCAATTGGCGATGCCATCATCGTCACCAACCACGGCAAAGGTTGGCGGGTCATTTTTGGTGTAATCCGAATGGCCCGTGTACTCCATGATGACAGCCCCTGGACGAGGCAGGTCATTCCCGTCAAAAGCTACGGGCCCGTAAGAGCCAAGGTAGGCCGCCATGCGGGCCCCTGCCGAACCGCCCCAAAGGGAATAGTCCTTGATGTCAACGCCCAGTTCATCCGCATGGGCAAAGATGAAGCTGATGGCCCGCGCCAGGTCTTCGCAGGCCGTTTGCGCGCCCGGCCGGTAGATGAGGGCAAAGGCGTTATAGCCCCGTTTAGAAAGCTCATAAGCATGGGGAAAACTATCGTGCATGGCGCCCACATAGATAAAGCCGCCGCCAGCGTTCACAACGGCAAAAGGAGCCCCTTTCCGGCCTTTGAAGAAAAAAAGGCCCGTGTCCTTTTTGCGGGGGTCCGCCGCCTTTTCGGCAACGCTGTAGATATCATAAAATACCGTTTCTTTTTGCTGCGCCCGCTCCCAAAGGTCATTGACAATGGCTGTCGTCTCCTTGGGGTCGATGTGACAGTACCAAATGAGTCGGAGGTCTTCCAAGGTGTGACCGCTCCAGCAGCCTGTATGAACGGGGAAAAGGAGCCGCCCGTAAGGTTTAAAAACAGGCGATTCCATAACCTCTTTGATGGGCGTCTTTTGCGTGAAATGTCCGTTCATCGTCGTGTTCCTTTCCTCTATGGTCTGCTCTTTTTGCGGCGCTTGGCTCGCCTGCATGTCCCCGCAGCCGGAACCAAAGAGCAGGAGTGCCGAAAGGGCAAGGATGCCAAAGGTTATCTTCATAGGGGATCCTCCTTTTCGCTTATGTCCCCATTATAAGAAAAGCGAGACCTCCACAGAAGTCTCGTTTCGCTTTGCAGTATGAACCTTTTCGTTAAAGCTCGTTTTTAGTAAACCTTTCCGTTATCTGCGCAAGGGCGTGCAAAAAGCGCTTTACTGGCGCCGAAGGCTTATGCCCGTAAAGGAGCCCATAAGGGACCGTGTAGTCCCACCTCACAGGAAGGATCTTAAGAAGAGGATGAACAGCTTCCCACTGAGGAACGGCCATAAGGAGGGCGTTCTTCCGGTCACATTCGTTAAAGGCTTCCGTATCATAAAAATCAAAGTCTATCAATTTGATTTCAGGATGCCCGTCCATGAGATCGTGACGCAGTTCATCCACATAATGGTTCCACCCTTCCCGAATGAGCATGAGCGCCTCGCCATGAAGGTCCTCTACGGTGAGAAAGTCCTTTCTCGCCAAGGGATGATGCAGGGAAAGGGCACAGCAAAGGGGGGTCCTTTTAAGTTCAAAACCCTGGCATCTCCGCAGGCGCAGCATCGTTTCGTCAAAAATCCCCGCCACAACATCAATATTGCGTCCTAAATGAGACAAGATTTCCCGCGCGTTTTCCGGCGTGTTTTCAAAAGGAATGACCTGGAATTTGATTCTTTGATCAAAGTCCTGCAACTGAGGCATCAAATCCACAAGGACCTGGGCCGGCGTCATGGGCGAAGACCCGATGCGGATGGTCTCTGCCCCCTGCTCCATGGCCCTCCGGGCCCGGACGATGGAATCCTTGCTGTACTGAATGACGTAACGGGCATCTTCGGCAAGGGAGGCCCCTGCTGCGGTGAGAAAAAGACCGCGGTGAGTCCGTAGAAAAAGCGAAAAGCCCAAGCTTTTTTCAAGGCCATTGATCTGTTTGATGACAGCAGGCGGAGAAATGTATAAAACTTCGGCCGCTTTATTGAAACTGCCATTGTCGGCAACGCACAAAAATGTCTCAAGACGCGGATCATACAAGATGGGATCCTCCCTTCTTACCGGTTTCTACTTCCTTTCATGATACAATGAGGACCGTACCGCGTCAAGAAAAGCCCCTTACCTCCTCACTGATTGAGAAAGCAAAGGGCCTGACAAGCAGGGTTTCAAGAAGCGTGGCCTTCTACTTCAGGAAAGATCCATAAAAAGGCTGTCAGAACATAAATCAAATAGACCGCAGGAACATAGATGTAGGCAAGCGGCACCGTAACGGCATAGCTTGTGACCGTGAGAAGGTTCCGTCTGTCCCCCGTCGCCACCGTCCAAAGGCTGTCCATTTGTCCTTTGGCGTGACGGATGGTCATATCAAGGGTTTGATAAGCGATGGCCGTAAGGAAAAGGACCCCACCATAAAGAGAAACGGGTACAGCGGCAAATCCTGTATTAGAAGCCCAGGCCGTAGCAAAAGGAATGAGGGACGCAAAAAACATCCACAAAAGATTGGCCCACAGGCTTCGACCCTTGATGGTCTCCACGGACTGGAGCAGTCGGTGATGATTCACCCAGTAAATCCCAACATAGGTATAGCTGATAATGTAGCCAATGAACGTCGGAATAACGGCGCCAAGATCGCGCCAAGATTTTCCTTCCGGCGCCTCCATGGCAAGGACCATGATGGTGATGATGATGGCAAGGACGCCGTCACTGAACGCTTCCAGTCTATTTTTAGGCATGTTTCCTCCTAAAGAGTGAGATGATGATAAGGGTATTATACAGGAAAAAGACAGTGATTTAAAGTGGGCTGTCAGGCTGTCTTTTCAGGGCATCAGCCCTGAAAAGCTGTTTCGATCCGGCGGATCTAGCTGTCGAGCGAAAGATACTGAGGAAAAAGCTGTATTGCTGTGATGCTAAAAGACCGGAAGGGAAAAGACGGTGAAGCAAAAGAGTAAACGGCGGTACGCGCTGGTCACAATACTCAGCTCTAAGTCTAATAAATACTGATATGAACGAAATCTAAAGAGCCCCCGCTTCCACCGACGACGGCGTACGATTTATGTACGTCTAGGAGGTTAGGAGTGTGGGCGACAAAGTAGATGGGCCCATATGGGCCGAAGATTGCAAAAAGCGTCTGCTTTAATGAGCTGGGCGAGGGAGATGACGACACATGGTTAGGAGGGGGAGCGCCCAGGCGCAGGCTATTCCCCCACCAGAAACGAAACATCCACGAATCGGCATGCCCCCATCGCATCCTTAAATTAAGGAATTAAGGAATTAAGCAATGAAGGTACGTTCTTCCGGAGAATCGGAACGATTTGTGCTCCAAGAAACAAATCAATGACGATACACCATCCGATCAAACCGCTTAAAAGCCACTCGTCCCATAAAAAGGATCCAAATCACCATGCCAAGGAGTGTTCCCCACAGGGGCAGACTGTAGATTTGGGGCGTCATGACGGCGCGAATGGCTTCATTGATCCAGGTCAAGGGATCGATGAGCGTTATAGCCTGCATGACAGGAAGGGGCGCTAGCTGGTGCCAGGTATAAAAGATGCTTCCCAAAAAAACAACAGGCATGAGAAAACCGGGGAACATGGCGGCAATCTGGGAGGGTTTGATGATGGTCCCCACAAGGAGTCCCATAGCAGCAGAAGCAAACGCCGTGAGAAGAAGGACCAGAACAAGGAGAGGCAGTCGCTCCGGGGAAAGGTCGATAGAAATGGCGTGGCCCATAAAGATCAGTGAAATGGGAAGAACGATAAGGCCCCCCACAAAGGATTCAAGGACGCCGACAGTCATCTTGGCATAAGCAACAGTGCGGCTTGATACAGGCGCCAGGAGTCGGTCTTCAATTTCGCGGAGGTTATGGAAATCCATGGAAATCGGTACAGCCGTTCCGTGAATACCCGTAATGAGCATGCTCATACCAATCATACCGCAGAACATATGGGTCGGAAATTCCGCAGGCAAAAGGCCCACCGTCGGCAGCATAAAGCCATAGACAACAATGAGAATCAAGGGCAGCATGGCCACCCGAAAGATGAATTCATTATGATCCCGCCACTGAACCAAAAGGTCCCGGGACACCATGGCCCAAAAGGCCGTTTTTGTTTCATGATTTGAAGTACTCATCAGTTTACGCCTCCCTATTGGCAGTTTGCCGATCATCGACGCCGTCACGGTCTGTGAGGGTCAGGAATACATCATTGAGGGAACGGGTCCCCGTTTGTTTTTCAAGATCTTCCACAGTCCCATAAGCAAGAAGCTCACCCTGCTTCATGATAGCGACATGGTCACAGAAGGACTCAACTTCTTCCATATAATGGGTTGTGAGGAAAATGGTCGTCCCTTCTCGATTCATCTTAAGCATCTGGTCCCAAAGAATCTTGCGATAGTTTGGGTCAAGGCCTGTTGTCGGCTCATCGAGGAAGAGAACTTCCGGATTGTGGAGCATGGCCCGCGCAATCTTGAGACGCTGCGCCATGCCGCCTGAATAGGAACGAACAAAGTCCTTACGGCGTTCCCATAGACCAAACTTCCGCAGCAGCGCTTCCGAACGCTCACGGATGACCTTAGGGTCCATGCCAAAATAACGACCGTGATAATAGAGGTTCTCCTCTGCCGTGAGCTGCCGCTCCAGGTTGTTATGCTGAGCGACCACACCAATCTTACGGCGAATGGCAGCCACATCACCCGTAAGATCCTTTCCATCATAGAGAATCTTACCGCCCGTAGGAAGCAGCTGTGTCGTCACCATGTTGATGGTCGTCGACTTACCGGCGCCGTTAGCACCTAAGAAACCAAAGATCTCGCCTTTTTCCACTTGGAAGGAAACATGTTTTACGGCGTGGATGACGCCCGACTTTGCCTTAAAATCTTTCTGCAGGTTTTCCACCTGCAAAACAGTCTCTTTCATACCTATCGTCCTTTCTTTATATACCCCTTATGGGTATTTTATTACGAGATTTATTATATACCCCCATAAGGTATATTGCAAGGACTTTTTTAAGAAGTAGCTTAAACAAAAAAGGAGAAGGAGGCTGTGATGCCAAAGACTGGATGTCCAGCGCCAAACCGGTAAGCGCCCTATTAGGAAGAGAACTTCAACGATAAAAAGGCGGCTTTGGCTAAAAGGGCATATTTTATTAAAAAGGAAAAAAGGGATTTGCGTCCCCTTGTCCCGCTTTGCTCCACCGGCTCCTATCGTTATCTTATGCAAACGCTTTCTGCACAAATTTTTGAGCCGTAGGCTCAGTAAATCATTCAGCGTCTCACGTACCCCCTGTCACGATTCCATTCCTTTCTCTCCTCACACATGGGAAGCTTGCGAATCCATTTCGAAGGAATCGGGTCCTGAGGGGAAAGATTCGACGTCATCTGATCCAGCGCAGACGGTATGCGGCTTCCTGCATTGTACCTAAAGAAAATAGAAACTATAAACGAGGTCAAGACGGTAATTCTCTTTAAAACTTCACTTTTATATGAGAGCCTCCTCCAGAAAATAAAGAAGCTTCCAAGTCATCATCACTTGAAAGCTCCTTCATTTCTTAACATAACGAATGCTTCACATCCAGCAGCATAACACCTGGTTTTGGATTTCTATCAACTGCCCCCACAATGGGATGAGGCACATAATTTTCTTCCAGATAATCAATCTCCTGAGGGGAAAGCTTTACCTTCAGCGCAGCAGACGCGTCATCTAAATAATGTGCTTTCGTTGCTCCAATAATGGGAGACGAAACACCCTTTGCCCACTGCCAGGCAAGCGCTATCTGAGCCATTGTATAATGGTGGCGCTCAGAAAGCTCCTGTACCCTTTTAATTATTTTGACATCCTGCTCCTTCATACGATCATATTTCCCAGCAGCCACCTTATCCGTTCGCCCCCTAAGAGACCCAGATGACCACTTTGCTCTTGTCAGATGACCTGAGGCCAGCGGGCTGTATGGCATCAAGGAAACATTCATTTGTTTGCAAATAGGAATCAGCTCTCGCTCATCTTCACGGTAAATCAGGTTGTAATGGTTCTCCATGACAGAAAAGGGCGTCCACCCATGCTCTTTTGCTGCCATCTGCATATGATAGAACTGGTATCCGTACATAGCCGAAGCGCCTAAAGCGCGCACTTTACCAGCTCTGACCAACTCATGCAACGCCTCCATGGTTTCTTCAATGGGTGTTTCATAATCAAAGCGATGGATGATATATAAGTCGAGATAATCTGTTCCCAATCGTTTGAGACTACCTTCGATTTCTCGCATAATGGCCTTCCGCGATAACCGGCCCTCATTAAAGTACACCTTAGAAGCGATTACGACTTTATTCCTAGCAATATTATGTTTTATCGCACGCCCCAAATATTCTTCACTTGTTCCAGCAGAATAACCATTGGCTGTATCAAAAAAATTAATGCCTAAGTCCAAGGCATGCCGAATCACAGCTTCACTCTGCTGTTTATCCAGCGTCCAGTCATGCATGGTTCCTGCCTTGCCAAAGCTCATACAGCCAACGCATAGTTTAGACACTTCAATATCCGTTGTTCCTAATTTTGTATACTCCATTTCGTTTGCCTCCTTATTGCTCAAGTTTGATCTTGTGGGCCGATATATCTCTTTCAGACTATGGACATCCAAAATCAGAATGGGACCTCCAGTAATTTCTGCCATATCTTTATTAAAAAGCATGAAATCGTTCGTACGAAAATTTTGGTAGATTCGTTCAGCATGGACCAATCTAGGAATATCAACGATACGGCTTTGGAAAAGCCATCGCAGGATGACTTGAGCCGTCGTTTTCCCATACTTTGGACCAATTCCAGCTAAAACAGGAGGCTGAAAAAAGCCAGCATGTCCCTCTGCAAAAAAGTCCAAGCCACGGGGCAGTTATGGTACTGATCCATGACACGCTGTAATTCCTCCTGCTGGGAAAAAAGCTGAAGCTCAACTTGATTGACGGCCAGAACAATCTCATTGCTTATGACCAAATCTACAAGCCTGTCTGGCATAAAGTTACAGACTCCTATGGCCTTGATCTTACCAGCTTGATACAGTTCCTCCATGGCTCGTCAGCTTCCATAGCAATCCCTATATGGTATATAAATCAGGTAGAGATTGAGATAGTCCCTCTGAAGATTCTTTAAGGTCTTTTCAAAAGAACACATGGTTTTATCGTACCCTGCATCCTGAATCTACATCTTGAAAGTTAGGAAAACTTCTTTTCTGGAAATCCCACATTCCTTAACGGCTTCTCACTCTGCTCCTTCCTTTTCATAGCAGGCAGCCGTATCAATCAGTCGATACCCAATGTTCAAAGCGGTCAGAATGCTTCTTTTGCACAATCCATAATCAGTTACCTGAAAAACACCCATTCCAAGCAAGGGCATCTGTACATGGTGATTTAGTTCTATGGCATCCATAGAAAAGGTTCCTTTCATCCCACTTGGATTCCTCATTTCATTCAATCCTTCTCCGCTATAGTCATGATCATCCTTATAAGTCTGCTTTTTCAAATAATCTATCAGGGTTTTCCCCTATAAGGAAAGAGAGGCATAGATAATCATCGGTCTTCTCGCAGCCATTTTATTTTATTGCATCTGTTCTACTATGTTAAATACCTATTTTAAGTAAGCTGCAATGCCTAATTGGCATTGTACTGATCTCTACGGGAAGGACCTGCACGAAGAAGAAGGATTACCGCAAGGAATTTCTTTTTTTTACTTGCAACAAAAAACACCCGGCAAGTCTCCAAAGACTTGCCGGGTGTTTCCTCTTCTTGTTTCTCTTATTCCCACTCAATCGTTGCAGGCGGTTTGCTCGTGATGTCATAGACGACACGGTTGACGCCAGGCACTTCATTGACGATGCGGCGGGAAACGATATCAAGGACATGGTAGGGGATATGGGACCAGTCACTTGTCATGCCGTCGGTGCTGTTGACGGCGCGCAGAGCGATGGTGTTGGTATAGGTTCTGAAGTCACCCATGACCCCAACACTGCGGATGTTCGGCAGGCAGGCAAAGTACTGCCAGATACTGCGGTCAAGACCGGCTTTGGCAATTTCTTCGCGGAAGATGGCATCGGCTTCGCGGACAATGGCAAGTTTTTCTTCCGTGACTTCACCAAGGACGCGGATGGCAAGACCCGGTCCCGGGAAGGGCTGACGCCAAACAAGTTCACTTGGAATGCCGAGTTCTTCCCCAACGGCACGGACTTCATCCTTAAAGAGCGCACGCAGTGGTTCGATGAGGTCAAGGTCCATGTCTTCCGGCAGGCCGCCGACGTTATGGTGGCTCTTGATAGTGGCACTGGTGCCGGTGCCGCCCGATTCAACGACGTCCGGGTAGATAGTGCCCTGAACGAGGTAATCGACATGACCGATTTTCTTGGATTCTTCTTCAAAGACGCGAATGAATTCTTCGCCGATAATCTTGCGTTTCTTTTCCGGATCGCTGACGCCCTTGAGTTTCGACAGGAAACGTTCCTTGGCGTCAACACGGATGAGGTTCATGTCAAAGTCTCGTTTGAAGACTTGTTCCACTTGGTCGCCTTCGTTCTTACGAAGCAGGCCATGGTCAACAAAGACGCAGGTGAGCTGCTTACCCACGGCCTTGTGGACGAGAACCGCAGCAACCGAGGAATCAACGCCGCCGCTCATGGCGCACAGGACATTCTTATCCCCCACTTTTTCACGAATGGCTTCAATCTGGGTCTGGGCAAAGCTCGACATGGACCAGTCACCGGAAAGGCCGCAAATATCAAAGAGGAAGTTGCTGAACATTTTCTTGCCAAAGGGCGTATGCATGACTTCCGGATGAAACTGGACGCCGTAGAAGCGTTTTTCCTCGTTCATCATGGCCGCAACAGGGCATTCTTCCGTATGGCCCGCCACAACAAAGCCTTCCGGTACGGTTTCGACATAATCCTGATGACTCATCCAGCAGATGTTGTTCTTTTCGATCCCGGAGAAAAGGCGCGTTTCGTTATCGAGGGAAACCGCGGTCTTTCCATATTCACCGGCAGAACCCGCATGGGCAACGACGCCGCCCAGTTTCTTTGCCATGAGCTGATGGCCATAGCAAAGACCGAGGATAGGAATACCCAAGGAGAAAACACCATCGTCGATAGACGGCGTATTTTCAGCATAAACACTGTTCGGTCCACCGGAGAAGATCAGGGCTTTTGGATTCTTGGCCTTGATTTGATTGATGGTATAGCTATAAGGAATGATTTCGCAGTAAACGCCACATTCACGGACACGGCGCGCAATCAGCTGTGCATACTGGGCGCCAAAGTCAACGACCAGGACAAGTTCATGCTGTAAGTTTTCCATGTTCTTCCTCCCTATTTGTTATATTCAGAACAATATATCATAATTCTATCATATTTTCAATGAAAGATGCGCCCATTTTGCGCTCATTTGCGAAAAAAGTTCGTCCTTTATTCCCGTTCCACCCAGCCGATTTTTTCAAAAATCAGGAAGGCAAGGCTGGCAAGGATGGCGACGACCGTAGCAAGGCCCATTCCCTTAAGCTGAACAGGACCAATGACGATGGTGGCACCGCTAAGACCGGAAATGAGGGTCAGGGCAGAAAGAATCAGATTCTTCGGTTTAGTGAAATCCACCTTGCGATCGACCATCATGCGCAGGCCCGACGAAGCAATGAAACCAAAAAGTAGGATGCTGACGCCACCCATAACAGGACCGGGAATATTGTGGATAAGGGCAGCAATCTTTCCTACAAAGGAAAAGACAATGGCGAGGATGGCAGCGCCGCCAATGACCCAGGTGCTGTATACGCCGGTAATAGCCATAACCCCCATGTTTTCCCCATAAGTCGTGTTCGGCGTGGAGCCCGCAAGCCCGGAAAGCACGTTCGAAAGTCCGTCGGCAATGAGTGAGCGGTGAAGGCCTGGGTCCTTGATGAGATCACGGCCGACAATGTCGCTGGTCACAAAAAGGTGTCCCAAATGTTCGGCAAGGACGACAAAGACGGCCGGCAGGATCATCATGATGGCGTTCAGATGGAAGCTGGGACGATAAAAGGTTGGAGCCGAAATCCAAGCCGCGGCCGCAACGCTTTCAAAGGAGACAACGCCGAGACCATAGGCAATGGCGTAACCGCTCACCACGCCGATGAGGATGGGAATGATGCCGATAAAGCCCTTCCCCAGGAGGGTCGCAAGGATGGTGATGATGAGCGTTGCCGACGAAATCTCCATGGCCTGGATGTTCGTCATGCCCTTTACAGGATCCATAAAGCCTGCCATGTTCATGGCCATCGGTGCAAGTTCAAGGCCGATGATGGCGACAATGGCCCCCATGGCAGCAGGCGGAAAGAGTACATCAATCCACTTGGTCCCGATTTTCTTCACAAGAAGGCCCACAAGGATGAAACAGAGCCCAAAAGCAATGAAGCCTCCCTGCGCGTCCCCGTACGTAAGGCCCGCCGTGTGCGTAACGGCAAGGACAGGAGAAATAAAGGCAAAGCTTGAACCCAGGTAGCTTGGCAGGCGCCATTTACAAATGCTGAGATACAGCAAGGTGCCTACCCCGTTCATAAAAAGTGCCGTTGATGGGTCGACATTCAGCAGGAAAGGTACAAGGACCGTGGCGCCAAACATCGCAAATAGATGCTGCAGGCTAAGCGGCAGCGTCTGAAGAATAGGCAGCTTTTCTTCGACTTCGATAATGCGTCTTTCTTTCATTAAGATTGATCCCCCTCAGCAAATTTGTTGGTACTGCGCTACTAGTGTATCACAATGGATTCCCCGTGGTACAGTCATTTTTTAGGTGTTCTGAAAGCTTCGTGTCTCTTATCCATCCCAAACAGGATGCAAAAATTCTCCCACCAAAACAAGATCCGCTTTGCTGGGAGAACGCTTGTTATTTGTTCGTGAAGTGCTTCACAAGTTCCGTCACGGTATAGACGCTAAGGGGAAGGACATCTTCGTTGAAGTCAAATTCACTGGTGTGATGACCCGAAGCTTCTTCCGTCCCATAGAGCATGTAAACGGCCTTGCCGCCATGATCCTGGACGCGGCTCATAAAGTACGAGCAGTCCTCACTGCCACTGACAGTATGATTTTTTTCAATGTCGCTGTAGACGCCAAGCCCCTTGACGACTTCATAGACTTCTTCGCCCATGTCAGGAGAAGAATTGCCTGACGCCGCACTCCCGCGGGCGACCATCTTCACGGTGACGCCGTACATATCAGCTGCGGCCTTGATCATGCGGCGGGCTTCTCCTTCCATAAATTCATTGATTGCCGTCGAACCGCCACGGGTCTCAAATTTGATGACCGCGTTGTCGGGGATGACGTTTCGTCCCGTCCCTGCCTTGAGAATTCCCACATTAATGCGGGAAGGGCCGTCGCTGTGACGGGAAATGGTATGGAGGGCCAGCGAAGCTTGGGCCGCTGCAAGAAGGGCGTTGCGGCCATTTTGGGGATTGGCACCGGCATGGGCCGGTTTTCCCGTAAAGAACGCATCAATCTTGCTTGTTGCAAGGAACCCTTCGGTCATACAGACTAGGCTGTTATTTTCGCCATTGCCAAGACCAATATGCCCGCTCAGGAAATAGTCCACATCATCGACAATCCCGCTTGCCACCATCCCGCGGGCTCCCATGACCCCTTCTTCACCGGGCTGGAAACAGAGCTTTACAGTGCCGGCCATTTCATCTTTGTGAGCGGCAATAAGGCGCGCCACGCCAAGACCGATAGCTGTATGTCCATCGTGCCCGCAAGCATGCATCAGACCCGGATGGGTCGACGCAAAACCATCCCGGGTCGGCCGATGGGCGTCCGTTGGGTTTTCTTCAACTAGAAGGCAGTCCATGTCAAAGCGCAGACCCACGGTCTTCCCTGGTTTTGCAAAATGCATGATGCCCACGACGCCCGTCTTGCCGCCTTCCATCTTTTTCACAAGCTCCGGGTCCGCCCCTTCTTTAATGGCCCGCCCCATGGCGCGGGAAAGTTCCGCTTTATCAGGCACGCCCATCATTTCATCTGCCTTCATGCAGGCATCCCCCATGAGCACTTCATAGCCCAAGGCCTTGAGGGATTTTGCTACATGAGACGCGGTGCGAAATTCCGTCCAGGCAAGTTCCGGGTGGGCGTGAAAATCACGCCGGCAGGCCACCAGCTCCTCTTTCATCTGCATGGCTTCATCATATATCGTCATGGTTCTCCTCCTCCGCCGCCATAAGGCAGCCCATTCATTTCAGTGTCTTTTTGACCACCGAGACTTCAAACGTCCGGTTCCACGGCAGGTCAAAGGTGTAGTCATCCACACGCTGACCCAAATAAGGAAAAGCCTGTTCCTTCATTTCCTTTTGAAGGGCCGTATGGAGGATGCCCTTTTCCTTTGGGGTAAACTTTCCTTCCTGCCATTTATTGGGATAGGTGTATTCAGCACGCAGGCGCTGCCGCACGACGGCTTCATAGGCCCAATCGTCAAGATAGCGCACGTTCAGAAGATCCTTTCTTTCCTGTGACAACATATGCCGCGCCATAAGGCCCTGTCCCAAGGTGTAGCCCAGGGAATTGCTTGCCGTATTCCAGCCGGCATAGGACGCCAGGTCATAAGCCATCGGCTCATCGCTGTGAGGCAGGCGACGTTCAAAAAGCCCCTTGATGAGGCCCTTGCTGCTGCCGTTGCCAAAAGCAATATCTGCAATGCCCACGGCATAGCCCGCCCTGAGATAGGCCTCCGCCTGATCAAGAAAAGCCGTCATCCCCAGCGTCACAACGTCCGTGTTGCTCATCCCATCCGCTCCGCGCGTCACGCCGTCCTGAGGCGTATAGATTCCCGCCACTAGATCCGCCCGCTTGGCCCGTTTAGCTGGATATCCGCCAAGGGCCCAGACATGTTCCCGGTAACTATGGGCAATGGTTCCATCTTCGTAATCAGGGACAGTCTCTTTTCCCGCACCGGGGGCATAGAACCCATACACAAGGGGAGTGAGGCCTCGCGCTTTGTAATAGGCCCTCGTCAAAAGAATCATTCCCATCTCATCGGTGCCCGAAAAGGAGCGGATCGTATAGGACTTTTTCCGGCCCTGGAGCAGACTGCGAGCATCATGGTGGGCCTCGGAATAAGGCGCCGAGTCGTCCCGTGCAATCAGAAAATAATCAAAGGTTCCTGCTTCTGCCGCGTCGTACAACTGGGAAAGGACGGCTGCGTTTTTCTGCCGCCGCTGCAGCAGGTCCTCTTGGATGGAGACCGGGATTTCCTTTTGCAGGGCCGCAAGTTTCTTATCTTCCTTCCGGCTAAGCTGCCCCATCGCCTTTTTATCCCGCAAAGCGCCCCACAAAAAGAGCTTCGGCCCCCACTGCGCATAGTACTGAGGCTCCTGAGGGGCGCTGCTCCACTTGGGGGAACGCATGATCGTCGCAAAGGCGTAGATGGGAATATCGATATGACGGGCCTTGAAATCGAGCAAGACCTTGACCCGTTCATTGAGCACAGCCTCACTGAGTTCGTGGGTTCGGCTCGTGGTAAGGCCCCCATAAATGAGGGAATCGGCGGCAACAACAGCAGCCTCTGCAAAGGGGCCTTCTTCTTGGAGCCATTTTCCTAGGGCATCGGGATTGCCCTTGCGCGAGGCCGAACTTAGAAGCTCAGATGGCGGCGTTACAACATCGACCCCCGCTTTTTTAAAAGTATCCACCGTATAAGCAAGGTTAACGGGGCGATCATCAAGGGGAATATATAAGATTCGTTCTGCCGCCAAAACTGTCTCCCCCCTTGTAAGGGTCCCAAAAAGCAGGGACAGGAAAAATGCCCCTATGAGTTTCCTGCGGGCCCAAGTAAACACAAGCGACCCCTCCTTCTTATGTTTTCCTCTATTATAGCAGGCAAAAAGCCACAAAAAAAGGGTTCTATAATTTATTTTGGGGCGCTAAAGTGACCGTCCAGATGCGTGTCCTCTCAGCGCCTACTTTTTTTTCAATAAAAAAATAGGCATATGCACTCAAATCCTCTACAATTAAAGTGATCAAACAATAAAGAAAGTGAGTTGAATACATATGCCTTCTCTAGATTATATCGAAAAATTAACAGGAATTAAAGAGGAATGGATTCAAAATTTAAAGGAAACGGAATCAGCCTTGGTTTTAGCGGTTCAGCTGCCGCCTCAAGAACACATCTGCCCTCATTGTAAGGCCACTACAAGACGCATAAAGGGCTACTATACGCGCCTCATCAAACATTCCCCACTTCTCCATAAAGAGTTGCATCTCCTGTATCGCCAGAGACGCTATATATGCAGCTGTGGTCACACATTTAACGAGAAGAGCCCCTTTGCCTCTCCGTATTTCCAAACCTCTTCCTCGCTTCAACAAGTCATGCTCCAGGAGCTGCGTCAACACCTTTCTTTCCAAGAAGTGGCCAGACGATGCCATGTCAGCACCAGCCAGGTCATTCGTGTCTTTAATGAAGTCCATATTCCTCGTCCCAGTCACCTTCCCCGCGTGCTTTCCATCGATGAATTTAAAGGAAATGCTGCCGGTCAGAAGTACCAAGTCATCATCACTGACTCTGAAAACAAGCGTATAATGGACATTCTTCCGGCACGAACCACACCGGCTCTGCTCCAGTATTTCTATCAATTTCCAATGAGTGAACGACGAAAAGTAGAATTTGTCACAATGGACATGTCTATGCAGTTCCGTTCAGTCATAAAAACGATCTTCCCCAAGGCGCGCATCGTGGCAGACCGTTTTCATATGATCCGCTTAGTCCAATGGGCCATGGAGCGCGTTCGCAAAGCAGAGCAAAAGCGCCTTTGTCACCATAGCCGAATGTTTAAGTCCAACAAGACAATCTTAACGAAACCATATGAGAAATTAACCGAAGAAGAGCTTATAAAGCTGGAGGGAATCCTTCGCTGTTCTCCTCGTCTAAGATGTGCTTACGCGCTAAAATACGCATTTTCCAAGGTGCTTCGATTCAAGGATCATACCAACATTTCTTGGGCACTTTCAGCATGGATAGACCTGGTAAAAAGCGCTGATTTACCGGAAATGAACTCTCTGGTTAAGTCCTTTACCTATTGGTACGAAGAAATTAGGAGCGCCCTTATATATCCTTACTCCAACGGCTTTACTGAAGGCTGCAACAATAAAATCAAGGTGTTAAAACGTGTCTCATTTGGTCTGCGCAATTTTGAGCGCTTTCGTAATAGGATCTTGTACATTAACACACGCAACGAAAAAGGACACGCACTGTATTCAGTGCATGTCCTCTCCAGGAGTGCATAGACACTTTAGCACCCCAAAATTTGACAAAGAACCAAAAAAAGTCCCTGCCAGCAAAGCCAGCAAGGACAGTGCGCAACAACTTATCCTTCAGGACCTTTCGTGTGCACATGCTCGATGGGAATCCACTGGGCATTGGGCCGGAAAAGCGAGTACACACTTAACAGGGAAATGAGGATACAGAAAAAACCGCCCGTCAGGATGCCCTTAGCAAAATGGCGGCTTTTGTAGCCTGCTCCCGCAATGGCGGCATGACCTACGTAAAGGCTCAAAAGGTACAAAAAGATCCACCAAACAATATCCTTGATGTGGAAAAGCGGCAGCCCGCAAAGAGCATTATAACAGAGCCAGAACACATTCAAGATAAAATAAAGGCCAAACACAACACTCATCAAGTAGGGAATAAAATTATCGATGAGGCGTCCATCCCGATGCACTTTAAAATGGGGCAGCCAGATTTTTCCATAGACCCGGGCAATCTGGTAGTTTCCCGTAAACCAGCGCCGGAACTGATGGACCAAGGTCATGAAATGGATGGGCTGTTCATCATAAAAGCGCGCGTCTTCCTGAAATTCCGAAAAAACATCCTTAAAATTCATCTGCATGGAAAATTCCATATCTTCCGTAACCGTAACCGTCTGCCACCCATCAGGCTCAATGAGGGAAAGGTCAAAACCAAAACCCGTTCCGGAGATAATGCTCGGCATGTGGACATTAAAACGGGGTTTGGAAAATAGCACGTCCACGCTGAGCCAGTACATCGAATACCACTGCGAAATCAGGGAATCATAAGGATTGAGTGGGAGCCGGTTTCCCATGACAAGGCGGGCGCCGCTGTCAAAAGAGCGGTTCATGGCCTTGAGAAAGTAAGGATCTGCCACGTTATCGGCGTCAAAGATCACGGCATACTCAAAAGACTCCGGCCACTCCTGCCTTATCTTTTGAAGCCCCCAGGAAAGGACCGCCCCCTTTCCCGTTCGAGGGCCTTCGTCTCGTTTCCAGACCGTGATATTGGGAAACGCTTCCCCAATGGCAGCCGTATCATCCGTGCAGTGATCGGCACAAAGGAAGATATGGTAGGACGAGTGTGGATAGTCCTGCTGCACAAGGCTTTCGAGCAATTTTCCTACAACCCGTCCTTCATTGTGGGCGCAAATGAGGACCGCCATGGTATGGGAATGTCCGGCAGGCGGCAAGATCCTTTTTTTTGTTATGAAACCCACGAAAATCGTGCTGACGCCCCATAAGAAAACAAGAAGCAATACGACTTGCACGGCAAGGGTGAAAAAATACATGAAAAGACCCTCACATTCCGCTCAGGATAAGAAGCACGGCGGCAAGTCCTCCTGAAACGTATAGGACCACAGGTTCCCCCAATTGGGGTGGAAAAATCAGGCAGAACCCTGCACCGACTGCAAGGGCCGTCAGGGAAATCCGCAAAAGGGCAACCGAAAGGAGATGACTGGTCCATTTATCATCCCGCACAGCTTCCCACCATTTTATCCCGCCGCCGCGGCAAAAATAGCGGCCGCTCCAAGATAGGACGGTCTGCCCGCCCAAAATGGATAAGCCCAGTGCAGGGAGCATGATGGGAAAATAGGTCAGCTCAAAAGGGATAATCTGGAAAAGATCACCAGCAAAGGCAAGTGTGAGCCCCAAGGGCGCTGACGATGCCAGTGAAAGGACAAGGGCCATCATACGAGTCCGCTGATCATAGACAAGAAGGACCGGTTCATTTTCGCTTCTCATTCCCTGCCAAATGCGGAAAGGAACGTAGCTAGACAAAAAGACGGCCAAAAAGTGAATGGGCAGAAGCATCGTATGAAGTCCGCCAAAAGAGCAACCGATCACCGCGCCAATTCCTGCGGAAAAAGCCCCCAGACGGCCAAAAAGAAGGCCAAAGGTCAGTGCGAAAAGTGCACCCAAACAGAGACCGGAGACACTGGGCACCATCATGACCCGCATGCCAAGATAAGTGACGGCGCTATAGACCAGAACCAAAAGAACCGCCGTTTTTACACGTTGAAGCATTGCATCGACCAGCTTTCATTGAGATTGGCAAAAAAGCCTTACTTTCCTTTTTTCTGAAGCTCATGCCAGAGTTCCAGCATGCTGCGTTTCAGGACAGGATGTTCCTTTTGGGGGGCAATCTCCGCCAAGGGGCGGAGGACAAAATCCCGGTTTTGCATGTCCGGATGGGGCAGCGTCAAAAATTCAGTCTCCATGATCTCATCCTCAAATAAAATCAAATCAAGGTCGATGTTCCGTTCGCCCCAATGGCGCTTGCGCTCCCGCCCCATTTCCTTTTCAATGGCAAGAAGCTCCATAAGAAGGCTCTGTGCATCCTGGTCCCATATCACTTCAGCCGCCCCATTCAGGAACTCCGGCTGGTCCGTTACGCCATATGGCGCTGTTTGGATCCATGTGGAAACTTTCTGGACCTTGATGCCATGTACCTTCATCCGGCTCAGAGCGTCTTCCAAATAAGCTTTTTTATCCCCTAGGTTGCTGCCAAGGGCCACATAGGCTACCGGCATGATAGAATCGCCTCCAACATACGGATGAGCCGTACATTTTCCTTGACATCGTGGACGCGAACCATTTGGGTGCCAGCAAAAACAGCTGCTGCGGAAAGGGCCATGGTCCCTTCAAGGCGCTCTTCCGGCGGAAGGTCTCCCAGGACCTTACCGATATAGCCCTTGCGGGACCCTGCAACAAGGACTGGAATCCCGTGTCCCGTAAGTTCCGCAAGACCGCGGGACAGTTCCAGGTTGCCGCTGACATCCTTGGCAAAGCCAAGACCCGGATCAAGCATGAGTTTAGTGCGACCAATTCCCATCGCTTCACAAGCCTCTGTCCGCGTTAAAAGATATTCCATGACATCGCCGACTACGTTATGATAGGCCTTCATGTCGGCGCTCATCATGGTCTTGGGCGTACCACGCATATGCATGAGGATGAGCGGCGCGTCTTTTTCTTTGGCAACGGAAAGCATGTCGGGATCACCCGTTCCCGCCGTAACATCGTTGATGATATCGGCTCCCGCGTCAAGGGCGGCGCGGGCCGTCGCAGCGTGGTACGTATCAACGGAAAGGATGGCCTCAGGATAAGCCCGGCGGATTTCCGAAATAGCCCCGACGACACGGCGGATTTCTTCTTCTGCCGGTACGGGATCACTGCCAGGGCGGGTCGATTCACCGCCAATATCAAGGACATCGGCACCGTCATCCAGCATCTTTCCGGCCCGCTTCAAGATCAGGGAACCGGCTGTGACACGGGATCCTGAATAAAAGGAATCGGGTGTTACATTAAGGATTCCCATGATCCGCATCTTTTCATACGTAAGGGTCCGTCCGTCCGCAAGGATCGTCGCGAGCTCATGGTCTGTAAGATAGTCCTCGATATCCCTTATGACTTCATCAAGACCGAACCATCCCTGATTGGCCCTGAGTTTGTGAGCAAGGTGCCGGTACTGGGTACGGCTTCCAAGTAAAATCACATCCGTCCGTTCTATACTGCAGTTGATGGTTCCTTTGGCATTAGCAGCGTCCGCCCCCATGGCGAGCATTTCCTGTTTGATGATATTGGCGCCGGGAGCCCGTACCCCGACAAGACGCAGCGGTTCCACAACCGCCTTGGGTGCCATGAGGGCAATCCCAGTCGGATGGACCCCCATTTTTTTTAGTTCAAAGCTGACTTGATCGCAGGGAATCTTGATATACAAGGCCTAGTCCTCCTTTTCCACACAAGCAAAGGCATTGTGGTTATGGATGCTTTCCTCACTTTCTACGGTCACGCGGTACCAATCAATCCGCTCATCTTGATTGAGCCGCAGGGCGATTTCCCGGGCCGCGTCCTCAACAAAACGAGGATTTTCATAGGCTTCCTCGGTGACAAACTTTTCATCAGGACGCTTAAGCAACGACAAGATAGGAGACGAAGCAGAAGCCTCGGCCATTTCCACCAGTTCTTCGATCCATACAGGTTTCGTGCTACGGATCGTAATCTTGGCACGGGCCCGCTGATTGTGCGCACCATATTTGCTGATTTCCTTGGAGCAGGGGCAAAGGGTGTGGATGGGGACATTGACGCCCACATCCAGATGGAAGGTCTCCCCTTTTTCCGCATGGTAATGGCAGGAAATATCAAGATAACCTGTTTTCCCCGATACAGGTGCCTTTTTTTTCAATAAAGTAAGGGAAACGCATATCCAACATGGCCTTCTTGGCGCCTAGCTTTTCCTTGAGCCCATCAAGGACGATTTCCAGATCATGAGGATGAATGGGTCCCATTTCCTTGAGACACTCCACAAATCGGCTCATATGGGTTCCCCGCTGCTCATGGGGGAGGTTCACGCCGAGAGAAATCACCGCCACTGAATGCTGGACGCCCTTATGGGGATCCTTTAAGGTAATGGGCCAGCGGATGTCGCGGATGCCCACTTGTTTCAGTGCAATATGGCGCTGGTCGACTTGGCCTTGTACGTCTTTTAGCATGTTTCACCTCGATAGATAATCCCGCTCGTCTTCGTTTCCCAGACTTCCACTTCAAAAAGATGGTAGTTCGGCCCATGAAGCGGCGTTTCCAGCTGTTGCCAGACCCAGACGGCAATATTTTCCGCCGACGGCTGAGGCAGGATGTCGTTGATGAAGGCGTGGTCCAGCTTACTTACAACAAGTTCCTTCACGAGGTTCTTGAAGCGCACGAAATCAAGAACCATGCCCTCATGGTCAGGCGTGCCCTCAACTTTGACAACAAGTTTATACGTATGGCCGTGGAGATGTTCACATTTTCCGTTGTAATTGGGGAGAAAATGGGCGGCGTCAAAATCAAATTCCTTTAAGCAGATCATATGGTACCCTCCTCTAAATCAAAATGTACTTGGCGGAGTGCTTCGTAAAGCACGATTGAGACAGAATTGGCAAGGTTGAGACTGCGGGCTTCAGGCACCATGGGAATACGGATACATTCATCTTCATGGGCCATCCGAAAGGCTTCGGGAAGACCAGCCGATTCTTTGCCAAAAATCAGCAGGGAATCCTTGGTATACTCCACACGCGTATACGAACGATGCGCGTGGGTCGTCAGAAGAAAACGCGGTGCGTCAGGATAGGCCGCAAGAACTTCCTCCACACTGTCATAGTAATGAATATCGACTAGATGCCAGTAATCAAGACCAGCACGCTTCAAATAGCGGTCATCGACAGAAAAGCCCAGGGGGCGCACCAAATGAAGGGAAGCCCCCGTTGCCGCACACAAGCGGGCAATATTTCCCGTATTGCCTGGGATTTCCGGTTCAACAAGAACAATATGCAAAATGGCTGCCTTCTTTCTAATCCGTACCCATGATGGCAATCATGCCCTTCATCTGTTCATGGATATTCATGATTTTTTCAGCATAGTAGCTGCCTGTCGCCCATTTTCCGTTAAGCTGCTTCCACGTTGTCGCGTATCCCGTCTCCTTTTTGATGCGATGCACCAAATCATAGCGGGGATCGATGATGGCGGTCTTGGGAAGCCGATCCGTCGTATAGGCCATCAGATGCTGGATATGGGCCCTCACGCCGTCCTTTGGCGTAGGAAAATAAGCACCGCGCACAGTCGCACTGGTTGTGCCCAAGCCGCAGAAATTGTTCTGTTCCGGTACCACCGTACCGCCAAAGGCAAAGAACCCCGTTTCAAGGAGGGCCTGCGAAAAGGCAAGATCCCAGCGAATGCCTTCCCGGCTCGCTTCTTCGTAGTAAGCATCCACGATTTCTTCCGGCGTCGCCTTGATGGGAAGCTGCGGATTATAGAGCGTCAGGAGTGCAATGGCCTGGGAGCGCCGCACTTCGGGCTCACCAAAGATGCTCACCTTGTCGTAGTTTTCAGGGATCTTCCAAATCTGTCCCTGCGTCATGAGCCGCTTTGAAATGACAAGGAGGTTCGGGTCCGTGACGACGCGGTGCGCCATGGCCCGCTGGCGGCGCACCAGGGGCGGCTCCGTCTGGGGAATGTCCATAGGCGCCCCATAAATAAAGACCACGGCCCCTTTGGGCGGCTTCATGGCGGTTTCCTTTTTGAGCACCGCTGTCTGGGCAGGACGCTTTTCTTTCTGGGTCCGTTCCCCCATGATGCGTTCCTTGAAGGAACCCGCCTCCGAGGATTGGATTCCCGAAAGGAGCGTCACCATGGCAAGGGGCAGGACCCATCGTTTCAAATGATATGATTTCACGATTTATGCCTCTTTATTAGGAGAAAATACGAATAGACTCAAGGCCATGACAAGGGCCGCCACAAGAATCCCACAGCTTGTCGCGTTGAGGATGCCGATGCCCATTCCCCCATTGAAAAGGCGCAGGCCCATGACTACGGCAACGCCCAAAACGGCCGAAAGGAAAGCTCCCTTCGTCGAAGCCTTCTTGGTAAAAAGGCCAAAAAGGAATGGTGCCGCAAGGGACACTGTCATGAGGGAATAAAAAATAGCCATGGCCGAAATGATGCTTGCAAGATAATAGGCAATGATGATGCCCAATGCGCCGCAAACAGCCGTAATCTTTCGCGTCATGGAAAGGAGCTCCGCGTCCGTTGCGTCCGGTTTGATAAAGGTCTGGTAGAGATCCTTTGACAGGCTCGTTGCCAGCATATAAAGCACCGTGTCACAAGTGCTGACCTCAGCTGCAAAAATAGCGGAAAGAGCCAGTGCCGAAATGCCAAAGGGCATCATTTCCTTCATCGCCTTGGGCAGAGCCAGTTCCTGGTTGGAAAGATCCGGAAACGCCGCAAAAGCGCACATGCCGATGAGCATCGGGAAAAAAGCAAAAAAGAGCTGCACAATTCCGTTAAGGAGCGTCCCCTTGCGTATGGCCGGTTCATCCTTGGCACTGTAAACCTTGCCAATAAGACCGGGGGAAATGCAAAAGGCCGGCGTCAGCATAAGGAAATAGCCCAAGATCGTTGAATTTCCCATCCCGTTCCAGGAAAAATAAGAAGCCGTTTTTGCCGTATTGCCTAGGTTTGCCGCAATTTTTGTCTCCAGACCGTTCCAGCCGCCGACATAGTTTAACGCATAAGGTGCAGCCACAATAAAGCCCACGAGGATCACGGCAAGTTCAATGATGTTCACCACAGCAGCCGATTTCAGGCCCCCCGATGAAAAATAAAGGGTCACCACAATCGCCGCCATCATGATGCCATAAAGTTTCGGCATACCTGCGACCACATTAAGGATCCAAGCAATGCCCAACAGCTGCCCCGAAAAAAGGGCCAAGGTCCCGATGGCCATCATGGTCGATGTCACGCCGCGAAAAGCATGGGAATAGCGATGATCCAAATAGTCGCCCATGGTAAAAAGATCATATCTTTTCGCCACGCGCCACACGGCAGGGCCGACCACATAAGCAAGGATGAGGGACCCCAACCCGCTGCAGCCAATCCACCACCAGCTCGATACACCATGCCGGTAGGCAAGCCCCGTCACGCCCACCGTCGAACCAGCGCCGATGTTGGCCGCAATGAGTGTCGTAAAGAGCAGCTTCCAGGAAAAGCTCCGGCCGCCGACAAAAAAGTCCGATGCCCCCTTGACGTGCTTTCCAATACCGTAGCCGAGCAGAATCAAGAAAAGAGCATAACCAACAATGACAACAAGATAGGAGTTCACAACGTCACCTTCCCGAGGTAAATTCATACTGCATACAATTTTACTGTACTTACTGCAACTTGTAAAGTTAGGTTGTCCTTTTAGCGCCTGAAACGGCTTAACCTTCCCCTTACCCATCCCAACCCGTCCCTTTTCCTTTCGCCGAAGATGCGCTACAATAGAGAAAATACCTGGGTTTCATGCCCTAAAGGAGGAGTTTCCATGACCGTCCTGCATTATATCCATCATGCGGCCTTTAGCCTCAACGATGGCAAGACAACATTGCTTTTTGACCCCTATCTTGAAAATAATCCCGAAGGCTTATCGTCTGGTGACCTCAAAGCCGATTATATCTTTATCAGCCACTTCCACGGCGACCACGTAGGAGAAGCCTATGCCATTGCCAAAAGAACGGAGGCGCTAATCATCACGACTGCTGAAATCGCAAACGACGCCAAAGCCCATGGCCTTAACGCCCACGCCATGCATATCGGCGGCAGCCATGAATTCCCTTTTGGCAAAGTCAAACTCACCTTGGCCTTCCATGGCAGCGGCATTGCAGGCGGCCACGCCTGCGGCTTCATCGTCCACTTTGACGGCAGCGTCTTTTATTTTGCCGGTGACACAGGGCTTTTTGCGGATATGGAACTCATCGGCAAACGCAATGCCATCGACTACGCCTTCCTCCCCATTGGCGATAACTTCACCATGGGCCCTGATGACGCCGCCTATGCCGCCGGGCTCCTTAAGGCCAAGACCGTCATCCCCATCCACTACAACACGTGGCCCCTCATCGATCAGGATCCAGAAGAATTCAAGAACGTTGTGGAGAAGGAGACAAGTTCGAAGGTATTAATTGTTCCTTGTGGCACTAGAGTAGACTTGTAGGTTATTGCTCAGCGCATAATCGCTCCGGTAAAGCGGTTGTGAGCAAAAAAACTGTGACGCTTTGATGCTAAAACCTGTAATGCCGCCCAAACCGCCCCCTGCGGGGAACTGATCCAAAATGATTCGCCAGAAAACATGTTCCTGCGCCCTTCCGCTAAAATTTAAAGGCCCTAACCCGAACCTGCGTCTACGTTCGGGTTAGGGCTTCTCTTATGATTTTTTGCCCTGGAGCTCGATTTCTTTGATATCGACCAGCCTTACCAAAGCGGGGATATCCACCAAGCAGGCCTGGTGGGTGGTAGATGAGGAGGGGTGTTTTTTGTCAGGCGTCTTCGAATCAGCGAGTGCGAGAAACATTTTTCGATGGGTCAAAGCCTCTAATCATAAGATGCTGTCAAAGCGATTCATCTGCTGGACCGTTTAATCGAAAAATCAATTCGGCGCCCTCCCGTAGGGCGGTTTGACGCCGTGCGTTCAGCCTCTTAAGACCTTCATAGGCAGCTGTAAGGCGCACCTATTTTCCACCACAACTTCCCTCCATTGCCTTATTTTTTTTTCGGATGCCATGGAGGGACGTCTGTTCGTACGATGTTTCGTTCCTGATTGGGAATAGCTATCGTCTAGGCGCCTTCATGCCTCCTCTTATTCTTCGCTGAATATTCTTATATTTTATTTAATTTTATTATGATAAACTTATCATATATAGGTAGATGACTGTTTATAATAATATATAAAAATTGTAGATAACAGTACTTACCATAAAATACAATGATCTATATCACTCTGGTGAGAAAGAGGAGAAAACCATGAAAAACTCACTTAAACGCACTACTTTACTCGTCACCTTAGCCTTAATGTCTTCAGCGTTAGCGCGGCCCGTCATTTCTATGACAGCCATACCGCCATCAACGGCGTCATGCCACGCTACAGGGAAAAAGGCAGCACCGACAGGAAGAGCTTTTCTGAGCCGGAAAGCAGCATTACCTTGGATTGGTCCAATCGGGGAACAGATACAGGGCTTCCTCGCCCTACCGGTATTTCACTAATTTTTAACACACCGGAAATCACAGCTAAAAAAATTACGGTCATTGCCAACCAAAAAGGAAACCAGTGGAACGATAAAGGCATCATTTATGACCAGAAAGATGTTTCACACGGCAAAATCACTGCAGCGGGAATCATTTTCGTTGAAACCTATGATGACTGCATCTACATGAACTCTCCCGCCCACACAGTAGATATTACAGGCTTCAAAAAGCTCATTTTCAAATCGGCAGGAACGCCGCTTAAAGGCAGTTCCGGTTACGCCATCATGAACAATGGAATCGATAACTACCTCAATATCATTGGCAGTGAAAATAGCGAAATTGAAATGACCAACACGGGGCAAAGAGCCGTTATTGCCGATAACAGCAGTACAGCGAGGTCCACGAAAACGACCCCCACAGCAAACGCCATCCATCTTCATGCCAATGCTTCTTCTTACGCTATTGTACAGACGAAAGCGCACCATTCCTTTACAGGCGGCCAGATTGAAATCAACGGCATCGATAAAACAATCATCACAAATGAAAAAGATGGCGGGACCGCTGTTAGCGCCCAGGCGTCAGGGGAAGGAAAAGGTCTCATTGAAATTAATAAAAAGACCTCTGGCGTCGTTGAAATCACAGGTGCTGTCACTGCCAGCAACGGTACGGCCGATATTGATTTTGCCGGGGACCCATCCTTCCTTAAAGGCAACATGACGTCTTCTGGTGAAAAGGGAAAAATCTTGGCAGACTTCAAGGACGCTGATTCCCAGATGACCGGGGATATGAAGACGAGCAGTACAGCAGCCATCGATGCCACATTCTCCGGTGAAAATGCCGTCTTAACAGGCAATATCAATACGATGGAAACAAGTTATCAGTGGGGATATGGCTATGTGCCTAACCGGTCGACCGTAACGGTCACCTTCTCCGGCAAGAACGCTTCCTTTGCAGGAAATATTGATACGACACAAACGTCTAGAACCGGTACCTGGGGAAATTATGTTGATTCCCCCAATCATAGTACTGTTACGGCCAGTTTTTCGGGCCTTGGCGCTTCTTTTACTGGCGACCTTGCCTCGGCCGGTACGAGCAAAGCCAATATCGCCCTTACAAAATCAGGGTCTCTGGAAAGGCAAAGCTACAACGACGGAAGACGCCACGACGGCACCGGGAGTTCCTTTATAGTCCAGCCCACGGACATTGCCTCCGTCGACGCCATGAAATTCGGTGATAAGCTCTACTTTGCTCAGGTAAAAGAAAGGGCTGCCGCTTTCAAAGTAGATCATGACATCAAGCTCCAAAACAAAAACAGCCTCTTTGACAACACCCTTTCCATCAATAAAGAAAGGGATACAGAAAAGGCCGACTATGAAGACTGGTTCATCACCCCTGTCGGTGACGGCAAGACGCCGAACTCGAACGCCTTTACGCCCGGTTCCGCCCACCATGCCGCCATCTCCATTTGGCGTGAATCAGATACGCTTTTGAAACGCTTGGGCGAGCTCCGCTACAACCAGGAAGACCAAGGCCTCTGGGCACGCTACATCAATAGCAAGCTTACTTGGGACGGAAAAATAACTTTGATACGACCATGAAGACCCTGCAAGTGGGATATGATAAAAAAGACACGGGCACGAAATGCGACTGGTACTACGGCGGTGCCATTGAGCACACCTGAGGCAGCAGTGAATACGCAGGCAACGGGGACGGCAATCAGCACCTCACCAACATGGCCTTTTACGCAACACAGATTGGTAATAAAGGACACTACCTTGACCTTGTCACCAAAGTAGGCTACCTCAGCTCCAACTATCAGACGACCTACGGCGACAGCGCTGACTTTGACAACTGGGCTTTCAGTGCCGGTGCTGAATATGGCCGCAAGAAAGCCCTGGGAAATGAATGGTTCGTCGAACCTCAGGCCCAGCTCACCTACTACTTCCTCAAAGGCGACAACTATACGACGAAAAACGGCGCCACCGTAAACCAAGACAACACGGATAACCTCGTTGGCCGCCTCGGTGCCGTCCTTACCAAGGAATACGACAAAGAAACAAAGAATCCGAAACGCTTCTACGTCAAAGCCTCTGTCCAGCACGACTTTCTGGGAGGCAGAAGCCAGCATCTCCAGCAAAACGGCATGTCCTACTATGACAGCAACGACTTTAGAGATACGTGGTACACCGTGGGGATCGGTACGAACGTCCATTCTGACGACAAATATGCCTTCTACTTCGACGCAGAAAAGAACTTTGGTGCCGACTTCAAATCAAAATACCGCGTGAAAGTGGGATTGAGATATGAGTTTTAAAGGCTGAAGGTGGGACGCTTTGAGGCTGCAAAACTAGTCTCAAAGCGCATCGCTGAGGCGGTTATGAATTTTGAGTAAGACATACGGCCGTTTCTGCCAAAATCATTTATTTCTAGACCCAGATCTGATAAGAATATGACTAAAAGATAATATGGAAAAATGAGGAAAAACCTTAACCCGAATTTGCGAATTGATTCAGGTTAAAGCTTGATTTATATGCGGTTGGATAGGGTTGATGCAGAGGCTTGAATCTAAAGAAACGAAGGAAAAAAATAACACCAGCAGCACAAAATCCTTGGTAGTAGAAAAAAGATTTGTCCTTAAAAGCCAAAACGAGCAATCTGCAAGGAGAAGGCAACCCACCAGCTCTTTTTCCTTAGGGCTCAATGCTTTGCCGGCTCTAAGGCGTAACGAAGAAGGCAGAAGACCTGAAATCAAAAGATTTGATTGCCTCATTTATCGTGAAATTTTCGGCGACTTTTTTAAGCGTCCAATCACGATCTTTCACTTTTCTATTCCAAGGTACAGGGAGCTTACGAATCATTTGGCGATGAACGTACCGCCTTGGTAAGAAAAATTGACTCTACGAGTCAAGTTCTAAGAAAAAAGACCGTAAGGGAAAAGATTACCACAGCCTAAACTTAAGTACGAGTTCAGGCTGCGGCAGTTAGATTGCGTCCATTTGACGCATGCACCTTCAGCTTATCGGTAAGCAGCGTTTTTAGTTAGGAGTCTTACCTATGAAGTTATTGGAATCGATGCTGCTTGTCGAATCCTTAGACGAAACGCCTGGGGAAAAGATCTAAAAACACAATAATCCAAAATTCCATAAGGAAACCTTGCCTTATGCTGCGCTTGCGTCGGCATGATAAGGGAAAAAGTACCTCCAGTTGGCTGAGATGATACGGTCATAACGGATACTTTTGCTTTTTTGTTTGAAGGTAAATGGCAATCAGGCGCCAGCTAGGTGCGTTTTTCTTTTTTTCTAGTCCCTGCTGCATTTTTCGGCGTCCACGGCAAGGACAAACATGAGGACGTAGAGGGCGTCAGCAGGGGTTGCTACATCAAGGACATAGGCATCGGTGAAATTGAGCAGTTCTTTACTGATGCTTGCAATACGGTTCCCTTTTCTATCGCGAATGGTGTAGTCCCATTCAAAGATATTGCCTTTTGCTTTCCAGCCCAAAAAATCAAGGGAGTAGCTTGGCGAAAAGAGGCTGAAGTTCTTTTTAACGCTGCCCAAGTGGCGACCGTCTGCAAATAGTTCAAATTTGGGCAGGAATGTGACTATCTTTTCTTTGACTTTACCCACTTCTTCTCCAAAGGCGTCGTAAATCTTAAGACAGTGACCCCAGGATAACTGGCCCCTTACGACAAAAAGGGTTTCTCCCTTTTCGTTATAGATGTCATAGCTATCGAGCCAGGAAAAGATGCGCTGACGGAACAGTAGTTTCATGGGGTTCTCCTTCTAATAATCAGATTGCATGTACGAGTTCACGGATTTCATCAAGTTTTTGTTCGCTCTCGGGATTTTGGGAATGAAAGTCCAGGAGCTTGGCATAGTTTCCTTCCTCCCAGGCAATCTTCCGGCTGATGGGAAAGTTCAGGTCAAAATAAAAACACAGGGCCCCGACGTAAAAGTCCATAAAAGTCGCTTTGCTTTGCGTCTTGACAAGGCGCCTTGCCCTCGCCTGCGCCATGACGGAGTCGGAGATGGACTGCTTTTCAAGGTCCGACCAGTCGACGTTCCAAACGTTGATGTTCTTTTCCCTGTACATGACATAGACGCGAAAGATATCAAGCTTGTCGGCGTCCCGGATGAGGCGGGCAAAATGAAGTTCCCGTTTGGATAAATCCCCTCTCACTTCATAGACGTTATGTTCCCCAATGGCAGCCCGGATGACGTCATTTTCCTCAGAGGACGCAATAAAATCCTTGATATGGCCTTCCTCAAAAAGAACATGGACGCCGTATTTCGCATGATCCATGGAACGATAATCGAAAAATGTCTGGTAGCGCCGCAGCTGTTCAAAGCGGCCAATATCATGAAGGATGCCAATGAGCCAGGCCAAATCAATGTCCTCTTTTTCCATGGAAAGGCTTTGGGCAATCCGTTCAGAAAGCGCTGCCACGCGCAGGGAATGGGCATATTTGAGGTTCACCCCCGGCCCAATGCCGCAAAATCCATCCACATAGGATTTAAAGGTATCCAGGATGTTTTTTCTTAAGATTTCCATCGTCATACTCCTATTAGGTTGGGGCACGCCCCCACTCTCGTAGTATACCCGTTTTCATGGATTTGAGCAAAAAAGAACCCCCAAAGCAGTTAGGGCTCTGGAGGAATTGCGTAATCAGCCGGGAAGGTGATCAATGATGAGCATCATGACGGGCGCCACGCCGGCAAAAAGGAGGGTACTAAAGGCAACGAGACTGGTTGCATAATGAACGTCGCCCTTCCCTTCATGGGCAAGGACGGGCAGGACCGTAAGTGCGGGAACGGCGGACTGCATGATAAAGGTGCCTTTTTCTGTCGCGTCAAGGGTCACACCGCCCTGTGCGGCAGCCATCAGGACAAGAATCATGGCAAAGGGCGCAACGGCAAACTTTCCCACAAGGGCAAGGGCCGTATCCCGATCCATCCGCAGGGAAGCAAGTCCTGCATGATAAAGGACGATGCCGATATAAAGAAGCGCCAAGGGCGTCACAAGACTGCCCAGATACTGGGTGGTCGTCAGCACCGCAACAGGTATCCCAACATTCCCAAGGATGAGCAAAAGGGCTGCAAAAAACGCCAATAGTGGCGGAGATAGGACCTGTTTCAAGGTGCTTTTAGGATTCCTCTCCTGAAGGCTTCCTGCCTCCGTGGGGTCTCCTGTAATGAGGAAGGAGCCAAAGGCCCATGTCGATAAGGTATTAAGGACGTAATACGCAAGAAAGGCGCTTTCCCCTTGAGGGCCAAATAAAGCAAGGTTCAGGGGCATACCAATGAAAATGGTATTGGCATTAGCAAAGGTATTGATGAAGGTGCCCCGCCTGCCATGCCGCACCTTAAAGAGCCGGCACAAAAGGAATCCCGCCGCGTAACTGAGGAGGATCGCGGCTCCGCCGAGCACCAGACCGCCGCCAAAAGAAGCAAGTTTTGACGCGTCAAGCTGACGGATGACGGAGGTAAAGATGGATGCTGGCAGGGCAATCTTCATGATAAGCCTTGAAAGCTCCGCCGAAAAGGAGGTGCTGAACCAATGAGCGCCTTGGAGCTTGTAGCCAATCCCGATGATGGCAAAGATGGGGAATATACCTAGTAGGACTTCCATGAAAATTTGCAGCATTTTCCCCACCTCTTTTCTGATTATTTATATTGCGGTTCCCATTTATAGGCCTTAATGCACGCGTCAGGATCATTGACTTCATTCCGGTTGAGGCCTTCCTTTTTAGCTTCCGCCGCCACAGCGGCCGCCACGGTTTCAGAAAAACGGTCCAATTGGGTCACCGGCGGAAGGACGGCTGCACCCGGTTTGGTCGGATCGACAATGCCGCCAATGGAATGGGCTGCAACAGAAATCATGCGGTCTGTCAAAAGCTTTGCCCCGGACGCAATGACGCCAAGACCAAGGCCCGGATAGATGAGGGCGTTATTAGCCTGCCCGATTTCGTACGTCACGCCCTTATATTCCACCGGCTTGGAAGGAATCCCCGTAGCGACAAGGGCACGGCCTTCGGTCCAGGCAATGAGGTCACTGGCCCTAGCTTCGGCAAGTTCCGTCGGGTTGCTAAGCGGAAAGATGATGGGCCGCTTCGTATGGGAAGCCATTTCCTTGACAATCGTTTCTGTAAAGGCCCCTGATTGTGTCGATGTCCCAACAAGGATAGTCGGATGAATGACTTTTACTGCGGCTTCTAAGGTCGTCAGATGAGACGCATCGGCAAATTCACTGCGTTTCCGGGCAAAGGGCTTTTGCTCTGGTGTCAGGTCATCCATATCTTCAAAAAGCAGGCCCTGCCGATCAACAAGGTAGAATTTCTGACGGGCTTCCTTTTCCGTAAGACCCTGGTCGAGCATTTCCTGGTAAATCCGATGGGCAATGCCGCAGCCGGCCGTCCCAGCGCCAAAGCACAGATAGGTCTGGTCCTTGAGGGCCTCACCGGAAATCCGGAGGGCGCCCAAGATACCGGCAAGGGAAATAATGCCGGTTCCTTCAATGTCGTCATTAAAGACGGGATAGCGATCCACATATCGGTTCAGGATCTTGGCAGCATGTGACCGTCCAAAATCTTCAAAGTGCAGATAAAGGTGCGGGAACATCCCTTCCACAAGGGCAACAAAGCGATCAACAAAATCATCATAGGCGGTGCCGGTGACGCGTTTTTCGTGAAGTCCTAGGTAGAGTGGATCTTGAAGGAGGCTTTCCCGATTGGTTCCGGCATCGAGGACAACGGGCAGGACGCGGGCTGGATCAAGACCGGCCGCGGCTGTATAGACCATGAGCTTTCCCACGGAAATACTCACGCCATTGGTGCCCCAGTCCCCAATACCGAGGATGGCTTCCGCGTCCGTGACGACAATAAGGTCAATGTCACGGCCTTCCGCGGCATTTCGGATTGCCGTTTCCATCTGTTCTGGATGGACAATGGAAAGATAGGCCGCGTTTTGCGGCGTTACAAAAAATTCACTGTATCCGCGGATGCTTTCAGCAATGCCCGGATCATAGACAATGGGCATGAATTCCGCAATATGCTCTTTAAAGACACGGAAGAACAAGGTCCGATTACGGCTGAATATATTCATCAGATAATGCCGTTTTTCCGTCACATTCGGCTTTTTTTCGACATTGGCATACACCTGACTAGCCTGTTCTTCCAGGGACTGGACGGTTGGAGGGAGGATACCTACCAGCCCGTACTGCTCGCGTTCGGTTTCTGTAAAGGCCGTTCCTTTGTTAAGAAATGGATCGTTTAATAAGGCATATCCTTTTTTCATGTTATCCTCTCCTTTTCCGTTTCCCTTCTCTTTTAAACTACTTCAATAAAGAAAATGACCCATACCAAAACTCATATACGGGAAAGTAAGTCCAAGGCGGGCCTATCTTCCAAGAGCTTCCGCCATGAGGGAAAACGCCTTTCAGGATGTTTCCCTCATGGCGGAAGCTCTTCCCTTATGGGGATGAGATCCTTTCCTTATTTTTATATTATATCAAAAGAAACTTTTTTGATGAAGTCTCATTCTGACACCTCTTCTCTTTCAAATTGACATATCCTCTAGCTTTCAATCTATGATATAGTTGGAAGTAGTCTGATCACAATCAGATTCGCTTTATTGACCGATCAGGAGGAAAGCCCTATGGTGACTTATGATTATTACCGCATCTTCTATTACGCCGCCCTTTTCAAAAGTTTTTCCAAAGCGGCGGAAGTCCTTACCAGCAATCAACCCAATATTGCCCGAACCATTACCCGCCTGGAAAGTGAACTGAGCTGCAAACTCTTCATCCGCTCCCATCGCGGGGTCACACTGACGCCAGAAGGAGAAGCCCTCTTCAAGCATGTAGCCATTGCCTGTGAACAGCTTGACCTGGGAAGAGAAGTCATTTCTGAAATGCGAGGACTCAAGACGGGCATCGTTTCCATCGGAGCCAGTGAAACGGCCCTGCGCCTTTTTCTCTTGGACCGCATCGTATCATTCCACAAGGCCTATCCCGGCGTCCATCTCAAGATCCGCAACAGCCAAACGCCCGATACCCTTGAAGCCCTTGAGTGCGGACAAGTGGAAATGGCGATCATTTCCGCTCCTTTCAAGATTGGGAAGGAATACCACGATGAGACCATCTATCAGTTTGAGGATATCCTGATTGCAAGCGCTGAGGCGCTGCCGGTTGTAAAGAACATTCATTCCCTCAAGGATCTTGCCGCGCTCCCCCTCATTTCTCTGCCAAGAAACAGCAGCAGCTATGAATTTTATGTGTCCTATTTCTTTAAAGAGCAACTGAAATACCAACCCATGATTGAAACAGAAACGGCCGACCAGGTTCTGTCCCTTGTGGAACATAATCTGGGCGTTGGCTTTTTCCCGGCCTCTGCGGCGCAGGAATTCATTGATGCCGGCCGGATTGTCAAGGTTCCGCTTGACCTATCCCCCATCCTGCGTAAAACGCATCTTGTCTATCACCCGCAACGGGTTCGGGGTCTTGCCGCCTTAAAAGCCATCGAATTCATCACAAACCCGGCCACCTTTTAAAAGCCGTGGGAAAGGGAAAAATCCTCGCGGTTTTCTCGTTTTCCCAATTTAAAAAACAGCCCACACCAGGATGATCTGGCAATGGGCTGTTTCTTTTTTCGTAAAGGGCTCACTTTTTTTCACGGGGACAGGAAATATCGACGAGCATTTCAATCATATGGTGAAGAAGACGGGAAGCCTCTCCGTCTGCCGCCGTATAATACATTTCCTTACCGACGCGACGGCTTTTGATGAGCCCCTGCGCTTTAAGGACTTTTAAATGATGGGAAAGGGCCGGACTGCTCATCCCCATCAGGGCAGACAGGTTGATGACACATTCTTCATAGTGGCAAAGAAGCCAAAAGAGTTTCAGCCTTTTGGGATCCGACACACTGTGAAAGATTTCCGATACAGCGGAAAAGTCGCCGTCCTTGGGCATATCTTCAAGAACATAGCTTGGGTTCTTCCCATGCTGATGCGGCAGTTGGACCATCAGCATCGCTCCTTTCGATGTTCACACATAAATCAGCGGTTGTTGGGGATGATTTCCAGCCAATAATGGTCGGGGTCTTCGATAAAATAGATGCCCATCTGCGGGTTTTCGAAACAGATGCAGCCCATTTCCTCATGTTTCTTGTGGAAGGCTTCAAAATCATCCACGCCAAAGGCGAGATGGAATTCATTATCTCCCAGATTATAGGGTTCTTTGCGGTCCTTGAGATACGTCAGTTCCAATTCATGGCTCGTTTGTCCATCTGTCAGGTAAACAAGGATGAAGCCCGGCGTTTCAAGGCGGCGTTTTTCCGTAAGACCCAGGGCCTCCTTGTAAAAAGCAAGGCTCTTATCAAGATCAAGGACGTTAAAGTTATTATGCAGAAATTTTGCTTTCATGGAAGTCACTCCTTATTTTGCCTTCAATTTAGGATAGAGGTTCGTCAGGGAACCAATAAGAATCAGCCCTACGCCAACAAGCATATTGGGCATCACAGTTTCCCCTAGGAACATGGCAGCAAAGAAAGTCGCAAGAATCGGTTTGATGAAAAAGGCCAAAGAAGCCGTCAAGGGATTCGTCAGCTCGATGGCCATAAAATACGAAGCGTAGCCTGCCCCAGTGACAGCAAAGGCAATGTAGCAAAGGGCAGGAAGGTGTGACGGAGTAAGCGTTTCAAGAAGCGGGACGTCAGCAAAGACGGAAAGACCGGCAGAAGTCAATAGATGGCCTATAGGCGCAGTACGTCCCAAAAGGACAAGGACAAGCAGTTCTGCCGCGCCAAAGATAAAGGAATAGCTCGTTACCGTCACTCCGCCCAGTCGCTGGCAGGCCGGCCGCCCCATTACGCTGTAGAGGCCAAAGGTGACAGCGGCGAGCATGATGAGGATGACGCTGAGATAAGTCCCACGAAAGTGAAAGGGATTGACGATGGAAAGGATACCCACGGCACTGAGGACAAGGGATGATATGACATAGCGGTCAATGGTCTCGTGGAGAAGAAAATGGGCCCACACGGCCACAAAAATAGGGTTGCAGCTAAAAAGGACCCCGCTGACAGCGGCTTTTCCATAAACCAAGGCCAGCTGATAAAAGATCATACTCACAAAAACACCAATAAAGCCGGCTTTGGCAAAGAAAAGGTAATCCTTTTTGGTAAGCACGGCACCGTGCGTTTTTAGGGCTGCCCGGGCAAGGGGCAGGAGCATGAAGCCGCCAATGAAAAAGCGCAGCACGGTGATTTGGATGGGATGGAAAAGGCTGCCAAAAAATTTCAGGGCCGTCTCCATAGTTCCAAACAAAAAAGCCGTGGTAAGGATGAAGAGATATCCTTTGTTCACGATGGCCTCCCCTTTCTATACGTCTTCGCCGATGATCATGACTTCCGGTTCGAGGCGGACGCCGCTTTTGGCAAAGACCTTGTCCTCTATGGATCTCATGAGCAGCAAGGTATCGCGGGCCGTTGCCTTCCCGCAATTGATGACAAAGCCAGCGTGCTTTGGGGAAACCATGGCATCCCCCACACGCATACCCTTGAGTCCTGCCTCGTCGATAAGGGCCGCTGCATAGTGTCCAAAGGGCCTTTTGAAGGTGCTACCGGCACTGGGGTAGTCAAGAGGCTGTTTGGTACGGCGCCGCCGGGAAAAGTCCGCCATCTTCGCTTCAATGATCTGCTGCTCTTCTGGCTTTAGGACAAAGGAAACGGACAGGACGACTAGATCCTGATACTGCAGCGCACTATGACGGTAGGAGAAATCAAGGTCCTTTTGGGTAAGCCTTACGATTTCCCCGGTTCCATTGAGAGCCGTCACGCTTTTGACGACATGCCCCATATCACCATCATAGGCGCCGGCATTCATGATGACGGCACCGCCGAGACTGCCGGGGATGCCAACAGCAAATTCAAGGCCAGAAAGGCCTGATTCCGCGGCAAAGCGGGCGGCTTGGGCAAGGGATACGCCGGCACCGGCTTCCATCGTGACGCCGCAGGCAGACAGTCCGTTCAAGTGATTGCCGAGCTTGATGACAAGACCCCGAATCCCGCCATCCCGGACAAGGAGATTGGAGCCGTTTCCCAAGATAAAGGTCGGAACAGCGTATTTTTTTGCTTCCTTGAGGAGCCCTTGGAGCTCGTCCACGCTTTCCGGCGCCACCAACAAATCGGCAGGGCCGCCAATGTGAAAGGAAGTATACTGGGCCATGGGGACCTTTTCCCCATAGCGATTTGGGAAGTGTTCCCGTACATAGGCTAGGAGCGCTTCGATGTTCATCATTCCACGGCTTCCTTAATGGTATCCCCCAAAGTCTTGGACAAATCCCCGATCATCATCTGAAACCGGATATAGTTTTGGATATACTCATTGGCTACAGGGTTCAGCTGAAGGACTTCATAAAGTTTCTGCATCTTTTTCACCGCTTCTTCGTCCGGTTTCTTGCCCTGGTACTGGAGCAGTTCAAGTTGGGACTTTTGCTGCAGGAAATCCTTGACCATGGCTTCTGCGTCTTTATCGGCGGATAGTTTCTTTTTGGCTTCCTGGATCTTGGTGAATTCGTGGGTTTCTTTGATGCCTTCACAAAGTTTATTCATTTCATCGTATACGTTCATGGATGATTCCTCCCTACTATATGCTCATCTTATCATTTTATCATAGTTTTCAGCCGCTTCCAATAACAGGAAAGGCACGCAAAAAATCGGCCCGGACTTCATATCCTGACCGATCTTGCTGATTCTTATCTTTTTTGAAGAAGCCTTGCGTATTCCTTTTTGAGGACGGCGAAGGTTTCATCACTGATATCATGCTCCATCTTACAGGCGTCCTCGGTCGCGTGTTTTTCAGAAACACCGAGTGCCATCAGGACATGGGAGATGACTTGATGCCGTTCATAAATCTTTTCGGCAATATCCCGACCTTCTTCCGTCAGATTGATGAAGCCTTGATCGTCCATGGAGACCAGCCCATCTTCGCGGTACTTTTTCATGGCAACGCTGATGGTGGGTTTGGAAAACCCCATTTCATTGGCAATATCGATGGAGCGCACAAGACCGAGGCGATTTTTGAGGACCAGGATGGTCTCCAGGTACATTTCACCTGATTCGTGTAATTCCATAAGCTTTCACCTTTTTTCGGCCGCATTTACGGCATTTAATAATCATATGTACCTTATTTTACTACAAATCCTCAAGGGATGCAAACAAGTAGAGATTCCTGCTATGAAGATAGGGCAACAGCATCGAAAAAAGAAGCTGCGAGGTTGTCGCAGCTTCTTTCAGTCAAGGCATCATTCAACTGTAACGGATTTTGCCAAATTTCTCGGTTTATCCACATCGCATCCACGGGCAAGAGCTGCATAGTAAGCAAGGAGCTGCAGGGGGATGACGGCGAGGATCGGCGCCAGTTCCTGATCTGCTCTTGGGATGGTAATCACGCTGTTGGCGTGCTTTGCCAGCTCCGTATCACCATCCATGCCAATGCCGATGACGATAGCACCGCGGCTCTTGACTTCCTGCAGGTTGCTGATGGTCTTTTCGTAGACATGCGCCTGGGTAGCAAGAACAATAACAGGTACCCCCTCTTCAATCAGGGCAAGGGTCCCGTGCTTTAGTTCACCTGCCGCATAGGCTTCTGCATGGATATAGGAAATCTCCTTGAGTTTCAGGGCGCCTTCAAGGGCGACGGCATAATCAAGGGAGCGGCCCAAGAAGAACGCGTCTTCACAGTTGCCATAGTTAGTGGCAAAAACCTTGATGGGATCCACGTGATCCAAGATCACATGCATCTGTTCCGGAATGGTCCGTACCCCATCGATGAGTTCTTTGATGCGTTCCGGCGTCAAAGTTCCCGTAAGCTGGGAAATATACAGGGAAAGGAGCAGCATGACAATAAGCTGCGTCGTATAGGCTTTCGTTGAAGCCACGGCGATTTCCGGACCGGCATAGGTATAGACGACCTGATCTGCTTCGCGGGCAATAGAAGAACCTACTACGTTCGTAACGGCCATGGTCTTGGCCCCGCGCCGTTTGGCTTCTTTGAGGGCTTCCAGAGTATCGCTGGTTTCACCGGACTGACTGACGACAATGAGCAGGCAGTCTTCCCCGATGATAGGGTCACGATAGCGGAACTCGCTGGCAATGTCGACTTCCACAGGAATGCGAGCCATCTTTTCGATGTAGTACTTACCGACCAGACCGGCGTGATAAGCCGTTCCGCAGGCGACGATGAAGATTTTCTTAAACTTCTTGAATTCTTCCGGCGTCCAGGAAAGTTCCGGCAGGACAATCTTTGTTCCATCTTCGCTGATGCGGCCCCGCAGGGTATCCTGGACAGATTTGGGCTGTTCATAGATTTCCTTCAGCATGAAGTGCTCAAACCCGCCCTTTTCTGCAGCTTCGGCGTCCCAAGTAACACGGAAGACCTTTTTATCAATAGGGTGACCTTCAAGATCCTTGACAACCACGCTGTCAGCTTTGACGATAGCCATTTCCCCATCGGAGAGGATATACGTATCCCGCGTCTTGCTGATGATGGCCGGAATATCGGAGGCAATATAGTTTTCCCCTTTACCAAGGCCAATAACAAGGGGATTGTTCTTTTTGGCACAGATAATCTCGTCCGGTTCCTTGGCGCACAGGAAGACCAAGGAGTAGGAACCTTGGATGATATGAAGGACCTTGCGCACGGTCTCTTCAAAGTTGCCATTATACTGGTCCGCCATAAGATGGGCGACCACTTCTGTGTCAGTTTCGGATTTGAATTGATGGCCCTTCTTCAAAAGATCCAGTTTGAGGGGCATGTAATTTTCGATGATGCCATTATGGACAACCGCAAATTCACCGCTGTCATCCGTATGGGGATGGGCATTGACGTCGGACGGTTTTCCGTGAGTGGCCCAGCGCGTATGGCCAATGCCGACCACTCCTTCCGGTTCATGGCCGATGAGTTTTTGACGCAGGGCATCAAGACGGCCCACACATTTTTCCACATCGATCTTACCGTCATGATAAACGGCGATACCGCTGGAATCATACCCGCGATATTCCAATTTACTCAGTCCATCAATCAAAAACGGGGCAGCCTGATGGCGCCCAATATATCCAACAATTCCGCACATAGCTTGTGCCTCCTCATGAAGTGATTTGCCGTCTGCCCCAGACTCTCTGTTCTTCCCGTTACCGGAAAGGTTTGTCATCTGTTTACGGTTGCAGCACACCGAGAGGTATCCGCTGACGGTTCGATAAGCCTCTTCCTCGTCTGCCTATCAGGATAGGCACTTGCGCTCTAGGCCTTGCAATCCCTTTAAAGGGCCCTCCCTGCCCTTTTGGTGTCCCGGCTCGGCACGCAGGAACACTTGTTGCTTTAGCTCCCTAATCATACTATGTTTGGGGTGGGACGTCAAGCGTCCCTTTTCCTATAACTCAGCCCGAAAATCGAACTGAATTGATGCAGAATGCGAAGCCGGAGCCAAACCGCCTCCCCATCACTCGTAGGCACCGAATTGATTTTTCGACCGAAGACCCATCAAAAAGGGTTCCTCATTTTACGTAAACCAAGAGGCAGTGAAGATGAATTCTCATCTTCACTGCCTCTTGCTGTTTCAAGTCCCGTTCTATTTCAGATTATAGAATACGGCTTTGCCGTTATACTGGGCTGCTGCGCCAAGGTCTTCCTCAATGCGCAGGAGCTGGTTATATTTAGCGACACGGTCCGTACGGCACGGAGCCCCGGACTTGATCTGACCGGCGTTGGTGCCAACAACGACATCAGCAATGGTCGTATCTTCCGTTTCCCCGCTGCGGTGGGAAACAATGGCCGTATAGCCAGCGCGTTTTGCCATTTCAATGGCGGAAAGGGTTTCTGTCAAGGTCCCAATCTGGTTCAGTTTGATCAGAATGGCGTTAGCTACCCCCATTTCAATCCCTTTGGCAAGGCGTTCCACATTCGTGACAAAAAGGTCATCGCCCACGATCTGGACTTTCTTGCCCAGGCGATCCGTAAGAAGCTTCCAGCCATCCCAATCATCTTCACCAAGGCCATCTTCGATGGAGATGATGGGGTATTTTTCGCAAAGGGCTTCATACCAGTCAACCATCTCAGCGCTGGTCTTTGCCACACCTTCTCCTTTGAGGACGTATTTGCCATCTTCAAGAAGACCGGAAGCAGCCGTATCGATGGCAAGGACAACCTCCTTGCCCGGTTTGTAGCCGGCTTTTTTGATGGCGTCGACAATGACGGCAAGGGCTTCTTCGTTGCTGTCAAGGTTCGGGGCAAAACCGCCTTCATCACCCACAGCGGTTGCAAGGCCTTTTTCCTTAAGGACCGCTTTCAGGGCATGGTAGATTTCAGCGTTCATGCGCAGGGCTTCGGCAAAGTTCACGGCCCCAATCGGCATGACCATGAATTCCTGGATATCAACGTTGTTATCGGCATGGGCACCGCCATTAAGGATATTCATCATAGGAACAGGCAGTTCCTTGGCGTTGACACCGCCCAGGTATTGGTACAGGGGAAGGCCGGTGTCTTCGGCGGCTGCCTTGGCGCAGGCAAGGCTGACGCCCAGGATGGCATTGGCACCAAGTTTGCCTTTATTTTCGGTTCCATCAAGGCTCAGGAGCGCTTGGTCAATCTCGATTTGACGAGACGGTTCAAGGCCAATGAGGGCATCGCAGATGACGTCGTTGACGTTATCCACAGCCTTCAAGACGCCTTTACCGAGGTAACGGTTCTTATCCCCGTCACGCAGTTCCACGGCTTCATGAACACCTGTGGAAGCACCGCTCGGAACAGCAGCGCGGCCGATGATGCCGTTATCAAGGAGGACTTCCATTTCAACGGTGGGGTTGCCGCGGGAATCCAGGATTTCTCTTGCACAGATATTTTCAATAAGTCCCATTGTTATGCACCTCTTCTTTTTGCTGGGATCAGTCAGGATTTTTTACAAGCAGGCTGTGTCCTGTCATGGCTTCCGGTTTTTCAAGGCCCATGAGGGAAAGGAGGGTCGGCGCGATGTCCGACAGTCCGCCATCCATGACGGCCGTTCCCGCCTCGGCTCCAATGACCAGGAAAGGAACAGGGTTTGTCGTATGGGCCGTCATGGGCATGTGGCTTACAGGGTCCTCCATTTCTTCCAAGTTGCCATGGTCTGCCGTAATGCAGACGGCACCGCCTTTTTGAAGGATCTTGTCCACGAGGCCGCCGACACATTCATCTACGGCTTCCATTGCTGCTACGGCGGCTTTCATGACCCCCGTATGCCCCACCATGTCAGGGTTTGCAAAATTCAGTATGATGAGATCATAAAGGTCCTGATCCAATGCTTCCTGAAGTTTTTCCGTGACAATATAGGCACTCATCTCAGGCTGTAGGTCATAGGTCGCGACATGCGGCGACGGAACAAGGATGCGGTCTTCCCCAGGGAAAACTTCTTCCCGCCCACCATTGAAGAAAAACGTAACGTGGGCGTATTTTTCCGTTTCTGCAATATGTAGCTGGCGAAGGCCCTTTTTGGAAACCGTTTCTGCCAGCGTATCGGCAATATGTTCCGGTGGAAAAGCCACGGGAATGGGCAGCGTGGCATCATATTCCGTCATGGACGCCACCGTCACAGGAAGCTCCCCGTCGCGGCGCGTCACTTCCGTAAAGGAAGGATCGGCAAAGGCACGGGTGATTTCCCGAGCCCTGTCGGGACGGAAGTTAAAGCACACAAGGCTATCGCCAGAAGCAATGGATCCTTCTTTTCCCAAGATGGAAAAAGGTTCGACAAATTCGTCGGTTACGCCCCGCTCATAAGCGGCTTGGAGCCCTTCCAAGGCGGACGGCGCCGTAAGGCTCTCCGCCCCGGTCATGGCATCATAGGCTTTTTGGATCCGTTCCCAGCGTTTATCGCGGTCCATGGCATAATAGCGTCCGCTCACGGTAGCAATCTTTCCAATGCCAATCTCCTTGATAGCATCCTGAAGGGCTTTCAGGTACGTACCGGCACTTTGGGGCGGCGTATCTCGCCCGTCCAGGAAGGCATGGATATACACTTCGGAAAGGCCTTCTTTTTTCGCTAAGCGCAGCAGGCCCAGCAGATGATCCATATGGCTGTGGACGCCGCCATCACTCAAAAGTCCCATGACATGGAACTTATGGCCTGTTTCCTTGGCTTTGTTCATGGCTTCAAGAAGCACGGCATTTTGCTCAAAGGATCCATCTTTGATGGCCCGAGTGATGCGCGTCAGGTTTTGATAGATAACGCGTCCGGAACCAATGGTCAGATGACCCACTTCAGAGTTTCCCATCTGCCCAGTCGGCAGGCCAACAGCTTCACCGCTTGGCTGGAGCTTACCATGGGGATAGCGATGGAAATAGAAATCCAGATGGGGTGTTTGGGCTTTGGTCGCCGCGTTCGTAGATGAAGGCGGTGCAATCCCCCACCCATCAAGGATCATAAGTACAACAGGTTTCTTCATGATGCGCCTCAAAACGTATTGCAGATGGCGGCAAAGGATTCAGCCGAGAGGCTGGCCCCGCCAACAAGAACGCCATCAATACCAGGCTGATGGAAGGCATGCGCATTTTCGGCCGTTACGGAACCGCCATAAAGGACACGGACACGGCGGCTTGTTTCATGATTGAACCGTTCTTCAACGGCGCGGCGAATGATGGCACTGACAGCAAGAGCATCTTCTACGGATGCCGTCTTGCCCGTGCCAATGGCCCAGAGCGGTTCATAAGCAACGACGAGTCGGCGTGCCTCGTCGTCAGTCAAGACGGCAAGAACCGGTAGGAGCTGGCTTAAGATTGTACTTTCCGTACGGCCTTCCGTCCGTTCCTCTTCGTTCTCGCCAACGCAGAGAACAGGATCGAGACCATTTCGATAGCAGGCCTGGACCTTCTTGACCACAATCGCATCTGTATCCCCAAAGTAAGTTCTCCGTTCGGAATGGCCTACGATGGAATATTCGGAACCAATTTCGGCAATCATCGGGCCGGAAACTGCGCCAGTGAAAGCGCCTTGATCCATGTAGAACAGGTCCTGGGAACCATATCCCAGATGGGATCCTTCCACCGTTGCCGCTACAGATTCAAGAGCCGTAAAGGGCGGGAAAAGAACGATTTCACAATTTGCCTGTTCCGTGGTATGCATCAAGGTATGGGCCAATTCCATGGCCTCTTCCACGGTCTTATTACATTTCCAGTTTCCGGCCACCATAGGGTCCCGGAGATCATCCAAGGCAGCAACGCCAGGAAGCACCTTCCCTTCAAGATATTCAAGGGAAGCACCGCCGCCTGTCGACACATGCTTCATCCGGCTGTCAAGACCCATGTGCTTGACAGCAGCCGCACTGTCACCGCCGCCGACGATAGTGATGCCTTCGTTATCGGCCATAGCTTCGGCTACACGGCGCGTACCGGCAGCGAAAGGCGCCATTTCAAAGACACCCATCGGTCCGTTCCAGACGATGGTCTTGCAGTTCTTCAAGGTATCGGCATACAGCTGTGCTGTCTTGGGTCCAATATCAAGGGCCATCCATTCCGGATTGAGCTGATCCAAGGTCTGGGAAGCATGTTCACTGTCGGCCGAGAAAGAAGCCGCCATTTCAAGGTCAATCGGAAGCAGCATCTTCTTATTTTTTTCCTTGGCAAGGGCGATGAGCTCTTTGGCCACGTCAATGCTTTCTTTTTCGACAAGGGATTTTCCCAAGTCGTACCCTTGGGCAGCCAGGAAGGTATTGGCCATCCCGCCGCCAATAAGGATGATATCCGCTTTTTCAATAAGGCTGCGGATGACACCGATCTTATCTGCCACCTTAGCACCGCCGACGATGGCGGCAAAAGGACGGACCGGATGATCGACGGCATTGCCGAGGTACTTGATTTCTTTTTCCAGAAGGAAACCCGATACAGCCGGCAAATAGTGGGCAACCCCTTCTACGGAAGCGTGGGCCCGGTGGGACACACCAAAGCCGTTGTTGACATAAATGTCGGCTAAGGAAGCCAGGGATGCGGCAAAAGCCATATCGTTCTTTTCTTCTTCCGGATGGAACCGCAGGTTTTCCAGCATGAGGATTTCGCCGGGCTGCAGTTCACGGGCAGCTTCGGTTGCTTCGGGACCAATGCAGTCCGGAGCAAACTTCACTTCTTTTTTCATGACCTGGGACAGGTATTCCGCGCAGGGTTTGAGGCTCATGGACGGAACAACCTTCCCTTTTGGACGGCCCAGGTGCGCCATCAAGATGATGGCGGCCCCTTGGTCTAGGAGGTAGTTCAGCGTCGGCAGGGTAGCATCGATGCGAATGGTATCGGTGATTTCCCCCTTGTCATTCATAGGGACGTTATAGTCCACGCGGACGAGGACCTTTTTCCCTTTGACATTGATATCTCTTACGGTTTTCTTTTCCATGAAGGCATGCTCCTTTGATCTTAGAGGCCTTTTTCAGCAACAAAGAGGGCCAGTTCAACAAGGCGGTTGGAATAACCCCATTCGTTATCATACCAAGCAACGACTTTAGCCATCTTCGGGCCAACCATCATGGTGGAAAGGCCATCAACAATGGAGCTCAGCGGGCAGCCTTTATAGTCGCTGGAAACAAGGGGCAGTTCGCTGTAACCGAGGATGCCTTTCATGGTCGTTTCGGAAGCAACGCGCATAGCTTCGTTGATTTCTTCCTTCGTTGTTTCTTTCTTGAGGGTAACCACAAGATCGGTCAAAGAAACATCCGGAGTCGGGACGCGGACACTCATGCCGTTCAGTTTACCGGCAAGTTCCGGAAGGACAAGACCCGTAGCCTTGGCTGCACCAGTCGTGGTCGGAATGATGGAGCAGGCACCGGCACGAGCGCGTCTCAGGTCTTTATGGGCAGCATCAAGGATCTTCTGGTCATTCGTGTAGGAATGAACCGTCGTCATGAGGCCCGTTTCAATCCCGAAGTTGTCCAGAAGGACTTTAGTGAAAGGAGCCAGGCAGTTTGTCGTGCAGGAAGCATTGGAAATGATATTGTGTTTCTTTGGATCGTACATATCATCATTGACACCAAGCACGATGGTCAGGTCTTCGCCTTTAGCCGGAGCCGCGATAAGGACCTTTTTGGCCCCGTTATCCAGATGCGGCTGGACCTGTTCACGGTTCTTGAACTTCCCCGTCGTTTCAAGGACAACATCAACACCCAGTTCACCCCAAGGAATTTCCTTCGGTTCGGTGAAGCGGGTAAACTTGATGCGGCGATCGCCAACAATCATGACATCGCCGTCAACGCGGACATCCTCATCAAACGTCCCATGAAGGGTATCGTATTTGAGCAGATGAGCATAGGTGTCGATGCCGGAACGGGCGTTTACTGCAACAACTTCGACTTCCGGATTCTTCACAGCAATGCGGAGTGCACAGCGACCGATACGACCAAAACCATTGATACCAACTTTTACCATTTTACTACCTCCCAAAGATACCATTAGAAAATCATTTTGATTTTGCAAGCAACGTTAAGATTTCGCGGGCAGCGGCCTCGTCCGTAACCAGGATCTGGTCATGACCGCTGCGCAGGACGGACAAGATGGCGCGGCCTTTGGAAGCACCGCCGGCAATCCCCATGACCGTAGGGATTGTCGCAAGGTCATTGGCCATAAGGCCTAGGGAATCTGTACTGTAGACAACCTTCCCGTCAAGGTCGAAGTATTGTCCCAGGGCTTCCCCTTCAGCACCGGCTTCCTTGAGCTTTTGGATCAGCGTCTCCGAAACACCGCGCTTTTTGGCCATGACAAAGGCCTCACCCATACCATGAATCAGGATATCAGCACTTTTGATGGTGTTGATGACATGCTTGACACCGGCGTCCTCTTCAAGAATGCGGTCCAAGACGGATTCACTCACACTATCGGGCACGTAGAGCTGAAGGTACTTGGTCTTCAGTCTGCGTGCAAGAACCGTAGCAATCGTATTGGCCTGGAGCTCGATGCGATCCCCCAGCCCACCACGGGCCGGGACAATGGTCGCTTCCGGTTCCTTGCCATAGATGTTTTCTGCCATGGCCGCCACGGTCGTGCCGCCTGTCACTGCCACCGTATGAGGTTTCTTATCCGCGAGGAGACGAAGCAGGATTCCGGCGGCTACGCGGCCAATCTCCTGGACAACAACGGGATTATCATCCGCATTGCCAGGGATCACGTAAACCTTTCGGAGCTTCAGTTTCTGGACGAGGATTGCTTCCAAGGAAGATAGATTCTGGAGACGATTGACATAGTCCCGCAGTTCCTGCAAAAGATGGTTGCCTTCTTCGGTGAGCGTCATGCCCGTCAGGCCAAACTCCAAGAGCCCAGCTTCTTTCAGGAAATCGACATGGCTTCGCAGTACCCGCTCGCTCAGCGAGAGTTTGCGTGCGAGGCTCCTCCGTCCAATGGGCTGATCATGACTGATCTGACGCAGGATGCTATAGCGTTCCGTGAGCAGCTGGACCATTTCTGGAACAAGTTTGTTTTGTAGGTTGATTACCTTACCCAAATCAATGCTTTCCATTTTGTCCCACGTGGTACGTTTTGCGTCCCACCCTCCTCGTAAAAAAATAGCAACGATGGCTACTCGTATTATACCATATTGTGAAGAAGATGGGGAACATTTTTGTTTTTGTGCGGTAGAAAAATGGACGGAGGAATAGGAAACAAACGGTTTTGGACGTTTCTAGGTTGAAAGGGATTTGACCGTGGCGCATGGCGCCAAACCGTCTGCCTATCGGCCATGGACGCCGAATTGATTTTTCGATTACACGGTCCTGCAAGCAGCTAGGAAACAAGCTGCTTCCTGCGCAGCGGTTTTGGCCCATCGAAAAATGTTCCTTGCTCTCGCTCGTAATGAGACGTCGGGCCCCTTTTATTTTTACTCGGAGCAAAAATCGCTCCGCTTCGATGGAGCTACGCGTCATCATTGGCCTTTAAAAGATTGATTTGATGCCAATGGTGGCATGCTCCGCCGCAAGAAGGTGCGTACCACAATCTCATTTTTAAGATGTCCGAAAAATGCTTTCGGCGGGCGAGCCACTTCTTGGAATTTTTTCGGTTTTTAGAGGAAACATGATTCGCCTGAGGCCCATATCGTCCCCATCTGCGTTGTCTAAAAGACGTAATAACGGGAAATTCCGCCGTCGTCGGTAGAAGCGGAGGCTCCTGGCAACTGAACCCATCTGAGCTAAATTCGCAAAAAACAAATAGAAGAAAGACCGGAAGGGATAAGACAACAGAGCATGACCTAAACCGAAGGTAAGCGCAGGTTCGAGTGAGGACTCTTAGTGTCTATTTGGCTTTTGCGAGTGGTTAATCTTTTGATTAGAAAGAACACGATACCTCCCGGAACAACCTGTGTTCGCTTTTTTCCTCTGAGCTCGACTCTACGAGTCGAGCTCAGAGGGCATAAAACCACAAGGCAAAGGGATGGTAAGGCAAGCTGAAAAAGGATGGCAAAAACCTTGTTTAAGAGTGCTATCGATTACGGCTGGCTTGTCCACGACCAATAAATAGGCCCTGGCTTCGCAGCTCTTTCTAGACAGCATGCTGCTTTTCTTTATGACCAACGATGATGGTACCGGACAGGTCACCTAAGCAATTGATCATGGTCATGCCCATGTCATTAAAAGCATGGACGCCAGCAACAAGGCCTACGATTTCAAGCGGAAAGCCCAGGCTCTCCAATAAAATCGCCAGGATGACGAGCATGCCGCTCGGTACTGCACCGCTCCCCGTTGTTAGGATCAGGCCAATTACAAGGACTTTGAGCATCAGACCAACGTCGACCGATACACCAATAGCCTGAGCAGTCATAATGAAAACCGTGGTCAGACACACGCAGGTCCCGTCTTTATTGATTTGGGCACCCAGCGGAATAGTAAAGGAGTAGACCTTTTTCGGGGCGCCCAAGCTTTCGGCGCATTCCATGTTGATTGGAATGGAACTGGTGCTCGAACAGGTGCTGAAAGCCGTAACCATGATACGTGAGGCCTTGCGGAAAAATTCACCTGGCCGAATGCCCGTAAAAACAAAGACCATGAGGGCATAGAGGCAGCACATGATGAAGATTCCCAAATAGACGCTGCCAATGTATTTGGCAAGTGTTCCAAAGATAGCACTGCCGTATTTACCCACAGATTGGGCAACAAGGGCAAAAATTCCGTAAGGCGCAAGGATCATGATGATATGGACAAGCTGGTTCATCAGATCCGACAGGTCTTGAAAGAGCGTTGTCAGGCGTTTTCTTGGAGCGTCAGGCATCATAAGAAGGGACACGCCCGTAACTGCACTGACAATAACAACCTGGTCAAATCGGCCTTCCATCATGGCTTTAAAAATGTTGCTTGGCACGAGGGCAAGGAGCGTTGAACCAATGGTGGGGATTTCCCCAACGACGCCTTTGTAGGTGCCCGTCAAAGGTAGATTTATTCCCGGTTTGATGAGGGTCGCAACGCCAAAACCAACGATCATGGCGGCGGCACTTGTAAGGATATAGTAGAGGATGATCCGTATGCCAATCCGGCCAAAGGATTCCGGGTTATCTAGGTTTGAGATTCCCGCAATGAGGTTTACGATGACAAGCGGCATGGCAATACATTTGAGACAGGTCAGGAAAAACTTGCCAAGGGGAGCAAAAAGTTCTGTCCCCGCCCCCATGAGCCAGCCAGCAAAAATCCCTGCAAGCATCCCCGCAATCATCTTATAGATGAGCGGAATGGACTGGTATTTTTTCCACATCATCAATCATCCTTCCCTTTATGAATTTTACAAAATGTTCATATTAAGTTTTTTCATTATATCACGAAATAGGGAGGAAAGGACTATGCAAGGATTTCATGAATGAAAAAGTGCCTTTGAGGAAAATCTATGGATTGGAAGGGATGGCAATAAAGGTATGCTGCATCGTAACATATTGCGGTACACAATTTCATCGTCGTTGGTGGAAGCGGAAGTTCCTGGCAACTGAACCCATCTGCGCCAAATTCGCAAAAAGCAAATAGAAGAAAGACCGGAAGAGATAAGACAACAAAGCAAGCCCTAAACCGAACGTAAGCGCAGGTTCGGTTTAGAGCTATCATCTTATATTCGGTTTCTGTAAAAGGGCAGTCTTCTGGAATATTCGTATTTCCTTTTGTGCTCGATAAAACGCATCATTCTGATAGACCATGAGCCCCTTGTGCACTCCAATCTTTTCTAGAGCAAAGGGCTCACATTCTCAATCAAACAGGTTGTTATCATAACAGCCCTATATGCCGCTTTATTTTTCCACGTCCATTTTGTCTTTGAGAAAAGTACCTGTTTCAAGTTCCTGAAAAGCAGTGAGCAGGCCTTCACGAGTATCCATGACAATGGGGCCGCCCCAATGGATGGGGTCATCAAGTTCCAGGGAACTCATGAACATGAATTCCACAGGATCCTTCCCAGCCGTGATGGTGACTGTATCGCCTTCCGTAAAGCGAACGGCAGTCTTTTCAGGAATAACATTTCCGGCTACAATGACTTCACCTTGAAGGGTAAAGCCCATTGCTGCCCGCTCCCTGTCAACTTTCCAAGTCAAAGATGCCCCTGGGTCCAGATGGATATCGTAGTAGTCAAGAGGCAGATGATGTGATTGATAGCCCTGGGTTCCCTCGTAGTTTCCCATGAGGACGCGGACTTTGCCATGAATAAGAGGGACTTCCGGGATTTCATTCTTTTTGATGGCCTTGTAACTCGGCTTTGTCATTTTATCCTTGGCCGGAAGGTTCAGCCAAAGCTGAAGGCCGCACATCCGCGGTGACGCGGGGATGGTTTCTTCGTGAAGGATGCCCGATCCAGCGGACATGTACTGCACTTCCCCATCCTGAACGATATCTTCAAAGCCCATGCTGTCCTTGTGCCGCATGTTCCCATGAGCCACGAAGGTGATGGTCTCGATGCCGCGGTGGGGATGCATGGGAAAGCCAGCCACATAATCCTCGGGGTTTGTTGAGTCAAACGAGTCCAGCATGAGGAAAGGATTGAATGCCTTTACCGTCGTATTGCCGAGCACCCGCACGAGATGAACGCCGCCCCCATCAATGGCGTGGAATCCTTTAACCTGTGTTTCTATTTTTCTTTCCATTATTCATTCCTCCTTAATCCAGTTCCAGCAGGGAAAGGAGCCGAAGCACGGCTTTTCTTTCCTCATGGTTCCATTTTCCAAAAATCGCGTCGAGCATCGCTTCATTTTCTGGATAGACTTTGGCAATGAGAGCGCGGCCCTTATCGGTCAGCGTCATAATGGTCCGGCGCCTATCCTTGGAGTCTGTTGTCCCTACTATAAGCCCCTGCTGCTTGAGATGCCGTGTCACCACGGGAATGGTCCCATCTGTTGACAGAACGCTTTCTTTCAGTTCTCCCACGGATAGGTCCCCTTTATGGTAAAGAGCCTCGAGCACGGCAAACTGAGGTAAGGTTAGCCCGTATTTACGGGCAATGGCCGCCGTCCGCCTATCCAATTCATTGACAATTCGATGCATGGCAATCAGTTCCACTTGTTTTTTCATAGGGCTCCCCCGCTTTTACCTCTAGTTAGTTATATTATACTCTAGTTAGATGATTTGTCAACTTTTCCCCTGGATTCGCGTCCGGGCAGAAAAAAACAGCCCCTTTCTTCATGAAAAGAGCTGGAACAGATGCTCATCTAAAATAGGTCACAATGCCATAAACGACAAGGAACCCGACGATACAGGGCAGGATATATTTAAAGTACCATTGGAATTTTCTAGCTACAGAAAGTCCCTGCCCTTCGTTTGCTTCTTCGATAAAGCGGTCGAACCCCCACCCCAACTTCCAAGTACAGAAAAGGGTGATGATAAAGGAACCTACAGGAAGACAAATATTGCTGACAAAGAAGTCTTCCATGTCCATGACCGTATTGCCAGGCCGCAGGGGCTGGAAAGAAGCCCATAGGTTAAAGCCCAGGGCGCAGGGAATGGAACCGATGGCAATGATAATTCCATTTACAAGCCCCGCCGCCTTCCGGCTCGCACCTTTAAGGTCAATGGCAAAGGCCTGAAGATTTTCGAAAACGCCAATCATGGTCGAAAGGGCGGCAAAGGACAGGAAGATGAAAAAGAGCGATCCCCAGACCACACCGCCGGCCATGGAACTAAAAACTCGCGGCAAAGTAAGGAAAATCAGCTTGGGACCTGCGTCTGGTGCAATGCCGTAGGCAAAACAGGCAGGGAAAATAATGAGGCCTGCTGTAATGGCAACAAAGGTATCAAGGGCCGTCACGGTGACGGCTTCTCCCATAAGGCGCTTATCTTTATCAATGTAGCTGCCAAAAATTTCCATTCCGCCCATGCCGATGCTGAGGGTAAAGAAGCTCTGGTTGAGGGCTGCATAGACCGCGTTCCAGATGCCGTCCTTTTCCATATTAGCAAGATTGGGTTTGAGATAGAAGGAAATGCCTTCCATGGCACCGGGAAGGAGCAGGCTCCGGATACCCAGAATGACCATAAGAGCCAGAAGGGCCATCATCATGAACTTGGTTATGCTTTCAACGCCTTTTTTGAGTCCCATACTGCAGATGACGGCCGTGAGGACAACCACGACGAGCATGACCGATACGAGAATCCGCGGGGACCCCATCATCCCGCCGTAGATGGCCTCAACCTGAGCCGTATCAAGTCCCAGGAAGGTGCCTTTCATCATGAGATAAGCGTAGTAAAAGATCCACGCCGAAACCACGGAATAATACATGAGCAGGACATAGTTGCCTGCCATGGATAGATATCCCATGAGGTGCCAGTGACTGCCTTTCGGTTCAAGCAGGCGGTACGCCGGCAGGATACTGCGCTTTGTGGCCCGCCCCATGGCGTATTCCATGGTCATGATGGGAATTCCCAAGATGGCAAGGAAAAGCACATAGACGAGAACGAAGAAGCCGCCTCCATACTGTCCTGTAATGTAAGGGAAACGCCACACATTGCCAACGCCAATGGCGCATCCTGCACTCAGTAAAATAAAGCCAAGCCGTGATCCAAGAGTTTCTCTTTCCTTCATAACTGCTGCCCTCCTACAATACTGCTGAATCAGTCTCTTAGTGCAATTTTTTCCACAATCATGCTTTCAAGTATAACGGATTGTACGGGAGAAAGCAAAACTTTTCCGTTTTTTGGGAGTCCGTTCCGCCCCATTTGAACCGTTTTCGTAAAAGACGTGAGAAAACTGTAAAATCACGGTAAATCGCTTGCTATTTATTTTGCTGTGAATGATAATAAAAACAAAATCACAAAGGAGGGTCAATATGAGAGATCTTGAAATCATTCGTTCCAAACATGGCTTTATCAGCGATATGGATGGTGTCATTTACCAAGGTTCCCAGCTTCTTCCTGGTGTCAAGGAATTTGTGGACTGGCTCAGGAAGGAAAAAAAGCAGTTTCTCTTCCTCACCAACTCCAGCGAACGCACACCTCTTGAACTCCACAAAAAGCTCCTTGCCATGGGGATTGACATCGACGAATCCCACTTTTACACAAGCGCCCTGGCAACAGCTCAATTCCTAAAGACACAGGCACCCGGTTCCAGCGCTTATATCATCGGTGCCCACGGACTCATGAACGCGCTCTACGATGCAGGGATCCCCTTTAATGATGTGAACCCTGATTATGTCGTTGTGGGTGAAACGACAGGGTATAATTATGAAATGATCATTAAGGCAACGCAGCTCATCAATCAAGGAGCTAAACTCATTGCCACAAACTCCGATCTTACGGGGCCCAGCGACCGAGGCATCATCCCCGCCTGCCGCGCCCTCGTTGCCCCGATTGAACTAGCAACCGGGGTAGCTGCCTACTTCATCGGCAAGCCAAATCCTCTTATGATGCGGACAGGTCTAAAAAAATTGGGGGTCCATTCCGGAGATGCCGTCATGATTGGTGACCGCATGGATACGGACATCATCGCCGGTGTAGAAACAGGGATGGAAACGGCACTCGTCCTTTCAGGCGTGACAACGCGGAGCACAATGAAGCACTACTCCTACCAGCCCCATTATGTCCTTAATGGAATTGGGGACATCGTCCCCAAAAAATGAAAAAAGAAACCTGCAGAAAAGGAGGACTCCTCTTGCTGCAGGTTTTCTATTTGCGGGGAAATTATTTGGCAGCAGCCAGCGCTTTTTCCACAGCTTCGCAGATGACTTCATACGTATCGCCGGGATGCGCCTCGTAACTCTTATCGTGATTCACAAAAAGGGTCGGTACATAGTAATACGCACCGGCATAAGGTTTTACTTTGTCGGCTTCACTTGTTTCATCGACAAGTTCCACCTGGACATCTCGATAGGCTGCCTCTTTCTGAAGGGCTGCCAATGCCTTTTTGGCATTAGCACAGTAGGGACAGCCCGGCATGACGATCATTGTTACTTTTTTCATGGAAATTCCTCCTTTTACCAAGCGGCGACAGTGCCGTCCGCCCGGGGTTCTGTGGCTCCAGCAAGGGACCCGTTTTTTTGACGCATGATCATTTGACCTCGGCCAAAGCTGGTAAAATCCTCTTTGACCGTCACTTCATGGCCGCGGCGTCTCAGGTCTTCAATCACAGCAGGGCCAAAGCCCGGCTCAATTTCAATCTTTTTGCCGCCCATCCACTGCCAGCGCGGTGCATCAAGGGCTTCCTGCTCATTAAGGCCAAAATCGATATAGTTCATCATGACCTGGAGATGACCCTGGGGCTGCATATAGCCGCCCATGACGCCGAAAGGGCCAAGGGGTTCTCCCTGTTTCATGAGGAAACCAGGGATAATGGTGTGGTAAGGCTTTTTACCCGGTACGAGGACATTGGCCGCCTTCTCATCAAGACGGAAGGAACTTGCACGATCGTTAAAGGAAATGCCATACCCAGGAATGACGATTCCGCTGCCAAAGCCACGGAAGTTGCTCTGAATAAAGGACACCATATTACCTTCCCCATCGGCCGCGCAGAGATAGACTGTACCGCCGCAGTCCGGATCGATGGCGCGCGGCATTTCGGCGTCTTCCGTAAGACCTTGGGCACGACGATCAGCATAAGCATCGCTTAAAAGATCGTTCACGTCCACTTTCATGTAACGGGGATCGGTAATATATTCCATACCGTCCACAAAAGCACGCTTCATGGCTTCAATGGCATAATGAACGCTCCGCGGCTCCGCTCGGTTCTTGATGGGAAGACGGCTTGCAAGGGCAAGGGCCATGAGGGCCACAATGCCATGCCCATTGGGCGGGATTTCGCAGATTTCAAAGCCGTGATAAGAACGGGATACAGGCGTCACCCATTCCGCTTCATAGGTAGCCAGGTCTTCTGCGCGAAGATAGCCGCCCGTCTTTTTGGAAAAGTCATCGATAGCCCGAGCAATCTCACCGCGGTAATAGCTTTCGCAGTGGCTTTCAGCAAGAAGGCGCAGGGTCTTTGCGTGATCTTGAAGACGGACCAAATCGCCAGGGCCAGGGGCCCCGTTCTTGAAGAAAGTTTCAAACAGCGGGGCAAACACTTCGTCCTTCTTTAAAGGCGCAAAGGTTTGGACGCTCCGGTTCCAGAGGAGACTTGTCACAGGCTGGACAGGATACCCTTCTTCGGCGTAAGACAGCGCCGGCTCGAAAAGACGCTTGAAGGGCAGCCTGCCAAAACGACGATGTAGGACGGACCATGCTGAAACAGCACCTGGAACGGTCACGGAAGCCCAGCCCCGCTCCGGCATAGCAGCAACGCCTTTTTCGCGCATGGCCTCAAGCGTCAGTGCCTGGGGCGCCCATCCGCTGCCATTAAGGCCAAAAAGCTGATGATCTTTTGCGCTCCAATAAAGAGCAAAAGCGTCACTTCCCAGGCCGTTACTCGTTGGTTCAAGAACGGTCATGGCAATCGCCGTGGCGATAATGGCATCGGCCGCGTTCCCGCCCTGTTTCAGCATGGCAAGACCCGCCTGCGCCGCAAGGGTTTGGCTGGTAGCCACCATGCCGCGTCTGCCGTAGGTCACGCTGCGGCGCGAAGGATAAGGATGCCTTATTTGCGAAAAGTCCATGAAAGGACCTCCTTTACGTATCATGAAGCAAGTCCATGGAATCTGACAGCACATTCTTGCTCTTCATTATATCATGAAGAACACTGGAAAACACAGCATCTTCATCAAGATTCATTTTTTTCGATTTCCTTGTTCACGCATAGCTAAAAAGGTCGAAGAAACGCCTTTTTTCAACGAGTTCAATTGTCAAATTTATTACATATTTTACTTTTATCTCTTGAGCTCTCCCTTTTGTCATTGTGTCTCCCTACGCGCTTTGCTATAATAAAAAGCAAGGAAGCACCCATAGAATTTTCTTAAGATTTCCGTGGAGCAAACTTGAACGAGGGGGTCCTTATGTATTTACGGAGATTATCTCAACCTGCAAAGGAAGTTTTTATTGATATTGCCAAATATTTGTGCAATGCCGATGGAATTGTCGATAAGCGGGAAGAAAAACTGCTCGCAGCCTATGGCGAGGAACTGCAGATGACCATTTCCCTTGACGCGCCTCAGAAATCCCTGGAAGCCCTAGCGACGAACCTCAATGCCGCAACGGACCGCATTCAAAAACGTATTGTTGTCTTCGAACTGATGGGGCTTGCCCTTGTGGATGGAACCTATGCCGATGAAGAAAAGGCCTTCTTCAAGCTTCTTGGCGAAAAACTCGACCTGCGCCCCACCTTCACGGAGCGGTGTGAAGCCTCCATTCGGGAGTATATGGCCGTGCAGAAAGAGATTGATGAAGTCATTTTTGGGTAAGGAAATAACTATCCACCCGCATAGCGGGTGGTTTTTCATTTTCGGGCATAGCCATCATATTACTGGCGACGTACAAGTACGTTAAAAAATTGGCCTATCAGCCATGCACGGGGTTACTTGCTATCCGTAAACGGGTCTCGTGAATCGAATATACTCAGTTGATTCCCTTCCCGGTCGCGTTTTAGCGGATTGGCTATATCATGTTTTATTGCAGTAGTGTTTTTACCTATTGTATCGACAGCGTATCCCTTGCACCAAAATTCGCGATTTCGGTAGGCAAATTTCATATTTCCAAACTGCTGGAAAATCAACAAAAGACGAAACGCTAATTTTTGGTGGGATACTTACCAACAGATGTACATGATCAGGGCAAATTTCACCTTCAAGAATTTCTACGCCCTTCCATTCACAAAGCTGTCGCTAGATGTCTCTTATTGCTAACCGTTTTTTCTCATAGAAAACTTTTCTACGATACTTTGGTGCAAACACAATATGATACTTACAATTCCACTTTGTGTGTACTAAACTATGAACGACATGACTCTGCCCACTTGGCATGGCAGTGCACCTCCTAATGTTTTACTTTGCTTGACTGACAGGTCGACTGCATGGTACTTCATTAGGAGGTCTTTTATAGCTATAGGCTTTCCGGAACCACGCCACTATGGCGCGGTTTTCAAAAGATACAAGAAAACACTTCCCGCAAGAGCGGGGGTGTTTTTTTAAGATAAAAAGCTCGTTCAAAGACGACTCACCGAAACGCCCTGATAGGACGCTTGCTTTCCCCTTTATAAAAAACTGCAGATTGGGAATTGATCGGTGAAAAACAGTAAGGCATAAGACCCGTAAGGTATGATTCCAAAAGTAACCCCTGCCCCGAACGCAGTCACTGGTTCGGGACAGGGCTCTTCGTTTTTATTTGGGTTCTGAAAAAAAAGATCTTTTTATAGAAAGATAACAATAGCATCCGGAACAATCCGCTTTCGCGATTTCCCTTTGAGATCGACTCGTAGTGTCGATTCGCCTTTACCTAGGCAAAACACGGAGACAAAAGATTATAACCCAAAAGATCGTGAGAAATAACCCCAAACGAATATAAACAAGGATCCCGTTTAGGGTTCTTAACGTTTATGTGAGTTCTGAAAAAAGGATTGTCTTTTGAAAATATAGAAACCACGATAGTGCTTGGAACGACCCGTGTTCGTATTTTCCCTTTGTACTCGATGCGCAACATCGATCCGCTTTTGCAAAGGAGGGGACCGAAACCGGTAAATTTCTACAAGCATTTATCATGATCATTTCCCGATTTTGGTGGTGGATGAGAAGCAAAGCGCCGTTTCCCTGCAAACGGTAGTGAGGAACCTTCGCCCGGAGTTTCGAAGGACGCTTTTGATGCGTCATCGTAAGTCCGAGAAAAATGTTTGAGAGCAAATCATTTCGGACCCCTTCCCCCGCAAGGGGGCGGTTTAGGTCCGCGCCTCATCCCGTATTATTACTCGGAGCAAAAATCGATCCGATTCGAAGCAAGTACTTCCTACTATGCTTGATTCTTTATTTTATGGATGCAATGGAGGCACAGTATTCTGGAATTTGAGCCCGATTTTTGCGCTCCCCCATCAATCTATTTCAAACTCAGCATCACCACCGTCCCTACAATACACACAACGCCCAAATAGTCCGGCAGGGCAAGGAAGGTTCCTAAAAAGGCGACAGAAAACAAGACGGAACAAAGAGGTTCACTGCAGCTGATGAGAGATGCCTTGACGGGGCCAATGACCTTGAGGCCGTTAAAGTACATGAGAAATGGCACAACCGTCCCAAAGACAATGATATAGCCCATGGCTCCTATGCTAAAAAACGTCCAGCTTTCCACCCCGGAATGAAAGGGATTGCATAAAGGAAGAAGGATGAATCCTGAAAGGAGCTGCCCCCACCCCATCAGGTAAGGACTGCTGTATTCTTTAAGGATATGCGCTGGCGCCACCGTGTAAAGGGTCATGGCAATGGCAGACAAAATGGACCAAAAAAGAGCAGCCGGCGAAATGACAAGGCTAGTCGGGTTGCCATGGGTGGAAACAAGAAAGACACCCATAAGAGCCGTAAAGATTCCCACGGCTTCCTTTTTTTCCACAGGTCGATGCTGCATCAGCACTTGCTGGAGCACGACAAAGACAGGCGCTGTGTAAATGAGGACCGTTGCTGTAGGAGCGTTTGAGAGCTTGATGGCATAATAAAAACCATACTGGGACCCCAGAAGGCCCAAGGTAAAAAAGAGCATTTTCCAAAGGGTTTGCCGCTGAGCGCGAAAAATAGCAAATAGCGGTTCCTTTCCCCTTTGGACTATTACCATCATGTACATGAGACCGGCAAGGATCTGCCGCACAGCAATCAGCCAAGTCGAATCAATCTGCGTGTGTTCAAACAGATACTGGCCGCACACGCCAGAGATGCCCCACATGCCTGTCGATAAAAGGACAATGAGGGTTCCCATGGTTTGGGTCATTTTTTTCTCCTATTTTTCATGATGGTGCCCCGTCAACCAGTTCCGCCGGCCTTGCCTTTTCTGCTGAAAGGCTGCGGCAAAAGTCCTTGACTTCATCCATGCGGAGCACGCCGTAGGCAAATCCTTTCTTTACAAGTTCCTCGGGCAAATATTCATCATATTTATCAAATAAAGGGACCTCGTTTGGGTACACCAGATCCATCGGATTATTGAGCTTTTCCCCCTCTTCCCGCAGGACGGCATAAAAGGTAGGCGCATCCGCTTCCATGGTAAACTGCATGAAAAAGGGCCGGAAGGGGTCCAAATTCTTTAGGCCAAGCTTATCTCCGCATTTAAGGCGCAGGAAACGCTCCATGGCAAGAAATCCATAGGTCCCAAGCCAGGGAATGAAGCACCACATCTTGCCGCCCAAAAAAATCAGATTCTCATCAGCAGCACCGCTTTGGGTTGCCGTGCAGCGCGCCTGCGTAAGGCGGCTGACAGCATTTTTCATGAGATAGGGATAAAGGGTATCTTCCCGCAGGACCTGGCGCATCCGTTTCAGGACCTTTGTATGAAGGTCACCTGGGCATTCACCAAAGTAAGCCGGTACTTTGCCCTTTACCATTTCACAGTAGATCAGATGCCGTTTGCGGTCTACTTCAAGGACGCGCCATACATGGCCGGCTAGGGCAATCTTTTCACCCGGCGGCGGGGGTGCAACAACCGTACCCAGTTCCTGGGATTCGCTGCGGACAGTATATTCCTCGCTTTCCTGAAAGACGCCATAGAACTTAAAGGAATTGATGACCCGCTCCCCCGCAAGACCGACAATGAGGCCGCCTTTTTCCGTCAACTGGATGTGGTCCGTTTGGATAAGATGATGCAGGAGGACGCGGTAGTCATCAGGGGTGATGCGGTGAAAATAATTGAGTGTCAGTACGCGGGAGGCAAGCTCAGCAGGGCTCATCTCCCCGCAGGAAGCAAGGACACTCATGGTCTGGTGATAAAGAAGGCTGAAAGGCAGCCGGTCAAGCCGCGGCGGTTCCACCCAGCGCTCTTCCAGGTAAAGCTGGATTAAGGCACAGGCTTGAAGGAGCTTCCAAGGGATGGTCGCTGGCAGCAGGGCCCGGATTTCCGGTTCGTCTTCCCTGATGACATACCACATTTCCTGCGGCAGGGCGCGCCGTCCCGTGCGTCCCATACGCTGCAGGAAGCTCGAGACCGTCCAGGGCGCGTCGATTTGGAAGGCTCGTTCCAGACGACCAATGTCGATTCCTAGTTCAAGGGTCGACGTCGTAACCGTCGTTAAGGGTTTGCTTTCATCCTTCATAAGCATTTCCGCCGTTTCCCGGTAACTTGCGCTGAGATTTCCGTGGTGGATCAGGAAGCGGTCCGCCTCATGGTTCAGTTCGCAGTATTGGCGCAGGCTTGTCGTCACTCCTTCACACTCTTCGCGGGAATTGACAAAAACAAGGCACTTCTTTCCCCGCGTATGTTCAAAAATGTAACCAAGACCGGGATCCGCCTCACGAGGAGCCGTATCGGTCTTTTCATCGAGAACGGGCAGGGCTTTGATATCGGTCCGCCCTTCCCCGGCCTGGGTATCCTTGACATAAAAATGCTCAAGGGAAAGACGCCAGCGGCTTCCTTTTGACTGTATACGGGGAATGATGGTGCGCCGCCCCGTGCCGAGGGACAAAAAAGCCCCTGTTCGTTCAGGGTCCCCCATCGTAGCTGACAGCCCAATGCGGCGGGGATTGACGCCAGCAAGGCGGCTGACTCGCTCGATAAGGCACAAGGTCTGTCCGCCCCTGTCACCGCGCAGCAGGGAATGGACCTCATCAATGACAACAAAGCGCAAATCCCCAAAGAGCCTAGGAACGGCCATATGCTTATGAAGCAGAATGGCTTCCAGGGATTCCGGGGTCAACTGCAGGATGCCCGACGGATGGCGCATGAGCTTTGCTTTGTGAGACTGGGAAACATCACCATGCCAGTGCCAGATAGGGATATTCCCATCGGAACAAAGGTCTGTCAGGCGCTGGAATTGATCATTGATGAGGGCTTTTAACGGTCCGATGTAGATACAGCCCACAGACTTGGGCGGATTGGCATCAAAAAGGCTCAGGATGGGAAAAAAGGCGGCTTCCGTCTTGCCTGACGCCGTCGATGCCGTGAGGAGCAGGTTATCATCGGTATGGAAGATGGCGTCCCCTGCGGCCACTTGGATGGGGCGCAGTTCGTCCCAGCCATTTCGATAGATGAAATCCTGCACAAAAGGAGCATATTCATCAAAAATAGACAAAATCAGGATCCTTTCCTGTCAACAAACAGCAACCGAGTCAAAGCGTAAATTCGGCGAACTTTCCGTCGGGCGTTTCCTCACTTTTGGCATAGACAAACTCACCGCTTTGGAGGAAATCACCGATTGTCTTATCCGGGTGCTGGTAGACAAGATCAAGGAGCTCGATAAAATCACGGATGATTTCCCGGGGCGTAATATGCGAATCGGCCCCGACGCGGGCAAATTCCTGACGAATGAAAGAAATGCGGTCTTCCTGGGTCACTTTATTGTCATATTCATAGAGCAAGCCGTGGATCTCCGTCAGTTTTTCCGTCAAGATGAGCAGTTCTTCCGGCGTCAGGGGCTGAAGGTAGATCACGGGTGCCAGCAGGTCTTTGTAGTCACCGCTGAAATGCCCTGCCGCCAAGCGAGAACGCAGCGCTTCATAGCTATAGACGCCGCGGCGCGGATCTTCCATGCATTGAGGCGTACCGCTGAGAATGATGCCTAGGTAGTGGGCCTTTCCCTGCATGGTATCGTTGAACATGGTAAGGATCTTCTCATAGTTATATTGACGGGAAATGGCATTGGGAATCTTATAGATATTGACCAGTTCATCGATCAGGATAAAAAAGCCGGCATAACCAGCCTGTTTCAGGAAATAGGCAAAGATTTTAAGGTATTCATACCAGTCATCATCGGTGATGATGATATTGACGCCGAGTTCTTTCCTGGCCTCTGTCTTTGTCTCGTATTCCCCGCGGAACCATTTGATGACAAGGGCCTTTTGGGCATCATCACCGCTGCGGTAGGCCTCGTAGTAAAGACTCAGGAGACGGGCAAAATCAAAACCGTGGACCATGTCCCCCAGGGAATATAGGACCTTGCGGATCTTTTTTTCCACAGCGTCAATAAGGGCCCCATCCCCCATGGCAAGGCCGGTTTCTTCCATGGTCAGGGCCTGGACACGGTCAATCCAGCGGTCGAGGATGAGCGTAAGGGCACCCCCTTCGGGGCGGGTCTTGGTCGACATGTTGCGCACGAGTTCACGGTACGTGGCAAGCCCCTGCCCATGGGTTCCTTGAAGCCGCCGTTCCGGTGACAGGTCCCCATCCACCACGACAAAGTTCTTTTCAAGGATATAGTTGCGTATGGTTTGGAGCAGGAAGCTTTTGCCGCTTCCGTAGCGCCCTACGACAAAACGGAAGGAGGCGCCGCCTTCTTCAATCACGGAGACATCGTGGAGCAGCGCGTCAATCTCGTTCTTACGCCCCACAGTAATATAAGGCAGGCCAATGCGGGGCACGACACCGCCCTTTAAGGAACTGATGAGGGTCCGGGCAATTCTTTTTGGGATTTTGATCACAGTAGGACTCCTTTCAGGTCATCGACGTAATCGGCAAGGATCATCGGCCCTCCGTCATCAGCAAGGACCGTATCCATAAATTCATCATAAAGTTTCTCGTTGACCCGGTCAATCATGAGGGAAACCATCATGCCAGGAGGAAGCGTTTCCTTATAGGATGCATGCGTAAGCAGTGCCCTAAGAAAAGCGGCTTCCGCCTCCGTAAGGCCATAGGGAAGTGCCTTCTTTTCCACCACGGGCACTCTGTGAGGGGGCGGTATCTGGGCTGTACTTTTTTCTTTTTCCAAGAAGGCGAGCTGAGGTCCTTGCTCAGAGGCCTTTTCAGCAACCCGCGTCAAAGCGGGTTCCTTTCTTTCTTCCTTGGACAACTCCCGAAGGCTTTCTTCCCGCGTTTCCTCTTCTGTCATGAGCTTATCCCGCGTTTGTGCGGCATCCTTGCGGATTAAGCCCAATTTACTCAAATCGAAGGACACTTCCTGCCGTGCCTTACGTGCGGCTTCTTCCTGAAAATGGGCCACAATGGCATCCACACTTTTCACCAACCATTTAGGCGGCGTTTCAAGCGGCTGGAGGGGCGGCTCTTCCATGAGCTTTCGATAATGGACTTCGGCCATGCGCAGATAGGATCCCAGTCTCCGCCTATGCTTATTATCCGCCGTTCGGTACCATAGGGTCCAGATTTCCCCATCAGTCTTTACATATGCATACTGATCGAATCGATAAATCAGTTTTTTTCGTTCCCGCCGTTCAGGAAGAAAATAAGCCGTTTCAAAAAGGTCGAGCCAACGATAGGTTTCACTGGCAAGGCACGTATCCATGAATCCCATCTGTCGATGGTCCTTGAAATAGGCCACAATCTTTTGGTAGATCAGGGCAATGAAGCGTTCATAATGCAGAGGATCTTTATGATAGAGAAGGGATTTCTTAAGGTTGTAATTGGAATGTCTAGAAAGGACCTCAACGGTCTCATGATGATGAAGGACTAGGTCTTCCGTTTCCAGATACGTAAGGTCCTTACCAAGGGCCATGAGACTCTGCACGACGGGCGGGAGTTTTTCGGGCGTCACCCCATAATAGACCATGAAATGAAAAAGCCACTCATTCAGGCGCATAATAAGGGTCGGTTCCTTCGGCCCATAGTCGTCCCGCAGCTTTAGGAGCCGTTCGTATCCCTCCTCCGGCGATTTGACACCAATAAGATTGATCAGTTCATTGGCATAAAGGATGTAAAAGGTGAGGTTTGATGGTTCCACCTGTCCCCGACGAACCCGCGTACGCCAGCCAAAGTAGCCCCGTAGCTCGCTGTCACTGAGCGCCGAATAAGATGGATAATAGTGAAGGCAGGGGCCAGTGTGAACCGTTTCATCGCTATAGTTTTCCGCGGCTTTTCCCTGTAGGACAAAAAGTTCGGAAGGGCTATACTTGTTGCGTGCCTGCCATTGGTATTCCCGAAGCTTTTGCAGTGCGGCAGGAAGCGGTTCCTGCCACTTCCTGCGCCTGATGCTTTCCCGGCCATATTCCACATCGGGCAGATGGAGCAGCTTCCGCAGCTCATCAATGGTCCTGGACCCCATTGTCACCCCTCCTATCCTAAACATGTATTCACTTTCATTATAGTGCAAGTTGGTGAAAAAGCAATGCTTTGTCCTTCATTTTACCAAAGAAAGGAAGGTCGATACAACTTGACTTTCAAAAATCTCGTGGGAAGGGACAAAAGGCGACAAAAAAACAAGACCTGCAGCGCCCATTCCATACGTACAGATCCTGTCGCTTGTCCATGTCTATGCGTTGCGTCCCTTTTTTACGGCTGCCCAAACAGCAAGAGGAAATGGCCCTACTCCCACTTGCCCCAATGAACCCGGAAAGGTCTCACGTCAGCCAATTTTCTTGGACGAATGGGATGGAGCGGATATCCCAAGGAAAGGATGGCTTCAACCTCAAGCCCATCCGGAAAATGGAGCAGTTCCTGCAGATCCTTATTCGACGTAAGGGGATTTCCATCAGAGCCTATTTTTTCGGAGACCATATGCCTTACCTGCACCCAACAGCTGCCAATTCCCAGTTCCCGGGCCTCAAGCATCATCGCGAGCATAGCAAGGGACGCGTCTTCCACCCAAGCATGGGATTCAAGGCGCCCCAATACAACGACAGCCGCCGTCGCTTGTGTAAGCATTTCCCCAAAGCGAGGCTTGCAGCGGGCCATTTGGGAAATGAGGCTCCGGTCCTCGACGACTAAAAATTCTGTACTGTGAAGGTTCTTGCTGCTCGGCGTCATGAGTCCGGCGGCAACAATCTGTTGGAGCTTATTGCGCTCGATGGGTTCTTCCGTATACTGACGCACGCTGCGGCGGGCCGATAAAAGATCAAAAAAGTTCATGGGAAATTTCTCCTTTCGGACAGTCCATAGGGGTGAATCAAAAGAGGATGTTTTTAGGGGCAGCTGGTGCGCAATTGGTGCGCAAGCTTTGCTTGATGGTACGGACTCATGTAAACATATGTGGAAATGATAAAAGACTGAAACACCGCACCAGTCCTTCTTCAAAGACTCATGCGGTGTTATTTGAATTTATGCGGAAAGCGTCCGCATATCTCATTTTTAATTGGCGGAGAGGGTGGGATTCGAACCCACGGTCCCTCGCAGGATCGCCAGTTTTCAAGACTGGTGCCTTAAACCACTCGGCCACCTCTCCATAACAAATGAAGTATATCGGAATGGAACGCACTTGTCAAGATGGGGCATTTTTTCATACCCATCTAGTAACAAGCCGCGCAATATAGTATAATAGGAATGTTAAGTAGACGGTAGTGACCGAATAAAGGGAAGTTGAGGAATTGTCATGGATGTTGTCGACCTGCTCATGCAGCGTTCGTCCCTTGCGGATGAACAATATTTGGAGCTTCTGCGCTCCCAGGATCCTTCGCTGCGCAATAAGCTTTTTGCGGCCGCGCAGGAAGCGGTGAATTATCTGTTTCATCGCCGGGTCTATATGCAGGGCGTTCTGGAGTTCACCAATCACTGCCCGCGAAACTGCTTTTATTGTGACCTCCGAGAAGAAAACAGGGATAAAAAAAGATTCCGTCTCAATTCAGAGGAAATCCGCGGCGCCCTGAAAGAAGGGTATGAACTCGGTCTGCGCTCATTCATCCTGGAATCAGGAGAAGATCATTACTATACAGATATTATCATGGGCAACCTCATCTCAACGCTCAAAGGGGAGTTTCCGGACTGTGCGCTGGGCCTTTCCATTGGTGAGCGAAGCCGCCTATCTTACAGCCGAATGAAAAAATCCGGTGCCGATCGGTATCTCCTGCGTTTTGAAACGGCAGATCCCCTGCACTTTTCAAGACTCCATCCCCCGTCGAATTCCCTATCAACCAAAATAGACTGCCTAAACGACCTTAAGCTCCTTGGCTATGAGCTTGATACAGGATTCCTTGTCGGGGCTCCTTATGAGATGGCGGAGTATCTTGCCCGTGACCTTACCATGCTCCAGGAAATCAATCCCGATACAATCAGCCTATCTCCTTTTGTTCCAAGGGAAGGAACGAGTTTCCGTCATCAGCTGCCGTGTAACCTGGAAACCTTCCTGCGCCTCACGGCCATCCTGCGCGTGATGTTCCCTAAGGCCAATATCGCCGCCTCTCCCCTTGTTAACAGCATCCATGTCCAAGGACAAGTCATGGCGATTTACTCCGGGGCCAATGTACTTCGTGTCCCCCTCTTCCCGCCGCCCGTGCCTGGCGTCACAAGGCGCAGTGGAGGTGTTTCCCTCCTGCGCCGTCTCCAGTCCCTTTATGCGAGCCTTTCTAGCCATAACTATGAAATGGTCGTAGACCGCGGCGACTCCCTCAGGTTTCTGGAACGCCATCCTAAAGCACCTGCTCAAAAAAACTAATTGGACTTCATTTCAATGGAGTCAGCCCGTCTTTGATTGTTCAAAGACGGGCTCATTTTATAAAACAAACGTTTTCTATCGCTCACGATACCTAAGCTCCAGCCAAAGACTCTTTTCACTATCCAAATAATCTTTTCCCTGCTTCTTCTTTTTTAAGAAAACAGGCATTCGCAGCAAGGATTTTGTTATAATAGACAAAGTACCCAACTTTGCGGAAAGGAACGATGTTACAATGATTCTCATCACATGTGTCGACGATGCAGGCGGCCTGCTCTTTAACAACCGCCGTCAAAGTCAGGACCGGATCCTCAGGAAGGAAATCCTTGCCCAGGTATCGGGTCAAAAACTTTGGATGGACGCCTATACGGCAGCCCTCTTTGAAGGAGAAAATGCTTCTATCGAAGTGGCTGAAGATTTTCTTCAAAAAGCAGGTCCTAAGGAATATGCCCTTCTTGAAGACCGGGAAGCGGCCCCTTACCTGGACCGGATTGAAAAAATTGTGCTCTATCACTGGAACCGGTCCTATCCAGGTGATTTTTTCTTTGATATCGATGTAACAAAGGCCTGGCACTGCGTCTTTACAAGGAGTTTTGCCGGTTCTTCCCATGACAAGATTACAGAAGAGGTATACGAAAAATGAAAAAACTCATGAACTTCGCGGCATCCCTTTTACTTTCCCTCTCACTCATGGCAGCAGGCTGCGGCCAGTCCAAGGAAGCAGCATCCAGAAAGAGTGCGCCCGCCGCGGCGCCCGTCGCCACCCAAAAGGTATCAGCGGCACAAACCTCCTTTGATTTAGCAAGCATTCCTGATTTTTCCGGCAAACCTTATGTTGTCATCAATGACAATGTGCCGAGCTTTTCCGATAAGGACAAGGCTTCCACCAGTTCCTTTGAACACTACAGCAAGCTCGACAGTCTAGGGCGCTGCGGCGCAGCCTTTGCCAACGTAAGCCGTTCTACCATGCCGACTAAAAAACGAGGCGCCATCGGAAACATCAAACCCTCAGGCTGGCATACAGTCAAATATGAAGGCATTGACGGCAAATATCTATACAACCGCTGCCACTTGATTGGGTATCAGCTGACGGCAGAAAACGCCAATCCGCGCAATCTCATTACTGGGACACGATATCTTAACGTAACAGGGATGCTGCCCTTTGAAAACATGGTAGCCGACTATGTCAAAGAAACCAATCACCATGTACTCTATCGGGTCACCCCCATTTTTAAGGAGCGGGAACTTGTGGCGCGGGGTGTTCAGATGGAAGCCTACAGTGTCGAAGATAAAGGTGCTGGAGTCCAGTTCAATGTTTATGTATATAACAACCAGCCTGGAATCTCCATCAATTACGAGACCGGTCGGAGCAAAAAAGCATGAGGCTGCGTCGAAGCAAAAAATGCTCCGATTGAGAGAGCTGTAAGTTTAAAAGAAGAGAGCCAAACCCAGAATCACAATAATACCGCCACGTCCCGCCTTTTTCTTTTTCCTTTGTACTCGATGCGCAGCATCGAACCTATGGCGTCAATATCAAGAAACAATGAAAAATGGTCTGCAGTCACATACAGTGATTGCAGACCATTTTAGGTTCTATAATAAATGTTGGGGTGAGGAAATATTCTTTCCTCACCCCATTTTTGCATAAAAAAGTGGACATAGACGGCATCCACTCTTACAATTAAATCGCCAAACCTAAATGAAAGGAAGATGGCCTATGTCCACATTTGATTATATAGCAAATTCCTTGAATGTCAAAGGTAACGTAATAAAAAAATGCATCCACAGTGAGCAACAAATTGAATTTATTATGGAACTGAATCGAGCTGTTGTCCAATGCCCTAATTGTCATGCGAAGACCGATAGAATCAAGGATTACCGTTGGCAAAGGATTGCTATCGGATCCATTTTGCACCAACAGGCTTTTGTCCGATTACATAAAAGAAGATACGTTTGCCCTTGCTGCGGTCGTACATTCTTTGAAACCGTCCCGTTCCTGCAGCGTTATCAACGCAAATCAAAAGATCTGCAGATGCAGATTATGGTGTCGTGTTTTCAAAAGCGCAGCTTCACAGATATAGCGGCTGACTTCCACACATCTACTACAACGGTCATACGTTACTTTGACCGCCTTCATTTCCCTCATCCCCAACACCTTCCCCAAGTCCTGGCCATGGATGAATTCCGGGGCAATGCTCATGGACAAAAGTATCAGGTCAGCATTACAGACGTAGAACACAATGAGCTCATCGACATTCTGCCAAGACGTGATGCAGACTGGATTATACGTTATTTTCTTCGCTATCCTAAAGCGGAGCGAAGAAGGGTTCGCTATGTTGTAATGGACATGTCTGCCCTTTTTCGTTCTGTCTATAAAACAATGTTCCCGAATGCCACACTGATAGCCGATAGATTCCATGTACAGCGACTTGTTCTCTGGGCTATGGAAAGAGTAAGGAAAGACATTCAAAATACGTTTCCAAAGACCTCACCTTATTTGAAACATAATAAGAGGATTCTCCAAAAGAGGGGAACAACACTAAGTGGAGAAGAGCTGGTAAAGCTGCGCTGCATCCTCTCTCAATCTGATGAACTGAGGCGTGCATATATACTCAAAGAAGCATTTTACAAAGTATTGAGGCAGAAGACTGAATTGGCTGCGAAGCGGGAGCTAAACAAATGGTTAGCTATGGTAATGGGCTACAACTTAGATGCTTTTAAAGGGATTTTAAGATCTTTTAAAGATTGGGAGGCTGCAATTATTCAAGCAATTATCCAGCCATACTCCAATGGATTCACAGAAGGCTGTAACAACCTGATTAAGACGGTTAAGAGAGTTGCATTTGGAATGCGTGATTTCAACAGATTTAGGAACCGGATTCTCTATGTGAATTGGCAAAAAAGGAACTCGGCAAATGCCTTGCCGAGTTCCTAAAAGGCGATTTAGTTGTGGGGCACCCCAACATTTGACAAAGAACCAAAGAAAAAGTCCTGCCAGGTCATGCCTGCAGGAGCTTTTCTTCATATTCCCCAAGGACGGCAAGCAGTGCCTCCTCGGTCTGGGCCTGATTGATGGTATTGCGGTAATAGGCGCTGTGCGGCAGCCCTGTTAGGTACATGGCACCGTGGTGCCGCATTTCCCGGACGCCGACGCGCTCGCCTTTAAAAAGAATGAGGTCGTGGAGGTGGCGGCGAATCATGGCAAAGCGTTCCTGAACGGAAACAGGAGAAATCGCTTTTCCATGCAAAAGGGCCTTCACGTCCCGGAAGATCCAGGGATTGCCTTCGGCGCCACGAGCAATCATGACACCGTCGCAGCCCGTTTCTTCCTTCATGCGCAGAGCATCTTCGGCGTGGAAGATATCACCGTTGCCAAGGACGGGAATCCCGACACTTTCCTTGACGGCGCGGATGATGTCCCAATCTGCCTTTCCTTGGTAGAACTGGGCCCGCGTCCTGCCGTGGACACAAACAGCGCTGACGCCGGCCTTTTCTGCCATTTGGGCAATCACAGCGGCATTTTTATGGGCCTCATCCCAACCGGCCCGGAACTTAACCGTTACGGGGATCGAAACGGCGTCCACAAGGGCGGCGAGAATGGCATAGACCTTGTCCGGGTCCTTCATGAGAGCGGACCCTTCGCCATTTGAAACAATCTTATGGACGGGGCAGCCCATATTGACATCAATCATATCGGCGCCGCGTGATTCAACAATCTTTCCTGCGGCGGCAAGTTCCGACGGAACGGAACCAAAAAGCTGAATCGCCGTCGGATGCTCCTTGGGATCGATAGTGAGCATGGCAAAGGTCTTTTGATTCTTATATAAAAGGGCCTTGGCACTCACCATCTCAGATACCGTATAGTCCGCCCCATTTTCCCGGCAGATGACGCGAAAGGGCAGATCCGTCACTCCTGCCATGGGCGCCAGGACGACGGGGAAAGGGGGCATTTTGAAAGAAAACATACCTTCCTCCATGGATAAAAGAAGCGGCGTTTCCGCTTATGGAAAAACGCCGCCAGAACTTGCTCTATTGTTTGCGGTTCATCTTGTGAAGGATCAGGAGTCCTTCCAAGGTCAGGAACGGTTCGACGACGTCGACAAGTTCCGATTCGGAAGCCATGAGCTTGCCAAAGCCGCCCGTGACAACGACAAAGGCCTGCCCGCCCAATTCTTTTTTCATACGCGTAATGATGCCGTCCATTTGGCCAACAAAACCAAAGATGACACCGCTGCGCATGGCATGGATCGTATCATGGCAAATGGCCATTTTCGGTTTGATCAGTTCAATGCGGGGCAGCTTGGCCGCTTTTTGGAAAAGGGCTTCCGTTGAAATGCCAATGCCCGGAGCAATGGCACCACCCAGATATTCCCCATCAGGACGGAGGGCACAGAACGTCGTTGCCGTACCAAAGTCAATAATGATGAGGTTGCCTTTATCGCCATACATATGGTGGGCAGCCACCGCATTGACGATACGGTCCGCACCGATTTCATTGGGATGGTCATAGTCAAGCTTAAGGCCCGTGTTGCAGTTACTGGTAACAACAAAGGGCGTAATGCCGAAATAGCGTTTGCACATATTGCAGAGAGGCACCAGAAGGGGCGGAACAACGGTGGAAACGATGATGTCCTTGACGGCCTTCATATCGACACCGCCAGCCTGGAACATGCTGCCTAGGATAATGCCGAATTCATCGCTTGTCCGAGAACGGCTGCTGGACAGTCTCCAGTGAGCAATCCATTCCTTTCCGTCGTGCACGCCAACGACGATGTTTGTGTTGCCAATATCCATTACCATTAACATGAGATGAGTTTCCTCCTTGGAAAGTTGCGGGTTTTGATGGAATTGTGCATATGGCAGCAGGGGTCCTTCACGCCGTACCGCCTGCCGCATAAACGACTACATTATACCAAAGATAAGGAACTTTGCAAGAAGCGATTCAGTGCCTTGGCAAAAACATAGGCAAAAGCGGCGCCTTTCGGCACTTGCTTTGCCTATCATTGTTAACCTCTTATTGATACTTGCCCTTTCCTTGGGCGGGGCGAATGGAAACATCACCGGCTAGGACCCGCTCCACATGCCCATTTTCGCGGCGCACCAAAAGGGCCCCTTCTTCATCGATGTCCTCAGCTTTTCCTGTATAGGTCGTGTCCGGGGCGATGACCTTCACCATACGTCCCAAGGTCACGGAATAGCGGCGCCATTCATCGAGAATGGGGCCAAAGCCTTCCTTGAGGACCGTCTCATAGCAAGTCTCCAGATGATCGAGGACCTTAGCCAAGAGGGCCACCCGATCCGTTGGTTTTTCTGCCACATCATCGATGGAAACGGCAGACTCCCGAAGGGCTTCAGGGACCATGCTTTGGGGAACGCAGACGTTGATGCCGATGCCAACGACAAGATAGTTGATGTGACCAAATTCAGCACTCATTTCCGTCAGGATGCCTACAAGCTTGCGTCCTTCAAGCAGAATGTCATTCGGCCATTTGATTTCGGCCTTGACGCCGCACAATTCACGCACAGCGCGGACCACCGCAACGGCAGCAAGAAGGGTCATCTTGGGGGCTTCCTGAGGCAGGAAGGTTGGTTTTAGCAGCAGAGAGAACCAAAGTCCCTTTCCATAGGGACTGAACCAGCCCCGAGCCAGACGTCCTTTCCCTACGGACTGTTCCTCAGCCACGCAGACCGTCCCATCAGGAGCGCCCTGAAGAGCCATTTTCTTTAAGAGATCGTTCGTAGAGGGAATGACGTCTTCATAGGCCATGTTTCGGCCGATAAACCGTGTATGGAGATGGCGGGAAATTTCCTCGGGAAGGAGCTTATTCGGAACGCTCACGAGAACATAGCCCTTTTTGGTATAGGCCTCGATTCCATAGCCCATTTTCTTGAGGCTCTGGATATGTTTCCAGACCGCCGTTCTTGTAATGCCAAAGTGATTGGCCAGGTCCTGGCCCGATACGGGCTGGGGTGATTTTTCCCGCAGAAGGTTCAAGATTTCACTGCGCATGCATCATCTTCCTTTCTATCTGACCCGTAAAGGAAAAGGCGCCTGCGGCGCCTCTTCCCCTGTTTCCGTCTATCAACCAAGGGGCTGGGAATCATCCTTGGGAAGGGGGCCTTCCTGACGAGCAGAAGGAGGATTTCCTTCCGGCAGTGTCTCCCCTTCCAGCTTTACAGGATCCATTGGGGAGCCCTCCTTTGAGGACGCCACTTCCCCTTTTTCAAGGATCCGGCCATATTCCACAAGTTCCTTGATTTCATGCTCTTCCAAGGTTTCCCGCTCAATAAGCGCCTGAGCAATGAGGTGAAGTTTATCGATATTATCTTGCAGGAGCTTGACTGTCCCTTCATAGGCTTCATCAATGAAACGGCGGATTTCACCGTCGATTTCGGCAGCAATCTTTTCGCTGTACATATTTTCATGACCAATATCACGGCCCAGGAAAACTTGTTGCTGGCGATGGCCAAAGGTGACAGCGCCCAGACGTTCACTCATGCCATATTCACAGGTCATCTGGCGGGCCAGTTCTGTAGCGCGCTGCAAATCATTGCTAGCGCCGCTTGAAATCTCATGAAGGACGAGGGCTTCCGCCACGCGGCCGCCCAAAAGGACCTTCAGTTCATCCAAAAGCTCACTGCGCGTAGCATAATAACGGTCTTCTTTCGGAAGGCTCAGGGTATAGCCGCCAGCTCTTCCACGGGGAATGATCGTAACCTTGTGGACGGGATCCGTGTGATCTAGGAGCATACCCACCAAGGTGTGACCTCCTTCATGATAGGCCGTAAGGCGTTTTTCATTGTCGCTGATGACGCGGCTGCGTCGTTCCGGTCCCATCATGACCCGTTCCGCCGCTTCTTCCAGGTCACTCATGGTGATGGTCATCTGGTTATGACGGGCTGCAAGAAGGGCCCCTTCATTGACGAGGTTGGCAAGATCTGCGCCCGTAAAGCCCGGTGTACGGCGGGCCAAGACTTCCATATCGACATTGCTGTCGATGGGTTTGCCTTTGGCATGGACCTTAAGGATGGCAAGACGGCCCCGAATATCAGGACGGTCAACAACAATCTGACGGTCAAAACGGCCCGGACGGAGCAGAGCTGGATCAAGGATATCTGGACGGTTTGTGGCGGCAATCATGATGATGCCTTCATTGGCACCAAATCCATCCATCTCGACAAGGAGCTGGTTCAAGGTCTGTTCCCGCTCGTCGTGACCGCCGCCAAGGCCAGCCCCGCGCTGACGGCCGACCGCATCGATTTCATCGATGAAGACGATGCAGGGTGCGTTCTTCTTGGCTTGGTCAAAGAGGTCACGAACACGGGAAGCCCCGACCCCAACAAACATTTCAACAAAATCAGAACCAGAAATGCTAAAGAAAGGCACGCCCGCTTCCCCGGCAACAGCTTTTGCAAGGAGCGTCTTACCGGTACCAGGGGGCCCATACAGGAGGACACCCTTGGGAATCTTGGCCCCGAGCTGGTTATATTTCTGCGGGGCCTTGAGAAATTCCACCACTTCCCGCAGTTCCTGTTTGGCTTCGTCAGCACCGGCCACATCCCGGAAGAGGACGCGGCTCTTGCCGTCGCCATAGAGCTTTGCCTTGCTCTTGCCAAAGCTCATGACCCGGCTGCCGCCGCCCTGGGCATTGTTCATCATGAAGAACCACAGGACGACAATGACGATCATGGGCAGGACACTGGTAAGGATGCTGCTCCAGAAAGAAGGCTGGGGCGGCAGTTCGGCCTTGATTTCCACATCGCGGCTGCGCAACGTGTCAACCATCTTGTCATCGCGGGGTGCAACGGTCGTAAATTCGGAGCCATTCTTGAGTCTCCCCTTGATAACGGAATTATCGACGATGGTGACGCTCTGTACATCATCCTGCTGGACTTCCTTCATAAAATTGCTGTAGCTCATATCGTTCTTCGGAGCATTGGATGCATTGTAGTAATCATAGATCCAAAGGCCGAGGATAAAGACGAGCAGGTAGAAAAAAATGTTTCTAAAGAATCTTGTCACGGTATCCTCCTCTCCCAAAAGATCTGGGATCTTCTGGGATCTATTTATTTTTCATAGACGGAACGCTTCAGGATGCCAACATAAGGAAGCGTACGGTAATCTTCATTGTAATCAAGGCCAAAGCCGACAACAAATTCATCGGGAATGACAAAGCCGTAATAATCAGGCACCATTTTCACAAGGCGCCGTTCCTTTTTATCAAGCATGGCCGCAAGGCGAATACTCTTGCAGTTACGGGTTCTGAAAAGTTCACGGACGGCTTTTAGGGTCAGTCCGGAATCGACCACATCATCAACGATGAGGACGTTTTTTCCAGCAAGGTTCCGGGACGTATCGAACTGGATGTCGACCTTCCCCGACGTGGACGTCCCTGACCCGTAGGATGAAACTTTCAGGAAATCAATCTGAGTGGGAACGCTCAAATGCTGCGTCAGTTCCATCATAAAATAGGAAGCCCCTTTTAACAGGCCAATGACGAGGAGTTCTTCCCCTTCATAATCCTTGCTGATTTCTGCAGCCATTTCGGCAATGCGCGTCTTGAGGGTCTTTTCATCAATCAAGACTTTTTCAATATTGGGATGCATGTCTTTGTTTCTCCTTTATCTCCAGTTTCTTTTCCCTTTGAGCGGCCCGATCAGTTTCATGGCGTCCGGCCATCAGGCGACCGTTGATATAGATGAGCCGTACATGACCGGGTACGTCAAGGCTCTTTCCGCTGATCCCCTTTTCAATGAGCCGCAGGATCTTTTTCACATGATCAAATCCCAGTTCCTCTCCACCGACACCTTTGACCGCCAGACGGATGACGCGGCTTTTGATGGCCAGATCAAGCTTGTCAAAGGTCGGTCCTACATCGATATCGTAGGTTCCAAAGATGTTGCGGGAAAAGGAGTCCAGATATTTTTGAGCCATTTTTTCAAGATAAGCCTCATCACTTTGGGCTACAGCAGCCGCCTGCACGAGGGCTGCCTTGATACGGGGATTTTTAGTTGCAAGAAGAGGCAAAAGCTCCAAGCGGACCCAGTTGCGCAAAAGGGCAGGATTACCGTTTGTCGAATCCGTTCGGTACGAAAGCCCTTCTTCCTTGCAGTACGTTTCCATGTCCTTCCGGGTTGCAGCAAGAAAGGGTCTGGCAATGTATCCGTTGACAGGCAGCATGCCTCTAAGCCCCCGCGTTCCCGTCCCTCGGACAAGATTCATGAGAATGGTCTCGGCCTGATCATCTTCATGATGGGCTACAAAAATTCCTTGGGCCCCTACTTTTTTACGGTAGGTTTCAAGTGCCTCATAGCGCAGACGCCGGGCTGCATCTTCCAAGGAGAGGCCCTCTTTTTCCTTGAGGGCCTGGGGATCGATATCAAATTGGGTATAGGATAAGTCCCTATCCTTGCAGAAAGCTGAAACAAAACGGGCATCTTCATCGGCTTCTTCGCCCCGCAGATGATGGTGGACATGGGCCACAAGGACCGTCACGTCATCTTCTTCCGCGGCTTTTGCCATAATATCCGTAAGCGTCAGGGAATCGGCACCGCCCGAGCAGGCGGCAATGACGGTTCCTCCTTCTTGCCATAGGCGAGAAGTCCGAACCATATTCATCAGGCTCTCTTCGAGCACACTCATTTCATCACCTCAAAACCAAAGAAGGGGCTGTCAAATAAGAACAGCCCCTTGAAACCCGCAACCGCTTCATGCAGTAAGGATCTCGGGTCTTTATCCAGGAAGCGCCGTTCAGTCACCTCGACGGGCGCCGCGGCCTCCCCTTTTGGATTCCGTATTCCGTTTTAAGTCCAGGAGACGATCATCACTTTCCTTGAGGAAACGGGACAACTTATCCTCGAAGCTCATCGGTCCCTGCGGACGACCTGCACCACCTGGGCGGCCTTCGAACTTGCGTTCCCCGCTAAAACGTCTTTCTCCTGGTTTTCTATCACCATGATGTTCACCCGGTTTGCGGCCTTCGAATTTACGGCCTTCAAACTTCCTGCCTTCCCCGCCATGTTCATTTTTCTGTTCCGCAGGGGGCATCAGGGCCTTCATGGACAGACCAATCTTACCTTTTTCATCAATAGAGACGACCTTGACCGTCACCTTCTGTTTCACCGTCAGGAAGTCATGCACGTCCTTGACAAAGACATTGGAGACCTCAGAGATGTGAATCAATCCTACTTTGTTTTCAGGGAGCTCCACAAACGCTCCAAAATTCGTGATACCGGTAACAATGCCGTCAACGACTGCACCTTTTTCCAAAGCCATAAGTCAAAGAAATCCTCCTTTAGGGTTGTGTTACGTTAACCATTATACCGTTGTTTGGAAAGTTCCGTCAAGTCCCTTTCTTCCTATGCTTGAGGCCTTCCTTCCCGTTAGGAAGCAAAAAAAGAAGGCCCCCATCCGTAAGCGGGCCCCCCTATTTTTTCTTTTCATCCACGATGAAGAGCGGAACTTCATTTTTCCCCACCATGTTATGTTCATCGCGGGCAACCTTTTCTACATATTTGGGATCATGGAGATTGCTGCGTTCTTCTTCCAAACGTTCATTGTCCTTTTCGATGGCCTTGATCTTTTCACTGCTCTTGACGGTCTCCTTGCGGACAAGGTAAAGGTCATAGGCTTGTTTTCCAAGCTGGTACAGAGAAATGACAGCAATCAGGATAATGACCAGTCCCAGCCCCCGAAGAGCCAATTCCTTGGCACTTTTCAGCTTTTTCCGTTTGCCTTCAGACATGGTGATGTCTCCCCTCGCGATTCCATACAAAAACGAGCCCGATACCAATCGGCATCGGGCAATCATGCAAAATTATTTGTTGACGGCGTCTTTGAAAGCTTTGCCAGCCTTGAAAGCAGGAACAGTAGCCTTCTTGATTTTGATGGTTTCGCCGGTGCGAGGATTCTTGCCGTTGCGAGCTTTGCGTACCCGAGCTTCGAAGGTACCGAAGCCAATCAGCTGAACCTTGTCTTTTTGAGCAATGGCTTCTTTAACGGTATCAATAAATGCGTTTACAGCCTTTTCTGCGTCTTTTTTAGGCATAGCAGTCTTGGACGCAACTTCAGAGATTAATTCACTTTTGTTCATAAGTAAGTCCTCCTCAATACTGATTGCGCCTTTCGGCGCTTTGGCTACCGTTATGGTATCACAAACAGTATGAAAATGCACGCTTTTTTTTGGAAAAAGCTAGATTTTTTCCCGTTTTACCGACTTCCAAAGCAAAATCATCTCGTCAAGGGATAAATTTTCCCATTTTTTATTTTTTTCGGAAAGAATTTCTTCCATTTTCCGAAAGCGTTTTTCATATTTGACATTGGCTCGGTGAAGGGCTGTCTCCGGTTCGAGTCCCAGTTTCCTTGCATAGACGGAGAGGGCAAAAAACAGATCTCCCAATTCCTCTTCTACATGGTCCTTATTTTTGGACAAAATAGCTTCTTTCAATTCGTTTTCTTCCTCTTTGACCTTCTCATAAGCGCAATCTGCATCGGGCCAGTCAAATCCTCTGCGGCTAGACCGTTCACTGAGCTTATAGGCCCGCATCAGGCTCGGCAGGTCTCGGGCAATGCCATCAAGGGCACTTTTGCGTTCCTTTTTCTCTTCTGCTTTGAGGGCATCCCAATTCTTGAGAAGCTCCTCCGCGCTTCCGACCGTAACCGTACCATAAACATGGGGATGACGGTGGATGAGTTTCCGGGACACATCCGTAATGACGTCCTGCATCGTAAAGGCCCCCACTTCTTCTGCCAGACGGGCATGGAAGACCACCTGAAAAAGGACATCCCCCAACTCTTCCCGGATGCCTTTTACATCGCCATCATCGATGGCTTCAAGGAGCTCATAGACTTCTTCCACAAGTTCCCGGCGCATACTCTTATGATCCTGGGCCTGATCCCAAGGACAGCCTCCAGGGCTGCGCAGCGTCCGTACGACATCCATAAGCGGTGTCAGGTCCATGACACCCTCTTCTTTTTTCTTATCCATGGTGTCTCCTTTTCTTTTTAAGCACGTGGAAGGGAACCTCTCTCAAAACCAGAAGCAGGAGCCCGTAAAAGAGGGCACCGGCACCAACGGCTCCCAAGGTGCTCGTTACGAGACCCAGCTTCACCAGTAGGGTCCTATTTACCCAAAGGACGGCGCCGCCCATCAAAAGGGACGCCAATAGAGCGCGCAGAAACGTCTTTACGGGCAAGACAATCCTTTCCAGTCGGTAGGCGGCCGCAAGATTCATCATGGCGGAAAGGGCAAGACCGAGGTCCGTTGCCAAAGCGGCGCCGATAACATTCCAACGAGGCTGTGCGGCAAGGACCCAAAGAACCCCAACCTTGACGGCAAGGCCAAGGAACATGTTCACCATCGGGATCTTAGGCCGTCCCAGTCCCTGCAGGATGGCGGCAGTCACCTGATGCAGGCCCAGGAAAAAGACGGACGGGGCCAGAGCGGAAACAACGGGGCCTGCTGCTTTCATTCCATAAAGAACCTGGGAAACGGGCGTCCCTAACAGGTACATACCCACGGCCGCGGGAAAGGTAAAAAGAATGAGGATGCGCAGTGCCGTACGGGCCTTGTTCCGTACAGCGTCACAGTCGCCCAGGGCATGCGCTTCCGAAATGGCAGGCACCGTTGACCAGGCAAGGGAATTGGTCGGAATGGTTCCCATATTGACAAGAGGCATGGCCATTCCTGTAAGATAGCCCAAAGCCGTCGTCGAAGCCGCCACCGTAAAGCCAGCTGCAAGAAGACGGTCCGGCACGAGGATGATTTCCACAAGACCAACAAGGGGAATCATCAGGGTAGAAAGGGTCACAGGAAGCGCGAGGCTGACCAGTTCACGGAGGATAAAAGGCACCGAAATGGGTTCCTTAAGGGTCAAGTCCCTGCCCTCCCGCTTCCAGGCATGCTGCTGGCGCCGGTAGCAGAAAAGAAGGAAGAGCAGCCCAATCAGGGCCCCCGGAGCTGCTCCAAAAATAGCCCCGCCTGCCGCCATGGCAAGGCCCTTCGGGAGCAGCCACACCGAAAGGACCAGCATAAAGGCGACGCGGAAGAATTGTTCCAAAATCTGGGAAAGTGCCGTAGGCCGCATTTCCTGAAAGCCCTGGAAATAGCCCCGCAACCCTGCAAGGGGCACGGTCAAAAACAGGGCAGGCACGCAAAATAGCATGGGGACGAAGGCCCGTTCATCCTTGATGAGACCCGCTGAAAATAGGCAGGGGATCAGGCCATAGGCGGCAAGGCTTACGGCAAGACCCAAAAAGACCAGGAAAGGAAAAGACACCGTGACGACGCGACGCACACTTCCCCACTCCTTTTGGGCCGCATAACGGGCCACGATCAAGCTCATGGCGGCAGGGATACCTGCCGCGACAATGCCCACAAGAAGATTATATAAGGGATAAGCGAGTTGATAGAGTCCGATTCCTTCCCCGCCCAACAGGCGGGACAAAAAGATCCGGTTTACGGAAGCGAGGATTTTGACCATAAGTCCTGCTGCCGTCAGGATCAGGGTTCCTTTTACAAAGCGATCGGCCATAGGGTTCCTCCTTGTCAGTTCAGCAGGCGGGGCAGGTTCTTTTCGAGAAAAGTCAGGGCGTCGCTGACAGGGCCTGTTGTCCGCAAAACGAGCTGAGGCACGGGGTTAAGGCTGAAAGTAAGACGCGGCACATATTCCTTCACAAGGTCACGAATGACATCGGGATTGGCCTTGCTGTGCGGGTTGAAGCGAATCGTCAGGGAACCGGGGCGTGCGGTGACGGCATCCACTACAAGGTCTCGGCACAGGGCCCGGATGGCAGCCACCCGCCACAGCGTCACGAGTTCCTTGGGCGGGGTTCCGAAACGGTCGATGATTTCATCCATGAAATCCTCCCGTTCTTCATACTTCATGCTGCCAAGACGGCGGTAGATTTCTAGTTTGTAGCGCGGGTTGTCGATGAAGTCATCCGGGATGTACGCATCAAGCTTCATATTGATGGTAGGGTCGTGAAGGACCTCTTCCGGACTCTTGCCTTCCTGGAGAGCTTTGATTGTGTCTTCCAGCAGGCGGCAGTAAAGAGCAAACCCTACACCGGCAATCTGGCCATGCTGCTCTGCCCCGAGAAGGTTCCCCGCGCCGCGGATCTCAAGGTCCCGCATGGCAATCTTGAAGCCAGCGCCAAGTTCCGTAAAATCGCGGATGGCCTGAAGGCGTTTTTGCGAGACTTCAGACAGGGCCTTATCCTTTTTATAAAGAAAATACGCATAGGCAAGGCGCGAAGAGCGTCCCACCCGTCCTCGCATCTGATAAAGCTGGGAAAGGCCAAAGTTTTCGGCCCCATCGATGATGATTGTATTGGCAAGGGGCACATCAAGTCCATTCTCGATGATGGTCGTTGAAAGCAGGACATCATAGTCCCCTTGGTAAAAGCCGACCATGACTTCTTCCAGTTCATCTTCCGTCATGCGGCCATGGGCTACACCAATAGACAGACCAGGAATCATTTCCCGCAGACGGTGGGCAATGCGGTCCAAGGCCTCAATCCGGTTATGGACATAGTAGATGCGGCCGCCACGGCGGATCTCCCGTTCAATGGCTTCTTTAACCATGCCATCATCGTATTCTGCCACATAGGTTTCTACTGGCAATCGGTCTTCCGGAGGTGATTCGATGACGCTCATATCCCGTCCCTTTACCAAGGCCAAATGGAGGGTCCGCGGAATAGGCGTTGCCGACAGGGTAAGGACATCGATGCCAGAACTCCACTGCTTGATTTTTTCCTTCTGGGCCACACCAAAACGCTGTTCCTCATCGATGATGAGAAGGCCCAGGTCCTTGAAGTGGACATCGGGCTGAATCAGGCGATGGGTGCCGATAACAATGTCAAGATCCCCTTTTGCAAGCTTATCCAGTGTATCCTTCTGCTCCTTACGGCTGCGGAAGCGACTCAGCATTTCAATTCTTACACCAAAGGCATCCATGCGGTTTTGAAAGGTGATGAGATGCTGCTGGGCAAGAACCGTCGTCGGGGCCATGACAGCCACCTGCTTGCCGTCCATGACCGCTTTGAAAGCTGCCCGGATGGCAACTTCCGTCTTGCCGTATCCCACGTCGCCGCACAAAAGACGCTCCATGGGAACAGGCTTTTCCATATCAGCCTTGATTTCTTGGATGGCTTTAAGCTGATCTGGCGTTTCCTCAAAAGGAAAACGGTCCTCAAATTCTTTCTGCCAAGGCGTATCCGGGGCAAAAGCATGTCCCGGCGTAATCTTTCGCTGGGCATAAAGGCGCAGGAGCTCCGAAGCAAGGATGGTGATAGCTTTTTGGGCCTTTTTCTTGGCTTTTTGCCAATCAGAGCGGCCCATACGGGATAAGCGTGGCGGCGTTCCTTCGCTGCCGATGTATTTATGGAGGAGCCCTACCTGTTCAACAGGCACATGAAGTTTGTCACCCTGGGCATATTGGAGCTTAAGGTAATCCCGATGGATGCCATCTATAACAATGGTCTCGACCCCTAAATAGCGGCCTATGCCCTGTGTATCATGGACGACATAGTCGCCTGCCTTGATATCCGTAAAATAAGTCAAGGCGGGACCGGCACCGCGAATTTTTTTCTTCTGCCGCCGCTCTTTGCGGGAACCGAAGATATCGGCTTCCGTTAGCAGGAGCCAGTTCTCATCCCAGAAATGAAATCCATGGGACAGGCCACCCTCAAAGACGGCTCCTCCCTTTTCCGGGATGAGGCTGCCTTTTTGGACAAAGGTCATGGGGAGCCCTTCATTTTGAAGATGTTGGGCCGTCCCAAACGCTTTGTCCCGGGTTCCCATCATGATGAGGGGATGGATGCCTTCTTTGATCCATCCTTTGAGATCCTTGATGAGAAGATCCCAGCTGCGGTTATAAGGCGCCGCAGCGCGCACCTTGATGGCAAGTCTGGGATAGGCCTGATAAAGGGGCTGGGAAAGGGCGCTCACAACAAGGAGATGACTCTTTTGGGAGCGCTCCAGCAGTTCCTTTTCCGAAAACAGCTGATCCTTGAATTCCCGGTTGTCAAGATAGGATTTCTTGGCTTCCTCAAAAAACGCGGAAGCTTCATCAAGGACAAGAAGCTGGTCAGGCGATACGTAATCAAGCAAGCTGGATTCCGCTTCCTTTTCGCCAGAAGCAATGGGCATGATATCAACCTTTGTGAGGCCGCCGATGCTGCGCTGGTCCTCCAAGGAAAAACGGCGGATGGCGTCGATGGTTTCATCAAACCATTCAATCCGGACCGGATCCTTGGCATTAATGGGAAAAATGTCAAGGATGTCACCGCGAACGGAAAATTGGCCCAAGGTTTCGACTTGATCCGTGCGTTCATATCCCTCTTTAACTAGGCGCTCTATGAGCTTGTCACGATTTTTTTCATCCCCATGGGTCAAGGTGATGCTGTCCCGCAGAAGGCCATCAGGCCTTGGCAGTTTCTGGATGGCAGCTTCTGCCGTGACAAAGATGATGGCGGCTTCTTTTTTGAGAATCATCTCAAGGGCAGCTGCCCGTTCTGCCATGACCTCTTCATTGCGTGTATCGATTTCACCATGGATGAGTCCAAGCGGATAAAGTTCACGCATGGCCTGATCCGGATAGAACGGGGTCAGTTCACGGCGCAAAAGACGCACGTCTTCCCTTCGAGGGGTCAGGATGATCAACGGATCCGAGGCCTTACCAAAGGTTTGAAGAGCGCACAAAAAGCCGGCTTTGATGGATCCTGACAGGCCGGTCACTGTCAAAGGGCCTGAGGCCTTTTGCCAAGCTTGGATTCCTTCTTTTGTTGTCTTTTCCCGCCCTAATAGGCGGATCAATTCATTCATCATGTTTGCTATCCATTTCCTACACAAAACAAGGAATCAAAACAAAGCGGGGCCGCACCGCATGACAGGGTCATGAGATGCCGCTCCCGCTTCTGGATTTCCTATAAGATTACAGTTTGATATTGATGTTGCTGCGATCAAAGGTGTGGACAGCATCAACGAAACGGACCGTGCCCGTTGCATAGCGCATGGAAATCGTATGGGTACGAGCGCCGTTTCCGAAGAAGTTGACGCCGTGGAGCAGATCACAGTTCGTGATTCCTGAAGCGGTGAACATAACGTCATCACCCTTTACCAGATCATCAATGGTGAGGATTTGCTTCACATCGGAAATGCCCATCTTATGGCAGCGTTCTTCCTGTTCTTCATTTTCCGGGCAGAGGCGGGCCTGCATATCGCCACCCAAGCATTTGAGTCCAGCTGCAGCAAGAACACCTTCCGGGGCACCGCCGCGACCGATGTACATATGGATACCGGATCCTTCGATTCCTGCATTGATAATTGGATCGACGTCCCCATCGCTGATAAGACGGATCCGAGCGCCAGCTGCCCTCACTTCTTCAATGATCTTGCGATGACGTGGACGGTCAAGGGCAACAACCGTAAGGTCACCGACTCCGCGATTCAGGGCCTTGGCAACCCGTTCGAGGTTAGCGGAAACGGGATCATCGATGTTGATGCAGCCTTTGGCACGGGGACCGACAGCAATCTTGTCCATGTACATATCAGGCGCATGGAGCAGGCATCCTTTCGGAGCAATCGCAATAACGGCAATGGCACCGGGCTGTCCTTTAGCAACAAGGTTCGTGCCTTCAACAGGGTCGACAGCGATATCCACTTCAGGGCCGCCGGCACCGACATGTTCCCCAATGTAGAGCATCGGAGCCTCGTCCATTTCGCCTTCGCCGATGACGACGGTCCCACTGATGTTTACCGTATCAAACATCTTGCGCATAGCATCGACGGCCAGTTGGTCAATGCCGTTTTTATCCCCACGGCCAACGCCTCTGGCGCTCGCAATGGCTGCAGCTTCCGTTATGCGTACAAATTCCATGGATAATTCTCTGTTCATCATTACGCCTCCATTATCTTGTTGGGCTGGATTTTCTAACATCTGCCAGCCGTCTCCCTCCTTATGAGGGAACCTGCTTCATGGGGTGCAGCCTGCCGCATCCCCTCTTATCACAACAGGAGGGCAGGAAAGGATTTTCCTGCTTCTGTCATAAACTCAATGCTTCTGGTTTTTCAAGGCAGCCGCAATGAACGCTTTAAACAGCGGATGCGGATTGGTCGGACGGGATTTCAGTTCCGGATGGAACTGGACCCCAACATACCAAGGATGTTCGCTTTCCGGCAGTTCGACAATTTCCGTCAGTTTGCCGTTAGGCAACGTCCCAGCCTGAACCAGTCCATGGGAGAAGAGTTCTTCCTTAAGGTCGTTGTTGACTTCATAGCGATGACGATGGCGTTCGCTGATGAGGTCGGTTCCATAAGCTTCTTCGGCATGGCTGCCGGCAATGAGCTTACAGGGGTACTTCCCAAGACGCATGGTTCCACCCTTGATTTCAACGCTCATCTGTTCCGGCATGAGGTAAATCACAGGATACGGCGTAGCTTCATCAAATTCCGTGCTGTTGGCCTTCTTCATACCGCATACGTTGCGAGCATATTCGATGACAGCGCACTGCATGCCAAGGCAGATACCAAAGAAAGGAATCTTGTGTTCCCGGGCATACTGGGCAGAACGAATCATGCCCTCAATTCCGCGGTCACCAAAGCCGCCGGGGATAAGGATCCCATCAATGCCCTTGAAGATTTCGTCAAGATTTGCTTCCGGGCTTTCCACATCAACCGCATTGATGTATTCGATTTCCACATCGGCATGGTTGTAGAAGCTGGCATGCTTCAAGGCTTCGACGATACTGATGTAAGCATCGGGCAGTTCGACGTATTTTCCTACGACGCCGATTTTCGTCTTGTCCTTGTGGGGGGCCATGATCTTGTCGACCATGTCCTTCCATTCCTTCATGTCGCAGGGACGGTCTTCCATGTTGAGTTTCTTGAGGACGACCTTGTCCATGCCCTGTTCCTGGAGCAGGAGAGGCACTTCATAGATGCTCTTTGCCGTCAGGGCTTGGAAGACAGCATCCGTATCCACATCGCAGAACATGGCAATCTTTTCGCGCATTTCCTTGCTGACTTCATGCTCACTGCGGCAGACGAGGATATCCGGGGTGATGCCGATGCTGCGCAGTTCCTTTACGCTGTGCTGGGTCGGTTTGGTCTTCAGTTCGCCGGCAGCAGCAATATAAGGAACCAAGGTGACATGGATGTAGAGGCAGTCATTGCGGGGTACATCCTTCTTGACTTGGCGAATGGCTTCAAGGAAGGGTTCACTTTCAATATCCCCTACAGTCCCGCCAATTTCCGTAATGACAAAATCCGCATTTTCTTCGCGGCCTACGCGGTAGACCCGTTCCTTGATCTCGTTGGTAATGTGAGGAATGACCTGTACCGTACGGCCCAGATAATCACCGCGACGTTCCTTGTCGATAACAGATTGGTAGATCCGGCCAGCCGTAACGTTGGAGTTGCGAGTCAAGTTGATATCGATGAAACGTTCATAATGGCCCAGGTCAAGGTCCGTCTCCGCGCCGTCATCGGTGACGAAAACTTCACCGTGCTGATACGGGCTCATCGTACCGGGATCGATATTGATGTAAGGATCGAATTTCTGGATCGTTACCCTATAGCCGCGGCTCTTGAGGAGACGGCCCAAGGACGCTGCCGTGATGCCCTTACCCAAAGACGAAACAACACCGCCCGTTACGAAAATATACTTGGTCATGTTTTTCCTCCCTTATCTGTTGTTGCTATAGAAAAATTACATATGGTCCGGTGCGGAAACACCGAGAATCATCAAACCATGGCGCAGCGTATGGCGCGTGGCCATAATAAGGGCCAAACGAGCCTGCTGAAGTTTTGGATCGACGCCCAGCACGCGGCACTGATTATAAAACGAATGGAAAATACCGGCAAGTTCATAGACGTAATGGGCAATCTTATGGGGTGCCCGTTCAGCCGCTGCCGTTTCCACCAAATCCTCATAGTCACCCAGTTTCTTGATGAGGTCGATTTCCACTGGTTCCCCAAGAACTGACAGGTCACAGTGAGGATCGAGGGCAATGTGTTCCTCTTCCATCTGCTTCAAGATGCTGCAGATACGGGCATGGGCATACTGTACATAGTACACCGGGTTATCATTGGAATGTTCCGTTGCCAAAGTCAGGTCAAAGTCAAGCTGACTGTCCATGCTGCGCATGATGAAGAAATAGCGTGCAGCATCCGTTCCGACTTCTTCAATAAGCTCATTGAGTGTGACGGCCTTGCCCGTCCGCTTGCTCATCTTGACCAGTTCGCCATTGCGATAGAGGCTGACCATTTGAAGGATGAGAATCTCCAAATGGCTTGGATCGTACCCCAAGGCTTCCATGGCCGCTTTCACGCGGGTGATATAGCCGTGATGATCGGCTCCCCATAAGTTGATGATACGGTCAAACCCCCGCTGAAATTTATTTTGATGATAGGCAATATCGGCGGCAAAATAGGTCGACACCCCGTTGTCACGAATGACAACACGATCCTTATCATCCCCGAACTTAGTGGAACGGAACCAGAGGGCACCGCCTTTTTCGTAGACGTAGTCCTTTTTCTGGAGGGTATCCACGGCTTCCTTGATCTTACCCGCGTCGTGAAGGCTCTGTTCGCTGAACCACACATCAAACTTGCAGTTAAAGGCCTCCAGATCTTCCCGCAAGGCTGCAAGCTTTTCATCCTTGGCAAGAGTCTGGAAAGCGGAAAGACGCTCTGTTTCTTCCATATGAAGGAACTTATCGCCATATTTTTCTTTGATGCGCCGGGCTGTGACGATGATATCTTCTCCATGGTAGCCATTTTCCGGGAAAGACACTTCTTTTCCAAAAAGCTCCAAGTAGCGAGCATTGACGGAAAGGGCCAGGTTATGCATCTGGTTGCCTGCGTCATTGATTAAGTATTCCCTCGTCACATCGTAACCGGCAGCAAGCATAAGGTTAGCCAGGCTCGACCCAACAGCGGCCCCACGGCCATGCCCCACATGAAGGGGGCCCGTCGGGTTAGCACTCACAAATTCGATTTGGATCTTTTCACCAGCCTTTTTGGGAAGGTTCCCATAGCTCTCCCCTTTTTCAAGGATCCTTGCGAGCCCTTCATAGAGCCAGTCTGATTTCAAATAGAAATTGAGGAAGCCCGGACCGGCCACTTCCATCTTTTCGACGGCACTGCAGTCCAGGTATTTTACGACAGCGTCAGCAATCACGCGGGGCGGGCAATGAAAATTGCGGGCTGCCTGAAGGGCAAAATTTGTTGCAAAATCGCCAAAAGCTTTTTGGGGCGGTACCGTAAAGACCAGGGGAACCATTTTCCCTTCTTTCAAGGTGCCGGCCTGGATGGCCTTTTGGACCGCTTCGCTGACGGCCTCAGTGAGTACTTTCTTGATGTCCACTCTTATGTTCCTCCTCAACAACAATCGATAGCCGAAGGGATCCATTCGGCTGGCGGTCGATTTCCATATCATATTCCAAGGTCAGGTCCCATCGTCCCTCTCCCCGCTTCATTTCCAACTGACGGGTGAAGACGCACATGGGCAGGGAAAAATACGGTGTCCGATATTGAAACAGCGTATTGCGGCCTCGTTCATAATGCTGTCTGTGCTCAAAACGGCCATGGCGAATGATAGTCAGCGCCTGTTCTGACCATTTCAAGGTCGTTGTCGTTTTATCCATGCCCGTCAGCTTGCTTTCTTCATAACGGACATAGGTCACGCCGCCCTTTTCGGTCATCTTCCCGAAGGCAATGAACGTGGACGGCCCTTCTGGATCATTTTTGTTCCAGCTGACAATCGTCACCTTGACAGGAACCATGATGCCTCCTCTTTCCTACAAACAAAGTAGAGGGATTGCTCCCTTGTGCCGGTGCTGGGTCCAGCGCTAGCAAGAGCAAGCCCTCAAAAAACTCCATATATGACTGCGTGTTCCCATAGGTGGGAAGGGATTCCTGACTGCGAGGGGTACCCTGTTCCAGCTTGTTACGGGCGGCTTGTCCGTACAGGAACGGATGAGCTACTATCCTGCCGGTCCTAGCCAACCCAAAAATCACAAATATATGACATTATAATATAAATAGGGCCGAGAAACAAGGGGGCCCCTCCCGTTTTTTTGGTCAGTCAAAAAAGCGGATTGCTTTAATGCTGTGACGCAGTGATGCAAAAACTGCCATCTCTTGTATTTGGCCTGGGACTGATTGCCACATTGCGGTAAATGTGTTGCTGCAGACGCGTTTCTTCCTCACGTTTTTTTAGAATCATGCATAAAAAAAGACTGCGAAAAATGAATCGCTCATTTTTCACAGTCTATCGTGTCAAGCTTCATTTTGAAGGGTCCTTACCGCTTCATCGTAATGATCAGTCATTTCCTTGGGCGGTTCCCGGTCAAGAAGGCTCACCACAACAATGGCAGCAAGGGAAAGAATGAAACCAGGGATGATTTCATAAAGGCCCGTGGAGGCAAAGAAATTTTTCCAGATAAGGACGGTCGACCCGCCGACAATAATTCCTGCCAGGGCACCCTTTGTTGTCATACGGCGCCAGTAAAGGGAAAGAATGACCAGCGGTCCAAAGGCAGAACCAAAGCCGGCCCAGGCATAGGACACAATGGTGAGAATCATGCTGTTTGGATCCAGGGCAAGGATCAGGGACAGGACGGAGACAACAACAATCATAATACGGCTTACCATGACAAGTTCCTTCGCCGTAGCCTTCTTATGGATGAGAATCTTATAGAAATCCGTCGTAAAGCTTGAGGCGGCAACAAGGAGCTGACTATCCGAAGTGCTCATGATAGCGCCCAGGATACCCGACGTGATGATTCCCGCAATAAAGGGATGGAAATAACGGCCGCTCATGTGCATAAATACCGTTTCAGCCGCACTGCCCTTGAGGCTGTCCCCCAGTTCGACGCGGCCTGTGAGACCTACGAGGACAGCCATAGCAAGGGAAACGACGACCCAGGTCACGGCGATGTGGGTGGCCTGTTTGATGTTCTTGGAAGAACGGATGGCCATGAAACGGACCAGGATATGGGGCTGTCCAAAGTAGCCCAAGCCCCAGCCCACAAGGGAAACGATGGCCGTCAAACTGAGTACACTGCCATCGGCCCCTTCAATCATGCTAAAGTAGTTTGAACTGATGGCATTAAGGCGGGTTATGGTAGGCCCCACGCCGCCAATGTAATACATAGCTGTTACAGGCACGATTAGAATGGAAAAGAACATGAGAAAGCCTTGGAACAGGTCCGTCCAGCAGACGGCCGCAAAACCTCCCATCAAGGTGTAAAAGACCACGATGCCGGCCGTCAAAAACAGCGCTGTGTGATAATCCATTCCAAAGGCCGTGTTAAAGAGTTTGCCGCCAGCAACAAAGCTTGACGAAGTGTAGATCAAAAAGAAGATGAAAATGAAGAAGGCTGACGCAATACGCAGGCTCTTTTTGGTATCCATGAAACGGTTGTCAAAATACTCCGGAAGCGTAATGGAGTTATTCATGACCTGGGTAAAGACACGCAGCCGCCTTGCTGTCACGGCCCAATTGGCCCAAGTGCCTAAGATGAGACCAATGGCAATCCAAAAAGCAGAAATGCCCGCCATATAGGCATAGCCAGGCAGTCCCATGAGCATCCAGCCGCTCATATCCGAGGCTTCCGCACTCATGGAGGTAACCCAAGGGCCCAGGGCCCGTCCGCCTAAGGCGTAGCCTTCCATATCCTCATCTTTTTTAAATGTTACAAGCCCAATGGTCACAAGAATGGCAAAATAAAGGACCAGGGCAATCAAGATGTACCAGTTGATCTGCACAGCGCCACTTCCTTCCGAGATTATGTTCACCATTATATAATAAAGGGCGAACTTCATGCAAACGGATTTTACAGTCCAAACGGCTGATTCATAAAGAAGAAGACACCGCCCTATGGGCTCACAAGGTCCCTTGCAGGAAGCCGGAAAAAGAAAAAGGGAACAACAGGGCAAACCCCTCTTGTTCCCTTTTTCACTTCTATACTTTCACTTTTTTACAAGGAAAGATTCTTCCCGCGACAGGGGATCAGAAAGGTCCATCTGACCGAGGACCTCGACCGGTTTGCCGTCCACGAGAAATTTGACTTTTTTTACGTCCTTGAATTCCGTCAAGGTATTGACAACGGCGTAGACCATCATGGTGTTGTCATAGTCATTGTGCCGCCTTGATAGGAAGACATCATTGAAATCGACGGAAGCAATCCCATCCTTAACGGTAACATCCTTGACGCTCAGTCCCTTTGGAAATGTAGTTTCTTCCTTGGGGGCTTTTTCAACAAGCCGTTTCAAAACGACAAGATAGGGATTTTTCTCATGGGCCCCGATTTCAACTTCAACGGCCTTGAGCTTTTCCGTGCCCTTGCCATCAGCGCGGTAGATGACCCGTTTGACCGTCTGGGTCTTCTGCTCCTGCGTAACGGCCGTATTTTGAGACGCGGAAGGTTGGGTTCCTGGTCCTTCACAGCCGCTTAAAAGGCTGGTTGCAAGAACGAGGGAAAGAGCAGCAGTCAGTGCAGCAATGCGATGTTTCATCTTCCTCAACCTCCCCGATGCTGATTATAGAAATCTTCGATCCCATCGGCAATGGCCTTGGCGATCTTCTTTTGGAACCAGCTGTTATTGAGCAGCTTTTCTTCCCGTTTGTTGGTCAAAAAGAGCATTTCGACCAGGGCCCCTGGCATGGTGCTGCGCTTATTGACGTAGAAATTGGCGTAGCGCACACCGAGATCTTCGAGGTCTCCCGTCTTTAGCAGCTCATCTTGGATGCATTGGGCAACCTGGATATCATATTTGGTCTTCGGATGATAGTAAGTGGAATAGCCGCCGACACTGGTATTGACACTGGCGTTGATATGGAGGGAAATGAACAGGTCAGATTTATTTTCCTCTGCCACATCGACACGGGCCTGCAGTTCCTGTACGTCCGTTGCATCAGGTCCATAGACATCAACGTCGGTCGTACGCGTCATATAGACGATGGCTCCTTTGTCTTCAAGGTACGCTTTCACCATCTTTGAAATGGGAAGGGTAATATTCTTTTCGTAGACACCCGTCACAAGACCATGGGTACCCGGATCCGTACCGCCATGTCCAGGATCCAAGGTAATGCGTTTGCCTTCAATCCCGCCCACAACGGAATAACCAGATCCCTGCGTACTTGGGCGCCAGGGCTTCTTTTCCAAGGACGAAGATTTCTTTTTCGTGTCAAAGGTCTTACGGCTCGGACCGGCAATGACGTCGATGACGGAGCGGGTCGGCCGCTTGTTGACAGAATCGCGCTTTAGATTGAAGGTCTTGTAATCCCCTTTATCCAGTTTCCGTTTCATATGGATCCGAACCAAGGTCTCCGACCCTTTAGGTTCAAGGACAACCTTACTGACATAGGGCGCATTCTTGGGGACATAGGAACGGGACACGCTTGAATTGAGCCGTGCGCCGACCGTAACCTGCAGTTCCTTTTCAATGAATTCGGAACGCATGCGGGCAGGCGTTGTTGTTTCAAGGACCACGCGGAGCTGGCGGTCAGGACTGACACCATAGGCAACTTTTGTAATTCTTGGGGCTGCGTGCACTACCGTGGCACCAACAAGAGCCAGAAGGGCGCAGCTCATGAGCAGGATTTTTTTTAACACGATGGGACCTCCCTTTATACCCGTCGATTTTACCACGATATGCCTTCCCTTGCAAATCAAAGAAGACAAGCCGCGCCATTTTAAACAATCGGTTCACGCATGACGCAGCACTTTCTGGATGGCTGAGGGAAGCTTATCCAGCAGGTCTCCCGCCTTCATGCCGACTGTTCCCTCCCCTTTGGCAAGATCACCGGCAAGACCATGAACATAAACTCCGGACAGAGCTGCAGCAGACGCCGTATGGACCTGTCCCAAAAGGCCTGCCACGGTCCCTGTCAGGACATCGCCGGAGCCGCCGGTTGCCATGCCTTCATTGCCCGTAGAATTCACAAAGAGTTCACCGTTTGGCAGGGCAATCAGCGTCGGCGCGCATTTAAGGACAACAATGGCATTCCATCTTTTGGCACCTAGACGAGCGCATTGGATTGGGTCATCAAGGACATCGGCCGTAGGAATTCCCAAAAGACGCGCCATCTCACCGGGATGGGGCGTCAGGATCTTATTAGGGAGACGAAGCAGCAGCGCGTCTTCACCGGCTAGGGCATTGAGGCCATCCGCATCGATGACAAGGGGCATGGGAAGCTGCTGAACAAGGCTTCTGACAAATCGTACCGTTTCCGGTGCTTTGCCTAGGCCGGGGCCAATGGCAACGACATCACTGGATAAAAGTTCCTGTACGGAGGCTTCCACGTCAAGGGGGTCAAAGGTCTTGACCATGACTTCCGTACTTTTGATGGCAAGAGGCTCCCAGGCTGCTTGTTCCGTATAAACGGTCACAAGTCCCCCACCAGCACGAACGGCAGCTTTGCTTACAAGCTCCGCCGCCCCAATATAACCGCGGGAGCCTGCTACAAGGGCAATGCGTCCATTAGTTCCCTTATGGGCGTTTTTGGGGCGATGGGGCAGCAGGGGCGCAACAAAAGCGTCATCAAGCAGGGTCATGGTGCTTTTTGCCTCTTCTTCCACCTGTTTGGGCGTGCCGATGGTATGCACCTTGACCGCACCTGCATAAAGGGCACCGGGATAAAGATAAAGACCGGGCTTGGGGGCCACCATGGTCACTGTAAGGTCCGCCTTGAGGGCAAGGGCGGCTTTTCCCGTATCGGCGTCAACGCCGCTTGGCAGGTCGATGGCAAGGATAGGAACAGTCAGCTCCTTAAGGGCGCGTACAAAGGAAAGGATGGGCTCCCGGAGGCTGCCATGAAAGCTCGTTCCTACAAGGCCATCTAAAAGGAGATCTGCCTGTCGAGCCGCTGCAAGGGCCTTTTGGGGCTCTTTTTCCCATACAAAGCGGGGAAAAGCAAACCCCTCCGTCATTACAAGTTCTGCCTGAGCAGCCTTTCCCATCTGTTCCGGCTCAGCCGTAAGGATAAGGGAGCAGGAAGCGCCAAAACGCGACAAAAAGCGCAGGGCCGCCAGCCCGTCACCGCCATTATTTCCTTTGCCGCACAAAAGGACTATCCGTTTTCTTGCAGCGCCGCCCAAAAAGGCACAGGCTTCTTCGGCTACGGCGCGGCCGGCATTTTCAATGAGCACCGTCTCAGGAAAACCCATGTCTTTAATCAGACGGGCATCCACATCTTTCATGGCCTCTTTTCCTATGAGTTTCACCCTTATCCCTCCAATACCACTTGTGCGATGGCAAGATCCTTCGTATGACTGATGGAAACATGGACCTTATTGACGCGACGGTTCATGGCCGTAATGAGGACCGGCCCCAAAAGATGGACCTGAGGCACCCCCGTGGCATCAGGCAGGGTCTCAATTTTTTCAAACTGACCAGGCAGGATGCCTGTTCCAAGGGCCTTGCCCACCGCTTCCTTCACGGCATAGCGTCCGGAAAAAGATTCTGCCGCATGGCATTTCTTGCTTTCGCAGTACGCAATTTCCTCGTCCGTAAAGATTTTTTCCTTGAAGCCTTCCTGCTGGAGGGCCTTTTCTATCCGGCTGACCTCAACAAGGTCAACACCAATACCAATGATCATCATGGAACTCCTTTTTCAGATAGTTATTTGGACCGCTGGGCCGCCTTCCATTGAAGGATCTTTTCCAGACGCTCCTTATAGCGCACTTCAAACCCCTCTTCTGTAGGGTGGTAGTAACGCCGTCCCTTAAGGGAATCAGGCAGGCAGTCCATGGCCGCGATCTTTTCCTTTGTATCATGGGCATAAATGTAGCCTTTGCCGTATCCCGCTTCCTTCATGAGGGCGGTCGGAGCATTGCGGATGACAAGCGGAACCGGTTCCTGCAGATGATGCAGCGCGTCTTCCCGTGCTTCAATATAGGCAAGCTCCATGGCGTTGGACTTAGGGGACATAGCCATATAGATGACCGCATGGGCCAAGTTGACGGAGCACTCAGGCATCCCGATGAAATGACAGGCCTCATAGGCAGCAACGGCCACTTCAAGGGCCCGGGAGTCAGCAATCCCGACATCCTCACTGGCAAAGCGAACAACGCGGCGGGCAATGTATAAAGGATCCTCCCCCGCCTCCAGCATGCGGGCAAGCCAATAGACAGCGGCATCGGGATCGGAATTGCGCATGGATTTGTGGAGGGCGGAAATGAGATTATAGTGCTCCTCCCCAGATTTGTCATACAGGAAGGATTTTTGGCTCGTGCACTCTTTTAGGGTCTCTTCCGTCACATAGATTCCATCTTCCCTTGCGTCCCCATTTAGGACGACCATTTCCAGCGTGGACAGGGCACTGCGGGCATCCCCGCTGGCAAATTCCGCGACAATGCGGAGCTTGTCATCATCCATATGGATATGCTGGTCTCCCAAGCCCCGGGAATCGGTCAAGGCCCGTTTCAAAAGGGCCATGATGTCTTCTGTCGTAAGCTCCTTGAGAACAAAAACCTTGCAGCGGGACAAAAGGGCACCATTTACTTCAAAGGACGGGTTTTCCGTCGTCGCCCCGATAAGGATGATGCTTCCTTTTTCTACAAAGGGTAGGAAGGCGTCCTGCTGGGCCCTGTTGAAGCGGTGAATTTCGTCGATAAAGACGATGGTCCGCTGGCCAAACCGCGTCTGTTCATCCGCCCGCTGCATGACCGCGCGGATTTCCTTGATGCCGCTGGTCACAGCCGAAAAAGTGATGAAACTGGCTTTTGTCGTATGGGCGATGATCTTTGCAAGGGTTGTCTTTCCCACGCCGGGCGGGCCCCAGAAAATCATGGAAGAAATCTGGTCCCTTTCAATCAAGTTGCGCAGGACTTTGCCTTTACCCAGTAGGTGCTGCTGCCCCTGGAACTCATCCAGCGTCTTGGGTCGGAGCCGTTCCGCCAACGGTTCATGGTGAGGGGTCTTAAACAGACTGTCTTCTTCCATGGCCATACCTCCTTATGTTTCGTACTTTTTATTATAACATAGGAAGGCAGCGAAAAACGCAGGGAATCCAGAAGGAAGGTTCATGACGAAAAAACCCTGCGGCAGCCGCAGGGGAAAAACCTTATTCTTTTTCTTGGGTCTTGAGCAGGCCAGTCAGGTCTGAGATCCGTGCCTCGTTAGGGAGAATGTAAAGATAATCACCTGGCATAAGCACAAGGCTGGCGTCGGGGATGAGGGTACTGTCACCACGCCGCACGGAAACCACCAGGCCTTTGCCAGGAAACTTCAACTCCTTCAAGCTTTTGCCTTCAGCAAGGGAACCGCTTTCCACAGCAGCTTCATAAACATAGGGATTGCGCTGCAGCTGGTCCTTTTTGGCCGTTTTCGGGAAGCGGACCTTAAGGTCATCTTCGAGAATAGCGTCAAAGATGGGCCGATCGCGGAGCAGTTCACCTGCAGCATAGGCAAAAAGTGTAACGATACCGAGGGGAACCATATGATAGAACCGGCCTGTCAGTTCCAAGAGAAGCAGGATCCCCGTAACAGGAGCCCTGACAGAGCCCGTGAAAAAGCCGGCCATGGCAAAGACCACCATATGGAGCCGATATTCCGGCGGCAAAAGGCCAAGGCCTGCAGCAAGGTTACCGTAAAGGCCTCCGCAGATGGCCCCTAGTACGAGCATAGGCTGAAGGGAGCCGCCTGGCGCGCCGGAACCGGTACTGAACATGGTAAAGGCAAATTTCCCGACAAGGAGCAGGATGATGAAGGGAACCGTTCCCTTAAGTTCCACCATATCTTCTATGACCCCATCCCCGGCCCCCAATACGTAGGGAAAAAAGAACGTGAGAGGGATGGTAAGAAGGAGCGGGAAAAGGAGCTTTATCCACGGTGCCTTGAAAAAAGAGAGGCCATAGAAACGCCCCATGTTCAGGGATGCCTTATTGAAAAGCACCCCGATTGTCCCCGTAAAAAGCCCCAAAAGGGCCAAATGGGGCAAATAGGCCGCATCGAGGATGGGCATACGCGGAATAGCAAAAACCGTTTCCGTGCCAAACACGAAGTGAGCCACTACAGCGGCCGTCAGGCTGGCCATAAGGGTTGGCAGCATGACAAGGGCGGAAAGGTTTTTATGGATGACTTCCATCGTAAAAAGGCAGCCTGCCATCGGCGCATTGAAGGCGGCGGCAAGTCCGGCCCCCGCACCACTGCTGATGAGGGCCCGAGTCTCCACATTGGAGTTACGGAAGAGTTTGCCTATGCCCTGACCTGCCATACCGCCAATCTGGACGGAAGGTCCTTCCCGCCCCATGGACAGCCCCGCTCCAATCCCCAGTGCGGTTGTGATGAGTTTGACCACGATGACACGAAACCAATGGAGGCTGGAATAAACGCCAATGACGATACCGCGCACTTGAGGGATGCCGCTGCCGCCAGCGATGGGGACCCATTTAACAAGGCCGCTGATGACAAGGCTCGTCATCACAAGGGCAAGGACCCAGAAGAAGGCGTAGGTCATGGAGACGTTCTGCAAAAAAGCCACCATGAGGGAGCGCCGTTCCGAAACGTATTCAAGGCAGCTGCGCAAAAGGGCAATACAGCCACCGGCAAACAGGCCAACGAGAATTCCTTCAAGGGCAAGGCGCAGTTTCAGTGTCGGGATATGGATCATCCCTTCCAAGGTTCTTTCCGTGTCATTTTTCTTCATCATTCCACTCCATCAAAAAGACCAGTAAAGTCGAGGGTTGCAAAATAGTCTTTCGGAGTCTGGGCGCGGCGGATCATCTTGACGGTTCCGTCTTCCTGGAGCAGGAGTTCTGCGCACCATAGCTTACCGTTATAATTGTAGCCCATGGCGTAGCAGTGGGCGCCGGCATCATGAAGGAAAAGATAGTCACCTTCTTCAATTTCCGGCAGCATCCGGTCAACGGCGAACTTATCATTGTTTTCACAGAGGCCGCCCGTCACGTCATATTTATGATCGCAGGGGGCATTTTCCTTGCCAAGGACCGTAATATGATGGTAGGCTCCGTACATGGCAGGACGAATCAAGTTGGCCGCGCAGGCATCAAGACCGACATATTCCTTATAGATATGCTTGAAATGGATGGCCCTTGCGATAAGTGCTCCATAAGGCCCCGTGACAAAGCGGCCCATTTCCGTCATGAGACGCACGTCTGTCATGCCTTCAGGACCAAAGACCTCATCATAGACGCGGTGAACCCCTTCACCAATGGCCAGGATATCATTTGGCGTCTGGTCCGGACGGTAAGGAATGCCGACGCCGCCGGAAAGATTGATGAAGCTGACGGCAATCCCCGTTTCATGTTTGACTTCCACGGCCAGTTCAAAAAGCTGGCGGGCCAGTTCCGGATAATATTCATTGGTCACGGTATTGCTGGCAAGGAAGGCATGGATGCCAAACTCCTTGGCGCCCTTCTTCTTGAGGATCTTGAAGGCTTCCATGAGCTGGGCCTTGGTCATCCCATATTTGGAGTCGCCAGGATTATCCATGATGTCATTGCCAAGGGCAAAGGTACCGCCCGGATTATAGCGGCAACAAATTGTTTCCGGGATACCGACGAGACGCTCTACCGTGTCAATCATGGTAAAGTCATCAAGGTTGATGATGGCTCCCAGTTCAGCGGCCAGGCGATAATCCTGGTCCGGTGTATCATTTGACGAGAACATGATGTCACGGCCGGAAAATCCGCAGACCTTACTCATCAAAAGTTCCGTGTAGGACGAACAATCGGTCCCGCAGCCTTCTTCTTGGAGGATCTTCAAAATATAAGGGTTGGGCGTTGCCTTGACAGCAAAATATTCCTTATAGCCCTTGTTCCAGGAAAAGGCTTGGTTGATTTTCCGTGCCGTTTCGCGGATACCTTTTTCATCATAGATGTAAAATGGCGTTGGATAAGTCTTTGCAATTTCCTCGACCTGTGCTTTCGTAACAAATGGTACTTTCTTCATGGAAGTCATGTCCCCTCTCGTTCAATTATTGATCCCAGATCAGCCCAGGATCATTCGATCATTATCAAGTTCTTCTCCCGAGGCCTTTTCAAAGAGATTCAGGAGGTCCGGGATGGTCAGCCGCTTTTTTTCTTCGCCGCCCACATCGACAACGATGCGGCCGGCATTCATCATGACGAGGCGGTTGCCAAAACGCAGGGCATCCCGCATATTGTGCGTAATCATGAGGCTTGTCAGATGGTCCCGGGCAATGACTTTTTGCGTCAGGGCAAGGACCTTTTCGGCCGTTTTTGGATCAAGGGCCGCCGTGTGCTCATCAAGAAGGAGCAATTTAGGATGGTTCATGGCGGCCATAAGGAGCGTCAGAGCTTGGCGCTGTCCGCCGGAAAGCAGTCCCACCCGAGCAGTCAGGCGGTCTTCAAGTCCTAGGTCCAGTTCCTTTAACAGTTCCCTGAAATGGGAACGTTCCTCTTCCTTAAGGGCCCAGGAGAGCCCCGGCCTTTTGCCGCGGCGGCTGGCTATGGCGAGATTTTCTTCAATCATCATGCCGGCTGCCGTACCCATCATGGGATCCTGGAAAACGCGGCCAATATAGCGGGCCCGTTGATGTTCCGGCATCTGGGTAAGCTCCACATCATCAATGGTGATGGATCCTTCATCAATGGGAAAGACACCGGCAATGGAATTTAGGAGTGTCGATTTCCCCGCACCATTGCCACCGATGATAGTGATGAAATCCCCCGTTTCCATATGGAGATCGACGCCGCGCAAAGCTTTTTTCTCATTGATGGTTCCGGGAAAAAAGGTCTTACTGATATTTTTCAGTTCCAGCATGGTCAGCCCACCTTTCTTCTCTGGACCTTATCCCGCATCATGGGCAGAGCAAGGGCAATGACGACAAGCACACTCGTAAACAGCTTGAGATCGTTGGGTGGCATTCCCATCTGGAGCACGATGGCAATGACAAAACGGTAAACGATGGATCCGAGGATAACGGAAACCAAGCTGTTCTTGAAACTCCGCGTGCCAAAGAGGACTTCCCCAATGATGACAGATGCAAGGCCGATGACGATGGTGCCTACGCCCATCCCCACATCGAAAAAGCCATTGTTCATGCCAATGAAGGCGCCAGCCATGGCGGTGAGGGCATTACTCAGGAAAAGCCCCAAAAGAAGCATGACATTGGTATCGATGCCTTGGGCGCGGATCATTTGCGGGTTAAAACCCGTGGCCCGGATGGCGGCTCCGATTTCCGTACCAAAGAACCAGTAGATCAAGGTCCCGATGACCACCGTGGCCAAGAGCCCTACGATAAAGACGGACTGGGCATAGTCAAGGCCCAAGGTTTCCATATAGGTAAACGCTGTTTCCTTTCCCAAAAGGGAAACATTGGCTTTACCCATAATACGCAGGTTGACGGAATAAAGGGCAATCATGGAAAGGATTCCTGCAAGCAGCGACGGGATGCGAAGCTTCGTGTGAAGAAGTCCCGTCACGATGCCTGCAACGCCGCCCAAAAGACCAGCGGCAAGCAGGGCCAGCAAGGGATGATGGTCCCGGATCAGGAAATAGACACAAATGGCGGCACCCAAGGGAAAGGACCCTTCGACGGTCATATCGGCAAAATCAAGGACCCGGAACGTGATGTAGACACCAAGAGCCAAGAGGGACCACAAAAGTCCTTGGGAGAGAGTGGGAATTATCAAATCAATCATAACGGATGCTGCCTCCTTTATCGCTCATAAATCAGAACGAAGCTGCAGTGCTCTTACCAGCTGCAGCTCCGTCATGGATCTTTTTTGACCCATTTTCTTCTTATTGGACAACATCGGCACCGTTACGGATGGATTCCGGGATGGTGATTCCCAGAAGTTTAGCTGCCGTATCATTGACCGTTGCCTTGACATCCTTTTGGGTTTCAATGGGCATATCCTGGGGTTTTGCTTCCCCGCGAAGCACCTTCACGGCCATCAGTCCCGTCTGGTAACCTAGTTTGTAGTAGTCGATCCCGATGGTCGCAAGAGCGCCCTTCCGGACCTCCCCCGGTTCACCGGCAATCACAGGAATCTTGGCAGCGTTGGTCACCTTTGTAAGAACCGGTACGGCCGAAGCCATGACGTTATCTGTCGGGATATAGATGACGTCGACCCCTTGGGCCACAAGGCCTTGGGCAGCCTGCTGGATATCATTGACGTTGGTTACCGTCGCTTCCTTGACGGTCAGTCCCTTTTCCCCGGCAATCTTCTTCATGATGGAAACTTGGAGCTGGGAATTGACTTCGCTGGAGCAGTACATGACACCGACCGTCTTGGCCTTGGGCAGGAGGGTCTTTAAGAGGTCAACCTGCTTATCAATAGGGTTCATGTCCGTCGTGCCCGAAACATTGGTCCCCGGCTTTGCGTTATCCTTGACGAGCTTGGCTTCTTTGTAATCCGTAATGGCCGTTCCTAAAATAGGGATGGTCTTTGTTGCATTAGCTACGGTTTGGGCAGCCGGCGTTGCAATGGCACAGATCAGGTCCACTTTGTTGTTGACAAAACGCTGGGCAATGGTCTGCAGATTGGATTGGTCAGCCTGGGCATTTTGCTGGTCCACTTCAAGATTCTGCCCTTCTTTGTAGCCATTGGCTGCAAGGGCATCGATAAAGCCTTTATTGGCAGCATCAAGGGCATCGTGGGTCACGAGCTGGACAACGCCAATCTTGGCACTGTCTTTTTGGGCTGGTGCGGACCCCTTATCGCCCCCACATCCTGCCGTAAGGCCCAAAACAGCAACGGCAAGGAGGATCAAGCCTTTTTTTGCATTGGTCAAGTTTTTCATACTTCCCATCCTTCTTTCCTTCTTTTCTACTGTGGTCAGTCAAGTTCCATAATGAACTGCTGTATTTGGTAATCATACCATATTCCGTCTTAGGGTACAACAGAATGATTCCTTTTAGAGAAGAATATAAGAAAAACTGCTTCATTTTGTTAACTTTTATATAGTGCAGAAGAAATTGATTTCCCAGCACGGCACATAAGGGTGGCGGCGGAGATAGATACGATACTCCGGTACCAGCTGCCAAATGGATAGGGGCAGGCGCCACAGGTCATCATCATGATGGTAGCCAGCAATGAGCATCTTGGGATGCCACGTATGGATGCTTTCCGCACCACCCAAAAGGGCCTCTTTTTCCGCGCCTTCCACATCCATCTTGATATAGGTGACGCGCTCCTTCCCCACGATTTCATCAAGGCTTACCCCTTCCGTGACGGTTTTTCCCGTCTGCGCAAGATAGGACATCCTGCCGCCCTTGGCAGCGAGCGGCAAAGAGGTCATCCCGCTCCAAATAGCCTTTTGATGGAGGGCGCATTTGCGAATCTGCTGGGATTCCACAAAGATCCGCAGTTTCTTAAAGTTCTTCGGGTCCGGCTCTACGGCATCCAGATGCTCATATTGACCATCCGTAAGGGCAAGGAACTCCCGCAGTGTATCGCCGTTATAGGCGCCAAGATCCACATAGCGTTCCCGGTCGGACCAGGAAAAAAGGGTCAAAAGATCGTCCCACCGCCGTGAGACCCCTTCCAGATAGGTCAGTTTCCCGCTGAGTTTATAGTCAAGGATATCGCAAAAAACACGGCGGCTCTTGCTGTCGGCAAGGCGTTCATAGACAGCTTCCAGTTCCGTTTCATGGGCAAGGAGCCAAGCCGGCGAGACCACTGATTCATCGCCAAATAAAGGCAGATGGGGTGCGTAGGTCTCATGCTGACGGCTGATGGCAAAAAAGCGGGCAAGGATCTCAGGCCGCTCGCTAGCAAAGGCAATGAGCACGATGGCGTCCGGATAGGCCGCGTGAACCTTGGCGTAGGTCAAGACGGGAAACCCCCGGAAAACCTGCCCCCGGACAAATTCATCGCTGGCAAAGACGGCATTGACGGGAATATCCAATCGGTCCAAGCGATCAAGAATGGCATCCGCCCCATTTCCCATGCCATAAAGGACGATGGGACGCGTCTGCTTTTTCAGGTACTGCCAAAGGGTTTCATGTTCTCGTAAAGGCACCATGGTGAGTCCTCCTTAGGCTGCTTTTTTAAGAGGCGGATGGATACTGACTGCTTTTTGCGCCTTTTGCCGATCAGCCGCAGCTGCCGCCCATTTCTGGAGCTGTTCCGTAATGCGCATCGCTCCATCACTGAGGCTTTCTCCCAGCGCGCGGTCACTGTCATAAAAACGCAGGATGCGGATATCCTCATAATAGATATCACTTGAGCGGTCGCTGTCAATGGAAATGAAATGAGTCCCGTCCACAGGGCCTCTCTTTTCGACCAGATACAGGGCCCCTGCCATGAGGCGGGCCCGATAAAGGGGCTTATCATAGCCATTGGCTTTGCTGAATGTATAGGAAAACGCCCCATCAGATACAGTGGCACTGCCATCTGCATTTTCCGTTACTTTTTCCGGCAGATGAAGGGCGTCCACCTCTTTGAGGGCAGCTTTAAGACGGGCTTCCGGTTCTGGATGGGATGAATAAAGACCATACTCGGGATTGCCATAATCCTTGGCAAGGTCTTCGAGTTTTGCCATCGTAACGGCAGCACCATAGGGATTGAAGCCAGCTTCTTTCACAAGACGGAAGCCCTCCTGATCGGCTTCCCGCTCATCTCCCCGACTGTAGCTTGCCATGAGGGCCGAACTGACCGTGGAAGCAAGGGCCAGTCCTGCGCCAGGATCCCCGCTGGCCGCGCCAGCAAGGATGGTAAGAAGGGACAGGGCCATCTGTTTTTCAATCTGATGGACGGTATGGCGCTTTTCAATGTGGCCAATTTCATGGCCCAAGACAGCGGCAAGCTCATCATCACTGGTCATGGTATCCACAAGGCCCTTATAGACATAGATGAAGCCGCCGGGACAAGCAAGAGCATTGACGTCCTGTGTATTGAGGACTTTGAAGGTATAGGGAATCTGCCGCGTCGAATGAGCGGCAAGGGCTTTTCCGATGCGGTCGATGCGGCTTGCCACTTCATCATCCTGATAGAGTCCATATTGGGCTTCCAGGGCTTTTCCCGCCCTTTCCCCCATTTCAATTTCCTGTTTTTCACTGATCATAGCCGCTTGGGCCGTCGGGACAAAAGAAAGTCCAAAAACAAGGCAAAAAAGAAGCAGGATCTTTTTCATCATCGAGGTGTCCTTTCCTAGGTTCTTCCCCTATTATACACGACGAAAGGGCAAGCGTCATGATTTGTCCTTTTTTCTTCACAAACCGGGCCGGGCCCCTTTTTTTGCCTCCCAAAGTAGGCTATACTAAGGAAAGCAGTTCCATTCCATAAAAAGAGGTCATGACCATGAAATCCTTTTGTCTTACCTTATCCGCGTTTTTTGTTGCCTTGGGAACCCTTACGGCGGGTCTTTTCTATATCCCCGTCGGCGTCAGCAAATGCTTTCCCATGCAGAGCCTTATCAACTGCCTGGCTGGTGTCCTGATAGGTCCCAAGAAAGCCGCTATTGTGGCCTTTCTCATTGCCCTTTTGCGCAATCTATTGGGGACCGGCTCCCTTCTGGCTTTTCCAGGAAGCATCGTCGGGGCGTACCTTGCAGGAATGTTCTTTACCCGCACAAAAAAAGAGGGAGCTTCCCTTCTGGGTGAAATGATCGGTACGGGTCTTGTTGCCGCGCTCATCGCCTCGTTCATGAGTACCTACCTCATGGGAAAGACCGTACCCTTTTACTTTTTTGTCATTCCCTTTGGCATGAGTGCCTTAGGCGGTGCCCTGCTAGCGGGACTCATCATGAAGTCACCCCTGATGACGGCCGTAAAAAAAAGATTAGAAAAATGAGCTTGGGCCCTAGAATAACGACCCGGACAAGCGGCTGCCGTTCCTTTTTATTGATGAAACCATAAAACCACAACAGACGAAGAAAGGGCTTCGAAGAGATGATTGGCTCATTTTTTCACAGCCCTTTTCTTTTTTCCATGTACAGAAAGGATGGGTATCATGCGTTTTCTCCACACATCGGACTGGCATCTGGGGCGCATCTTTCATGGCCTTCATCTCCTTGAGGACCAGATGGCGGTCCTTGGCGAGCTTATGAGCATCATCAGGGAGGAAAAGATCGATGCCCTCTTCATTGCAGGCGATATCTATGACCGCTCCGTCCCGCCCACGGAAGCCGTACGCGCCCTTGATGAAATCCTCGTCCAACTCATCCTTGGAGAAAAGATCCCGACCGTCATCATTGCAGGCAATCATGACAACCCTGACCGGCTTAATTTTGGCAGGGCCCTGTTTGCGTCGGAAAACCTCTTTATCACAGGGCCTGCAAGTGCCAAGCCAAAACCGGTCATCCTTTCCGACAAAACAGGTCCCATCTACGTGGCCCCGCTTCCCTACTGCGAGCCCCTTACGGCAACGGAGCTTTCGGGGGATAAAAAGACCACCCACGAAGCTGCCCTTTCCTGGCAGATTGCAGGGATTCTTTCGGAAATCCCGCAGAAGTCACGCAAGATTGCCCTGTCCCATACTTTTGTCACGGGGGCGCAAGTCACCCCTGACTCGGAGCGGCCCCTTGCTGCCGGTGGCTCCAGTTCGGTTGCCCTTTCCTTATATGACGCTTTCCACTATACAGCCCTGGGCCATCTCCATGCCCAGCAGCGCCTGTCAGACCGGGCCTTTTACTGCGGGTCCCTCATGAAATATTCCTTTTCTGAAGTAAGCCAGAAAAAAGGGGTCATCATCGTCGACATGGACGCAGCAGGAAATGTCACGACAACCCCGCTTGTACTCACGCCCCCTCATGAGCTCTCTGTCCTCAAGGGGCGCTTTGAGGACCTTTTGACTCATCCCCGTCTGGAAGAAAGGGAGAATTACCTTAAGATCGTCCTCACGGACAGTACGCCTGTCCTTGACCCCAAAAGCCGCCTGGAAGCCGTCTATCCCCATATCCTGCAGCTGGGGTATGAAGGACTTTCCAAAGAAAAGAAAGAAGATCCGGCTAGGCAGCGCAAGAACCTTACGGAAGTAGAACTTTTTGAACACTTTTTTGAAACCATTCAGAAACGGTCTATGGATGACAGGGAACAAAGCCTCCTTGCCGAGGTCCTTGACGAAACACGACGCGAAGGGAGGAACGCCTGATGAAACCAAGACGACTCATGATGCAGGCCTTTGGGCCCTATGCGGACAAGGAAACCATTGATTTTACAGTCCTTAAGAATCATCAGCTCTTTCTTATCACCGGTCCCACGGGAAGTGGCAAGACGACCATCCTTGATGCCATGACCTTTGCCCTTTATGGAACCGCCAGCGGCGACCTGCGGGAAAACCGCTCCTTACGGAGCGACTATGCGTCCCCCAAAGTAAAAACCGAGGTCCAGCTTGTTTTTACGAACCAGGATCGCACCTATGAGGTGACAAGGACGCCGGAACAGGAACTTGTAAAACAGCGCGGCGAAGGAACGCGGAGCGTTCCTGCCGGAGCTTGCCTTGTTGAAATCGATGATAAGGGGGAACGCACGCTCCTTGCGTCAAGCTACGGCGCCGTCACAAGGGAAGTAGAAGCCATCTTAGGCTTCAAGGCGGCCCAGTTCCGTCAGCTCATGGTCCTTCCCCAAGGTGAATTCCGCCGTTTCCTCATGGCCGATTCCAAAGAGCGCCGCATCATCTTGGAGACCCTCTTCAAGACCCAAGCCTACCGAAAACTGGAAGAAGCCCTCGACGCGCGGGCAAAGGCCCTCAAAAAAGACTACGAAGAAACAGCCGCCCAAAAGACTCATCTGCTGGAACAGGCCCAAACCGCGTCCCTGGAAGAACTGGTCCAGGTGCTCAGCGAAAATAAGCGCCTATTGAAGGAAAAGGAAAAAGAAGCCGCAAAAGCCAATGCCGTCCTTAAAAAAGCGACAGCAGCCCTTGAAGGGGCAAAAAAGCAGCAGGTCCTCTTTGCCTCCTACGAAGCGGTCTGTGCGCGCCGCAAAGCCCTTGAAAAAAAAGAAGGGTCCATCGAAAGTCTGAAAAAGAAGCTGAAACTCCTTGATGAAGCACAAAAACTCCACGCCCCTTATGACAGGGCCTGGCAAAGCCTCAATCGGGCGCGTCAGGCGGAAGCTCTCGAAAAAGAAGCGGAAAAGGACCATGGGCGCGCCCTTTTAGAAGTCACGGCTCGTTCCCAAAAAGCAGCAGGCACCAATACGGCCCTGCTCCAAGAAGAAGTAGCCCGGGCGCGGGAAGAACTGGCCCGCATGAGGGCAGTTTCAGGCGAAATGGTCCGCCTTGCTGGAAGTCTTGAAAAGGGGAAACCATGCCCCGTCTGCGGCTCCCTCACCCATCCCCATCCAGCTACCCAGACCCAGGAAGAAAAGGCCCGTCTGCAAAAAGAGCAGCACGATCTTGAAGAAAAAATCGCGGCCCTGAAAAAAGAACAAGACGCCCTTGAAAAGGCCCAAGGTGCGCTGAAAAAAGCAGCCGGCAGCCTGGAAACGGCAAAGCGTTCCGCAAGGGAAGCCCATCAAGCGCTCAATCAGGACAAAGAGTCCTTCAAAAAGGCTCTTGAAGCCTCTTCTTTCCCCGATCAGCCCGCCTTTCTTGCCGCCCATCATGACCTTGCCCAAAAAGAGGCCATGCAAGAAGAAGTGACCCGTTTTGAAGCGCAGAAAGCCAGCACGGAAGGGGAACTGAAGATCCTTCAGAACGAAATCAGAGGGAAGGAAAAACCCCTGTTGGCGCCATTTGAAGAAAAGGAAAAGGCAGCCCGCAGCTATTATGAAGCCCTGGCAACACAACGAGGTGCCCTTGGCGAGCGCATCGCCCGCGAGGAAAAGGAAAGGGATGCCCTGAAAAGCCTTGAAGAAAAAATTGCAAAACTCCAGGACGACTATGGTCCTATCGGCCTTCTTGCGGCCACAGCAAAGGGGCAAAACAGCGAGAACCTGTCCTTTTCTGCCTACGTTCTCCAATCCATCCTCGACGCTGTTCTCAAGGCAGCCAACCTGCGCCTTTCGTCCATCAGTGAAGGCCGTTATACCCTCTATCGCCGGGAAGGCATATACGATGCCCGGAAGGAGCAGGGACTCGACCTGGAAATCCTTGACGCGTACACGGGACAGGCACGGTCCGTCCATACCCTGTCAGGCGGGGAAAGCTTCTTCACCTCCCTTTCCCTTGCCCTTGGTCTTTCAGATGTCCTTGAGTCCTATGCCGGGGGGCTTCATCTGGATACCATCCTGGTCGATGAAGGCTTTGGTTCCCTTGATCCGGAAACCCTAGACAAAGCCATGAACACGCTCATGGACCTCCAGAAAGGGGGCCGCCTTGTCGGCATCATTTCCCACGTGGCAGAGCTCAAGGAACGGATTCCCGCCCAGCTCATCGTCACGGGCGGGGTTATGGGGTCCCATGCTTCATTCCGGGTCTAGCCCGTTTCATGGGGGTGGGGAAAGACCCCCTCTCCCCCTTTTTTCTTGACAAAAGGACAATGATTCGGTATTATTTATTTGCGTGTGCAAGCAATTTAAAAATTCATTCATTGTTAAAGGAGAAATTTCTTATGACCACTGAACTCAGTAAGCTTCCAGTTCCTGACCGGGCAGAACGCAATGCCTTTTTCCCTTCCGAATACTCCCTGAGCGTCTATACAAGCAAGGTCACCGATTTCAAGGGATACGGCGGCATCACCCCCTATGAAGGGCCCACCAAAAAAATCCTTGTTGTCGCAAGTGATGAACGCTACGTCCTTACGAAAAAGGATAATTTCTTTTCCACGGGGAACCATCCTGTTGAGACCCTGCTCCCCATGATGCATCTCGCCCATGCGGGTTTTGAAATCGAGGTAGCTACGCTCTCCGGAAATCCGGTCAAATTGGAGCAATGGGCCATGCCGACAGAAGACAAGGCTGTCATGGGCTACTATGACAGCATCCTGCCAAAGTTCAAGGAACCTAAACGCCTGTCTGACATCATTGGCGAAGTAACAAAACCTGAGAGCTGCTATGTCGGAGCCTTCTTTCCAGGCGGCCATGCAGCCCTTGTAGGACTACCGTTCAGCCTCGACGTCAAACGCGTCCTTTTGTGGGCCATGAAGGAAAACAAGGTCCTGATTTCCCTCTGCCATGGACCGGCGGCCTTTCTTGCTGCGGCCATTGATGAAAAACCGGAAGATTATCTCTTCAAAGGGTTTGATATGGAAGTCTTCCCCGATGCCCTTGACGAAGGGGCCAACCAGGACATTGGCTACATGCCGGGGTGCCTCCGCTGGCTTCTTGCCGCAAGCCTCGAAAAGCTTGGGGTCCATCTCCTCAATTCCGACATTACAGGGGCCGTCCATGTGGACCGCAATGTAATCACCGGTGACAGTCCCCTTGCTGCCAATAAGCTCGGTCTTGTGGCAGCAAAAGAGCTGGTCATCCGCATGAAGGCATAAAGCTATGGCAACGTTAGCAGATTGGCTTAGCTTCCGCTGCCGCCATGAAGAAATCAAGAAAGCCCTTGAAAAAACCCTTCTTGAGTGTGAGCACAGTGTAAGCCTCAACGAATTCTACACCCTCTACTTTTTAAGTAAAAGTGAGGATAAGGCCCTTGCCATCCAGGACCTTTCCCAGAAAGTCGGACTCAGTCCCAGCGCCACAAGCCGCATGCTCCAGCAGTTTGAGCACTCCTGCGGCGTCATTATGCGCACCACCTGTAAGACAGATAAGCGGTCCACCTTCATCCATCTGACGCCTCTTGGGACAAAACGTCTTGCCATTTTCCTAAAGGCCATTGACCCCGTTCTTAAGCGCTACGATGCGGACCTTACAGCCCTCAAAAAATCATGATTCAAAGGGCCCTGCCGGGAATCATCTCTTGGCAGGGCCCTTTTACTGCTAGTTTTGAATTGTAGGGTGTGCGTTGTCAGTTGTTACGGGGAGGGTAAAGAAGAAGCTTGTCCCTTCCCCCACCTTGCTTTCGGCCCAGAGTTTTCCGCCATGGCTTTGGACTAGCTGACGGGCCAGGGCAAGGCCGATGCCGCTGCCGCCGCTCTGGCGGTTCCTCGAGGTTTCACCGCGGTAGAAATACTGGAAAAGGTGCAGCAGCTTATCGGGCGGAACGCCGTCCCCCGTATCCCGGATTTCCGTAAGGAGATAGGCGTTTTTCCCATCCATCTGGCTAACTGCGGAAATAAAGAGGGCGCGCCCCTGTGGGACATAACGCACAGCGTTGCCCAATAAGTTATAGATGACCTGGTTCATGCGGTCCCGGTCAAACAGAAGATCCGGAAGAGAATCTTCAAGGGACAGGGTCACGGACAGCTTTTTTTCTTCAAAAAGGGGTGCCATCATGGCGACGGCTTTTTTGATGAGCACGACTAGGTCTCCTTTTTCCTTATGGAGCTCCAGTTGCCCCACTTCGGCAAGGGATAGGTCCCGCAGGTTCTGGATCAGGCGCCCCATGCGCAGGGCTTCGTCTTCCATGGAAAGAAGACGTTTCTTGTCAAGGGGAAACACATCGTCAATCATGCCTTCAAGATTGCTGCTGATGATAGCAAGGGGGGTCCGCAGTTCATGCGCCATATTTGCAAAAAGCTGCCGTCTTCCTTTTTCCGCTTCATCGAGGGCGCGGGCCATTTCATTGAAAGTCTCCGTAAGAAGCCCGACTTCGTCATAAAAATAAACCGGAACGTGCTGGTCATAGCGGCCTTTCTTGATGGATCGAGCCGCTTGCGTAAGGTCCTTAAGAGGACGCAGGGCTTCCCGCACCATGAGAAAGCAGATCAAGGCACTTAACAGGGCCATGCCAAAGCCCAGCCAAAAAAGGCTGCTATGGACGGAAGACAGATAGACAGTTTCAGCCGGTCCATGCATCATGCCGTGCATGCCTCTTGCTTGCCCCATCATATGGGATGAATTATATAGGTATTGGGAAAAATGGGCATCCATCTGGAACTTTGTAAGAAACATCATGGCCCCAATGGTCACAAGGAGCAAGACAAGGACCATGACGGTCAAACGAAAAGCAAGGCTGTTTTTATGCTTCATGGTTCGCTCCCTGGAATTTATAGCCAACTCCGTAAACGGTCACAATATAGATTGGTTGGGACGGATCCGGTTCCAGCTTCTTTCTGAGGTTCCGGATATGGGTATCAATGGTCCGTTCCGCACCTTCGTAATAGGCGCCGCCCATGGCCTTTTCCAAGAGCTGCATGCGGCTAAAGACACGATCCGGTGCAGAGGCAAGGATATCAAGCAGGCTGAATTCCGTTGGGGTAAGGGAAATCCACGCCTTTTTCCGGCGTACTTCAAAACGTTCCTTATCAATGAATAGGTCCCGGATCTCGTAGGAAGCGACCTGGCTGAGGACTTCCCCGCGGCGGCGCCGGAGAAAGCTTTTTACGCGGGCAATCAGTTCCCGTACATGAAAAGGTTTTACCACATAATCATCAGCCCCCAAATGGAGCCCAACGAGCCGGTCGGCTTCATCGTCCTTGGCAGAAAGGAAAATGATAGGAATATCTGTAAATTGCCGCGCCCTGCGGCAGACTTCAAAGCCATCGATTCCGGGCATCATGATGTCAAGGACCATGATATCGGGATGATCTTCCTTGAGGCGCTTGAGGGCTTCCCCCCCATCGCGGGCCAGATAGACAGTAAACTGCTCGTCCTTGAAATAGGAAAGAAGGACGCTGAGAAGCTTCTCATCATCATCAGCAATGAGTATGGAATTTGCAGGCATCGTGCCACCTCCTTCAGTGCCTGTAATGATAGCATAGGATGGAAAAAAAGAAAATGACCCTTCCCTCGTAAGCCTAGAGAGAAGGGTCGATTCCCAAAGGGATCAGTTGTTATTTTGGTTCTGGTACTGCCAGCCCGGGCAGCCGCCATAGTTTCCATTGCCACCACGATACCCACCCCAACAATAGGGAGCGCGATCAGTCTGCGCCGTGTTGTTAGACGCTGGGCTTTCTGCAGCAAGGACACTGTAGGTCGGAATGGCAAATAGGGTCAAGAGGGCCAGAATCATAATTTTTTTCATCGCTTCCATCTCCTTTCTGCTTCTCCTATATTGTAGCAGATGTCCTTGATCAAGGGGTGGAGAAAATGTGAAGATAATGTCAAGATGGATCAATCAAAAGAAAGGGCCATGAAAAAACGACGTCCTCATTTTCCCATGGCCCCCGGCCTTAATGATTTTGGGCAATAACCTTAAAGAGCGTCCCCACAACGAGGATGGACAAAGAAAGAAGAAGGACAGTCCCCCACTCCCCTAAGGTAAGCGGTACGACTCGCAGTACGCGGCCGCCTACATAGGTCATGATGACCTGAATGACGATGATCATGGCATTGATTTCGATGAAGCCCCGATTCTTTGTGAGGTGATCGAAAAGATTGACAGAATCAACACGCACATTGAACGCGTTCATGACGGCAAGGAACACATAGGTGCAGAAAAATCCCGTATAAAGGGGCAGTGCTTCTGCATGGGGCCGGAAAAGATCCTTCAAGGGCCCCCACAAGAACAGCATCAGACTGAGAAGAGTCGTGTAAGCCCCGCCCAGGATGATCTTCGTCAGCATGGACGAGCTGACAATGGGCGCACTCCGCTCCTTTGGTGCTTCCTCCAAATACCGGTCAAGGGCAGGCTCGCCGCCAAAAGCAAGGGCTGCCAAGGTATCCATGATGAGGTTGATCCACAGGATCTGGATGATGGTCAGCGGCTTTTCAATTCCTAAGAAAGGCGCCAGCAGGTTGATGGCTACAGCCGAGAAATTGATGCTCAGTTGGAAGACAATGAAGCGGCAGATGGAGTTGTAAATGGTCCGTCCGTAAAGAATGGCCTGCTTGATGGATAAGAAGTTATCATCAAGGATCACAATATCGCCGGCTTCCTTGGCAACTTCCGTGCCGCTGCCCATGGCAAAGCCCACATCGGCTTTTTTAAGGGCCGGCGAATCGTTGACACCGTCTCCGGTCATCCCCACGACAAGTCCCATTTCCTGCCCAATCCGGACAAGGCGGGATTTATCCATCGGAAGAGCTCGGGCCACAACACGTAGATGGCGAAGGGATTCCCGCACCTGTTGGTCAGAAAGGCGGGAAAGATCATCACTGGTCCAGACAATATCGGTATCTTCCTTCAGAATGCCTGCATCGCGGGCAATGGCCATGGCCGTTTCCCGGCGGTCACCGGTAATCATGACAACCTGGACACCGGCGCGTTGGACTTCCTTGATGGCCTTTACGGCTTCTGGGCGGACATCATCACGGATACCGACGATGCCGACAAGAATCAGCCCGTTTTGAGGGACCTTTTCACCGGCAATCGCCCCTTCACGGATGAAAAGTCCCAACATGCGGATGGAGTCCTTGGCATAGCCCACCATGGTTTCATCAAGGGACTTTTTCATGTCCCCCGTAAGGACGGCTTTCTTTCCTTCTGCGTCAAGGTACTGGTCAGCGGCGGGAAGGAGTTTTTCCGGAGCCCCTTTGACAAGGCACAGATCATAGGTCCCCGTCACATGGGCCCAGGAATATTTATTGGTACTGTTAAAAGGTACAAAATGGGTCCGTGTCACACCAAGATCCGTCTTATAGCCTTCCATATAAGCGCTCAGGGCCGTTTCCGTCATGTTCCCGCCAATGATCTTGCCCTCTTCGTTCACAGCAGCTGACGTATTGATGACACAGTTGGCATAAGTGGCCTTGCGGAGCATTTCCGGAAGAGCCGTAAATTCTGTGTAGACCGTGCCATCGCCGGCAAGAAACGTGACAACAGTCAGTTTTCCCTTGGTAATGGTTCCTGTCTTATCTGTAAAAAGCAGGTTCAGGCTGCCCGCCGTTTCGATTCCTACAAGTTTGCGGACAAGGACATTATCCCTGAGCATCTTGCGCATGTTGAGGCTCGAAACAAGGGCGACCATAAGGGGAAGCCCTTCAGGAACGGCCATGACGATGATGATGACACCGAGGATGACGGCCTGAACCAGATCCTGGACGAGGGCGCCGCCGCTTGTGAGGTACGCGCCAAGACTCGGGGCCTGCAGCATCTTATGGATCATGACGGCAAGGGCAATGAAGACCCCGCCCAGATACCCGATGCGGCTGATGACGGCAGCCAGGATGCGCAGTTTGTGCTTGAGCGGGCTTTCCCGTTCATTGTCCTTGAGTTCCTGTGTCAGTTTTCCATAAACGGACAGATCCCCAATGCAGTCAGCCCGCATAATGCCTTCACCCTCAAGGACGACGGAACCGCGGTAGACGGCATAGGTCTGGAGAAAATCGACTTTTTCCGGGTCAAGGATAAGGGAAGGATTCCCCGGAATCTTAGGAGCTTCTTCACTTTCCCCGTTGAGGACGGACTGGTCCACCTTGAGGGTGCCGGCGAGCATGACCCCATCGGCAGGGACCTTATCACCCGCCTGGAGGATGATGGCGTCTCCCTTTACGATATCGGCAATGCCTACTTCCTGGGGCTCCCCATCCCGATAGACCTTGCAGAAAATCCGAGAGGCTTCTTCCTGGAGTTTCTGAAAGGCGTTTTCGTTGGCATATTCCGAATAGGTGCTGACAAGAGTCGCCAGAAGGATGGCAAGAAAGATTCCCACCGTTTCCAGCCAGTCTCCATGTCCCGTATAGACAAAGATGATATTGATGACAAGGGCGGCCGTGAGGATCCGGATCATGGGATCTTTGAGGTTAGCGGCAAACTTTTGCCAGAATGTCTCCTTGGGAGGACGGGACAGTTCATTGCGTCCATACTGGGCACGCGAGGCTTCTGCTTCCTGAGTGGTCAGACCATACTTTTGCGACAAGGCAGCATCGCTCCTTTCTTTATATTGTTTGATTATATCATGTTTCAAGGAATAACGGGGAAATTCAGAAAAAGAGTTTACAAATTCTATACAAAAACGAAAAGGCCGATGGATAAATCGTTCCATCGGTCTTAGCAAAGGATTCCTACCGGATGAGGTAAGGCAGGGAGATCTTGGCAAGTCCCAAGAAGATGAAGAAGCCGCACACATCCGTAAAGGTCGTGATGAAAATGCTCGAGGCAACAGCGGGATCGGCATGACAGGCTTTAAGGACCACTGGGATGACAAAGCCAACAAAAGCCGCAATCATCATGTTGGCCACCATGGCCACAAGGATGATGACGCCCAAATAAGGATTGCCATACATGTAGGAAACAACAAAGGCCGCAAGGATGCCACAGACCATACCATTCATAAAGCCCACGAAAATGCTTTTCAGGATGCGTTTTTCATTGCCATGAAGCTTGATGTCCCCAATGGCAATGCCGCGAATGACCACAGCCAGGGTCTGGGTAGCCGCGTTTCCGCCCATACCGGCTACAATGGGCATGGAAGCGGCAAGGGCCACGACTTGAGAAATGGTATCTTCAAACATGGAAACCGTGGCGGACGCCAAAAAGGCCGTCACGAGATTGACAAGGAGCCAGGGCAGCCGCATATGGACCGATTCCAGGGCAGAACTGTCCACATCTTCTTCCTTGTTGACACCGCCCAATTTGAGCATGTCTTCCGTATTTTCTTCTTCAATGACATCGATGATATCATCAACGGTGATGATGCCGATGATGCCCATCCGTTTATTGACAACCGGAATGGCGTGCAGGTCGTATTTTGAGACGAGTCTGGCAACGTCTTCCTGGTCCGTTTCCGGTTCAACGGAAATGACATTGTCTTCCATGATGTCCTGCAGGGTATCATAGTTTTGGGCAACAAGCAGTTCCCGCAGTGAAACGGTTCCAACGAGCTGTTTCTTCTCGTTGGTAATATAAAGGATATTGATTTCTTCCGTTTTGGGGGCGATTTCCTTAACTTTTTCCAGCGCCTGGCTCACCGTCAGTGTATTGCGCATGGAAATGAATTCCGTCGTCATGATCCCTCCGGCGCTCGTTTCCGAGTAACCGAGGAGGTTCCTGATGACCGTTTGGTCACCGCTTTTCATGAGCTTCAACAGTTCCTTACGGCGGTTGACGGGCATATTGCCCAGGATATCGACGATATCGTCCTTTGACATGAACTGGAAGACAGCGAGGATGCGGTCCAGGTCAAGGAGCTTCATGATCCGTATCTGCAGATCCTCTTCTGCCTGTTCCACGATTTCGGCCAGCTGCTCAGCCGTGACCAAACTGTTTAAAAAGAGGATGTCGCTGTCAGAGACCTCTTCAAGGGCAATGGCAACGTCTATAGGGTGGGCTTCCTCCAATAAGGTTGTTACCGCGTCACGATCCTTGCGGTCAAGGGCTGTCGTAAGGTCGTTTTCCACTTGCTCTTCCAAAAGTTCCTGATTGGCTTCATTCTGAGCCGCGACTTCTGAACCCATTTCTTCATGCTTCTCCATCCCTGAAGTGCCTCCCTTTCCTCGGTATTCTGCTGGGAAAATGTCTTTCCCTCTGCCGTCCAGTACGGCTTTCCCCTAGGGGATCTCAGCGTTTTCCTAGAACCACGGTATCTGACACGAGCCACCCCACGGCCCCGTCAAAGCGAATGACAAGATTATAGGTCTTACCTTCGGTTTCATTGCGGCTCTGATTGATGGGCACAAAAAGCGTGCCTTTAGGATAATACCCCATCACGAGGGCGTCCTTGTTAGGTTCGGCAAGGAGTACGGCATTATCCTGGGTCGTCATCATGACAATGCGGGACTGGTGGTAGCGCTGCTCCGTTGTCAGTGCCGCTGCTTCAAGCCGGGGAAGGAATGTGCTTCCCATGACGGTAAAAAGTGCAGTAAGCGCCATGATCATACGTTGTTTCATCGCGTTTTTCCTTCTTTCCTAGACAACCTGAAATAGGTAGAATTTAAGATAGTCCGTTTCGGGCACATTATACAAAATAGGATGATCCGGGGCCTGTTGACGGGCCTCGATTTGGCGCAGGCTCACCTGGGCATCGTGGGCCGCTTCATGAAGCATCTTCACAAAAAGGGCATCTTCCATGAAGTGAGAACACGAACAGGTTGCCAGATACCCACCTCGAGGCAAGAGTTTCATGGCCTTGAGGTTGATTTCCTTATAACCGCGGAACGCACTGCGCACAGTGGAACTTGACTTCGTAAAGGCCGGCGGATCAAGGATGATGAAATCATAGGGAGCATGGCCCTGCGCCTTGAGTTCCGTCAATAGCTCAAAGACATTGGCTTCCCGGGTCGTTACGACATCCACCAAATGATTCCGTAGGATATTTTGCTGGGCCGTCTTCAGGGCCTCACCGGAAATATCGACAGCCGTTACAGAAGCGGCGCCGCCGCGGGCTGCATTCAGGGCGAAAGCCCCTGTATGGGTAAAACAGTCAAGGACATGCTTACCTTTGGCAATACGGGCTACGGCCTGACGGTTATATTTTTGGTCAAGGAAAAATCCAGTTTTCTGTCCATTGACCACGTCAACCATATAGGAAAGGCCATTTTCAACAATGATGGGCATCAGGTCAGCTTCCGTCAGTTCATTTTCCGGAATCTGGGCAATTCCCTTCTTTTCGCTCATACCTTCCAGCTCACGGATCTTGACATCATTGCGTTCATAGACACCTTTGACGCGCTCGCCCATTTCCCGCAGCACGCGCAGGAGAAGGGAAAAGATCTGGTTTTTATGGCGTTCCATCCCAAGGGACAGGACCTGGGCGACAAGGACGTCGTCAAAGCGGTCCACCGTCAACCCAGGAAAGCCATCGGCTTCGCCAAAGATCAGGCGGCAGCAGGCAAAATCCGCACCGGGCATAACGGTCTTGCGATAGTCCACGGCATACCGAACGCGGCGCTCAAAAAAGGCCTCGTCAAAGCGGTCATTGGCATTATAGGAAAGGAGGCGGACCCTGATCTTGGAATGGTCATTGTAAAAACCTGTGCCGATGTATTTGCCTTTTTCACTGACAACATCGACAAGACTGCCATTTTCCGGTTTCTCCGATTCCTTGAGGACTTCTCCCTCAAAGACCCACGGATGACCCATACGGGCCCGATTTTCGCCTTTTTTGGTGATTGTAATCTGAATGAAATTGCGCATGGCTTTCTATCCTTCGTTTTTCTTGAATTACTTCCTTATTGTAACATATGAATCGGAGGGATTAAATAAAAATCTCGTAAAAATATGGCCCCATAAAAGAAAAGACTGTCCCTGCCCGCTTTGAAAAGTTCCCTGAATCTAAGGAAAAAAGAAAGCGTCCCTCCATTTGCAGTCACGTGGACATATCAGATATAATAGAAGAATGATTCTGTATTTTTTACGTTAAAGGCAGGCGATTCCCGCAATGGCTCAAGCAAAAACAATGACAAAAGATATGACCCAGGGCAGCATTCCCAAACTGCTTCTTGAATTTGCCCTCCCCTTGATGGTGGGCAACATCTTTCAAATGCTCTACAATACGGTTGACTCCATTGTAGTGGGAAACTTCGTCGGGACAAACGCCCTGGCAGCCGTCAGCTCCACAACGATGGTCACAAATATGTCGGTCTTCTTCTTTAATGGATTTTCCATCGGAGCCACCGTCATCATCGGGAAATATTTTGGTGCCGGCGACCATAAAAAGCTCCACCGTGCCGTAGAAACGACCATGGCAGCGACCTTTTTGCTCTGCCTGCTGTTTACGGCCTTCTTTCTTTCTGCCAATGATTTTATGCTCCGCTTCATGAAAACACCACCCGACGTTTTTGGGGAAGCCTCCCTGTATCTGAGAATCTACTTTGCCGGTGTGACAGGCCTGCTCCTTTATAACATGGGAAGCGGCGTTCTCCGCGCCGTGGGAGATACGAAACGACCCCTTTATTTCCTGGTCCTCACAAGCGTCCTCAACATCATCTTGGATCTTATTTTCGTGCTCCAGTTCCATATGGGCATTGCCGGCGTTGCCTATGCAACCATTCTTGCCCAATTCATTTCGGCCGCGGCGACCATGGCGGTCCTTATCCGTACGGATGACATCTACTGTTTCCGTCTTGGGGACCTCTGCCTTGATTGGGGCATTCTTAAGGAAATTTTCTGTGTAGGCCTTCCCGCCGCCATTCAAAGCGTCATCACCTCTTTTTCCAACATTTTTGTCCAGTCCTATATCAACTTTTTTGGTCCCATCACCATGGCCGGATGGGGCTGCTACAACAAGATTGACCAGTTCGTCATGCTCCCCGTCCAGTCCATGGCCATGGCCTCCACCACCTTTGTGGCTCAAAACGTCGGTGCCCAAAAAGACAAGAGAGCCGATGAAGGCACCGTTTCTTCCATTATCCTGAGTCTTGGCATCGTTGGCGTCATAACAACTCTTCTCGTGCTCTTTGCCGATACGGCTCTGCGCCTTTTTACAAGCGACGAAGGCGTAATCCTGTCGGGAGTCGATTTTATCCACGTGAACCTCTTTTTCATGCTCTTTAACTGCGTGAACCAGGTCCTTGCCGGCGCCCTCCGCGGCCGCGGGGATTCAGTTGCGCCAATGGTCATCATGCTCTTTTCCTTTGTCCTCATCCGCCAGATTTACCTTTTTGTCATGAGCCGCTTTATCAGCAATACGCCTCTTACCATGGGTTTTGGCTACCCCGTGGGCTGGATGACCTGCTGCCTTCTTGAAGTGGCTTACTTCTATTTGTTCTGGAAACATCGGCCGCGGTAAGGGGCCTTTTTTTCTTTATTTTACTCAGCCCAAAAAACAAGCTGATTTGATGAAGTACGTATGTCCATTGCTTTGAGAAAGATTAATCTGAAGCAATGGGCTCATGGCCTCTCGTACAACAGTGCCCTTCACGGTTGGGGATAGCTATCGCCTGGGCGCTTTCTTTCCTAACCTTCCCTTTTTTTAGTCGCTGCAGAAATCGCGCCGAGTAAATGCAGTTACTTGCCATCCTTGCTTGAGAAATGATTCTTTTGAGAGCAAGGATGGCATGACGATTCGCAAGAAATTACCTACCACAATCTCATATTAAAGTCGCCCGAAAGATGCCTTCGGCGAGCAAGCCACTTCTTGAAATTTTTTCGGATGATCCAGGAAACCTTTTTCGCCTACGGCCCATATCGATCCATCTGCATTGTCAAACGCGGCAGGCTTCCTAGAAGTACCCAAATCTTGTACGACGTCATCAGCCTGCTTCGCGTTTTTCCTAGCATCCGGGCCAATCTGGAACCATATTTGAAAATGGTAAATGGAAAAAGGCAACGGCCTTGAAGGGTAAGGCCCAACAAAAAGCAGGCTGGAAAGAAAGGCAGCCTCCTTTCTTTCCAACCTGCTTTTACTTTTACTTAGAAGCGGTCTACCAGTTTATAGCCCTTCCCCATGAGGAACGTTTCCGTTTCTGCTTCATCGGTCTGCATCACCACAATAGGATTCGATGTCTTGCGGTCAAAGGAGATATAAAGATAGCGGATATTGACATTGGCCTGGTTGAGGCTGTCTAAGATCTTGTTCAAGGTTCCAGGGGCATCAGAGGCCATATCGACAGCAATGACAAAATCAATGCGGCACTGATAGCCGGCCTTGGTAAGCAGGTCCTTGGCCTTATTCGCATCATCTACGATGATGCGAACAATGCCAAATTCCGCACTGTCTGTTGCCAACATGGTATAGATATTGATCCTACCTTTTGCCAATTCGTCCGTCATCCTGCCCAAGGCACCCTTGGCATTGGCGGCAAAAATAGAGATTTGTTTCAGCATGAATATACGCTCCCCTCTCAGCCTTGGACGCGGCCGGCCAGTTCCTTGATGAGGGCTTCCGTCTTTTCCCAGCCCAGGCAGGGATCGGTGATGGATTTCCCGTAGACACCTTCTTCAATGGACTGACTGCCATCTTCCAAATAGCTTTCAATCATGATTCCTTTGACCAGCTTTCGAAGATCCGGATTCATATGGCGGCTGTATAGAACATCATTTGCAATGCGAACCTGTTCCAGGTATTTTTTCCCTGAATTGGCATGGTTGGCATCGATAATGACCGCTGGATGGGAAAGGCCCCGCTTTCCATAGGATTCATGGAGACGGACCAGGTCTTCGTAATGATAGTTGGGCAGACTCCGGCCAAACTGGTCCACATAGCCGCGCAGGATAGCGTGAGCGAGCGGATTGCCCTTGGTCCGCACTTCCCAGCCTCGGAAAAGGAACTGCTGCTCATGCTGGGCCGCCGCAATGGAATTGAGCATAACGGAGATGTCTCCACTGGTAGGATTCTTCATCCCCACAGGAATGCCCACACCGCTTGCAATCATGCGATGCAGCTGATCTTCGACAGAACGGGCCCCAATGGCAGCATAGGAAATCAGGTCCGACAGATAGCGATGATTTTCCGGGTAAAGGATTTCCTCGGCACAAGTAAAGCCCGTTTCCCGAATAACCCGTTCATGCATCTTGCGGCAGGCAAGAATCCCCTTGAGCATGTCCTCCCCACCGTGGGGATCGGGCTGATGAAGCATACCTTTATAGCCAACACCAATGGTGCGCGGTTTATTGGTATAGACGCGGGGAATGAGGAAAAGCGTCTCCTTGACTTCTTCTTGGACGCGGGCAAGGCGCGTGCAGTACTCGGTGACCGCGTCTTCGTTATCAGCAGAACAAGGTCCAATGATGAGAAGGAACCGGGCATCCTTTCCTGTCAGGATGTCCCGGATTTCCTGATCCCGACGCGTTTTGATCTGATAAAGGCCCGGATCCACAGGGTGCTCCATTTTAAGCTCCTGAGGTGACGGCAATTTACGGATGAACTCCATTTCAAGTTCCATAGAAAGCCTCCCTGAAAAAAGTTGGACGTATTATACCATATCTATGAAAAAGATTCATGAATCTGTCCCTAAGAGGTTGTTGTCCCCCACTTTCCGACCCGAGAATGTAACCATTGTTCCAAAAAAGTCACCCCCACTGCGGAAAGGTTCCGCAATGAGGGTTCACTCTTTTATACGATAAGGCCTCCACTCGGTCTTAGAAAGCCGGGATCACAGCGCCTTTATACTTTTCTTCAATGAATTTCTTGACTTCCGGGCTCGTCAAGGCTTTTTTCAGGGCCTGAATTTCCTTGCGGTTTTCATCGCCCTTTCGAACGGCGACGATATTGGCGTAAGGTGAATCCTTCGGTTCGATGAATAGGGCATCCTTCGTCGGATTCAGCTTAGCTTCCATTGCGAAGTTGGAATTGATGACGGCAAGGTCCACATCATCCAAGGTGCGGGGCAGCATCGCAGCTTCTGCTTCGGTGATCTTGAGGTTCTTCGGATTTTCCACGATATCCCCGACCGTTGCCGAAATGCCGACGCCATCCTTTAGTTTGATGAGGCCTGCTTTAGCAAGGATATTGAGGGCACGGCCGCCGTTGGTCGGATCATTCGGGATTGCGACTTTGGCCCCGTCGGGAACGCTCTTGATGTCTTTCAGTTTCTTGGAATAGACCCCCATCGGTTCGATATGAACGGCAACAAGGTTCACCAGGTCAAGCTTACGGTCAGCAGCAAACTTCTTCAGATAGGGTTCATGCTGGAAGAAGTTGGCGTCAATTTCCTTGTCGTTCAAGCTGAGGTTCGGCTTGACGTAATCCGTAAATTCAATAATCTGGAGATCGATGCCATCCTTGGCAAGGAGCGGTTTGATCTCATTTAGGATTTCCGCGTGCGGAACCGGCGTGGCACCGACTTTCAGCACGACTTTCTTGTCACTGCTTTGGGCTGCTTCTTTCTTTTCACCGCTGCATCCGGCAACAAGTGCGCCGAGGGCGAGGAGGCCAGCGAGGGCCCAAACTGTTTTCTTCATTGTCATCAACATCCTTTCAGTGGTCCCCGTCTGGGGCTTTGTCTGCATTATGATGTGATTATACCGTTATGCATGAAAAGGCACAAATACATATAAGTTATGTCTTGTTATGCATTCCAGTTATGGAGAACTCGTTCAGCCGCTTCCTTCTCGATATCCTGCACTTCCCGTTTCAGGCGGGCAATGCCCGCACTCATGGCCACTTTTGCCACAGCGCCGGCAATAGCCGGTACAATACGGCGGTCAAACGCTCCGGGGACAACGTAGTCCTCGCGCAGTTCATCCTCAGGAATGAGGCCGGCAATGGCACGAACGGCAGCCACCTTCATCTCTTCCGTAATGGCAGAGGCGCGGACAGCGAGGGCCCCGCGGAAAATACCAGGGAAGACGCAGACATTATTGACTTGGTTCGGAGCATCGCTGCGGCCCGTTCCCGCCACAAGTACGCCGGCAGCTTTGGCTTCTTCATAGGTCGTTTCAGGAACGGGATTTGCAAGGGCGAAGACAACCGCCTTGGGAGCCATACTTTCCATGATATCCTTCGTGAAAAGACGCGGTCCCGATACACCGATAAGGACATCCGCACCCTTGGCGGCCCCGGCAAGGTTTCCTTTATAGTGGGCCTTATTGGTGACGCTTGCCAGATACTTTGTTGCCATGTCCATGTCCCCGGGACGGCCCTCGTAGACCGCACCGTCAATATCGATCATCGTCAGGTCTGTTACGCCCAAGCGATAGAGCAGTTTGCCAATGGCAGAACCTGCGGCGCCGCAGCCGTTCACCACAACCTTGACCTTTGTAATGTCCTTTTTGGCAAAGCGCAAGGCGCCAAGGACGGCAGCGCAGGCAATGATGGCGGTTCCGTGCTGGTCATCATGGAAAACCGGGATGGAGCAGCGTTTGATGAGTTCATTTTCAATCCAGTAGCATTTTGGTGAAGCAATGTCTTCCAAGTTGATGCCGCCAAAAGAAGGCTGGAGTTTTGTGACAATGTTCACAAATTCTTCCGGATCTTTGGTATCGATACAGATGGGGATAGAATCAATATCGCCAAATTTCTTATAAAGGACGGACTTGCCTTCCATGACAGGCATGGCCGCCTCCGGACCGATGTCCCCCAGCCCCAGGACACGGGTGCCATCACTGATGACGGCGACCATATTGCCCCGACAGGTGTACTCAAAGGAAAGGTCAGGGTTTTCCTTGATCTTGCGGCACGGCTCGGCAACGCCCGGCGTATAGGCAAGGGCAAGGTCATGGCCATTTTCAAGGGGCGCCTTGCAGCGCACTTCCAGCTTCCCATGGAATTTCTTGTGAAGCGCCAGGGCTTCGGCATTGATTTTTTCCGTATCTGCCATAAGGGATTCCTCCTTTTCCAAGAGGCCTAGGGCCTTTTACAGCGAAAGGACCCAAGGTCCTTTCTGGTTCAGTAGTTATTTGGCGAGTTCCCGCACTTCAAAGAAGGGGGCTCTGCCCTTTTCGAGGGTTAAGATACCATAGGTCGGCACATCGCCCCGCGGTTTGGCTGCACTGCCGGGGTTGATGACAAGGATTCCGTCAATCACTTCATTGACAGGTGTGTGAATATGGCCAAAGACAACAACCTGGGCGTTTTTTTCCTGTCCCCAGTAAATGAGATTGTCCCAGCGGGAACGGGATACATAGCGGTTGCCATGCACCATGGCAAGAGTCGTTCCTTCAAGTTTTGTGACAAGTTCCACAGGACCCCGGTCCTCATAGACGTCGCAGTTGCCGCAGACAGCATAGACAGGTACGCCGGTCTTTGCTTCCAGATAAGGTGCGTCCTGACTGTAATCACCGGCATGAAGCCAGAGATCGACCTTTCCCGCATCAAGGATGACGCGGTCCATGGCCTTTTTGACGCCATGGGTATCACTGATGACTCCAATCCTCATTTCATCTTTCTCCATTGGCTGACAAGTTTTTTTGCCGCTTTAGCGCGGTGACTGATGCCGTTTTTTTCTTCCATAGTAGCTTCTCCCAACGGTTTATGGAGCTCCGTCGACCAAAAAAGCGGATCGTAGCCAAAGCCATTGGTGCCATGGGGCTCATGGAGCAGGATACCATCACAGATGCCGCTTGATTCAACGACAATCTTGCCTTCGGGACTTGCAACGGCAAGGGCACAGAAAAAACGGCAGTTGCGACGAACCTGCATCTTCATGTTAGCAAGGAGGAGTTCGTTGTTTTCCTCGTCCGTGGCCTCTTCGCCTGCATACCGGGCAGAACGGACACCGGGTGCACCCTTGAGGCTTAGGACCTCAAGTCCGGAATCATCAGCCAGGCACATCCGGCCTGTTGCTTTGGCGTAGTATGTAGCCTTCAGGCGTGCATTGGCGGCAAAAGTCTTCCCTGTTTCTTCCGGTTCGGGGATATCCGGGAAATCATTGAGACAGCAAAAATCAAGTCCCAAGGCTTCAAGAAGAACCTTGAATTCTTCCATCTTGCCTTGGTTATGGGTCGCAATAACGACTTGTTGCATGTATGGTTCACCCACTTTCTATACGTTATATTGTAACTGGTTTTGGGGGGATTGACAACAAATTAAGAAGGAGGGGAAGAAAGGGTGTCCGCTGGTACGCTTTTTCAATAATGTTGACTCAGCCCCAGAAAGTGGGCTGGGTTGAGGCAGTGTGTAAGGCCTTTGCGTAAAGAAAAGGCCTTGAGCAGACTCAAAGGCGCGGCGCCAAACTGCCCTCACCTTTCCCTTTTTATTTGGCGCACAAAATGCGCCGAGTCAAAAGAAAGGGGCCGAGTAAAAAACAAAGCCCCCGCCAAAGCGGGGGCTATCCATTAGCGGATGAAGTCCTTGATGATGCAGATAGGAGTCTTCTGGCTGGCGTTGCCGAAGGGGTTGTCGATGAGGATCTTTTCCACAAGACGGGGATCGACGCCTTTGGTTGCGCCCAAAACGCAGGAACGCTTGAGGTCGTTGACGTCAGCTACAGCTGCGCCAAAGCAGCCCAAACCGCGTTTGATGCTTTCCGCCACTTTGGAAGCATGTTTCGGACCCAAGACAATGTGCTTGTCATACGGTGGCATAGTTCCTGTAATATCATCGACGAGACGGGCCTGTTCCCCGCCTAGGCGGTAGAACCAGCCAGCCTTGCCGATAAGTTTCATGAAGAAGCCGGCAACGACGGCAAAGGTGATGCGCAGCGTGCCTTCTTCATTGATAAGGCTCTGCATGGCACTCCAGTTAGAAATGCTGCCATAACCAGGAAAGAGCTGGGAAAAGACTTTGGCCGCAAAGCCAATCTTCAGCGTTTCCGGACGGATGGCCCGATTTTGGGTAATAGCCACGACACTTTCCGCCACGCAGACCACATCGCGGGGGCCAATCATGGAACCGCCAAATTCCTTGATGGCATCGACGATATTATCATGGACCGTCAGGATACGGGTCGGCACAGGAAGGATTTCATATTTCTCAGCCATGGTAAGCACCTCCAACCAATTTCTTGACATCTTCCGCATAGATCGTTTCAAAAGCCTTGCGGACGTAATGATCTTTGCGGCCCACACCAGTCAGGTAGATGCAAAGGTCCATGTCGACCATATGACGCAGGGTATCGCGGATATTCTTTCCATTGCGAGCTTCAAAGAAAAGGGTCACGACAAGGGTCCGTTCCACACCGGGGTTCATGATGACCGCTTCAAAATAGTTGTCATCGCGGCGGGCCGTATCAAGTTCCAATCGGCCCCAGCACATGGCATCGGGGAACTGTTCCCGCGGCAGATAAGGACGCACAAACGCATCCGTAATGGCTGCAATCTGGTTGCTCGTGTTCCGCATAGGTACGGTGAAACTAAAGACAGCGCGGTCTGTTTCGATTTTCTCGAGTTTCAAGGCCGATCGTTCATCGACGCAGACGTGAGTGTCGTCCGTCGGTTTCAAAAACGCGTAGACCGTCATGACCAAAGCTCCCAGGACGCACAGGCCCAGGATGAGATAAATAAAATTCAGCATTCCTTTCTCGTCTCCCTTTCTTCTTCCAGCATTTTATTCAAACGTTCCATATAGGAATCACTCAGCCGCGCAACCTTTCCTTCGGCCGTCGTGATGCCGTTTGTGGTCTTTCCTTCGGCAAGGAGCACGCCATCCTTGGCACGCAGGGCTCGATAGGAAAAGCTGAGCTTTACTTTGCTGAGTTTTTCAAGGACAGTTTCAATAATGACTTCATCATCAAAACGGGCCGACTGACGATAGCGGCAATTCACATCGACAATAGGAACCATGAACCCTTCCCCCATCATCTCATTGAGGTCAATGCCCGCCTGCCGCAAATATTCCACCCGTCCCATTTCAAACCAGCGCAGATAATTGGCATGGTGAACAACACCCATGAGGTCGGTTTCATAGAACCGGACCTTGAGTGAGAAAGATACCATCGTGTCATCTCCTTTACCCTGGAACACGTAAAACAACAGAAATCCCCATAAAACGCTGTGGCGATTCATGGGGTCAAATCCAATATGGTACGCCTGGGCGGAATCGAACCGCCGCACACGGCTCCGGAGGCCGTTGCTCTATCCACTGAGCTACAGGCGTATGTCATGTCTGACGGAGGCTATTATAGCATAAATGATGGGCTTTATCAAATTCTTTTCGCTTTAGCTCCAAAAAAGTTTTTGTAAAATAGTCTCTCTCCCGCCTCTTACCGTTTCATGAGGGAAAGGAAGCGCTCCACGGGAAGGAGCCGGTAAAAGACAAGACAGATTACAAGGTTTGGCAAAAGATAGGTCAGGTTGGTCACAAAGGAATAGAGATAGATCGAAGTGCCTGCCGGAGCGTAACTGCCAAAAAAGACCACGCCCGAAAGAAAATGGAAAAAAAGCCGTACCGCCACGGCGGCCGTGATGCCTGCCATGTGGTGCCGAGGGAAACAGCCTGCAAGACCCAAGGCCATAAAAGGCAGGGGATAGTCGAAAAGGACCTGAACAGGATGCAGGATATATGGTGCCATCACAAGGTTCATGAGACTGTAGGCAAAACCTGCCAGCATGCCCACTTCCGGTCCATAGGCAAAGCTTATGAAAAAAAGGGGCAGCATGCCGCCAAGCGTAACCGATCCGCCATTCGGCATGCGGTAAAATGGAAAGGCCGTAAGGATCACAGCCATGGCAAGCATAAGGCCACTACTTGCCGCCATGGATACAGACAGCCGCACCTGTTTAATCTTTAGGAGCGCTACCAGCAGGAAAAAAAGGGCAAAAAGGCAAAGGGCTGCACTCGGCACCTTCATGAGCTGCGTCAAAAGTTCCATCTTACTTTGCTGCCTCCTGCCGCATCATGTCAATTTCGTGGGCATAGCCCGAAAGTTCATTCGGTGTTTCAAGGATAAAGGGCAGGCCCGCTAAGGAAGGATGGCGGACGACGCGGGAAAGGGCAACCTGTCCGATCATGCCTTCGCCGATTTTTTCATGCCGATCCTTATGGGCACCTAAGGGATTCTTGCTATCGTTCAGATGGATGGCTTTCAGCCGGGACAGGCCAATGACGCGGTCAAATTCGCGGATAACACCATCAAGGTCAGAGACAATATCATAGCCCGCATCCCAGATGTGGCAGGTATCAAGGCAAACGCCGACCTTATCCTGAAGTGCAATACGTTCCAAGATGGCGCGGATTTCCTCAAAGCTGCGCCCCACTTCCGTACCCTTGCCAGCCATGGTCTCAAGAAGCAGCGTCGTCTGCTGTTTTTCATAAAGGACGCGATTGAGGCAGGCCGCAATGAGTTCAATACCGATTTCCGCGCCCTGTCCCAGGTGGTTTCCTGGGTGCATGTTGTAATAATTTCCCGGCAGGGCCTCCAGTTTATGAAGGTCATCGGCAATGGTTTCAAGGGCAAACTGACGCACTTCTTCCTTCGTAGAGCAGGGATTTAAGGTATAGGGTGCATGGGCCACAAGGGGAACTGTCCCATAAGGGGCCCATGCCTTTTTGAAAAGATCCGCATCCTTGGGATCAAAGGCCTTGGCCTTGCTGCCGCGCGGATTGCGAGTAAAAAAAGCAAAGGTATCTGCCTTGATACCGCGGGCCGTCTCCCCCATGGCCGCAAAGCCTTTGGAAGAGGAAAGATGGCAGCCAATATGTAACATAAAGAAAGATCTCCTTTCAGTTTCTGGCATGACAAACGGCAAAGGCCGCTCATAGGCCCCATTGTACGCTAAAGCGCGGGCCCATTTCAATGGGGCCGCGCTCGGCTGTGTATTTACTTTTCGATGAAGGTGGTTAAGGTATGGAGCAGGTTTTCCTTTTCAAGGGGTTTCCGGATCTGACCGTTCATGCCGCTTGAAAGGGCCTCTGCCACGTCTTCGGAAAGGATGTTTTCTGTAAGAGCCAAGATAGGAATGGTCTTGGCATCCTTGTGGTCAGCCATGCGGATGAGGCTTGCCGCTTCGCAGCCATCGACACCAGGCATATCAAGGTCCATCAAAATGGCTGCATAATAGCCTTCGGGACTCTTGCCAAACATCTCACAGGCTTCCCGCCCATCGTGGGCCCGTTCCACGAGGATGCCCGTGTTGGTCAGGAGCTTTTCCAGGACTTCCATGCTCAGGTCGTTGTCATCAGCAGCAAGGAGGCGTTTTCCCGCAAGGGGCATAAGCTTTTTATCACTTTCCGGAAGCTGGTGATACGTAAAGGGCAGTTCCATGGTAAAGCGGATACCCTCGCCGCTTTGGTTGTCAGCCTTGATGAGCCCACCCAGGATGTGGACAAGGTTATGGGTCACGACGAGGCCCAGACCGCCGTGGAAGCTGGACCGTTCTTCCAGCTGGGAAACCATTTCAAAGGGCAGGAATACCTTATCCATGAGGTCCTCAGGGATACGCTTTCCTTCACAGGTGACGACCACTTCCAGAATCACTTTGCGTTTTTTCTGTTCCCGCCGACGAATCTCACAGCGCAGCTGATGATGCTCGCCTGTAAAGAGCATGGCATTGGCCAATAGGTTCATCATGACCTGCTCGAAACGGACCCGGTCACCATCAAGGGACAGGTGCTTTACGCCGTCTGTTTCCATGGTAAATTCAATCTGGCGGCGCTGCGCTTCCTGACTAAAGAGCGACTCAATGCGGCTGAGGACCCCATCGAGTTCAAAGGGTTCGCTTTTAAGCGACAGGGTGCCATTTTCCATGGCGGAAAGGTCAATGACGTCGTTCAGGACCGAAAGGAGATAGCGGACCTGATCCTGACTTCCTTTCACGTAAGCCCGGCGCTGGTCCACATTGTCTTCTTCGCCGGCAAGGGTCAGGTAGCCCATGATGGAATTGAGGGCTTCCCGCGTGTCGCGGCTGATGCGGCTCATGAACTTACCTTTTGTTTCTGCATCATCACGGGCTTGGCTCATAGCCGAATGCAGCTGGGCACGGCGCTCCATTTCAAGGCTCTTCTGATCATCGATGCGGCGGCGCAGGAAGAGTACGTCCCGATGATGGCTGCGCCCTTTTTTCACGCCCTGAAGCAGGAAGCTGGCCCAATGATAGGTGCCATCCCCGTCCTTGACGCGGGCCATGAAATCATAAGAGGAACAGGTCTTGCGCGTCCGTTCCAGATTTGTCTGGAGCACTTCCTTCGTGTATTTCAGCTGGTCGCTGGGATGGAGCTCGCCAAAAATGGCATCCACTGAATCAATGGGTACAGCCTTGACCGTAACTTTTTCTCCCTCATCTTCATAGCAATAAGCTGTATGATGGTTAAGATCTAGCTCGGCTACCCGGTCATAGGTTTCCACAAAATAGCCAATGAGACGACTAATCCGATAGCGTGCCTTCCGTTCCCTGCGGACCTGCCGGGTCCGAAAAAAGTAAAGGAGTGCAAAAAAGGCAATGAGGACCACCGCGGCCACGAGAAGATGACCGGCATTACGTTCAAGGAACACAGACGCGGACGCTTCTGCAGGAAGGATGGCGGAAAGCGATTCCAGCCAAGATTTGATGAGATTCATAACGACTCCTTTCGGCGATTACTGGGAAATGACCGTTTTCAAATAGGCCTCAGCGGCTTCCAGCTGATTGGTGCCGGCAGCTCCTATTGCTTCCACGGTTTCATCAGGTTCGATGCCGACCTTATCGATGCTGCGCCCACTGGGCGTATAGTACTTTGCAATGGTAAGCTTGACAGCAGTTTTCTGGCTTAACATGAAGACATTCTGGACCACACCCTTGCCAAAGGTCTTGGTCCCAAAAAGTTTGCCTGATCCCGTATCCTGGATAGCACCGGAAACAATTTCCGCCGCGCTTGCCGTTCCATGGTTCACCAATACGGCAATGGGGAAAGGCACCTTTTCAAGCTCTGAGGAGAAGGTTTCAGTCGCCCCCGATTTATCCGTCATGGAAACAATGGGGCCTTTGGGAACAAGGTGCTTTGCGACATTGACGCCACTTTGGAGAAGGCCCCCTGGATTGTCCCGCAGATCAAGGACCAACGCTTTCATGCCCTCCCCCTGCAACTTTCCCAGTGTGGCGGCAAAATCGCGGTCCGTTTCCTCGTTGAAATTCGTGATCCGGATATAGCCGATGCCGCCTTCTTCCATGCGTCCGTAGACGCTCTTGACCTTGATTTCGCTTCTTGTCAGCGTCACTTCGCGGGTGGATCCATCGGCAGACTTCAGTCCCACTGTCACTTGCGTCCCATCTTTGCCGCGAAGCTTTTTTACAACCTCGTTCAGGCTTTCGCCCGTCACGTCCTTCCCGTCAATGGAAAGGATGATGTCCCCTGCCTTGATGCCGGCTTTGTAAGCCGGTGTATCTTCAATGGGAGAAACAACGATAATTTCCTTTGATTCCTTCATGCCCAAGACCATGCCGACACCACCAAAATGGCCTTCAGTCATGGCATTCAAGGCTTCAAAATTCGATGTATCCAAATAGGATGAATACGGGTCACCCAGTTCCTCCACCATCCCGCGGATAGCGCCGTCATAAAGGTTCTTTTCTTCCATGTCTCCCACATAATAGCTGGAAATCAAATGCAGGGTCCGTATCAACTCGAGAAATCCCGCGGGATTGCCGACATAGCGGCCAAGGACCGTGATACTTCCGAAGATAAAGACGCAAAAAGAAACCAAGACGGCCACGATCAGGTGGGCCCAGCCAAATCTTTTTTTACCCATAGACCCTCCTTATGGCAAATAGTTGAGCGGGGACGTGACTTCACCATGGATACGCACTTCAAAGTGGCAGTGCGGCCCCGTCGAATTCCCCGTACTGCCTGCAAGGGCAATGGTCTGACCTTTGGAAACGTTTTCGCCAACGCCGACAGTAAGGGAACTGTTGTGTCCGTAGAGAGTCACAAGGCCGCCACCATGATCGATCATCACCGCATTGCCATAACCGCCCATCCAGCCAGCATAAATCACCGTACCGGAATCAGCGGCCACAATGGGCTGCCCATAGTCGGCACCGATATCGATTCCGGCATGGAAGATTTCCGTACCCCAAATGGGGTGGACGCGCCAGCCAAAAGGAGACGTGATTTCCCCATAACAAGGCCAGGTAAACTGACCAGACCCGTGGGCAGAAGCCATCATGCGGCCCTCCTGCTCCATGCGCTGGATCATGGCCGTAATTTCCTGGCTGATGCGCTGGAGTTCTTCGTACTCTGCATCAAGACGGGATTTTTCCGCTAAAGCTTCCTGATAGAGCTGCTCCTGCTCAGCTGTTTTTTGTTCCACATAGGCCTTTTTCTGAAGCACTTCCTGGCGCTTCCCATCAAGTTCCGCATGTTCCGCGTCAAGCTCGGCCTTTTTGGCTTCAAGCTCATGCTTTTGCGCATTCAGCGTTTCAATGAGGTTCGTATCACGGCGAATGATGCGCTGCAAGAGATACATGCGGGAGGAAAAATCCCGGAAATCACTCGATCCCAGAAGCACGTCAAGATAGTTCACCTGTCCGTTCTCATAGATGTCGCGAAGCCGTTTTTTGTAGATTTCCCGCGTATTGTCAAATTCCTTTTCCTTGATGACAAGGGCCCGTTCATTACTGCGGATCTTGCCTTCAAGAATGCGCTGCTGGCCTTCGACAACGGCAAGCTGCTGTTTTGCCTCGGCAAGTTCCTGCCGGGCCCTGACAAGGCGGTCCACGGCGTTTGAAATGCGAGCTTCACTTTCCTTTCGCTGGGAAGTGTTCGTGTCCATCTGCCGCTGAATCTCGTCGAGCTCTGCTTTTTTATCCTCTATGGATTCTGCCCACGAAACGGGTCCCATATAGCTCATAAGGGCCATCAGAGCCGTTGCGACGGCAACTTCTTTTTTCATGACAAGGCCCCCTATCAAACATCCAGGAACTTGCGCAGGCTGATGGCACTTCCGGCAGCCCCGATAAAGGTGCCAACAGCCACAAGACCGGCACAGAGGTAGACCATAAAGGGCCAGCTTGGCAGGAGGGGAAAGAAGGCCAGGGTTGAATAGATTTTCACCTGGGCAGCGTCATACATCTTGAAAAGGGCCACAGCGGCAATGAGAGCCCCGACAAAGCCCATGAACATCCCTTCCAGCAGGAAAGGCCAGCGGATGAACCAGTTGGTGGCCCCCACATATTTCATGATGCTCACTTCCCGCCGACGGGCAAAGACCGTAATGCGGATCGTATTGGAAATAATGAAAAGGGTGGCAATGGCAAGCATGATGATGAGGAAAATGCCTCCCAGGCGCAGGATACGTGTCAACTGGAAGAGATGTTCCACCACTTCCTGTCCAAATTTAGCCGTTTCCACTCCGGGCATCTTTTCGATTTGGGGCACGATTTCCTGGATGCGTTCCGGTTTATCCACCTGGACTTCAAAGGAATAAGGGAAGGGGTTGTCCTCTCCCAAGGCATCAAGGAGCTTTTCCTGTTCGCGGAGCCGTTTCTTGAAATTCTGCAGGGCTTCTTCCTTTGTCACGCCCTTGACTTCCATGACGCCCCGCGTCGTCTTGAGCTGCTGCTCTACTTGACGGCGCTGCACGCTCGTTGCGGCATCCGACATATAGACCGTCACCTGGACCTGATTTTCCAGGTATTGGGCAAGGTTATTGACATTGAGAACCATCGTCAAAAAGAGCCCCAGGACAAGGATGGAAAGGGCAACCGTCGTCACGGACGCAATACTCATAAGGGAGTTGCGTTTTAGTGACGTAAAGGTTTCCTTCAAATAATACCATTTTGTACTAAAGCTCATAACCATAGACTCCTTTGATATCGTCACGGACAATGCGACCATCTTCGATGGCAATGACCCGCTTTTGCATATAGTCCACCATGGTCTTGTCATGGGTGGCCATGATGATGGTCGCGCCCCGCTTATTGACTTCGGAAAAGATATTCATGATTTCCATACTGGTTTCCGGGTCGAGGTTTCCCGTCGGTTCGTCGGCAATGACCAGCAGCGGGTCGTTGACAATAGCCCGGGCAATAGCCACACGCTGCTGCTCACCGCCGCTCATTTCACTGGGATAGTTCTTTGCCCGGTCGCCAAGACCAACAAGGGTCAGGACTTCCATGACCCGTTCCTTGATTTTCTTGGAAGGGGCCTCGATGACCTGCATGGCAAAGGCCACATTTTCAAAGGCCGTCCGGTCATTCAGCAGTCGGTAGTCCTGGAATACGATACCCAGCTGACGCCGCAGGTAGGGGATCTCGTCATTGCGAAGCTTCATGACATCGACGCCGTCCACAAAGATCTGCCCGCTTGACAGTTCAATCTCACGGGAAATGGTCTTGATGAAGGTTGATTTGCCGGCCCCGCTGGGACCGACGAGAAAGACAAACTCACCTGGCTTGATATGAACATTCACGTCCTGGAGTGCAGCGGCTCCGCCAGGATAGATCTTGCTGGCATGTTTCATTACGAGCAATGGGATCCACTCCTTTTTTCGTTGGATTCATGCATAAGGGCAAGGGCACGCAGGATATTGGAACGTGCTTCCTTTCTAAGAGCGGCAAGTTCCGAAGCTTCCTGGGCTCCTGAATCGGCAGGCATCGAATCGGCAAGGGAAACGATTTCACCGGCCGTGATGGCATCGATGGTATCGACAACGGTTCCTTTCATCCCATCTACAAAACGGTCCACTTTGGGATCATAAGAAACCGCCATAAAAGGCACGCCGGCAAGGGCCGCAAAGACCAGGGCATGGAGCCGCATCCCCACCAAAAGGCGCAGGCTGGCCATGAGGTCAAGATATTCCTTTGTGGAAAGTTTTCGCGGCAGGATAAAGACGTCGCGGCTATTTTCCATTTGCCCAAGCACCGCATCGGAAACTTCCCTGTCAGACGGAAACTGAAACGGGACAAAGAGAATCTGCGCCCCAAAGGCGGCCTTGAGACCATCGGCCGCGCGGGCAAATTCAGGAATAAAGCGATCCTCTCCCTTCCAGTGCCGCAGGGCAAAGCCAATGACGGGCCGTTCAGGATCGATGCCCATGCCTCGCAGGATGACTTCTCCCACCTTGCGATTGCCGTCAGGAAGGGAAAAGACAGCATCACTTGTGACGAGGATATCCTTTCGCTCAAAGCCCATCTCACAAAGGTCATCCAAGGACCCATCGTCACGGACCGTAATCAAATCGGCGTGGCGGCAGACGAACCGGGTCAGGAAGCGGGAAAAACAGCCCTTGATCGGACCGATTCCCTGGGCAAAGAGCATCACCTTTTTCCTCATAATGACGCCAAGAGCGATGATGGAAAGATAATAAAAGAGACTGAAATGGCTCGTTACGTTCTGGAGCAGGCTGCCGCCGCCCGATAAGAGCAGGTCCGTCCCTGCCATGGCCCGCAGGATGGCGGGAAAATCAAAGCGTCCGATGCTCTTTACGTCGTGGAGGGCACAGGTTGAGCGGGGATGGCCGCTAATGACCGTAATGACCGTATCAGGGGCCTCCCGTTTAAGGCTGTCCACAATGGCCGTCAGCATGGCTTCGTCACCGGCATTGGAAAATCCGTAATATCCGGATATGAGCACCTTAGCCACGGGCGTCCCTCCCCTTCTTGTAACCCCCATAGGCACGATAAAGTCCTTCAAACACAACAACGGCCAAAACGCCTAGGATCACGCCCAGTGCATAACCATCAAGGGCCCGGACATAGCTCATGAAAATAGGGGTCCGCATATGGCAGAACGTCTGGACGAGACTTGCCTGTCCAATGGTCGCGGCTACGGCAAAAAGGCCATAGGCCCAAGTCGGAAGTTTCCGCAAGACGCACCAAGCCGTCAGGTAAAAAGCCGGATGACCAATGAGAAATTCCTTTTCCCGGGGCCGGGCGTACATGGTCTCTTCAAGGAAATAGCGAAGCTTTTCCTCAAAGGCCGGAACGGGAACCCCTGCCGTATGGCCGCTGCGGCCAATAAAGACCCACGCCACGATGGCAAAGGCAAGGAGAACAATGAGGGTCGACAGCGTAAATGGGCGGTTAAGAAACGCCCGGATCCTTGATAAGGGAGCCGTAAGGCGTTCCCCTTCGTTCCACAGGCCATGACGTTTGACAAAGAGTAGGAACGTAAGAAGAACGGGCATCATGAAGGTGACCTTCACGCCGCGGTAGATATCAATTTCAAGGAGAAAACGTGTATCTCCAAGGACTGCCCCCAATAAAGAGGCACCAATGAGGGACAGAATCACGGCATAGCCTAGCTGGACCGTCGTCATGGCAAGAAGGCCTTTCATCGTCCTTTCTCCTTTACGGCGGTCCCACAGCGTGATCATGCGGGCCATGGAAAGGACGGGAAAGATGATGGCACTCAAAAGGGCCGTCACCTGGCGGAACAAGAGTGCGTGGCTGCCTGTAAAGTAACCAGCAGATAGGACCAGCCCGCCCAAAAGGACCAGCTTGCCATAATGGCGTTGGGGCACGATGCCAAGGAGAAGGAAATAAAGGCACCAAGCGGCCACGACAGAAAAAGCCATGGGCACATAGAAAAGACGGGACGAATGGTACGGGGCAAAGACGCCGGCCCGTCCGCTTATATATCCATGGGATGCCACGTCACGCGTCACATCACTTACGTATTCAAGGTTCGTTTCAAGGGCCGTGTTGCCATTAAGACCGGTAACAAAAGGACGGATGTAGTTGACGCGGATATTGCGCTCATCATCGGCAAGGGACCAGCGGCGGAACGCATCAAAGACCTTCATCTTGCGCTGCTCGTCTTCGGCAATGGTATAGACGCGGGCAGCATCATAGTCCATGACTTCCGAAAGGGGTACAAGTCCGTCCATCTTGATGAACTGGAGCTGTACATCGGCTTCGACCATACCCAGGGTGATATGCCGCTTTTTGAGCGCGTTCGCCACATTTTTGAGATAGCGAGGCTCGCCGAGCATGCTGCGGCCGCTGCCAATGATGAGCGAAACATCGGCTCCCGTTTCATCAATTTCCTTAAAGAACACAGCAAGCTGCTGCTGAGCTTTTTCTTCATCCTTGGTGGTCTTTACAAAATTATTGGGACGAATGGCCACCATAAAGCCATTTTCCTTGGCGGCAAGAAGCTCGTCCGGCACAAGGATCAAGGGCGTTTCCTGGATGCCCAGCTGGTCCTGGCTGAAAGGATTCTTATTGAGGGCCGTCGGAGCCTTGAGCATGTAGACACGGGGCGTATCGGAGACCTTCTGGAAGCGGTCCCTGTCAAAACGGGCGCCCAGTGTTTCAATGAGGGCATCAAAGGTGCGGCGGCTCGTTCCATCGGCCAGGTAGACAGCCTGATAGGTAAAATCCGGTGAGGATACAATGGCCTGCCAGCTCGGGCTCAGGCCGCCGATTTCCTTTTGACGCAGGAGCTCGCCGCCCGTATAGTAAGTAACAAGGCCTTCGCCTGCCATATCCATGATGGTGCGGTCTGAAACGGCAAGGGTCGTGACGCCGGCGTCCTTGAACTTTTTGAAGACGCTCTGCCTCGATAGACCCTCACTGTCCGCCATACGGACCAGGGCCTGATAATCCATGACCGTTTCCATACTCCGATTGGCCTGTTCCACCTGATGCCGGCTCCAGTTAAGACAAAGGGAGGCCAAAAGGCCGAGACTGACGAGGACCACAAATAGCTGTTTGATTTTCTTCACGGCTTACCCCTTTCCCCTGATCAATGTTTCAGGCTGCGGAGATAGCTTTCCACAAAAAGATCCAGGTCCCCGTCCATAACGGCTTGGATATTGCCGGTTTCCGCGCCAGTCCGATGATCCTTGACCAAGGTATAGGGCTGGAAAACATAGGAGCGGATCTGGCTCCCCCACTCGATGGCCTGATAGTCTCCGGCAAGGTCGCTGATTTTTTGATCTTGGATGGCCTTTTCGTATTCAAAGAGTTTGGCACGCAGCAGCTGCAGGCAGCGTTCCTTGTTCTGCAGCTGGGACCGTTCGTTCTGGCACTGGACAACAATGCCCGTCGGCAAATGGGTCATACGGACAGCCGAAGACGTCTTGTTGACGTGCTGTCCGCCAGCACCGCTGGCGCGGTAGTAGTCAACGCGGACATCGTCCATGTTGATGTTGACTTCCACCGTATTATCGATTTCCGGCATAACGTCCACCGCCGCAAAGGAGGTGTGGCGGCGGGCATTGGAGTCAAAAGGAGAAATACGGACAAGACGGTGCACGCCCTTCTCGCTTTTGAGGAACCCATAGGCATTATGTCCCTTGATGGCAAGGGTAGCACTCTTGGTTCCTGCTTCTTCACCGGGCAGGACATCGAGCAGTTCCACTTCAAAACCCTTTCCTTCGGCATAGCGCGTGAACATCCGCAGAAGCATGCCCGTCCAATCCTGGGCTTCCGTTCCGCCCGCACCAGCATGAAGGTTCATGATGGCATTGTTGGCATCGTATTCATCACTGAGCAGCATGCCCAGTTCCAGTTCCGAAAGGGTATGCTTGGCCCCTTCCAGTTCCGATTCCATTTCGGAAACCAGGGTGTCGTCCTTTTCTTCCATGGCCATTTCCCAAAGGGTATCGAGGTCGTCGACCTTCGTTTCAAGGCTCGTAAAGGTATCCACTTCTGATTTCAGGTTATTGGCTTCCTGGGCGACTTTCTGGGCCTTATCGGGATCATCCCAAAAGCCCGGTGCCGCCATCTGGTAATCAAGGTCCTGGATGCGTTCCTTCTTGGGTTCGATTTTAAGGCCCGTCTTGAGTTCGCCAAGACGGTTTCTGAGTTCGCCGATCTGCGGTCTTAATTCTTCAAGTAACACGATTCGTTCAATCCCTTTCCTATTGAATGAGGAGCCACAGGGCCCCATGTTGGATTCTTCCCTTCAATGTCCGAAAGGGGCTGCCGCCAAGGCGGCATCCCCTTTTCTGTCATGCGCCGCACGAAAAAAGGCGCAGGCCTTTTTTCCGGACCTATGGCAAGGTCCCGTTCTTCATGACTGTGCGGTGTCAGCTGTTTTGATTTTTACCACAGCAATTCTTGTATTTCTTGCCGCTGCCGCAGGGGCAGGGATCGTTCCGCCCCACCGTGCTGTCATTTCTGACCGGTTCCTTCGGCGTTTCTGTACTGCCGTCGACGTTCGGGTTGTTCGTCGAGGCTTCGCTCAAATGGTCTTCCACAACAGGCTGGGTAACGACGTTGACGCGGTACATATAACGGACCACATCATCGACGATGGCTTCCTTCATGGCTTCGAACATTTCATAGGCTTCGAACTTGTATTCAACCAACGGATCACGCTGTCCATAGGCGCGCAGCCCAATGCCTTCGCGCAGGGCATCCATGGCATCGAGATGTTCCATCCAGTGGGAATCAACAACCTTCAGCATGACCAGGTTTTCCAATTCGCGCATGATGGGAGCCGTGTTATTTTCCTCGCGGGCATTGTAGTAATCAACCGCGACCTTGTGGAGGAAGGTTTCCAGTTCATCACGGCTCATTTCCTGCAGTTTTTCTTCCTTCAGGAAACCGGCCGGCGCATAAAACTCCTCTGCATAGCTGATGAGGCTCTTGACATCCCAATCTTCGCTGTAAGCCTCTTTTGGTGCATACATATCCATGGAGCGGTCAACAATATGGCTTGCCATGTCAAGGACGGTCTCCTTGAGGTCTGCTTTTTCAAGGATCTGGCGGCGCTGGTCATAAATGACTTCGCGCTGCTGGTTCATGACATCGTCATATTCAAGGACCTGCTTACGAATTTCAAAGTTGCGCGCTTCGACCTTCTTCTGGGCCGACTCAATGGAACGGGTCACAATCTTATGCTCAATGGGCTCGTCTTCTTCCATGCCGAGCTTATCCATGATGCCCGAAATGTTATCCGAACCAAATAGACGCATCAGGTCGTCTTCAAGGGAAAGATAAAAACGCGTAGACCCTGGGTCTCCCTGACGGGCACAGCGTCCGCGGAGCTGGTTATCGATGCGGCGTGATTCATGGCGTTCCGTACCGATGATATGCAGGCCGCCAAGTTCAGCGACCCCATCCCCCAGGACAATATCCGTCCCACGGCCGGCCATGTTGGTGGCAATCGTAACAGCCCCCATTTGCCCGGCATCAGCGACGATTTCAGCTTCTTTTTCATGGAACTTGGCATTGAGGACATTATGTTCAATGCCGCGTTTTTTAAGGAGTTCGGACAACTCTTCCGACTGCTGGATGCTCGTCGTTCCTACAAGGACCGGACGGCCCTTCTTGTGAAGTTCCTCAATAGCATTTGCCACGGCGCGGTACTTAGCACGGCGCGTTTTATAGATGACATCTGGATAGTCGATACGGATATTGGGTTTATTTGTCGGCACAACCACAACATCAAGGCCGTAGATCTTCTGGAATTCCTGCTCTTCGGTCTTGGCCGTACCGGTCATGCCAGAGAGCTTATCATACATACGGAAGTAGTTCTGGAAAGTGATGGTGGCAAGTGTCTGGCTTTCCCGTTCGACCTTGACATGTTCCTTTGCCTCAATGGCCTGATGCAGCCCTTCGCTGTACCGGCGGCCAAACATGAGGCGACCCGTAAATTCATCGACAATGATGACTTCCCCATCCTTTACGACATAATCGCGGTCACGGTGCATGAGGGCCTTGGCCTTCAGGGCTGCCATGAGCTGATGGGAATAGTCGACGCCATTTTCCCCGTCATACATATTGGAAACGCCGAGGAGTTTTTCCGTCTTGGCAATGCCGGTTTCTGTCGGGGCAACGGTCTTTTGCTTTTCATCGACCGTATAGTCCTCCCCTTCCTTCAGTTTGGCCGCCACATCCGCCATGACCTGATAAAGGCTCGTTGACTGGGCGCCAGGGCCGGAAATGATAAGGGGAGTACGGGCTTCATCAATAAGGATGGAGTCCACTTCGTCGACGATGGCATAATGCAGGGGACGCTGCACCATTTGGTCAAGGGAAATGACCATGTTGTCACGGAGGTAGTCAAACCCGAATTCATTGTTTGTTCCATAGGTAATATCGGCAGCATAAGCGGCCTTACGGGCAGGGTAATCCATTTCGTGAGTAATAAGGCCGACAGAAAGTCCCAGGAAACGGTAAACACGGCCCATATCCTCACTGTCACGGCGAGCCAGGTAGTCATTGACCGTCACAACATGGACGCCCTTGCCTTCAAGGGCATTTAAATAAGCCGGCAGCGTTGCCACAAGGGTCTTCCCTTCACCAGTACGCATTTCCGCAATCTTTCCACGGTGAAGGATGCAGCCGCCCATGAGCTGAACGTCAAAATGACGCAGACCCATGACACGTTTGGCGGCCTCCCGAACAACGGCAAAAGCTTCCGGCAGGAGATCATCGAGCGTTTCTCCCTTGGTCAGGCGCAGACGAAACTCATCCGTCTTGGCGCGCAAACGGGCATCACTAAGACCAGAAATTTCCGGTTCCAGCGCATTGATTTTATCTACATAGCCTTGGCACACCTTCAGTTCTTTTTTATTGGGGTCACCAAAGACCATTTTCATTAGCTGTTCCAGCAACTAAAATCACTCCTCATGGACGCATAGATAGCCTATTTATTCATCGTTTCATTTTATCAAATGCATATAGGAAAGTCAAAGAAAGGCACGCAAAAAGCGTGTCAAAAGAGAGAACTTTTTATTTTTTTGCTGGGTCTGCAAATTACGCCGAGTGGGTACATAGAAAGCCGCGTTCAAGCTGTCTATTGGCCGAATGGCTGTCCTGCATGCAAGGCTGCGGCTGTCGAGTAAAAAAAAACTAACGCTCTAGCTTTGATGCTGTGGTTCTTAAAGACCGTGAGGGAAACTAAAGGTCGAGCCGACACCAAAGCCCCCCTCCCCTTTTTACTCGGTGTGCAAATCGTGCCAATTTGATGCAGTGACGCGCTCCCATTGCTTGAGAAAGATTCGTTCGATTGCAACGGGAGCATGCCGATTCGTAAGAAATCGCGTACTGCATTTTCATTCCTAAATCGTCCGAAAAAGTGGAGTCCTTGGGCGAGCCCGTCTTGGTATTATTTCGTTTTCTTTAGAGGAAGCATGATTTGCCTGAGTCCCCTATTCAAAAAAAGGAATTGAAAGAAAACGCGAAGGCTTTAACCAACCGCATTAGACAAGTAACTTACGTCGTCGATGAAAACATGAGCTCTTCGCAACGGGAACCATCTGATCGGAATTTGTAAAAAGCAAATGGAATAAAAGACCGGAAGGCAAAAACATGACAAAATGATTGCAAATCGTCTTGGTAAGTCGGATTGATGCCGCACATCGAGTACAAAAGGAAAACACGAAAGCGGGACGATCTTGCCGCTATTGTGATTTCTATATTTCAAAAAGATTGTCTTCTTATAAAAGTCAAATACAATTCCAGAGCCCTAAACCGGGCATCAGCGTGGATCCAGTTTATGATTTCTCAGATTTGGCAGCGGATGTGAGGCGCCCCTTCTTCATCAATCCAGCCCGATTTTTGGGCTAGTTAAAACAGCTCCTAAAAAAAAACATGCCGCCCGAAGGCGGCATGTTTTTTGATTAGACAAGTTCCGGATTGATGAGACCATAGTCACCGGCTTTACGGCGGTACACAACGGCCATGGATTCCGTTTCGTCATTGAAGAAGACGAAGAAGTCGTGGTTCAGCATGTTCATCTGCATGATGGCTTCCTGCACATTCATGGGGCGCATCGCATAGGTCTTGGTGCGAGCGACCTTGAATTCGCCGTCAGCCGAGGCCTCTTCAACATCACCAGAAACCGGCGGAACCGCGGCATCACGGAAATTGTTGTATTTCCGCTTCATGAGACGGGTTTTATATTTATGGATCTGGCGCTCAATCTTTTCCACACAGTTATCAATGGAAGCATACATGTTTTCGCTGCCTTCCTGGGCGCGGAGAACGATGCCGCTTGCAGGAACCGTAATTTCCACAATGTGCTTATTGCGTTCAATTCTCATGACGGCCGTGATTTCACCAACGGTCTTGAACTGCTTCGTAATGGTTTCAACCTTTTTTTCCACATAATCTTTCAATGCAGGCGTTACTTCAAGATTCTTACCACGAACTCTAACTGTCATAATGATTACCTCCTAACTCACAGGATATTTCCTGTTCGTTCTTATTATCCTATTTCTACAAATGAAGCGAAATTCCTCTAAAAATCTTGAAAAATTTTCTAAAAATGTAACAAAGAGGAAGCTCCGATTCCATCGGGCTTCCCCAGTAATAACTGAAACCTTTTTTAATTGTTGGCCGGCTGGATTTGTTTCCTTACAGGATTTTTGACAAAAAGAGCTGCGCCCTTTCGCTTTTTGGATGGGAGAAAAATTCCTGTGGATCCGCTTCTTCCTGGATGACGCCTTGGTCAAGGAAAATCACGCGGTCCCCCACTTCCCGGGCAAAGCCCATTTCATGGGTCACAACAACCATGGTCATCCCTCCTTCAGCAAGGTCTTTCATGACGTCCAAGACTTCCTTGATCATTTCCGGGTCAAGGGCGCTTGTCGGTTCATCAAAGAGCATGGCTTTGGGGTTCATGCAAAGTGCACGGGCAATGGCAACGCGCTGCTGCTGACCGCCGGATAGAGAATCAGGATAAGCAGCGGCCTTGTCAAGGAGCCCAACCTTTTTAAGATACATCTCGGCCTTTTCCATCGCTTCTTCCCGCGAGGCGTGGCGCACCTTCATCGGCGCAAGGATCAAGTTTTCCATGACCGTCATATGCGGGAAAAGATTGAAGCGCTGGAAAACCATGCCGATTTCCTTGCGGACTTCGTTGATGTTAGCCTCGCCATTAAGAGGAATGCCATCAAAGACAATTTCGCCGCCTGTAGGCACTTCCAGATAGTTGATGCAGCGCAGGAATGTACTCTTGCCGCCGCCTGAAGGGCCGATGACAACGACCACTTCCTCTTCCTTGATATTGATGTCGATGCCCTTTAGGACCTCGTTCTTGCCATAGCTTTTCCGAAGGCCGGTAATCTTGATGAGATCATTTTTCATTTTTCTTATACCGCCTTTCCAGAAGCCCTACGAGACGAGCCACAGCAAATGTCATAATGAGGTAGATAAACGCGACGGACAGCCAGATTTCAAAAGAGGCATAGGTCCTGGCAATAATGAGCTGGCCGCGGCGGGTCAGTTCCTCAAAACCAATGACGGAGACCAAGGACGAATCCTTCAGCATGGCGATGAATTCATTGCCAAGGGGCGGAATGATCCGCTTAAAGGCCTGGGGCAGGATGACAAACCGCATGGTCTGCCACCAGTTCATGCCCAAACTGCGGCCCGCTTCCATCTGCCCTCTGTCAATGGATTCAATGCCTCCGCGGAAAATTTCCGCAACATACGCCCCACTGTTGATGGAGCACGCAAAGACCGCAGCAAAAAAGGCATCCACCTGATGATGGATGAGTGCCGGCAAGGCAAAGTAAACAAGGAAGATCTGCACAAGAAGCGGCGTCCCGCGTAGGAAATCGACATATACATTGCCCAAGATCCGCAGGAGGCGGATACCCGTCATGCGGATGAGGGAAATGACAATTCCGATGGCCATGCCAAAACCAACGCTCAGTGCTGTAATTTCAATGGTTACGCCCGCCCCTGCCAAAAGCAGGGGAAAGGACGACGTAATAATTTCTAGATCCATACCCACCAATCCTTACTCTGCCATTATTTTTCTTTTGGCGCTTCGCCGAACCATTTCTTGTAAATCTTATCGTATTCGCCGTTTTTCTTTAGTTCGCCCAGGGCTTTATTGATTTCGCCAGCCAGTTTGCTGTCCTTCTTGACGGCAAATCCATACGGTTCAGCATCCATCGTTTCACCGACAATCTTATCCTGGCCCTTGCCTTCCTTCGTCAGGAAGTAAGCCCCAACAGGACGGTCAATGATGACCGCATCGGCATTCTTATTGTTGAGTTCAAGGAAGACTTCCGCATTCGTGTTGAAGGTCTTGACCTTGGCGCCCGGTACGGAAGCGGCCTTATCGGCCCCCGTCGTCCCAATCTGGACGGAAATCGTTTTGCCTTCAAGGTCCTTCAGGCTCTTGATGTTGTTTTCATCATTTCTGACAATGATAGCAAGACCGGACGTATAATACGGATCGGAGAAAGTCACGGCTTTTTTACGTTCTTCCGTAATGCTCATGCCAGAAGCTACAACATCGATATTGCCCGAATTGATGGCTGGAATCAGGGCATCAAAGCCCATATTCTTAATTTCCACGTCACGGCCCATTTGCTTGCCAATGGCGCGGATCAGATCCATATCAAAGCCCGTGAAATCCTTGGAATCCTTTTCCTGGAATTCAAAAGGGGCAAAGGTCGGTTCCGTGCCTGCACGAAGGACCTTGGATTCCTTAGCTGCATCCTTACCGCCGCAGCCAGCAGCAAACATCGTCAAAGCGGCTAACATTCCAACAAGTACGGTACGTTTTTTCATGGCTGTTCCTCCAGATAGACTTGATATTTTTAAGAAGCATATGACATTATACATCTGAATGAATTTTTATACAATGGGAGATTTTAAAAAAAGCAGCCTAAGCTAACAGCAAGGCGTAGGCTGCGGCGTCTATGACCGGGGGATAAGAGTCAAGGAAAAAAACGAAAGGGAAAAGATGACGAAGCGTTTCGAAATCACCTTGGTGAGGCGAATCGGTTTTCGCCGCCCTAAAGCAAAAAAACTGCGGCAACGGTTTGCTCATTCTGCATCAAGCCTTAATAAGAAGAGCGCACCGCTCTGAACGATTGACAGGTGTTCAGATCGGTGTTCTTTACGTTTTTCATTGATTGCCTTCCATAAGTTTTCAGCCTGACAGCCTCCTATACACATAGAACGCCCCTGCCGATTATTCGGCAGGGGCGTTCTCACTTATTTCATTTCACCAAACCATTTGGTATAGATTTTCTTGTATTCACCGGAGTCTTTCAGTTCCTTCAGGGCTTTATTCATGCCGTCCACAAGGTCTTTCTTGTCCTTCGGAGCTGCAATGCCGTAAAAGTCGCCTTTTTTCGGCGTGCCAACGGCTTTGGCATAGCTGGACCCTTTCTGTTTCAGGAAGTACTGAAGCACGGGCAGATCACTGATGACAGCATCAACGTTGCCATTTTTGAGTTCGATGCAGGCAAGATCCGACGTATCAAAATTCGTAACTTTGGCGCCTTCAATCTTTTCAGCTTCCTGGGCGCCCGTTGTGCCTAGCTGGACACCGATGCGTTTGCCTTTCAGATCATCAAAGGACTTGATTTCATTGTTGTCTTTCTTGACGATGACCATCAGTCCCGATTCATAATAGGGATCTGTAAAAAGGACCTGTTTTTTCCGTGCGTCCGTAATAGACATACCGGAAATGATTACATCAATATTGCCGGCATTCATGGCAGGAATCAAGGCATCAAAGCCCATGCCCTTGATGGTCACTTTTTCATAGCCCATCTTCTTACCAATGGCTTCTATGAGTTCCATATCAAACCCTGTCGGTTTATCCGCTTCTTCGCTGGGGAACTCAAAGGGGGCAAAAGAAGGGGCCGTCCCGACGACAAGTTCCTTCTTTTGGGGCGCGGCTGCCTTTTTGTCATCTTTGGCCGCATTGCCGCCGCAGCCAGCCACACCCAAAATAAGCGCTGCGAGGAGGCACATCATCTTCAGACTTTTTTTCATGGTTTTCATCCTTTCTTTCCCATCTTATTTTGTTTCTGCGCCAAACCATTTGTCATGGATCTTTTGATACTCGCCGGAATCCTTCAGTTCCTTGAGGGCTTTATTGAGTCCATCAATGAGCTCCTTTTTCCCCTTAGGTGCCGCGATTCCGTAAAAATCACCCTTTTTCGGGGTTCCAACGGTCTTTGCGTAGGAAGCGCCGCCCTTTTTAAGGAAAAACTCCAGTACCGGCAGGTCACTGATAACGGCGTCCACATTGCCGTTTTTAAGTTCCAGGCAAGCAAGGTCCGACGTGTCAAAATTCGTGACCTTGGCACCTTCAATCTTTTCGGCTTCCTGGGCGCCCGTAGTGCCTAGCTGGACACCAATGCGTTTACCTTTCAGATCAGCAAGGGAATGGATAACCGTATTATCCTTACGAACAATGGTCATGAGACCGGATTCATAGTAGGGATCGGTGAAGAGAAACTGTTTTTTTCGCTCTTCCGTAATGGACATACCTGCCATGGCTACATCAATCTGGCCGGCATTCATGGCCGGGAAGAGGGCATCAAAGCCCATGCCCTTAATGGTCACTTTTTCATAGCCCATCTTCTTTGCCATGGCCTTGATAAGATCCATGTCAAAGCCCGTGATTTCCCCATCCTTCCCATCAGGGAATTCAAAAGGAGCAAAGGAAGGCTCCGTGCCTACAATGAGTTCCTTCTTTTGTTGTGCCGCATCCTTACTGCCGGAATTTCCACACCCAGAAAGGCTGGTTACAACCACTGCAGCAAGAATGCCTGTTAAGGCCAATTTTTTCACCCAACTTTTCATCCGTCTCAACCCCTCATCTTATTTATAAATATACAATTCAGCTGACCTGGTCTTCGCCCCCACACTCGCCTGCTGGAAGGTTCGCTCCTAAGCGTTCTGGCTCCCCACTACTGCTCCTCTCGCATTTTGCGGCAGGTCTTACTTCTAAGCTGCACCGTGCTCACAGCGGATTCCGCTGCTTACGTGGATCGTTTTGCCTGCAACTGGCATCGACTTTCAACCACAGACCTGAATTGTATATTTATTTATTATAATGAGGAAGTTAAGGAAACGCAAGTATTTTTATTCATTTTTCACGAATTTTTTTCAGAGTGTTTTCAATGTCAAATTTTTATAGTACACTATAAGCCCCGAGAGGATTTTGGCAGAAAAAAAAGGTGGGGCATTTTTCCCCTATTTTTCTATTTTATATGTAAAGGTCGTTTTACTATGCTGACGATACCCCAATTTTTGGAGTTTCCAACAACTGAAGACACCAGCGCTCTCGTATCCTTCTTTTTGAAGCTTCTGGAGCATAAAAACAAAGGACTCTTCCTCCACAGCCAGCAGGTTGCCAACTACGCTGTCTGCACCGCAATCAAGATGGGGCTTCCCCTGTCGGAAGTGGCTGCTATCAAAACCGCAGCACTCCTTCACGACATCGGCATGGTTTCCGTACCGAACACCATTCTTGCCAAATATCCCTATTTCAACGTCAAAGAACGGGCTGCGTACCGGCGTCACTGCCTGGCCGGCGCCAGTATGATGGAAAATATCCCGGGCTTTGGTCACATCATGAAGATGGTCCTCCATCATCATGAACATTGGGATGGCAGCGGTTATCCCAAACGCCTCAAAGGGGTGAACATTCCCTTGGGGGCCCGCATCATTGCCGTCTGTGACTATTATGATCGGCGCTGCAAGCCCTGCACCCATAACTGGCAGTGGCAGAGCGCTGTCACGCCAACAAGGATTCGTGACCTTTCCGGGATCTATTTTGATCCCGATGTCGTCAAAGCCTTCTTTGACGCGGTTGCGCAAAACGATCTGATTCTGGAACAAGGCTCGGCCCACGCTTAATGGAAAGTAAAAAGGAAATCGGCGATGGACTTACCGCCTTACCAAAGCGAAAGATTCGAAAGCAAAAGACCTAAAAAAAGATAACGAGAGCACTGCTCCGAACAATTGACACGCGTTCGGAGAGGTGCTCCCTTTTTATTGTTTACCATTTTTCGTTTGACAGTCTCCCGGTCTTTTATCCTGCCATCGCAGATGACATCAGCCAAGGACGGCCATCTTATCGTTGCGCCTTCCACTTTACCCCTTACTGCTTGACCGCTAGAGCCGCAGACTCGCAGCCACCCTTTTCCGTCTTAACCAGCCGCCTCTGGCGTCCTTTACTTCACAATCTTTTTATCACTTCCATGGCCAGCTTTGACCGTTCACGCTCGCTTTCCAGCATGATGATCTGGAAGCAAAGAGGGGCTTTCCTTCATTTTTCCCGAGGCATAGCTCAGGCCATTGACGCGCTCATCAAGGAAGGGCCGGTCAATCTGATGGGGACCACCCATAAGGATTATTTTTGTTCCCCTGCCGGCACAGGTAATGATGCCTTTAGCCTGCCTGGTGTCATATTCTGTGCTAGTCGATAATGAGGCAGGTCTTTTCAAGGGTCCTGCTGCAGGTAAACCACTGGAAAAGCAGTTATATGTGGAGATTTGTCACCACAAGGGCGACACCGGAAAGAAGCAGGAAGAAAATGATGACGCGTCGGACGAGCGTCCCGCCTAGACGGGATGAAAGCATGGTGCCGCCCAAAAGCCCGGCCAGCATGAAAGGAACCAAGGTAAGGGAGATATTGAAAGTTTCTGCCGTCAGGATTCCCGTCCGAATGTAGATGGCAAATCGAAAAAGATTCGTCATAATAAAAAGGAGCGACAGATTGCCCCGAAAAGCTTCGAGGGAATTGGTCACACGGGCCATATAGATGCTGATAAGGGCACCGATGCCCAATAGGCCGCTGATAAAACCTGCAAGGATAGCGATGAGCGCATGACTAAGAGCGCTCCCTGCCCCGCCTGCGGATTTTTTCTTAAGAAGCATTTGAAGAGCAAGGCCCATGGTAAGAAAGCCTAGGATAATCTTGATGAGAGCCGGATCACCCGCCTTGAGAAAGAATGTGCCAGGGATGATGCCAAGAATCATGAAAAAAGCCCCGGAGCCCCAGATTTTCACGGAAAGAGCCTTGTGATCATGAAAGACGAGGAGCAGGTTCGATATGAGACTAAGAGGCAGGTCAATGGGCGTAATGTAGATGTTATCCTGCCAGAAACTTAGAATGGAACTAAAGACCAGAGTGTTGGCAAATCCGCAGAGGCCTTTGACGAAGTAGGCCAAAAAGGCCGAAAAGGCATATAGCATGGATGTCACTTCTTTCAAAAAGGTTGAAGCCGTAGGCTAAGGCAAGAAAAGCCATCAAGCTATCACGAGCCTTCAGCTTTTTCTATTTCACACCTATGGTGCTGGCGGTCAAGCGGGAAAGACGGAAAGTGCTTTGATGCTAAAAGACCGTAACGCCGGACCCAAACCGCCCCCTGACGGGGGAACGGGTCCGAAATAATTCGCCCTCAACCATGTTTCTCGGACTTTTGTTGACGCTCTCTTCTCATTATTCGGAGAAAAATCGCGCCGAACACATAAACCGCACATGCCTCATCCTCAGCCTCTTATACACCTTCACATCTTCATCCACGGGATGCATGCCGTTGCGGCGGGCAACGTTCTTGGAGGCTTCGTTGGTATCGCGGATGAGGGACGACACTTCGTCCGCTCCAAGATTATTAAAGGCATAATCCATAAAGGCCCGAGCTGCTTCCGTGGCATACCCATGATGCCAATAGAGCCGCTCAAAGAGGTAGCCCACTTCAAGGACCTCCCCACCCCGCCAAGGCTGGTAGGTGAGGCCGCACTGACCGATAAAAGCGCCCGTTTCTTTAAGGATGACGGCATAAAGGCCAAAGCCCCATTTTTCGTACCGTGCCAACTGGCGCGTAAGCCAGGCCGTTACTTCTTCGTCCGTAAAGGCGCCTTCATAGGCGTACATGGCTTTTTCGTCCTGTAAGGTCCGTTTGAGATTTATTTCGTCCTTTTCTGTTAAGGGTCTCAAGATGAGCCTTTTTGTTTCCAGTGTAAACAAAATGCACCTCATTTTTCTCATGAATTGACAGAGATTCCCTCTGTAAGCTATGATTTAGGGCAGCGACATTGTTGATAAATTCCCTTTAAGAAAGGATGGATCCATATGGCAAACTTTTGTCCTCAGTGCGGCGCTCCCCTGACGCCGACAAGTAAATTCTGCCCCCAGTGCGGCGCAAAGATTGCTGCCGCCGTGCTCCAAGAAGCAGCGCTGAACGCGGACGCCCGTCAGGAAGCAGCCACAGCACATACGGCAGAGGAACAAGCACCTGTACAGCAGCCGGTTACGGAAACATCAAAAGAGGAATCCGTTTCTCCTCATTTTACCACACCGCAGTCCCCCCAGAAGCCCAAAAATGCGGAAGATTATCTGCAAATGCTGCGCGCCGACCTCACCATTGAAGGCCGCCTCAACCGCAAGCGCTATTGGGTCCGTACGGGGCTGTGCATTGTGCTCAACATCATGGCGGCCATCTTCATGGAGATTCCCGCAGAGCTTCCCATCTTTTTTGGAGCCATCCTGACCATCGCTGTTTCGATCTACCAAATCATGTTCACTGTGCGCCGTGCCCATGATCTCGGAAGATCCGGCTGGTATCTCCTTTGGAGCATCGTTCCCCTCGTCAACATTTATATTGCAATCCGTATCTCCTTCATTGAAGGCGAAAAAGGGCCAAATCGGTTCGGGCCGGATCCGCTCACCACGCCGGGGGCGTGGTGAGAATAACAACGCAAGCGTGAGCTTGCGTTATTTTTGGTTTGGGAAAGACTGTCTCTCTAATTTTTTACTCGAGGCAAAAAATTGCTCCGATTCATCATGGTTGTAAGTTTTGCGTTGTGAGTTTTGAGTAAAAACCCCTAAAAAGCCCCAACTCCGGCGCCAAACCGTGTCCCTGCGTGACTCGGCGCCGAACAAGTTTTTCGATAATACAGTCCTGCAACCGAATCGCTTCAACGATGTCTTGCGATTAGCAGTTTTGGCCCATCGAAAAAATGCTCCTTGCTCCCGCTCGTTTGGAGACGTCGGGCCCCTTACTTTTTACTCGGAGCAAAAATCGCTCCGAGTCGATGCAGTTACGTGCCTTCCTTGTTTGAGAAAAGATTCTTTTGAAAATAAGGAAGGCATGACGATTCGTAAGAAGTGGTGTACCACAATTTCATTCCTAAGACGCCCGAAAAAATACCGTCGTCGGGCGGGCCGCTCCTAGGAATTTTTTCGGATGACAGAAGAAACCTTTCTCGCCTACGGTCCCTATCGACCCATCCGCGTTGTCAAATGCGGCGAGCCTCCTAGCAGAAACCCACTTCTAGTACGGCGTCGTCGGCCCGCTTCGCGTTTTTCCTAGCATCTGGGCTAATCTGGAGCCATATTCGAAAAAGGCAAATGGGAAAAAGACCGGAAGGGAAAACGTAACGTTGCTTCCTAAATCGTCCTAGCTGGCGGCGGATTGCCGCTATGCGGCAAATGTGTTGTAGAGGCCACGTTTCTTATCGATGAAAAACATTTCAAAGGCGTTTTTAAGGCAAAAGACCAAACGGCGACGGTTCGATGCATCCTGCATCGAGCCTAAAGAAACTGTGCGTAATGAGAACACCGCTCCGAACAATTGACACGCGTTCGGAGCGGTGCTCTTTTTTTATTGCTTTCTCTTTTTCGTGTGGCAGTCCTTCTGTTTTTTGCACCACAGCATCAAAGCGTCATAACACCACAGCAAACAAGAAACAGAGCCACCCTACGGCTGGCTCTGTTTTTTGTTTTTCTTTCATTTCATTTTCTGCTGCAATTCTGCAACAATCTTCATGAATTCCTGGATCTTTTGGTCCAGGAGGGTGTCGTTGCATTTCAGTTCTTCGTTTTCGGCAATGAGCTGGGCTTTGCTGACGCCTTCGTACTGACTGGTGCAGCCGAGTTTGACGGAGACGCCGAAGTTCCACATGTTTTCGCCGCCCGTCGATCCGCCGAGGCTCAGTAAGGTGCGGTTATCAGGCCGATAGAAGGCACCGATGGCAAGGGCCGTGTTGCCGCGGCAGCTGCCGGTACCAACGGCAAGGTCAAGTTTGTTGCCCCGATCAAAGTCAAGGGGATAGAAGGCTGCAAGGGCTGCGGCATGAGCGCCGACTTTATCGACGCGGTCATCAAGGCGTTCGACGCGGCTGCTGACGTCACGAACTTCTTTGGTCGCTTCATAGAGCTGACTGCCGTTGATGGCCTCTTTCGAAGTCGGGCTCACTTCCCCATCGGTGACGTTCGTGATCTTGTTGTGATTCATATCGATGCCGGGGTTGGAAATGGTCGGTCCGCCGTTCTTGATGCTGACTTTGCTGACGCTGATGTTGCCTTTGAGGGCGACGTTGACATTGCTGTCGGGCCGTTGCAATATTTTCGCTTCTTATAATGCCAAGCTTGCCGTCTTTTTCAAGTTTCGTTTCGCCTTTGTCGTCAGCTGTGAGTTTCGTTTCAATGGCAGCGGGTATGCCGGCATCGACGGCCTTTCCCGTATCGTTGATATCCGTGCCAGTGCTGCCCGCATCGGCATTCCCCGTATCGGTATTACCCGTTTCAGTGCCGCCTGCATCCGGTACTGCCGTATTGTCGTTCTTCTCTTCGTAGGTGACTTTGTCGGAACCGGAATCCTTATAGTTCGTGCTGATGGTCCAGTTGCCGCTGCCATCGTTTTCGAGTTTGATGCCATCACCTGCTTTGAGGCTGATGGACGTACCAGCCATTTCCGTAGCGGCTGTGAGCTGGGCCACGTTGACGGCGTCCGTATCGGCAGAACCGGCGGCGACATAGGTAATGCGGCGCGTGTTGATCTTTCCGTTGGCATCGGGGCCACCGACGAAGACGGCGGCTAAGGTCGGTTTCCAGACGTAGCTCGTGTCTGTGGCTGTGACGCGCAGAAGAGGATGATTTACTTTGGTATTGTCGCCGTCGACAGCATTTTTCACCGTATTCTTGCTGCCCAGGACATAGATGTGCTAGCCATTTGTGACCGTATTATAGAACCCGTCGACGAAGTTCATCTGTGTGGCGCTGTCATTGAGTTCATTCGTGTTCCCCGCGAGAATGTTGCCAACGCCCATGACCTACGACAGATAGCCTTTATCGACTGTATTGGCCCCACCCATGACCATAACCTGGCCGCCGCTTTCGAGAATGGCTTTTGCAGGAGCTGGGACAATTCATCCCATTTTCCTGCTTGGGCAAGGACAGGCGCTTGTCTTAGAATTTCATCGCTGCCCTTGACATCGCGATAGGAATTGGTGACCCTGTTCGCGGCACCGTAGATCAGGGCTAAATTGGCGTTTTCTGTATAGTTGACCTGCCCCACAATGGAACTTCCGCGCCATCAAAGGGATTGCCCCTTAACTTGACGCCGTTGAGGCTTCCCATGATGACAACGGTGGGCGCCTTTTCTGCATTGCCATCTCCCGTAATTTGGACAGGCTGCCCATCTGGGCTAAGCAAGAAGCAAGGTCCGGCAATGGGATGTGTCAGATCCGACGTAACCAGCATCGTTGGCGTTGCTACATAGGCCGGCAAGGCCGCCCCGCCAAGGATCATACCCAGCACGGCCGCCGTCAGGATGCGTACCAACTTTTGAGCCGCCACTTTGCCCCGCCCTTTGGCAAGTTCGAAAACAACGACATAGCCATTTTGAACGAGACTCCAGATGATTTTGCAGATTCGGTTCATACCTTGTCCTCCTCTTTTGAACCTCTTCAAGGTAAAGAAAAGGCCAATCACCCCGATGATACGAAGCGTTCCCCTGGCCTTTCCCATTTTCCCCCGGATCCATTCCGGATATATTTTATATTTTCATCACATCATGTTATTATCAGAAAATAAACGCTTCTTTCTCTTAACAACTTGTTTTATTCTTATAAAGTCAAGGTCATCTATTTTTTTAGTTTTTACTCATTAATTTATCCTAGATGGCGATTTTTACTTTATTTAATACTTTATGCAATAATTTCTCAATATTCTATACTGGCTAATATTTTCTTATTTTCCTACTTATCCAGCCGATGAATCAGCAAAAATTATGGGAACTCTTACTTCACACTTTTTCCATATTCCTATGATAAAATAAGGCTATCTTGTATCATGTCAAAGAAAGGACGGTTTCCATGACGCTCTCCCTTCTCCTTACGGGATCGGTAATTCTCTTATCCCTCCTCATCAGCAAGGCCCTGCGCCATACGCCGCTGCCATCCCTGCTTCTATTCATTGCCTTGGGCATGCTCTTTGGCGAAAACGGGCTCTTCCACATTCCCTTCGATGATTACCAAGCCGTTGACATCATCTGCAGCAGTGCCCTTGTCATCATCATGTTCTATGGAGGCTTTGGGACAAGCCTCAAAGCGGCACGCCCCGTTCTCAGGGCGTCGGTCCTTTTATCGACGGTCGGCGTTGTCCTTTCTGCCTTGGGGCTTGCCGCACTCGCCCATTTCATCCTAGACCTGGGGGTTGCGGAAAGTTTCCTTATTGGGGCCGTCATTTCCTCTACAGACGCCGCATCGGTCTTTTCCATCCTTCGCGGCAGCCGTCTTTCCCTCAAATACCACACAGACTCCCTTTTGGAAATTGAGTCAGGATCGAACGATCCCATGGCCTTCATGCTGACCGCGGCTGCCATTGCTCTCATGACGGGGTCGGATCTTTCCCTGCCCCTTCTCATGGGAAAACAGATGATTATCGGCGCCGCCGCAGGCCTTTGCTTCGGCTTTGGCGTAGCTCGCCTTCTTTCGCGCAATGCCTTGGATGGCAGCGAGGCCCGAACCCTATTTCTCCTTTCCGTCATGCTTTTATCCTACGCCGTTCCTACCATACTTGGCGGCAATGGCTATCTGGGGACCTATCTTTGCGGGATTCATCTAGGAAACGCGCCCATGCCACAAAAGCGGAATCTGGTGCACTTTTTTGATGTCTTGACCCAAGTTGCCCAGGTCATGATTTTCTTTTTGCTGGGCCTTGTCGTAACGCCCGTGACGCTTCCCAGCGTCTTTGTGCCCGCCCTAGTGCTGACTGTATGTCTCACCTTCATTGTGCGGCCCGCTGTTGTGACGCTTCTCCTGCGGCCCTTTGGAGCTCCACTTTCCCAAATACTTCTTACGAGCTGGGCAGGCCTGCGCGGCGCCGCGTCCATTGTATTTGCCATATCAGCCATTTTGGCCGGTGCGGAAACGACACTGAACCTCTTTAACCTCATTTTCTGCATGGTTCTCCTTTCCATCACCTTTCAAGGAACGCTGCTTCCCTGGGCGGCGAAAAAGTTTGCCATGATTGATCCAGCGGCGGACGTAGAAAAGACCTTTACCGATTACGAAGAAGACACGGATATCACCTTTGGTCACGTCCATGTCGACGAGCGCAGCGGTTGGAACGGGCGCACCTTGGCAGAGCTCAATGTCCCCGGTGACCTCATCGTCGCCATGATTGTCCGTGACGGAAAGGGCATCATCCCCACGGGGGCAGTCAGACTCGCTGCCGGCGACACGCTGATTTTGGGAACCCACGGCTTTACAAGCCGCGAATGGGCCCTTGAAGAAGAACGGGTTCCCGCCGGATCGCGCCTCATTGGCATACCCCTGGAGTCGCTTCCCCTTTCAAGCCGCCAGCGCATCCTGCTGATTCGGCGGGGTCTCAAGACCCTCATTCCGACAGGATCAAGTGTCATCAAAGAAGGGGACCATCTGGTTCACCTAAAAGACGCGGAACACTTCAAAAAAGGATGAAAGAAGGGGAAGTGCCGTGATATACTGGTAAAGAGTATCCAAAAAGGAGATGGTTCCCGTGATTCGATCCATGCGCCGCTTCAAACAGGCTCTCCCCCTTGATGCCTGTAAGGAAGTCCTCAAAAACGGCAGACGAGGCGTCCTTTCTGTCATCGGTGATGACGGCTATCCCTATGGCGTTCCCATCAACTACGTCTATGATGAAAAAGAAAATGCCCTCTATTTCCATGGTGCCAAAGAAGGTCATAAGATTGACGCCATAAAAAAGAGCGGCAAAGTATGCTTTACTGTTTTTGACGAAGACTATAAAGAAGATGGCGACTGGGCGTACTACGTCAAGAGCGTCATCGTCTTTGGCCGCGCAAAGGTTGTCGAGGACGAAAAAGAAACCCTGCGCATGACTCGCCTCATTGGCCTCAAGTACTACCCTACCGTCAAAGAAGTGGACGCCATCTTGGAACGCACCCGCGGCCGCGTGCAGGGCGTGCGGGTTGACGTAGAAAAGATGACGGGAAAGCTGGTACATGAGAAGTAATTTTTAGCCAGCGCAAAATTTACGCTGGCTAAAAGAATGGAAAGGCTGTCTCGCGCCTTCGGTGCATGTCATCAAGCGAGAAAGACGAAAACGCTTTGATGCTAAACCGTGAGGGAAAAACTGTGAGACCGGGCGCCAAACCGGTCTCCTCATCCACCACCTACTCCTACAAACAAGTTTGCTAGTTACACCCCTACTAAGAAAGTCTATTCGAAACTTCGTCGTACACGAACACGTATCCGCTGCTTTTAGCATCTGCCTGATACTACGTTAGGCGGATGTAAGAGATAAAAGAGCTCTGTGTTCCGCAGTCTTACATTGGAGCGTTCCCTGGATAAGTCCTCTGCACGATTTCTCGCTTCGCCGTTTTAGTACATTTTACGGCTTGCAAATCAATCGGCGATAGACTTACCGCCTTGGCAATATGGGACGGCTTTCGCCGTTTCCAAGTCAGAATATTGTAAGGTAAAAAACCAAGAGCCCAAAACCGAACGTAGACAGAGGTTCGGTTTTGGGCTCTTGGTTTTTATTTGGATTTTGTAAGAGGCGGGTTCTTTGAAATGGAAAGATCACGACAGCATCTGGTAGACCTGCGTTCACATTTTTCCTCTGAGTTCAACTCGTAGAGTCGATCCGCCTTTGCCAAGGCGGGGAACCGAAAGGGTATGCTTGCCTCATAAAATGAGGCAAGCATACCCTTTTGGGGGGTAGATGAAGATGCGCAGCAACGTTTCCTTGCAAACGTGAGGACCGCCCGAATCCCAAGCCCGCTTTGCAGCGCCAGCGGGAGGACGATGGAATACGTCTCCGGGCGAATCATTTGTCCCCTTCCCCCGTTAGGGGGGCGGTTTGGGTCCGCGCCTTCCGGTCTTTATGCTGACCTTTTCATCACCGCACTCTATTCATTTTTTTAAGACCGTTATATTTTACTCATAACTCACAGCCATCGAATGAGGTCAGCCCAAATTGGCTGATCTCATTCATCCATCATCTCCCTGCACCATCCCCGATAAGTCTCGCCAAAAAGGCTGCCTTTTTCCCAAATGAAGGTGAAGTCATGGGTGACGGAAAAGTCCACAAGGTCGATGCGCATGAGCCGACCTTCACGGATAGGGCCTTCAGCGGCCGATTCGTACAAAAAAGACACACCCATATCTTCTTCGAGAAGCTGCAATATGGCGTGCATGCCGCCAATTTCAATGCGCCGCGAAAAGTCGCTGATTTGCCGCCCCATGAGGGCGAGTTGGTTTTCCAAAAGACGTCTGGTGCCGCTTCCCGGTTCGCGGAGGATGAGACGCTCTGTGAGAAGGTCCTCCAGCTTTTCCGGAACTTTTGGGAACTCATGCCGTGCGCTTGTAACGGGCACAAAGGCCACCGTATCGTAGCGCAGGGCTTCAAATTCCTCGGAATCGAAATAACCTTCCACAAGGGCAAACTGGATATCCCCTTCTTCAAGGCCGCGGATGAGCTCTTCCGTATTGGCAATCTTCATGGTCATGGCCGCGTCAGGATGGCGGCGGATGAAACGGGAAAGGGGCGGCGCTACGACATATTCGCCGATGGTCTTGGTCACGCCAAAATGGATGGGCTGCGACGTCGCGCGAGCATGGTGCAGGCGTTGACGGAGCTCCCGATCATCATTTCGCATGGCTAGGCCTGCCTTATATAAGAGGGCCCCTTCAGGCGTCAACATAAGCTTCCTTTCCTTATAGTGGAAAAGAGGTATGTCATAGGCCGCTTCCAAATAGCGGATATGCTGCGACACAGCAGGCTGCGTAATATGAAGCTTTGCCGCGGCCTTAGTGAAGTTCATGGTCTCGCAGACCGTAAGAAAAGTTTCCATTCGGTGGTCTAACATGAGTCCTCCATAAAGTTTTCTTATCGATTAATAATAAAAGATAATTTTATTTTATCATAAAATCTGTGTAGAATGATACCGAATTCAATCGGAGCGGCGCTTATTGCCGCAATATGAGGAGGCAATCATCATGAATCCATCGAAACTTCCAGGCATCGCACTCTGCCTTGTCATTGCCCTGCCGTCCTGGTTTTTGGGGAAAACCTTTCCCATCATTGGCGGGCCTATCATCTCCATCCTTCTCGGCATGGTCGCCGGCCAGTTCCTCAAGGACCGGACAAAGGTCAAAAGCGGGATTTCCTTTACATCCAAATACATCCTGCAGACGGCTGTGGTCTTTTTGGGTTTTGGCCTGAATCTCTCTGTCATCCTCGCAACAGGCTGGCAGAGCCTTCCTATCATCATCTGCACCATTGCAACGTCGCTTATCATCGCTTACGGACTGCAAAAGGCCATGAACATTGACGTCAACAAGGCCACCCTTATCGGCGTCGGTTCATCCATCTGCGGCGGGTCCGCCATTGCAGCGACAGCGCCAGTCATCGAGGCAACGGATGATGAAGTGGCCCAAGCCATTTCGACGATTTTCTTCTTTAACGTCCTTGCCGCGATTTTGTTTCCTCTCCTTGGAACGGCGCTCCATATGGATACCTTGAGCGGCGAAGCTTTCGGCATCTTTGCCGGTACGGCGGTCAACGACACGTCGTCTGTAACGGCAACGGCCGCAACCTGGGACAGCATGTGGAACCTAGGAACCCAGACCCTTGATAAGGCCGTCACGGTGAAACTCACCCGGACCCTTGCCATCATCCCCATTACGCTCTTTTTGGCCTGGAACCGTTCCCGTTGTGGGGCGGGCGAAGGCCGCACCGTAAGCGCCAAAAGCGTATTTCCTATGTTCATCCTTTACTTTGTCCTTGCTTCTGTCGTCACGACCGTAAGCATTCATTTGGGCATTTCGGGAGCTGTCTTTGGACCTATGAAGACCCTTAGCAAGTTTCTCATCGTTCTTGCCATGGCTGCCATTGGGCTCAACACAAACCTTGTGGACCTCGTCAAGAAAGGCGGTAAGCCGATTTTCCTCGGTGCCTGCTGCTGGATTGGCATCACCCTTGTCAGTCTCCTCCTGCAGCATGTTATGGGACTCCTGTGAACTTGAGGGGCCCTATTTCTTTCTCTAGTCGGAATGATTGGGAAAAGGTTCTTAAGGAAGCCCGTTCCAACCTTTTTTCAAAGCATAGGCCAAGGGCACTCCATAGATAGTCCCCTCCCTTCACAAGGCATGCCATCCCGTTACGGTTTCTTGACACGGACCCTTTCCCATCGGGCAAAAAAACTGTCAAAACATGCACCCCACCGTTTACGGGGCCAAGGGCCCTGAAACGGTGGGGTTTTTTCGTGGAAGGTCCTTATGACGAAAACAGGGCGAACTCCTTATACAAAGATCACTCGTGAAGAGGAAGGCCCTTTGTCAACCGGTCCACTTTATTTTTTTTGCCACGCAGGCCAATACCAACAAGATTGAGCTCCTGTGCCTGATACCCCGCAACCGAAGCCCGGTTAGCTTCATCGTCAAAGGTCTCAAATAACTCTTCTGTATAAATGGATACGGCAAGGCCCTCTGAAAACAGACCTTTTTGAAGCAGTTCCTGCAGCTGCTCTTTTGACGCGCCATGAATCATGATGGGCTGCTGGGACATGGGCAAGTACTGATGACCCTCAGCATCGACGTAGGGCTTACCGATGATTTCCTGCGTCCCGGCAATCCCGCTCATGAGAAAAGCGGTTACATTGAGTGCTTGCCAAGGTTTAAGGCCCTCCCACAAAACAATCTTGATTTTAGTGTCAAATTTCATGCAGGTTTCCCCCTCTTGTCACGTGATGTTTCATAGGGTATTATAAAAAATCATGATAATTCAATCAAACTGAATTTATAAAATATAAAATTTAATATTTTTGAATTAAGAGGTTTTTATGGATATCAAACAGCTACACACTTTTGAAACCATCATCCAGACAGGCAGCTTTCAAAAGGCAGCACAAGTCCTGTCCTACGCCCCATCCACGATTACCTTCCAAATGAAACAACTGGAAAAAGAGCTGGGCGTTTCCCTTTTTGAGCGCCGCGGCCACGAACAGCGCCTGACGTCTGCTGGGATTTCCCTAAAGCCCTACGTAGATCAGGTCCTCCATTCTGCCGACCAGCTCGTCGCCCATGCCGGGAGCCAGCGCCTGGAAGGACAGTTGACCGTGCTCCTTCCCGAATCCCTTCTAACCTACCACTTACAGCCCGTACTGGAACGCTTTCGAAAAAAAGCGCCCCAGGTTCGGCTCTCCCTCCATGTCAAAAACTGCTTTGCCATTTATGACAGCATGAGGCATGGGGAAGCTGATCTTGCCCTTCATTACGATGTCGCCGCCTATCCCTCACCCTTTGAGACAACGCCCCTTATCACTTATCCTCTGGTCCTTGTTGCTTCCCCGCTTCTTTCCCCGCAAGACAGTGATTTTATGACGAAGGGACAAACAAAAGAGCAATGTTTGCTGATCAATGACAAACAGGCCCTCTACTTAACCTATTTTCGGGAATACCTACGCGAAAAAGGCATTGCGCTCTCCCAAGAAATGGATGTATGGAGTCTGGAAGCCATCAAGCAATGTATTTTAAGCAACCTCGGGGTCGCCTTTCTCCCCGAATTTGTGGTTCATGAGGAACTGCAAAAAGGCCTTATGAAAAAAATTTCCCTTGAACTCGATCATCCCTCTATGACGGCCCTTTTGGTTCATCGTAAGACAGCAAATCCATTGGTCCATTGTTTTAAAGAACTTGTGACTGCCCACTTTAAGAAAACGGAATAGGCCCATATGGCGAGAAATCATACAGCATAAGACCGGGTCTTTGATCTTTCAAGACCTTGGGAAGCGGCTGGAGGATGCGGACCCAAACCGACCCTGACGGGAGAACGGGTCTGAAAAGATTTGCCCGGAAACATGTTCTTCGGCTTTCTGCGGGTGCGCCCTTCTTATCATCGGAGCAATCTTTGCTCCGACTTATTTAAATAGCGCCCGCGCTTCCCCCTCCGTCGTCGCCATACCGCCCCAGGAAAGGCCATAGAGCTTAGCAAAGCGCTGCATGGTGAATTTGCCTGCGTCGAGCATCCATTGTTCCGGCGCCGCACCCTGGAAGAGGAAGTACAGGGTCTTGCCACGCAGGCTGCCGCTTGCAGCGGGGCCGTAGAAGCGATCCAAGAGGGTGCGCACGCTGCCGCAGATGTTATGCCAATAAAGCGGCGAACCGATGACAATGGTATCGGCGGCTTTGATCTTTGCCATGACTTCATCAAATTGATCGCCGGCAAGGCGCTGGCCATAGACGTTGATGCGATAATCCGTCAGGTTCAGGGTTTCATAGTCACGGCTCCCCAGCAGGGCCGCTGCAAGGCGTGCCGTGTTGCCTTTTTTGTTAGGACTGCCGTTAATAAATAAAATGCTCATGGTGATTACTCCTTAAAGTCTGTTCTGTTGCTGGTTACTTCCCATGCCTTATATTCATCAAGGCGAGCTGTAAGCCGCGATTTGCCGTAAGCCTGGGCATCGCTTCCGAGGAGGAGGCGCAGGGGCATCTTCCCGCTGTGCACAAGGTCCACAAGGACGCGGCCCGCTTCATCAGGATCGCCCTGCTGCGTGCCATCAGTATGGTCGTTGCGGATGCGGCGCGTACCGGCCGTCTTTTCGTAGTCCCCCAGTTCCACGCTCGATTCCTTAAGGGACGTGCCGGCAAAATTCGTACGGAAGGCACCGGGTTCAATGATCATGACATGGATTCCCAAGTCCTTCGTTTCCCCGTAAAGGGCTTCCGAGATGGATTCCAAGGCGCTTTTTGTGGCGGCATAGTAGCCGGATCCCAAGGCTGCGCCCAAAGCGGCGATGGACGAAACGTTCGCAATGGTGCCGCGATGGTTCTTCCGCATGATGGGAAGGACGGCTTTTATGAGGGCAATGGGTCCGAAAAGATTCGTCTGGAAGAGCTGGTCCACTTCTTTTGGAACGCCTTCTTCCACGGCAGCGCGGTAGCCATAGCCGGCGTTATTGATGAGGACGTCGATGGTGCCAAAGCGCTCCAAGCCTTTTTCTACGGCATTTTTGATGTCTTCTTCCTTCGTAACGTCAAGGGACAGGGCAAGGGCTTGCTCTGGATAGGCATCCACCAAGTCTTTCAAGGTTTCGACGCGGCGCGCCGTCACAATCACCTGGTCCCCACTTTTAAGGACGGCTTTCGCAAAGCCCCGTCCAAGGCCGGAGGAACAGCCTGTAATAAGCCAAGTCTGCATAGTGGTATCGTCTCCTTTTCATGCAAAAGGCAGCAGAGCAACTGCTCTCACTGCCTTTTCATTTCATTCAATTATTCTTCAAAATCCGTCTTCGACGCAGCCGCTTCATAAGACGCAATGTCTTTTAGTTCCGCCTCATAGCGTGCTTTCATAGCCCGGCAGCAGGCAGCACCAATGAGGATACGCGGCGGCAGGTTCCCCTTTTCCACCATATCTAGGAGGAACTGGGCGGCCTTTTGCGGATTGCCTGTCTGGGTGTAGGTATTTTCCGCAAGGAACTTTGCGGCTTTATGGGCGCTGCTGTCCTTGTAGGCATCAAGCCTTGCAGAAGGATTCCTAAAGGAATGCTTGCTTCTGAAATCGGTCCGGAAAGAACCTGGGCAAACAGCAGACACAGCAATGCCAAATTCGCCAAGCTCTGCCCGCAAGACATCGGACAGACCGACGACGGCGAATTTTGCGGCGCAATACGCGCTGCTCCCGCTAAAGCCCATGAGCCCGCCTTGGCTTGAAACGTTCAGGATGACGCCCTTCCCCGCCTTTCTCATGAGGGGAATGACGCGGCGCGTAACGTTTACGACGCCAAAGTAATCCGTTTCAAAAAGGTTCCGCAGGTCTTCGTCCGTCGTTTCTTCAAAAGCCCCGCTGAAGCCAAAGCCTGCGTTATTGATGAGGACATCGATGCGGCCAAAACGATCCATCCCATCCTTGATGGCCTTTTCCACTTCGTCCGTCTTCGTCACGTCCATGACCACGGTGAGGACGGAAGGATGTTTGAAAATGTCATCATGGGGAACGCGGCGCACGGTGGCAATAACCTTATCGCCCCGTTTTACCGCTTCTTCCGTAAAGGCACGGCCAAACCCGCGGCTTGCTCCCGTAATGAACCATACTCGTTCCATGAGATTTCACTCCTTAAAGATTGCCTTTGTAGAAGGAAGCCAATTTGCCTTCGATTTCATTGACGTATTTCGGAACCCAATAGGTCTGGATGTGGGTAGCCCCTTTGACGAGGTAGAGTTCCTTGTTATTCGTGCCCGTCGCCTTCTTGAAGGCGTCCTGCGTCATGTAGAGCGTATCAGCCTTGTCACCGGCAATCATGAGGAGCGGCTGGTTGATCAAGTCCATATTGTCTGCCTCATCAAAGGTAAAGAGGTCGAGGTTGCTGCGGACCGTGTACTGGAAGGTAGAGTTAGGATGACGATGGGTCTTCCCATAATAGATGTAGCCTTCGCTGTAAAGGGTCGGCATCTTCTTCAGTTCTTCTTCAGGGATATCCTGGGTTTCCATGCCCGCGGTGCGTTTGATGGCCGCACCCTTTGCTTCGGCGGCGCGCTGCTGACTCGATTCAAGGAGCCGCTTTTGGATCGTGTCACGGCCGCTGTTCAAAAAGCCATTGCGGCGAACGATGCCGAAGTTGAACATGGAAAGCGTTGCTACCGCCTTGACGCGCTTATCCGTCTGGGTTGCCTTCAAGGTGTAGCCACCGCCGCCGCAGATACCAAGGGCACCGATGCGGCTGTCATCGACGCCAGGATAGGACGCAATCACGTCAACCATGCCGTGGATATCTTCCGTGCGGAAGGCAGGATTGTCGAGCATATGGGGCGTACCGCCGCTGGCACCTTGGAAGGAAGCATCGGCTGTAATGGTGATATAGCCTTCTTCCGCAAGTTTCTGGGCATAAAGGCCTGCCACCTGTTCCTTGACGCCGCCATTTGGATGAGCCACGACGATGGCCGGATATTTCTTTCCGCTCGTCTTGTCGTAACCTGCCGGCGTATAGATATTCGCAGCTATGGTGTTGCCATTGAGGGTATAGCGGACGGGGTGGATGTTGACCTTGCCGTTTTCATTCTTCGTAATCGCCCCTTGATAAACAAGGCCAAAAGGATTCTTGTTAGGGCTCTTGATATCCTTTAAGGGAATCTCCACAAGATTGGCTCCGCCATAAAAAGTAATGCCGTTATTTTTGATATCTTTTACGGAATCAGCGGCAGGGGCGGCATACCCCACGGCCCCAAGGGCCATGACACTGGAAAGGACGAGGGCTGCTGCAGCCATTTTCTTTACCTTCATAAATAATCACTCCTTATCTTACCTGATACGATGGAAAAACACCGATGCGCATCCTATAAAAAGGATTGAAAAGCACCGATTGCCTTGATGGTTCCACTTTACTATTCGGTAGTTGCTACCTGTCAATAGTTTTTCTAAAAAATATCTAGAATTTTTTAGAATGGAATAATTAAGTATTTATCGGATGTTCTTGGAAGCCTACGAAATCCTTATATCGGTAGATTGTACCGGATAAAAAAACATCGTCTGTAATGCTAAAAACAGCAAGCAGCTTTCATGCAGTCTTCTCCGAAGCACAATCCCGTACCTACCGAGCAAAGGGAAAACCGTGCAGACGCGAACCCAAACCGTCCCCTGACGGGGGAGCGGGTTCGAAAAGATTTGCCCGGAAACATGTGCCTGCGACATTTCGTTCTCGCTCCAAAAGCGTCCTTCGAAACTTCGGGCAAATGGTCCTCACTACCGTTCGTAATGAAACGTCGCTGTGCGTCCTCATCCACCACCGAAACCGGAAAATGGTAATGATAAACGCTTATGGAAATTTCCACACAACATGAGTGCCAATAAATTATGTTAGCGGCCCCGTCGTACACGAAAACGGTTCCCCTATCTCTGCGACCGCAATGGATTTATACGGGTACAGCTGTAGGGGATAAAAGGGCTCACTCTCTGCTGTTCCACACCAGAAGACCGGCCTTTCCGGCAGAGGAAACTCCGAATGCTCCTATCGTCGCTGCCCTCTGAGTAAGCTTTCTGCACAAATTTTTCAGCATAAGAGAAAACGAAAAATTCGGCGACTCACTTAACCGCCCTGCACGATCTCTTGTTTCGCTTTTTCTAAGGCAGATGGAAGTTCGCGTATCGAGCTCAGAGGCAAAAAAAAAAGATGGGGATTGTTCTAAGCGCTATCGTTATCTTCCCATTTCAAAGAAGCAGCCTCTTACAAAATCCAAATAAAAACCAAGAGCCCAAAACCGAACCTGCGTCTATGTTCGGTTTTGGGCTTGCTTTATAATCTTTTACCTGGTGGTCTTTCTCCCATTTGTTTTTTATCAATTCGGTTCAGCGGGGTCCGTCCAATTGTGAGGAGCCCTCACTTCCACTGACAAAATTCTCACAGCCACAGGTTTCTATGCGTCCGTATTTTCTCCCATTGCATTCGTATAGAATTAAGCAATGGAGGCACGCTGCAGTGGAGAATCAGAGCACTTTTTACTCCAACCCCACACCCTCTATTCTTAATATGTATAACCCGGATCAAGAAGCTTCAAAAGGGCTTCGTCATGGTGACGGGCAAGGCGGATCTTGTTGTCAAAAATCATGGTGGCGCCGCTGTCCTTCGTATACGCGTCCCACTTCGGCAGGGCATCCGTCTGCGGCGTCCCATAGCGGGCAAAATGGACCCAAGCGTCACTCATGCGGTCTTCCAGGATATGTGCTTCCTTGCTTCCGCCAGTACGGCTCAGCATGCGGTCCACATTATGGAAGACAAAGGGGATTTCCGCCGTATGATAGGACATGTACGTCCCAACCATAAGCGGCGATTCCCAACTGAAAAGATAGGCGTAGACCGGAGCTCCGCCTTGTGCGGCCTTACGGCGCATAATCTTCAAGATTGGCTGGCGGATCAGGGTATCGATATAAAGGGCATCGGCCTTTTTCTTATTGGGATACGCCTTTAGAAATTCGCTCACGACGGCGTCTTTTTTATCGCCGTAGGCCTGTTTGAGGCGCTTTTCTACTTCAGCATCCGTCCAGGTATTTTTATTGTCATACTGACGGTCCGCAGCGTCTACAATATCCTGAAACCCTGTCCATTCCGTCAAGTTGGTCCCAATGAGCAGCGGCACCTTGCGGCCCGCTTCGGCAAAGCCTGTTTCCGTCACAGGGTTGGTGGGAAGGAAATCCCCATCGACGACAGGTTCCCAGCTAAGACCGTAGCCTGTCCCGAGGGCCTGAGGGACCTTATATTCGGTGCCCACGGTCTTAAGGGCTTTACGCGAGGCTGCGGCAAGCGTTTCATAAGGAATCGTCTGCAGGCGTTCGAGATTGTCCTTTGTCACGCCCAGCTCTTTCAAAGTAAGATCTGTCACTTTTTCACTCTGCTCTTTGCTCATGACGTAGGGGCCCATGGACTCGACGGCGCCGCTTTCCACGATGCCTTTTTGGAAGAGCCCTTTTGCACTCGGAGCAGTCATGAGGGTGAGCACCTTGGCACCGCCGCCGGATTCACCAAAGATGGTGACGTTTTGCGGGTCGCCGCCAAAGGAGGCAATGTTATGTTTCACCCATTTGAGGGCATCCACAAGGTCTACGATTCCAATGTTGGCCGAATCCTTATACTGGGGGCCATATTTTTCAAGGTTGAAATGACCGGCAAGGTTCAAGCGGTGATTCACGGAAACAACGACCACATCACCGCGACGGCTGAGGTTGGCGCCGTCATAAGCGGGTGACTCCAGGGAAGAACCGGCTTCAAAACCGCCGCCATGGAGCCAAACCATGACGGGGCGCTTTTTCCCATCCGTGAGGTTTGGTGTCCACACGTTGAGGTTCAAGCAGTTATTATCCATGGTAAAACTGCGGCCCGGTTCTCCCCACTCCCCATTGGGAAAATTGCCTTGGGCCTGAGGTGAAATGGGGCCGACCTGCGTTGCCATACGGATCCCGCGCCACGGCTTCACTGGTTTTGCGGCCTCAAAGCGGTGCGTGGCTTCCGCATAGGGAATGCCATAATAGGAATAGATCCCATTTTTGATGAATCCTTGTACGCGGCCCGCGTCCGTCTCTGTCACGGCAATTCCGGGTCCCGCCTGAAAAGTCTGGTCTTTTTGGGAAAGGGATGCTTGAACGCGAGCAGCCGCTTTTTCGGCAGCAAGCGTCGGTGCAGCAGCTCTGGCAAAAGCCGGGGCCGATGAAAGCAAAGCAGAAAGAACAAGTAACGATACCCATTTTGAAGATTGCATAAAAACCTCCTTTATTTTTACTCGACGCATGGATGGCGCCGATCTGCTCCAGTTAAACCAGACTTCTTTTTTCATGATTCACCCAATCGGTCATGCAGCTAAAGAAAACCGCTCATGATCAAGCGCTTTATTTCTGTCAGTTTTGCACACTAGGGGTTTCTTATCTACTGGCAGAAGTCCTGCGTCAATCTGGGCGATTTTCTTTAGTCGTACAACTTTATGGGACGATGATTAAGCCTATGGTTTTGACTTTTAGAGCAAGATCCGCAGGCTTTAGACAGCCTTAAGGCCTTTAGGCCAGCCACCTCGGGCGGTCTGAGCCAAGCTGCACCACAACATCTTTTCCAGCTGACGCTTGGCACAGCTTTTTTGCGGTATTCAGCCGGTCATATTTTTTACTAGCTTTAACCTCACAGTTATAGGCCGCTTTTCTTTAATACGCCTCCTCAAAGATTTCTCTGATTTCTTCCTTACCCAGCTGCCGGAAGCTGCCGGGAGAAGCAACGCAGCCAGCGGCAACGTCAACAAGGACGGCATGGTCGATGTTCATGTCGCGCAGTCTCGTTGGAAGGCCGATTTCCTTGATAAAAGCGGTCAGGGCCTCGATGCCTTTTTGGGCACGCGTCAGTTCGTCGCCTTCACTAGGGTCGATATCAAAGACTTTTTCAGCAAAACGGGCAAACTTTTTGGTCCCATCCTTTACGATATGACGGTAGTAGACGGGATGCAGTACGGCAAGACCAGCGCCGTGGTTGCAGAAGGTATAGGCGCCCAGGCTGTGTTCCAGGATGTGGCACTGGAAGTCCGTCTTCTTTCCCAGTTTGAGGATCCGGTTTTCCGCCATAGTCGCAAGCCATACAAGGTTGCTGCGGGCTCCTTCGTCGTGAGGATCCACAAGGATGGCCCGGATATTATCGACAGCGCTTCTCATAAGGGCTTCGTTCATGACGTCAGACACGTTATTGTCATTGGGTTCACTGAAATAGATTTCCATCATATGGGAGAGGCTGTCAAAAGCACCGGAGATGAACTGGAATTTCGGCACTGTTTCCGTATATTTGGGGTTCAAGATGGCAAATTGAGCGTTCAGTTCCGGATAGTCGCGGCCCGTCTTTACTTTGAGGGATTCGTTTGTAATGACGCTGCCGCCGTTCGTTTCACTCCCCGTTCCCGATACGGTAAGGACAATGCCAAGGGGAATGGGTTTTGTTTCGATCTTACCAGCATGGGCCCAATACGCGTCCCACAGGTCCCCATCATAGACGGCACCAAGAGAAATGGCTTTGGAGCAGTCCATGACGCTGCCGCCGCCTACAGCCAGAATGAGGTCCACCTTTTCTTTTTTAGCAAGGGCTGCCCCTTCAAGGACCTTGGCATAGGTCGGGTTGCTGCGGATGCCGGAAAATTCGACAACGGTCTTGCCGGCTGTCTTAAGATATCCCATGATTTCTTCATAGATACCCGTTTTCTTGATGCTGCCCCCACCGTAGGTCAGCATGACCTTGGGGCCGTATTGAGCGAGCAGGCCCGGCAGATAAGTGGAGACACTATCGTTTCCAAAATAGACTTTCGTAGAATTTTGAAACACGAAACTATTCATGATTGTCACCTTTCTTTTTTCTTGTTTCCTTGTTTTTCACGGAAAACCCCGGACCAAAGGACCAAAGGGCTCCAGTCCGGGGTCTTTGACAATTTTTCATGGTTTATTTCAGGGATTTCACCCAGCTGATGACATCCTGGCTGAGCACGTTTCCTTCAAAGCGATGGCCTTCAAGCCATTTGCCCGTACCCGCTGCCTTTTCAAGATTTGTACCGCTGTCCCCCATTGGTGTAGACATGCTCGTGGCAAAAGGAATGACCGTCTTACCTGTAAAGTCATGCTTTTCTACAAAGGTGTAGACCACATGAGGTGCCTGACGCCACCAATGCGGGAAACCGATGAAGACGCGGTCGTATTTGGCCCAGTCCTTTGCGTCGCCTACATAATCCGGGCGCAGGGACGGATTATTGTGTTCTTTCTGAACACGGCTGTTTTTGTCATTGTAGTTCAAATCATTTAGCGTGTAGGGCTGTTCCGGTTTGATTTCAAAAAGGTCAGCGCCCGTTTCTTTGGCAATGGTCTCAGCGACCTTTTTCGTGTGACCTGTTGCGGAAAAATAGACGACGAGGGTCTTTCCGCTCTTATCCGCCATTGCGGCTGCGGCCGGCTTTGTCTCTTTTACGGGCTCCGTCTGCGCCGCCTGGCTGCTGCAGCCCGTACTCACAAGAAAGAGGCTCGTCAGCGTCACAACAGCGAAAACGTGGCGCAGGAGATTTTTAAAGGAAAATGCTTTCTGCATGCTTGTCATGCCTCCTTATCTAGCAAGCCCATTTGCTTTCATCCAGTCTTCCAGGATATCCGCAATGGCTTCATTATTCGTATCGCTCATGAGAAAGTGTGTGTTGCCCTTGATGCCTTTTTTCGGCAGGTGAAGGAGCGTTGCCTTGCCGCCGTGATGGTTGACCGCGTCGACCCACAGCTTTGCCATGGCAAGACGGACGCGCCAGTTATCAAGGTTCCATGCCTCCGTCCGTTCCGTCGGGATATTGTCGCCGTAGACGACGAGAATGGGTCTCTTCGTAAGTTTTTCAAAGTCCGAAAGCTTCACGGCCGTCCCTTTAAGGGCGCCGAAAGGACTTGACGTTTCCATAGGAGCGGGTACTTCGCCTTCGGGGAAGATGAAGCCGCTTCCCGGTTCAAGGGCAATGATGCCTTTCACATGATCACTTTTGATGGCCGTCCACCAGCCAGGACCGCCTCCCTGGGAGTGGGTCACAAGGACGCCGTCGCCGCTTCTTTCAAAGACCTTTGCCATAGCGTCGCTGATGACCTGTTCATCAAAAGCACCCGTGTTGGGAGTCATGCTGCGGAAAAACTCTTCCCGTGCCGCTTCGTCCCACTTGACGTAGACACCGGGATAATAATTCGGATAGAGGCCAATGCGGAAGTTATCATACCAAAGCTGCTCCATGGGTGTCTTTGATACGGTTCCTCCCGTCGTTGACTGACCAGCTCGGCCGCGGCGGGGTTGATCCACGACGTAGGTGGCATACCCTTTTTCAAGGAAGATATTTTGGAAACCATCCCGCCCATCAGGCGTTGTTTCCCAGGTCTTGCCGGACTGACCGGCCCCATGAAGGAACACAATCACATTCTTTTTGGCCTTCACAGGCTTTTGATAGAACACATAGGCGTGATCACCGTGAAGGGTCTGACCGGAAGGATCAAGAGGCTTACTGTTATCGAGCGTTCCCGGTGCCGTCACAACCGTCCCCCCTGCCGTAAAACTTCCCTGGTCCGCAAGCGTCACAGGGTTATGGAAAGCTTCTGCAGAGGCCGTAAGAGCAAGGGAAAGGACGAGCGCCGCCAAAAGGTTCTGTTTCATGGACTATTCCTCCTTAAGGTCTTATGATGATAGGGTTTTCATCGGTTCTTCTCTTCATGACTTTATTCTACTATTCGGTAGTAAATACCGGTCAAGTATTTTTTTATCCTTACCATTCTTTTTTTACAGCCCTCAGCCAAGTCCGGTGACAAGAGCAACTACCGGCATAGTGATGACCGCAGCGGCCGTTGTTACCGCAACACCTTGGACTGAAACAGGATAACCTTCTTTATTGTAGAGATTGGCCAAAAGAGGAATGACATTGCCCGACGGCGTAGCAAGGGCGGCCATCAAAACCGCAAGTAGGTAGGTGTTATCAACGAACTGTTTCAAGATAAGTGTCACAACAATGGGGAGAACAAGCATTTTGAGGATGGTAAAAGCAATAATCTTCTGATTGATGAGGCTCTTCCAGTCCGTATCAAGGAGGAAGGAACCCAGGAGCATCATGGCAAGAGGGCCCGTCATGCTCCCCACCATACGGATAGAACTGGTAAGGATATAGGGCAGTTTGATGCCGGACAGATAGATAACAATGGCAAGGACGCAGGATATCATGCCCGGATTAACGAGGTTCTTCCAGCGAAAAGGTTCCTTGGCGCCACCACCGCCCTTGATGGTTTCAATGACATAGGAGAAAAAGAGCAGGTTGAAGGGAATGAGAAGAACCGTCATATAAATGAGCGCTTCCTTTCCATAAATAGCATCCACCATGGGAACGCCCATGAAGCCGATGTTCGTAAAGACGACCATGACGTTCACGATGCCTTTTTCCGCCTTGCCATAGTGAAGGATCCTCGGAATGAGGAAGGCTGCGAGCATCAAGAGGGCCAGCATGACAACGACGACACCAAAAGCATAAAGAAGGGCACCGCCTTCCATATGGGGCCCATCTCCGGTCACACCGGAAAGGATGATGGCCGGATAAGCAACCTGCAGGACAAGCTGCGTAATCTGGCCCTGATTATCCGGCGTCAGGATATTCTTTTTCCGTGCCCAGGCGCCGACGACCATGATGATGACAAAAATCAGCATCTGCTGTAAGACTTGCATGATAAAACCTCCTTAGGAAAGGCCCTTGGCAGAAAGCCAGTCCGCCATGAGACCTGCAATGACTTCATTGTTTTTATCGGCCATGAGGAAATGGGTATTGCCCTTGATGCCAAGGTCGGGCAGATGGACGATTTCCGCCATCCCGCCGTGTCGGTTGACGCAGGACACAAATTCTTTTGCCATCATGAATTCGCTGCGCCACTTATCGGGGCCAATTTCATCAGTCGTGCCATCCGAAATGTGGTCACCATAAAAAAGGACCATGGGAAGCTTCGTCAGGGCAAGGAAGGACTCAAGGGGAACGCCCATGGCCTGGGCCTTGACGGGATCGTAGAGAGTCGGCACGGGTTCCGGTACTTCCCCTTCAGGAAAAATAAAGGGCGATCCACCCGGTTCAAAAGCGATAATGGCCTTGACCTTATCCGTGCGGAAGGGGGTGCGCCAGCCAATGGTGCCGCCCATGGAATGGGTCACGAGGATGGACGGGCCCATCTTTTCAAGGAGTGCGGCCATGGCATTGGCACTCACATCGTCATCAAGTTCGCCTTCGTACGGCGTCCAAGAGCGCTGGAACTGGTTATACGTCTCAGCGTCGCCAGCCATGGCCGAATCTTCGTAGGGGACGGGCGTATCCCCGTCAAAAATGCCGCAGCGACAAAGCATGTACATCGTCTTATCGGCATACAGAGGATTTTTTGCATAAGGATTGCGCCCGTCATCCGCTTTTAAGGCAAGACCGGCTTCCCCCATGCGGGGCTGGTCGATGAGGACCGTCGTGTAACCCTTGCGCAAAAAAAGGGTCTGAAAGCCTTCGCGGCCATCAGGCGTCGTTTCCCATGTCCGTTTGCACTGAGCGCCGCCGTGCTGAAAAATGAGCGGATAGGGACGCGCGTCCACGGGTACCTGGTAAAAGGCATAGGCATGGTCCCCATAGGCAATCTGTCCTTCTGGTTCAAGAAAATGGTCCGTGCGGAAAACGCCGTCATGTTTCAGCGTCGATCCGCCGATGGCAAAACTGCCTTGTTCAGCAATGATAAGAGGTTGTTTGGGGTTATTGGACATGGTTGGTTCCTTTCTTTTTTACTTGGAGCAGAAATTGCTCCGATTCGATGGAGTTAGGTGTCCCCATTACTGAAAAAAGATTTTCTTGATAGTAATGGGGACATGACCTATCGTAAGAAGTCACGTAACACAAATTCATTTTAAAGTCACCCAAAAAAATGCCGTCGTCGGGCGGGCCACTCCTAAGAATATTTTCGGATTGCAGAAGAAACCTTTTTTGCCTACGGTCCATATCGACCCATCTGCGTTGTCAAACGCATAACAAATGTCTGCTAAGTTTATAATGGACGCCGGCTATATGTACTCAAATGCGGATCCGGTACTTTGGCAGCTGCCTGGTCCTATAAAAGGCGGCTGTAAGGGAAAAGACCAGAATGCAAAAGAACCAAAAGGCGTGACTAGTCCGAAGCACAGGGGTATCGCTCTTCGGATTATTTCCCTTGGGATGACAAGAAACGTGTTTTCAGGGGCGAGGGACCAAAACCAGGAAAATTTTACAAGCATATATCATTAAAATTTCCTGGTTTTGGTGGTGGACGAGGACGCAAAGCGAACGTATCCTTGCAAGCGACAGCAAGGCTTATTCGCCCGGAGTCTCGAAGGACGCTTTTGGAGCGAAGCGGAAGTCCGAGAAACATGTTTGAGGGCGGATTAAGTTCGTTCCCACCCTTCGACGAAAGGACGTTTGGGGCCGAACTTACGGTCTTTTCACCAGCCGCCTCCGGTGGCCTTAGCCAAGGAAGGCCCTAATTATTTTGCCTTCCGCCTTAGCCGTTTGACGGGTACACCGTCAAACTCATTCGATATCAGGATGTACGACCGCCTCAAACCACTCCGTCGACACCCCTTCCTTCCGTTCCATCACAGCCACATGCTGAAAGGTGTGATGAGGTGCGGCACCATGCCAATGCTTGACGCCTTCGGGGATGGTGACACTCTTTCCAGGGAGCAGTTTCTGCGGCTTTTCACCCCAGATCTGGTAATAGCCCTCCCCTGCCGTTCCCAGAAGGATCTGGCAGGACCCATGGTGGACGTGCCAATGTGTGCGGGCGCCGTCATAAAAAGTCACGGCGGCCGCCATAGGCCCTATGCTTGATAAGGGGGCTACGTAGCTATCCCCCGTAAAGTGGTCCACATTGCGGGCATTGTAGACGCCGACAGGAAAGGCCGCCGCCTTTTCCTCTTCCAGTGCTTTTTGTACAACAGCGACGTCCGTCGGTGCAGCAAAAGTCGTTCCCACATTCATGATAAGGGCTGCACAAAATGACAGGAGACCTGCTTTTTTTAGGAAATTCTTTCGCATTCTCACGCCTCCTCTCCGTGGATAAAGTTCATGAAGGCGGCCGGCTCTTTTTTGGGCTGGGCAAGATTGGCCTTTTTTGCAAGCTCCATGGCTTTCAGGAGATAGGCCATATTGCGGCCCAATACGTGCAGGGTCCAGACCCCTTCCTTATCCTTAAGGACTTCTTCCGCCGTCGTGCCATGGACCTGGTTCCAATAGCGGCTCGAGACAATGGGCATTTCTTGGATGGCAAAGTACTTGTTCATCTCGTCAAAGGCCGCCGTGGTCCCCGCCCTGCGGGCACTGATGACGGCTGCGGCCGGTTTGAGGTAAAATGCTTTGTTGCCGTTTCCCCGTGCCTCAGAATAAAAAGCCCGGTCGAGAAACGTCTTCATATTCCCCGCAAGAGCCGCATAGTGGACGGGCGACCCAAAAAGAAAGCCGTCTGCCTCTAAGGCCTTTTTGCGGAATACATTCACGGCGTCATCAAAAACGCAGTCATGACGCTTGTCACACTGATGACAGGCGATGCAGCCACCAATGGGTTTGATGCCGATCCAAAATTCCTCCGTTTCAATTCCCTCTTCGTGGAGGACATCAGCCACAAGGCCAAGGGCTGTATGGGTGCAGCCATTTTTATGGGGAGAACCGTTTACAAGTAAAACTTTCATATTGATTCATTCGCTCCTTTATTTTTTAGGAAAAGCTTCGTTTGCAGCCCGCAGGTTATTGAGGGTCCGCGGGAAACCGACATAGGGGTTGAGGACCGTGAGCACGCCGATTACTTCGTCTTCCGTAGCTCCTGCCGCAAGATAGCCCCGCACATGGGATTTAAACTGCGGTTCGTCATTGCCAAGGGTGCCGATCGCTGCGACCGTGAGCATTTCCCGTGTCTTAAGATCCAAACTTCTGCGCGTGTAAATATCGCCAAAACAAAAGGCCGACAGGTCATCCTGCAGATGTTTTTGGTTAGCTGGCGTGTTTTTGCGCATAGTCACGATGCGCTCGCCATAAGTTGCAACCTGGAAGGCAAGGCCCTTTTCAAGGCGGTCTCCATCCGTCGTTGCGGCCTGGTTTTCAAGGGGCAGTTTCACCCCTTCTTCCTTAAAGACGCGGTTTACGCGTTCCATAGCTGTCAGCACCTTAGGAAAGCCAATATAGGGCGCCAGATGGTAAATGGCCTCGCGCACGTCAAGGGGCGTCACACCGTCAGTCAAGGCGCCGCGGACATTCTTTTCAAGTAAGTCTTGTGCCCCGCTTGCCGTGAGGGTTGCTATGGTCACAAGGTGCTGTTCCCGCCGCGTGAGACGGGCCTGTTCCATAATATCTCCATAAATATAGCCCTTCATCATAGCCTCAAGTTCTGGATCGGTCTTCTCAAGACCGAGCGACTGCTCTGCCATGGCGGTTTTGTAGTTTCTCTCCGCCACATCACTGCGGCCGGACCCAGCTGCTGCAAAACCGCTCCCACCTAGGATGCCAAAAAGACCAAGGGTCATGCCAATGATTTTCCAATTCATAAAAACACCTCATTTCCATTAGGATGGCTGTCATGGTTTCCATTCGATGGCCCCACTGTATCATCCGGGAGCAACTACCTGTCAATACTTTTTTCAAAGAAAAACAATTTGCTATTTAGCGGCATTTTATATATAATAACCGAAGCTCGTCATGTGTTTCTTTTTCGGTAATTAATACCGCAAAGCATCCGATACCCCTAGAAGGAGGAAACACAATGGATAAAGAAATCAAAGAGAAACTTCATATTGAAAAAGTCGTCAACACAGGAAGACTTTACCCCATGAAAGAAGCCTGTGAGCAAACGGGCCTTGCCTATGAAACCCTAAAATTATACTGCAACATCGGCCTTGTTCCCGGCGTCAAACGGGATGCCAGGAACCGCCGCGTCTTTAACGACAAGGACATTTCCTGGATCAAGAGCCTCACATGCCTCAAAAACTGCGACATGTCCATCGAGGAAATGAAGGAATACCTCGCCCTGTGCCTGAAAGGCCAGTCCACCATCCCAGAACGAAAAGAAATGCTCATGAAAAAACGGGCCATCCTCATCAAAAAGCATAGCGAAATCCAGGCCGCCATTGAATATATCGACCTTAAACAGGATTTTTATGATGAAGTATTGAGCGGAAAGATCGAGTATTTCAGTAATCTGGTGGGGGAGGAATAAGTGTTGCTCTGCTCATAAAACGGAGGGCTAAGTTGATGAAGACCGTGAGGAAAAACACTGTGAGTCCGGCGCCAAATTGATTTTTCGATCACACGTCCTGCAAACAAGATTGCTTGGTGGATACTCCCGCCTTGGCAAGGCGGAACGGCTTTCACCGTGTCCAAAGCAAAAGGCCGTAAGGCGAAAGATTGTAAGGTAAAAACCATAAGAAAAGCCCAAAACCGAACGTAGACAGCGGTTCGATTTTGGGCTTTTGGTTTTTATTTAGCTTTTGTGAGAAGCTGTTCTTTTGGAAATATAGGGATCACAACAGCATCTGGTACGACCTGCGTCCAATCTTTTCCTTTAGAACTTGATGCAACGCATCGCTCCGCCTTGGTAAGACGGTAAGCGCATCGCCGATTGATTCGCAAGCTTCCATGTGCCTTAGAAAAAGCGATGCAAGAGATTCCGCAGGGTGGTTAAGTGAGTCGCCGAATTTTTCGTTTTCTCTTATGCTGAAAAATTCGTGCAGAAAGCTTACTCATAGGGCAGCGACGATAGGAGCAGTCGGAGTTTCCTCTGCCGGAAAGGCCGTTCTTCTGATGTGAAACAGCAGAGAGCGCCCCCTTTTATCCCTTACAGCCGCACCCGTATAAATCCATTGCGGCTGCGGAGGGAAAAGAATCGTCTTCGTGTACGACGGACCCGCTAAAAAATATATTGCCACTCATATTGTGACGAAATTTCCATAAACATTTATCAACATAGTTTCCCGGTTGTGGTGGTAGATGAGGAATGCCGTTGACGTTTCCTTGCGAGCGATTAGCGAGGCAGATTCGACCAAGTTCTGAGGCTGCTTTGGAGCGATGGCGAAAAGCCGAAGAACATGTTTGAAAGCGAATCATTTCGGATCCGTTTCCCCGTCAGGGGACGGTTTGGGTCCGGCGTAACTTGTGCCAACAAGTGCCTTAAAAGACCGTAGTGTATGGCGCCAAACCGCCCTACGGGAGGGCGTCGAATTGATCTTTCGATCATACGGTCCTACTGCCTTTTCGCTCGGCAGCCTTGGCATCAAATCAGTTTGCTCTTTAGGCTGACGCCTTTACTTTTCCGAATGATCGGCCATATCTACAAACTCACAATTCAAGGCCTTTAATTTTTCATAGACCCAATCCTGGTTGCAGGATCCCGTTTCTTCGAGTTGGCGTAGGTTGGCCTGGTCCCGGGCCGTAATCTTCTTTGACTGTTCCAGGACCTGTTCGGCCTGGTCCGGACGAATAAAGACAATCCCGTCCGAATCGGCAACAACGATATCACCAGGATACACAATCTGTCCCCCGACAACAATCGGCACGTTGACTTCCCCCGGTCCGTTAAAGAATGGTCCGTTAGGGCTGACGCCTTTGGTAAAGACGAGAAAATCGTCCATTTCAGCAAGGGCCGCCGAGTCACGGGTTGCCCCATCGATGATAAGGCCCTTGACGCCGCGAGCTTTGCAGTATTTGGCCGTCACTTCGCCTGCCACGGCGCGGTCTGCGAACCCACCAGCATCGATGACAACAACATCGCCCCGTTTCGTATACTGGATTGCGGCGCGAAAAAGCAGGTTGTCCCCATGGGGCAGACGGATGGTAAAGGCCGTTCCCACGACAGAACGGGTGTATTTCTTAAGAGGCGTAATGCTGTGATCAACAGCCCCAAAACGGCTCATCGTATCGTCCAGATCGGACGTAGCAAGATCATAGAATTGGCGGACAAGTTCCTTTGGCGGACGCGTAAAGTCCTTGATGATGCGGCAACCAATATTCATATAATTATCTCCTTTTTTCTTTAAGTACCAAAATGCCATTATAGACGTTTTACAAAATTTTGCAAGCCTTTACTTAACCAAAAAGCCCGCCGCCTCTAGGGCCTCTTTAATCTCATTGAGGGCCTCCCTACTGGGAGCTTCCACGGTATGGTAATGGACGCCGCCAGCGATATTGGACAAGGGAGCTTCCGGATGGGCCCGGATGGCTTTCATGAAACGCTGCACATCCCGCCGACTCGATAGATTGAGTTTTCCTTCCAGCGTCCCATAGACAGGATGATCGATGGTCACGTTGCGGACCGTAGCTCCTGCATCAACGAAGATATTGAGTTCCTCTTCCATCCGTGACAGGTCGTGACGGACCTTGAAGCGATGCACGCGGCACGCCTCTCCCAAGATGAGATACCCCCGGTTTGTCGAAATGACCGGCACGTCCTGGGCGCGCAGAAGCGCGATATCTTGCACAATGACCTGACGGCTCACTTGAAAGGCAGCGGCAAGGACCGCCCCTGAAATCGGCGTTTTGGCTCCCTGCAGCCGCTGCCTGAGATTTTCGCGTCGTGTATGTCCATCCATCTAAATTGCCACCCTTCCTCTGATTAGTATTTGACCGACCTTATTAGGGCCATTTTTTCACAAATCACCTGTCCTGTCAATTTTCCCACTCGCCTTAAAAAAGAGAGATAAGATTTTACAAAAAAAATGGATTTTTACGGTTTCTTTGGCAGAAACCTGCTATAATGAGGAACGTGATTTTAATGTAGGAAAGTGAGTGAACACGATGGCAAATATGAATGACCACTATATGGAAGAATACGAAGCGGCCCGCAGCGGCAGACCCAGCATCCAGGAAACGCTGACGAAGGCGCAGGAACAGGAACGAAAGAAAAAACGGCACCGCTATGAAAAAATAGGGGCCGCCCTCCTCGTCCTGATTGGTGCCTTGAGTTGGTACTTCTTCTACTACACCCAGACGCCGCAGTATACGGTCAAACAGATTCAAAAAGCGGTCCAGCAGCATGACGCCGTAACGGTCCACCAAAAAGTTGATATGGACGGCCTGCTTTCAAAGAGCACCGACGCCATCCGCGATGCCGAGTGGGAGCTCAATCCAGACAGCGAATTCACGGAAGAAGACAAGCCCGAATTCATCAAGCACATGAAAGAAGTCATCGATAACGGCATCCTGACCGGTGACTGGACTGACTCCTACCAAAAGACCCATCCCGAGCGGGCCCTCAAGGTCAACCTGGGAGACCTTTCCCTGACCGAGATCAAGGACGTGAAGACGCAAAAAGACGAAGCCCTGGTCAATGTCAAGATGAAAAATGATGCCAGTAAGAGCGATGACATCCTCGTCCTGCGCCTGCGCAAAGACAAAAAAGGCTGGAAGCTCGAGGAAATCATGAACCTCAAATGGTACTACACCAAGATCCTCAAAGGGGAAGGCATGACGAAAAAAGAAAACGCCCCCACCCCAGGAACGGACGCCGCCCTCTATGAAGCCGTCAAAAACAAGATTGCCGAAGAAGTCCCAGAAGCCAAAGTCATCTTGAACCAACTGCCGCAGGCATCGGGGACGAAGGGGACCAAGGAAATTACGCCGGAAGACGCCAAAAAAGTCGAGGACGCCGCCCAAAAAATGCAGACAATCTTGGAAAAACCGGTTGCCGGCAAAGTCCTCCGCTCCCTATTGGAACATCAGGATGAACTGCAGGCAAAGACCCAGCAGCTCCTTGAAAAAGTCCAGAACGGAAACAACACCAAGGAAATCGTGGACCAGCTGAAACAAAACGAGACCCTCCTGGAATGGGGGAACAAAATCCTGACCTGGGTCATCAATAACCTCTAACCCTAAGGACGTAAACGTTTGTCGCTTGCGTCCTTTTTTGCTGCCTCCTCAAGAGGGCGTGCGGCCCAAAAGATCTTCTGTCCTTTCCCTTTTTTCACCGGAACGGGGCGCGCCTTTCAACGTTAGAGGCCAGGACTGTCGTATCATGATCTTTGGATGATAGGAAAAACGATTCTCCTACGATAAACCGCATAATACTGCTCATCTTTTTTTCCACTCTGATTCCATCATCCGTGCCCCGTTCACGTTATTTATTTTATTGCAGCACTGGGGAAAGGTGATGCGGGGGCAGTCAATTGGACTGGATTTGTTCAGATCAAAGATCGCTCTGATTCACCACAATGACGTGCCTCCATTACACTATGAAAAATCTATGGAAGTAATGGAGGCATGACGATTCGTACCATGTTTCGTTCCTGATTGGGGATACCTTACGCCTGGGCGCCCCCCTCCTAACCACGTGTCGTCACTCCCGCGCCCAGCTCATCAAAGCGGGAGCTTTTTACAAATTCGTCCCATATGGGCCCATCTACTTTGTCGCCCGCGACCTCAATCTCCTCGACGTACACAAACCGTATGCCTCGTCGCTGAGGCCGGGAGCGCTTCGTATCTGAACCCATCGGAACCGAATTTGTAAAAAGCAAATGGAGTAAAAGAATAAAAAAGCAGCACTATTTTTCGTATCAACCCAGATACGTAATACCGAGAAATCTTTGTACGGCGTCGCCCTTCCGCTCTCGCGTTTTTCCTAGCATCTGGACCAATCTGGGCCATATTCGAAAAAGGTAAATGAAAAGAGACCGTGAGGGAAAAAATTTGAAAGTGCATCCCCATACAAAAAACCTCCCACCCCTACCAACTAGTAGGAACAGGAGGGCTTTTTCTCCTTATAAACTCTCATACTTAAAAGGAGTCATAGAAATGCAGGAGGCAAAGGATCTTCACTTTACTGAAAATTACCTGCCGCAGATCAGCAAAAAGTCAGGAATGGATTCGCTGCTACATTTATCCTCCAGGAACAAATGAAGAAACACAAATGCTTTCAAGCTATGGGATGAAGCAAAATGCAATGTCCACGACAGGCATTTACATTTTTGACAACCAGTTCCGCGAAGCACAGAAACTCGAGAGGTTTGAGCCATGCCGTCAAGAGGGGGAAACTCTTTTCTATGCTGTAACATATGGAAAAATAAACCCCAACCATTTCTTAAATGGGTAAAAAGGCATTACCTTGGTAAAGGTTCCCCGAAAGGCAATTTTGCAAAAGTTATCAGTCTTGCATCCGAGCAGGAAACCTTCCCGGAAGATGCCAATCTTGATATCACAATCAGCTCTCTCCAGACACGTTACGCCTGCAGCGAAACCATTCAAACAGCCACGAACCGGTGGAAGGAATACGTAAAAACGCATAATAAAAATTCTTTCTTTTTTCTTACATGCACCCTTCTTGCATAGTACAAAGGGGGTTCCTTATATCAAGCAACATAGGTGCCTTGGTCTTACAGCCAGTCCTTCAACTTATGACTCATACAGCCTATGGGCGCTTTCCATAAAGGCTTCCAATTCGTTTGCCATCAGACGGTTCGGGTTGTTGTAGTCCATATAAACACAGCAAAGCGTGCCGTTTTGCACCATCTCCACAGGGCAGGCAACAATCTTAGCAAGGTGCTGGTTTTTGAGGAGCCAAAATTCTCCAGTTTGCGGAATGGGTCGATCCATTGTCAGTTCCTTTCTTGAAAGAGGGTAGGTATCATCTTGTCATTTTTTCGTAAGTCTCCCCTAGTATAAGGCACTATCCGGATTCCTTGCAATATCTGGATTCCATTTACCATTTTAGGATGCAAGAAGTACAAAAAGCAGGACTCACTTTACGTCTTGCCTATCTTTTCGCATGTTTATGCTTTCATTATTCTGCTCCACTTGCCAGAACTTTACGGGCGTTATGGTACAGGAAAGGGTGCATTACGTTTTCCCCTTTTCCTTTCCGCGAAGAAAAGATATCATCTTAGGCAGCTCATAACAAGTCATGGCAATCCAGCCAATCAGCATGGCATAGGCAACGGAAAGAAAGCCCACAGAAAAATAAAATGCAAGAATGGCGCAGCTTTGAAATGTACCCTCTTTACTGGACACCCAGTAAGGAGGGTACATTTTGCGTTATACGACTGAATTTAAGCTGATGTGTGTAGAACTTTATCGTCAAGGTAAGTGGGTAAAAACACCTAAAGGAATTAAAACAGCAAATTTTCGTAACAAGATTCGTACTTGGAATCGTATCGAACAGGCTGGCGGACCGGAAGCATTGTGTCACAAAGCACATTACAAGGCATGGTCCCCAGAGGAGAAACTTGAATTGGTTTCACAAGTAAATGCCGGACAGTCAATGATGGCTGTCGCCTGTCAATATGGTATGAGCTATAGTCTTTTGTACCAATGGGTTCGTAAATACAGAGAAGAGGGGTATAATGGGCTCGTAAGTAAAAAGAAAGGTCAGCATAGAAAGGATCAGCCCATGAAAAGAAATACGAAGAGCCCCAAACCATTAAATGAAAGTGAACGGGAAGAATTAATTCGTCTGCGCGCAGAGAACGCCTACATAAAAGCGGAGAATGCTGTAATAAAAAAACAAATCGCCTTGAGACGACAAAAATGGGCTGCGCAGCTCAAGGCAAAAAGGCAGCAATCATCCAGGAACTCCGCCAGGAAGGACACCCGTTAAAGTACCTGTTAAAATTCTCGGGATTAGCGAAGTCGACCTACTACTATGAATTGAAGCGTACCGATCGTGTAGAAGAAAGAAACAAATCAATTACGGAAACAATCTGTCACATATTCGAGGAAAATAAGCAGAGATATGGTGTTCGGCGCGTTTGTCACGAGCTGGTGAACCGCGGCTTCCATATCAATCACAAACGGGTGCAGCGTATCATGCATGACCTGAAGCTGTTTGGCAAGCGTCCGAAAGAAAAGTACCATTCGTATAAAGGAGAAGTCGGGAAAGTGGCCGGCAACATCATCCAGAGAAACTTTAAAGCGGACAGGCCACTGCAGAAATGGACAACGGATGTAACACAGTTTCATTTCTCATGGGGAAAATGCTACCTTTCCCCCATCCTGGATATGAATACGAACGAAATCATCTCCTATGATTTATCGATGATTCCTAATCTTAACCAAATCAAAAGGATGCTGAACCGAGCTTTTAAGAAATTCAGGAATTTACAGGGTTTAATTATGCACTCGGATCAGGGATGGCAGTATCAGCATGAATATTACAGAAGTGAATTGAAAAAGCATGGAATTATACAGTCAATGTCGCGTAAGGGCAACTGCTATGACAACAGTATTATGGAGACCTTTTTTGGTCGGATGAAAAATGAAATGTATTACGGAAGCGAAAAAGAATACACCTCGTTCAAGGTATTTGCTAAAGCAGTGAAAGAATACATTCATTATTTCAACAAGGAAAGGATTCAGAAAAAAACAAAATGGATGCCTCCCGAAATATATCGGGAAACATCCACTAATGCCATTTAACTAATTTATATGCGTCCAGTTTTTGGGGTACACATCATAACGCAGTGGTTCCTTTTTTGTTTGTTTATTTCCGATCGCCCGATTCAATCTGGTTGTCTGACTCATAGGACGAGCGCAGGGCCTGACCATTATCACGGACTGCCGTCAAGGTCTTGTTGAGGTTTTCTTCCAGATAGTTGAAAACATCCATGGCATACTGCATGGATTCGCTGTGGAGCTTATCCGCATAGGCATCTGCGGCAGCACGCATATCGCGGTCATACTGCTGGGTCGTTGCAATGATGCTGTTGGCCTTATCTTCCGCCGCTTTCACAACTTCTTCCTGACGGACAAGCCGGTCGGCTTCGGCTTTGGCAAGGTCGACTATCCGGTCGGCTTCGGCCCGGGCCTGCTCGATGATCTGGTCAGCTTCCGCGTGGGCCTTTTCCTTGATATCCTTTTGCTCTTCCAACAGGTCATGGGCCCGTTTGATTTCAAGAGGTACAGCCCCGCGCAGTTTTTCAAGGATCATATCCACATCGCTTGCCTTGACAAGCTTGTAGTTCAAAACAGGAATCGATCCCGCAGAAGACAGCACATCATCCAATTCGTCTAAGATATTATCCAGTTCCATAGTTATCCGTTCCTTCCTTTTCTTTTTTCACTGCGCCGATCGTGCGCGCTTCATGATATCATCCTTGATCGAAGGGGGAACAAACCCCGTGATATCGCCGCCGAAATACAGCATCTCCCGGACACCGGAAGAACTGAGGCAGGAATATCTTTCGTCCGTCATGATGAAGACCGTCTCAATACTGTGATCGATTTTCTTCATCAAAAGCGCCCGCTGGAATTCATATTCAAAATCGGAAAACGCCCGAAGGCCCCGGACAATGAACGCGGCTTCTTCTTTCCTGCAGAACTCATTGAGGAGTCCCGAAAAACTTGTCACCCTGACATTGGGAAGGTGAGCCGTCGCTTTTTCAATGAGGGCAACCCGTTCCTCCATGGGAAAAAGGGCCTTGTCCTTCGTGGGATTGACGAATACACTGATAATGACTTCGTCAAACATATGGCTTGCTCGTTCAAAAATATCCAAGTGTCCCAAGGTCACAGGATCAAAACTTCCTGGACAGACTGCTCTGCGCATGAAAAGTCCTCCATAACAGTCGAATTCTAACCATCATTATATCAAATCCCTATAGAGATTTCCACTCAATTAGTGAGATTTTCGTATCGCCATATTTTTCGATCCTGATTTCCGTCCCTGCCTTCACATACTCCCGGGGATCTTCAAGGAGGGAATGTTCAAGAACCAAAAGACCGCCGTCGCGAAGGATGCCGTGTTGGCAGAGCGCCTTGTACAGGGCCTCATTGAGTCCTTTATCATAAGGGGGGTCGGAAAAAACAAGATCATAGATTTCCCCATTACCCTTGGCGTCGGCAATGCCCTTGATGGCATCGGTATGACGGATAATGGCGTCAGCCCCTGCCTTTGCCTTTTCTACATTAAAACGAATGAGCCGCAGGCTTTCGCGGTTCTTATCAAAGAGGACGACTTTCCTTGCCCCCCTGCTCCACGCTTCCAGAGCTAAGTTTCCCGTGCCGCCAAAGGCATCCAGAACCACAGCGCCGGCAATACGGTCCTTGATGATATTGAAGAGTGCTTCCTTGACACGGTCACTCGTGGGCCGTACGGCATAATCCTTGGGTGGAAGCAGTTTCATACCTCGGGCCCGTCCCGTAATGATTCGCATACACAAATTGCCTCCCATCGTATATAATAAATAGCAAACTCATTTGATTGTCAAAAGAAAGGAGCTCAGCCATGAAGAAAGGACCCCTTTACCTATGTGGGGCCGCCGCAGCGGCAGTATGTGTATTGTACCACACCTTGGCCCCAAAAGGCGTGCCCTTTTCTCCGGCCCCGGTGCCAATTTCTGAATCTTGGACCTTTGTTCCCCTTGATGACCGGCCCCCGTGCCGCCGCTTCACGGAAGAACTGGGGGCCCTTGCCGGCATCCACTTTGCAGCACCGCCCCATGAACTGATGGACTGGTATGAAGTGCCGGCCCATATTCCCCAGGTCTGGGACTATGTTGAAAAGGATCTTCCTGGGCGCAGGGGTGCCCTCCTATCTACTGACCTGCTTTTATTTGGCGGGCTCCTGCATTCCCGCCTTGTCCCTGCCGATGCCGCTTCAACAGCACAATTTTTCGATCGCCTGGAAGCGCTCATGGAGAAGAATCCTCAAAAGGAATATTCCCTTTTCACGGTCATTCCCCGCCTGCTCATCAGTGATCAAGTCCTTCCCGACCGATGGTACCAATGGCATCTTATGACCTGGGCCGTCAATATGGATAAAAAGATCCGCGGCCTGCCCTATGATGAACCCCTTTATGAAAGCGTCAAGAAAGAAATCCCTATGGATCTCAAATGGAAATATATGACACTCTATCGGGATAATGACACATTTAACCAGATGCTCATCGACTTTTCCACCAAGCATCCTGTCACGGATCTTGTGATTGGGCAGGATGATGCCCATCCCTTTGGGCTGCCCAATTACAATCGGCTCAATGTCAAAAGTTATGTAAAAAATTACGATGTCCACCCGCCCATCATGACAAGCCAGGGCGCAGATGAGCTTGGGGCCCTTGCTGCAAGCCGCATCTATCTTCAGGAAAGCGGACACCGGCCGCGTGTCAAGGTCCTTTATGGATCGGACGCCATGAAAGATTACACCTTGCCCTTTGTTCCATTGACCTTGCAGGAAATCGCCGAAGAAAAGATTGCCCTTTCTGGCGCCGTTGAAACAGCCAGTGACGAAGAAGCCGACTATTATCTCTTCATTCACTGCGGCACGGACCGCACGGAAAATTACCGTCCCGTGGCCCACCGGGTAAAGACACTCATGAAGGAAAAACCCCTGGCCCTCGTTGATCTATCCATGCATTTTGCGGGCGGTGAGTGCCTGCTTCCTACCCTTGTCAAGGAGGAGGTCCCCATTGGCCGCCTTCTTGCCTATTCAGGATGGAATACGGCATCAAACGCCATTGGTACAGCCGTTGCCCAGGGAAATATTGTTTCCATGCGGGCCCATGACCTGCCACAAAACGAGCTCCCCCGTCTTTATGCCCAGAATCTCACCTTCAATGCGGCCCGCTTCCTGGATGACTGGGCCTACCAAAAAGTTATTCGGCCCCACATGGCGGTCCTTGCGGGTCTAAATGGGTCACCCGAGGTCCCTGTTTCGGAGAAAAGTCTCGCAGGCGCCCAAGATTATCTGGGAAGGGAACTCTTCTTTTATAAGACCCTCCTTGTCTGGGCCCTGCGTCAGGAACCTTTTTACCAGGATCAGCATGACGCCTATTACCTTCAGGACCTTTCCTTTGAAAGTGCGTTTCCTTGGCAGCGGGCTTTTGAAATCGATTTGACAGTCCATCCAAAATTTGGGAAAAAAGAATTGACAAAAGAATAAATTTCGATTATACTCAAGAAGTTGATTGTTCGGGACGTAGCGCAGTTTGGTAGCGCGCCTGGTTCGGGACTAGGAGGCCGCAGGTTCGAATCCTGTCGTCCCGACCATCTTTTTATTTGGATGGTCGAAAGGAGCGGTAGGCTCCTTTTTTATTACCTAAAAGCTGAGGAAATGACATTCATTTCCTCAGCTTTTTTTCGTGATGGAACAGATCTTTTCTTATGCCAAGAGATCAAGGAGATCCTTCATGGTCTTTTTTCCAAACTGCACATCCCTTCCCCCATCAACGATAAGGCAGGGAACGCCCATGATATGATAACGCGCCTTCCAGTGACCATGATGGACAAGATCACGGACACGGACCGTAATTTTGGGATTAAGGGCTGCAATATGCTGGGCGACCGTCACCACATCAGGGCAGATCCTGCATGTAAGGGATACAATCAAATCAATTTCATGAGCTGGCAGGGCAAGGATAGCTGCTCTATCATGCTCTGATAAAGGCTGCCCAGGCCCTGCCGCATTATAAAGGCCCAAGAGGAAGGGAGTAAATTCATGACCGCCGGGAACGCCGTAATAAAGAAGGCCTGTAGGTTCCCCTTCTGCCCGAAGAACGGCCACAAAGGGTGCCGCTTCCGTACTGTTTGCCCCTTTTTGATAGGAAATCTTGTCTGTCAGGCTGCAGAGGTTTTTGATATATCTTTCCAGTTCCTTTGAAGCAGATGATTCGTTTTCATGGACTTCAAGGATCAAGGATGATGCCATGCGGTCAAAAAGACCCTTCATCTGCCTTTTCATATCTGCTGAAAAAAGAGGATTTTCCTCAGCATCTGTTTCTTTTATGTGCAAAGCGGGTACAGCTATTTCCGGACTTTTGGCAGGGTGAGGTGATTGCGGACGGAGACCCGTCTTTTTCTGCATCTTTGCTGCATAGCGTTCCAGTTCCGTTGCCGCAAGGGCACCATCCCCCACAGCGGTGACAACCTGACGCAGGGGCTTGATGCAGACGTCACCTGCCGCATAGATTCCGTCCCGGCTTGTTTTTTGGGCTCGGTCCGTTACGATATATCCCTCCCGGTCAAGGTCGACGAGTCCTTTGACAAGGGCGGTTTCCGGTTCATATCCGACGAAGACGAAAACACCGAGGGGACCGCCGTCTTGGGCGGAAAGGGTCCTCTTTTTTCCAGTCACGTTATTTTTGACAACAAGCTGTTCCACCATGCCGTTTCCTTCGACACGGACCACTTCATGGTGCGGCAGAATCGTGATTTTATTGTGGTGAAGGGCCGGCTCGGCCACGCTTGCGGCGCATTTGAACCCATCACCGCGGATGAGGACTGTCACGTGGCGGGCGTACTTCGTAAGAAACACACTTTCTTCAGCCGCAGCAAAACCACCGCCCACAACATAGACATCACGGTCCGTAAAAAATTCCCCATCGCATGTCGCACAATAGGCAACACCACGGCCTTGAAACGCGGCCTCGCCGTCAAATCCGATACGGCGCGGATGGGCACCCGTGGCAAGAAGAATTCCAAAACCCTTGAAATCACCCCTATCCGTATGAACAGTCTTTACCACACCGGTTCCTTCAAGACCGGTCACTTCGGCAAGGATAACCTCCGCGCCAAAGGATTCGGCCTGTCTGCGAATGGTTTCTGCCAAGGCCATTCCCGAAATGGAGGGAACGCCAGGATAATTGACGACCCGCTGCGTAATGGTAATCTGCCCGCCAAATTTTTCCTTTTCAAGGACCAGGACGCGATAGCGGGCCCGTGCCAAATAAAGGGCTGCCGTGAGACCAGCAGGGCCGCCGCCAATAATAAGAACATCATATAATGAGGCAACTTGCATCATAGAAAGCTCCTTTTTACTTGGAAAGAAGGCCTTCGCCATCCATCAGCAAAGGGGAGAATTGCTCACAGAAGGCAAAGGCCTATAAAAAGGGACACAAAGGAATCAGAGCTGACCCACAAGGTCAAGACTCGGCTTCAGCGTTTTTTCGCCAGGCTGCCATTTAGCCGGGCAAACTTCATCACCGTGTTCATAGACAAACTGGCAGGCTTGAAGCTTACGGAAAAGTTCATCGGCATTGCGCCCGACATTACCTGCTGTCACTTCATAAGAGACAATGCGTCCTTCAGGATTGACGATGAAAGCACCGCGTTCAGCAACACCGGCTTCCTCAATAAGGACATCAAAATCCTTGGCGAGAACATGGGTCGGGTCAGCAAGCATAGGATACTTGATCTTGGCAATCTTTTCCGATGCGTCATGCCAGGCTTTATGGACAAACGCGGTATCGCAGGAAACGGAATAGATTTCGCATTCCGCCTTTTGAAAGGCTTCATATTTGGAAGCAAGATCTTCCAGTTCCGTAGGGCAAACAAAGGTAAAGTCTGCCGGGTAGAAGAAAAAGAGGGACCATTTACCAAGAACGTCTTTCTTGCTCACGTCTGTGAGTTCATTATGGTGAAAGGCCTTGACGGAAAAATCACTGATTTCTTTGTTGATGAGACTCATAATGTAGAATCCTCCTTTGGTACTTGATTTCCCGCTTCATTTGCTGGGAAAGATGGATGGAAGCGAAAGTTAGTTTTGACTAACTACGTACAGTATAACAGGATACTTTTTCTCTGTCAATAATAGATATTGATGGAAGCCTTTTCTTGGTTCTATAATTTAATTTGGGGCGCTAACGTGACCGTCTGGGTGCGTGTCCTTTCAGCGCCTACTTTTTTTCAATAAAAAAAAGTCATATGCACTCAAATCCCTTACAATTAAAGTGATCAAACAATAAAGAAAGTGAGTTGAATACATATGCCTTTCCTAGATTATATCGAAAAATTAACAGGAATTAAAGAGGAATGGATTCAAAATTTAAAGGAAACGGAATCAGCCTTGGTTTTAGCGGTTCAGCTGCCGCCTCAAGAACACATCCGCCCTCATTGTAAGGCCGCTACAAGACGCATAAAGGGCTGCTATACGCGCCTCATTAAACATTTCCCACTTCTCCATAAAAAGTTGCATCTCCTGTATCGCTAGAGGCGCTATAGATGCAGCTGTGGTCACACAGTTAACGAGAAGGGCCCCTTTGCCTCTCCGTATTTCCAACCCTCTTCCTCGCTTCAACAAGTCATGCTCCAGGAGCTGCGTCAACACCTTTCTTTCCAAGAAGCGGCCAGACGATGCCATGTCAGCACCAGCCAGGTCATTCGCGTCTTTAATGAAGTCCATATTCCTCGTCCCAGTCACCTTCCCCGCGTGCTTTCCATCGATGAATGTAAAGGAAATGCCGCGGGTCAGAAGTATCAGGTCATCATCACTGACTCTGAAGCCAAGCGGATAATGGTCATTCTTCCGGCACGAACCACCAACGGCTTTACTGAAGGCTGCAACAATAAAATCAAGGTGGTAAAACGGATCTCATTTGGTCTGCGCAATTTTGAGCGCTTTCGTCATAGGATCTTGTACATTAACACACGCAACGAAAAAGGACACGCACTATCTTTCGTGCATGTCCTCTTCAGGAGAGCATAGACACTTTAGCACCCCAAAATTTGACAAAGAACCGAAAAAATGGACGCCCTATTATCCGGCGTCCATGAAGCGATGGTTTGACAATTGGGATGTCATCTCACCAATTTTTAAATTTTCAACAGAGGTTCGTACGGTCTTTTATACCACGAATGCGATAGAGAGTTTGAATTCATCCTACCGCCGCTTGAATTGCCAGAGAAACGTTTTCCCGAGTGCGCAGGCATTGCTAAAAACGTTATATCTTGCAACGTTTGAAGCCACTAAGAAATGGACTATGGCTATTAGAAACTGGGGCAAGGTCAGAGGCGAGCTGTCTATTATGTATCCAAATCGATTAATTCCGTAAGATTAGCGTATACAATTAGCATACGCTACTATATATCATAGAAGACCTTATTTACAGACTTTTCTTCATACCCTCCAATAAAATGACCATAATTTTTGACGCATGCCTTAACACCCATGCAGATACCAACCAAAATTCCATTAATTTATATTTATCTGTTCATAAAACAATCAACTTTGTAAGCAACAGTATTCCAGAAATCAATAGTTGCTTTAGCATTTGGAACCGCTGCATCGAAACCATGGTAAACGCCCGGGATTACGTGCATTTCCGTATCAATCCCCTGAGAAATTAATTTATTGCCATAGCTGATGTCTTCATTTACAAAAAGATCTAAATCGCCAACATAAATCATGGCTGGCGGTAAGTCTTTTAAGTTTTTAGCAAAGGCAGGAGAATAATATTGACGCATTTTTTTAGGAATCTTTTTGTAACCGGCCAATTTTTTCCATGCAAACGCGTTAGTTTCGCGATCCCAGCAAACTTGGCCTGTGTACGGAGCATTATAAATGTCATCCTTACTGCCAGTACGGCTATCCAACATAGGATAAATCAAAATTTGTCCGTTGAGCTTTAGATTATCGTGATCGCGGTTGTAGAGAGCTAAAGCAGCCGTTAATCCACCACCGGCACTATCGCCCATGATTATAATTTTATCAGTGTTCAAGCCGTAGTTAGCACCGCTAGTCTTAACAAATTTTAAGCCTTTGTACGCATCCTCAAGTGCTGCAGGGAACGAAGCTTCCATTGAAGTTCTGTATTTTGGTGTTACTACTGCAACATTCATTCGGTCAGCCATCATTTGGTATTTAGGCATATTGTTATAAGCGCCACGCAGCAAATATCCACCACCGTGAGAATAGTAAATAACAGGCAGGGCGGTACCGCTTTCTGTATTTTTAGGACGATAAATACGTAATTCAACATTGTCCGCATGTATTACTTCAGGAGTTATATTGGGGAAGGACTGAACAGGAGCTTTCATAAAAGCTTCTACATCTGCTTCATTTTCCATATGAAAGAGGAAGGTTGCAGCTTTTTCACGATATTCAGGTAAAATTTTATGCATGGAAGTGAGCTCAGCTGCAAAGCCTTGGGCTGTAATGATAAATCCGACAAAAAGAGGCAGTAATATTTTTGTCAATCTCATTTTTTACTCCTTTTAAATAGAAATAATTTTCACTTTATTTGTATTATACATAAATAACCATATATTATCAAGGTTCTTCACGGAAATTTGTGGAGTCATAGACAGATGGATATTGAAAAAGGACATCAAATTCTCCAAAATATAAGGTGGCTAAACCCAAGTAAAGGAGAATTGAGATGTCCTCTATTTAGTACATTATTTAAGCAGACCTGTTTTGTCAAGACCCCGATTACCTTGTTGGGCTCCCCGAAGATCCTTTAGACGATTCCACGGTATGGGTGGTTACCAGGTAGAAACGCCATACCGATTTTCTCTGCTCTCACTGCGGAGAGCCGATGCATATCTATGGCACGTACCGAACCCGCCTAAGGACGGTGCCTATGCAGCCAAATGCCAGGCGCACTGTCCTTTTCGAGGGGTACCGCTTCCTGTGCCCTTGCTGTCAGGAAACGATTACGGAACTCAATCCGTACAGATGTCCTGGAACGAGAATCACCAAACGGGCCGCTGTGTAGATTAAATCACTGCTTTCCCAGGGCCTTACGATTGCCGGCGTGCAGAAGATAGCGGGCATCCATTGGGACACCATTCGCCAAGCTGAAGGAAAAGCGAATCGACGGTCTGGCAACCCCCGCCAAATGCCCTATTAACACAGGCCGATTGGAAGGATGCAACAACAAAATCACGGTTGCCAAACGAAATGCGTATGGGTACAAGAACGACAGATACTTTTTTACCTTGATTCGGTACCTGTCTTTACCTACGTATGATTTGGCATCCCCCAAAAATGCGTGAGGAACCAAGTTATAGCATAATTTTATGAATTTTTCTCCTCTCTGGTCATTGGTTGGAAGATTTTTATTTTCTGCCGGAATGACCATCACTACATCCCCTTAGGAAGTTAAAAAGAATAAAAAAGAAGATGGGGAACAAACAAAAGCTCTCCCTGTCTAATCTTACGATGATTTTGAGGACTTTCCCAATGGCTGGTGAAAAACAAAAAACTCCGAATAGGCTCACCTATTCGGAGTTTTTTACTATTTGAGCAATTCCTTGACGAGGGCACTGACGCGCGAACCAGCTGCGCGGCCTTGGGTCTGGGCAAGTACCCGGCCCATGACCTTTCCCATGTCCTTCATGGACTTGGCGCCGGTTGTGGCAATGACATCTTGAATCACTTTTTTCAGTTCCTCATCACTGAGCGGTTCGGGGAGATACTTCTTAAGAATCTCGATTTCCTCTTCGTTCTTAGCGACAAGGTCAGGACGATTGGCATCCTTGATTTCCTTGATGGTGTCTTCGCGCTGCTTGACTTCTTTCATCAAGACGGCCATGACGGCATCATCCGTAAGTTCGGTCTTTTCATCAATCTCTTTGTTCCGGACAGCAGCCCAGACCATACGCAGGACGGAAAGGCGTTCCTTACCGCTTTCCCGTTCTTTCATGGCGGTCTTCATATCCGTCTGCAAGAGTTCTCGTAAAGACATCACTAAAGCCCCCAAACGAATTATCTGGATTTGCGTTTTCTGGCAGCTTCAGACTTCTTTTTGCGTTTTACGCTGGGCTTCTCATAGTGTTCGCGTTTTCTCACTTCGGAGAGGACGCCGGCCTTCTGAGTCGCACGCTTAAAACGACGAAGCGCACTGTCAATGGATTCAGTTTTGCCAACTCTGATCTCAGTCATCTATATCCCTCCCTCCACGATCTCTTTCGGGAAGTGTAATTTAACATTAACACTCGGTTATTATACCGTAAAAGAGGGGTACCTGTCAACGATTTTAGAGCTTCGGCCAACCTAGTTCTTTACCGCCCAGGATATGGAAGTGCAAATGAGGAACTGTTTGGCCGCCTTCGGCGCCTGTATTGACAATGAGACGGAAGCCTTTTTCAGCAATTCCAAGTTTTTTTGTTACTTCCGGCAGGATTTTCTTTACATGAGCCACCAGTTCCACCGGCGCCGTAACGATATTTTCCGTGTGTTTCTTGGGAATGATGAGGACATGGATTGGTGCTATGGGACTAAGGTCATTGATGGCAATGACTTCATCATCTTCATAGACGCGGGGGCTTGGAATCTCACCGGAAACAATTTTACAAAATACACAATCACTCATAAAAAACACCTCTTTCTCTTGACGGGCGACGCTTGAGTGCGTCCCCTTCATCACTGACTGTCAGCAGGGTTCGGCAAGGACGCCATCATCAAAAAGGCCGGTTACGGCAACGGTCGTAAGGGTTCCCGTAAGGTCTTCTTCGGACTTAAGGTAGACCCGGACATAATTGGGTGTGAGACCTTCCCAAAGCCCTTTCCTGCCTATTTGTTCCCACAAGACGGGGTACTGGCGCCCAATGAGGGTCTTTCGGAAGATTTCATTTCCTTTGCGGTCCACTGCCTCCAAACGATGGACCCTGTCTTCCTTTTCCTTATTGGAAAGCTGGTCCTTCCGTTCTGCTGCCGGCGTTCCCTTGCGTTTGGAATAAGGAAAGATATGGATCTTGGCAAAGCCGCAGGCCTCAGCAAAGGTCAGGGTTTGGGCAAAGTCAGCTTCCGTCTCCCCCGGGAATCCGACTATGATATCCGTTGTAATGGCTACATCCGGAACAGCTGCACGGATCCTATCAATGAGCTCCTTGAAGCGGGCTGTGTCATAAGGCCGGTTCATCGCCTTTAGTATCTTATCGCAGCCAGATTGAAGAGGCAAATGAAGATGGCAGCAAAAACGCGGATCTTCCTGCATGAGCCGAAGGAGCTCCGGCTGGACTTCCACCGATTCCAAGGAGCCTAAGCGCAGACGGCACAGGGCCGGTACAGAAAGGGCAGCGCTAACGGCATCGGAGAGACGCTCGCCATTTGCCGTCTCCTTACCATAACAGCCAAGATGGATACCAAGGAGAACGACTTCCTTATACCCTTCTTCTGTAAGGTGCTCCACTTCGCGGCGGATACTTGATAGCGGTCGGGAACGCAGATGACCTCTTGCATAGGGGATGATGCAGTACGAGCAGTACTGATCACAGCCTTCCTGAATCTTTAGGAAGGCCCGGTCACGGCTGTCATCGACAGAAGCCGCAAGATCTTCAAATTCACTGCCTACAGGCAGGTCAAGGACGTCATTGACGGGCGCCGCGTCCCGCTCACCGAGGCGCTCTTCCACAAGCTCAACGATGCGGGCCCGGTCACGGTTGCCGACAAGCAGGTCCACGCCCTCAAGGGCCGCAACCTCTTCCGGCGCCGTCTGGGGATAACACCCTGTAACGACTATGAGCGGTTTGGGATCACGTTTGATGGTACGGCGGATCATGCGCCGGGATTTCCCCTGCCCCATATTGGTGACGACGCAGGTATTGATGAGACAAATATCACTGGCTTCTCCAAAAGGAACGATTTCATAGCCAGCTTCACGGAAAAGTTTTTCCATGGAAGCCGTATCGGACTGGTTCACTTTGCAGCCCAGAGTATAAAAACTGATGCTGTGCTTCACACTTAACCTCCCAGGTTTCCGGTTTCGTATTGGATAGCCGCAAGGGCCGCAAGAGCCGCGGTTTCCGTGCGCAGGATGCGTGGTCCAAGGCTGACAGACTGCCAGTCATGGGCAGCAGCAAGATCAAATTCATCCCCTGAAATACCGCCTTCAGGCCCAATGAGAAGAGCAATGGATTTTGCATCAGGAGTCTTCTGAAGAGTCCTGCGCAGGCTGCCTTCTTCCTCGACTTCGTAGGCCATGAGCTTTAGGTCCGCTTCACAGGAAGTCAGGGCGAGCGCTACCGGCAGAGGGGCCTTGATAACAGGGACGATATCCCGCTTGCTTTGCTTGGCCGCTGCCTCAGCAATCTTTTGCCAGCGCTCCAGCTTTTTGGCAGTTTTCCCCTCATCAAGGCGAACGACACAATGAGCCATACTGACAGGTTGGATCTCCGAAATACCCAGTTCAATGGCTTTTTGGATGATCCATTCCATCTTGTCCTGCTTGGGAAGCCCCTGATAGAGGGTGACCCTCACTGTCGGTTCGTGGTTTTCTTCAAGGATCCGTACTGTTTCAAGGGTGACGGCATCTTTGGAAAAGGCCGTAATTTTCATAACGGCGGCAATCTGGTCAAGGCTTACGATTTGAACCTCGTCCCCTACTTTCATGCGCAGGACATGGCCCATGTGATGGGCATCCTGGCCTGTCACTTCCAGGGTATCGGCAAAGGGTTTGCCTAAAAAGAAACGGTACACGTCAGGCATCCTTTCTCATGGTGATTGCGGTCCAACCAGCACGGTTTTTAACATCAAGGACAGTAAAACCATGTTGCCGAGCCGCTTTTTCCACATCGCAAAGGCGCTCCTTGATGACGCCCGAGGCGAGGAAGAGCCCGCCTTGACGGAGCTTTTTGAATGCATCGGGAAGGAGCGTGATGATGATGTCAGCAATAATGTTTGCCACAATGAGATCGGCCTTTTCATCGGCATCATCGAGGAGATTGCCCTTTTTGACCGTAATCCGGTTGGAAAGGTGATTTTTGGCAATATTTTCCTTGGCCACTTCCACAGCCTTGCCGTCAATATCAATGGCATGAATGGAACGGGCGCCCATAAGCGCGGCCGTCATGGCAAGGATCCCGCTTCCTGTACCGACGTCATACACATCGATATTGGGCGTGACCAGTTCCTCAAGGCGTTCGATACACATCCGCGTTGTAGCATGCGTTCCCGTACCAAAGGCCATACCGGGATCAAGTTCGATGACTTTTTCTTCCGCCGTCGGGGTATAGCTTTCCCAATCGGGTTTGATGACAATCTGACTGCCGATCTTCGTCGTATGGAAATACTGCTTCCATTCATTGGCCCAATCTTTTTCACTCACCTTACGGAAGCGGAGCTGACCAACCTGGAAGCTGCCAATTCTCTTTTCTATCTCTGACAAGCCTTCCTTAATGGTGGAAAGGCGTCCGGACAGTTCTTCATCTTCAGGATAATAGGCAGAAACGGTCACAATCTCCGTTTCTTCCGGCATGGGAAGGTCACACAGTTCCCACGTTGTATGTTCCTTGAGCTCCTTGAGGAGCAGGGGATCGTCTATTTCAACTCCGTTACGGGCGCCGGCTTCACAAAAAAGATTGGCTGTTGCTTCGACGGCTTCACGGGTTACACTGATGCTGACTTGCTGCCAAGTATCCATTTGCTTCATCCTTTCTTTGTTATCAGCTCATTATACCACAGGTAGGGCGCTCCGTCATACAGCCGAAAAAAAGACCAGGCCCTCAGTCCTGGTCTTTTTTGCGGTCTCGATTATACCACGCGTTCACTTTTTGGCTGTAATATTCAGCTTCCTTTTTACGGCGCCATGCGTCTCGTTCATCGCAGATGGCAAGCATTTCATCAGCAATGTCCTCAGCCGAAGCCGGCTGATTGTGCGCGACATAAAGGGCCAAACGGCGGATGCTTTTTTCAGAGCCCAAATTTGCAGCAAGCAGACGTCCAAATTCAGCAGGGTGACCCAGCAGGACAACTTCTTTTATAAGACGCTCCGTCCAGTATTCCACTTCATTTGTCATATGAGGCTCCTTAGCATTTGCTGGACCAAGTCCGTGGGTAAAAAAGCAGCAGCATGGGGAGCAGTTCCAAACGGCCAGCGAGCATATCAAAGATCAGGACCAACTTGGAAAAGTCTCCATATACGCCAAAGTTACGGCTCGGACCCACTTCTGCAAGTCCCGGTCCGATATTGTTGAGGGTGGCCGCAACAGCCGTAAAGTTGGTCGTAAAACTAAAGTTTTCGAGACTGATGGCAAGCACGGAAAGACCAAAGACAAAGAAATAACTCGTCAAATAGACATAAAGGGAACTGAGGACCTTGCGGTCCACGGTCTTCTTGTCCATCCGGACACACTGTACACCATGGGGATGAATGATTTGGCGCAGTTCCTGCTTGATACTCTTCATGACAAGGACAACGCGGCTGACTTTGACGCCGCCCCCTGTTGATCCGGCACAGGCTCCGATGATCATGAGCATGACAAGGATGGTTTTGGAAAAGCTTGGCCATAGGTCAAAGTCCACCGTTGAAAACCCTGTCGTCGTAATGATGCTACCGACTTGAAAATAGGCCACGCGCAGGGCTTCCTCAAAATTGCCATACCGCGGTTCAATCTGCCAGGTAATGGCAAGGCCGGCACAAAGGATGATGGCAAGATACGCCCCCACTTCTTCCAGATGGAAGGCTTCATAGAAATTCTTTGTCAGAAGCAAGTAATAGAAACTGAAATTGACGCCAAAGGCAATCATAAAAATGGTGATGATCCACTGCTGAAAGGGCGTATACTCAGCGCAGCTGCTGTTGAGGACCCCGAAGCCCCCCGTTCCCGCTGTGCCAAAAGTAATGCACAGGTTATGGAACCAGTTCATCCCAGAAAAAGCCAAGATGGCAATCATGAGAAGGGTCATACCAAGATAGATACGGTAAAGGACGATGGCCGTGTTCTTTACACGGGGCACGAACTTTGATACATCAGGACCGGGGCTTTCCGCTTTCATGAGATTGATCTGCGTACCACCGCTGCCTGAGGGGATCATCATGAGAATGAAGACCAAGACGCCCATCCCGCCAATCCAGTGGGAAAAGCTCCGCCAAAACAGGCTTGTATGAGAGAGCGCCTCCACATTGGCCAATATGGAAGAACCTGTCGTCGTAAACCCTGACACAATCTCAAAAAGGGCATCAAGAAAAACCGGAATCTCACCGGTAATGACAAAAGGAATTGCTCCATAAAGGGAAAGGACAACCCAAGAAAGCCCAACGGACACAAAGCCTTCGCGCTGATAGATGGCGGGATTGGCAATCTTTTTGCGGGAAAGGAGCCAGCCTGCCGCTATGGCCCCGACTCCCAGGGCAAGATAGACCAGGCCCTGCCACTCCCCATAAATGAGGGCAATGAGGCAGGGAAGCAGCATTAAGAGGCCTTCCGTACGAAGGACCCAGGAAAGGATCCTTCCAATCACAGCATAATTCATGGCCTCACCCCACTATTTTAAAATATTATAAATATCGTGGAACCCGATATGGGTTGTTACGACAATGACCGTATCCCCAATCCGGAATTCATCCTGACCGCCTGGGATAATCAGCCTGCCGCCGCGCAGGATTCCAGCAATGATGACACCGTCCTTGATTTTCATATCGACGAGCTTCTGCCCGGTCACCAAGGAATCCTTATCAATGAAAAATTCCATGGCTTCGACGCGCCCATTCATAAGGCGATAAAGGGTTTCCACATTGGACTCCATGCTGTTGCCGGCAGCCCGGACATACTGCACAATCTTTTGGGCCGTAATCTCCTTCGGATTGATGACGCTGTCCAGATGAAGGTTATCCAAAAGTTCCCCAAAATCGACATGATTCAGCTTTGTGACAACCTTTTTCTTCACACGGTTCATGACGTAAAGGGAAAGGATGGCGTTAACTTCATCGATGCCCGTGCAGGCCACAAAGCCGTCCATATTTTCCAGATGTTCCTCATCAAGCAGTTGGCGGTCCGTTCCATCCCCACAATCGACAGTTACATCGGGCAAGGCATCCACAAGCTCTTCGCAGCGTTTCATATCCTTTTCGATGATGGTCACGTGGATATTGCGGCTGGAAAGAAGCTTGGCCAAATAATAGCTTGTAGCTCCGCCGCCGACAATCATGACGTTTTCCGCTTTGTTTGTCTTGACACCGATTTTGCGGAAAAATTCCTCGACATCGCTGGGCATAGCCATGATGGTCAGGATATCGCCGCTCATGATGACTGTATCCCCGTTAGGAACAATGATTTCACTATTGCGTTCAATGATGCAGATAAGCAGATTATTTGTCGTCAGCTGCGCCAACTGCTTTAAGGAAATCCCAATGAGCATGGACCGCTGGGGAACGCGGAAGCGCAGCATATCGATTCGGTCCTTGGCAAAGCTGAAGATATCAATTGCCGTAGGAAAATTAAGGAGCCGCGTCATTTCCTTGGCAGCTTCCAGTTCCGGATTGATGGTCATGGAAAGATTCAGGCCCTTTTGCAGGAAATGGCTTTCCTCCGAATAATGCGGGCTCCGCACACGGGCAATGGTGTGACAGCCGCTATTATTGAGTTTGGCAATGACGCAGGTCAAAAGATTGACTTCATCGCTTTCCGTCACGGCAATAAGCATATCCGCATGCTTAAGATCGGCCTGCCGCAAGACGTTGAAACTTGAGCCGTTGCCTATGATACCCATGACGTCGTAGTTGGTCGAAATATGGTGGATGAGGTCCGCATTGGTATCAATGACGGTCACATTATTGTTTTCCTTGATAAGCTGCGTAACGATATTTCGTCCCACCTTACCGCAGCCGACAACGATAATTTGCATTTTGTTCTCCCCCACAGCAAATCTAAAAGCGTATCAATCTATTATATAACGGGCCTTTCCAAAAAGCCATATGATTGTACCATTTCATACACTTTCTTTTCCAGCAAGACGCCGAGCCACAAGTTCGAAAAAGAGGCAGCCTAAAAAGGAGGTCGCCCACTGCATGCTCCCATAGAACAGAAGAAACCGCCAGACGAGTTGAGGGCCGACCTGAAAGAGGGAGCTCACGGCAAAAAGCCCCGCTGTCATACAGGATGCCTTGAAAAGCGGGGCAATCAAGATACGAAGGCGCGCACGCTGCGCTTCTTTACAGAAAAAAGCGTAAGCCGCGTTTGAGAAAAAGACCACAGGAATCATGAAGGGAAGGGCCAGATGACCTTGCATAAAGGCCACTGCAGGCAGGGCCGCACTCATGGCCCAGATTACGGCAGGCGCCGTAAAGCGCCCCGCAAGGACCAGGGACAAATTGACAAGGCTCCCGATGATGAGCGTCATCACAAAAGGCGGCAAAGGCAGCAAAATACGCAGCTGCTGCACCATAAGAGCGAAAGCCAAAAAAGGCTCCCCCGCGCAAAAGCCTGCATTGTATGATGGTTCATAGGGATCCCTCCTTTCTTATTTTCATTGTAGCAAGGCAAGGTCCATCTGACCAGTTGATTTTTTCGATGGCCTTTTCCCTTTGGGTATATTATAATTGATAAGTTAAGGAAACACCGTTTAGAGGAGCTCTTTTATGAAAAAACGAAACATTATCTTTGACCATTTGCGCGCCCTTTCCATGCTGGGCGTCGTTGCCATCCACGTCGGTGACCTTGTCATGCAGTCCGGTACACCATGGAACTGGCTCTACCTTTTGTGTGAAGTGCTGAGCCGCTACAGCGTGCCCACCTTCTTTTTTATCTCCGGCTACGGACTTTTTTATTCCCATCCCTTGGAAAAGCCCTTGGAGTATAGGTCCTTTATCAAGAAAAGATTCAAGAGCATCGGGATTCCCTATGTAGTGACGAGCCTCTTTTATATGGGTGTCGCAAGTCTCATGGCCCGAAACCTTGCCATGTGGCATCCCAAATACGTGCTTTTCACCCTCTTTTTTGGACTGGGAAATTATCACATCTATTTTCTCGTCATCCTCATGTGGTTCTATCTGCTCTTTCCCCTATGGAGAAGCCTCATGAAAAAGATGGAAGCCATGGGCCTTTATCTGAGCCTATCCATCCTGTTTATCTTAGAGCTTTTCTTATACCGGGTCTGTGCCCACTTCTGGGCCTATCCCCAATGGGTTGTCGATACGCCCCTTCTGTATGACCTGCTCCAATACAGGCTGAACTATTTTCCCTTCTTCTATCTCTTTGTCTTTATGATGGGCGGCGTCATTGCCCGTCATTATGAGGCCTTCCTTACCTTCATCAGAAAATGGAAAAAAGTCTTGGGCGCGGCTTTTGTGCTATCTGCAAGCTGCAACACGCTGATCTTCTACCGCTGGATCCTCATCCATCACATGCCCCTTGAGGATACGACGAATGCACTGCAGCAGCTTTCCACACCGGGCCTGACCTATACAGTCATCTTCATCCTCTTTGCCAGTGCCGTTCTGGACCGCTATCCTGAAGGAAAACTGCCTTTATTGGAAAAAATATCGGATCGTTCCTTTTATATCTACCTCATCCATCCCTTCTTTCTCGACCAATTAAGCTACTGGATCGATCGAGCCATCGTTCCCTTTGACAGATTCCCCATGCCCGTCTTTTACGTGCTCCTTGTCACGGTCTCCTATGTTGCGGCCGGTCTTTTGCAACGCATCGTCCCGCCCCTTAAAAGAAACCTTCTGGCACGTTTACCCAATAAGGCATAAAAAATCTCCCAGCAACTTCCAATCATGGATTTGTTGGGAGTTCTTTTTTAGAGGAAAAGAGCCAAAAAGGGCACCGTCACGAGACTTGTCACGGTTGACGTAAAGACACAGGCAGAAGCAAATTCCGCATTGGCCCCATATTTTGCAGCAAGGATGGCCGTCGTAGACCCGATAGGCATTCCCGTAAGGATGGTTGCGACCGCCGTCAGAAGGGGATCGATGTGAAGGCCGTGAAGGCTAAGAAGGAGCACCAACGGCATGAAAAGCTGACGGATAGCGGATAGAAGCAAAGCCTTGCTCGATAGGAAGTTCTTTAATGGAATCTCTGCCAAAATCATCCCCACAATGATCATGGCAAGGGGCGTCGTGCATTCACCCAAGGCGTGGATTGCACTCACGGCAACCAGCGGCAGGTCGGGTTCAAAGAGCATCCGCAGGAGCCCCAGTTCTACGGCAATGATGCCCGGGTTGAATAGGACCCTCTTTATACGCTCCCAGCGCGGTGCCGTCGTAAAAAGGCTGATGCCCGCACTCCACATGAGGATCCTTGTAGGGATGATATAGAGGCTGGCATAAAAAAGACCGTCCAGCCCATACCCATTTTCAATAACCGGCAGACCGGCAAAACCGGAGTTACTGACCAGCGTCCCGTAGCGCATGATAGGAATCTCATCTTTTTTACAGAACCGAAAGGCTACGTTGCTGATTATGAGTGAAAGGACTTCCACAGAAGAGGCGACAAAAAGGCTCAGGAGCCCTTTTTGCAGCGTTTCAACTGTCAAGGTAATCTGGAAGGACTCAAAGATCATGCACGGCAGGGTAACAAGGATGACAAATTCCGTAAAAGCATCCCGCGCCTCCGCTTTGAGGATTTTCCCTTTACGCAGTCCATAGCCAATGGCCATATAGACAAAAAGCAGCATCTGGATGGAGAGCATCTGCCAAAAGCCTTCCACATTCTTCACCTTCCTCCATTTTAATTCTATTGTAGCAGATTGGATTCCAAGAAAACGGGAAAAGCGGCCATTGCCTTCTTTTTAAATTCACGAAAGGGCCTTAGTATTTTTAAGAATAACCAAAACAGCGCCACGGAAAAAAGCCTCCGTGACGCTGTTTGTAAAGTTTTTTAGATCCATCAATGCGCTTTTTATTTGACGTTGATTTTCCCGGCATAGACCGTACCGGACTCCACGTCAAGGGTCACCACATCGCCATCTTCCAGTTCCTTCATGGCTCCAGCGGCCCCAACAATCACAGGGATTCCGAAATTGATGCCCACAATGGCCGCCGGCGAGGTAAAGCCCCCTTCTTCAGCAATGATGCCCGCTGATTGGGCCGCTTTGGCACCCATTTCGTTTTCAAGGGCGGAACAGACAAGAATGGAACCCTCTTTTATTTTATCGATATCACTGAGATGCTCCACGCGGGCCACTTCGCCCGTAACGGATTTACGGCCAATGCCCTGCCCTTTGACGACAATTTCACCGACATTGACAACCTGAATAAGGTTCGTACTTCCTACTTTCCCCACGTTCTTACCCGCCGTGACAATGACCGAATCCCCTTTCCGGACAAGACCTGCATTTCTGGCTTCGTTGACGGCAAGGTCAATAAGGGCATCCGTATTGGGTTTATTGAGGCCTTTAAGGGGAACGACGCCCCAATAAAGCGCCATGCGGCGCAGACTCTCTTCTTTCGGGGAAACACCGACTACCATGGCGTGGGGACGATATTTGGCAACCATGCGGGCCGTGTATCCAGATTCCGTAATGGACAGGATCACGTTGGCATCAAGTTCCTGAGCAATCTGCACCGTGGCATGGGAAATAGCGTCCGTCATCTGGACCTGTGCCCCAATGCCTTTATGTTTAAAGACATTCACATAGTCAAGGGAAGCTTCAGTCCGTTTGGCAATCCGGCTCATGGTTTCCACGGCTTCGACAGGATAGGCACCGGAAGCGGTTTCACCGCTCAGCATGATGGCATCGGTCCCGTCATAGATGGCATTTGCCACATCACTTGCCTCAGCACGCGTGGCATGGTAATTTGTGATCATGCTCTCAAGCATTTGGGTTGCCGTGACGGCAGGTTTGCCAGCTGCATTGCATTTTGCGATGATCTGCTTTTGGACAACAGGAACATCTTCCATAGGAATCTCGACACCCAAATCACCACGGGCGACCATGACACCGTCGACAACTTTCAGGATTTCATCGATGTTATCGACGCCTTCCTGGTTTTCAATCTTGGCAATGATGCCCATATTGGAGCCGAGGCTCTCCAGAAGGCGCCGGATCTGCATGGCATCATCGGCGCTGCGTACAAAGGAGGCTGCAATATAATCCATTCCCGCATTTGCCGCAAAGGTAATATCGGACACGTCTGCTTCCGACATAAAGGGCAGCTTCAAGATAGCCCCTGGCACAGCGACACGCTTACGGGAAGAAATCTCCCCGCCGTTGGTGACCGTTGTATGGATTTCAGTATCCGTCGTTGATTCTACCCGAAGGGTCAGTTTCCCATCATTCAGAAGGATCGTATCACCTTTTTTCACCTCTTGGGGAAGACCGCTGTAGTTTACATGGGCTTTTTCCGCTGTGCCCTCGCAAGCTTCTGCAGTCAGTGTAAAGGCGTCCCCGTCCTTCAGTGTCACCTTGTCCCCCTTAAACAGGCCCAGGCGCATTTCCGGTCCCTTTGTATCGCCGATAAAACCGATGACACGGCCTGTTTCGGCAATGGCTTCCTTCAAAAGGGCCAATCGTTTGGCACATTCCTCATGGGATCCATGGGAAAAGTTGAAACGAGCCAAATCCATGCCGCTTTCAATCATCTTGACAAGGATCTCTTTTCTGTCCGTTGCCGGACCCAAAGTACAAATAATCTTCGTTTTTTTCATGGTAAGAACTCCTTTATCTTGACCTTTCTTCCCACCGGGGAGAGTCTTTGGTGTTGTATTCATCCATCCCTGTAAAAAAGCCGTCATCCCAGGAAATAGATCGTATAGCCCACAAGCCGCGGTGCGCATGGATTGCCCTCGCAAGGAAGGGGAACTTTCCATCCAGAACAGGATCGGTACGGAACCAATCCAGGTAAAGAATGAGGACCTTCTCCTTAGCCATCCAGCAAGTGACATTTCCTGAAACCGGCTCATTTCATTGTACTACAAAGAAAGTAGCGGGGCAAATCCCTTTGACCAGAAAAGGGCAATCTCTTGACCTTCTTTTTTCGAGAGAAAACGCAAGAAGCCCGGGCCAAAAAGGCTCGGGCTTTACGAAACTTCATAGGAGTGCCGCTAATTAGGATTCCTTGAATTCCTTGATCTTCTGGGTGAGCAGAGGCAGGACTTTCAGGGCATCGCCAACGATACCATAGCGGGAGATTTCAAACATCGGAGCATCCGGATCCTTGTTGATGCAGACGATGGTATCAGATTTACTCATACCTGCTTTGTGCTGAACAGAACCGGAAATACCGCAGGCGAAGTAAATCTTCGGCGTAACGGTCTTACCAGACTGGCCAACTTGGCGAGGATGTTCGATGAAACCTTCATCGACAGCAGCACGGGAACCGCCAACTGCACCGCCGAGCACATGGGCCAGATCCTGCAGGAGGGCAAAATTTTCTTTGGCTTTCATGCCGCGGCCGCCGGAGCAGACGAACGGAGCATCATCGATGGCCATTTCACCTTCGGTGACGACCGGATCTCTTCTCAGGACTTCAACGCGGTCTTCAATCTGATGTTTCAGGGTATATTCAACAACTTCACCTTTATGGGAAGGATCAGCTTCCGGAGCCTTGAAGGTCTTCGGACGGCAGGTCCCCATCTGAGGACGGTCTTCTTTGCAGAGGATCGTGGCCATGATGTTACCGCCAGCAGCCGGACGGGTCCATTCAACAAGTCCGTCTTCTTCGACGTCCAGAATGGTGCAGTCTGCGCACAGACCGGTACGTTCACGGGCAGCCACGCGAGGACCAAGGTCACGGCCATCATTCGTAGCGCCGATAAGGATGGCGTTAGGACGATATTCAGTAATCAATTCTGCGAAAGCGTTGGTGTAAAGTTCCGTGGAATAATGAGCAAACTTTGGATCACGGACAACGTAAACAACGTCAGCGCCATGAGCGATCAGGTCTTGAGGGATGTCTTTCGGATCATCAATCAGGAGGACAGCCCCAACACGCTGATGGCACTTATCGGCCATTTTTCTAACTTCGCCGAGCAGTTCGTATACGACATGAACGGGTTTACCTTCGTAATGTTCGCAATAAACCCATAAATCTTTTTCGTTACCGGTTTTCTTAGCCATTGTTATCCCTACCTCACTTCGTAATAATCTTGTCAGCGATCAGCTTGTTGACCAGCTTATCGACAGCAATTGCAGGATCTTCATCGTTGAAGATTTCGCCATGGACCTGCGTAACTTTCGGAGTGAAGCTCTTCATGACCTGAGTCGGGGAGCCGGCTTTACCGATGATGCTGTGGTCGATTTGGAGATCGTCAGCGCTGTAAACAGGAACCTGGGTCTTTCTGGCTTTCATCTTGCCTTTGATGCTGGCAAAACGAAGTTCAGGGCTGCGCATAACCGTAACGACGCAAGGCATCTTCATGGCCAGGGTCATGGACGTATTTTCGTTGTCGCGGTCAACAACGACTTTATCATCTTTGACCTGAACTTTCAGGGCAGCCGTAACCTGCGGCAGATCCAGATGTTCAGCAATTTCAGGACCAACCTGTGCCGTATCACCATCAATAGCCTGACGGCCGCACATAATGAGATCAGGAATCCCAAGATGTCTGATGGTTTCAGCCAGGGCAGCACTCGTAGCAAGCGTATCAGCGCCGCCGAAAGCTCTGTCACTGACGAGGATAGCTTCATCAGCACCGACAGCAAGGCAATCCTTCAGGACGGATTCAGCATGGGGCGGTCCCATGGTGATGACCGTAACCTTGGCACCCATGGAATCTTTGATTTCCAGAGCCGTTTCCAAAGCATACTGGTCATACGGGTTCATGATATTGGTGACACCGTCTCTGACGAGGTTGTTGGTAACCGGGTCGATTTTCATTTCGGCGGTATCCGGTACCTGTTTAACACATACAAAGATGTTCATTACAAAGCGACCTCCTAAAAACTTGAAATATTCAATCCATACCGCTTTATTGTAACACGGAGACCAGCGTCATGCAAGTTAGAAGGCTCTTATGAGCGGAGGAATGGTCATTATTTTTATTTTCTTTACAAAATTGAGAAAATTTACGTTTTATATTCACATTCATTGTCCACTTGTAACGTACAACTTGGTTATTTTGCCCAATCTTGTGAGAATCGGCAAAGAGAAAAGCTATGATTTTACTGAACTCATTGAAGTTACATATAATATTTAACTTATGAAGCATTCCTTCTAAACGACAGGAAAGAAATGAAAAAGAGGCATGAAGACTCATTTTTCTCCCTCTTCCTCTTCCTTTCTCCTATAAGAAAAGCCCCCTATTCCTGATTGCCGAAGATGGTCCTTCCATTGAACCTCTTCCGCTAACAGAAACGGAAGATTCCAGAGAAGGATAAAAAGGGTCCCTGTCAAAATTGCAGGGACCCTTATGAAAAGACATGACTCAGCGGAGGCCCTCCTCCCCTAGGACCCTTTTGATGGCGTCGGTAAATCCCGGTGCCTTCCCGTCCACCCAGAACTGGGGCCGCGTACGGATCACTTGCCGGGTCTCTTCCACATGAAGATAGACAGGATTTTTCCCATGAAAGGCGCTGAAAATGGCGCCCAGCTGGGCTTGGACATCGGGCGTGTTGCGTCCTTTGCCAATGAAAAGGTGGATTTCCTTTTCGCGCTCCCGCAAAGGTTCAATGCGATTGGCAAACAGGCGCGGTGTCTCTTCGTCAAATTTCAGCATGCCCGTAATGGCGACAGGCTGATCTTCCTCAATCTGGCTGCGGCACTCCCCATACGTGCGGGGAAAGGCAATGACGCCGATGCTGCCAGTCAAATCTTCCAGCATAAAGGTCGCCATACGCTCCCCTTTTTTCGTTGAGCGGATGCGGACACCTGTAATGAGGCCGCCAACGGTCACGCGTTCGCCGTCATGATAGTGTTCCTCCGTGCAGCGGGCAATACCGGTCATGGACGAAAGGACCTTGCGGAACGCGTCCAAGGGATGGCCCGTGACGTAAAATCCGATGAGTTCCTTTTCAAGACGCAGGACTTCGTCCTTAGGGATTTCCGGCAGGTCCGGGATAGGGATGGCCGCAGCGCTCTGCCGCGTATCGCCGCCAAACAGGGAAAGCTGCCCTGTCATGCGGTCATGCTGATCCTGGGCCGCCGCGTCAAGCGCCCGGTCCATGATGGCAAGAAGCTGACGGCGACGATAACCAAAGGTATCCATGGAACCGCTTTTGATGAGGTTTTCCACGACCCGCTTGTTGACCTTGGTCAGGTCTACCCGGCTGGCAAAGTCAAAAAAGTCCTTGAAAAGCCCATGTCTTTCCCTTTCCTTGAGGATAACGGCTACAGCCGTTTCCCCGACGCTCTTGATGGCGCCAAGGCCAAAGCGCACATTATCGCCATCAACGGAAAAAGCGGCTTCACTGGAATTGATGTCAGGCGGCAGGACCTTGATGCCCATATCGCGGCAGACACTGATATACCAGCTGACTTTTTCCGCTACCGTGATCACGCTGTTAAGGAAGGCCGCCATATATTCCACCGGATAATTGGCTTTAAGATACGCTGTCTGGTAGGCCACAAGGGCATAGGCGGCAGAATGGGATTTGTTGAAGCCATAACCAGCAAAGTGCTGCAGCAGGGCAAAGATTTCTTCCCCCAGCTGACGGCTGATCTGGTGCTCCCTTGCCGCGCCGGCAAGGAACTTTTCCTTCATGCTGTCAAGGAGCTTTGCCTTCTTTTTTCCCATGGCGCGGCGCAGGATATCGGCTTCGCCCAAGCTAAAACCGCCGAGCACGGAGACAATCTGCATGACCTGTTCCTGATAAAGGATAACGCCGTACGTATCGGCTACAATGGGTTCCATAAGAGGATGCAGGACCCTAGCCGTGCGCTTTCCATGACGGCCGGCAATGAAGTCCTCCGCCATACCGCTTCCTAAGGGGCCCGGTCGATAAAGGGCCACAAGAGGGATGAGATCGGCCATGGATTCCGGTCCCAGTTCCTTCATCAGTCGGGTCATCCCGTCTGATTCCATTTGAAAGACGGCCGCCGTATCACCTGCGCAGAGCATCTGACAAGTTTTGGGATCTTCGAGGTCAATATGGTGGATATCAAGCTTGATGCCCTGATTCTTTTCGATCATCTTCACCGTATCATCAATGACAGTGAGGGTCCGGAGCCCCAAAAGGTCCATTTTAAGAAGGCCTAAGGCCTCGGAACAGTCCTTGTCATACTGGGTACAGATATATTCATGGTCATCATCGCTTGTCGAGGTAATCTGGAGCGGGACGTAATTGGTCAGTTCTCCCGGCGTAATGACAACCCCGGCCGCATGGGTCGACGTATGACGCGGCATGCCTTCGACACGGCCGGCAAAGTCCATGAGCTGGGCAATGCTGGGATCGTTCTGGACGAGCTGTTGGAGATCCCGGCTTCCTTCAAGGGCACTTTTAAGGGTTGTCCCCGGTGTATTGGGGATGAGTTTATTGACCTGCCCGACAACGTTCAAGGGCACTTCCATCGAACGGCCCACATCCTTGATTGCCGCCTTGGCCGCCAGGGTCCCAAAGGTGACAATCTGGGCCACGTGGCTTTCTCCGTATTTACTGGCCAAATAGTCCACCACCAAATGGCGTTTCACATAACAGATATCCGTATCAATATCCGGCATGCTCACGCGTTCCGGATTAAGAAAACGTTCAAAGATGAGGTTATATTTCAAGGGATCGATGTCCGTAATGCCTGTAAGGTACGCAACAATGCTTCCGGCGGCACTGCCACGGCCCGGACCAACGGGTATATCATGGGTCCTGCAGTAATTGATGAAGTCCCAGACAATGAGGAAGTAACCTGAATAGCCCATCTGACGGATGATACCAAGTTCATAGTCCATCCGCTTTTGAGCCGATCCATCATCCTTGGGATAGCGCTCTTGAAATCCTTTGACGCAGAGCTTTTTCAGATACGCATCCATACTCGTCTCCCCTTCGGGAAGTGGGAATTCAGGAAGGAGAAGATGCCCAAATTCAAGGGTGAGATCACAGCGGTCCGCGATTTCAAGAGTATTGTCAAGAGCCTCTGCGTCATCAGGGAAAAGAGCTTCCATTTCGCTTCGGCTCTTTAGATAATAGGAGTCGTTATTAAAGCGCATGCGCTGCGGGTCAAGATAGCGGGCATTGGTCTGGATACACAGGAGGATATCCTGACCCTTGGCATCGTCCTGATGGACATAATGGAGGTCATTTGTGGCAACAAGCTTCACGTTATATTTGCGGGCCAGGTGATGGAGTTCGTCGGCCACAGCCTTTTCCTCGGGCAGACCATGATTTTGGATTTCGAGATAATAATGGTCCCTTCCAAAGATGTCAAGGTACTCAAGCATGACCTTTTCCGCCGTTTCCTTTTCGCCCCGCACGATGTGGCGGGCCACTTCTCCGGCCACACAGGCACTGAGGCAGATAAGGCCTTCATGATATTTGCGCAGGTCCTGTTTATCAATGCGCGGCTTATAGTAAAAGCCTTCAACCTGCCCAATGGAAACAAGCTTCATGAGGTTTTGGTACCCTGTCCGATTCTCGGCAAGAAGGATCAGATGATAAAGCTTGCCGCGGGCCTCCATATTCTTTACGGTGTGGGAACCGCTTGTAATATAGACTTCGCAGCCAATGATGGGCTTGATTCCCTGCTTGACGCATTCCTGATAGAATTCGATGGCACCATACATGACACCATGATCGGTAATGGCAAGGGCCGGCATTCCCAGCTCCTTGGCATAACTGACAAGGTCCGGAATCCGGCAGGCCCCATCTAGGAGGCTGAACTGCGTATGGGTATGGAGATGGACAAATTGATCCATAAAGGACTCCTTATCAATAAAAAAACAGGAAGATGCCGCAAAATCGCGCAGCACCTTCCCTAGCTCAAACGGATGATGCAGAAAAGTACGGGACTTTCCTTATTTCAGATAGATGAGTCCCGCCACTTGGAGCAACATGATGAGAGGGACACCAAAGCGGAACTTTATATGCTGCGTCTTGTGCCGAAAGCGTTTCATCCCGCCAAAGGCCCCCATTCCGCCGCCAAAGACGACAAGAAGGAGCAGGACCTTTTCGGGAATGCGCCATTTATTATGGATGGCACAGTACTTATCATAGGCGTAGATGAAGAAGGCCGCCACATTGATGACAGCAAGATACGCCAAAAACAGCGGCTGGTCGAGGATGGCTCGCATGACGGGTTATCCTTTCCGCGCTGCGCGCTCACCAATCACGCGGGCGGCGTAGACACCGGATGCACTCGCCTGGGAAAGGCCGCGAGTAATGCCCGCGCCGTCGCCGATGGCAAAGAAATTGGGCAGCTGGGTTTCCAGGTTGCCATCAAGTTCCAGACGGGAACTATAAAACTTGACCTCTACACCGTAAAGAAGCGTATCATCATTGGCCGTTCCTGGGGCAACCTTATCGAGCGCGTAAATCATTTCAATGATGTTGTCCAAATGCCGCTTTGGCAGGACAAGGCTCAAATCGCCGGGCACGGCGTTCAAGGTCGGTCGTAGAAAACTCTTGCTGAGACGATGGGCATTGGTTCGGCGGCCCTTGACCAAATCCCCGAAGCGCTGGACAAGGACGCCGCCGCCCAGCATATTTGACAGGGAAGCGATGTGTTTTCCGTAGCGGTGCGGTTCCTTGAAAGGTTCTGTAAACTTGTTGCTCACAAGAAGGGCAAAGTTTGTATTGCCGCTGTTGCGGGCCGGATCGCTGAAGGAGTGCCCGTTGACCGTAACGATTCCATCCGTATTTTCTGCAACGACATACCCATTGGGATTCATGCAGAAAGTGCGGACCCTGTCGCCATACTGCTTGGTTGTATATACGAGTTTGGCTTCATAGACTTCATTTGTGATATCTTCAAAGACCTGAGCCGGCACTTCGACACGAACACCGACATCAACTTGGTTGTTTGTCAGGTCAAGTCCCAACTGTTCACATTCCTTGCTGAACCATTCGGCACCGGCGCGGCCCGGAGCACCAATGAGGTAGGTGCAGTCCACCGGTTCTTCCTGCCCTTTGATGAGGAGGCGATAGCCATCCTCTTTTTTTTCAATATGGTCCACCTGGGTATCGCAGCTGATTTCAATGCCATGAGCCAAAAGGAAACGGTAGATGCTTCCCATCAGGAGGCGGTTGTTATCGGTCCCCAGATGACGGACCTTCGCGTTGAGCAGATGCAGGTCATGGCCCAGCGCTTTTTTCCCAATGCGACAGTTCTTTGTGGAAAAGACTTCCCCCGGCGCGCCGTGGCGGCAGTTGATTTCATCGACATAATCAATGAGTTCCATGACGGTCTTTTTCGGCAGGTAATCACTCAGCCAGCCGCCAAATTCCGTCGTAAAGTTATATTTGCCGTCAGAAAAGGCGCCGGCCCCGCCAAAGCCGCGCATAATGCTGCAGGGCGTGCAGCGGACACACTGTTCGGTCTTTCCTGCAATGATGGGACAGTTACGGAAATCAATGGCATGCCCTTCTTCAAGAATCACAACTTTTATATCGGGGTATTTCAGGGCAAATTCATAAGCGGCATAAATTGCCGCAGGACCGCCGCCAATGATTGCTACATCTCTTTTCATTTCTTGAACACCTCTTTGTCATTGACCGTATTGAAAATAATGGAAGAAATCTGATTGATGGTCTTCATGGTTTCATCCTTGCGAAGGGCTTTATCCGTCATGATGACAAGGATGTATTTTTCCTTGGCATAAATGATGCCCCCTGCATTTTGGACGCGGCCCTCACTGGTTGAGACCTGGGCAAGGCGCAGTTTCTTCGGAAGCAGGGCACCTAAAAGCTGCCGATCATTCTGTTTTTCCATGAGTCCCAACAGATAGGCATCCAGTTCCTTGGAAACACAGGTTCCTTCATAGAGCCGTGTTAGGAGCGTGACCATATCATTGACAGAGGTATAGGAAATGGTTTCACTTTTTTCCTTGTCCTCAGCCGTTTCTTCCGTTTTTACAAGATCGGGGCTCCCCAAAATGGTGTCTGCATACCCTTTTCGAAGAAGGTACGCATTGATTTCATCCCATCCGATAAAGCGCACGAGTTCATAAAGAGCGGTTTCATCCTGATCGAGCATCATGTCTTCCAAAAGGATGCGGACGGGAACCTTGCTCCCCGGCTTGATTTTGGAAAGAGCCGGGCTCTTTTTGCGTAGGGCCTTGGCTGTCACGGTGACCGTCTCATCAAGGGACAGATTGCCCTCTTTCACCGCATCCAGGAGCGCCGCTGCAACGTAAGGCCGGATGAGTCCTCCAGCTGGCATCTTTCCCGAAAAGTTATAAAAGACCTCTCCCGTATCGAGGGATTTATAATAGACAGAACTCGTTGCCCCCGACTGGGCAATGACATTATTAAGGAAAGTATAAGGCAGCTTTGTATCCTTATCATGGACAAGTTGGGATTCCTGTTTTTCAATTTCCTTTTTCTGGGCAATATATTTAGGGCTCTGATGAATGAGATGAAAGGATACCCCACCCACAAGAAGCAGGAGTAAAAGACACAAAAGAATCCGTTTGTTGATACTCATAAGATTTCCATAACCCCCTGGTTTTGTTTGAGCCATCCTTCCCGTACTTTTCGGTCAGGAAGATAGCTTTCTACGTAAGACCAAAAGACGCGGTCATGATGCATGGAAAAAAGATGACACAATTCATGGACAACCACATACTCCACCGCTGACGGCGTGCAAAAAACAAGATGCCAATTAAAGCGCAGATGTCCCCGGCTGCTGCATGAACCCCACCGTGTCCGTGCCTTGGATAAAGAAAAGGGCGGTGCGGGAAGCTGCATAAGGGCAGCGTAACGGCTGACAAGGCGCTGTAAAAACTCCTTTAAAAGCCCGTACAAATAGCGCTGCAGGTCCACCTTTGCCGCAGTCACAGGAAAAAAGAGTTCCCCGCTTGTTTCCTTGAAGGAAATGCCATTTTCTTCCGTCATGCGAAGCGTCACGTTCCTTCCCAAGATAGGAAGGGTCTCCCCTTCCCTCAGAGTAAGGGCTCCGTAGCGAGCGCGGCGGCGGCGCATCCTCGCGGCGTGCGTCTCAATCCATTCCTTTTTTTCCGCTACAAAACGATCAATATATATTTTTGGCGTCCCGTAAGGGGCCCGCACGATGAGCTGACCGTCCCGGTCGATTTCAAGGGCAAGGGTCCTTCGGCGTGAAAAAACAAGTTTTGAAGATACCATAGCCATTCTATTATAACACAATGTCCTTCCTGAAACGGGAAAAATATTTTAGCAGCGCTGTGACTCCGTCAGGAAAAAAGCTCTGTTCTAGGCGTCAGGAAAATGATTCCAAGACCTTTTGGGAGGCAAAAAAGACCCTCCGCCCAATGTAACGGAAGGTCTTGAAAAAGCTTTTTTTAGAAGAAGCAAGCCCTACATATCAGTTGGATCAGGTACAGTTCAGCCATGTTCTTCATTTTTTATAGGACGCACTTCAACAACAATTTCCTTCACGCGGTGGGCATCCGTCTTTGTCACCGTTACATGGAGATTCTTTTCGTCAAAGGAAGCCCCTTTTTCGGGAATTTCGCCCAGACGCTCAATGACCCATCCGCTGATGGAATTATTTTCCAGGCCATAGACAGCATTATCAAGGTCCAGGTAGCGGAAAAGATCAAAGAGGTTCGCGTTTTGTCCATTGGAATCGCAGTTAACAAGATACGTATGTTGGGCAATCTTGCGAAAAGATGAAGTCATGCGGTCATGTTCATCCCAAATCTCACCGACCAATTCTTCAACAATGTCCTCGGTTGTCACAAGGCCGTCAATGGTCCCATAACTATCGACAACAATAGCCATTTCCACCTTGGCCTTCTGCAAGTTTTGAATGACAAGGCCAATTTTTGTCGAAGTATGGACAAAAACCACAGGCTTCAAGATGGTCTTGAGGTCAAAATCAGGATCTTTGAGATAGGACGCATAAAAATCACGGGCATGGACGGCCCCGATGATTTCACTGTAGTCGTCCTTAAAAACGGGAAGACGGGAGAATCCTTTTGTTGAAAAAATGGCAAGGGCCGCTTTGTTTCCCTCAGAAATATCGATGGCTTCAATGTCGACACGAGGCGTCATGATCTCCCGAACACGGATATCACTGAATTCAATGGCTGACTTGATGCGCAGGCTGTCCGCTTTCTTGATGAAGCCCCCTGTTTCCACTTCATCAACCATGAGCATGAGTTCCTCTTCCGTAGCAGAACGAGGGGGCATCTTGGAAGCATAGCGTCCCATGGCCTTTTTGACGATACGGAACAAAAAGGTAAAGGGAATAAATAGGAGGACGAGGACGGAAAGGAGCCGCGCCGATTTCATGGCATATTTTTCAGGTTGATCCTTAGCGAGGTCTTTAGGGATGATTTCTCCAAAAATCAGGATGATGACTGTCGTCAGCACCGTAGCAAGGGCAAGGCCCGAAGCTCCCATATAGGCTGTTGAGACGGCAGCAGCCAAGGAGGCCGCAGCAATGTTGACGACATTATTGCCAATCAGGATGGTCGTGAGCGTCCGGTCAAAACTGTCAAGGAGTTTCATCACGATGCTCGCCCGTTTATCACCCGTGCGGGCGATATTCTTGAGCCGCAGTTTGTTGCTTCCGGTCAGCGCGGTTTCCGCCGCTGAAAAAAACGCCGAAAAAAAGATAAAAAGAACAAGGATCAGGGCAAGGATCCCTGATGGGATTTCAAGATTTTCCAAAGTGACACTTCCTTTTAGGATGATGATTCCCCTTATTATAGAAAAAGTGGGAAGCAAGGTCAAATCAGGAGCCTGCCGTCATCAGCCAAAGGCATGGGTCAAAAGACCGTCCTTGAGGGCCTCTACCGTAGCAGCAAGCCCAAGAGGATGAGCAGCGGCAAGCTCCGTTTCCTTTCCGTAGCCGTAGGTTACCCCTACACAGTCGATGCCTATCTTGCGGGCACCTTCAACATCATAGGCCGTATCCCCCACCATGAGGACGCGTTCCTTTGTCTTTTGAAGGCCAAGCCGGTTCAGGACCTCTGCGATGACTGCACTTTTGGTTCGCCGGGAGGCATCGAAGGAAGCACCGCCAATTTCCCGAAAATAAGGCGTAAGGCCAAAATGATCGGTAATGTGGCGCACAAAAACTTCCGGTTTGGCCGATGCCGTAGCAAGCAGGAACCCTGCCTCATCAAGCGCCTCCAATAGGTCCGTAATGCCTGGGTACAGTTCATTTTCAAAGATGCCGATTGCAGTGTAGCGTTTCCGGTACAGAGCTGTCGCTTCAAGGGCCATGGCTTCGGTAAACCCAGGAAGGGTCAGGAAAGAATCGACAAGGGGCGGTCCGATGAAATAAAAAAGGTCCTTTTTTGCAGGCACCGGCATGCCTAGTTCCCTGAGCGCATATTGGACGCAGCGGATGATTCCCTCCTCCGATTTCGTGAGGGTTCCGTCAAGGTCAAAGAATATCACGTCTTTCATAGGTACGTTCCTTTCAAGAAAGGGGCAAGGCCCCATCAAAGTGACAGGAAAACGGGGCTGCAGCAGTGCCGCAGTCCCGTCAGCAAAAGCAAAGGTCCTATCTATTTTACCATTTTTTCTCTAAAATGACACTCCACAGAATGCCTTCCCGCAGTTTCTGCTGCCGGCTGTGGCGCCTATGCGCTGTCTGGACGGCTTTTTGAGCTTTTCTCAGGTCCTCCTGGTTCGAGACTAACTGAACGCTGGGTTTTAGCTCCTCAAGGCTTTCTTTGAGGGGACCGCGGTCCTTACTTTCCGCAAGGACTGCCGCCGCTCCATCACAAGGAGCGGGTGCTTCATGCGGCCGCTTTTTTGGCCTTATCCGCAAGGGCCGCTTTTCCTTGAGGACAGGACGCTTTTTTCGCGCAATGAGGTGTGCATTGGAAAAAACGATAAAAGCGAGGAAGACAAAGAAAATGAAATGATCCATGCGGCGGCCTCCTTACTCTTCACTTGGATGATCCACTCCCTGCAGGGGCTCACCACCTGCAATCTGCTCCCTCATAGCCGTATCGGCATTGATGTTCTTCATGCGGTAATAGTCCATGACACCCAGGTGTCCTTCACGCAGGGCGGACGCCAGGGCGGCCGGAACTTCAGCCTGGGCTTCGACGACCTTGGCCTTCATTTCCTGCGTATAGGCACGCATTTCCTGTTCCTTGGCCACAGCCATGGCCCTCCGTTCTTCCGCTTTTGCCTGGGCAATGTTCTTATCGGCTTCGGCCTGGTCTGTCATGAGCTGGGCACCAATATTGCGTCCCACATCAACATCGGCAATATCAATGGAAAGGATTTCAAAAGCCGAGCCAGCATCAAGTCCCTTGCTAAGGACCGTGCGGGAAATATGATCCGGGTTTTCGAGGACGTCCGTATGCTCTTCCGAGGAACCTACCGTGGTGACAATGCCTTCTCCGACTCGGGCAATGATGGTCGATTCCCCGGCACCGCCAACAAGACGGTCAATATTGGCACGAACCGTAACACGGGCCCGAACCTTAAGTTCAATCCCATTTTTGGCCACGGCTGAAATCAACGGGGTTTCAATGACTTTCGGATTGACGCTCATCTGCACGGCTTCCAGGACGTCGCGTCCAGCTAGGTCAATGGCAGCAGCCCGTTCAAAGGTAAGGGGGATGGCAGCCCGTTCCGCTGCAATGAGGGCATCAACAACGCGGTCCACGTCCCCACCGGCAAGATAATGGGCTTCAAGTTGATCCACATTGACATCAAGACCGGCTTTATTAGCCTTCACCAGGGGTAGGACAATCTTTGAGGGCACAACACGGCGCAGCCGCATCCCAACAAGGGTAAAGATTCCCACATTGACCCCGGCGGCAAGAGCGGACACCCAAAGACCAAGGGGCACAAAGTGCAGAAAGAGGACAATGAGGACAAAAAGAATCAGGACAACGAAGGAACTGCTCAATAAAGCAATCATGGGACCTCCTTTTCGACAACGAGCTGCCGTGAACTGACGGCAATGACTTTGACCGGTGTGCCGGCCTCATAGAATTCCCCACGGGTCATGGCGTCATAAGGCTCCCCGTGGATTGCGACGCGTCCGGATGGGCGCAGGGGCGTTGCCGCCGTTCCCGTCTGTCCCACCATCTGGGTTAGGCGTTCAGTGGCTTCATAGCCCTTATCGGCGGTAAAGCGCAGTCCTAAGGTAATGCGCCGCCCAATGCGGCTATGCGGGCCTTTGTGAAAGAACCAATAGCCTAGGACAAGGGTCAAAAAAAGCAGGGCACCGACAATGAAAAGCGCCTGTCCTCCACCGCCAAGATAGAGAAAGAGAGCGGCCAAGAGGGAGAAAAGACCGGTCACGCCAAAAATCCCAAATCCGGGAATTGCAGCTTCTACCATGAGCAAGACGACGCCGATTAGAAGAAACGTCATAAACATAAGGAATCCCTCCTTTTATCAGAGGCGTTTACCTCTATATTCTACAACATACGGGAAATTCCTTTTTTAAGCAGCAAAAAAGACCTCTGGAATCATCCAAAGGTCTTATTCTCGGGAGTTGGTGGGCGCTAACAGGATCGAACTGCTGACATTCTGCTTGTAAGGCAGACGCTCTCCCAGCTGAGCTAAGCGCCCATCAAAGTTGGTGACCGGAGGGGGAATCGAACCCCCGATACCGCCGTGAAAGGGCGGTGTCTTAACCGCTTGACCATCCGGCCAAAAAAAATGGTGATCCGCCAGAGGATCGAACTCTGGACACCCTGATTAAGAGTCAGGTGCTCTACCAGCTGAGCTAGCGGACCACGTCAGTCACTGAAAAGTGACTACCCGTATATAATACAGCATGAGGTCATTTTATGCAAGTACTTTTTTTCTTTTTTTGAAAAATATTTTACAGGATCTTGCTGGATTCCCTATGGACAAAACGTCCCTTCTCCTCCCCTTCAAAGGAGACTTTTCAAAAGAAAACAGGATACCGTCCCCAAAAACGAAACGATACCCTGCTTTATGATTCATTTATTTGTGAGTGCCGCGGCTGCGCAGCTTGATCCACAAGGGACCAGCCAGGAAGGTCGACGTATAGAACCCACTGCTAAAGCCAACAAGCATAGCAAAAGAAAAGTTCCGAATCGTCTCCCCACCAAACAGGAAGATGGCAATGACGGCAAAAAGGGTCGTCGCCGACGTATAGATGGAACGGTTCATCGTCTGCCAGATTGAATTATCCACCATATCCCCCAAGCTTTCGCTGCGGCGGTGAGTATGGAGGTTTTCCCGGATCCGGTCAAAAATAACAATCGTTCCGTTAATGGAGTAGCCAACCACCGTAAGGAGCGCCGCCACAAAGGACGAATCCATTTCAAGCTGCAGAAGGGAGAACCAACTGAGCGTGACCATGACGTCGATGATAAGGGCGATAATGGCGGCAAAGGCAAAGTTATGCTCAAAGCGGATCGTGATGTAGATGATCATGAGCACCCAGCTGAGAGCAACGGCGCCCATAGCCGATTTTACAAGGTCGCGGCCTACCGTGGCCCCGACGTTTTCCACACGCAGGACCTCATTGGGTCCCAGCCGATTAGTCATGTCCGTCATGGTCTCAACGCGCTGGTCATCACTGATGATGCCCGTACGGATGAGGACGGACTGGCTTTCTTCGGTTTGCTGTCCATCCATACTGCCCAACTGGATGATACTGCTGCCCAGCTTATGGTCTGAAAGGACATCACGGACCTCACTTACGGTTACAGGGTTCTCGAACTTCACATCAATGATGCTGCCGCCCGTGAAATCAATACCGAGATTGAAGCCCCTTGTGAGCATAGACACAACGCCCACCAAAAGGAAGATCAGGGAAATGGAAAAGAAGACCTTCGCTTTTTTCACAATGGAAAAGTGCTTCATTTTTCCACCTCCTTATCTTTTTTCGGAAGGCTGGCTCCATAGAAGAAAGGATTCTTCGTAAATTGGCTGCCAACCAAGGCGTTCAAGATGAACTTCGTAACCGTAATGGCCGTAAACATACTGATGAGGACACCTAAGGCCAACGTCACGGCAAATCCACGGATGGGGCCTGTGCCAAGATAGAACAGCACGGCAGCGGCCATGATGGTCGTCACATTGGAGTCCATAATGGTTACAAAGGCACGGGAAAAACCGGCATTTACGGCTGCGCGCAAGGTCTTGCCCGCTTTCAGTTCTTCCTTGAAGCGTTCAAAGATAAGGACGTTGGCATCAACCGCCATCCCAATGGAAAGAATGATCCCCGCGATTCCCGGAAGGGTCAGTGTGGCATTGAGGCCTTTCATGACGGCAAGGACGAGGAGCGTATAAAGAAGCAGCACAACGTCAGCAATGAACCCAGACAGGCGGTAAAAGAACAGCATGAAGATAAAGACGCCAGCAACCCCAATGGCAAATGCCTTGACGCTCTTATCCTTGGAATCCTGGCCCAAGGTCGGACCGACGGTGCGGTTTTCCACCACTTCGAGCTTGATGGGAAGGGATCCACTGCGGAGCAAGATAGCCAGATGTTCAGCTTCCTGGGCATTTTGGGAACCTGTAATCTGGGCATTTCCGCCCGTAATCGGTTCACTGACACGAGGCGCTGTCAGGACCTTGCCATCCAGCAGGATGGCAATCTGGTTGCCTACATTCTTTGCGGTCAGTTCGGCAAACTTCTTGGCTCCTTCCTCATTGAACTGAAGGGTAACGACAGGACGGCCCGACTGATCGGCACTTGCCTTGGAATCTTTCAGGTCCTTACCAGTCAGGACCGTATTGCCTTCCATGTCCTTGAATTCAAGCATAGCCGTTTTGCCAAGCATGGCAATGGCCTGTTCCGGGTCCTTGACGCCCGGGAGCTCAACAATGATCCGGTCCCGGCCCTGACGCTGGATGACCGGTTCCGTGAGGCCGAGTTCGTTGACACGGCGCTCAATGATGCTGATGGAACGGTTCATGGCATCATCATCAACTTTGGCTTCCGGTGTATCTTCGGCTTGAAGGACAACATGGGTCCCTCCCTGAAGGTCAAGGCCCTGTTTGACAGAAAGCGCCAAAGGCTTGACTAGGAGCGCAAAGCAGATGATAATGGCCAACACTGACACAATCAGCTTGATCCGATTTTTCTGCTGCAAGATAAAGTTCCTCCTTGATGGATTGCAAATTTTTGCGGATGCCTGGCATCCAAGAAAAAAGACAAGGGACCCACAAAAAGGCACAAGGCCCTTTCATGGCTCCGGTTGAGCGCGGTCCCTCCCCTGTTATGAGGCTTATTTACACACCCTAAGTGCTTTTTCCGTCACAAGATAGCGGATTTTGAAGTCATGGGCCTGAGTCGGCAGTTCTGGAAGGACCTGGACCTCATTGGCAACACCCATGGCAACCCCTTTCGTGCAGCGGGGCAGGAAACGATCATAGAATCCTTTGCCCTTTCCCAAGCGGTCGCCGTGTTCCGTAAAGGCCGCACCAGGAACAAGGATAAGGTCAATATCCTCAGGGCTGATGACCTCGACCGGCTCCTGCGGAGTACGGATGCCATACATATCCTTTGCCAGTTTCTTTAAGGTTACAAGGCGAACAGCCTGCATATGGCCATCAAGGTCCAAGATCTGGGGGACACAGACTGTCTTTCCCATATTAAGGGCTGTCTGCATCGCCTGGTCGACGGAAACTTCCTTTCCTGCCATGGCAAGATACCCCATAATGACCTTTCCTTCTAGAAATAAGCGGCTCACAGAAATGTGGCTGTTGATTTCTTTATTGAACTTATTCAGTTCGCGCTGATTGAGCCTGGCGCGTCTTTCTTCGACTTCCTTACGGACTGTGCGCTTATCCATCTTATTTGGAAGCCTCGGAAGCAGCCGTTTCCTTCGCCTCTTCAGCAGCGTCTGCTTTGGTTTCTTCTACTTTTTCTTCTGCTTTTGCTTCTGATTTTTCTTCTTTTGCAGCCTTCTGCAGTTCCGTAGTGATAACGGTCCCGACAGCAGCGCGGCGAATCCAGATTTCAACGTCTTCCGCGACCTTGATGCGGATGCGGTCATCCTTGATCTTGGCAATTTCGCCAAAGATGCCGCCAATGGTGACAATCCGCGTGCCCACTTTCAGGGAATCGAGCATATTGGCGCGCTTTTTCTGATCACGCTTCTGCGGGCGGTAGATCATGAAATAGAAAATCACACCCATAAGGATAAAAGGCCAAGCCATTTGTACAACGTTTTCCATCTTTTACTTACCTCCTACTGGTTCTTTGGTATTGGTCTAAGAACGCCGCCCTAAATTCAGGGAACGTATCATTAGCAATGGCACTGCGCATGTCCTCTGCAAATTTTAACAGAAAACGCAGATTATGTATAGATAAAAGGCGCATGGCAAGAAGTTCTTCCGATTTAAAAAGGTGCCGGATGTAGGCTCTTGAGAAGTGACGGCAGGTATAGCAGTCACAGCCTTCTTCAATAGGTCGGAAGTCCTCCCTGAATTCAAGATTTTTGAGGACGAGCCGCCCCGACCGGACCATAGCCGTTCCATTGCGCGCGACCCGCGTCGGATAGACACAGTCAAACATATCGACGCCTAGGTTCACCCCTTCCACGAGGCAGTCCGGCGTGCCAACGCCCATCAAATAACGGGCCTTGTTTTTCGGCAGGTACTGTGTCGTCTTGCCCAAGATGTCATACATCAGCTCGTGGGGCTCGCCGACACTGAGACCGCCAATAGCCATGCCGGCAAAGTCAAGTTCTGACAAGGCTTCGGCACTGTACTTGCGCAGTTCTGGGTACATACCGCCTTGAACGATGCCAAACAGGCCTTGGTCATCCCGCGTCTTTGCGGCAAGACAGCGCTTTGCCCAGCGTGTCGTTCGCTCCGTCGACTTTTTGGCATAGTCAAAATCAGCCGGATAAGGAATACATTCATCAAAGGCCATGATGATGTCGGCCCCGATGTCTTCCTGGGCCTTCATGGCCACTTCCGGACTCAGGAACTGCTTGGATCCATCAATATGGGAACGGAAGGTCACCCCGTCTTCCGTAATCTTACGGATGGCACCAAGGCTAAAGACCTGGAAGCCGCCGCTGTCCGTCAGCATGCCTCGTTCATAGTTCATGAAGCGGTGGATGCCGCCGGCCTTACGGATAAGCTCCGTCCCAGGCCGCAGGAACAGGTGGTAGGTATTGGACAGGATGACTTGGCTTTTCATGTCGTAAAGTTCTTCCGGCGTAAGCGTCTTGACTGTTGCCTGGGTCCCAACGGGCATGAACATCGGGGTATCAAAGGTACCGTGAGGCGTATGAAGCTTGCCCAAGCGGGCACCGCTCCGGGGATCTTCCTTGATGAGTTCGAAGTAAACAGCGTGCATAAAGACTCCTTTATCAATCTTTGATGAACATGGCGTCGCCAAAACTGAAGAAACGATATTTTTCCTTCACCGCTTCCCCATAGGCATGAAGGATGTTCTCCCGACTCGAAAGAGCCGAAACCAGCATGATGAGCGTACTCTGGGGAAGGTGGAAATTGGTGACAAGGGCATCGACGAAATGGAACTTAAAGCCCGGATAGATAAAAATCTTGGTCCAGTTGCCGCCGGGCACCATGGTGCCGCTTGCTCCCGCCGATTCCAAGGTGCGGACACTCGTCGTGCCGACGGCAATGATGCGCCGGCCCTCTTTCTTGGCCCGGTTCAAGGCAGCGGCTGCTTCAGGGGAAACCGTATAGAACTCACTATGCATTTCATGGTCCTCAATGCGTTCCTCACTGACAGGGCGGAATGTTCCAAGGCCAACATTCAAGGTCACAAAAACTTCTTCAACGCCCATCTCCTTGATTTTTTGCATCAATTCCTTAGTAAAGTGAAGGCCCGCCGTCGGCGCCGCGGCGCTTCCAAGCTCCCGGTTATACACGGTCTGGTAGCGTTCCTTATCCTTGAGTTTTTCATGGATATATGGCGGCAGCGGTGTTTCTCCCAAGCGGTCCAGGATTTCCTCAAAAACACCGTCAAAGCGAAAACGGGCAATACGGCCCCCAAAATCCGTTTTTTCAAGGATGGTGCAGGAAAGTTCATCACTGAAGATGATTTCCGCCCCTTCCTGGAGTTTTTTCCCTGGTTTCACAAGGACTTCCCAATCCGTATTGTTTTTTCGCGTAAGCAAAAAGACTTCAACATGGGCGCCTGTCGTCTTTGTCCCGTGCAGACGCGCCGGCATAACGCGGGTATCATTGAAGACAAGGACATCACCCGGTCTTAGGTATTCAGGAAGGTTATAAAAATGGCGGTGTTCCAATGCACCTGTCTTTTTATCCATGACAAGCAGACGCGAAGCATCCCTTGGTTCAATCGGTGTTTGCGCAATGAGCTCCTTGGGCAGATCATAATCAAAATCAGTAACTTCCATATTAACTCCTTCATGGCTCGGCCCTGGGCCTCCCCGTTTGTTTGATTCATCAATCAGGCAGAAAATAGTTCCGTCCAGCCTCCATTGTATCAGGAATGGGCTGGACGGTCAAAAATGATAGGCAAAAAGAAGACGCTTTTTTGCGTTGGTTCATCCATGGCCGTAAGGCTCAGTAACGTTCTTCAAGGTAAATGCCCCGATAATAGTGCCGGAGAATGGTCTTATAATAATCCTTTTTCCGACGGGCACTCTTTTCAAGGGCCATACCGCGGGCGCCCCACTGGCTGAGTCCCACACCGTGTCCCCAACCGCCGCCGACAAAAAAGACCTTTTCGTCCTTGACCCCGGCAAATAAGCGCAGGTCCCCAACCTTCGTTCCCATGCCTTGGCGAGTCTTCTTGTCGATGGGGATCTTCTTGCGGCCCACTTCATAACCATAGGCATTCTTGATGGACACATCGATGGAGTCAGGTTCATCCGTTCCGATGGTTACCTCAAAAAGAGTGCTGTTAAGGCCCAATAAAGATCTCACCTGGCTGCCCGTGAGGGTTACGTCACGGCGGCTGCCCTTGAAGGTCATCCGTTTGACCCGGCCGCTGGTACCGCGATCACTGGACCACTTCATGGGCGCTTTTCCCAGTGGCAGGAGACGGATGCCCTGCAGCTTGCCAATGTCATAGCCGCCCTGTTTCAGCGTCCGTTCGAGCTGAGCCTCCGTAAAGCTCTTGGTCCAGCTGTAGTTGGGAGAATCCTTGTCATCATCCTTGACGGCCTGAAGATAAGGGATATCCTTTCCCCAGACATTTACGGCCGCTTCTGTATAACCGCCGCTCGTACTGTGGAAAAAGGCTTGGATGGGCTCCCCGTCATAAACAGCCGTCACGCCGCGCGTTGCCTTGACGAGTTTTGTCGTATTGGGATGCTCAGCTTCGATACCGCCATAGACCTGTCCTTGGTCCGTCGCCTTGATATCAAACCCTTCATACTGGGGATGATCCAAATGGTAGAGAGCAAAGCTGCGGGCAGCAACGGCCTGGGCCTTGATGGCTTCATCAGGCCACAAAGGAATGACTTCCTTAGCCACCACCCCATAAAGATATTCCTCCACGGGAAGCGCGTTGACAATGGTAAGGCGCTTTTTTTCACGGGTCATGACCGCCGTCAAGGCCCCGCGGTATTTCTTCCGGTTCACAAGGACGGGCTGACTGGCATTTTGGGCCACAAAAGAAAGATTGCCGCCAGAAAGCTTTTTCTTATCGGCATAAAAACGTCCGCCCTTGACGGAGATGAAATGCCGCCCTGGTGACAGGGTGACCTTCTTTCCCCGTCCATCAATGACCGTTATTTTTCCAGCAGAACTCAGTTCTGCCGAATACTGATCCACGACCAGGCCAACCCGGATCTTAGGACCTAGGGAAGCGGCCGAAGCACTTAGGGAAAAAAGCAGCATAACGGCGAGAAAAAAAGCGGTCAGGATCTTTTTCATCTTCATCGCCCCGCGTCCTTTGCCATGATTTCGGGAATGTTTTTCTTCCGCTTGCGAATCTCATAGCGATCCCGTTCGCTAAAGATGCAGCCACAATACGGCTGACGGTAAAGATCAAGATCGAGACTGATTTCAACGCCTTCTTCATACCCCGTACGAAAATCTTCATAATAGAAGGGAATCTCAAACCGCGCAGCCGCTTCTTCGGCGGTTCTGCGGATGAGGTCATGCTTTTGGTAAGGGCTTACGAGAAGGGTCGTGGAAAACGCATCGAAGCCATGTTCCTTGGCGTAGCGGGCGGCCATTTCAAGACGCACGCGATAGCAGTAAGCACAGCGCACAGTCGGTTCACTGAGCATGCCCCGAAGCGTATCTTCCAGAGGATAGCTCTTATCCGCTACGAGGGGATAATGACGGGCCTCACAAAATTCACGAAGCGTATTGAGGCGCCGCTTGAATTCTTTGTAAGGGTGGATATTGGGATTGAAGTAATACATCGTAAAGGTATGCCCTTCAGCCGTCAGTTCCTTTGTTGGATAGCAGGAACAGGGACCGCAGCAGGCATGAAGCAGGATATTCATGGTCATCTTCCTTCCGGATAGGCAATTCCAAGATAACGATATGCCGCCGCTGTTGCCTGACGGCCTTTAGGGGTCCGCTGGAGCATGCCCAGCTGCATGAGGTAAGGCTCGTAGACATCTTCTAACGTCTCTGATTCCTCATTTAACGAAGCAGCCAGGGTATCGACACCGACAGGACGGCCGCCAAAATCCTTGACAAGCTTCGTAAGCAGGCGCCGGTCACTGCGGTCAAGGCCCAAGTCGTCGATTTCAAGTCGCTCCATGGTCTTCCTGCAGATTTCCTTGGTAATCGTGTCCGCCCCGGCCACTTCGGCAAAATCCCGGACCCGTTTCAGGAGGCGATTGGCTACACGGGGCGTACCCCTGCTGCGCCGTCCGATTTCATAAGCTCCTTCATGGTCAATCTTGACGTTCAGGATTTCCGCTGCCCGTTCCACAATGATCTGGAGTTCCTCGGCCGTGTAAAATTCCAGATGGCAGATGACACCAAAGCGGTCCCGCAGCGGAGCTGCCACGCTTCCCATACGCGTTGTCGCCCCAATGAGAGTAAAGCGCGGCAGGTCAAGGCGCACACTGCGGGCAGCAGGGCCCTTGCCGATGATGATATCAAGGGCGTAGTCTTCCATAGCCGAATAAAGAATTTCTTCCACGGTCTTGGGCAGGCGGTGGATTTCATCGATAAAAAGCACTTCGCTTTCGTCCAGATTGGTCAAAATAGCGGCTAGGTCCCCCTGCCGTTCCAAGGCAGGTCCGCTGGTAATCCGGATATTGACGCCCAATTCGTTTGCGATGATGTTGGCAAGGGTCGTCTTGCCAAGGCCAGGCGGTCCATAAAGCAGGACATGATCCAAGGCTTCCCGGCGTTTGAGGGCAGCCTGAATGAAGACGGTCATATTCTCTTTGACCTTTTCCTGACCAATATATTCCTGGAGCCTGCGCGGCCGGAGACTGTACTGCCAGCCATCCTGAACCTGCTCACCGCCGGCAATGATGCGCTGATCTTCTTCCACAGCTTATCCCCTCCTTGCCATGACCTGGAGGGCCTTTTTGAGCAGGTCCTCCGCTGACATGTCCGCCGTCACCTTGATGCGGTTCATGACGCCTGAGATTTCATTTTGGGTGTACCCTAAGGAAGCAAGCGCCTCCATGGTTTCCGTCAGGGCAGAAGCTGGGCCTTCTGGAGCGAGGAAGCCTCCATTTGATTCGGGCAGCGGGCCTTCTGGTCCCGTCAGGTCCTTTAGCTCCAAGAGCATGCGTTCTGCCGTCTTTTTTCCAATGCCTGGAAGCTTGGTCAGGAATTTCACATCCCGATTCTTGATGGCAAGCAGGAAATCGTCCACCTTTGACGCGGAAAGGATTCCTTGTGCCACCTTCGGGCCAATGCCGCTTACCGTAATGAGCTTTGTAAAAAGACCATAGGCCTCCTGGGAAAGAAAGCCGTAAAGGGTCAGGGCATCTTCCCGGACGGCAAGGTACGTATAGACCTTGACCTTATCATCAAGGACCATGCGTCCCAAATCCGATGTGTTCATGTAGATGCGGTAGCCGACACCTTGGGTTTCAACGAATGCATAATTGCTTCCAATCGTATCGACGCGTCCTTTGATAAATCCAATCATTTGAGTTTCTCCATAAGATCTTTTTCGCGGACAAAATTAAGGCCTGTAATGGCAATCGCAAGGGCATCTGCTGTATCATCCGGTTTCGGTTCTTCCGTTAAGTGGAGCAGCTTCATGACCATATAGGTCACCTGTTTCTTATCGGCCCGGCCCGTGCCCGTAATGGCCTGTTTGATCTGGATCGGTGTATATTCATAAACCGGCAGATCGGCCATGGCCGCTGACAGGACGATGACGCCGCGGGCCTGTCCAACTGCAATGGCCGTTGTGACATTGCGGTTAAAAAAGAGCTTTTCTACGCTCATGAAATCCGGCTTATACTCCTTGATGAGGCCGGTCAAGGCTTCATAGATGATCTGGAGCCGTTTTTCCGGCAGCATATCCTTATCGGTCAGGATGGATCCGTAATGGATGGGAATGAGCCGGCTTCGTTCCAATTTCACCAGACCGTAACCGCAGATCGCGGTCCCCGGATCGATTCCGAGTGCTAACATGGGGCCTCCTTGATCACAATCCATTTCCTTATATAACAAACAAGCCGGCCCTGGTAGTCCCAGACGGCCGGCCCAAATCCAAGCTTATTCCTCGTCAGGCAGATCTGCGTTGGTGTACACATCCTGCACATCGTCGAGTTCATCAAAGCTGTCGATCATTTTCTGTACTTTTTCTGCATCCTCACCGGTAACGGCAATGGTATTGTCAGGAATCAAGGACAGTTCGCTCATGGCAACGTTGATATTGTGGTCAGCAAGGGCCTGTTCCACAGCATCATAATCTTCCGGAGCGGTCGTAATGACATAGGTATCATCGTTGGTTTCCATGTCCTCGGCACCCGCTTCGAGCGCAATTTCCATCACTTCGTCCTCAGCCGGAGCGCCTTCCTTTTCGATGGTGAAAAGGCCTTTGTTCTTGAACATCCAGCTTACACAACCAGATTCACCCATATTGCCGCCCTTGGAAAAGACATGACGCACATCGGCAGCTGTACGATTGCGGTTATCCGTCAGAGCGCTGATCATAATGGCAACGCCGGCAGGACCGTATCCTTCATAGGTAATCTCTTCGTAGTTCGATCCTTCTGTCGTCCCTTCGCCTTTGGCGATGGCGCGCTTGATGTTTTCTTTCGGGATGTTATTGGCTTTGGCCTTGGAAAGGGCCAGCTTCAAGCGCATATTGCCCGTTGGATCGGAGCCGCCCATCTTGACAGCAATGGTGATTTCACGGCCGATTTTCGTGTTGATCTTGCCGCGCAAGGCGTCGGCCTTTCCTTTTTTGAACTTTATATTGGCCCACTTGGAGTGTCCGGACATACTGAATTCCTCCCAACAAAACTGTGTACTACCCGCCTATTCTATCACAAAGCGCTTATTTGCGCAAATAGACGCGTTCCATGTCAACATGCTTGACTTCGTTCTGGGCAAAATCGTTGTCGCCGGCACATTTGACCTTCGTTGTGTCAGCAAAGCGTTTGAGAAGAACACGCGTAAGCCCCGGTTCCGTGAGTGATCCCGGACCATTGAGACAGCCCTTGACACAGGCCATACCTTCTAGATATTTGATGTCAAGCTTGCCATCCTGGTAATCCTTGAGTGCTTTGAGACATTCTTCCAGACCATTGCAATAGTGGCTGTTTACCGTGATGTCATGGAATTTTTCCGTATAGTCGTTCACGGCCTTACTGACGCCGGCTTCCTGAGGGAAGCTGCATCCATCAGCGGAAGAATCAGGCTGGAAGTCCTCGGCTTCCAGTTCAGCCGGGTTGATTCCTTGGCTGTCCATCATGCACTTTAATTCCTCAAAAGTCAGGGAATAATCGATTTCATCCGGATGCTCGCGGGCTTCGACTTTCTTTGCAATGCAGGGACCGACAAAGACCGTGATGGCACCAGGATCATTGTGTTTTACAGCCTTGCTGCGGGCCACCATCGGGGAAACCGTATCGGAGATGCAGTCAGCAAGGGCCGGAGCATGACGCTTGACCGTTGCCACAAAAGCAGGGCAGCAGGAACTTGTCAAGAGTTTCTGGTCGCCGTGCTCCACCTTTTCCACGTATTCCTCAGCTTCTGAAATGACCGTCATATCTGCCCCAACGGCAACTTCCTTGACTTGCGTAAAGCCCAGCATGCGGCAGGCTTTTTTGATCTGACCGGGAGAGACCTTGAGCCCGAACTGACCGACAAAAGAGGGCGCCAAAAGCGCATAGACGCTGCGATTTTCAGCCTTGAGGTCCTGGATAAGCTGTACAATGTGGCTCCGTTCCTCGATGGCGCCGAAGGGGCAAGCCCCACGGCAGGCACCGCATTCCACACAGACATTTTTATCGATTTCCGCCTTTTTGTCAGCCCCCATATGAAGGGCGTGGACCTTGCAGGCATTTTCACAGGGACGGGAGATTTCAACGACAGCGCCATAAGGGCAGGCCCGTTTGCAGTTGCCGCATTCAACACATACATCATAATCAATATGGGCACGGCCCTGATATACGGAAATGGCCTTTTTCGGGCAGCCATTCATGCAGCGATGGGTCAGACACCGGCGGCAGACATCCGTAATCATGTACTTATTCACCGGGCAGGCCGAGCAGCCTTCCGGCAGGACGGCAATGACATGCTGCGTGCGGTCAACCGGTTCCGAAACGGCCTTTTTGGCAGCTTCAATGATATTCAGGTCCGTATCAAGACCTAAGGCTACGTTGATGCGTTCCTTCAAAACGGCCCGTTCCTTGTGAACGCAGCAGCGCAGACGCGGCGAATCCTCTTGGACGATCTGGAGGATGTCGTAGACATGGTCTGGCAGATTCCCATCATAGGCCATCTTCGAGAGCATGGTCAGGACTTTCCGTCTGATTTGCGTAATTTGAGTGACTTCCATTTGATACCCCTTCATCATATGTTTAAAATCTATGGACACTATGATATCATACTTCAGCTAAAAAAATAAGCCTCAAAACCATAAAATCCTCGTAAAAATGCTACAAAATTTACAAATTAATAGTCATTATTGCCTATCCATTGTTAGAATTATTTGTCTATTCAGTGTGGACAGATAGGGGCAGTATCAGGCTCGGCGCAAAATACATACCAATTTCCCACAAATTCTTGCCTCCACTATTTAATTCCTTTATGGACGTAGGCGAAACAGGGGCTTCTGCAATCCGTAAAGTCCTAGGAGCGGCCCGACCGACAGCGGGATTGTTTCAGGCGTCTTCACAATTTGGATTGTGGTACGGGACTTCTTACGAATCGCCATGCCTTCCTGGCTCTCAAAAGACTCTTTTTCCAAGCAAAGAAGGTCCCTAACTCCATCGAATTGGAGCGATTTGTGCTTCCGAGTAAAAAATAAGAGACGGCCCCACCCTACTTAGCTGCACTTTGTAACAGGCAAAAAAGACTGCGAAAAATGATGGTTCATTTTTCACAGTCTCTTATCGTTCTTATCTTAGTCAATGGCAAGAATCTTCTTGACTTCCTTTTCCATTTCGCCCGGGGCCACGATATCGCTTTCCCGTTCCGGCAGGCCGCGCAGTTCCTTGAGGCCCTGCGGAATGTCGATTCGAGCCTTTTGGCTCAGCTCATCCATGGCCTCAAAAGCCGTCAGGACCTTGCCTTCATAGTCATCAGGATAAAGGGCCCGCAGGACCACATCGCTGAACTTGAACGGGCTGGCCGTTGAAAGGACAATGCCGTACGTCTCGTCGCTGGTCATGAGGCGATACTTCTGTAGGGCCTTATAGGCAACAGCTGAATGGGGATCAAGGACATAGCCATAGTTATTGAAGACATCACTAATTGTTTCCTGGGTTTCGATTTCATCGATCCAAGCCCCAAAGAAGTCACTGACAACGGCATCCTGGATATCACGTCCAATGGAATAGGCGCCTTTTTCCTGGAGGGCATCCATCCACTCGTTGATTTTCTCAGAGTTATGCTCGGTCTTTTCATAAAGGAGCCGTTCCAAGTTACTTGAAACAAGGATGTCCATGGACGGGGAAATGGTTCGATGAAACTCGCGGTTCCGATCATAGGTCCCCGTGTTGATGAAATCGGTCAGGACATTGTTGCTGTTTGACGCGCAGATGAACTTCTTCACTGGCAGGCCCATGAGCTTGGCATAGTAGCCGGCAAGAATATCACCGAAGTTGCCCGTGGGAACAGAAAAGACGATTTCCGTACCATTTTGGATACGTCCCTTTTCCACAGCATCGGCATAGGCGCTGAAATAATAGACGATCTGCGGCACCAAGCGGCCCCAGTTGATGGAATTTGCAGAAGAAAAAGCGCAGCCTTGCTCCTTCAGCTCAGCTGCAAGCTCCGCTTTGCCAAAAAGCAATTTGACCCCAGTCTGGGCATCATCAAAATTGCCTTCAACCGCAACAGCATGGACATTATTCCCCCGCTGCGTCGTCATCTGCAGGCGCTGGGCATCGCTGACCCCGCCATGGGGATAAAAGACGATGACTTCTGTATCCGGCACATCACTGAATCCGGCCATAGCCGCTTTTCCCGTATCGCCGCTTGTCGCAACGAGAATCACGCTCTTTTTTTGTTCGCCCGTCTTGCGGACGGCTCTCGTAAGGAAATGAGGCAGGATCTGGAGTGCCATATCCTTAAAGGCACTCGTTGGACCATGCCATAGTTCCAGAATATCAGTATCCTTTTTGAGAAGATGAAGCGGCGCTGCAAAACCGCCAAACTTTTCTTTGCTGTAAGCAGCTGAAACACATTCCCGAAGTTCCTCCTCCGAAAAATCCGTCAGGTACCGGGAAAGGATCTGTACGGCACGGTCGCCATAAGGCTTACCCTTCATGGCATCGATCTCAGCAAGGGCCACAGGAGGAAAATCCCGGGGCACAAAAAGACCGCCGTCTTTGGCCAGCCCACTGGAAATAGCGTGGGCAGAGCTCACCATATCTGTTTTACCTCTTGTACTTACGTATAACATAGTCCCCTCCACTTCTGCTTTCGTATTCGTATCATAGCATAGTCAAATTCGATGCGCAAGCATCGTGTCTGATGAGTAACAGTCATTTTTTTCCGTTCCTGCTCCAAAGAACGCCCAGGGCCATCTGAGGGCCTCATTCATAAAGGATGGCATCGTCCCCGCTTTTTTGCTTTTAACAGGGGCCTTCCTTTGCTATAATGGGAAGGAACATGAAGGGAGACAGTGGACGAAAAAAGCCCAGCCGACCTGTTGCGGCTGTCCCCCGATAGGAGTTGACGCATTATGGAAATCAAGATTGCATGCGCACAGGTGGAAGTGCGCCCCGGCCGTCCCGAGATCAATCTGCGCCGGGCCCTCGAAACCATTGAAGAAGCAAAGCGTGCCAGCATCGATATTCTCATCTTTCCTGAACAGCTGATTCCAGGCTACCTCTTAGGTGACCTTTGGGAGCAGCGCGCTTTTTTGCGTGACTGCCGCGATTACGGGAAGGATCTCATTGCAGCCACGCAGGATATTTGCGTCATCTTCGGCAATATTGCCCTTGATGAAAGGGCTGTGAATGAAGATGGCCGGCCCCGCAAATATAATGCCGCCTTCATTGCCCAAGATGGAAAACTCAAAAAGGGTGGCCTGTCTCAGGCTTTTATCAGCAAAACGGCCCTGCCTGACTACCGGGAATTTGATGACAGCCGGTATTTCCACAGCTTGGCAAAACTCCTGCCCCATCTTCCGGGGAAAACCCTGGAAGACCTCATCCAGCCTGTATCTGTGACCATCAGGGGGAAAGAAGTGAAGCTCGGTGTCTTTATTTGCGAGGACGGCTGGACCGAAAACTATGATTTCAATGTTCCACAGATCCTGACTAAAAACGGGGCACAGCTTCTTATCAATATTTCCTGTTCGCCCTTTACCCTACAGAAAAACCGCAAACGCGGGGAGCTCTTTAAAAAACAAGCAAGGGACTGCGGTCTGCCGCTTCTTTACTGCAACGGCGTAGGCATCCAGAATAACGGGAAGAACATCTTCACCTTTGACGGCTGCAGCACCTTTTATACAAAGGAAGGAAATGTGCTCTGCGATGCGCCTTCCTTTGAGGAGGCCTTCCTTACCGGCAGTTTTGATACCGAAACAGGAGCCCTTTCCTCAACCGGAACGGTCCATCCAAAGATGACGGAAATCGAGGAAATCTACCATTCCCTCTATTATGGAGCTTCAAAGTTCCTGGACCAGCTAGGCATCCGTAAGATGACCATCGGTCTTTCGGGCGGGATTGATTCAGCGGTAACGGCTGCTTTTTATGTGCACATCCTGGGCCCGGAAAATGTGCTTCTCCTCAACCTGCCATCACGCTTTAATTCGAGCCTCACCAAGGGCCTTGCCCAAAAGATGGCAGAAGCCCTGGGTACCCACTATGCCGTGATTCCCATTGAAGAATCCGTATCCCTCACGGAAAAGCAGTTGCAATCCGCAACCATTCATGATTATGGCACGGGAAAAGACGAAACCCTTTCCGTATCGTCCTTTGCCCTTGAAAATATCCAAGCCCGTGACCGTGGGGCCCGCGTTATTGCCGGCATGGCTTCCCTTTGGGGCGGCGGCTTTTCCTGCAACTCCAATAAGTCGGAAATGACCGTTGGCTATGCCACCTTTTATGGAGACATTGCCGGTGTCATGGCTCTCATTGGCGACCTATGGAAGCACCAAGTCTATGCCCTGGGGCGCTATCTCAATGAACAGGTCTACCACAAGGATGTTATTCCTGATGAAGTCTTTACGATCAAACCGAGTGCTGAACTTTCTCAGAAACAGACCGTCGGTACGGGCGGCGATCCCCTTCACTATCCCTACCACGATTATCTTTTCCGCGCCTTCGTCGAAAGCTGGGGAAAGCAGGCACCGGAAGAGTTCCTTGCTTGGTATCTGGATAGCACCCTGGATGCTCGCATCGGCTGTGAAGAAGGCCTATCCCATAAGCTCTTTCCCGATGCGGCCTCCTTTATCAGCGATCTCGAACGGTGGTGGAACCTTTTTTGCGGCCTCTCCGTTGCCAAAAGGATCCAGGCTCCGCCCATCCTTTCCATTTCAAAGCGGGCCTATGGCTATGATCATAGGGAGTCCCAGCTCGGGCCCTATTATTCCCGCCACTACCTGGAAATGAAAGCAAAGGCCCTATCATGATGGAAACCCGCTTGAAAGCCTATCGCGGAGCCATGGTGGCAGCCCTCTACGCAGCCCTGATCTTGGGATTGGCACCTGTAAGCTACGGTGCGGTCCAGGTGCGGGTCTCAGAATTCATGACACTCCTTGCCTTTTATGATAAAGGCCTTATTCCGGGCCTGACTTTGGGCTGCCTTATTTCCAATGTAGGAAGTCCTTTCGGCATTACGGATATGCTGATTGGCACCTCGGCCACCTTCCTGGGACTTTATTTCATGCGCTTTTGCAGATCCGCCTTCCTGGCAAGTTTGATGCCCGTTTTTTCCAACGGCCTTCTCATCGGGTTTGAGCTCAACTACATGGCGGACCTGCCCCTTCTTCCTACCATGGGGTACGTGGCCCTCGGAGAAATCATCAGCGTCACGATTTTAGGAAATCTGCTGCTTCCTTTGTTCTTAAAAAATGAGACCGTTCGAAACATCCTTGATCTAAAAAACAAGAAGCCTTGAAGGTTATCGCTGCTTCAAGGCTTCTTATTTTTTAACGCGGCAGACATGATTTCCTTTTTCACTGCCTATAGATGATTTATGCGTTCAAGCTCTTTACAAAATCCTCACCAAATTGTTCACAGGTTTCAAGGCCTTTTTCATCAGGCATCCACAGCATCTTGAGTCCTTCATTCACAACCGTGAACCCGGCTAAATCAAGAAGCTCCGAGATCTGTTTCACTGAATCGCCGCTCCAGCCGTAACTGCCGAAGGCAGCTGCTTTCTTATTTTTGAACTTCAGGCCCCGGATCATTTCCATCATGCTTCCAATAGAAGAAAGGAAGCCATAATTGATTGTTGGTGAACCAACAAGGATGGCCTTTGATTTAAAGACTTCCGTTATCATATCATTCTTATCGTCAACGGCTGTATTGAAGAGTTTGACTACAATCGTCGGATCAGCCTTTTTGATGCCTTCCGCAATCTTTTCTGCCATGCGCCGCGTCGCGTTCCACATGGTATCGTAAAGGATGGTCACCTGATTTTCCTGATAAGCCTGGGCCCATTTCTGATACGCCTTTACGATGGATAGCGGGTCTTTCCGCCAAATCACGCCGTGACTTGGGCAAATCATGGAAACAGGAACATTCATGGCAAGAATCTCGTCAATCTTTCTTGTCACCATGGGACTGTAAAGGTTGAGGATATTAGCATAATACTTCATGGCCTCACCATAAAGGGCAGCCTGATCGGCTTGATCATTAAAAAGATCTTCACTTGCAAAATGCTGGCCAAAACCATCATTGGAAAAGAGGATATTCTCACCCGTCATATAAGTGAACATCGTATCAGGCCAATGCAGCATGGGAGCTTCAATGAAAATCAGCTGATGGGTCCCAAGATCCAAGGTATCCCCCGTCTTTACATTGACAAAATTCCAGTCCTTATGATAAAGACCGCGCAGGATGGCTTCTCCCTTCTTCGTGCAGTAAATCGGCGTATCCGGAATTTCTGCCATCAGGGCCGGCAGGGCACCGCTGTGATCGTTCTCATTATGGTTCATGACGATATAGTCAATCTGGTGAAGATCAATTTCCTTTTTTAGGTTTTCTACAAACTCATCGTCATAAGGTTTCCAAACCGTATCCATGAGCACTGTTTTTTTATCCCTAATGAGATAAGCATTATAACTGGACCCCTTTTCCGTCGAATACTCATGACCATGGAATTCATTCAGTTCCCAGTCAACCTTCCCAACCCAAGTCACCGTATCTGTAATTTTCTTTGCCATAAGACACACTCCTTTATCATGCTGCAAATTGTCACCTGCGGCCTTCATCATCGTGACAAGAAGGGACCTCCGCTTGATGGATCCAGTATACGTCCCGCATGCAAAAAGAACCGTTGTCCAAACAACAAATGCATAAAAAACCAGAAGCCTCGAAGGATGCATCTTCAAGACTCCTGGTTTAGAGGGAAAGGAAGGGTTTGCCCTATGGGGCGTCCGCTTGAACCTTATATCGGATAGGTTCATTATAGGGACCTATCCACCCACTGTCAACCAAATTTACCTTTAAGTTAACATAAGGATAAAAAAGATTCCCTGCCCTCTCCTGAAGGAAAGAACAGGGAATCTTCCGCCAGTTAGTGCACCTGCATCCAGTCCGATGAATCAGAAGCAGTCGCAGTTAACCATGAAGAAGGATCTCGGATGAGCGCAGACCGGGCAAACCTGAGGCGCTTCTTCGGCTTCTACGATATGACCGCAGTTGGAGCAGATCCAAACGGTCTTTTCGCTGCGTTTGAACATGGTGCCGTCTTCTACCTTTTGGAGGAGGGCCTTATAGCGTTCTTCATGATGCTTTTCAATGGCACCGACAGCGCGGAATTTGAAGGCCAGTTCAGGGAAACCTTCCTTATCTGCCGTTTCAGCAAATTCCTTATACATATCGGTCCATTCATAGTTTTCGCCAGCAGCAGCATCTTTGAGGTTCGTTACCGTATCAGGAATGGAACCGCCATGAAGGGCCTTGAACCAGATCTTTGCATGTTCTTTTTCGTTCTTGGAGGTTTCCAGGAAGTTTGCAGCGACCTTTTCGTAGCCTTCTTTCTTAGCCACACTTGCATAATATCCATACTTATTGTAAGCCTGGGATTCACCAGCAAAAGCAGCCTGAAGATTTTTTTCCGTTTGCGTACCTTTTAATTCTTTCATGATGATCTCTCCTTATACCGTATTTTTTATTACCCTCTCTCGGTAACAACTAGAGTATACCACGTATCCTAAACAATAGCAACAACTTTTTAAGAATTATTTTTAAAAAGGAATATAATCATGATGAATGCCCATCTCAGCGTCATTTGCACTTTCATCAGGGCTTAGGATTTAGGAGAAAGAAAAAGGCGAATTGGCAGATTGGAAGATCCAGGCGGTGAAAAATGCAAGGTCGCCTCCCCGTTTTCCGGAATGGTTCCAAGAACCATGGTCTCACCGTCATGGGACCAGCCAAAGGCCAGTCCATGTCCAGGAATCTTTATTTCCTTAGCCTCTTCGCCATTCATGGAAAGAAGGCCCGCGCCGGCATAAGGTCCGCCATATGGATTAAAGCGCAGGACCGTGTCCCGCTTTCCTTTGGTCGGAAGGATGACATCATACATGACCCCATAATTGCCATAATTGACAACCTTCTTACCCGTTGTCGCGTCTTTTCCCCGCACATAGGGATTGAGGACGTCGTCAGCAAGTTTGATGCCCCAGGTTTCCAGTTTATTCGATGGGTACGCCTCTTGAAGCCGAACATGGACATCGGACGCAGGGAAGGTCCCGCGCAGGACATGATCCCCTTCATCAGGAGGCAGGATGCCATATGCGTCAAGGGCAAGCCCCAGATCGGTCTTTACAGGAATCATCATGACGGAAACTTCTACAGGCCGGTCCGACTCTAGGTTGACAATGCCCGTCACTAGTTCCTGGGGACGGATGATGGTCGGTTTTTGGAGCCCAAGCAAGTCAGTCATCCGGCTTATCCTCAAGGGATCTGTTTCCTTTTGCTTGCCATAGTAGCGGATCTGGGCCTCTTTTCCGGCTTCCAGCCAGTCACGGTTAGGATCTGAAATGCCATTTCTTCCCAGCTGCACGAGGGCCGGACGAATCCCGGTTCGGCGCAGGACGATGGCAAGCCGCTTGCTGCTGTCCGTATCATTGACATGGTGGAAAAAAAGACGGAACTTGCCCTTGACCGTATCGCGGTACATGACACCGCATTTTTGAACCATTTCCGGACTATCCGAAAAAAGAAGGTTAGGCCCATCCTCGTGGATGATGACCTTTGCCTCTGTATAGCGGGGAACCCCGTCATCCCAGCGTGCATCGGCCGCCTCTCCGGTCCCGGACCAGAATGAAAGACAAGTCAAGCCCGCAAGAAGGGTTTCCAGGAATTTCTTTGTTTTCATGCGAATCTTTTCTCTTCCTTTCTATTGTGTCGTAATCTTTATTGTACCATATAAATGTGCCGTCCTTGTAAATTTTTGCGGTTCATTATATGAAATTTCCTTTTTTCTAAAATCGTAAAAGAATTTTTCCAAATTATCAGAATAATAGGTTATAATAGTTTTACCATGATTCATGGAGCTTATGATTTTTTTCAATAAAGGAGTGCTTATGATGAACGTCAATGTGGTAAAACTTGATCCCAGCGGCAACATCACGCTTTTCGTGCTCTCTCCTGTTCCTGTGGATGATCGGCGGGAACTCAATGATGCTTTGCTTTCAGCAGATCCTGACGCCGAACAGGCAGGCTGCCTATCAGGAAGCGGCCGCTCCGTCCGCGTTGAAATGATGGGCGGGGAATTCTGCGGCAATGCCTCCCGCTCCGCAGCCGCCTATTGGGCCCACATCCATGGCGAAGAAGGGGTCTTTGAAGTAACCTGTTCCGGCGCAAAAGCCCCCATGGAAGCCCGCGTCAAAAAGCTTGGCAGCACTCCCCCCACCTATGACGCGGAAATTGACCTGCCGCTGCCCTTATCCATAACAGAAGAAGCAATGAGGGTTGGCGAAAAAGAAGTCTCCCTCATCCATGTCGTTCTTCCCGGTATCGATCACTATGTCTATTTTACGGAAGAACTTGATGCCCTGTCCCCTATGGACTACTGGCTTGCCCTTAAAAACAAGGTGAGTACTGGGCCACTTCCCGATGCATATGGGCTCATCCTTGTAGAAGAAAAGTCGGCCCGCATGATTCCCGCTGTGTTTGTGACCGCAACAGGGACCCTCTACTGGGAGCGCAGCTGCGGCAGCGGCAGTGCGGCAGCGGCGGCAGCGCTAGGCCTGCGTCATCAAAAATCGCTTGCCCTCATCCTCAAGGAACCGGGCGGTCCCATTTCCATCAAGGCAGCCATGAAAGACGGAAAACTGACAGGCATCACCATCGGCGGGCCAGTCCGTATTGACGCGTCCTATGAATTTGCGTTCTGACTGCAGCACACCAAAACGGGGAAATCCGTTGACAAAATGATGCTTCAATGCTAGAATATCTTCGTTGCACCAAACCCGTGCCGAAGTGGCGGAATTGGCAGACGCACTTGACTCAAAATCAAGCGCCCTCAAAGCGTGCCGGTTCGAGTCCGGCCTTCGGCACCAATTGAAAAAGCAAGACCATCGCGCCGCGATGGTCTTTTTTTGTGTCCAGGCATGGCGCAATCCGATAAAGTGAACGTCCTGCCACAGGAAGTTACCGCCAAGTACAGCAACCCGCAAACGGGAATCAACGGTGCTAAAAGGGAAGAAGTTGTATTGCAAAAACGAGGAACCCCATTTCTATTTAAATCGCCGCGAAGGCGGCAAAACCCTCTGTTCTCTGCAAGAGGTCCTGCTGCCTTGAGGAGGACGGCCCAGAAGGTCTTATTCATCTCACTTTCGTTCTTAGCTCCCTTATTATTTTGATGACAGATCACTCTATTCCATGGGAGACCTTCCTTTATTTTGATAAGCAGTATCTGGACAACATAATCTTAACAATAAGGAGCTTCCCGTTATTTTGCCTGGATGATGTATCCCCTACCGAGAAAGATGTTACGCTTAGCCCATAGGTTCACGGTTTGCCTTCATTTTTCTTCGAATCGTTCCTTTTCAAGGTTCTTTTCCTGTGTTATAACAGAAAACAATGACAGACCCCAGACTTACGGGGCCATCCCAAAACACAACAAAAAGGAGACGATTTCATGCACCTGCGGGCAGCTGTCATCAACGATCTTTCCGGCCTGGGTCGCTGCTCCCTTACGGCGGACATTGCCGTTCTTGCCGCCATGGGTATAGAAGCCTGTCCCCTGCCCACAGCCGTACTTACAGCCCAAACGGGCTATGAAGGATATCATTCGGTTTCCTTGGCATCCCACATGGAAGCCTATCGGCGCCACTGGAACGCGCTCGGGATCACTTTTGCCGGGATTCTCTCAGGCTATCTTGCGTCCCCTGAAGCAGCCTATCAGACAGCTGAATTTGTTGACACGTTTCACCATCCAGGCGTGACCTATCTCTGCGACCCAGTCCTAGGGGATCAGGGACGCGTCTATAAGGGTTTTACGGACGCTTCCATCGAAGCCATGCGGAGCCTTGCGGAAAAGGCCGATTTCCTCACGCCGAATCTTACAGAGTTCTGCCTTCTTACAGGTACAGAAATGGATGCCATCATGAACCGAGAAAAAGAAGATAAAGATGCCCTTTTTGCCATTCTTACTCAAAAAGCTGCCGCCTTTTCCCAGACAGATCTTGTCATTACAGGCATTCCCCTAAAGGGTGAAAAAAGCGGAAAGGAAATCTGCAACCTTATCATTTCCAAAGGCAGCAGCCACCCCGTGATATTCCCTCATCTAGGCGGCTCCTATTCAGGAACGGGCGATCTTTTCGCGGCCGTACTCCTTGCGGCACGCCTGCACAAAGAGGGTCTCGTCCCCAGCGTCAATAAAGCAGGCCAGTTCATTGCAAAAGGCATTACTGCTGCACAAAAAGAGCATACCCCCGGTAACGCCGGCATTGATTACGAGCCTTTTCTCCCTCTCTTACGTTCCTCAAAGGAGGATGGTCATGATTCAGCCCATGCGTGAAACGCGGCTCCGGCTCCTTACCCTGACTGGAATCTTTGCCGCCCTTATTTGTCTTTTTACGGCCTATATCTGCCACATCCCTGTTGGTCCAAATGGCGGCTATCTCCATTTTGGCGATACGTTCATCTATGTGGCCGCGTCCCTCCTGCCTCAGCCCTATGCTCTTCTTGCCGGCGCCATTGGCGGCGGCCTGGCGGACCTATTGACGGCTCCTATGTGGGCACCGGCAACGATCATCATCAAAATGCTCATTACCCTGCCCTTTACGTCAAAGGCCCCAACGCTTCTTTGCCGCCGCAACAAGATTGCCCCTTTTCTTTCCTGGATCATTTCCACCATAGGCTATTATCTGGCAGAAGGGCTCATTTTTGGCAGCAAAACCGCACTTTTGACCTCCATCATAGGGAGCGCCCTTCAATCTGGCGGCAGCCTCCTATTTTATGGGTTCATAGCCAGCCTTCTTGATAAAAGCGGCGTCAAGACAGCCCTATTTCTTCCTTTGGAAAGGAGTGCGACCCATCATGGCTCAAATTCTCTACACGTATAAGGACGGTGTCTACGCCAACCTCACAAACAAGTGCAACTGCCGCTGTACCTTTTGTATCCGCTTCCAGCATGACGGCATTGGTGATGCGCCCACCTTGTGGCACAAAGTAAACCCTACCTGGAACCAGGTCAAAAAAGCCATTGACGCCTTTGATTTCACCGGTTTTCAGGAACTTGTTTTCTGCGGCTACGGAGAGCCGACCTGTGCCCTTCCCCTCTTGGAACAAACGGCTCGTTATGTACGCCGCCTCCATCCAAGGCTCAACCTTCGTCTCAATACGAACGGTCTTGGCAGCCTAGAAAACGGCCGCGACATCGTACCAGAACTGGCAGGGCTGCTTGATTCCGTTTCCATCAGCCTCAACGCGCCGGACGAAAAGGAATATAACCGTGTAACAAAGCCCACCCTCACCGGTGCTTATAAGGCCATGCTGGACTTTGCCAAAGCCTGCAAAAAGAGCATTCCCGATACGCGCATGACCGTTGTTGATGTCCTTTCGCCCGAGGATATTGAAAAAAGCCGCAAGGTCGCAGCCTCCTGCGGCATCAAGCTCCGCGTCCGCAAATTTAGCTGACGGGCCCCGGCATACTGGATCGTTCTTCTGACGAAAACAAAAAAGTTCCCTTTGAGCCTCATCAGCCCAAAGGGAACTTTTTTTAATCAAATTTACGGTCGTAAAGGTCGCTCTTTGTGAGGAATTCTTCAACCGTTTCAAAACCGAGCTGTTTTAAGAGTTCAATCACATAGGGGTTCTCGGCCGGCGTTTTGTACGTTGATTCATCGCTGTAGGCCATAACATTCAGTTTTCCCTGTTCCTTGGGAACAAGGGCCTTCGGTCCGCCGACGCAGCCGCCGCGGCAGCCCATACCTTCAAAGAAGTTGCCTTCTCGGTTCCCTTTCAGGATTGAATCGATCATGGCCTTACAGTCAGGCACACTGTCGGCGCGGCGCACTTTGACTTCAATCTTGCGGTTTGGATCAAGGCGTTTTACCGTTGCGGCAACAGCCTCTGCCACACCGCCAGCATAGGCATACCGAATGCCCGCTCTAGACGCGTGTGGTACATTATCTTCTTCCAAGTGCTCAAGGTCAATATCAGTCGTCGTAAATAGGTCCCGCAATTCCTCGTAAGTGAGGACATAGTCGATGGCCCCCTTAAGGTCCGGCTCCTTAATTTCGGCTTTTTTAGCCATGCAGGGCCCAATAAAGACCGTCTTGGCATTGGGGTGCAGCACTTTGACTGTACGGCCGCCAGCAATCATAGGAGAAACGGAGCCCGGTACATTGGGCATCAGTTCATGATAAAGACGGCGGATCATGGCAATCCACATAGGGCAGCAGCAGCTCGTCAGCTGGAAGTCCCCTTCTTTATTGACGTTCTTGTTAAATTCCAGTGCTTCCTTGAGCGTCAGGATATCGGCAAAGACAGCCACTTCGAGCATCCCCGAAAAGCCCAACATCTTTAAGGCCGTGCGCAGGCGGCCAGCCGTGACCTTGGAACCAAACTGACCGGAAAAAGCCGGCGCTACAAGAGCGTAAATCGGTGTTTCCGCTTTCTTGAGTTCTTCCACAACGGGAATGATATCTTTCTTGGTCTTTAAGGCATCCAGTTTGCATGCGTCGACGCAGGCCTGACAGCCTACGCATTTATCATTATCAATGGAAATCCCGTCCTTGCCTGGATGCAGGGCATCCCAGTGGCAGACCTGGGCGCAGCTGCCTTGTTCCTCTTCAGAGCAAGTGCAGTCCTTGGCGCGCCAAACAAGACTCGTTTCTTCCGGATGGGCCAGGCATTCGATCATCTTGGGATCGGCATCCTTGATGTCCGTAACGTCCTTTCCTTCCACAGCACGAGCGAGCATTTTTTTGTACAGTTCATCCAGTGTAAGCATATTGACTCCCCTCTAAAATACGGCATGCTGCCATTTTTGCGGAGCAGTGAGCGGTGCATTCACATTCACACTCCACAGCCTCACGTTGCTTTGTATTACATTATATACAATTTAGACAATCTTTGTCGACCATCCTTCAATATTCCAGACCTCGTCAATCCAGTCTTCATAAAAATCCGGTTCGTGGGAAACAAGGATCAAGGTTCCCTTATAGTCCTTGAGGGCACGCTTTAGTTCTTCCTTGGCCTCCACATCAAGGTGATTTGTCGGTTCGTCAAGGACGAGCAGATTGGCCGGCTGCTGCATGATCTTGCAGAGCCGCACCTTGGCCGCTTCACCGCCCGAAAGGGCCGTCATCTTGGTCGTAATATGATCATTGGTGAGGCCGCAGGCGGCAAGGGCGGCACGGACTTCGGCATTGGCCATGCCCGGGTATTCCTGCCACAGTTCCTCAAGGGCCGTGTTCTGGTTGCCCTTTGCGCTTTCCTGCTCAAAATAGCCGACGGAAACAAATTCCCCTCGTTCCACGGTTCCTGCAATGGGCGGAATCATGCCAAGCAAGGTCTTTAACAGGGTCGATTTCCCAAGGCCGTTCGTCCCACGGATGGCAATCTTTTCGCCCCGCTCGATCTTGAGGTCCACCTGTTTTGTCAGGGGATCGTGATACCCTAGGACAAGGTTTGTGCCTACAAGGACAAAACGAGAAGGCGCCCGGTCTTCCTTGAACTGGAAATGGGGTTTGGGTTTTTCGGCACGTTTTGTAAGGACTTCCATCTTGGCCAGTTTCTTCATTCGGCTATTGGCCATCCCCCGCGTCGCGACACGGGCCTTATTACGAGCAATGAAGTCCTGTTCTTTTTTGATTTCTGCCTGCTGCCGTTCATAAGCGGCATCCAACTGGCGCCGTTTGATGGCCACCATTTCCTCAAATTTTTCATAGTTTGCCGTATAACGTGTGAGACCCAGGTTATCGACATGCCAAATGACGTTCGTTACGGCGTTAAGAAATGGCGCATCATGGGAAATGACAATAAAGGCATTCTCATAGTTTTGCAGGTAGCGCGTAAGCCACTCAATATGTTCCGCATCCAGATAATTGGTCGGTTCGTCAAGAAGCAGGATGTCAGGATGTTGAAGGAGGAGCTTTGTAAGAAGCACCTTCGTGCGCTGACCGCCCGAAAGCTCATCGACCTTATGATCAAGGCCAATATCGCGCAGTCCAAGGCCCGCCGCGACTTCCTCGATTTTTGTATCAAGGTTGTAGTAATCAGCCGCCTCCAACCGTTCCTGGATTTCGGCCGTATCCGCCATGAGGCGCTCCAGCTCGTCCGGTGAAGCCGATGCCATCTTATCGTAAGCGGCAAGCATTTCCTTTTCCTCATCGACAAGATCCTGAAAGGCCGTGCGCAGCGTTTCGCGGATGGTCTTTCCCGCCTCAAGGGCCGCGTGCTGGTCCATGTATCCAACCTTCGTACGCCGCGCCCAGGTGATCTTGCCATCATCAGGGGACAGTTTTCCCGTAATGATTGACATAAACGTCGACTTGCCCTCACCGTTGGCACCGACAAGGGCCACGTGCTCCCCCTTTTCAAGGCGGAAGGAAACATCCTCAAAAATCTCCCGACCGCCATAGCTGTGGGACAGATGGGCAACATCAAGTATACTCATGAGTCTCTCCTTTTTGGTCTCGTAGCAAAGTAGTCCCGCCTATTTTACCAAAAAAGGCGACAATTGAAAAGAGTCGTTGCCGACGCATCTTGTTCACGCGGATATAGCGATTCGTGTATGCTGTGAATTCAGGGCAAAATCGGCCTGATTTGATGGGGAAGCGGGGGCTCCTCGCAATTGGATCCATCTGAACCGACTTTACAAAAAACAATCGGAGAAAAAGACCGGAACGCACGGCGCCAAACCGCCCCTCCTCATCCAACTACCCACCAAGCCAGCTTGGTCAGGCGGAACGGCTTTCGCCGTCTCCAAGGGGAAAACACTAAGGCAAAGGGCCGCAAGAAAAAAACGGCAAGTTAAGCCCAAAACCGACGTAGACGTAGGTTCGGTTTTGGGCCCTTCGCTTTTATTGTAAGACGGGGGCTTTTGAAATGTAGAAATCACGATAGCAGCTGGAATGATCTATGTTCAGTCTTTTGCCTTAGTACTCGATGCGCAGCATCGATCCGCCTTGGGTAAGGCGGGGAATTGAAACCGGAAAATATCCACTGAAGTGCCAGCAAAGAGCCGAAAAACATGGTTCAGGGTAAATGGATTCGGCCCCCTTCAAAGAAGGGACGGTTTGGAGCCAGCGTTGTGTTTTATCCCCTCGCCTTTTCCAATCTTTTTCGGATTGCCTCCAATCGGTCTTCCCCCACACCCAGGACCTTTTGGAAGGGCTCATCAATGGGGATGACGGCAAGGTTGTCGGGATGGAGCTCCTTTACGACGCGTTCCAAAAAAGCCACGCTTTTTTCATCGTCATTATAGCCTTTTACGATGGTCACTTCAAAGATGAAGCGGCCGTGATACTGCGCCCGGAAGGCTTTCATATTGGCAGTATATTGCTCCAAGGTATAACCGGAAAGGGGCCGCTGACTTTTTTGGAAACCGGCATCCGCAGCATTCTTGAGTTCGCCGATAACGGCCTCACAACGATTGGCAAGAGCCTGGTACTCGGGCCGATGCAAGAGGTAGCCATTTGAAAGAAGCCGCACGGCAGCTCCTTTTTGATGAATGAAGTCAATGATACGGGGCAAGGCCTGATGAAGCAAGCTCTCCCCATGACCATTCAGGAAGACTTCCTCGATCCGCTCTTCCTCCATGCGGCGCCCCAAATCATCAAGCGCTTTTGTTACGTCCCCCAAATCCTGGATTTCATCCGTCTGATGCCGATCTTCTTTCCGGTCAATGGGACAATAAATGCAATTAAAGCTGCAGTACGTTTCAGGCAGGATATTGACTTCAAGGATCCGCTTGCCCTCTTCTTCATAAGGGGCTTTATAAATGAATTCGTCCATCAGGAATTCCTCCTTACCTAACAAAAAATAGACATGCATCGAATCAGCGTAATTGATGCGTCAAATAAAATGAGGAAAAGGGTACGCCCCCTATCCCTTCAAGGCCTACTGGAACAGGGCGGCGTACCCGGCGGTACAATATTGTGCTTGACGCCCTTACTATACCCAGCATTTTCCATCGTGTCAATGACAAACCGCGCCATTACCCGTTTCCCGTGCTATAATAGGGGCGAAATCATTTACAAGGGAGACGATATGCATGCTTGACAAGAAAACTGCAAAACTCATCAATGAACAGGTAACCCTGGAATTTTACTCCGCCTACCTCTACCTTGACTTTGCCAATTTCTACACGGATCAGGGTCTTGATGGCTTTGCCCACTGGTTTGAAATCCAGGCCCAGGAAGAGCGCGATCATGCCATGCTCATGAGAACGTACCTGCAAAACAACAATGTCCATGTCGAATTTGGCACCATCAATAAACCGGAAGGAAAATATAAGGATCTCATGAGTCCGCTCACAGCCGCTCTTGAGCACGAACAATTTATCACAAAATCCATCAATAAGATTTATGGGGCCGCCCATGAAGAAGATGATTACCGGACCATGCAGTTCTTCAACTGGTTCGTCAAAGAACAAGGAGAAGAAGAAAAGAACGTCGATGACATCATTAAAAAGATGAAACTCTTCGGCAGCGACCCCAAGAGCCTCTACGCCCTGAACCAGGATCTTTTGGCCCGTGTCTACGCCGCTCCAACGTTGGTCCTCTAAAAAAAAGAAAAACTGGCCTGTCTAGGAGAAAAATCCTGGATGGGTCAGTTTTTTTGGAGAAGCCCTTACTTGTCCTCCCCTTTTTCCCGCTTGATATAGCGGTACACTGTCGGTTCGGACAAATGAAGCTGACGGGCAATCTCGACGACAGCGCCCTTCATCTGGTGGATACCGGCGTTCATGAGATTGCGGATGACCGTTCCTTTTTCCTCCCGCGTCATCCGTTCCGGCGGCACCCCTACGGCCCTCATTTCACTTGCTACCATGCGGGGCAGGATATCCCCGACGGGCGTATCCATGGATTCATCCGTATCATCGAGGGCTCCCTCAAGATTATAGGCCTTCTTCAATTTTTGCAGGACAAGGTCAAGCTCTGTCATAGCGTCCATATTGCGGTTGATGCACAAAAGCCCAATGACCTTTCCTTCATGCTTGATAAAAAACGTGGACGAAACAAAATTCTTGTTCTTGCTGCGTCCGTTATAGTTTGCCAAATAGTCCCGCTTCACATAGGCCTTTTCCTCCATGATCTTGATGGCAAGGTCCGTAAAAGGACTGCCTACCTTGCGGCCAGTGTGAAATCCGTTTGCAATGGCAATCACGGAGTGTTTGGGCTGGGAAATATCGTGGAGCAGGATTTCACAGCTTTCGCCCAAGAGTTCTGCCAAAAAGGGCACCAATGCCTTATATGGTTCAAGAAGCGGATTATATTTCATGATTCCATCTCCCTAGAGGTTGAAAGTACCGAACTGCATTGGAAATGGAATGACTAGCACTTTCCTTGGTTTTCTATACGTATTATTGTATCTTCCATGATGTCATAAGTCAATTCGTGATTCTTTGCCTCAAAAGAAAAATATTTTTTGTCTTTTTGCGAAAAGGATGACAAAAGAGGTCCTTTGGCACAAACGCCTAAAAGGACCTCCTTACGTCTTACCTTCCCTTCTGTGAGGGGAGGCGTCATGTTAGGCTTCGCCCTCAGTTTCAAAAGAGACTTCTTTTAAAGGAACCAGCTTATTGCCGGCAATCTTATTGACCAGGATGGCAATGGCACCGTCACCCGTTACGTTGCAGGCGGTTCCAAAGCTATCCTGTGCCAGGTATAGGGCAATCATGAGGGCCTGCTGATCAGCCGTAAAGCCCATCATGCTCTGCAGGATGCCCAGAGCAGCCATGACAGCACCGCCAGGAACGCCCGGGGCGGCAACCATGGTGACACCCAGCATGAGGATGAACCCAAACATGTTGCTGAATTCAATGGGTCTGCCGTTAAGCAGCATAACGGCCATGGTGCAGCTCGTCAATGTAATGGTGCTGCCCGACAGATGGATCGTGGCGCAAAGGGGAATCACGAAATCCGCAATCCCCGCGGCGACCCCGTTCTTTTTCGTAGAGGCCAAGGTAACAGGAATCGTAGCGGCTGAGGACTGGGTCCCAATTGCCGTCATGTAAGCTGGAAGCATGCCTTTGAGCAGTTTGATGGGATTGCCGCCTGCTGCCGAACCAGCAAGGGTGTACTGAACCACAAGGATGACAATGTGCAGGCAGATGATGACAAGGAAAACTTTGGCAAAGACGCTCATAATGGCGGCCACCTGCCCAGCGTGGGTCATATTCGCAAAGATCCCGCAGATGTGAAGCGGCAAAAGCGGAATGATGATGCTGGCAATGAGTTTTTCAATGATGCGCTGGAATTCGTGGGATCCCTTTCGCAGCAAGTCATCCTGGCAGACGGCAATGCCAATACCAAGGATGAACGCAATGAGAAGGGCACTCATGACTCCCATCAAAGGCGGCATATCAATGGTAAAAAACGGATGGAGCAGCCCCTTTTCGGGGTTAGCCAGATCGCGGGCCATATCAGGGGAAATGATATGGGAAAGAAGGGCATGATTCGTGAAAAAGGCCAGGCAGCCAGCAATAACGGTGGAGCAATAGGCAATGAGGGTGGTCACGCCAAGGAGCTTACCGGCTGACTTACCCAAATCGGCAATCCCGGGGATAATGAAACCAACGATGATCAGGGGAATCGTAAAGCCTAAAAAATTACCAAAGATAGAGTTGAATGTTGCCAAAATTCTGACTATACTAGGTAAATTAAGATTTCCGATCACAATACCTAAAATAATTCCGAGAATCAGGCGTGGCAGTAAGCCGAGTTTCTTCATGTGAGATGCCTCCCTTGTGTTGTTGGACGTTGTCCGCTTTTTACTCTCGTATAAGAATAGTACCATATCGCCTAAAGAAGCGCAAGCTTATTTCTCTTTTCGAAAAGAATTATTGCATAATGAAAAGAAAATTCGTGATATTTTATAAATATTGGCAACATGGCCAATTCAAAAGAGCAAAAAAATAAAAGGCGAAAGAAAAAAGGGAAAAACTTTTCCCTAATTAAGAGAAAGACAGTAGGAGATGGGAAGGCCAATCTTTATAGCAAAACAGGGAACAGGACTGCATGATGGATTGAAAGGCGTTCCTATCAGCAGCCCTTTCCCTTTCTGGTACGGGATTCCTGATCTCTTTTTTTCATGGGCCTTCAGCACATAAGGCGCCTTTCCTAGGACGGCGAAGGACCCCATCACAATATCCTCGCCCCTTTTCTTTCATTTTCATCTCTCTTATAATAGATACGGAAAGAAGGTGCCTTCATGAAGTCCATGACTTTACTTTGTATACTCACGGTTGTGGGAATTTCCCTCACAGCGACCCCCGTACAGGCAAAAAAGCCGGCCGCTGAGGTTCAGCAGGCCACAAAACATCAGCAGCAACCGCCCCTTTTGATGGACCGCGCGCAGATCCATGCCCTAAATACCGCCATATCCCAAAAGATGGGCGGCCCCATCACAGACGAAACCGCTCCCATGACGGCAGAAAAGCTTAAAAGCGAGCTCAGCCGCTATCAGATGAAGCGCGCCTTATACCATGATGGACGTCTCATGACGGAGAAAGAAAAGAAGGAACTTATCAGCTGTGCCTACGGACGCATTCCTTCTGTCATCCCCTTACGCTACGGGGTCACTGTGAAACGCACGGATCTTAAGAGTTTCCCGACGGGGATGCGTGCCTATTCGGCGCCTACGGACCGTGACTTTGACGTTTTCCAGGAAACAGCTGTCGATCCAGCCGTACCGGTCCTGATTTATCACGAGGATGCGACAGGGCGGTTTCTTTTTGTCCGCGCCTATTTTTACCGCGGCTGGGTGCCAAAAGAAAGCGTAGCCGAAACAGACCGCGCCACATGGCTGACGTATGCCGCGCCCAAGGAAAAAGCCGTCGTCACAAATAGGGTCCTTACATTGGGAAAGGGAAAAGACACAGCCCTTTACCAAATGGGAAGCTCCCTTCCCCTTGAAAAGGGCCATCTTCTCCTTCCCATGCGAGATCAGGCAGGCCGCCTTGTCATCCAAAAAGAAAAAGCGCGTTTTGATGACTCCCTGCACAAGGGGCCCCTCCCCTACACGGAAGAAAACCTGCTTATTCTTGCCCGGCGTCATCTCGGTGCGCCCTATGGCTGGGGCGGCAGAAAAGAAAGCGTCGATTGCTCGGCCCTCACGCAGGACGTCTATCGGTCCATGGGAATCGAGCTGCCGCGAAACAGCGGAGAACAGGCCCGCACGACACCGGGCGTTTCCTTTCAAGGGCTATCGCGAAAAGCGCGCCTATCGCTGTTAAAGACATTGCCTGTTGGAAGTCTCCTCTATATGCCCGGACATATCATGATCTACAGCGGAGAAAAAAACGGAATCCCCATGGTGATCCATGCCTTAGGATCCAAGGGTGTCAGGGAAAAGGGCGCCGTTCGGAAAGTACCTGTCATGAAAGTCGTCGAAACACCGGTGGAAATCCTGGGAAGCAGCGGCGTGACGCTGCTCATGAGGGTTACGAAGGGGATAGTGATAAGGTAGAAGGCTGTCAAGCTGTCACGAGCCTACGGCTCTCGCCGTCTTGCGGCCAAGGCCGCGGCTGTCAAGCAAAAGCTGGGAAAGATGCTCTGATGCTAAAAGACCGAAGGGGAAAAGACCTCACGGCGGCGCCAAACCGTGTCCTTCACCTTACTGCCGAAACAAGCAGCCAGCGAGGACTGGCAGCCCGCACGGTCTTTTGCCTCTGAGCTCGATGTCTCCGAAATCGAGCCGCCTTTGCCAAGGCGGAACGGCTTTCGCCGTCTCTAAGGCGAAAACACGAAGGCAAAAGACCCGACGCAATCGGTACGATGCAGCCTGCATCGTACCTAAGAAATAAAATAACTCAAGACAAAGAGCCCAGCAATGCAGCCTGCATTGCTGGGCTCTTTCTTTTCACTATGCCGTAGTTCCTGCGGCGAGGAATAAAAAAGGACAGTGCCGAAGCACTGTCCTTTTATCCGCTCTAAAGGGATTAGAACGTAACAACGAGCTGAGACCAGAGGGTCCGAGCATGCTGATCGGATTCTTTACCTTTGAGGTCGTAGTATTCGACGGTAGCAACCATATTCTTAGCGAGGGTGACGTTGCCGCCAACGTTGTAACCCTTGAAGCCTTCACCGTCAAATTTGTCCCAAGCACCATTCATGGTGTGGTCAATGACAGTCGGGGCTCCCTGATCATAGTATTTAGCATAAAGGCCCCAAGAACCAGGATCAGAAGCCTTTGCGCCCGCCCAGCCCATGGATACAACGTATCCATCGTCATCGGCATCTTTGTATTTACCATAATCTTTCAGGGTGTCGTCGTCGCCTTTGAGGTACATAGCGCCAAGGTTGAACTTACCCACATTGTATTTAGCGCTGACATCCCAAATCTTGTCAGTACCATCGATAATGCCAACGTTGCCGTTTACATCATCGGCATGGACATATTCAGCACCGAGGTCGAAGTTGCCCCAGGTTCCATAAAGGCCGGTAGCCCAGAATTCGTCGGCAACAGAGTCATCGTCCGTGTAATTAGGGTATTGCTTCGAAACCTCTTTCTGCCAGCTATAAGTGCTCTTGTTAGCCATTTTACCGTATTCAGCGGTGAAGCGAGCAACACCGAAAGGAACAGTAGCCTTCACGCTGTCTACACGGTCATCATAGATGTTGCCGTCGCCCCAGAAGCCTTCCTGACGGCCAGCGGAGAGGTTCACAACACCGATGTTACCAGTAAGATATGCTCTCTGGAAGTCCGTGTCATCATCACCGGATTCATTCTGGCCCTGGAAGTACTGGTTATTTTCGAGCATGGCTACATAATGCCAGTTGTCGTTCACTTCGCCCGTGAAGAACAGACGGGTACGGAGTCTGGACTGGGATTTATCTTCGGCCCCGTCAAACTTACCGCCGTTATTTTGCTTGTAGCTCAGACGAACGTTCCCAGTAATCTTGACGTTGTCAGCGTTCTTTTCGAGTTTCGCTACGCGAACACCGAGGTTATCGAGTTCGTCAGCAAATTCGCCAACCAGTCTGTCATCAGCACCGATAGCGCCTTTAGCAAGGGCTTTGGCCACAATCTGGGCCATTTCATAACGGGTCATGGTGCGGTCACCTTTATAGGTGCCATCAGGATAACCATCAACAATCCCAGCTGCAGCCAGTTTAGCAACGGCTGCATAAGCCCAGTGGCCAGCAGGAACGTCGGAGAAGGGGTTCGCAGCAAAAGCGGTAGCGCTTACGCCGAGAGCCATGGCCATAGCAAAAACCAAACTCTTTTTCATTTTGTTCATCCTCCTTAAGGATCTTGGTGTTTCCCCAAGGAGTTTCCATCTTGCCAATTTCTTTATCGTGCGAGTGACCTTGTTTCCTCTACGAACCGAAACCGTCTCAATTTCCACTCCCTCAGGAACAAATGGGCAGGCCTTTTGCCTACACGCTGAGTATAGCACCTAGGGGATTGAACTTTCAAACGTGTCACATTTATTTCAAACTTTTCATGGAAATTTTTACCCCTCAATCATGATGAGAATTAGGTTTTATGCTTCATTTCTTTATATTAAAGCTAAGCGATTTTTTGACTCACAAGTCAGTATATATCATCACGATGATTAGGTACACGGTTTACTTATTTTTCTACATAATAAAGAGGACAGTGCTTTGCACTGTCCTCTTTTGAGTTCCTTTAAGAAGGAATTAGAAGCTGATAGCCAGTTCGGACCAGAGGGTACGAGCATGCTTATCGTCGTTGCCTTCTTTGTTCTTCAGGTCATAGTATTCAACGCTGGCAACCATGTTCTTAGCGAGCGTAACGTTGCCGCCGACCATATAGCCCTTGAAGCCTTTGTTGCCAAATGCATCATAAGCACCGTTCATGGTGTGAGCAATGGTGGTTACAGCGGACTGATCATAGTATTTGCCATAGAGGCCCCAGCTGCCAGCTTCGCTCTTCTTCGCACCGGCCCAACCCATGCTGACAACGAAACCATCGTCATCATAGTTTTTGGCGGCGCCAGTCAGGAGGTCATCATCACCCTGGAGGTACATCGCACCGAGGGAGAATTTGCCACTGTTATAAGTAGCAGCTGCCGTCCAGATCTTGTTGTCGCCTTTAAGGCCCATAGCATTTTCATCATTGACATGGAGATAGTTTGCAGCAAGGTCGAAGTTACCAACGGTGCCGCCCAGTTCAGCCATCCAATAGTCATCTGCTTTGGAGGATTTAGACAGATCTACAACTTCTCCCTCGTATTCATGTTTCTTCTGCCAACCATAGGTGCTTTCATTAGCCATCTTGCCATATTCAGCTCTGAGGTAAGCAGCACCGAAAGGAACAACGGCTTTGATGCCATCGACACGGGTATCATAGATGTTACCATCAGCGATAAAGTCATTGTAACGACCAGCCGTGATGTCGACTACACCGATGTTACCAGTAAGATATGCTCTCTGGAAGTCCGTATCATCATTACCGGATTCATTCTGGCCACGGAAGTCCTGGATGTTACGGAGCATAGCCACATAATGCCAGTTGTCGTTTACTTCGCCCGTAAAGAAGATATCCGTACGGAGGTAAGATCTATCTTTAGCTTCGCCATCAAAAGCGCCGCCGCTGTAAGCTTCGTTACGGAGTTTTACAGCGCCCGTAATCTTGACGTTGTCAGCGTTCTTTTCGAGACGAGCCACGCGAACACCGAGGTTATCCAGTTCGTCAGCAAATTCGCCAACCAGTTTGTCATCAGCACCAATGGCGCCTTTAGCAAGGGCTTTGGCCACGATCTGAGCCATTTCATAACGGGTCATGGTGCGGTCGCCTTTGTAGGTACCATCGGGATAGCCATCAACGATACCAGCAGCAGCCAGTTTAGCGACAGCTGCATAGGCCCAGTGGCCAGCAGGAACATCAGAGAAGGGGTTAGCAGCAAAAGCGGTAGCGGTTACGCCGAGGGCCATTGCCATTGCAAAAACCAAGCTCTTTTTCATGTGTGTTTCCTCCTTAGGAAATAGACTTGCCTTTCCTAGGAAAACGATCCACCTCTTGATGGGGGTCCTATACGTGCGAGTGACCTTGTTTCCTCTACGCTGGATCCATATCGCCAGGTTTTCTTTTTTCCTTGGTCCGGCTGAATTGATTGCAGACGAGTTTCTGCTCCTATAGGGTACCATAGATTAAAGGTATTGTAAATCTTTATTTTGGCAATTTTGTGATTTTGTATCATTTTTACTCAATTGATTCATCTACTATTGACAAAATCAGCGATTTTCCGCATATCTATGAACTATGGTTCTATGCGCCTTACGTCCATTTTTATTGAGGATTATCAGAAAAATTATTCATCTGATTTTTCTTTAATAATTATATATTTTCTATCAGAATTTTGAATATCATAATCGCGATTTTATCACTTTTTATCCATTGACATCGCGATTTCTTTTATATTATTTTACATGGTTATTTTCCTTCAGTTCACTCTATGATCTTTTTACTTATTATGTCCTAACTTTTACACTTTTATCTTCCTATTACCGCATTTATTTGTCTTTTATCCATATACAATCACGATATCTGTCCATTCTCCTCATTTCAATCGGTAGTATACTGCCGATAGCCTGTTATCCCCTACTTCCATACCTTTTAGGTATGAAAGTAGGGGATAACTTATTCATGACCAAAAGGTCCTCCCCCAGCAGGCTTTTTTAGGACGTTGGCGCCCCTGCCCCGTTCGTCACGGCGCCCTTTTCCTAAAGCCGTCCCAGGTTCCCTCCCTGATTTAGTGTTTTACGCCCTTTTCTTTTCTCCTCACATCATAAGAAAAACAAAAATGGGACCATGAAGAAATGGTTCTATCATTTCTTCATGGTCCCATTAGGATTCCTATGGTCTTTATTCTTCAGCAAGATCGAGATCGACGTCCTCGTCTTCATCATATTCAGCGTCTTCGTCGTTATGAGAATTGGCTTTCTTGTCGGCGTCTTTCACGTCGGCGTCTTTCTTTTCGTCAGCGGCGAGGGTCTTTTCCGTTTCGGCGTCTGCTTTATCATCGCCCTCTTTTTCTACAGCTTTCTTATCATCAGCCTTGTCCGTCTTCTTTTCACTTACGGCCGGCTTATCCACTGTATCAAGCTTATCCTCCCGTTCTTCTTCACTGGCAGGAACTGCCTGGACGCCTGCAGTCGATGCGCCTTGGAGCACGATTCCTTGAACGGTCGTATCTTCAAGGACCTGGACATAGGTGTTGCTGCCGGCCGGAATGGTCACTTGGGCTCCTTTGACAAAGGCGCCGCCAACAAGCCCCACCGGTCCAAAAAGAACCATGCCGCCAATGGAAGCACCGGCTGCACCAGCAACGGTCTTGGCCTGCTGTTTCGCTAGCTCCCCAACTGTCACAGGAATCTTTTCCCCGTTTACGGCAGTCACAGAGGAAAAGTCGATGTCAATGCGGGCATCGCGGCCAAAGATGCGGGGCTGTACCACTTTTTTGATTGTTGCATTGCCTCGGGCGCCTTTTGGCAGGACGAGGGCTTCCCCAACGTACACATTGTCATCGGCAATAAAATCGACTTTATCACCGGCCTGGGCCGTTTTACTGTTGATGTCTTCCATGAATTTGATTTTGATAAGGGAATCCTTCGGAAGCGTCACGGTTTGACGGGAAAGACTGCCTGAGGGGAAGGCGCTCTTTGTAAGGCGGGACAGGCGGGACAGAATTGTATCCTGCGTGTACTGGGTCCCAAACAGGTCCGTTTCAAGGTTCCCGATTCGGGTCTTCACGCCTTCATCACTCATACGGTCAGCAAACTGCCACTCAATGGCGTTCATCTGGGCAGCAATGGAAAGCTGCGTGCCGCTTGGCGTACCTTCAAGGCGATTATAGACGCGGTCCACACGGCTCATGACACTGCCGCTTGAAGTTTGCCCATAAAGGTCCTTTTCCATCTTATCCACACGGCTAACAAGCGACCCACTCTGTTCGGTCCCATAAAGGAACTGTTCAGATACACCCAGTTTATCGGACACAGTGCCAGAAGCAAGGGATTCAGCCGCAAAAGCCGGTGTAAGACAAGTGAGGCTTACGAGGGCGGCCATCATCATACTTAGGATTTGTTTTTTCAAGAGATACACCTCCGTCAGATTTTTCACACTGAAATTCTCCCCTCATTGTAGCATAAATGAAAAGCTTGCGGTAGTAAAACTAAATTTTTCACAGTTTGCTGACAACCGGTTAACGAGCCTGCCACGGCGCAAGGGCGGCTTTTATACTTTCTGCCATCTGATCCATGAGTTCATAGCGGCGGCGGTGGTTGGCCCGTTTGGAAGGCTTCAGTTCCGACAAATCACGGCGATGCTCCTCCAAGGGGATTTCATAAAAGCGCGGGTCCCGTGTGGGCGTGCCCCCACATTCCGCCCAGAAGTCGCCAAAATTGGTTTTGAGCTTGCGGTCCATACGGACATGATTCATGGCATAATACCCTGCATTGGTCACGGCATAGATGGTTTCTGCCCCCATGAGGCCGGCTGCCGTGCGAAGACCATAAAAGATCAGGTTCTTGGTGCGGTAGCCAAAAAATTTTTTGGTCATGGCCTTGACAGCCTCGTTTCCTAAGGTCGTTCCCTGAAGGGCCCCCACAAAAAGAGCGGGTTTTCCCGTTTCAGGAGATAGACCAAACCAGAACATCATCTGGTAAAAGTCAAGAGATCCCCAATGGAGGACCAAAGACAGGCAGCCTTCCTTGCGCTGACCCGGATGGAACAACAAGTCCATCGTAAGGGGCTTTTCCTCAAAGGTATCGGCCCAAAGGGTGATCTTGTCATGGGCCTCGTAGATCTTTAAAAGAAAGTCATCCGTCAGGTGCGTTTCCAGATGGATGATGTGCTGCTTGATAAGGGCAATGCGGTCAGCAAAGGAAGCTCCTTTATAAAAAAATGCCCGTGTAGCCTGTTCCATGAGGCAGGGCATACCGGCCCGGATCCTTGCCCGTATCGGTGTTTCATGAAAAAAAAGCTGGAGTCCTTCCATTTCCCTTTGATGAAAATAGGTGCGCAGCAAAAAGATCCAGTAACGTTTGCGTTCCTTGAGATGTGAGCAGTTATAACAGGCGTGACCGGTTTCCCGGATCTCGTTCCAATCCATTTCTTCCATCCTTTCTTCGATGAGGCGTCCGCTTAAGAAAAAGGGCTGCAACAAGGTGAATTGTTACAGCCCCTTTCAGCATGTTATTTGTTGTTCTTGATGGCCTTGTTCAGTTCCCGTTTGCATAGGTACTGGAAGCGATTATGGGGATAATCGAACTTCGGATGGATGGCACCGGATTCACGTTCATCGCGGAAGCGGTAATGGTCTTCCTTGTAGCTGCCATTCAGCATGTTGATGGTGGCAAACTTTCCTTCAAAACGAAGTTTCGTCACCGGTTCACGGCGGAAATTATCTTCTTCCACGTCGAACTTGTCAACACTCATGGCCACAACGCAGTCGGCACCGCTGGCTTTAGCGATGGCTTCCAGGCCTTCTTTGGTAAAAAGGTTGTCCTGCTGGGCAAGGGCCGCTTTTCTTACGGTATCGGAATCAACAAGGTCGTATTCCGGATACTGGAAGAGTTCCGAAACTTCCGTACTGTAGGCAATGGGTTTGAGACCTGCGTCGTCTTCCACATTTTCACCGATGATGAGCGGCACGACGGCAAGCTTCATCGCAGCGTCGGCGCGGCTCATGCCGGGAAGGACGAGAAAAGCAGCGAAAAGCGCGGCAGCAGCCATTTTAAGGAATTTATTCATTTGTAGGGCCTCCTATTTACTTTCAAGATGATAGAGCGATTGTACCATAAAATTAGGAAATTGACCATAGAGTCAATAAATTAGGCTTCTTTGCAGTAGGCAGCAGCGACCCAACCAGTCTCGCCGTTTTCCCTTCTGACGCGCAGCCAGTTCATGCCGCCGCCATCGGCAGCGTCGAGGATGGTGACCGTCTCCCCTTGTTCAAAGTAGCCCAGGACGTCGCCGTTAAGGCTGGCGTCGCCGCGCATGCGGACTTCCGTGCCGGTAATGACGCCCTTGCGTCCATTTTGGACGGCACCGCTGGGAACGTTGTATTCATCAGCAACGACACAGTAATCGGCAGCTATCCAGCCGGTAGCTCCATTGGCACGGGTCACTTCATACCACTTCATGCCGCTTGCCACATCGCTTTTAAGGACGCTCAGGGCTTCCCCGTCATCAAAGACACCAATGATATCTTGATCAAGACCCGGTCCTCGTCTCATGCGGACTTCCGTTCCCTGGACATGGCCCGGGTTCCCCTGTACGGCAGGCTGCGCTGGCGCTTGCTTAGTAGGCTGTGCCGGAGCGGGGGGTTCCACGTCCGCAGACGGGGAAGTTTCTTGGGGTTCAGCCGGTGTTTCCGCAGCCGGTTGCTTTGGGGCCGGTGTTTCCGCAGCCGCAGCTTCATCCGTCTTGGAAGACGCCGCTTCAGGAGCGGGCGTTTCCTTCTTGGGTGCGGGAGCAGAAACCGTATCAGGCGGGATTTCCGACGCGGACAAGTTGACTTCTACTTCGCCCTCGCTCTTATCGAGAATGGAACCAGCGTGGTAAAGACCGATGATGCTTCCATCGTCATCGACATAATACGTATCAGGAAGGGCCTTTGCTTTTGCCGGATCAACGTCATACAGGTACTGAAGGCCGCTTTGGGTCCGATTTTCCAGATCGGTCCCGCTGTAATAATAGCTCAGGGGCCTCAGCTCGCCGGTCTTGCGGTCAAAAGTCATGCCCTGCGTTTCTTCAACGCCCATTTCCGGCGTCATGACGAGGGTCAGGCTGATGACGTTGTCGTTAGCCCGATGAACGTCATAATGGACCTTACCTCCGCCAAGGGTCGATGCTTCACTTACAAAAGAGGCCACTTTGCTCGAAAGGGCCGAATTGATCTTATCCGTTGCCGCCTTGGTTCCGCCTGTCACTACCGGGCATTCCACGGTCACGGATTGCTCCGTCCGCGTTACGGTCCGAACAGGCGCACTAACAGCGCTGACAGCTGCCCATGCGGGGACACTTGTTCCCAGGAAGGCGCAGCTCATGAGGATGGCCATTGTCTTTTTTAACATTGTGCGCAGTCTCCTTCTTCTTCCTTAATACCCCTATTTTACTGTATCTGTGAAGCAGGGTCAAGAATGGGACGCTTCCAGCGGTTCTTCTGCTTCAAAAAGGCACCGCTCCTCAAGGGTAACCGCGCTGCGCAGACTTTCCGTAAGAAAATGCGTCACGTCCCCCCGATCGGTGCGCTTACAGGTAAGGATAATGGTTGCTTGGGCATCATACTGAACATCTTTGACAGAAAAAAGCGCTTTGCCATAAAGATGGTTCAAGACCCGCCCCACATCATCAATGGGCCAGGTAAAGGCATAGTCCCCCATGGGAACCATGCGGGAAAGCCCTGCTGCCTTGATGGCTTCTGAAACAGCCTTGGCATAGGTACGGGTAAGGCCGCCGGCACCCAATTTGATTCCACCGAAATAACGGGTCACCACAGCAACGACGTTATAGAGCTCTTTTTGGCGCAGTACTTCAAGCATGGGCGCGCCTGCCGTACCCGCCGGCTCCCCATCGTCACTGGAGCGCTCCGCCCGGGGCTTGATGCCGACGATATAGGCCGTGCAATTATGATTGGCATCCCAATATTCTTTTTTGAGGGCCTTGATCTTGGCCTGTGCCTCTATTTCAGTAGAAACGCGGTATAAACTTGTCAGGAACCGGGATTTTTGGACCACAAGTTCCGTCTGGACATTGCGTGTGATGACGTACAAGGATGAAGGCTCCCTTCTGATAGATAGGGATATTATAGCATTTTTAGGGGCCGGCGCCAAACCGCCCTACGGGAGGGCGCCGAATTGATTTTTTGGTCACACGGGCCTGCAGCCGAATCGCGTTGGCCGCGTCTTGCGATGAGCGGGGCCCATCGAAAAATGTTCCTCGCTACCGCTCGTAGGGAGACGTCGGGCTCCCCTTTTATTTTTACTCGGAGCAAAAATCGCTCCGATTCTCTGCACGAGGTGCCTTCATTGCCTTTTCAAGATTTATGAGGTGGCAATGAAGGCATGGCGCATCGTAAAATGTTGCGATACACAATTTCATGTTAAAGACGCCCGAAAAAATGCCTTCGTCGGGCGAGCCACTTCTTGGAATTTTTTCGGATGATGTAGGAAACCTTTTTCGCCTACAGTCCATATCGGTCCATCTGCGTTGTCAAACGCGGCAGGCTTCCTAGAAGTACCCAAATCTTGTACGACGTCGTCAGCCTGCTTCGCGTTATTCCTAGCATCTGGGCCAATCTGGAGCCATATTCGAAAAAGGTAAATGGACGGAAATACGATGGCGTTAGGAAAACGTAATAACGGGAATTTCCGCCTGTCGTCGGTGGAAGTGGGGGCTCCTCGCATCTGGATCCATCTGAACCGAATTCGCAAAAAGCAAATGGAAGAAAAGATCGGAACGGGGCATTCGTTGCATGACGTCGTCAGCCTGCAGCTTTTTTCCTCGCATCTGAACCAATCTGAGCCCCATTCGAATCATGTAAATAGAAGAAAGACCAGAACGCACGGCGCCAAACTGCCCCTCCTCATCCACCACCAAAAGGACTTGCCTTCTGCTTTGCAGAATCAAGTGGCTTTTGGTCCCCCGCCTTGGCAAGGCGGAACGGCTTTCGCCGTCTCCAAGGCGAAAACACGAAGAGGAAAACATAGAGGCAAACGATTGGAACGCAAAAGATTGGAAGACAAAAAAACATAAGAGAAGCCCAAAACCGGACGTAGACGTAGGTTCGGTTTTGGGCTCTTATCTTATATTCGGTTTTTGTAAGAGGCTGATCCTTTGAAATAGAAAGCACAATGGCGCTTAGAACGATCCACTTCCGGTCTTTTCCCTTAAAACTCGATGCGCAGCATCAATCCGCCTTGGTAAGGCGGATCGGCTTTTGCCGTCTCCATGGCGAAAGCACGGTGGCAAAAGACCGTAAGAAAAATCGGCAAGGTAAGCCCTAACCCGGACGCAGTCGTAGGCTCGGTTTTGGGCTATTAGCTTTTTATAGCCATTGTAAGAGGCGGGTCTTTTTGAAACGTAGAAATCACGATAGCGGCTGGAACATCCTGTGTACAGCCATTTGCCTTAGGACTCGATGCGCGGCATCAATCCGCCTTGGTAAGGCGGGGGACCGAAAGCCGCATGTTGCCTCATTCTAATGAGGCAAGCATGCCCTTTCGGTGGTGGATGAGGAAGGCCAGTGACGTTTCCTTGCGAGCGGTTAGCGAGGCAGATTCGCCCGGAGTTCTGAGGCTGCTTTGGAGCGCAGCGGAAAGCCAAAGAACATGTTTGAGGGCGAATTAAGTTCGGACCCGTTCCCCCGTCAGGGGGCGGTTTGGGTCCGAGCGTCATCCCCTATTGACTCCGGATAAAAAAGACGGCAGAAAGCACCCATGCGTTACCTATCGTAAATCGTGAAACAATCCTTCAGACGACAGGTCATGCCCCATTGTTTCCATAGATTTTTCTATCGAACAGCCAGTGGAGGCCCCTCGTGCAGAAAATCGACGCAATCTGGGCCCCGATTGTCCTCTGTGCAATGAACCCAGATTCGTCCTCATCGTTAATATCGATAAAGAATTAGCAGCCATAGTCTTGGGTCATCTTGTATGCATCGCATTCAGCGGTAACTGCGCCAGTAGGATGCCCAATCTTTCTATATTCCCTTAAGTATGGAGAATGAAATTTTTTTGTGCAATAGCTGATTTACTCAAAATAGGTTACACTCCTCGAAATTGATTTATATCCACGTGACAAAGGCTATTGCAACGGAAACGGCAGTCCGTTTTGACGCACTCCTGAATAAGGTCCTTCAAACAAAAAATACCCCGTGATTGACTCACGGGGATATTTTGTGCACTTTTCAACAGGGTTTTCAGCAAACGCCGCATAAACTGTTGCTACTTTTTCCAAAATCATTTCACGTCATACATCCCACTCACCCCTTCACGCAGGTTGATGAGAATGTTCTTCAACTGACTGTAATGTTCCAAGAGGACTTTGTGGGTTTCCCGGCCAATCCCGGATTTTTTGTAGCCGCCAAAAGGTGCGCCGGCGGGCAGGTCGTTATAGGTGTTGACCCACATCCGTCCCGTGCGGACGGAACGGGCCACTTTGAGGGCCGTATCGATGTTCTTTGTGAAGACGGCACCGCCTAGACCGTATTCACTGGCGTTTGCAAGGTCAATCACTTCGTCAAGGGTCTTGAATTTCTGGATGACCACAACGGGGCCAAAGATTTCTTCCTGGCAGACGCGGCAGTCATTGGTATGGCTGATGAGGATGGTTGGTTTCATGAAAAAGCCTTTATCACAGCCATTTTCGGTGTAGCGTTCGCCGCCTGTCACAAGTTCTGCCCCTTCTTCCACGCCGATTTTGACATAGTTCAGGACTTTTTCCTGCTGGGAACGATAAATCTGGGCGCCCAGCTGGGTATTCGGGTCTGTCGGATCCCCGATCCGGACATGTTCAAAGGTGTCTTTCAGGTGGCTGACAAATTCATCAAAGATGCCTTCCTGGACAAAGAGACGGGAACCGGCACAGCAGACCTGGCCCTGATTGAAGAGGATGCCCTTGCAGGTACCGTCAATGGCTTGCTTAAGGTCAGCGTCATCAAAAACGATATTCGCCGATTTACCGCCAAGTTCCAAGGTCACAGGAATCAGTTTGTCACAAGCGGCCTGATAGACGCCGTGACCGACTTCTGTGGAACCGGTAAAGGCCAGCTTATCAAGGTCCGGATGATCCAGGAGCCACTGACCGCTGCGGGAACCTTTGCCGGTAATGAGGTTCACGACCCCTTTGGGCAGGACGCCGTCAATGAGGCGAAGCAGTTCCAGCAGGGACAAAGAGGTATGGGAAGACGGCTTAATGACAACCGTATTGCCTGCAGCAAGAGCCGGTGCAAGCTTCCAGCAGGCCATGGTAAAGGGGAAGTTCCAAGGGATGACCTGACCGACGACACCTACAGGTTCATGGAGAACAAGGGACATGGTGTTGTCGTCAAGCATGGTGGCAGAGCCTTCCCATGCGCGCAGGCAGCCCGCAAAATAACGGAAGTGATCCGAGCCTAAAGGAATATCAGCGGCCATGGTCTCACGGATGGGTTTGCCGTTGTCGAGGGTCTCCACAAGGGCCAGCCGTTCCTTATTCTCATCGATGATGTCCGCAATCTTAAGGAGCAGGTTCTGACGCTCAATGGGAGAGGTTTTGGACCAGCTGGGGAGTGCCTCACGGGCCGCCTTGACGGCGCGGTCCACGTCTTGTTTGGTGGCTTCGGCGCACAGAGCCAAAGCTTCCCCATTGGCTGGATTATGGGCGGCAAACGTAGTTCCGTCTGAGGCGGGTACAAATTCACCGTTGATGTACAGACCATATTCTTTTAAAAGATCGACTTTTTGCATCGTTCATGCTCCTTTCAAGTTTGCATCACTATCATAAAAACTACTTTTGATCATTGGATTTGTTAGGTTATCCATCCACCGTTTAACTTGTGTGGATGGATGAACATATTATACTATACCTTTTTGAGTTACAGTTCATTTTTCACAGAAAACCCAACATTTTGTTTTTTAATGCTTTTATAATTTTAAGAATCATTATTATCTATGTTTCCCCAGTTCCTTCCCTTATCAAAAAAACACTGCCTCCGAAGAAGCAGTGTTCGTTCAGTCATGTTCAGTTACTTGCTTTCAAAAAAGACTTTGTAGCCCAGGTAGGTTTCGTACGCATCAGCTTTTGACAGGAGATCGTAGGGAGAATGCATGCTCAGCATGGCGGTTCCGCAGTCAACGACTTCGCAGCCCCAATCAGCCATCATGAAGGCAATGGTTCCGCCGCCGCCCTGGTCCACCTTGCCTAGTTCGCCAATCTGCCAAGCTACACCGCCATCATTAAAGATTTGACGGACTTTTTGGATGAATTCGCTGTTGGCGTCATTGCTGCCGGCTTTACCGCGAGCCCCCGTGTATTTGGTCAAGGCAAGGCCATAGCCGCAGAGAGAAGAATTATCTTTCTCCGTTACTTCAGGGAACATGGGATCAAGGCAGCTATTGACGTCGCCAGAGAGCATTTCGCTCTTTTCCATGGTTTCGTAAAAGTCCAGCAGGGCCCCGCTGCCCTGGAGGGCCAGCATCTTCATGACAAACTTCACAAAATAGGAGCTCATCATACCTGTGTTCCCGTAGGACCCGATCTCTTCTTTATCCGTAAAGAGGGCCACTTGGGTCTTGGTCCCCGGTTTGGCGGCAAGCAGGGCTTCCAGGTTGGCGTAGGAGCAGACACGGTCGTCCTGGCCATAGGCCGCTATGAGGGAACGATCAAAGCCGACATCACGGCTTTTCATGGCCGGTACCAATTCGAGTTCAGCCGTCGTGAAATCTTCTTCCGTTATGCCATAGGTCTTTTTGAGGAGATTCAAGATGGCGTCCTTGACTTTCTCCTCTTTTCCAGCATGGGAGCCGATGATGGCCTGAAGCTGTTCCCCAGTCACGCCTTCGGCCATGGTCTTTTTCATCTGGTCCTGGGCCATGTGGATCAACAGGTCCGTAATGTAAAAGACGGGATCATTTTCGTCCATGCCGATATTGACCTCGATCTTCTTGCCTTTTTGCGTATAGATGACGCCGCACAGGGCCAGGGGAATGCAGGGCCACTGATACTTCTTGATGCCGCCGTAGTAATGGGTACGGAAGTAGACAAGGCCATCCTGCTCATGGACGGGGTTACCTTTAAGGTCAAGGCGCGGTGCGTCAATATGGGAGCCCACAATCTTCAGCCCTTCCTTGACGGGTTCTTTGCCGATCACGGCAAGGATGACTGATTTGCCTTTTTGGTTCCAATAGACCTTATCTCCCTCATGAAGGGCCTTCAGGTCGTAGAGGGGCTTGAATCCCTTTTTTTCGGCCGCTTCTATGATGAAATTGACGGACTGCCGTTCCGTGCGGGCTTTGTCAAGAAAAGCTTTATATTTCTCGCCATAGGCCATTACGGCTTTTTTCTCGCTGTTATTCATGCGCTGCCATACGGATTCGGTTCTGCTGTATGTTGTTTTCATGATGTTCCTCCTCACAATATGATGAGAAAAGTATAACACAGGTTAAGGATGAAGGGAAAGGGATTTGATCTTTGATGGCGCGCTGCTTTCTCAGCCAGGTTGATGCCTGACGCGCAGCTAGTGGCTGATTCCCACCGAAAAGCCTGTTCAATCGGCCTTACCGAAAAGTAGGATTCCTTTTCCTCGCTACGCAAAACGGGTTGCCCTCTCATACAAAAAGACCATGAAGCACCACGCTTCACGGTCTTTTTATCATCGCTTGCGCGATGTTTGTTACCGGTTGGTAAAGACAGGTTTTCTCTTTTCGAGGAAGGCTGCCATGCCTTCTTTTTGGTCGCGCGTAGCAAAGCAGGATCCGAAGACCTGTGCTTCGTAAGCAAGACCGCTGCGCAGGTCCATGTTCATGCCCGTATTGATGGCATTTTTTGCAGATGCAATGGCCATCGGAGCTTTGCTCATGATCTTGCGGAGAATGGCTTCGCATTCTGGGATGAGGTTTTCCTGAGTCGTAATGCGGTTGATGAGACCAATCCGCAGGGCTTCTTCAGCGTCAATCATGGACCCGGTATAAATCATCTCTTTTGCTTCGCCCGTCCCGATAAGGCGGGCCAGACGCTGGGAGCCACCGAATCCCGGAATGATGCCGTAGTTGACTTCCGGCTGACCAAATTTGGCGTTGTCGGAAGCAAAACGGAAATCACAGGCAAGGGCCAGTTCGCAGCCGCCGCCCAGGGCAAATCCGTTGATGGCTGCTACGACAGCAACAGGGATGCGTTCAATGGCGTTAAAGACAGCATGACCAAGGACGGAGAAGCAGCGGGCTTCCGTTACGGTCATTTTGCTCATGGCGCCAAGGTCAGCACCAGCAACAAAGGATTTGGGGCCGGCACCGGTAATGAGGACGGATTTTGTCGCAACGTCAGAAGCCAGGCGATTGAAACAGTCCTTCATTTCTTCCAGGGTCAGCGTGTCCAGGGCATTCAAGGCTTTCGGACGGTTGATGGTTACCGTCGTGATGCCGTCTTCTGCTGTATTAACAAGCAGGTTCTTGTATTCATACATCCTGTTCACCGCCCATCATTTCTTGTAATCGTAGAATCCTTTGCCGGTCTTGCGTCCCAGATAACCAGCTTCGACCATCTTGCGGAGCAGCGGGCACGGACGGTATTTCGGATCACCAAATTCCTTGTAGAGGACTTCCATGATGGCAAGGACCGTATCGTTGCCGATAAGGTCAGCAAGGGCGAGAGGTCCCATCGGATGGTTGAAGCCGAGTTTGGCAACGGCATCGATGTCTTCCGCGCTGGCAACGCCTTCCATCAGGGTAAAGATGGCTTCGTTCAGCATAGGGATCATGATCCGGTTGCCGACAAATCCAGCAGAATCCTTGACGGCTACAGGGGTCTTATCAAGGGCTGCAGCCAGGTCATACACTTTTTTGAAGGTATCGTCGCTCGTAGCAAGGCCGCGGGTGACTTCTACCAATTTCATGACAGGAGCCGGGTTAAAGAAGTGCATGCCGATGAATTTATCAGCTCTCTTCGTGAACCCGCCAAGCATGGTGATGGAAACGGAAGACGTGTTGCTGGCAATGATGGCATCTTCCGGGCAGAGTTCATCAAGGGTCTGGAAAATGTCTTTTTTGATCTTGACGTTTTCCGTAGCTGCTTCAATAGCCAGATGAACGTTGCAGGTTTCCTTCGTCATCTCAACAACACCGGTGATACGGCCCAGGGTCGCTTTTTTCTCATCTTCGGTGATGCGGCCTTTTTCTACGCTGCGCGTAAGGTTCTTTTCAATATTTTTGATCCCGCGGTCAACAAATTCTTGTTTGATATCGCGGAGTACAACCTCTACACCATGAGCAGCCATGACTTGTGCAATGCCGCTGCCCATTTGACCAGCGCCGATAACCATAACTTTCTTTAATTCCATAACTGAATATCTCCTTTTAAGGTAAATTCATGCAGTGGATAGCTGCATGGGAAACAGTGCCGCGAAAGGTTTTGGAAGCAAGCGCAGCTTCCGGGTCCTGTCAGTATACCCGCAGCGATCCCTCTGCACCCTCTAATGTGCAGAAAGATATTTACAACTTTTCAGAGAACGATTGATACTTTATATCCCCCGTCCCCATAGGGGGCGAGGGATCAAAGTGTCATCAATCAGCAGGAATGCCGAGCGAGATTATTTCTTCTTTTTGTCGCTCAAGAGATCACGGGAGATGACCATACGCTGAACTTCGTTGGTGCCTTCGTAGATCTGGGTGATCTTAGCGTTACGCATATAGCGTTCAGCCGGATAGTCAACGGTGTAGCCGTAACCACCAAAGATCTGGACAGCATCAGTCGTAACTTCCATGGCAACGTCGGAAGCAAAGCACTTAGCCATAGCAGCGGCTGCAGAGTACGGTTTGCCTTCGTTCTTCAGGTTAGCTGCACGATAAACGAGCAGACGGGCAGCTTCGATCTTCATGGCCATATCAGCCATCTTGAAGCTCAGGGCCTGGAATTTGCAAATGCTGCGGCCGAACTGTTCACGTTCCTTGGAGTATTTCACAGCAGCGTCGAGGGCGCCCTGTGCGATACCCAGAGCCTGCGCGGCAACGCCGATACGGCCGCCGTCCAGGGTCTGCATAGCAATCTTGAAGCCTTCGCCTTCTTTGCCGAGCAGATTTTCTTTAGGAACTTCGCAGTCTTCAAAAATCAATTCAGCTGTCAGGGAGGTGTGACCGCCCATCTTGTCTTCGATCTTGCCGAAGCGGAAGCCAGGCATGCCTTTTTCTACGATGAAAGCGGAAATGCCGTGTACGCCAGCGCTCTTATCGGTCATAGCAAAGATGACATAGGTTTCAGCTTCGCTGCCGTTGGTGATGAAGATCTTGGAGCCGTTCAGGATGTATTTGTCACCCTTCAGAACAGCCGTGGTCTGCTGAGCGGAAGCATCCGTACCAGCGGACGGTTCGGTCAGGCCGAAAGCACCAATGGTGCGGCCTTCGCAGATCGGGGTCAGGTATTTTTGTTTCTGTTCTTCCGTACCGAACATGTAGATCGGCGTTGCGCACAGGGAAACGGAAGCGGAAAGGGTGATACCCGTACCATCATCGACTTTGGACATTTCTTCAACAGCCAGGATGTAGCTGAGAACGTCCATGCCAGCTCCGCCGTATTCTTCAGGGAAGCAGATGCCTTGGAAGCCATTTTCGATCATTTCGTTGATGATCTTGCGGTCCCAAACGTGGTTCTTGTCTCTTTCTTCAATGGTCGGAGCCAGGAATCTTTCTGCAAAGTCAGCAGCCTGCTCCTTAATCATTTGTTGGTCTTCAGTCAGATTAAAATCCATGAATCATTCCCTCTTTCTCCACTTTTTTTAAGTGATTGATGATTATAACATTTCCACAACAGCAGACGTACCCATACCGCCGCCGATGCAGAGCGTTGCCAGGCCAAGCTTCTTGTCGCGGTTTTTCAGTGCGTACAGAAGCGTTACAAGAATGCGGGCGCCGGAAGCCCCAATCGGGTGACCGAGGGCAATGGCACCGCCATTGACGTTGACTTTATCAGGATCGAAGTTCAGCTCACGGCCGACTTCTACGAACTGAGCAGCAAACGCTTCGTTGGCTTCGATGAGGTCAAGGTCCTTGACTTCCAGACCTGCCTTGGAGAGGGCTTTGCGGCTTGCAGGGATAGGCCCAATGCCCATGATGGCAGGATCGACACCGGCAGAAGCATAGGACAGGATCTTCGCCATCGGTTTGATGCCGAGTTCCTGTGCTTTTTCCGCGCTCATGATGACAAGGGCGGCAGCCCCGTCGTTCAGACCGGAAGCGTTGCCAGCCGTGACCGTGCCGCCTTGTTTAAAGGCAGGACGCAGTTTGGCCAGGATTTCCGTCGTGGTTCCTTCACGCGGGAATTCATCCGTATCAAATACGGTTTCGCCCTTTTTGGTTTTGATGGTAACAGGAACGATTTCGTCCTTGAAAGCACCGCTCTTGATGGCCGCAATGGCTCTTTGCTGGGAACGGGCAGAAACTTCGTCCTGGTCTTCACGGGTTACGCCGAATTTTTCAGCGACGTTTTCGGAAGTGATGCCCATGTGATAGTTATTGAACGCATCCCACAGACCATCCTTGATCATGACATCGACGAGTTTGCTGTCGCCCATACGCAGACCCCAACGAGCTTTGCCGCTGGTAACAAAAGGAGCGTTGGACATGCTTTCCATACCGCCGGCAACGACGATGTCGTTATCGCCAGCCAGGATGGACTGAGCAGCCAGTTCCACACATTTCAGGCCGGAACCGCAGACTTTATTGACAGTAAAAGCAGGAACTTCAATAGGCAGGCCAGCTTTGATGGATGCCTGACGAGCAGGGTTTTGGCCCAGTCCAGCTTGGAGGACGTTACCAAAAATGACTTCGTCAACTTTTTCACCAGGGACATTAGCTCTTTTCAGGGCTTCCTTGATGACAATTGCACCGAGTTCAGGGGCAGACAGGGGAAGCAGGCTGCCACCAAATTTGCCGATAGCCGTTCTTACAGCACTTGCAATTACAACTTCGCGCATAACTAAATCATCCCTTCTTCAACAAGTTGTCGGTGACCTTTTCACCGATAAGTGAAGGCCGCCTTAACAGGTAAGGACATATATGAACCAAGGCTCATATTTTCAGGTTTCACTTATGTATTTAATTATACACTAATTATGATTTGAATGGAACGGGAAAACCAAAAATTGTGAAAATTACGAGGAAATCGAAGAAAAAACCTTGAATAGGGCGAAAAAAACAGGCCCCCTCCCCTTCCTTTCCCTGTCTTTTTCCTGCAGGGACTTCTCTTTTTGTCCTTAGTGCAACGTCGTTCCAAGGTGTCTAAAAGGGGCTGTGACGAAATGAGAAGTGCTCATTTTTCACAGTCCCTTTTGGGGATAGGTGTTCAATTGCAATGAGGGGGGGATTCTAGCCATTGCTCCTTCATAAAGGACCTACTTATTTTTCGGCAATGGCCTCAATTTCACAGGCCGCGCCCTTTGGCAGATCCTTCACGGCCACACAGCTTCTCGCTGGATAGGACGTGAAATACGCGGCGTACACTTCATTAAAGGCGGCAAAATCCTTCATATCCGCCAAAAAGCAGGTGGTCTTGACGACTTTTTCCAGGCTCGTGCCAGCCGCTTCCAAAATGGCTGCCACGTTTTTGCAGCTCTGATGGGCCTGTTTTTCGATGCCATCAGGAACCAGTCCCGTTTGAGGGTCGACGGGAATCTGCCCGCTTGTAATGACAAATCCATTGGTTTCAAAGGCCTGTGAATAAGGGCCAATGGCACCGGGAGCTTTTTTCGTTTCAATTTTACGCATTGGGGTTCTCCTCTCAAATTACTTATTATACAGCGAGACGATCTTCCACAAGGGTTTTGAAGAACTTGACCCCCGTGAGGATGACATCATCGTTGTAATCGAATTGAGCATTGTGAAGCATGTAGTTTTGTCTGTCTTTCTTGCCGCTGCCAAGGAAGACAAAACAGCCCAGTACTTTGGTGAGGAATTTACCAAAGTCCTCGGAAATCATGACAGGCTGGCAGTTTTCCTTGACCTTGTCGGCACCTACCGCCTTACGGGCTGCTGCAGCTGCATGGGCGGCGCATTCAGGCCAGTTGACCGTCGGTGCAAATTCATGGGTATAGCTGAATTCACTGGCTGCCCCGGCCATAGCGCAGGCATGCTCCACAATGGTCCGCATGCGGATTTCAATGAGGGCCTGCATCTCAGGCGACGTGCTGCGCGTATCACCGGTCATGACGATGTTCGACGGAATGGCATTATGAGCGCCATCCGTATGAAGTTCTGTCACGGACACGACGGCCGGTTCCAAGGGATTGGCATTTCTTGAGACAATGGTCTGGAGGCCCAAGATGATCTGGGCCGCCGGAATGAGGGGATCGATGCCCACATGGGGGCTTGAGGCATGACCGCCGCGGCCATGGATCTTGATGGTAAAGTTATCCTCGCTTGCCATGATCCCGCCGGGACGGGTATGGATCTCGCCTTCGGGTAGGAAAGGAATATTATGAAGGCCATAGATTTCATCGACGGGATACTTTTCAAAAAGGCCATCATCAATCATGGCCTTGGCCCCTTTTCCAGGTTCTTCGGCAGGCTGGAAGATGGCCCGGACCGTGCCATTAAAATTCTTTGACTCGGCAAGTAGGGTCATAGCACCCAAAAGGATCGTCATGTGGCCGTCGTGGCCGCAGGCATGCATTTTTCCAGGATTCTGGGATTGATAAGTGGGGGTTCCCACTTCTTTGACGTTAATGGCATCCATGTCAGCTCGCAAGCCAATCACTTTTTTCCCGTCGCCCACGGTAAGATCTGCAACAACGCCCGTACCGCCAATACCTTCATGGACAGTGCAGCCCATAGCGCGCAACTTATCGGCAACAAAACGAGCCGTTTCGACTTCTTCAAAGGCCGTTTCTGGGTGGGCATGAAGAGTATGCCGCCACGAAATAAGAGTTTCCTTTACTTTTTGTTCATCCATTAGACTTCCTCCTTACCTAGGTTGACTGCCTTCTGCTTCCCAGCTTGGGATCTTTCCTTCCTTTAATTTTTCCAAATAATCCTTAAGAACATGGACCACGTCCCCCTTCATCTTGAGCAAGGCGTAAACATTAAATAAAACAAGGAAGGCCACACCAAAGTCCACAAAGTCCCACAAATCATCAAGCTGCATCATGGAACCCACGATGATGAGGAGTAAAACCAAGATTTTAAACATCTTGACATACCTTTCCACTTTTTCCGGAGTCTCCTTAAATAGATAGCGAACACTCACCTCTCCATAGAAGACATCGGCAATGATGGTTGTAAAGCAGAAAAGAAAGGTCATGAGCATGACAAAGTAATTGCCAAAACTGCCAAGGTTTGCAGAAAAGGCCGCTTGAACAAGATTGACCCCGATGGCTCCAGAGTGAAGGACACCAGATAACAGAATGGCAAAGCCTGTGCAGCTGCAGATGACGATGGTCGTCATAAAGGTCCCGAACATGGCGGCAAAGCCCTGCATGGCAGGATGTTCGACTTTCGCAGACGCATGCATGGCAGCGGCGCAGCCATTTCCCGCATCGTTGGAAAAAAGGCCGCGGGCTACGCCGTTACGAACAGCTTCTTTGATGGTATAGCCTACAGCACCGCCAGCGGCAGCTTCTGTTGTAAAGGCCGACGACATGATTTGCGCAAAAAGCGCAGGAATCTGGGCGAAATGAGTGATGACGATATAGATGACGCCCAGTAAATAGATGACAGCCATGAATGGAACTACAAGAGAAGCCGTCTCTGTAATCCGTTTAACTCCGCCCAGCACAACGAGGGCGGTCAACAGGGCGACGCCAATACCAAGGACCCAGATAGGAAGAGGATAAATGACGGTCACAGCCGAAGCAATAGAATGGGTCTGGAGCATAACAATGGCAATCCCCATGGTAAAGACCGTAAAGGCTGCATAGAGGCAAGCCAATGTTTTGTTGTGAAGTCCCTTCGTCATGTAGTAAGGTGCACCGCCGTAAAAGTTCCCATCGGGACTTTTTTCATGGTAAAGCTGCCCCAGAACGGCTTCAGCAAAGGAGATGACCATACCAAAAAGGGCTGTGATCCACATCCAAAAGAGAGCTCCAGGGCCGCCCGCTAAAAGGGCACTTGCCACCCCCACAAGGGACCCGGTCCCAACCTGACCGCCAACGGTAGCACAAAGGGCACTGAAGCCGGAAATCCCACCTTCGCCGTTCATATTGGCCTTGAGGGAGTCCCAGATCTTGCCAAATTGGGTGAGCTGGGGAAATCCTGTAGCTATGCTGTAGACAAGCCCCGTTCCTAAAAGGATGATGGAAAGGACATATCCCCACATAAGAGAGTTGAATTCACTGATGAAGGCCATTTTTATTCACCACTTTCCTAAGTCTATAAGGGGAATTCTTCTTACTAGGTAAAGCAAAGGGTGCAGTCAGCCTGTCATGCTATGCTGCACCGCATTGTGCGTCATCAGGAATGGTTCATGCCATCCCAGACGACCTTCCGATAATTCTCTTGGTCCGTATCTCCTTCCGTACTGATGCACAGGACAATGGACTGAGCCGTGAGCCCCAATGCATGCTTCATACCCGTAAGCTCGGGATCGACCATGAGGCAGTACACAAGCCCCATTGTCACGGCGCCGCTTTCACCTGAAATAATGGCAGGATCTCCTTTTGCGGGGTTTCCCAAAAGCCGCATGCCGAAAGCCGCTACACTGTCGTCAACAGAAAAGAAGTGGGAAGCATGATGCTTGATAACATCCCAGCCCAAGGTACAGACTTCGCCGCAGCAGAGCCCCGCCATCATGGACGCAAGATTACCGGTTACAGCGTGGAGCTTGCCATCATTGGCCGCAGCCGTTTTATACAGGCAGCTCGCCGCTTTGGGCTCGACAATAGAAAGCCGGGGCATGTTCTTTCCATAATAGCGGGCCAAAAAGCCCGTAATGGACCCTGCCATAGCTCCGACGCCGGCTTGCAGAAAGACGTGGGTAGGAACGACGTCCTTTAGGTCCTCCACAGCTTCATGGGCCATGGTCATATAGCCCTGCATGATCCAACGGGGAATCGTTTCATACCCTTCCCATGCCGTATCCTGGACCAGGATCCAGCCTTTTTCTTCTGCCATACGACTTGCCAGGCGGACCGTGTCGTCATAGTTGACACTCGTGATTTCCGCTTCGGCACCTAGTTTCCGAATGTTTTCCAGGCGTTCCCTGCGGGAGCCCTTCGGCATGTAGATGACGGCCTTTTGTCCCAAGTGCTGGGCGGCCCAGGCAACGCCCCGTCCATGATTGCCGTCTGTCGCGGTTACAAAGGTAAAGGTGCCGCGGGCAATGGAAGTCAGATCATCCATGGCTTTTCCCGTCTTTTCCGCAAGGACTTTAGCAAGGGCATAGCTTCCGCCAAGTCCCTTGAAGGCATTGAGGCCGAAACGGTAACTTTCATCCTTGACGTAAAGCCCTTTAAGTCCCAAGATTTTTGCCGTTTTTGCGAGGTTTCTCAGCGGGGTCTTCGCATACCCGTCCAAAGTCTTATGGAAGGTACGGACCTTTTCTGCCTCTTCCGTGGAAAAAGGCGCATCCCAGGTCCCGCATTTTCCATCGCTGGAATAAGAAGTCATGGTAATTGTCATAATCTTCATCCTCTCTTTCATACTTTCTTTTCTTGCAAAGTAAGGGTGATATCGCTGTTTTTCCTTACGATTCCTAAAAATTTTCGTTTTTGTTAAATTCAGTATATTTCCAATTCTTCCTTAATTCTATGTAAATCATCCTCATTTATATCTAAATCTTCCCAAATTTCTTTTTTCCCTTGGAATTTTTGTAGTATACTGTCAGTAATGAAGCCAAGCAAAAAGAAAAGGAGGTGCCCTCTTATGGGAAAACCATCCATCCCGCAGATTCGCTTGGGCGGCTCCCAATACACCATTGAGCCAACGGCTGACGCCGAGGAGCGGATTCCTTATCCTTATAAGGAACTGCCTATTGCCATGTTCAAGCAGATGTATCGGCCCCTTTTGGGCGATCAGATTCCTATCCACTGGCATGAGGGAATGCAGCTTTTATGGGTCTATGAAGGCACCCTCTCCTATCGCGCCAACGGAACGGAATTTCCTTTGGACCGCAACAAACTCCTTTTCATCAACCATGGCATCCTGCATAGTTCCCGTCCTGTCGGCACAAAGGTCAGGACCCTGTGCATTGACTTTGGAAAAGAACTTTTTCCTCCCGCCCTTTGGCAGCGCTTCCTGGAGCCCTTTGTGGAAAATCCGCATTGTACTTATGAACTGCTCCCCCTTGATGCGGCAGAAGTGGAAAACCTAATCGGCTACATCAATCAGACGGATGACGAGTTGATTCTTTTTTCCGTCACGGCCTTCATCCTCACCATCATGGAGCGGGTCATGAAGACCTTTACAGGTACGGGAGAATCGAGAAATACGGAAGAAACCATGCTATTTGACGGGCTTCTTTCCTATATCAAGGAGCATTTTACCGAATCCATCAGTCTCGCTCAGCTCTCCGGTGTCTCCCACCTCAATAAGAACAAACTGACCGAACTCTTTCAAAAGTACACGGGCATGCCGCCCATCCTCTTTCTCAATACGTATCGCCTTGATGAAGCGCGGACCCGGCTCCTGCAATCAGACCGCAGCGTATCGGAAATCAGTGAAGATATCGGCTATGACCAGGTCAGCCATTTCATCCAACAGTTCAAGAAACGCTATGGCCTGACGCCGCTCCAGTATCGGAGGGCCTATGGCGAAAAGAAAGAGAAGAAAGCAAGGAACAATTTACTATAGAAAAATACTCCCCGTTTCCCCAATAGGAAACGGGGAGTATTTCTTATGGATTCACTAGTGTGTTAGATAAGCATGCAAAACAATTTCGCTTCTCTGCTCTATTTTTCCCTTAAGCAAGAAGCAGTTCAGCAACAATATCAAGGAACACATTGGCGCCACCGACGAGGTCCTCATCACGGGTATATTCCTTCGGATTATGGCTGATTCCCTTCACGCTCGGCACAAAAATCATGGCAGTCGGGCAGATGCGGGCCATCATTTGGGCATCCTGACCGGCGCCGCTTGTCATCCGGCAATGGCTGAGGCCTCTTTTTTCTGCCATTTTCTCCGTAATCTTGCAGATGCCGTTATCAAATTCAACCGGTTCGAACCGAACCAAGCGTTCCGTATGGATTTTCACGTGGTCCGTTTCTTCCAGTTTCTTTAGATAAGCAGCAAGTGCCATTTCTTCTTCCTTTAGTTTTTCTTCATTCGGGTTCCGCACATCCACCGTAAAAACAGCCTTGGAAGGAATGACGTTAACCGCGTTCGGTTCAAGGGCCATGGTCCCCACGGTGCAGACGGTCTTACCGCTGGAAGCAAGGCAGCGTTCCCGCATAAAGACATTGACTTTGGAAGCGGCAAGGCCTGCGTCAATGCGCATATCCGTTGGCGTCGTTCCTGCATGGTTGGCCGCTCCCTCGATGCTAATGCGCTGCCAGGAAATGCCTTGGAGGTTTTCAACGGCGCCAATAGAAATGCCTTTGGCATCCATGATGGGACCCTGCTCAATGTGCAGTTCGATGAATGCATAGGGTTTGATGAAACCGGGATCAACCGTTCCGCCGTACCCAATACGAGTCAATTCATCCCGCAGGATGGTTCCATCGGTTCCTACGCTGTCAAGGGCTTCGTCAAGGGATAGGTCGCCGGCATAGACCAAGGAACCCATCATGTCCGGCTGGTAACGAACGCCCTCTTCATTTGTAAACGCACCGACAACAAGCGGCCGTTTGAGCGCAGCCTTTTGTTCCTTCAAGGTGCGGACGATTTCGATGCCAGTCAAAACACCGTAGCAGCCATCATATTGTCCGGCATTGATGACCGTATCAATATGGGAGCCAATCATGAGAGGCGCTTCCTTCCTATTTTCTTCCGTTTGCCAAATGCCAAAGATATTCCCGATACGATCCACAACAACATCAAGACCGGCTTCCCTCATTTGCTTTACAACAAAATCACGGCCTTCTTTTTCCGCGTCCGATGCTGCAAGCCTCGTCCGTTCTCCAGATGCATCAATGCCAATTTTTCCCAGCATAAAGATTGAATCCAGCAGTCTTTCCTTATTGATGTCCATAATTGCCACTCCTTTTCTTTTCTAGGGCATTCGAATTTTTACTAAATTCAGTATATTTCCATTTAACCATAGTTTCTATGTCAATCATCCCCATTTTTATCAAATTCTTCCCAAATTACAGGGACACCTCGCGAGATTATGCTATACTGGTAAAAAGCAGTAAAGGAGAGTGAATCCCATGGCTCAATCGTCATTTCCCCAATGCCGACGTGAAGGCGTCCAGTATCGGATTTCGACAACCGAAAATGCACAGGAAGAAATTTGGTATTCCCAGAATGAAATTCCCATTGCCATGTTCACACAGCGTTACCAGCCCCATCTAGGGGACCATATTCCGATTCACTGGCACCAGGAAATGCAGTTGCTTTGGGTCTATGACGGCACACTTTCCTACCGCGTCAACGGCATGGAGTTTCCCCTTGACCGCAGCCAGCTTCTTTTCATCAATGATTCCATCCTGCATAGCTCCCATCCGATTACGACGGAAGTCAAGACATTATGCATCAATTTTAGAAAGGACATCTTTCCCTCTGCCCTTTGGAACCAGTTCTTGCGCCCCCTTACGGAAAATCCTTACTGCACGTATGAACTCATCAATCTAAATGCCCAATCCCTTGAGAAACTCGGCCGCTTTATCCACCATGTCGATGATTCTACAGGTCTTTTTTCCGTCACAACCTTTATTATGGAAGTCATGGAAGAAATCATGGAGACTTTTGAAGAAAGCGGTGAAGCAAAAAATACGGAAGAACGCGTGCTTTTTGATGGGATTCTCTCCTTCATCAAGGACCATTTCAGCGAATCCCTCACCATTTCACAACTGTCAACAGCCGCCCATCTCAATAAAAACAAACTGACGGCACTCTTCCAGAAATATACAGGCATGCCGCCCATCCATTTTCTTAACACCTATCGTCTTGATGAAGCACGGACCCAGCTCCTTAAGTCAGCTCGGAGCGTATCCGAGATCAGCGAGGATGTTGGCTATGGGCAGATCAGTCATTTTATCCAGCAGTTCAGGAAACGGTATGGCATGACGCCTCTGCAGTATCGGCGAACCTACAGTGGCAGAGATGAGCGCTATGAAATCACGTCACTGCTGTAGTGTGAGGTGTAGAGTTTACTTTTTCCCGCGTATGGATTGCGCTGGTTTGTGGCTGCGGCGATTCCTTACAGCTAAAGATTAATCTGTTGGTAACGGAAACAGGTTACTGGCAGGTCTTTTCGCCAGCCAAAAAGGCGCGGATCCATCCTAACAGATGTCGCTTATGCCGCACTTCCTATTTTTCGGTTCTTTGTCAAATTTTGGGGTGCTAAAGTGTCTATGCACTCCTGGAGAGGACATGCACTGAATACAGTGCGTGTCCTTTTTCGTTGCGTGTGTTAATGTACAAGATCCTATTACGAAAGCGCTCAAAATTGCGCAGACCAAATGAGACACGTTTTAACACCTTGATTTTATTGTTGCAGCCTTCAGTAAAGCCGTTGGAGTAAGGATATATAAGGGCGCTCCTAATTTCTTCGTACCAATAGGTAAAGGACTTAACCAGAGAGTTCATTTCCGGTAAATCAGCGCTTTTTACCAGGTCTATCCATGCTGAAAGTGCCCAAGAAATGTTGGTATGATCCTTGAATCGAAGCACCTTGGAAAATGCGTATTTTAGCGCGTAAGCACATCTTAGACGAGGAGAACAGCGAAGGATTCCCTCCAGCTTTATAAGCTCTTCTTCGGTTAATTTCTCATATGGTTTCGTTAAGATTGTCTTGTTGGACTTAAACATTCGGCTATGGTGACAAAGGCGCTTTTGCTCTGCTTTGCGAACGCGCTCCATGGCCCATTGGACTAAGCGGATCATATGAAAACGGTCTGCCACGATGCGCGCCTTGGGGAAGATCGTTTTTATGACTGAACGGAACTGCATAGACATGTCCATTGTGACAAATTCTACTTTTCGTCGTTCACTCATTGGAAATTGATAGAAATACTGGAGCAGAGCCGGTGTGGTTCGTGCCGGAAGAATGTCCATTATACGCTTGTTTTCAGAGTCAGTGATGATGACTTGGTACTTCTGACCGGCAGCATTTCCTTTAAATTCATCGATGGAAAGCACGCGGGGAAGGTGACTGGGACGAGGAATATGGACTTCATTAAAGACACGAATGACCTGGCTGGTGCTGACATGGCATCGTCTGGCCACTTCTTGGAAAGAAAGGTGTTGACGCAGCTCCTGGAGCATGACTTGTTGAAGCGAGGAAGAGGTTTGGAAATACGGAGAGGCAAAGGGGCTCTTCTCGTTAAATGTGTGACCACAGCTGCATATATAGCGTCTCTGGCGATACAGGAGATGCAACTCTTTATGGAGAAGTGGGGAATGTTTGATGAGGCGCGTATAGTAGCCCTTTATGCGTCTTGTAGTGGCCTTACAATGAGGGCAGATGTGTTCTTGAGGCGGCAGCTGAACCGCTAAAACCAAGGCTGATTCCGTTTCCTTTAAATTTTGAATCCATTCCTCTTTAATTCCTGTTAATTTTTCGATATAATCTAGAGAAGGCATATGTATTCAACTCACTTTCTTTATTGTTTGATCACTTTAATTGTAGAGGATTTGAGTGCATATGCCTATTTTTTTATTGAAAAAAAAGTAGGCGCTGAGAGGACACGCATCTGGACGGTCACTTTAGCGCCCCAAAATAAATTATAGAACCTATTTTTCAGCATAGACGCAAAAAGAGCCCTGAAAAAATGACACGTTCATTTCTTCAGGGCTCCTTTTTATAAGGGCTGCTTTACCGCAGTCCAATCAGCCGCAAGACAAAAAAAATGGCGGCAATGATGATGAAGTACCCCACAAAAGGAAGCATAAGGGAAAGAAAGACGGGGATAAGAAGGACCAAAAAGACGATGATGCCCACGGCAACAAGTCCCAGATGGCCCAAAAGGAAGTTCAGGACCCGCAAGCGGAAAGGTTTTGCTTCTTCCTGGGCCTGTTTCAGGTCATCCTGGTCCATCACGCGATATGTATCCGAATCGGGAACCTGATCGATGGTCACGCCTTCAAAAGCGTCCCGTTCATCTTCCGTCAGGACTTCAGCGGCAATATCGTCATTGGGCGTATGGCAATTGGGACATTCCGCCAAATGATCGGGATATTCCAAACCGCAATGAGAACAGATCATGGTTTCCTCCTACGATAAATTGCTGAACATCATCATATATCCCACTTCCGTCAGATAGCGGGGATCGGATGGTTCCAGGGAAAGGGCGCTGCGGATGGTCTGGTAGGCTTCGGCAATATGATGCTGCGGAAGGCCCAGGGATTCAGAGAAGAAAGGTTTCTTCTGGGCAGCCCGTTTTTCATTGATTTCAAGGAAGTTTTCAAAAATACCGGCGGCCCAGCGTTCCGGCCCAAGGGCAGAAAGGTTGGGATCCGTCTTCAAAAAATCATGCCACAGCCGGCGAGCAAAATAAAACTCCGTAATGCCAAAACCCGCAGCGGCCATGATTTCCTTGACGGCCTGTTCCGACCGGTCCAGCGCGGGGGTCATGCGGGGCGGTTTATAGTCCTTGATGGCCGTCTTATAGGGAAACGCCACAGCGGCAGGATTATTTGACACAAGGGAAACAATCCTGCGGACAAAAAGAGGATTGGCCGCCATGAAGTCACTCCACGTAAGATCAGGGCCCTGAATCAGGAACCAATCCAGACATTGCTGCAGGATGGTATGAAGCTTATTTCTTGAAAGGGGGGACAGGCGGAAACTCTTTTCATAGTTCATGCACAAACTTTGGTTCTGGAAGATATTGCCCAAAATGACGTCCCCCAAGTCATGATGACTTGCCATTTCCGGGGTCATATTGACATAAAAGTGATCCCCCGTCATCAGGTCTTCTGCCAGGCAGCGCGTTTCATCAAGGACCTCACCGAGGACAAATAGACGCAGGCGGGCACGGCTCAGTTCATAGGCAAGGGTTTCGTAATGTGTGCCGCTGTGTTCGGCAAAAAATGAAATGGGGGTATCGGCCGTATCCATGGTCCGATAATTAAAAAGAAAGTAATCCCAGAAGCCTTTCCAGAAGTCCGTTTCTTCCGGTCCTTCAAGGTCCAGGCGGCCTTCGGCATGCCGGTAGAGCCGCATGGCGCGGTCAAGGTCCGGCGTAAAGCGGCTTGTCTGGAAGAACATGTTGATTTCTCCCATGATTTCCTCAAGTCCCACACCGGCATGCAGGAAGATGTTGCCTTCCGGGGGTGGGCCAACCCACGTTTCCCATTCCTCCTCCCCTTTTTGCAGCTGTCCGTGGCATGTCACAATGGCCACGGTCCCATCTTCATTTAAAAGGGTTTTCGCTGCAAGGTGCGGCGCCAGGACGCTCATGAGAACGCCGCGTTCCTTCATAAGGACAAAGAAACGCTCCAGTGTGTCAAGGAACGCCTTGATTGCGTCGTACGTCCCCATGAATTCAACAATATAGCGGCAGGCCCAAATCACGCAGCCTACAAGGATTTCCTCCGTTACATCCTGCATCTCCAACATATCATTTTCCAGATAGATGCAGAAGATGCTGAGATTGTCCCACTCTTTTTGAAGGGCCTTGTCATCCATGCCCTGCCAAGCACATTTGCGGATATAGGTTTCAACGTCATCCCGGGGTATGACCACGTTCCAGCCGTCGTCGTTCGTATAAAAATCGTTGATGTAATCGTAGACGTTATCCATTTGGGATTTCCTAACTGAAATTGATTATTCCATCACCCGTGAAGGACAAAGATCCAAAACGGGGCACTCGCTGCAGCGGGGGTTAGGGGCCTTGCAGACCTTACGGCCATGCCAGATGAGCCAGTGATGGGCCTCGCCCCACTTTTCCTTGGGAATCTGCTTTTGCAGGTCATGCTCAGTCTCCAGGGGATCTTTTCCAGCGGAAAGACCCAACCGATGGGAGACACGGAAAACATGAGTATCAACGGCAATGGCCGGTTTTCCAAAGGCCACACTCAGCATGACATCGGCAGTCTTGCGTCCTACACCGGGAAGACTCAAGAGGGCCTTCATCTCCTGAGGAATCTCGGAATGGAAGTCATCAATAAGTTTTCGGCACGTAGCAAGGATATTGCGTGCTTTGGAATGATAAAGGCCGCAGTCATGGATGAGGGCTTCCATTTGTTCAAGGGTCAGGGCGCCCAGCTTCTCCGGCGTATTGTACTTTGGAAAAAGGCGCTTTGTAACAATATTGACCCGTTCATCCGTGCACTGAGCAGAAAGGATGACCGCCACCAAGAGTTCAAAAGGGGTGGTATAATGCAGGGCCGTTCCCTGTCCTTTATAGGTTTCTTCAAGACGTTCCAAGATGAGCTTATTGCGTTCTTTCTTGCGCATCAGTTTGTCAGGCTCCTAACTGGGGCTGGAATGCGCCCACCGCGATGGATAAAGGTATCGGGCTTAAAGGTATTGACGGCAATGATAGGCGCATATCCTAACAGGCCGCCAAATTCAACTTTATCGCCCACGCTCTTGCCCGGTACGGGAATGACGCGAACAGCCGTGGTTTTATTATTGATCATGCCAATGGCCGATTCATCTGCAATGATGGCGGAAATGGTTTCTGCCGTCGTATCGCCAGGAATGGCAATCATGTCAAGACCGACGGAGCAGACACAGGTCATAGCTTCAAGTTTTTCAATAGTGAGGCACCCTTGTTCCACAGCATGGATCATGCCAGCATCTTCACTTACAGGAATGAAGGCACCGGACAGGCCGCCGACATAACTGGAAGCCATGAGACCGCCTTTTTTGACCGCATCGTTCAGCATGGCAAGGGCCGCTGTCGTACCGGGCGCGCCGCAGCATTCCAGACCAATTTCCTCAAGGATGTGGGCCACGCTGTCACCTACAGCCGGCGTTGGGGCAAGGGACAGGTCAATGATCCCGAATTGGGTTCCCAGCCGTTTGGCCGCTTCTTGGGCCACGAGCTGTCCGACGCGGGTAATCTTGAAAGCTGTTTTCTTGATGGTCTCGGCCACGACACCAATATCGGCCCCACGGCAGCCTTCGAGAGCGTGCTTGACAACACCAGGGCCGGAGACACCGACATTGATGACTGTCTCCGGTTCCGTAACGCCGTGGAAAGCGCCTGCCATAAAGGGATTGTCTTGGACAGGGTTGCAGAAAACAACGAGTTTGGCGCAGCCTAAAGCATCCTGATCACGGGTCAAATCGGCCGTTCTTTTGACAACTTCCCCCATGCGGCGCACGGCATTCATGTTGATGCCGGCCTTGGTGGAGCCAACAGCCACGGAAGAACAGACAATATCCGTTGTGGCCAAGGCTTCTGGAATGGAATCGATCAGGATGGAGTCACCATGGGTGCAGCCTTTTTCCACAAGGGCGCTGAAGCCGCCAATGAAGTTGACGCCAACGGCTTTGGCCGCGTCGTCAAGGGCTTTGGCCAGCGGCACGTAGGTATCGGTCTGGCAGGCTTCACCTACAAGGGAAATAGGCGTTACAGAAATGCGTTTATGGATGATGGGCACACCGAGCTCCGCTTCAAGGTTGGTCCCCACCTTGACCAGGTCCTTGGCGCAGCGTGTAATCTTATCATAGATCTTACGGGCGCAGACAGTTACATCAGGGTCGGCGCAGTCGCGCAGGCTGATGCCCATCGTAATGGTTCGGACGTCCAGGTTATTTTCCGTGATCATCCGGGTTGTTTCAAGGATATCGTTTGTGTTGTACAGCATGGAAACCTCCTCAGCAATCAGATCCGGTGCATAGCCGTAAAGATTTCTTCACTCTGGACGCGGATCTCAAGGCCCAGTTCTTTTCCTAAGGCAGCCGCTTTATCCTTTAGGTCTTCAACACAGATGGTGGCTTTGCTCATGTCACCGATCAGCACCATGTTGAAAAAATCATCCGTAATATTTTGATTGATATTGAGGATATTCACTTGATGTTTAGCCAACAGGTCACTGGCCCGAGCAATGATTCCCACTTTATCAATTCCCACAATCGTCATGACAATGCGCATGGTCTCCCATCCTTCCTTAACTAGAACTAAAATAGAGTTGTTCTTTTATTATACGATAGGAATGAAAACTCTTCAACGGATTCAGAACAATGTTTGAAATTCCTTCATACTTTTTCCCCCATCCCAGAAATCATCCAAAAGGGAAAAAGACAAGAAAATGTGTAAGGTCATACAAGCACTTACCTGTTTCATTCTTTACAAACATTTTATAAGAAAATAGAGATATCATTCGACAAATAAAGTTCCTTGTGCTATGATAAGGATACCAAAATACAAGGAGGATGTATCATGCAGGAATATAAACCCTTTAAGTCTGGTAAAGTCCGCGAAATCTACGACATTGGTGACAGCCTTATCATGGTGGCTTCCGATCGCATTTCCGCTTTCGACCACATCCTGAAAAACACCATCACCGATAAAGGGGCCGTCCTGACCCGCCTTTCCAAATTCTGGTTTGAATTCACCAAAGATGTCATTCCGAACCATATGCTTTCCGTAGATCCTGCTGATATGCCGGAATTCTTCCGCACACCGGAATTTGCCGGCAAGAGCATGAAATGCCAGAAGCTCGACATGATTCCTGTAGAATGCATCGTCCGTGGGTATATTACCGGCTCCGGCTGGGAATCCTATCAAAAAAATGGAACCGTCTGCGGCATCACCCTGCCGGCAGGTCTGAAAGAATCCCAGAAACTGGCTGAACCCATCTTCACGCCGAGCACCAAGGCAGAACTGGGTGATCATGATGAAAACATCTCCGAAGCCCAGTGTGTGGAATACCTTGAAAAACGCTTCCCCGGCAAAGGGGCTGAATACACAAAAGCCATCAAAGAGGCGACCATTGCCCTTTATAAAAAATGTGCTGATTATGCCTACACGAAGGGCATCATCATTGCCGATACCAAATTTGAATTTGGTCTTGATGAAAATGGTCAGATCGTCCTTGGCGATGAGATGCTGACGCCGGACAGTTCCCGCTTCTGGCCGCTTGCTGGCTACGAAGTTGGAAAGAGCCAGCCCAGCTACGACAAACAGTATGTCCGTGACTGGCTGAAAGCCAATCCTGACAGCAACTATCTCCTGCCCCAGGATGTCATTGATAAGACCATTGAAAAGTATAAAGAAGCCTACGAAAAGATTACGGGTGAAACATTCTAATAAGAAAACTAACGGCACCGCTTGGCGGTGCCGTTTTTTTTAGGAAAAAGCAGCGAAAGCTGTTCCTGAATAAGCTGAATGGATCCTGATTATGGCAAAAAGGATGAGGGGCCTGGAAGAACCCTAAAAACGGTCCCTTTCCCACCTGTATGGCGCTTCGGCAGTCCTTTTTTTCATCTTGACAAGGCGGATTCTTTCGTTTATCCTATATTTAGTTGAAAGTTCAACTATTAAGGAGGAACCATGAACCTGACCAATGAACTGCTTCGCCATTTGGGCACCATCAGCCGCGTCATCCATTCCCTGATGGATATGAAGTTCCAATCCTATGGACTCAAACGCGGCCAATTTATCTTTTTGACCCGCATCTGTGAAACGCCTGGCCTCTGTCAGACAGACCTGACTGAGCTCGTCAGCGTAGACAAGGGGACAACGGCCAAGGCGGTAAAAAAGCTTGAGGACGCACATCTCATCAGCCGCCGAAAGATAAAGACGGACAAACGGATGTGGCATCTTTATCCAACGGATATCGGAAAGAAACTTTATGAAAAATTGATTGAAGAGGAAAATCGCCAGATTGCAGTGGGTCTTGCGGGGTTTTCCCAGGAAGAGGTCCGGACCCTGCTGGATCTCATGCAGAAACTGAGGACCAATATCCAGATTGATTGGAAAAATCATGAATAAGGAGGCTGGCAGCATGAAACTGGTAAAAGCAGAAAGAACAGATGCCATTCGCATCATGGAAATCATCAACGAGGCCAAGGCTTTTCTAAGGAGTCAGGGCGTCAATCAATGGCAGACGGGATATCCGGCCATGGCGGATATCAACAAGGATTTATCAGACGGCATCGGCTATGTGCTCAAGGATCAGGGACGGATTGTCGGCTATGCCGGCATCGATGCCCGCGGCGAGGCTGCCTATGACACGCTTCAGGGTCACTGGCTCAATGACGAGCCTTATCTTGTCATCCATCGGATGGCTGTCGACTGCACCATCCGCGGCAAGGGCCTTTCCCAGGAAATGTTCAAGGCCTGTGAAAACTTAGCCAGGCGTGAAGGGATTCAAAACATCCGTGTCGATACGGATGAGGACAACAAAATCATGCGCCACATCCTCGAAAAGATGGGGTTCGTCTATACGGGAACAATTTGGTTTGATAATAGCACAAAGATTGCCTTCCAAAAGGTTCTCTGATCATTTAGAGGAAGCTTTTCATCCAAGTTTTCCCCTTTATCCTATCTGACTGCGTCTAAACGGAGGTTTTCTATGCAGGCACCCAGTCACCCCGCTTCGGGGCCCTCTCTATTTTTCTGCGGGTTATCCGCCGTCCTCCTTTATGGCATCAGCGGCGGCATCCGCAGCGATATTGGAATCCTTCTGGAGCCACTCAGGGAAGCTACAGGCCTTTCTTATGGGGGCCTGAGTTTTGCCATTGCGGTCCTGCAGCTTTCCTTTGGTCTTTCGCAGCCTTTTTGGGGGCTCCTTGCAGCTAGGCGTTCCCACCGTTTCGTCCTTCTTAGCGGCGTGGGGCTTTTCCTTCTAGGGTTACTGGGGCTGTCCCTCTTCCGCTCCCTTTGGGGCCTTGTGCTCACCCTTGGTCTATGTCTAGGCTGCGGCGCTGGAGCAATCTCATTTGGTCTGCTTCTTGAAACCGTCATTTTCGCCGTAGGACCTCAAAAAGGGGCCCTCATTTCGGGCTTTATCAATGCTGCAGCCGGCCTGGGCTCAACCTTTTTTTCCCCGCTTCTTTCCAGGCTTTCCCTTGTAGGCGGAATCCCGACGGTCTCTGTTGTGCTCAGTCTGATCATGATTGGAACCCTTCCCTTTCTTTTTTATTTGACGCAGCCCCTAAAAAGAATGGTTCTTCAGGAAAAAGGTCCTGTTCCCGAAGCTTCTTTTGGCCTCCTCCTTCAAGGAGCCCTAAAGCGGCCGGAATTTCGATATCTATTGGGAGCATTTACTACTTGCGGCTTTCATATGGCGCTGATTGAAGCCCATCTTTTCTCACAGCTGCTCTCCTATGGTCTTCAAAGGCCACGCGCCGCCCACGCCTTTGCAGCCTATGGTCTGTCAACAGTCATTGGTGCGCTGATTTCCGGATATTTGTCCGGCCATGTTTCCAAAAACCGTCTTCTGACCATTTACTATGGCTTCCGTGCGGGTTTGACAGCCATATATCTCTTTTTCCTGCCAAAAACTTTCCTGTCGGCCCTTTTCTTTTGCATAGGTCTCGGCATGTCCGGCGGGGCCACAGTTACGCCGACGTCAGGAATCGTCACGGAGCGTTTTCCTCTTGCCCAATCGGCAGCACTTGTGGGACTCCTTTTTTTAGGGCATCAGCTAGGCGCCTTTCTCAGTGCATTTTTGGGCGGCATGACCGTGGCTGCAACAGGAAGCTATCAAGGCATCTGGGGAATCGATATCGTGTTTTGTCTTCTGGCGTCCTATCTAAGTGCCAAGATTTTGCCTCATCAACAAGGGAAATAGATTGGATCCAATTGTAAATCATAAATCAAAAAGGTCCCATATGGGGCCTCTTTTTTATGCACTCCCAAATAGAGCATTTCTCATAGAATAAAATAGAAGTTTTCCCGTCCCCTACGCGCCCAAAATCTTGACAAGCTCTTTCCATGCAGTACAATAAGACAGGATTACAACGTATTTTCTGATTCATAAGGAGGATTTCATTTGTCAAAAGATCGTTTATGGACACCTCAATTCATGACTATGGGGGGAGGGAATTTCTTTTATTTTCTATCCCAATATCTGCTGGTTGCGGCCATGCCGTTATACATCCTGGAAGAACTTCATGGAAACGAAAGGGACGCGGGCCTTGCCATGACGTATTTTCAGCTGGGGACCGTTTTATGCCGTCCGTTTGCAGGAAAGATCATTGATTCCTTGAACAAACACAGGCTGCTCGTGGCGGGATCATGTGCGTTCCTTCTCATCATGACGGCCTTTTTCTTTTTACGAACCTTGCCGGCCGTCTTTGGACTGCGCTTCCTACACGGTGCTATTTTTGGCGTCACATCGACGGCGGCTGCTGCCGTAGCAGCTCTTGTCCTGCCGCTTTCACGCAAAGGGGAAGGCATCGGTTACTTTGCCCTTTCAACCAATCTTGCCATGGTTGTAGGCCCCCTCGTTGGACTTCTTCTCATGCAGTATTGGGGACCATCCGCGGTCTTTTTCTTTTTGATCCTCGGGGCTCTCTTTACGCTGATTGCTATGATCTGCAACGCGCTGCCGTCCTCTGTGACCCGTCCCAGTGCCTCCTTCCGCTCTTTTTCAGTAACAGATCTCATTGAACCCCGCTCCGTCATCCCTTCTTTATTTGGGGGCTTGGTCTTTTTTTCCTATGGCGGTATGCTCACCTTTATCCCGCTTTATGCCAGAAGCCTTGGACTGGCTTCTGTAACAAGTCTCTTTTTTGTTGTCTTTGCCCTCATCATCATCGTCACACGGCCGGTCATTGGACATCTTTTTGATACAAAGGGCCCGGATTATATCGTTTATCCGGGGTTCATCGTCTTTCTTCTGGGATTCATCCTTTTTGCATCCATTTCAAGTCTCACGGGGCTGCTGCTTTCAGGAGCCGTGCTGGGACTTGGTTTTGGGGCCCTCTCACCGGCTTTTCAGACCCTTGCCGTGACCATGGCACCGCCCTCCCGGGCCGGGGTCGCCACAGCCACTTATTTTTGGGCTCTTGACATCAGTGTCGGCCTAGCGGCCTATTTACTGGGACTTGCGGCGGCTGAATGGGGCTATGCCATGATGTATGGTGTCATTTGTCCTGCCGTACTTGTCGGGGCTGCTGTCTTGTATCTTGTCTGGAGACGCAGGGAAAACTGATGAAAGAACCCGAAATAAGCTCATTTTTCCACCTTTATGCATCGCTTTCTACCCTATCATGAATCTATGACAAAGGCCCAACAGCCAATATTGGCTGTTGGGCCTTTGCTCAAAAGAAAGAAAAACCATGACGAAACTTTTCCAAATTGCCTTGCCAAGGCGGGATGGCTTCTGCCGTCTGGAAGCAGAAAATCTTAACTGGCAGACAGGGATTCACGGGCCTGACGCAGACCCGCTTCCCCATAGCAGATAAAGATGGCGTCAAGCTGGGCAATCATCTTATCCTTTTATTCAGGAATCCTCCCATAGATAGGGGTGATGATGGAGGCATTTGTTGCGTCAATCAGCGTCGGATTCTTAAGACGTGTCAGGAATTCCTTCAGTTCCAAAACGCGTTCTTCTTCTGTTGCCTCCTTGAATACACCGCTTCTCACGTCCTTCATGAGCGGCGTATCGGGGAATAGGGTGAGTCCTGCAATAAGGATCCTGTCAGGGTGCAGCTGATTGAGGATGTCAGCACTCTTTTGGGCGTGTCCGAGACCGTAGCCGCGCCCCCCAATCCGCTGAAGAAAATCACTTCATATGGAAGGCCCGCTTCGATGATTTCTTCCGATGTGCAGCCCTTATTGACAAAGGAAAGGACTTCATCGTCCCCGCTCTCGATACCGATCATGATTTCATCAAGTCCATGGGCCTTGATTTTGCAAATCTCTTCGACGCTTTTGTGCTTAAAATCAGAAATGATGGCATACGTGGAAATCCGTGCCTTCGGGTAATAGGTCCGCATGAGATCCCAGACAGCAATCTGCTTTTCCGTGCTGAGAGCAAAGGAATCACCGCCGGACGCCCAGATTTTTCTTGCATCAGGCCATTTCTCCTTTGCTTCTTTGAGATCGGCCTCAATTTGGGATAAAGGCGCCACCATAAAGGGTGTATCGTGATAGAAATTGCAAAACGTACGGGCATTATGCGTTGAGCCTGCTGTGACTTCGATAAAAGGACTGTCCGCATCTATTGGCGGGCGAATGACAGGGCCATGAAAATGCCTAAAAGTGTCTCCTTTTAAATCTATATATCGCTTATTTTCGATATATTAGGGTAAAAAATAAACTGCCTGCGAGGACAGTTTACATGGTCTTGCTCTTTTCCCTCCTTTATAGTTCTGTCTTGATAAACTCGGCTAAGGCTTGGATATTCGCTTCATTTCTTCGGTAATAGGTCCACTTCCCAAAACGGGCAGACTCCAAAAGGCCTGAACGCTGCATCAGATCGAGGTAATGGGAAACAGTCGATTGGGAAATGCCCAGCTTTTCTTGGATGCTTCCAACACAGACAGCGTTCTCGAAGCTGTCCCCTTCGGGGATATGAAGACCCTGAGGAGGAAAATAGGCAGAGGGGTCTTTCAGCCAGGTGAGGATCTGGAGCCGTATGGGATTGGAAAGGGCTTTAAAAAGTTCTACCTGATTCATGGTTTTATGATATCTATAATTTTCGATTTATCAATACATTTTTGACACAAGAATCAGGTCGGGCCTTTGATCCTTTCTCCTTTCTAAAAAAGCAGTTCCCCTAAAGCCATAAGGACTTCGTGGAAACTGCTTTGCTCTTTCTTTAGATGTACTTTCCTGTTTTACTTTCCTTGCATTGGGCCACTTCTCCCGGCGTACCGCACGTAACGATGGTGCCGCCTTCTGCCCCACCGCCGGGACCCATGTCAATGAGATAGTCGGCATTGCGGATGACGTCGAGGTCATGCTCAATAACAACAACGGTCGCTCCTTGCGAAACAAGCTCATCAAAGACGTGAAGGAGTGTCTCCGTATCAAGGGGATGAAGGCCGATGGTCGGTTCATCAAAGACAAAGATTGTATCTTCCTGCCCCTTCCCCATGTCGCTGGCAAGTTTCAGCCGCTGCGCTTCACCGCCGGAAAGGCGGGGCGTTGCTTCTTTCAGCGTCAGATACCCCAGGCCCAAGTCTTTCAGGATGCGCAGTTTTTCCGAGACCTTCTTGAGCCCCTTGGCAGCCTCAAGGGCATCATCGATATCCATAGCCATGAGTTCCGGCAAGGAATATGCCGCGTTGCTTTTCTGCATCTTCTTTTTCACAAGGTCCGCTTCTTTTCGGTACCTCGTTCCATGACACTCCGGACAGGTAATGATCACATCAGGCAGGAACTGGACGTCAAGGTTGATTTCCCCCGTGCCATCGCAGAGCGGGCAGCGCAGGCTCCCCGTATTATAGGAAAAGTCCCCTGCTTTAAGGCCCTGTGCCTTTGCCTCCGGCAGGCGGCCGTAGACTTTGCGCAGTTCATCATGGACATCGGCGTACGTTGCCACCGTAGAGCGGACATTGATTCCTATGGGCGATGCGTCGATGAGTTTAATCCCGTGAATGCCTGACGCGTCAAGACGTGTCACATGGGGCGGAAGTGCCTCCCCTTTCGTTTGGGCAAGGACGGCCGGGATAAGACTTTCAAGAACCATGGTTGTCTTGCCTGAGCCGGAAACACCGGTGACCACCGTAAGACGGCCTTTGGGAAAGGTCACACTGAGGGGTTTTACGGTATGGATTCCACTTGTTTCCATATGGATGGTGCCCTTTTCAAAAAGTGCTTTTTTCCCGCAGGCATCACGGACTAAGTGGTGACCGCCTTTTTGAAGGAAAGGGCCGATCTTTGAAGTGTGACGCTTTGCCGTATCAGCCACAGTCCCCGTTCCGATGACGCGACCTCCTTTGGAGCCGGCGCCGGGCCCCATTTCAATGAGCCAATCACACGTAGACAGGACCTGCGTATCATGGTCTACAAGAACGATGGAGTTTCCGTCGCGGATAAGGTCCTGCATGACACCCATGAGGCCTTTGAGATTCTCCGGATGAAGACCAATGGATGGCTCATCAAGGATATAGAGGACACCCGTCGTTCGGTTCCGTACAGCCCGAGCCAGCTGCATCCGCTGCCTCTCTCCGTTTGATAAGGTTGCAGCTTCCCGGTCCAAGGTCAAATAAGAAAGGCCCAGATCCATAAGACGCTTGGCGTTTTCGAGAAAAGCATCGCAAATGCTTTGGGCCATGGGGCGCATGGTTTCAGGAAGACTTTCGGGAACTCCTTTGACCCACAAGACGAGGTCCTTCAAGGTCATATGCGTCGCGTCGGCAAGGGAGATCCCGCGCACTTTCGGGGCCCGCGCCTTTTCGGAAAGACGGGTGCCATGGCACTCCGGGCAGGTTTCCTGGGTCAGGAAGCGTTCGACTTTCTTCATGCCCTTTTCGTCCTTTACTTTGGCAAGCGCATTTTCGACGGTATAGATGGCATTATAGTACGTGAAGTCAAGTTCACCGGCAACGTTCGTACTTTTAGCCTTGTAAAAGATATGTTTCTTCACGGCAGGACCATGATAGACGATGTCCTTTTCCTTTGCTGTAAGATCCTTAAAAGGAACATCGGTCCGCACGCCCATGGCGCGGGCAACCTCCTTCATCAGGGACCACATCAGGGTCTGCCAAGGAAGGACGGCCCCTTCATCAATGGTTAAGGTCTCGTCAGGGACGAGGGCATCCACATTGACGGTCTTGACCTTTCCCGTCCCCTCACAGCGCGGGCAGGCGCCTTGGCTGTTGAAAGACAGTTCTTCTGCAGAGGGAGCGTAAAAATGGGCTCCGCAGGTCGGGCAGATAAGTTCTTTTTCCGCCGCGACGGCAAGGGACGGTGGGACCTCATGACCGTTTGGGCAGCGGTGCACCGCAAGACGGGAAAAAAGGAGACGCAGACTACTAAGAAGCTCCGTTCCTGTCCCAAAGGTACTGCGCATGCCAGGAACACTGGGACGCTGGTGCATGGCAAGGGCAGCCGGAACGTAAAGGACTTCATCCACGTCCGCCTTGGGGGAAAAGCTCATGCGCCGCCTTGTGTACGTCGACAGGGAATCGAGGTAGCGCCGGGACCCTTCCGCATAGAGGACGCCTAAGGCAAGGGATGATTTGCCCGATCCCGACACACCGGCAATGCCGACAATTTTTCCAAGAGGAATATCGACATCAATATTTTTAAGATTATGGACCCGCGCACCGCGGACCTTGATGGCTTCTTTCATGATTCCATCCCTTTTCTTTCCAGTCTCATTTTCTGCTCTGTTTCCTAAAGGCCAAACGCCCTGTCGTAGACAATGGTCCCTGCAAGCGGAGCCGCATCAGGAATGAGCTTTATGGCCATAAAATATTCTTTAGGAAAAGCTGCTGGCGGCGTAATTCCCCATTTTTCTGCCGCTTCATAACCCAACCGGCCATAAAATGCAGGATCCCCCAAAACGGCTGCATAAGCAAATCCCGCCTTTGCGGCAAGCGTATGACCTTTTTTTACAAGAGCGGTCCCAATCCCGCTTTTTTGAAAACAAGGCTTCACAGCAAGGGGCGCCAAGGCAAGGATGGTTTCTTGGGATACCCTTGCTTTTGTAAAAAGGATAAACCCTGCGGGCTTAGCTTCCCGTTCAGCCATAAGGGCTAAGTCTGGGAGAAAGGCAGGCCCTTGCCGCAGCCGGGCCACAAGCGCGGCTTCCGTCCCATCCGAATAAGAAGCCGTGGCAAAAGCCTGCTTTACTAGGTCCTCAATAGCAGTCCAGTCTTGTTCCTGTACCTTTCGAATCAGATCCATCATCAATCCTCCCTACCTTGTTGGAGTATCTTTCTGCTCCCTGCCTTTTATTTCATTAGGAAGGAAGCCTAGTCGGCTCAAAAAAGGCGTCGAGATCCCTCACGATGGCGCCGTCAATTTTTCCTTTACAGGCTAGTTCCCTCATGATGGCAATGGTCTTTTCATGTGAGAATCCCTCTTTATACGGCCTTTTTTCCGTCAGGGCCTGATAAATATCGAGACAGGCCATGAGGCGGTCTTCAAAGGAAAGTTCCTTGCTGCAAAGGCCCTTTACGTAACCGCTTCCATCCAGTTTCTCATGATGGAAAGAGGCCCAGTCCCGGATATCTTCAAACCCAGGGATTTCATCAAGGACTTCATAGGTTCAGCGGACATGGTTCTTCATGATTTGGAACTCTTCTGCAGTCAACGGCCCTGCTTTTTCAAGGATGGAAGAAGGCACCTGCAATTTTCCATAATCATGGAGGCTCGCCGCCAGAAGAAAACGTTCCTGCTTTTCTTCATTCCATCCATATTTTTGGGCCATGGCAAGGGCCTTCATGGCAATTCCGTGAGAATGGTCCTTCGTAAAGGAGGACTTATTATCGACAATCCGCTCAAAAAACCGGGTGATGGTAAGCATATCTTTTAGGCTGTACTCACAGGCATGGCTTGGTACGACCGATTTGAGGAGCCTATTTAGAGGAATCTCCTGGAGTTTTTGTACAGCCTCATAGGTCAGGTTCTTTTCAAGAAGGACCAAGGCATCATGGGAAAATTCGATATGTTCGAGCCCAAGCAGATCACGGACCATCTCCCTAAATCCGCTTTCCGACAGGGACAATAAATCGTAACGGATATCCATGCGGTCAGCAAGGTAGAGCACTTGGGCTCGCTTGTCAATGGCATCTTCCCTAAGCCCCATGGGGCCTGTTCCATTGGCCCATTCGTGGTGCATCATGACAACCCCTTTGATTTGGGAATAAAAAGGCATATCCTGCAAAAGGTCCTTCCCTTTTTGGGCATGGATACTGGCGTCATCTACAACCCGACCATTGGAAAAAGTGCCGCTGAAGGGTTTCCTATTTCGGGCAGCATCCCGCATTTCCCGAATGGTCTCTACAGACCCGCAGTCATGGAGCAAAGCAGCAAGGACAAAGGCCAGCCGCTCATCAGGGGACCACGGAAGGCTGCGCGTCATCAGGTAGGACAGATAGGCAACTCGCTTACCATGCCCGACCGTGGCGCCGACAAGGTCATGTTCCTCCCGGTCAAGGGCCTCAATCATGGGTAGGAAAAAATAGAGAGGATCAAGTTTCACAATAAGTCCTTTCTGTCAGCTGAGAGGGCATTTTTTTGAAGAAATGACCAAAGAGCCCTGCAGCCAGCCACAATATCACGATAGCTTGCTTCAAAGTCCCGGGTATACCAAGGATCGGCTACATCCCGGGGATGATCCGTATAATCAAGGAGCAGCGATAGTTTATGGTCCCTATCCCCACCACAGATGCGCCGCATGTCATGGAGGTTTTCCGCGTCCATGCCGATGAGATGATCATAGAAAGCATAATCAGCCCGCGTCAACAGGACTGCCCGCTTTCCTACAGGGTCAATGCCATGACGCAGAAGTGTCTCCCGAGCCGGCGGATAGACAGGATTTCCTACACCGCCAGCAATTTCGTCCGTTGTCGTTGCCGCGGAAGCAATGAGGAAATCTGCCTCCTGACCGGCCTTTTTGGCTATATCCCTAAAAACAAACTCCGCAACGGGGCTTCTACAAATATTGCCATGGCACACAAATAGGATTTTTACAGCCATTTTGAAAGTCCTCCTGCTGTTCGAGTCAAAAGTGACACCTCCTGTCTGCTACCGCTAAAAGGTTTAATACGCTGTTCAGCCGACTGTCTTATATGGCCTCCATCACGTCGAGCAGGTGCTGATACGTGTCGACGTCGTGGTAGACGACGTCCTTGTTGGATAGGGTCTTGAACAGTTGCTTTGCGCAGCTGATTTTTGCCTGCTCGATGGGCTTCAGGTTCAGGCTTTCCATCGTGCCCTTGGTCTCCGCGATGAAGAAGATGTGCTTCACGCTTCCCTTGCTGAAGGCGATTGCCCAGTCAGGCGCATAGTTGCCGACGGGCGTCGGTATCTGGAAGCCGCGCGGCAGCTTGGCGTAGACCACGACCTTCTCGTCCAGTTCCAGCTCTCCGGCAAAGGCCTTCTCGCCATCCGAGTCCGGGAACACGTAGTCTTGCACGTTCTTCTTGGCCTCGATTGCGCGGGCGAAGTCCGTGTTCTTCTCGGCCGTGAAGATGGCGCTGTCGTAGGTGCCTTCCGTCTGGTTGTACTGGATCTGCTCCACGATCATCGTGGCCTTCTCCTCGTCGATCAGACGGATGGCTTTGGCGATGAACTCCTCCGGGTTGTTCTGGTACATGGCGAAGGTCTGGGGCTTGATGCCCTTGAGGATTCGGGCGGTTGTCCGGCGCGTGAGCTTGGCTCCTTGGGCCACCTTGCCGACCAGATCGTAGCGAACGGAGCTGCCCTCCGCTCGGTCGAGGTTGTAGGTCACGCTGGTTTCCGCCACGAAGCCGATCCCGGCTTTGACCTTCTCGGTGCTCCAGTCCTGTCCCTGCTCGCCTTGGGTCACGGTGTATTGCAGCTTGGCGACGAACATCTTCTCGTCGATGTGCCGGATTGCCTTGGCGATGAGCTCCTCGCCGTCGAACGAGACGGTGTACGCGTACTTGTGGTTGATGTAACCCCAGAGGGTCTGGAACTCCTTCTTGTAGAAGTTGTCGTTGAGCGCGTTCTCACGGACCTTGGTCTCGTGGCCGTCGCTTACCATGCCGTCGAGCGCGTGCTCATCGAACACGCTTTGGATCAGCGCGTGCACGCCGTCCGCAATCTCCCTGCAGCTATCGGGAAGCGGGGCGAGTGCGTTGTTCGCAAGGTCCGTCCGGTACTGGTCCGAGACGTGGTCATCGTCGTCGATGTAGTCGTTCTTGATGAGGTAGCGGTAGATGTCGTGCGCCTGCCTGTCGCTGACCGTTTTCTCGACACCGTCCAGAACGATGGTCTTTCCAGCGAAGTAATCCTCGGTCGCCTTGGTCGGGCGGTCATAGAGGTCCTCGCGTATGCCGCGCTGAAGGTCGGCAACGAAGTCCTTGTAGCCGTCGCTTGCGATGACGGTCAGTTGGTTGACCTGCTGCACCGCGTCTCCCAGCATGGCCGTATCCATCCGGTCGCCATTCTGGTTCACGCAGAGCCTGAGTCCCCGTCCGACCTCCTGCCGCTTCTGCGTCGGCGAGTTGCCGCCGTGCTTGAGCGTGCAGATCTGGAAGACGTTCGGGTTGTCCCATCCTTCCCTCAGGGCCGAGTGCGAGAAGATGAAGCGCACGGGATTGTCGAAGGAGAGCAGCCGCTCCTTGTCCTTCAATATCAGGTCGTAGGCGGACGTGTCGTCGCTCTCGTCGCTGCCGCGCTTGAGCTTGCTGTCGACCTTGCGGCCCTTCTTGTCGATGCTGAAGTAGCCCGCATGCGTGCTGTGCACGTCGATGGACCTGAGGTAGCGCTCGTAGGGCGTGTCGAACAGCGTCAGGTACTCGTTCAGGATGTCCGTGTACTCCTGCTCAAAGATGTCGCCGTACTCGGAGTTCGTCTCGTTGCCGTCCTCGTCGTACTTGCGGTACTTCGCCACCTCGTCGATGAAGAACAGGGACAGGCACTTGACGCCCCGGTCGAAGAGCGCCTTCTCCTTCTCGAAGTGCGAGCGGATTGTCTCACGGATCTCAACGCGTCGCATGTCCGCCTCCGACACGTCGCCGGTGACCTCGCCCGCGTGAATCGTCACGCCGTTGGTGAAGCTCACCTCGCCCCGGATCGGGTCGATTGCGCTGACGTGGTAGCCGCGATACTGCTCCATGCCCTTTGACAGCGCGTACAGGTCGTCGTCCACGCCTACCTGCCGGGTCTCCCGGTTGATGGACTTCTGGTAGGCGATCTCGAACTCCAGCCGTGCCATCGGCGGCTTTCTCGGCGAGATCACGATTCTCTCCAGATACAGGTAGCTGTCCGTGCCGCGCAGGTTCTTGATGTCAAAGCCCTTGACCTCGATTCGCTTGACCAGTCGCTTGTTGTAGGCGTCCAGCGCGTCCAGCACGTACACGAGGTCGTGATGCTCCTTGTGCGTGGCCGAATAGTTCAGGCAGAACAGCGGGTTGAACGCCTCAAGCGCCTTCTGGGTCGCCTTGCCGCCCATCTTCTGCGGCTCGTCCATGATCACGATGGGACGGTTGGCAGCGATCACGTCTATTGGGCGGCGGCTTCCGAACGAGTCGCGCCGGGAGAAGATGATCCTCGCCGCGTCGTTGCCCTTACGCCCCTCCACGTTCTTGTCCTTGTTGAAGGACGTGTTGAACGCCTGCGTGTTGATGATCATGACCTGAACGTCGGCACTCTGGCTGAAGGAATCGATGTCGGAGAGGCGCTTGGAGTCGTAGATGAAGACGCGCGCCTTCTTGCCGTACTGCTCCATGAAATGGTCCGACATGGTGTCAAAGCTCTTGCGCACGCCCTCGCGGATGGCGATGGACGGCACCACGACGATGAACTTGCTCCAGCCGTAGCGCTTGTTCAGCTCGAACATCGTCTTGATGTAGACGTAGGTCTTGCCCGTGCCCGTCTCCATCTCCACGTCGAGCGAACACGCGCCAAGATTGGTCTGTGTCAGAGCGTCGGACACGTGAATGTTGTTCCTCATCTGAATCCGCCGGACGTTCGCGAGGATCTGCGCTTCGCCTATCTGCACCCTGGCGTTGGCGAAGCCCATGGTCAGCTCCTCGTCGGACTTCGACCAGTTCATGATGTCGCGGTGGACCTCCACGTCCCTGCGGTAGGTGAACCGGTCGTTGTACGGCTGCCCCGCGAACACGTCCGCCACGCTCTCCACGGCATCCGTCTGGAAGGGCTGTATGGAAAATTTAAATCTCATCCGTCGGCCCTCCTTCCTTGTCCGCGTGCTGCAGATAGAACAGCTCCTTTTGCGTCTCGATCTCCGTGCGCAGTTCCTCCTCCGTCGGCAGGTACAGCTTGTACTTCGACGCGAAGAGCTGATCGCTCTCGTTCATGATCGAGTAGCGAGCGATGTCGGAATCCGTGTCCGCGCACAGGATGATGCCGATGGTCGGATGGTCGTCCGGCTGCTTTTTCCGCTCGTCGTACATGCGGATGTACATGTCCATCTGGCCGACGTCCTGATGCGTGATCTTTTTCGTCTTCAGGTCAATCAGGACGAAGCACTTCAGGATGTAGTTGTAGAACACCAAGTCGATGAAGTAGTCTTCTTTCTCGGTGTGGATGCGCTGCTGTCTGGCGACGAATGCGTACCCCTTGCCGAGCTCCATGAGGAACTTCTGCAGGTTGTTGATAATGCTCTGCTCGAGGTCCGACTCCAGATACGACGTGTCCTCCTGCATGCCAAGAAACTCGGCGATGACCGGGCTCTTGATGAACTCGAGCTTTTTCTGGTACTCCGCCGTCAGCTCCTGCATCTCACGTTTGACGGCATCCTGACTCTGCGTCTTCAGCATCCGGTAGTAGTACTGCGACGAGATGTTGCGCTGCAGGGTACGGGTGCTCCAGTTCTCAGTTGCCGCCTCCTGCGCGTACCACTGCCGCGCCTTCTCGTCGTTCACCTGGAGAAGCGTCCGATAATGCGTCCACGACAAAAGCGGCGCGGAAGATTTTCCACGCAGTGAGTGGAAAATCTCCGGGAAGGCACGATAGAACGAAAAATAATAGTACAGATTCGTCATCGTGAACCCTCTGCCGTACTTCGCGGTCAGCGCACGCGCCAGCTTCTTCATGACCTCGGACCCATATTCCGTGCGCCCATCCCCGTTAGCGATCTCCTCGGAGATGCGCTTACCGAGAAGCCAGTTCCGCTCCACAAGAAGCAGATTGACAGCCTGATAAGCATTCCCTTGAGCCGTCTCTATGATTCGTTCCGAATCCGCCACCAGATTGTCCGATCTATGATAGGCGATCCGCATGAGTTCTTCCGCCATCACAGCACCTTCCTTTGCGTCTGGGGACTATACGTCTCGAAAATCTGCTCGAAGTTGGCCATTACACTGTCATTTGCCATGCCGCTGTCGCGGAAGACGGCGTAGAAGGGATGGCGCTTGGCGATGGCCTTGACCGTCTCATCCGTAACGTCCTTATCGAAGCAGGCGATGAGATATCCGTCGGCGACCGAGAACACCTTCCGGCCGTCGAGCATCTCCTCATCAACCGATGAGGACAGCGTGATACCAAGATCCAGCATCACCTGAAAGAGCAGATCCTCCGGCGTGCGGTCCGGCTTGATGTTGTCCGCAAATAGGTCCAGCTGCGCCTGCTTCACGTCGGCGGGACGATAGTAGACATCCTCCATGTTCGAGCTGTCCACTTTGAAGACACGAAAACCAATGTCCAATTTCGTCGTTGTCAGAGGAGACTCTTCCTTAATCTTCTTACCCGCACGACGAATGCGCTCTTCGCCAATTTCGCAGATGGTACGGTAGCCAGCCTTGTAGACCTCGCTCTTTTCATCACAAACTTCTGGAAGCTGAACGAGTATGAACTTGCGGTTGCTACCATCCTCAGAGTTCATTTGCATTACAGCATGGGCAGTCGTAGCTGAACCGGAAAAGAAATCTAGAACGATATCATTTTCTCCGAGATTCGCGAGTGTCAGTAATCTTCTTAATAAACGCACCGGTTTGGGACCGCTGAAATAGCCGCCTTCCAAAAGTTCGGCTACTTCTTTCGCGCCCTCCTGGTTATGCCCGACATCTTTAAAAAACATGATCGAGGTGGGTGCCATGCCATCAAATTTGAGTTCAGACAAAAACCTTTTTAGTCTCGGTACTCCGTTACCATCTGCGCCAAACCAGATTCTATTATCTCGGAGTCTCTCCAAAAATGCATTTTTGGAGAGACTCCAGCAGCGCCCTGCTGGAGGCTCAACTACACGCCCCGAAGGGGTCGTGATAGGGTAGTCTCCAGAAGGACTGTACGTTTTCACCGATAAGTCACCCGATTGCCAGACCCCGCGCGGATCATTATCTGGATTGGAATATCTTTCGTTTGCCTCTTCTGTTCTCGGTAGTCTTCCTATTTTAAAATTGTCTATCTTCTTTGCAAACATCAAAACATAGTCATGACTGTTTGAGACATATTTCGCATCATTTTTAGGAGCAAATGCTCTTTCCCAAACTAATTGAGCAATAAAGTTCTCTGCGCCGAATATCTCGCTGCATATTTTTTTGAGGTTTTCCTGTTCATAATCATCAATTGAGATGAAGATCACACCGTCGTCACTCAACAGATCCTTTGCAATCCGAAGCCTCGGATACAGCATGTTGAGCCAGTCCGTGTGGAACCTGCCGTTTGACTCGTTGTTGGTTCGCATGTCGAACAGCAGGTTGCCATCATCATCCCGCTGCCCGCTGCGCTCGGCGAACTCCTCGCCGCTGATGGAGCTGTCGTCGTCGTACACAAACGCATCCGACCCCGTGTTGTACGGTGGATCGATGTATATCATTTTGACCTTACCGAGGTAGGTCTCCTGCAGGAGCTTGAGGGCGTCCAGGTTGTCGCCCTCGATGTAGATGTTCTCAGTGTCGATGCTGCCGGGCGTGCCGTCGCGTCCCACGGATTTCTCCCGGTCGAGGCGCAGCGTCTTTGCAATCGGCTGGTTGGCCAGCACGACGGACTTTCGCTTGTCCGGCCACGTGAACTGGTAGCGTTCCTGCGTGCCTTCAACGACAGTGGCGGCGATCTCTGACCTAAGCACATCCGCGTCGATCGCACGGACGGTCTCGCCGTTCTCGTCCTTCGTTTCCGTCACCGCGTTCGGGAAGAGCGCAGCTAGCTTCTCGTAGTTTTCCTTCGCCAAGTCAGGCGTGTGCATGTTCATCTTCTCCATGAGTCAACTCCTCCAGTTCCTTCTGATATTCTCGCAGGCGCGTGTAGGTCTCAAACTGCTTCTTGGGCTGCTGCTGTCGCCATGTTGCCGCCTCCGTCCTGCTGATCAGCATCTTTAGCTTCTCGATCCTGTCCTGCCTGTCCAGCCGCTCATCGATGGACAGATTTTCGTTCTGCCCTGAGGCGTCCTCCTCCAGCAGCGCGATCTGCTCGACCATGGAGTTCCAGATCTCGTCCAAGGTGAAGCCGTGCAGGCTCAGATGGACATCCGACGCCTCCATCCATGGCGTGCGGTAGAGCTTGCCGTAATAGAGCGCCAGCTGCCGCCTGCTCTCAAAGCACAGCAAGAAGACGAGCCGGTGCTTGTTCTGCCGGGCGATCGCCTCGGTGACCTTGCCGTCGAACTCCTGCTTCTTCAGCCTGACGGACAGCAGGAGGATCTCCTTGGTCTCGGCGCTTGCCGTCAGGTTCAGCGTCTGTTTGGTGAAGCTGTTCTCCACCATGATCCGGTCCACGTCGGATACGAATTTTTCCTTGAGTGCGTTTGTCAGCGCGAGGTGACGGTAGAACGCCTCCTTGGGCAGGCGTTTCCTCACCGTCGTCGCGGTTGGAAAGTTCATCATGTCAGAGCACCACCATGAAGCAAATCAGTTCGAAGTCGTCGAGTCCCGAGAATCCACTGGAGAGGAAGGTGGTCTGTCCGCAGCCGAAGAAGCTGTCGATGTCACCTTCGTCCTTGGCGTCGATGACGGACATGATCGCATCCTCCAGCAGCTTCGATATGCGGCCCATGTTCCGGCCGTCGTCCGTCGCCTTGTTGAACCTTCCGCAGAGCGCCTTGTCCGGCACGGATTTTCCCCGTGCGAGATGGCGCATCATGTCCAGCGTGTCCTTCGGCTGTAGGTGGTTGGTGACCACCTCGCCGTCCATGCCGACGTAGACCATGTAGAAGGGGTGAAGACTGTTCTGGTTCTGGATGTTGACCTGCTTGTTGACGTTCTTCAGGACGAAGATCACGCCGGGCTTGTCGCCCTTCACGACCGTGTGGATGCCGAACGGCATGTGGTCGATGTCCCCGTGCTCCTTCCTGTAGGCGATTAGATCCATGCGGAACTCGTTCAGTCCCAGGTCCATGATGGACACGCCGTTCGTCATATCCTCCAGGTCGACGACCTCCTCCTGCAGCTTTTTCAGCTGGCTGCGGCGGTATTCGAGGTCTCCCTTCTCCTCTTGGTCGATTGGGTTGTCGTCGCCCGTCGAGGTCATGACGGAGATACGCATCCTTTCCTCGACGCGTGACTTGAGCTGGATATATTCGTCCAAGTCGAGGTCGGGCCAGAAGTTGACGAGCTGGATCGCCTCGTTGCGGCTGCCGATGCGGTCGATTCGTCCGAAGCGCTGGATGATGCGCACGGGGTTCCAGTGGATGTCGTAGTTGATGCAGTAGTCGCAGTCCTGCAGGTTCTGCCCCTCGGAGATGCAGTCCGTCGCGATCAGGATGTCGATGTCCTCCGTGTCCTTGGGGTACAGCACGTCCCTGTCCTTGGACTTCGGGGAGAAGCAGGTCAGGACGTGGTTCATCTCGGCCTTGAACCCCGGAATCGTCGTCTTGCCGTCGACCGCCCCCGTGATGAGGGCCGTGTTGAGTCCCAGCTGCGTTTTCGCCATGCCGCTCACGTGCTCGTACAGGTATTCCGCCGTGTCCGAAAAGGCGGTGAAGATCAGGACCTTCTTGTTGCCGGGGTTGATCGGCTTTTCGACCTTCTCGCGGATTACGCGGAGCAGCTCGCTCAGCTTGTAGTCGTACTGCGGGGTGATGTCCTCCACCATGCCGATCAGCAGGGACAGAGTGCCGATGTCCTCGTCGATGTCCCGCTTCCATGAGAGGTAGTCCATGTCCCGAAGGTCGATGCGCACCTTCTTGCCGACGCCGAAGAAGTCCGTGTTCTGGTCGTCGTCGTCAAAGTCCGCCGCCTCGCCGGACAGGTCCGTCATCTCGTCAAGGTTGCCCGAGCCGCCATTCCGGAACGCCTCGATGGTCTGCGAGGTGTCATACAGGTAGTCGCAGATCCTCTTTACCGTCAGCAGGAAGGAGTGGACGGAACTTTCCATGCGCTTGAGGAGGTTGATGCTCATGAGGCGCTGGATGCCGATCTCACGGCCCATGCGGAACTTCTCCGTCTCCTTCTCGTCGAGATACTTGTGCAGCTTGCTCGGCTGGATGTAGACGGTCGGCGTGTAGATGGTCAGGTGCAGCGCGGTCAGGAGCTCGATCACCTCCTTGTAGTTGATCGCGGCCTTGCGATTGGTCAGCTTGGGCCGCAGGGATACGGGCTTCAGCCGCTTCGGGAAGGACCCGATGTCCGTCACGTCGTAATAGGTTTGGATGTGCTTCCGGGACCGGGCGATGGTCACGCTGTCGAGGACTTCAAAGAAGTCGTAGTCCAGGCTCGCAAGCAGATGATCCGTCGTGCGCTGCGCCTCGGGCAGCTTGCACCATGTGTTATAGACGGCCTGCGCCTGCCTGAAGATCGTGTCGATGTCCGATTTCGTCTTCAGCTTCCCGTTGATTTCCTCCGGGTCGCCGCCGTAGGCGAGCGCCAGCTGGTTGCGCAGGTCGTAGAAACGGTTGTTGACAGGGGTAGCCGACAGCATCAGGACCTTTGTTTTCACGCCGGGTTTGATGACGCGGTTCATCAGCCGCATGTAGCGGTTTTCCTTCTCGCCGCCTTGGCTGTCCGTTCCGTTTCCGTTGCGGAAGTTGTGGCTCTCGTCGATGACGACAAGATCGTAGTTGCCCCAGTTGATCCTGTCGATGGGCAGGCCGACGGCCGTGTTGCCGCTGTTGCGGGACAGGTCGGTGTGATAGAGGACGTCGTAGCGGAACCGGTCTTTTGCGAGCGGGTTGTTGATCAGGTTGCCCCGGTAGGTCATCCAGTTCTCGGAGAGCTTCTTCGGGCACAGGACGAGCACGTTCTTGTTCCTGCCCTCGTAGTATTTGATGACTGCAAGCGCGGTGAAGGTCTTGCCGAGTCCGACGCTGTCGGCAAGGATGCAGCCGTTATATTGTTCGAGCTTGTTGATGATGCCAAGCGCCGCGTCCTTCTGGAAGTTGAAGAGCTTGTTCCAGATGACGCTGTCCTTAAAGCCGGTCGCCTCGTTGGGGAGGACGTCCTCGGAGATGTCCTCCAGAAACTCGCTGAAGATGTTGTAGAGCGTCATGTAGTAGATGATCTCCGGGGGGTTCTCCTGATAGACCGTGGAGATCATGTCTATGACCTCGCCGGTGACGTCCTTGAGCTTTTCCTTGTCGTTCCACACCTGATTGAAGGTCTGCAGGAACTGGGTGCTTTCTGGGGATTCGACGCGCACGACGATGTTCGTCATGTTGTTGCCCCGCTCGCAGCCGAGGTCGACCGTGGTGAAGCTGTTCATGGGACTGTAGGCGTAGGTCTCGTCGCCGTCGGAGACGAGCATGAAGTTGTTCATGGAGTCCCGGGTGGTGTTCGACCTGAACTTCGCCTTGCGGCGCATCCATTGGGCGCATTCCCTCGCGACGGCCTTCTGTTTGAGCTCGTTGCGCAGGCGCACCTCGAACTCCGTGCCGTACAGGCTCTTCTCGCGCTGAAGCCGAGGAATGTAGAACTCGCGGCGTTCCTTCGGCGTCTTCTCCGCGACGAAGGTCGGAGACGTGAAGAGGAAGCGCAGCTCCTCGCAGGACTCCAGCTGCTCCTTGAGCTCCTGAAAGGCGTAGATGGAAAAGCATGCGGCGGCGATGGACACTTTGCTGCCGGAGCGGATCGTCTTTTGCAGGTCGTCTTTGACGACGTTTGTGGTGTTGTTGAATATTTCCATGCGTGCGTTCCTCGTAAGAAGACTTTTTGTGGCGGAGGTTCGTCATCCGCTGAAGCGGGCTTATTCCTCCGTTGTCTTGTCCTTTCGTTCCATGATGTCCTCGGGGCCGCAGTCGAGTGCCTCGCAGATTCTCAGCAGGACGTCGGTCGTGACGTTTTCGCAGCGTCCCATCTTCGCGATGGATGCGGCGCTGACGTCACTCATTTCCTGTAGGTCCTTTTTCTTGATGTTGCGATCGATCAGCAGCTTCCAGAGCCGGTTGTAGGAGAACTCGGAATGTAGTTCCTTCTTAGCTTGTTTCGTCTGCGTCATTCTTTTCCTCCTTGTTCCATGCCCAGCCGAACAGCTCGTTGCCAGCGGGCGAAAGTCTCAATACGGCGTTTTTCTCTAGTATCCGCTGCGCTCCGGCATCATAGGATGCGAGCGTATCGTAGACCAGGAACACCTGCTTGCCGTGTTCCTTCTGCTTCTCGTAGACGCGGACGATCTCGGAGAAGACGGGTTTGTCTATGTTTTTGAGAAGGATGGAGTCGTGGACGACGAACGGGATCGGGGCGGCCAGCATGTTGGCGAGATCGAAGTTGATGAGGCCACGGTACTGTGCGCCGGTTCCTCCGTCGTTCGGGGTGTTGAAGGTGTACTTGTTCAGCTTCTCGAGCCTCAGGATGGGTGGCAGATGCGTGGCGTCCCTCAGTATGTCGAGGCTTATCTCCCGCATGTTCTGGTTGATCGCGCTCTCGATGGTGAGCAGCTGCTCTTGGGTGACCGTATCCCTCGTTTTCGCGTAGTCCGCCGCCATGGCCTTCAGCCGTTCGAGCTCGTCGTAGTTATGGTTCGCTTCGCGGAAGTTGTTGAGTTCCGTGGAGAGTTGGGCGAACTCTTTCAGGATTGCCTGCGAGACGTTCGGGACGTTCTTGATCTCGGTGATCTGGTTCTTGATCCGGGCGATCTCGTCGCCCAGCAGCATGTAGGTGGTGGCGAGGTCGCCTTCCGTTTCCTTGAATTCGGAATCCAGTATCCTTGACAGCTTGTGGTGGAAGCCTTCGATCTCCTCGAGGGTGCGGAATTCCTCGTTGGGGAAGAATCGTTCAAGGTCGCTGAACGTCCTTTTGAAGCTGCGTTTCTGTCCCGTCATGTCCCTGCGAACGTCGTTCAGCTGGGTCTGCACGGCCGCTCTCTGCCGTCTGAGGCCGATCAGCTGCTCCCTGAGTTCGGAGCGTCCCGTCAACGACCTCCTGCCTCATCGACGCCTGCATGAGGTTGTCCGGCACAGGGTCTTTCTGGTTGACAAGGCGGCTGATTTTCTTTGAGTCCAGGCTATTCGTCCGATACCCGTTTTGAGCTACCTAGTCCTGATCATTGATGGCGCTGAGCAGGAACCGCGCGGCCGCTTCCTGCTTGTTGTCCTTGAATCCCGGCTGCATGGCCCGGATGTAGGACAAGATGTTCAGTTCGCTCATCGGTCCGCTCCTCCTTTGATGCTCCCGGAAAAACACTGGCAAACCAGTGGCAAAACGAAGGCAAAGACTTTCAAGCTCTCGCTTTTTAAGCTGAATACAGAAAGCGAGGGCAGTCAAGTGCATCCATAGTCAAGTATCAGTCTAACACATTATCGGGAATATTACTACGCATATTAACTGATAATTGCTTTATCGCTTAATTTTCTCTCAGCTTTCGAAGTCCCGAACATGACCTGAAACCGTTCTCCCGAATCCGGCTCGCCTTCTTCGCGGCCGCGAGGTGCGTTCGTAACCGGATGACGGACTAGCAAAGTTAACAGCGTGCCAGCTAGACGAACGGCTGGTCACCGACATGAGGCGGAGCCATCCGCATTGAGGTGACCGACTATGACCAATTTCACCGGCAGTCATTTGAGCGGTCTCCGCCTCGGCCTTAGCGCCGAAAGGAGCTGAGGCTCGAGGACGTGCGCGCGGTGCTTGCCGACAAGGCGCGCATCGGTCACACGGACCAGATCCGCGAGTTGCTCCGGAAGTATGGCGCGGACAGGCTTTCAGCAGTCGATCCGAAGCATTATGAGGCGCTGCTCAGGGATGTGGAGGGACTCGACGATGGCCGCTAGTTCCCATGCGATTCTCTCCGCGTCGAGCGCGGACCGTACGTGCTCGAACATGTGGGGGCTGCCAAACAGTCCTGCCCTGATCCGGCCGTGATGGTCGAGCAGCGCGTGGACTTCTCCCGCTGGGTGCGGCAGGGCTTCGGCACGGCCGATGCGCTCATCATCGCGGACGGGACGCTGCACATCATCGACTTGAAGTATGGATCCGGGATCGAGGTGTCCGCCGAAGACAACCCGCAGCTCAAATGCTACGGCTTAGGTGCCCTGGACCAGTTCGGCGATCTCTACGACATCGACGAGGTCAGGCTCACCATCTACCAGCCGCGTCGTCAGAACGTGAGCGAGTGGCGGCTGCCTGCGTCGGACCTGCTCGCTTGGGCGGACACACTGCTGAAGCCTGCGGCGGACCTCACGTGGGACGGCAAGGGCGACTTCGCCTGCCGCCCGTGTTCTCGAATCGAGGTGAGATCGGTAGGCAAATTTCATATTTCCAAACTTCTGGAAAATCAACAAACTACTTTTGCCTTTCAGATAGCCTACAAAAGACGAAACGCTAATTTTGGGCGGGATACTTACCAACAGATGTAGATGATCAGGGCAAATTTCACCTTCAAAAATTTCTACGCCCTTCCATTCACAAAGCTGTCGCTAGATGTCTCTTATTGCTAACCTTTTTTCCTCATAGAAAACTTTTCCACGATACTTTGGTGCAAACACAATATGATACTTACAATTCCACTTTGTGTGTGTTAAACTATGAACGACATGACTCTGCCCACTTGGCATGGCAGTGCACCTCCTAATCTTTTACTTTGCTTGACTGACAGGTCGACTGCATTGTACTTCATTAGGAGGTTTTTTATAGCTATAAGCTTTCCGGAACCACGCCACTATGGCGTGGTTTTCAAAAAATACAAAAAGACCTTGCTGGGACTATTACCCATCAAGGTCCACGGAACGATATGGCTTCCACTTCATCAGGATATGCCGCGCACCCGTTTCACACTTTTCCAACGACCGTCTGTTACCACCGGCATGAATCCCATGAAATGATGCTGCAGCGGGCATCTTCCAGTATGGTTCAAGATGCCCCATATCAGGCAAGAATCATATCGATAAGCGTGCGGATTTTGTAATAGATAAGGGTTGATTCAGGACCTGTTCCCCCAATAAGGCCTAATTTCTTCATGTTCTGATTCCTTTTCATTGATATTTGTTAGACGCATCAATCATTCATGGAGTAAAAGTAAGCAAAAGGGCCCATGGGATGCCTGCTTTTTAGATGATAGCCAGTCCAAGGCAATCATAGGGCCCCTTTTTTCTCAATGAAGGGACAGATCCAGTTCCTTGATCCATTTTTTAAGGTCTTCTTCACTTACCGTCTTTTCAAATCGTCTGCCTTTCTTCCATTTGGCACCAGGAATCAGGGAGGCAAGGTTTTCCTCACTTTTTTCGATACCACTGGAACCGCTTGTGCAGAAGGGAATGATGGTCTTTCCTGTAAAGTCGAGACTTTCACTGAAAGTATCGATGCTGCGCGGCTCAATCCCCCACCAAATTGGATACCCTAGGAAAATGACTTTCACATCTTGGAAATGCTCAGGCGTTCCCCGCAGTTTAGGTCTGGCGGAGGCATCGTTTTGTTCCCGATTGGCCCGACTGTCCTTGACATTGTAGTCAAGGTCATCTTTGCTGTAGGGAATTTCCGGCGTAATTTCGTAAAGGGTGCCGCCCGTTAGGGCCGCAATTTTTTGGGCCACGGTCCGCGTATTTCCCGTCTGGGAAAAATAGGCAACAAGAACGTCCGGACGCCCTTTGGGTGAAGCTGCCTGCTCTGCGCCTGCCTTCTTGGAGGCCGCCTTTTCTTCGCCGCCGGCTGAAGCACAGCCGCCCATGTAGGCCAGAATAAAGCCCATTAAGAGGATGCCTGCTAGTTTCATGATTCGGTTCATGATGATCCGTCCTTTCTTATACAGAAGCTGCCAGAAGCTTTTTCAGTGTGCCCTCACCGACACGGCCATTAAGGATCCGTCCTTCCATAAGGTCTGCATGCGGCCCTGCGGCAGGCTTCAACTTTTCCAACGTCTTTCCAAAACCACTGCCGCCGCTTGTGGCAAATAGGATGATTTTCTTATCGCTGAAATCGTACGCCTTGAGGAAACTCGTGATGATTTTTGGAGCTTCATACCACCAAATCGGGAAACCCAAAAAAATGACATCATAGGACGCGGGCGCAGCATTGTGGTCCAAAAGTTCCGGTAAAGGCGCCCCGGCCTTTTTTTCCAAAGATGACCGTGAACGAGGATCCATCCAGTCAAGGTCCTTGGCCGTGTAGGGCACTTTGGGGCGGATTTCGTAAAGATCCGCGTCAGCAGCCTCAGCAAGGGCTTTGGCAGCCTTTCGTGTCGTTCCAGTTGCACTGAAATAGGCAACGAGGATTTTTTTCATGGAAAGCACCTTCCTTCTCACAAAACCCTAACAGTTTCTACAAGAGGTTTTCTTGATGTATGATTCAAAAGAGGTCCGCCGCCTTCCCCTCTATAGCCTAAATCAAGAAGGAGCACAAGGTCTTCGTTTTCCGGAAGGGTCAAGGCCTTTTTGAGTTTTTCTGGATCAAAGAAATTGACCCAGCAGCTGTCGACTCCCACATTTTTTGCCGCAAGCATCATATGGACGCCCACAATCGAGGCATCTTCGGCCCCGGAATCGCGGGTATCTCCCGGATAATGGAAGACACTGTTCCGATCATAGGCTACGGCAAGGACAACAGGAGCCCCATAACGGCAAGGCGTTATGCTGTCAAGGGCCGCAAGGGCCTTGGGGGAAGTAAGGACGTAAACGCGCTGAGCCTGGGCATTTTTTGCCGTTGGGGCTAGGCGCCCCGCCTCAAGGATGGCTGTAAGGACACTCTCATCGATGGGACGGCCATCAAACTTTTTGCAGGAATATCGCTCTTTTATGAGATTCAAGAATTCCATGGCTATCGCACTCCTTTGGAATCAATCCTGACGCACTGTTAGCAAATACAGTATGTCACGCTTTTTAGGCAGGGTCAAGATGCCGCGCCATACCTTTTGAGCTCAGTCTTTCATGCTCAAAACGCAAAAAAAATCACCCTGCCAAAGAGGCAGGGTGATTTCTTGATCAAAAGCTCCAGTGCAGTCCCACATCCCAGCTCCAGTTCTCATCGTAGCTGGAACCATCGCCCCGTTCAAGGTCGAAATAGGCCTGCAGACCGTCATTGATCTTATAGGCGCCGCCCAATCCATAGGAGAACCAGGTATCGCCATAATCTTCATGGACGCGCAGCCGGTCCGTATCCACGGACATGACCGTCACATGGTTGCCGCCAAAGTCATGGTACCAGTTGGCTTTTGCATAGACCGCAAAACGCGGACTTTCATACCCAGCCCGGGCTCCAATCCGTCCCAGGGCGGTGTTCAGGCTTTCGCCTTCCACGTGCACCCCGTTCGAATCGGTGAAGGCATCATTCCGGAAGTGTCCCAGGACAACCTGAGCCTGCGGCTCCACAAACCAGCCCTTTTCGTCCTTTTTCTTGTAGCCATATTCGGCCCCGAAGGAAAAGCCCGTACTGTTCGACTGACCGTCAATGAATCGGCCAAGACCGGTATAACCAAATTCATTTTCATACCGTGACCCTTTGAGGCTGAGGTCAAGGTACTGCCCGTTTTTCCAGACTTGCGTATCGTAAAGGCCTAGGGTATAGCCCTTGAGGTCCCCTTTCCCCGACACGTAGGTTGCATCGCCATCAAGGTAGGCAAAGCCCACACCGATGACGTGCTCCTTCGTTTCCGTCTTCTTATGGAGCCAGTCGTAGCCCACTTCGTACTCATTATACTTGGAGTCAACAAGAAAATCGCTCTCGCGGCTGAATTTCTTGCCCTTGCCCCGAGCCCAGATCCCGTTATCCGTATTGTCCGTAAGGGACCCATCCGCTTCGCCCATGCGGCGGAAGAGCGTATCCATGTCGCTTCTCCAAAGAAGGTAGTTGCCTCCCGTAATGCCGCCAAGGTTCCGGACCACCGTCGTGTGGTGCCCTTCGTCATTTGTCGGAGCCTTCGTAAAGCCCTTGAGGTACCAATCGGTGCTGTAGCCGTCTGTCACGTTGTCGCTGGTACTTGCAAGTTCAAGGTTGTAGTAGTAGAGAGCCGCTTCCGTTTCGCTGTCGCTCACAAAGGATCCCTGTTCCTCGCCAACGCTCACAAGGACCGTTCCAAGGGCGCCGGACCAGGTATTGGACGTGCTCTCAAGGTGCAGGTCCGTCGTTCCCGTATGGCTCCCCATGACATAGACATGGTCGTTGCCCGTATTGGTCGACCCATCAGCGTCAAGATAGAGCGTTGCGCCGTCACCGGCAAAGGAACCTGCCGTCAGCGTCTCACCCAGCCTGCCGTCCATAAGGCTAACAGACCCCCCCTCCGCGTTCAGGGTACTGACAGTAGAAGAATCCGTCAAATTCCACGTGGCGCCGCCTGCAAGATTCAAGACGAGGTCGTTTGTCGCCAGATCTTCGATGGAGTCATCCGAAGTTGTTCCCATAAACGTATTGGCAATGGACGCCGTAAGAGTGCCTCCATGTAATGTCGCGAGGCTGCCTGTTACCGTATCCGCTGTAAGCGTAATCTTTGCTCCCGTATTCACAGCCGTGACAGATCCCGTTACATTTCCTACGTCTGCCGTAATGGAAGCAGGTGAATCATCTTCGGCATAGAGATTGCCGATGACAGAGCCCGCAGTAAGGATAATATCAGAGTCAATGGCACTTACATCGCCTGTCAGCGTCCCACCGATTGAAGCCTTGATGAGGCTGCGGTCCGTTGCTTTGAGGTTCCCAACAAGAGAATCCGAAAGAGTTGCCGTCAGTGTGCTGTCTGGACCTTCTGCACTAAGGTCGCCCTTGGCAGAAGCCGCTGTGAGCGAAAGGGTGCCCGCACTTTTTGTAATCTCATTAGGTTTTCTGTCCCACTTGGCCGTCGCGTTTCCCGTATAGACATCTGAAACAACAGCCGTTACCGTACCAGCATCGGCCAAAAGGTCACCAGTCAGGGTCTTTGTCACCCCAGCCGTACCGATGGCGACCAGCGATCCTTTTCCTTCTGCCTTGGCTCCATTTTTTAAGGTAATCTCCTTGCCGTCGAGCTTCACTTGGGTATTTACGGTACTGCTGAACCATTCGCTGGACTGGACCTTTCCTGTTACGGAAAGGGACTCTGTTCGGCTGCTGCCAAGGACCAGTAAACCGCCGCTTGACGCTCTTACAGGAGACATAAAAGAATCCCATGGTTTTTCTTCCGTCTGGGATATGGTTACTCCATCCACGATGAGGGATGCCAGGCTTCCATAAGCATCTATCTTGCTATCTAAGGTCACGGCATCAGCGGTAATCGTTGTCTCAAGAAATTTCGGTGAAGATGGATGACTCCATACACGAATCGGGCCATGACTTTCTACAGAACTTGTCCCAGCGCCACCGATGGTGGCCGTTCCACTCCATTGATGATAATAATCGAGGTTTTTTGTACCAAGAACAATATGCTGGCCCTTGACTGTAAAATCTGACGCTCGGATTGCAATCCCGTCCCCCACATGAACGGATTCCGTTGCGTCACTGCCAATCGTTACGGAACTTCCATTTACTGCATAGATATATTCATGTCCTATCTCATTCGTCGTGCCGCTGTCGGTTGCTGCTTCATCCTTAAAAACAATCTGTTTTCCCAGCACAGTCAAGGAAGCGTGATTTAGCGTATTTGTTTTCTTAAGGGTAACGAGACGGGTCTCTTCCGTACCGAAGGTTGTCTCCCCCTCATTATATGTATTGACCGCATCCGTTGTAATCTGGGAACCCCGAAGCGTTGTAGCAGCTCCTGCTCCAACGGTGCGAAGCTCTCCGGAAACCTTGACAACATCCGTACTTTCCGAGCCGATTTGAACCGTGCCGCCTGCATAGGCCGTACCGGTGTCATTCGACGGGATGATCCCACCTTCCGTATTTCCGTTAAAGATTCCCTTTGGTACGGTAACGGCGATGTTTTTGCCGGAAAGGGTCAGGGACGCTTTTGAGCCACCAGCCGCGGACGATCCGTCAACTGCAATGGCAGCCCCATCATCCGAATTTTCTACAGCTATCGTAAGGGACTCTGTTTCATCACTGCCATAGCTATAGGACGCACCATCTTTGACCGCTATGCTTGTCGTTTCTTTGATTTCGATAGGATCAGCCGCATACGCAGTTCCTGATGATACGGTCAGCAAAATAGCAAAGGTCAGCAGTGCTCCCCTTTTTCCACTTCTTCCCTGCATCTTTCTTCCTCCTCTACAGCAACAGGTCAATTGGAAGATGTCAAATCTTCTTTTTTTTACCTCTTTCTGCTAGTTATCTATTCTTTGATTATAACATATGGAATCGCTTATGATAAATTTCTTTTGATCATAGTATATGTCAACAGGTTCTCAAAAGACCCCTATAAGATTGTGCCGCAGCCTCATTACAAACAAAAAATGGAGCTTACGTGGCCAATGGCTGCGCGGCTTTCCGTATCCCCATCAATTCCCCCGTTTCTCATTCCCACATATGGAACCATAAGAGATTTCTTGAGAGCACTCCTCAAGGCTTTTCGCAGCGCCGCGCTCTTCGGGACTTCTACGGGCGTAACCTTCCTGAAAAGCCGGCTTCCAGCTTACCATTTTGCAGGCCCGCAAGGACCCTAGCCATGGCTAAGCAGCCTTCTTTTCCCCAGCACCGGCCTTCTTTTTTCATCCCGTAGGCATACGGTCTGTAGTTACTCACGCGCGTCCCATAGCACCTCACCGATTTTTCCAGTCCCTTGCGCATAAAGTGAAGACTCAGCCTGTCCCAGTTTCTCGTTAAATCGCCGCGAAGGCGGCAGAAAGGTTCAGATGCCCTTATTCATCTCAAATTCGTTCTTGGCCCCCTTTATTATGTTGATGACAGAGACAATCGATTCCATGGGAGACCTTCCTTTGTTTCGATAAGCAGTGTCTGGACAACACGCTTTCAACAATCGCAGTCTCCCCTTTATTATGCAAATATGATCTGTACCTACCGAGAAACATGGTACGCTTAGTTCATTAAGAGTGCCCCCATGAAGGGCGCACAAAAGGACTCAAAGCAATGAAAAATGCTTTGAGTCCTCTTCTAAACAATCATATTTTATTTCGTAATCAGAAGCTGTAACGGACGCCGAGGCTCCATTGCCATGGAGCCGCTACATTGCCGCCGCATGTCTTTTCAGCATCAATGTAGAGATACGTTGCTTTGTTAAGGTTCAAATTGGCGCCAATGCCCACTTCCCACCAGCCGCCGCCAATGTCATCACTAAACCGTTCCTTAGCTCCCTTATAGGTCATGTTCGTTATAGTGTCACCATCAAAGTCGTAAAGGTAAGAAGCTTTGGCATAGAGGTGACCAGCCTTGATGTCCCTACCTAAGACCATGCCCAGACGGCCAACTAAGCTGCCAGCACTGTCGCTATAGACTTTGACGCCGTTTTTGGTCAAGAAATCAGCTGCACTGACACGCCCATAGGTCAGTTCGGCCTGCGGTTCGATCCAGAGGCCGCCTTTTCCGTGGAACCGTTTACCATATTCAGCACTGACACTGAAGGCGTCGTTGTCGTAGCTGGCACTGCCGGCACCGTGGAAGGTTTCATAGTCCGTATCTATATGGGTATACTTGGCAATAAGGTCGATGAAACTTCCATCATCAGCAAGGTAGGACCCATAGATGGCAGCGCCGTCATGGTCGTTATCCGCCGTGCCGCGGTAGAAGGACGTCGTCCCGTCGGTCTTGCTGTAGGCAGCACCAACGGTCCAGTTGCTGCCGACTTTCGTATCCCAGCCCACTTGATAGTAGCTATACTGGTTCTTCATGCTTCTTACGCCGTATTTTATCTGGCCGCGGACCATACGAACCCAGAGACCTTGCTGGCCTTTGCTGTCACGCAGTTCACCCAAACGCTTATACATATCGTTGTTTTCCTGACGCCAGGTCATGAGGTTCATTGCAGCAAGCGAGGCAATGGCCACGTTCGTCTTATTCGGCGTATAAGTTAACTTTACCTTCCCATCCGTCGCGTTATGTTTGGAACTGTCGGCGCCGCTTTCGTCGGTCTTACCGGAATCAGTACCACTCGTGCCATCTTCGTGCTTTGTATCATCCGTCTTATGGGCATCCTTATCAGTCTTCGGATCAGTATCTGCCTTATCTCCCGAGCCCGTGTCTTTTGGCGGTTGTTCGTCGGTCTTACCGGGATCAGTTTTATCCGTTCCATCTTTGGGCTTTACGGCATCATCCGGCTTGGAAGCGTCTGTATCCGCCTTCGGATTGGCATCTGCCTTATCTCCTGAGCCCGTGTCTTTTGGCGGTTGTTCGTCGGTCTTACCGGAATCGGTTCCGTCTTTGGGTTTCACGGAATCGTCCGGCTTGGGAGCGTCTGTATCCGCCTTCGGATCGGCATCTGCCTTATCTCCTGAGCCCGTGTCTTTTGGCGGTTGTTCATCGGTCTTACCGGAATCGGTTCCGTCTTTGGGTTTCACGGCATCATCCGGCTTGGAAGCGTCTGTATCACCCTTGGGATTGAGATTCCCCTTATCGCTTGAGCCCGTTTCTTTTGGCGGTTGTTCATCGGTCTTACCGGAATCGGTTCCGTCTTTGGGTTTCACGGCATCGTCCGGCTTGGAAGCGTCTGTATCACCCTTGGGGTTGATATCTTCCTTATCGCTTGCATCCTTTTCTTTTGGCGGTTGTGGCATCTGTACTTTGCCATCCACCACCTCAAGTTTATAGCTGCCAGCGAGGACACCTTCAGCAGTCGTCACGTGGTTAGCTACACTTATGCCTTTTTCATTTCGTGTAATATCAGCAAGCTTTTGGGCAACTGTATGATCCTTCTGGATGTCATCGGCCATCCCACCCGTTCCGTGAACGGTCAAGTCTGTTTCATCAGATTTTTTCTTGATGGTCATCGTATGATCCAAGGATTCCGTATTCACCGTAAGAGAAGTTCCATAAACGTTGTCAACAATGATTTTCTTTGCTCCGTCGCCAAGGTTAATGATGCCATCCGTGCTATGAACACGATTCACGAAGGAATCACCGGTTACGTTCCAATGAGCCCCTTTGCTGAGAGAAAGAGAAAAGCCACTGATTGGTCCGTAAAAAGGATTCCCACTGTCAGGAGCAGCAAGGTTCTCGACACCCTGGCCATCCTTCTGGTAGGCACATCCTGTCCAGGATGATTTGCTTCCTGAAAGATTCAGGTTGATATAAGAATTAACCAAACTCTTATCAACTTTGCCTTCAGTTGCCTTGTCCAGCGTTTCAAATTGAATATCACCATGAATTACCGTCGTATGGGCACCATCCACATTGATGTTGACTATCGAATTCTCGCGGACATCGATAGCCGTAGGGGCCGTAATCATCGTATCGCCCGTAATATCGATTTTTCCGTTGGCGAAGCCGTAAATAGCTGTATCAGCAGCCCCTGCAGCCGTAAGCTTGATGGTGTCAGCAACAAGAGCAATGGAAGCCACATCTTCCGGTACCGTTTCATATTGGGTGGTATGTTGAACATAAAGTGCCCCACATGCTTCCTTGTTTGACGTAATAGAAATCTCCTTAGCTTTCAGGGTAAGATGGGGAGCCTTATATTTCGAAGGGTTCGAGGTAATAGACCGAACGGCGTCCTTATTTACACTGGTTTCAATGGTCATTTTTTCCGTAGTATCACTGCCGACAGTAACATTGGCTCCATCATATGCCATGACGGCATCAGACTTGATGTTTCTTCCCGTCACTACGAGGTCAACGTGAACATCATTGCTTTTAGCACCAGCGTCATCACCATAAATGGCCCAATTACGGCCCTTAAATGTTGTAAATTCTACGTCACTGCCATCCTTACCCAATTTTACAACAGAAGTAGGATCAAGAAATTCATTGGCCTCTGTTTTCTTTCCATCAAGAGTACCCGGACCAACATAGGCTTTTGCCGCGCTGACAATCCTTGGCACAACTATAATTCCGCCCATCAATATCGCGCCCAAAACTGCTTTCTTTTTCCTATTCCCCATCTTGTAAATGACCTCCTCGAATATTTGCAAGCCGCATTCGTTCCTCATTCTTGATAAGAGTCAGATAATTTATTTTGTTATATAAAAAATAGTCTTTTGAAGTCCCAAAAGACATAAAGGAAGATGATCCTTGACCTCAAAAACTCGGTTAGTATATTGTCTGAAAAACACTTGGGTATATACCTCTTTGACGGGAAGATTTTACCTTTTTAATCGTAAAATTACAAGATTACTAGGTGTCATTTTTTACACTCTGTTGCATCTTACTTACGTTTCCTTAATAAAGTTGTTTTATTCTGAATAATCAGTCAGTTGTAAGATGACCGTTGTTACCCCTTTACGTTTTCTGCACGCTGCTTATCAATAAGCCATGTATCACGCGAATGGATTTCGAAATTATGAAAGTCCTCACCCCGTATTCCCTATGACCTAAAAAATGACCCCTATACCCCTTTACTATCGAAAAAGGACTCAAGGCGATTTTCTTCACTTGAGTCCTCGTAAGATTCGCCATCATTTTATGGCCACACAACAATCTATCATTTTCAATCCAGATCCGTCCGGAAACTCTAGCTCCTTTGCTTATCCGTCTAATCCAAGTCTCATAGCTAGACTCATAGTCAGCCTTATCTTAATCACTGTAAATCTTCCTAGAAACAATCCAAAAACTGTCCTTGGATGGATTTCTTCAATAAGACAAAGTAGAGGATGTAAGGTAACGATTTTCGGGGCCTATTAAGTGGCTAATTTGAAACGTATCCTAAGATATGCCAACGGATAATCGAGTAGGAAGGATTGCCAAATGAAAATCCCAATCTCTCACACCACCGTGCGTACCGTTTGGTACACGGATGGTTTCCTCGTTTTCATAAACGTGCGTTAATAGGCCCCCATGGTTATGTAACGAAGGGAGGCTATTTGTTTTACCTTGTGGTAACGCGGCATTCAAATTGTCTTGCGTCAAGAGTTACCCCAGCAGACTGCCCGCTCATAAGGTTGCAATGGTGTCGCTGTATTCGGCAATGGGTAGGCGTTCCCGCATATCCTTGCTGCTTGGCAGCTGCCTTTTGCGGGCAACCTTCTTCATGAAGTTTTCTGCTTTCAATTTCCTGTTTGACTTCCTTCATTGACTGACATCTCCTAGGATTCGGTCCGTCCTGTACTACGGCCTCGGCTGATTCCTCACGATAAATCTTGTTTGGGCCATGGCCGCCAACTTCACGGCTCCAGCCATGTCCGTGAGGCCTTCCCAGGTAAGAATCATATCCTTTTTTCTCCATTCACCTGCCGCATCTACCCTTTGGGATTCCGGGGCGTTATAGGAATTCAGTCTGTTTGGTGGCCTTCTCCATCCCAAATTGGCCTCATGCGATTTCTGTTCGTCAGGTCAGAGATTTGCCTGCTCCTTCCTTCGGGTTCCACCTTACGATGTTGCCTTTGATGTTCGGCCATGACTTTCCCACAACTAGGGCAATCCAGGGACTTTCACTCTTACGAGTGCGCCCATGCCGGGCGCACCAAAAATGGGCATGTGAACCGCAAAGGATCCACATGCCCATATATGGTACTTATCAGAAGCTCCAGCGCAGTCCCACATCCCAGCTCCAGTTCTCATCGTAGCTGGAACCATCGCCCCGTTCAAGGTCGAAATAGGCCTGCAGACCGTCATTGATCTTATAGGCGCCGCCCAGTCCATAGGAGAACCAGGTATCGCCATAATCTTCATGGACGCGCAGCCGGTCCGTATCCACGGACATGACCGTCACATGGTTGCCGCCAAAGTCATGGTACCAGTTGGCTTTTGCATAGACCGCAAAACGCGGACTTTCATACCCAGCCCGGGCTCCAATCCGTCCCAGGGCGGTGTTCAGGCTTTCGCCTTCCACGTGCACCCCGTTCGAATCGGTGAAGGCATCGTTCCGGAAGTGTCCCAGGACAACCTGGGCCTGCGGCTCCACAAACCAGCCCTTTTCGTCCTTTTTCTTGTAGCCATATTCGGCTCCGAAGGAAAAGCCCGTACTGTTCGACTGACCGTCAATGAATCGGCCAAGACCGGTATAACCAAATTCATTTTCATACCGTGACCCTTTGAGGCTGAGGTCAAGGTACTGCCCGTTTTTCCAGACTTGCGTATCGTAAAGGCCTAGGGTATAGCCCTTGAGGTCCCCTTTCCCCGACACGTAGGTTGCATCGCCATCAAGGTAGGCAAAGCCCACACCGATGACGTGCTCCTTCGTTTCCGTCTTCTTATGGAGCCAGTCGTAGCCCACTTCGTACTCATTATACTTGGAGTCAACAAGAAAATCGCTCTCGCGGCTGAATTTCTTGCCCTTGCCCCGAGCCCAGATCCCGTTATCCGTATTGTCCGTAAGGGACCCATCCGCTTCGCCCATGCGGCGGAAGAGCGTATCCATGTCGCTTCTCCAAAGAAGGTAGTTGCCTCCCGTAATGCCGCCAAGGTTCCGGACCACCGTCGTGTGGTGCCCTTCGTCATTTGTCGGAGCCTTCGTAAAGCCTTTGAGGTACCAATCGGTGCTGTAGCCATCGGTTACGTTATCTGTCTTACTGTCCAGCTTCAGGTCGTAGTAGTGGAGAGCCGCTTCCGTCTCTGCGTCGCTCACAAAGGCGCCTTCTTCATCCCCTACGCTGGCCAATACGGTGCCCAGAGCCCCTTCCCAGGTATTGGACGTGCTGCGAAGATGCAGGGCCGTCGTTCCCGTATGGCTTCCCGTGACATAGAGATGGTCGTTGCCCGTATTGGTCGACCCATCAGCGTCAAGATAGAGCGTTGCGCCGTCACCAGCAAAGGAACCTGCCGTCAGCGTCTCACCCAGCGTGCCGTCCATGAGGCTAATAGCCCCCCCTCCGCGTTCAGGGTACTGACGGTAGAAGAATCTGTCAGGTTCCACGTAGCACCGCTGCTAAGGGTAAGTGTCATCGTATCGGCATCGTCTGTCGTCTTACCTGTAAAGGTATGGCTGACAGTTGCCGCAAGAGTACCGCTATCGGAAGTCGTAAGGTCACCCGTAAGGGAGCCTGTAGTTAAGGTCAAATTGCCGCTTTCCGCAGCCGAAGCATCTCCCACGGCAGCACCTGAAACCGTTGCCGTAAGGGTGCTGCCGGAACCTGTGGAAGTCAGGTTGCCCTCAGCAGCTCCTGCCCTAAGGCTTAGCGTACCAGCATCACTAGCCACAGCATCTCCCGTATAAGTTCCGGAGAGCGTCGCCGTAACAACGCCTTTATCCGTGGCCGTAAGGTCACCTGTAAGGGTCTTTGTCACCCCGGCGCTGCCAATCGTAAGTGCAGCCCCATTTCCCGTAGCAACAGCGCCGTTCTGCAAGGTAATCGCCGAGCCATCAAGGGATACTTCTGTATCGGTCCCATCCACTAATGAAACAGAAGCAACCGTACCAGCAAGGGTAAGGGACTCGGTCCTGCTGCTTCCTAGGGCAATGGCACTTCCATAGAGTGCTGAAATTGGATACGGAGACACTTCTAGAATAGGCGTATCTCTCGTCAACAAAATTGTTGTTCCATCTACTACGAGGGAAGATCCTATCCCATATGTGCTCACAATTCCACTGAACGTCACCGTATCTCCCGTGACAGTCGTCAAGTTGCTTTTTTGGTGGTTTCGTGTTGTCTGCATAAGCAGCGCAGTATTTATGACGACTGATTCGGTATTCTCATCGCCAATGGTAACGGTTCCGCCATAATCGTGATAAATCGCAAAATGCTGATCATCATTTAGTCCAATGACAATCTCATTTCCCTTTAGGGTGAGGTCAGCATCCTGCACATCAATATCAGCCCCAACATCACCCCCAATGGTAACAGTTGCTGTAGTATCGTCACCAATCGTGACAATACTTCCATCGTATATATCAATAGATGGACTACTGTACAACATTCCGTCTAAATAGTAGCTTCTATTGCCAATCGTGATGTCATTGCCGAGTATCGTTGTCTTTGTATTGACAGAATCAAAAAGAGTATCCACATAGACAGATTCTGTGCTTTTAGAACCAATCGTCAAGGCCCCACCCCTATAGGTACCGATGCGAGATTGTACAGCGATGGAAGATCCCAAAAGCTTCGTGCTAGCGTCACTGCCTACAGTCTGGATTGGGCCGTTTACGATTAAGGAATCCGTACTGTCCGAACCAATCACTAAGCTGCCGCCTTCATATTCAGTATCAAAGGTTTCTCCTGTTAATTTACCATTATGAATACCGTCTTCTGCCGTGACGGAAATGGTCTTTCCATAAAGCTCCAGCTTGGAGGCACCCCCACTAACAACAATGGACGAATCATCGCTGCTATTTTCCACATCGATTGCAAGGGACGTTGTACTATCGCTGCCGATTCGAACGGAAGCTCCCTCTTCCACATGAATCCCCCGCGTTTCGAGGTCATAATTATAAGTGACGCCATCTTCTCCAACTGTATTATGGGTCAGGGAAATCGTGGAACCATCGACAGTGATGCTGCTGCCGGAATCAACAGCTCCAATCGGGCCTTTTATGGTAACCGTACCCGATGCATTTACAGCAAGGCTGCTGCCACCGTCCGCATAGAGCGTGTGATCCTCATCTCCCCCGCTTCCCGAATCAGCAGAAGGATTTGGGCTATAGTTCAAGGTCACATCGCCTGCAGTTAGGGTAACGGAAGACGCCGCACCGTTATCTCCATCCGTTGACAGCACTTCTCCCGTTGTCGTAAGGGAAGTTGTATTTGCAGTCCCTATGGTAATGGTCGCTCCGTTGGCTGCTGTTACCGCTGCATAATCGTCCCCCTTATTGATGGTGATTTCTTTTGCATAAAGATTCACCGTACTCTTGTCCTCGGCAAGGATTTCCCCATTTGCCGTCAACCTGTCATAAGGTAAAGAGCTTGACCCAATCGTCACGACAGATCCTCCGCTGGCGTCGATGGCTCCCTCACCATCGGCGGTTCCTGATGGGGTAAAAGTAATCGTACCGCTCCCTGTCACGGTGACCTTAGCCTTATTTGTTGCATAAAGTTCGTCCAGTGTTTCATTGGACGAAGTCACGTCCGATGTTCCGCCATGATAGGAACTTGCAAAAGCTTCTCCCGACGCTAACGCGAAGAGGACAGCCGCCGATAAAAGTACTTTTTTCTTATGGGATAAATACATCATCATTCCTCCTTGAATGTTTCTGCCAAAGTGAGAAAAAATATGTCCTCAAATCAATGCCATAGGGCGTCATGCCATCTGTTGTCATACTGTGCCCATGTCCCCCAAGGAAAAAGGGGACCGAATGAAAATGGGGTTTTGCGCACCACCTTTCCAACTCATATCTGTTTCTACAGGAAAAAGCCTTTTTTACCAAAAAACCAGAAAAAATGCCTGCTCCTCTTCCGGACATCCCAAAGAACGATTCCATAAGAAGACATGGCAAGTTTGATTCGTTATAAATTATTTGATCTATCTTTCTATTCTTCCCATTCATTCCTATATTTAGCATTATTTTATCAGATAATGATTATTTTTCCCTATTGAAAATAAGATTTCTTTGTAAACAAGATGACTATTTTTAATTTATGTAACAATTGTTACATAAATTGCGATTTTTAGTTCCTAAAAGGATGATTTCCTAGCCACAGCAAATATAGGCGAAGGGGACAGAAACTCCAGCGCAGTCCCACATCCTGGCTCCATTTCTCATCGTAGTTGGAACCGTGCCTCTTTCAAGGTCGAAATAGGCCTGTAGGATGCATTTTACCTCATAGGGGCCGCCCAGCCCACATAATAAAAACAGCCTCTCCCGATTCGAAGGGAAAAGGCTGTCGATTAGGTAACCATTGATTACATGAGAAAATTCTTCAATAAGCGATATAACGCCTCACAAACGGAGGGGTCAAAGGATAGGCCCCGTTCGTTATTATTGGAGATGATGCGGACAAACGCGCAGGGAACACGGAAACGTTTAGCAGTCATCCAAACTGCAGCGGCTTCCATTTCCTCGCAGAGGGCCCCCGTTTTTTCCCGTATGCGCCTGATCTGTTCAGACGCCTCGTTCCATTGATCACTTGAGGCGATGATGCCCGTGCGGTAGGAAGCGCCGCTTTTTTTGAGAAAAGCCTCCAGTATATATCGGAGCCTTTCATCCGTCTCAAGAAGCGGCGGCACATCGGGGAAGTCCATGGCAGCCACGGACTCGTGTTCAAGGCTGCCAAGCTCCATGAAACGCAGGCCATCACGCCCCAGATAGCGGGCGTTGGCATTATAAAGGGCACTTGCCAGCACCACGTCACCTACAGCAAGGTCGCCGTAACCGCCGGCCGTACCTTGGTTCACGATAAGGGAGGGCTGATAAAGAGCGCAGGCAAGAGCCGTTGCTGCACCAGCCGCGGCCGTGCCGATGCCGGTCTGCGAAATGATCAGGGGACGCGTGCCAAAGGTTCCTCGCCAAAAGAAAAAATCCCCATACACTTCAAGTTCAGCCCCTTTGAGGCGCTTGATGAAAGGAGCCACTTCCATTTCCATGGCGCCTTGGAGGACGATAGGTCCCTTCCCTTCTCCCAAAGATGTAAGCCTGGCATCAGACATGGGTTACTCCAAGGTCATGGCAAAGACCGTATTGACCGTAACGCTCACTTCATAAGGTTGGGGCGCAATGTTCGTTTCCGGTGCGGTGCTGTCGCTTGCAGTTTTTGCCATCATGAGAAGACGGGGAGAAGCGCCGAGGGTAAAGTTCGATTCACTGACACTGGCCTGACGCAGGACGCCAAGTCCCCGTCCACCCGCATTGGCAATGGTCTGGGCACTCTGGCGGGCATTTGTGACCGCTTCCGTCATGAGCTGACGGCGATAGACGGACTCATTCTGGAGACCATAGGAAAGGGATTCCACCCGGTTCACACCAGTTGAAAGCACACCGTCAACAACGGTTCCCAAGTCATTAAGATTCTTGACCTTGGCAGACCAAGAGGAATAGAGGCGATAGCCCGTCAGTTTCTGGCGTCCATTTTTTTCATAGGTATAAGTCGGTGCAACGGTGTAGCGCGTCGTTGCCCTATCAGCACTGGAAATCCCCAGGGCCGTAAGTTTGGCTAGGACCTTTGTTGACATTTGAGCGCCGCTGGCGCGGACGGCTTCAACCGTATCTCCCGTAGTTTCATAGGAAAACGTGACCGTTGCCATATCGGGTGCCACCATTTTGCGGGCCGTTCCCGTCACGGCAACCGTATCAAGAGGCTGCTCGGCATGAACCGTGGGAAGGCCAGTACTGAAAACACAGAGAAGAAGTGCGGCAGATGCTAAGAATTTTTTCACTTTGATTCACCTCATTACATTTGATGGCCTTATTATACCATGAGGGAGTGAAAAGAGGGTGAACTCTTTAACCAACGTGGTTGAAACAAAAGGGCAAAATTCCTGAGCATGGATTTTTCCTTTTGAATCTCTTGGGATCTGCCAGCTTTTTCCAAAAAGCAAAAGCCCCCACAAACGATTCCATATCGTTCATAGGGGCGTTTTGACGGATTCAATTCGATTGCCTTGGATCAGGATCTGGAACGGTTTCGTTCATATCGATCCCACGCAGGGCAATCATGACAGCGCTCGCCATGGCATTTTTCCATACGGGCTCGCTGACGTTCAACAACTTCTTGGGCAATGGATTCGAGGGTGATGTGCTTCAATTCTTCCCGACAGGCGCGGTCCATCTCTTCATAAAGCCGGTCAAAGACAAGGGACATCCCGCTTGATATGAAGCAGTCCATATCTTCCGTCCCGCTCCGCCATTTGGTATCGACAAAGGAAATGCCGAGACCATCCGCAATGGTAAGAAGCGTCGCCTTTTCAGTGCCCGATACAGCAGCATAACCGCCGACATGACCTTCCTTGGTTTCAACAAGGCCCAATTTCTTTAATTTTCCCATGATCTTACGGACCCTGACGGGATTCGTACAGATATTGCGTGCCAGTTCATCACTGGAGACCAAAGTGCCCAAATGGGTCAGATAAACCAAGGCATGAACAGCCACAATGAAATCACTTTTCACTCACATGACTCCTTTTATACAAAAAGGAAATGGACACTCCATCCCCTCAGGCAGCCGCTTGGGCCGCTTTTTTAACCAGAACGGAAATACCTTAGAGAACTCCTTTTTCCTTCAGCCAGTCAGCGACAGCTTCTTTCGTCGGCGGGTTGACGAGGAGTTCACTATAGGTCCCCTTGCTGACGAGCATCAGGCTCGGAATGACTTCAATGTGGAACTGACGGGCCAGGGCTTCGTCATCATCGATGTTGACACCTGCAAAATCGACTTTATCATCGATTTCCATGGCAAGCTCACCCAGAGCGGGTTTCAATTTTGCACAGTATTTGCACCAAGGAGCAGAAAATCCTACGACTACAGGTTTCTTGCTCTTTACCACTTCGTTTTCAAAAGTTTCACCAGTAATCATTTTAAATGCCATATTAAACACTCCTTTATGACAAGAGATCCATAAGGACCGATGGAGAATGATTTCTTTGATTACTGTAATTTTATCTACTACAGTTTGGTTTGTCAAGATTGCATTTTTGGGGCATCAGAAAAGAGACTGAAGCCACTTGCCGCAATCAGAGTGAACGCGGCCGCTTCGATGCAGCAGGAAGTCCAGCTTGCCGTTTCCAGTTTTGCCGCTTACCTACATCAAGCAAGCAGAAAGAAAGGAAGAAGCGAAAATAGACAAGCGTCCGTTATTCCCTAAAGCGAAGCCTTCCATTGGATAATAAGGTCAAGAGCCCATTGCTTTAACAAGTACTTGTCTAAAGCAATGGGCTCACATCCTGCATCAAATCCGGTTTCTTGTGCTGGCTCGGCTCACGGTCCTCATCACCGATCAAAAAGTGCATCCACAAAGACTTTCGGATCAAAGGGCCGGAAGTCCATCATACCTTCTCCGATACCAATCCATTTGACGTCAAGGCCCAGTTCTTCCTTGATGGCAACAACGACACCGCCTTTGGCCGTACCGTCGAGTTTTGTCAGGACAACCCCCGTAACATGAGCGGTCTCCAAGAAAATCTTGGCCTGGGTGATGGCGTTCTGCCCAGTCGTTGCATCTAGGACAAGGAGCGTTTCATGGGGTCCATCGGGCACTTCCTTGCGGATGACGCGGTACATCTTGTCAAGTTCTTTCATGAGGTTCGTCTTGTTATGGAGACGGCCTGCCGTATCGACAAAAAGGACATCTATATGGCGGGCCATGGCTGCTTTTACCCCATCATAGACGACGGCAGCCGGGTCTGCCCCGATGTCCCCATGGCTGATGACAGGGACCTGCGCCTTTTCGCCCCAAATCTTAAGCTGCTCCACTGCACCGGCACGGAACGTGTCAGCAGCCGCACACATGACTTTATAGCCCATGAGGCGATAATAGTTGGCAAGCTTTCCAATGGTCGTTGTCTTTCCCACGCCATTTACTCCTACAACAAGGACGATGGTGGGATGGCCCTTGAAATTCATGCGCGGACCTTTGACGGTGAGCATGTCAGCGATGTACTGTTTGATAAAAGGCAGGGCTTCAGCGGGCGACTTGATTTCCCGCGTTGCTGCCGCTTTTCTCAGGGCCTGCATGATCTTTTCCGTCGTCTTGATGCCTACGTCGCCTGCAACGAGGATCATTTCGAGCTCATCCATGAAGTCCTCGTCCAGATCAACACTGATCCCGACCAGGTCTTCCATGCGCTCTGTAAAATTCTTGCGGGTCTTTTCAAGGCCCTGACGTAACTCTTCAACAAAACTCATGAAGCGGCCACCTCCGATAGTTTAACGGATAGGACACGGGAGACGCCGGATTCACTCATGGTGACGCCGTGCAGCGTGTCCGCAGCTTCCATCGTGCCTTTACGATGGGTGATGATGATAAATTGGGTCCGTTTTCCATAGTCCCGAAGGAACTCAGCAAAACGATCGATATTGGTTTCGTCAAGAGGCGCGTCGATTTCATCAAGGATGACAAAAGGCGCCGGATGATAGGAAAGAAGAGCAAAAAGCAAGGCAATGACGGTAAGGGCCCGCTCCCCGCCAGAAAAAAGGGATAGGTTCCGCATCTTTTTCCCTGGCGGCTGGGCTTCAATGTCGATGCCCGTTTCGAGAAGGTTTTCTTCATTTTGGATGACAAGACGTGCCTTCCCACCGCCGAAGAGCTTCTCATAGCACTTGCCAAAATACTCGTTGATTTTGTCAAAGGCTTCTCGGAATCGTTTGGTCATATCTGAATTGATTCCACTGATGACAAGTTCAAGCTGCTTTTTCGCAGTCACCATATCATCATACTGTTTGGTGAGGAATTCATACCGTTCCTTTGCCGCTTGGTAATCCTCTTCAGCCGCAAGGTTCACAGGCCCCAGGTCCTCAATCTTTTGAGCAAGGAGAATTTCTTCTTTCTTGAGGGCTCCTTCCCCGATATCAGTCAGGGCTTTTTCCCGGGCTTCCTCCACGGACAGCTTGAAATTATCAGCTAAGATTCCTGCCGTGCTTTCCATTTCAGAGGTTTTTCTTACGCTGTCCATCTCGACTTGATGACGCTTTTCCTTGAGGCCTTCCAGGCGTTCCTGAAGCTTGCGGGCATTTTCAAGAAGGATGTCACGGCCCTCTTCATAGCCCTTTCGCGTCTTTATAAAGGCCTGGGTCTTTTCATCCGTCCCTTCAAGACTCTTGTCAAAGGCCTTGATTTTTTCCTCAAGGGACGCAATGGTCCCTTCTGATTTTTTCAGCATGGCTTCGGTCTTTTCGATTTCAGCCACTTCGTTCAGGCGATCCTTTTCGGCTTTGGCACTGCGCTCGTCGATTTCTGCCATGCGGCTTTCAAGGGACGTGATCTGCGTTTTGAGGGTGTTATAGGAAACGATGACATCCTGATATTTTTGGTTCAACGTCTCAAGGCGAAGCTTGTCCTTTTGGAGGGTTTCTTCCTGGCTGCGGGCTTCTTCCCGCTTCTGTGAATCTGCCTCCTCAAGGGTCTTTACCTGGGGTTCAAGGCTCTTGATTTTTTCAGTTATGGCAAGATAGGCCTTCGCTGCCTCCGTTTTTTCATCGGAAAGAAGGAGAAGACTTTCATTCTTTTCACCCAATTCCTTTTGGGCCTGTTCCACTTGGGCGGACAGGGTTGCCATGGAAACAGCCAGTTTCTGGTAGGTATCGGCACACTGATTGCGGTCAATGACTGCATCCTGTTCCTGATGAAGGACTTCCTGGAGGGCTTGGTTAAGTCCTGCCAACTCTTTTTCCAATTGGGCCCGTTCCTTTTGGTGCGTTTCAAGTTCCTGATGGCGGGAAAGGAAACTCCTGCGATTTTCTTTTTCACCGCCTGCAAGGGACCCACCGGAATAGATGACGTCCCCTTCAAGGGTTACGACGCGAACGCGCATATCGGCCCGTTTAGCCGCATCTAGGGCCTGATCCAGGGTTTCAGCCACAAGAACCTGTCCCAGAAGAAAATCCACGGCCGGCATAAGGTCCGCATCGACCGAAACGAGACTTGAGGCAAGGCCGATGATACCAGGTGCCTTGAGGGCTTCTTTTTCCTTAGGGGAAAGGCTGCGGGGCCGGATGGTATCAAGGGGCAGAAAAGTCGCCCGCCCTCCTTTTTGGCTCTTAAGGTGACGGATGGCCTCCTTGGCCGTTTGGGCATCACGGGTAATGATGTTCTGCAGAGCCCCGCCAAGCGCCGTTTCAATGGCCGTTACATAGCGGCCTTCGACATGGAGCAGCTCGCCCACAACGCCGCAGATTCCGCTGCGCCAGCCTGCTTTTGACTGAAGGATGGTCTTGACCCCGCGGCTGAAGCCATCATGGTCCCGTTCCATATTTTGGATGACCTGGATGCGGGCTTTCTTTTCACTCAGCTGCCTTTCCTTAGCGGCCACGGCCTTTTTGGCTTCTTCCAAACGAGCCGCAAGCTCATCAAGACGGGCTTTGGCAGCCGTGCCCTTTTCCTTGACACGCTCCTGCTGGTTTTTTGCGTCTGTAAGGGCTGTACTGCCGTTTGCCAGGCGTTCTGCCGCACTTTTTACCTCATCTTCAGCAAGGTCCATTTTTTCCTTCATCTGGGCCAGGCGGCGATGGAGCTGTTCTTCTTCCTGATGGGCGGCGTTAAGGTCATTGCGCAGCGTTACAAGTTCCCGCATACGTTCAAAATTTTCGTTTTGGGCATCTTCCCTACGCTTTTCACTTGCTGCCACAAGGCGCGTCAGTTCATCCTTTTCCTTTTCCGTACGGGAAAGGGACGCCTTCACTGCCTGATACTTTGCCTCTTCCTCATCATAGGTGCCCGTGAGGAGGGCCAGGTTTTCCTGATTTGCTTCGATGTCCTTTTCAAGACGCGCCACGACGCCCTGCATCTGCTCGATTTGGATCTTTCCTTGACGCATCCGCTCACGATAAACGCTCGCTTCACTGACGCACTGGCTGCGCGCTTCCTGTTTTTTGCGCACACCTACCTGATAGGCGCCAAAAGAAGCCTCATGAGCCTGGAGCTCCTTATTTTTGGCATCGATTTCAGATTGGAGCTTAGCCGCCTCTTCGTCAAGGCGTCTTTCCTCTTTCCCCCACCCTTCAAGACGCGCTTCAATATCGCCCTTTTCCTTTTCCAGGTGGTCCAGCCTGCGCACAAGCTGCGTTACACGCACCAATTCATAGCGAGCATCCAGTTCCTTATAGGTACGAACCTTTTCCGCTGCCTTTTCAAGGGGCTTCAGCTGGCTGGAAATTTCCGTCTGGATATCGTGGATCCGCAGGAGGTTTCCTGCCGTATCATCGAGCTTTCGCAGGGCCTCTTTTTTACGGAGACGATATTTGGCAATGCCTGCCGTTTCCTCAAAAATGGTACGCCGGTCTTCGGGACGGCTGTTTAGGATCTCATCAATCTTGTTCTGGCCGATGATGGAAAGCGACCCGCGCCCCAACCCCGTATCGGCAAGGAGATTTACAATATCCTTTAACCGACAGTTCTTGCCGTTGATGGCATATTCACTTTCACCGCTGCGGTATACGCGGCGGCGGATACTGACTTCATCAAAGTCCACCGGAAGATCATGATCACGATTGTCAAAAACAAGGGTCACATCGGCCATGCCCAAGGGCCGGCGGGCACTGCTGCCGGCAAAGATGACATCTTCCATCTTGGTCCCGCGCAGGTACTTGATGCTCTGTTCACCCATGACCCAGCGGATGGCATCGGAAATATTGCTCTTGCCGCTGCCATTTGGCCCAACAATGGCCGTGATCCCATTTTCGAAATTGACATTGACCTTATCGGCAAAGGACTTGAAGCCATGGGCTTCAAATGACTTTAATCGCACGTAGGTCCATCCTTCTTAATTTGATTTGACATCTGCCAAAGCGACTTCATCTGTACCGTCGATTTCCTTGATTGTGACGTTCACCGTTTCATGGGTGCTCGTCGGGACATTCTTTCCAACATAGTCCGCCCTGATTGGCAGTTCCTTATGTCCCCGATCGACCATAACCGCCAGTTGGATGGCTTTAGGGCGCCCCATATCGATGAGTGCATCAAGAGCGCAGCGAATGGTCCGGCCAGTAAAAAGAACATCGTCAATGAGAACAACGGTCCGACCGTTAAGGTCAAAATGGATATCTGTTTCTTCCATGACAGGATTATACCCCAAGGTAGACAGGTCATCCCGGTACATCGTAATATCCAGGGAGCCAACAGGAACCTTGACGCCCTCGATTTCCTCAATGGTCTTTGCAACGCGTCTGGCAAGCGGTACACCGCGGGTCGTAATGCCTACAAGGGCTACGTGCTCCACACCTTTGTTGCGTTCCACAATTTCGTGGGAAATCCGCACAAGGGCGCGGCGCATTGCATCTTCATCCATTATCGTTTTCTTTTTCACTGAAATGCTCATGATGGATTCTCCTTAATGAAATTGGCCATGGCGCAGACGCGTCAGGATCGTTTCCATATCGCCGGGAAGGGGTGCCGTAAAGGACATGATCTTTCCCGTCCGGGGATGACGGAACGTCAATGTCTCAGAATGAAGGGCCTGTCCGTCAATGGAAAAACAGGTCTTTTGCGGTTGATATTTGGGATCTCCCACCAGGGGATGTCCCAGATAAGTCATATGGACGCGGATTTGATGCGTCCTTCCAGTCTGGAGGCGGCAGCGCACGACCGTAAAGCGGCCGTAACGTTCAAGGACCTCATAATCGGTCACGGCAAGGCGGCCGCCGGAAGGCACAACAGCCATACGCATGCGGTCCTTGGGGTCTCGGTCGATGAGGGTCTCAATATGGCCCCGGTCGTCCTTGATATTGCCCCGCACAACAGCAATGTATGTACGTTTGGCTTCCTTGTCCTTGATCTGTTGGGAAAGCGACAGATGAGCCCTATCGTTTTTTGCACAGACCATGACGCCGCTAGTATCCTTATCGAGGCGATGCACAATGCCGGGCCGGACAACGCCGTTGATTCCTGATAAATCCTTGCAGTGATATAAAAGGGCGTTTACAAGGGTCCCTGTATAGTTTCCCGCCGCGGGATGGACAACCATGCCCCGCGGCTTATTGACGACAATCACATCCTCATCTTCGTAGAGGATAGCTAAAGGAATGGGCTCAGGTTCTGCCTCAAGGCTCACAGCAGGCGGAATGACAACCGTAAAGACATCCCCCAACTTGACCTTATAACTTGCCTTGACCGGCTTTCCTTCTTTGGTGACAAGTCCTTTTTCCATATCGTGCTGCAGGCTTGAACGCGAAAGATCCAGGACGTCAGCAAGATAGCAGTCCGCGCGAAGCCCTTGATCCTTTTCTGCAGCGGGCTCAGTTACTTTTGTGGTTCCGTCTTCCGGCATTCGTCCATGACAATATTCCATACAATCAGCCCCACTCCTACACAAATAAAGATATCGGCCACATTGAAGATGGGCCAAAAATAAAAGTCAAAAAAGTCAATGACAAAGCCCGTTTCGATGCGGTCGATGAGGTTTCCCACGGCCCCGCCCAGGAAAAAGGCTGCACCCAATTGGACGACAATCGCTTCTTCTTTGATCCTGCGCCAGAAATAAATCAGGACGGCAATGACGGCAACCGTCATCAAGATGAAAAACAGCCGCTGGTGCTCCAGCATTCCAAAAGCAGCACCGGGGTTAAGAATATAAGTCAGGCTCATGACCCCTGGCACGACGGGAATGCTCTCTCCCTCTGCCAGATGGGATTGAACCAGGATTTTCGTCACGCGGTCCAGGATAATGACGGCTAAACTGATGAGAACAAGAGGCATAACGCTTCGGACTCCTTCGAACGTGAATGAATTGATATAAAAAAGAAAGAGCCCTACAATGCCGTTTCCGTCCCTTGTTTTGAACCTGCATGAGCAGGTGGGTGCCCTCCCTGTCACTGCTGATGTCCCCTCAGGGGGGCATACCATGAGCGGCCGGAGTTTTCGGGCTCCCTTATAAAGAGTGTTGGCTCAAAACCTATAGGACTTTTTCGTACATCGGAGGGTTGCTCTTTACCTGTATTATAGCAAGAAATGGGGATGGGTGCAAGGTTTGAGGGAGAATCAGCCAGTTCAAAAAGCGGACTGATTGGCAAAATGAACGATTCCCCGCTGCGCAAAAACAGAAGGAACAAGAAAATGCATGACGGCTTCCCGCATGGGGCTTATTTTGCTGCCCTCTTGACTTTTCGCCTTACGTGCCCGCTTGCTGGCTCGCACCTTCGCAGCTCAACTTTCCGACTTTTTACCCTTACCTTTGAGACTTCCCCGTCATACAAAAACGAGCCAAGGATTTCTCCTCAGCTCGCAGTCAATGGGGTTATTCTTCTTTTTCCTTCTTTACGACCGTGCTCCTGATATGCAGTTCGCGCATCTGTTTTTCGTCGACGATGTTCGGAGCTTGGCTCATGACGTCCACAGCACTCTGCGTCTTCGGGAAAGCAATGACATCACGGATGGACGGACGTTTCGCCATGAGCATGATGAGACGGTCAAGGCCAAAGGCAAGGCCGCCATGAGGAGGCGCGCCAAATTCGAAGGCATTCAGGAGGAAGCCAAATTTTTCCTGAGCCTGTTCATCTGTAAGCCCAATGGCTTCAAAGACCTTGTTCTGAACAGTGCGGTCATGGATACGAATGGAACCGCCGCCAATTTCTACGCCGTTAAGGACCATGTCATAGGCTTTGGCATAGACATGACCTGGATCGGTGAGAAGCTTATCCACATCTTCATCGCAGGGAGACGTAAACGGATGGTGCATAGCGACATAACGGTGTTCTTCTTCGCTGTATTCGAACATAGGGAATTTCACAACCCACGTAAAGGCAAGCTTATCGGGATCGATGAGGTTCAGGCGTTTGCCCATTTCAAGACGAAGGGCCCCCAACGCGGCTGCCACGACAAGGGGATTCTTATCAGCCACAAAGAGCAGGACGTCGCCTTTTTCAGCTTTGCCCGTTTCCAGGATGCGCTTCATTTCTTCTTCGCTGAAGAATTTGGCAATCGGGCTCTTGATGGAACCGTCTTCGTTGACAATAATCCAAGCAAGGCCCTTGGCACCATAGATACCGACAAAGTCTACAAGGCCGTCGAGTTCACGGCGCGGGATGGCGCTGTAGCCCTTGACGTTGATGGCTTTGACAAGACCGCCTTTTTCGATGATGTCCTTAAAGACCTTGAACTGGGTCCCTTCAAGGGCTTGGTTCATGTTGACAAGCTTCATGCCAAAGCGCAGGTCCGGCTTATCCGAACCGTACTGATCCATGGCATCATCCCAGGTCATGCGGCCGAAAGGAACCTGCAGTTCCTTTCCAAGAGCATTTTTAAAGACATAGGCAATGAGGTTTTCTGTCAGCGTCATAATGTCGTCTTCGTCGATGAAGGACATTTCCATATCAAGCTGGGTAAATTCAGGCTGACGGTCGGCGCGCAGGTCTTCATCACGGAAGCAGCGGGCAATCTGGAAGTATTTTTCCATGCCGGCTACCATGAGAATCTGCTTAAACAGCTGCGGAGACTGCGGCAGGGCATAGAACTTGCCAGGGTTGACACGGCTCGGGACAAGATAGTCACGGGCGCCTTCCGGAGTGCTCTTGCAGAGCATCGGCGTTTCGATTTCAAGGAAGCCCTGGTTATCCATGAAGTCACGGACGAGCTTCGTCACTTTATGACGGAGGATGAGGTTGCGCTGCATTTCTGGTCTGCGCAGGTCAAGATAACGATAGCGCAGTCTTACATTTTCATCGACGTCCACACCGTCCTGGATATAGAAAGGAGGCGTCTTGGCCGGGTTCAGGATATTGAGGCCTTCGACTACGACTTCCACTTCACCGGTCGGAAGGTTCGGGTTTACCGTTTCTTCCGTACGGTTGCGGACCATACCTTTGACTTGCAGGACAAATTCACTGCGGACCGTTTCCGCCTTATGGAAATCCTTGTCATCATGGGCCGGGTCAATAACGACCTGGACCAGACCGGACCGGTCACGTAGATCAATGAAGATAATTCCACCATGGTCACGCCGTTTGCTGACCCAACCGCACAAGGTAACTTCCTTGCCGGCGTCTTGTTTTCTAAGCTCACCACAGTGGTGACTGCGTTCAAAACTCATGTTGTTTTACACCTCTGCCTTTTTCATATAGGATACAATCTCGGATCGTTTGATTTCTTCCTGGCTGCTGTCAGCCATGTTACGGACCGTCACGGCACCGCGGCTGCGTTCTTCTTCCCCGAAGATGAGGGCAAAGCGGGCACCCGTGCGGTCAGCCTGTTTCATCTGGGCTTTCATGCTGCGTCCAATCTGGTTCATGTCGCAGGAATAACCGGCTTCACGCAGGGTCATGACGGCTTTGAACGCGTCTGCCGTGCCGCCTTCATCAGGCACAACAGCAAAGACATCGATGGCTTCTTTTTCGGACTTGAGGAGTCCCTGCTTTTCGAGAGCCAGGATGATGCGTTCAAGGCCCATAGCAAAGCCAACGCCCGGTGTGGAAGGTCCGCCCAGTTCCTCAACAAGGCCATCGTAACGGCCGCCGCCGCCAACGGCGCTCTGCGCCCCAAGCGGGGAATACTGGACTTCGTAAGCCGTCTTCGTATAGTAGTCAAGGCCACGGACGAGGGTGCTGTCGACTTCGTAGTCCACGCCTGCTTCATCAAGAAGTTTCTTGACCATTTCAAAATGATCATGACACTCTTCGCACAGGGAATCCGTGATTTTTGGAGCCCCAGCCATGAAGGGTTTATCATGGTCGACCTTGCAGTCAAGGATACGCAAGGGGCTGCGGTCAAAGCGGCTCTGGCAATCCTCGCACAGTTCCTTCAGATGCGGACGGAAATAGTCCTGCAGGAGGGTGCGGTGCTGCGGGCGGCATTTCGGGCAGCCGACGGAATTGATCTTGAGTTTAAGGTCCTTGAGGCCAAGCCGTTTGAGGACCGTAATAGCAAGCAGGATGGTTTCCGCATCCACCACCGGGGACGGGGAGCCCATCGCTTCGACGCCAAACTGATGGAACTGTCTCATGCGGCCAGCCTGGGGACGGTCGTACCGGAACATGGGTCCGATATAGAAGACCTTCAGCGGCATAGGTTCAGCATAGAGTTTATTTTCGACGAAGGAACGTACGACAGCAGCCGTATTTTCGGGACGAAGCGTAATGCTTCTGCCACTGCGGTCGTTGAACGTATACATTTCCTTATCAACAACGTCCGTACCGTCACCGATGCCTCTTTGGAAGAGTTCCGTATGCTCGAAGATTGGCGTGCGGATTTCCTGATAGTTGAATTCGCGGCAAACGTCGCGCAAGACGGATTCGACATACCGCCAGCCATTGACCGCGCCGGGCAGGATGTCCTTGGTACCACGGGGTGCCGTTGTTAACATAATAATCCCCTCCGTTTCCTTCAATAAAAAACTTCATGTAAACCACTTTAGTTTACCACAAGATACTGGATGATTTCAATATAAAGCGGCCTAAATTGCCTTTTCCTCCTCTTTGGGAAGAGGCTCACCCCAGTGCCAGAAATAGCCATAAAGGATCTTGATGATGGCCAGTACTGGCACAGCAAAGATCAAGCCAATGACACCGGCCAGTTTCCCTCCGATGATGACGGATAGGATAATGAGGACCGGATGCAGGGTAATGGCTTTTCCCACAAGGGTGGGCATGATGACCTGAGAGTCGACCTGATAGTAGACAAGGTAAAAAATGAGGACCTGGAGCGCCAAGGCGGGCCGCTGCAAGAGAGCGACAAAAACAGCGACAAGGGTCCCCACAACAGAACCAACAAGGGGAATGAGCTCTGTCAGCATGGCAAGAAGACCAAGGACCAAGGTATACTGCACGCCAAGGACATAATTGCCAACGGTCAGGCAGCCTGCAGCCACAAGACAAAGCTTCAGCATATTGTCCACATAGGTGCAGAGCATGCTGCCAATGTCTTCGAGAACCTTTTCGGCAAGTGCCTGCCGGTCATAGGGAAAGACTTTGACAGCCATGGCCTTTAGGGTCCGCCAATCCTTCAGGAAATAAAAAGTCAAGAAAGGAACAAGGACCATACTCGCCATGGAACGGGCCACGCGAAAAGTCGATGAAATGAGGTCCTGGAAAAGGGCCATGACGTTACGGCCCGCCGTCGTCAGGGCTTCATTGATGAGGGCCTGCACATTGGCAGGAAGCGCGGCACGGGCCTCCGGGCCAAAAAACCAGTTCATGGTCGCTGACACCTGGGCAGCAAAACCCGGCAGGGCCTTGGTGAGGGTATTGACCTGTGTCACCAAAGGGACCATGAGAATCTGGAGGGCAGCGCTCATAAACAGAAGAAAGATGACAAATGACAGGAGGACGGCCACCGCACTCGGCATGCGGCGGTCCCGTCCCCACGTAATCTTTTCAAGCGTCCGGACAATGGGATAAAGCAAATAAGAAAAAGCAATGGAAATCAGGACGGGAAGCAGAAAATCGGCGACAAGGCAAAAAGCCGTAAAAGCAAGAAGTGCAAAAGCCGACTTTACAAGCATTCCCCGGGGTTTTTGTGTCATCATAGGGGCCGCCTCTTACTGCAGAAACGGATTTCTCCGTCTTTCCCAGCCCACGGTCGTATCCGGTCCATGACCGGGAAACAGCCGATAGTCATCGGGAAGGGTCAAGAGTTTTGTCTTGATGGAAGTGAGGATATCATCATAGGAACCGCCGGGAAGATCTGTACGGCCGATGGATTCAAGAAAAATCGTATCCCCGACAAACACAACGCCGTCGCCAATGATGCACACACCGCCGAGCGTATGGCCCGGGGTTGCGGCAATGGTAAAGGTCAGACCGGCTTCTGTAACAGTCATGCCGTCTTCAAAATAGACGTCCGGCGGATCAAAAGTCTTATCCCGGTCTGTCGAATACGACAGGCTGCTGTTCCAAACGCGAAGCATAGGCGCGTCTTCTCGGCTCATATAGACCTTGGCCCCGGTCAGCTTCTTGACTTCGTCCAAAGCTGAAATATGGTCACCATGACCGTGGGTGATAAAGATGGCCGTAATTTTTTTGATTCCGGCTTTTTTAACAGCCTCCATAATCTTGAGCGCTTCATCACCGGGATCGATGATGATGCCCTCCCCTGTCTCCTCATTTTTGATGAGGTAACAGTTTTCCTGAATGGGGCCTACAACGATGCGATAGAGTTTCATAGATGGGTTTCTCCTAAAATGTTTTGCGGCTGTCGATGAGGATCGTCACCGGGCCGTCATTGATCAGGGACACTTCCATATGAGCCTGGAACTGTCCCGTTTCGGTCTTGATGCCCTTTTCCCGAAAAAGGACCACTGCCCTTTCATAAAGCCGTTTCGCCTCATCAGGCGGGGCCGACTGGGTAAAGGAAGGCCGTTTGCCATGGCGCGCGTCCCCCAAGAGGGTGAACTGGCTGACGACAAGGAGCTCGCCTTGGGTATCCACAAGGGAACGGTTCATGCGGCCTTCTTCATCATCAAAGACACGGAGACCGGCAACCTTCTCCACAATGTAGTGAAGGTCTTTATCCGTGTCCCCTCTTTCAACGCCCAAAAGGACAAGAAAACCCTTTTGGATCTGGCCGATGGATTCTTGATTGACACTGACACTGGCGCTTGATACGCGCTGGACGACTGCTCTCATAATGCTCCTTTACAGACCACTGGTCTTGCGTTCGACTTTATAGACGCCTTTGATGCGGCGCATACGGCCAATGATGTAGTTTAGCTGTTCAAGGCTTGTAATGTCAAGTCCCAGGTCCACATAAGCCGTTTTATCTGGATTCGTATGGGCATTGAGGGAATTGATATTGACCTTTGTCTCACTGGCTACAGTCATGATGTTGGCCATGACACCCGTCTGATCGATACAGCTCATGCGCAGGACAACCTTGTAGGCTTCATCCGTGTCGATGTTCCACGACACTTCAATCATACGGTCCGATTCCTCTTTATTGGCAAGGACATTGGGGCAGTCGACGCGATGGACAGATACCCCATGGCCGCGGGTAACATAGCCTACGATAGGGTCGCCTGGAATGGGGTTGCAGCAGCGGGCAAGCTTCACCATGATATCATCTTCACCCTTGACGAGGATGCCATGACTTCCTTTATGGGGTTTGGATACCCGCGGTTTAAGTTCCTTAAGAAGCTGGGACAGATTCTTGGTCTGATTCTTTTTCTGGGCATTTTTGTAAAGCTCAATGAGCTTTACCATGACCGTGCTCACAAGGACGCCGCCATAGCCGATGGCAGCCAGCAGATTTTCCTCACTGCCGTCAAAGTGGGAACGTGTGGCCACTTCCTTGAGGTTTTCGCTCGTCAGGAGCTTTGCCGTATCATAGCCCAGGCGCCGGCATTCATGTTCAAGCATATCCCGTCCATTGACAATATTTTCTTCCCGCCGTTCCTTCTTGAAAAACTGACGGATCTTATTTTTGGTCTGACTTGACCCAACGATGTTGATCCAGTCGCGGCTCGGTCCAGGACTCGTCTTGGACGTGATGATTTCCACGATATCGCCGTTTTTGAGCTTATAGTCGAGAGGAACGATCTTACCATTGATCTTGGCACCGACGCAGCGATTGCCTACGCCCGTATGGATGCGATAGGCAAAATCAATGGGAACGCTGCCAAAAGGCAGGTCAATGACGTCACCTTGGGGCGTAAAGACAAAGACTTCATCAGAAAAAACGTCCATCTTGACCGTATCAACAAATTCGTGGGGATCGCGCATGTCACGGTGCCAATCAAGGAGCTGCCGCAGCCAGGCCATCTTTTCATCGGCCGACTTGTCCGATGAGCTCGGCATATTGGACCCGCCGGACTCCTTATAACGCCAATGGGCGGCAACACCATATTCGGAAATGCGGTGCATTTCAAAGGTGCGGATCTGGATTTCAAGCGGCTGCCCGCTCGAGGAAACGACGGTCGTATGAAGGGACTGATAGCCATTTGATTTGGGGACCGCAATATAATCCTTGAAACGACCCGGAATCGGGCGCCACTTTCCGTGGACAATCCCCAGGACGCCGTAGCAGTCCTTTACGCTGTCAACCAGGACACGGACTGCCAAAAGGTCATAGATTTCATTGATGCTTTTGTTGTCTTTCTGCATCTTCTTGTAGATGCTGTAAAAGCTCTTGGGACGGCCCTGGATTTCACATTTGATCCCACTATCACTGCACAGATGGCTCAATTCGTCCATGGCTTCCTGGACCATGGCTTCCCGTTCGTGCCGTTTGACCTTGACCTGCTCCACAAGCTCATAGTAATGCTGCGGCTCCATGTAGCGGAAAGACAGATCTTCCAGTTCCCATTTGATGGCATAGATTCCTAGGCGATGCGCCAAGGGCGCATAGATTTCAAGGGTCTCGCTGGAAATCCGTTTTTGTTTATTGGGCGGCATGTATTTCATGGTCCGCATATTATGCAGACGGTCCGCAAGCTTGATCAGGACCACGCGGATATCCTTTGCCATGGCAAGGAACATCTTCCGATAGTTCTCGACTTGCTGCTCCTCGCGGGAAATATATTCAATCTTGCCGAGTTTGGTGACGCCATCGACGAGTCCTGCCACTTCAAGGCCAAAAATATCGGTCAGCTGGTCGAGGGTCACATCCGTATCTTCCACCACATCATGGAGGAAGGCGGCAGCAAGGGTTGTATCATCCATATGAAGCTGGGCCAGGATGCTTGCTACCCCCAGCGGATGGATGATGTAGGGTTCACCGCTGGCCCGTTTCTGGCTGGCATGCTGCTCCGCCGCAAAATTATAGGCCTCCCGGACGAACTCCACTTGGCGAGGGGTCAGATATTTCCCGATTCTCACATAAAATTCCTCTGCACTGATTGGTGTTGCATCTAACTGTTCCATCTTCTCACCCCCTCTAATTATTCCATAAGGCTGCAATTGCCGCGGCCTTCATCTGCCAAGCGGCGGTCAGGCGTTTTTCCTTACGGTCCCGCTCAGCACAAAATTCCTGATAGGCAGGGTTTTCCGCCATGTCAATAGGCTGTACCTGCCGCGGCACAATGGTGCCATCCTTTTCCAGAAAAAAGTGCAGATCAAAAAAGAGCTTCAAGACACGTTCCGTAATGCGGTACCCTTCCCGTGTCGATCCCAAAAGGTCCTGTTTCGTGGCATAAGGACGCGAGTTAAGGACGCTCCGAATATGGGCATAGCAGTGGCGTAAGCCCATCACATCCGGATAGGAAGCAAGAAGTGCCTGCCGGGCAGCCACCATCTCGTCGCGATGATACAAGAGATGGAGCACACCCGCTCCTTTCAGGGGAAAATGAGCCTCATCCATAAGGGCAAAGGCACCGGCATCATAGAAAATAACCGTTTTGACCCCGCTGGGAAGGGGCGCCCCGTAAGGAAGGACATCGACCCCGGGAGGAAAGGACAGTTCTGTTTCACTTTCCTGCTTATATAGTACTGTTTTTTCTTCTTTTTGTAAAATAGTATTTAAAATAGCTTCCTTGCTCAGGTTGCTGTGACGCCAATCAACGATGGTCTGTGCCGTATCGACAGCCTTGACCTCGAGGTCCACCGTGGTTACGCCGCGGAAGGTGTTGAGGCGGGGCACAAAGGCCACGGCTGCCTCTTCTCCCTCGTAGAAGTAATGGCTCCGCGGGCCTTCCTGCCACAAAAGTCCCTTATAGCCATAGCCGCCGCTTGAAAGGTCCAGCCGCAAATGACTGCCGTCCTTTCCCATAGTGCGCACGCCCGTGATGACGGCCCTTTCAAATCCCAAGATCGGAGCCGGATTGTTCTGGCCAAAGGGTTGGAGCCGTTCAAGTTCGTGGACAATTTTTTCCGTCACAGCCTCCCCTTCGGGAATGAAATAATCCGGTTCCACTTCCGGTTCATAAATTTCGCCATGGAGGGCCGTTTTCACGGTCTCTGTAAAAAGATGCCGCAATTCGTCCACCTTATCTGCTTCCATGGTCAGGCCCGCTGCCTGGGCATGGCCGCCAAACTGGATCAGGGCGAGGCGGCAGGCTTCCAGGGCATGATAAAGATGGACCGGAGGAATACTGCGGCATGACCCCTTGGCAATGCCGTCCTTGATGGACATCAGGATTGTCGGTTCATGGTATTTTTCGGTCAGTCGGGACGCCACAATACCAATGACACCAGGATGCCAGCCTTCTTTGGCAAGGACAATGCCCCAGGTCGGGACCTTGCCCGACGCGGTCAGCATGGCCTCTGCCTCTTCAAAGATGCGCTGACTGATTTCCTGGCGCTTGGCGTTGAGGTCATTGAGTTCACGGGAAAGGGTCTTGGCTTCCTCGCTGTCACTTGTTATCAGCAGCTTTACGGCAAGCATGGCGTCATCCAGGCGTCCAGCGGCATTGATGCGAGGTCCAATGCCAAACCCAATGGTGTCACTCGTAATGGGGGAACCTTCCCGCGTCGCCGACTGGATCAAGGCGCGCAGTCCCACAAGAGACGTATTGGCGATTTTCTTGAGTCCCCTGCGAACAATCTCCCGGTTTTCCCCTACAAGGGGCACCACATCCGCTACCGTTGCCACGGCAGCAAGTTCGATCAAATCTGTCCAAAGCGCACTTTCGGGATGAAAATGCTGCCACAGGGCCTGACAGAGCTTAAAAGCCACCCCACAGCCGCAGATGCCCTTTTCTGGGTATGAATCACCAGGCTGATTGGGATTTACGACCGTGTAGGCCGGCGGAAGCTCCTGCGGAGCCAGGTGGTGGTCCGTTATGATGACGTCAAGACCGGTGGGGGCCTTCTTGATCACATCCGCTCCGCTGATTCCCGTGTCGACAGTAATAACAAGGGTCGATCCACCAGCGTAGATCTTTTCAAGGGCCTCTAGGTTGAGTCCGTACCCTTCTGTATCGCGTCGAGGAATATAAACGGCAGCCTTGGCGCCCAAATTTTTTGTTAAAAAGAGAAAGAGCAAGGAGCTGGCAGAAGTCCCGTCTACGTCATAGTCCCCGTAGATCGTTATCTTCTCCTCCTTGCTGAGGGCTTCACAGATCCTCGTGACGGCCCGCTCCATATGGAGCAGTCCATAGGGGTCATGAAAAGGTTCGGGGCTGCCGTCAAGAAAGGTCCGGATGGCTTCAGGGTCCGTCAGGTTCCTTCGCTTGAGGATCCCCATAAGAACAGGAGAAAGGCCCAAGGCCTTTCCCGTTTCCAAAAGGTCAGGGTCAAGGGGCCCTGCCTTGTGACTGATTTTACTGCAGATCATGAACGAAATTCCTACTTTCCTGGGTCAAATGGTTTGATGATGGGATCATCATCCGTTTGGGGCGCGTCAGAGGCCTTAGGTCTTGCTTTAAAATGGGGAACCGTCCCCATCTTGCGCCGATTCTCGGCATTTTCCTCTTCAAGGGCCTTGATCTGCCCTTTGAGGCGGCGTTCCTTCATGAAGTGACCGGCCTTTACTTTAAGGGCAATGAGACCTGACAGGACAAGGCCAATGAGAAGGGAGCCAATGATAATCAAGGCAAGACTCATGGAAAAATGCCAGAAGAGGAAGGAAACTTCCACGCTCACGGCATTTTGAACAGCAAAGATGGCTACACACAGGGAAAGGATTCCCATGATAATCATATAAAACATGGTACTGCCTCCTCTCAACTCATCATAGTGAATAAAATATTATATCATGGATTGGTCCGCAATTTTGCAGGAAAATCCCAAAAAATGGCATCTATTTGCGATAACCCGTCTCCCTGTCGACAACATTTTCGAGGGGTTCCCCCTTGATGAAATGCGCAAGGTTGCGGCAGCTTATGGCAATGATTGCGTCCCACGTCGATTGGGCATGGTATCCGCCGCTTACGTGCGGCGTCACAAGAAGGTTCGGTGCTTCCCACAAGGGATCTGATTCAGGAAGCGGTTCAGGCGTTGCCACATCAATAGCAGCGCCGGCAAGATGTCCGCTTTGGAGGGCTTTCTTAAGCGCGTCCTGGTCGACGGCATTGCCGCGGCCGATGTTGACAAAAAGAGCCCCTTCCTTCATTTCAAGGAAACGGGTTTCCGTATACAATCCCTGCGTAGCCGGCGTGTCAGGAAGACAGGAGACGACCACATCAGCCCGGGAAAGGATATCCCCCAGCAAAGCAAAAGTTCCCATTTCATCCGCTTCTGGGACAAGGTCGGACGAGCGCCGTCTGACACCAATGACGTGAGCTCCCATGGCTTTTGCAATGCGGCCGAAATGGCGGCCAATATCGCCAAAACCAATGACAGCGACCGTAGATCCGCAAAGCGTATTCACCGGACCGGCGTCTTCCCAGCGATGCGCCTTACCCTGATCATAATAAGTCGGAAGGCGCTTCATGAGAAAAAGGACCGTTGCCAGGATATGTTCACTGATGGCAATCCCATAGGCCCCTGTAGCATTGGTAAGAGCCACACCGTCTGGCAGGATTCCAGGCTCGCAGTAGGTATTGGCTCCTGCTGAATTCAGCTGCAGGAACCGCAGCTTGGTCAAGGTCTTGACCTTCTGGGGCGCAATATTTCCAATGATGACATCTGCCTCCTTGAGCGCAGTCTCGTCCTTTCCAAACGTAAATTCAGCGCTTGGAGCGGCCTTTTTAAGGGCCATTTTATGTGCATCTGTTACAGGCATAACAACAGAAACCTTCACAATATGAACCTCCTTTGACGTCTTTTCAGACTCTTTGTTACACCTTTATTGTAGCGAAAAAAAGGGGTTTGAGCAATGGGAATTGGCTGATTGTCAGCCATTCATCCAGACTCGTCAGGATGATGAAACAAGACCTAAAGCATGCTGCTGGATTTTCTTAGTTGAAAAGGCCCTGCATTAAAGAAGCCTTTGGATCATCCTGAAGCAGTATGGTTATCCTGTCAAAGGCCTTCGCGCCGTCAGGGAAAAAGGCCAAACCGCCATTTCTAAACACAAAAAGGAACTTCAGCCCTTTTCCGGATCAAGGGACTGAAGCTCCTTTTTCTCTATGAAACTATCGTTTAGGATTTCTTACCGCTGCCCCCGCATTGGGACTTCTTTATCCCGCATATTCGTCAAAAGGGCGTAAAGGATATCGGCTTCTTCCCGTACCAGGGTGATTCCTTTGCCCATCTTCTGGTGGTCCTCACTCCACAGGCGGATATCAAGCTTGCTGCGGCCGCCATTATAGGAAACAAGATTGAGTTCTTTTGTCCACCCTCGGGGCGTCGTCGAAAGAACGCCGATATGACGCTTGATAGCAAAGGAAAAATCGCTGTCGGAACCGTTTGGTTTCTGTTGCATGATGCATACTCCTTTTTGTCGATTTCTAGTGCTGGATCCAGATCTTGCTGCAGCGTTGTAGGCCTGCTCTTATTATACCGTAAATCGGAAAAAACATGTTTCCCGATTATCGTGTGAAAACCGCCTTTCAGCACGGGAAAGGGGTCATTGATAAAAAAGTCCCTTTTAAGAATAATAAGCGTTTGAAGAAAAACATCATCTACAGACTTTTCCGCAACACGGCGGACCCAAAGGGAGCATCCAAACAGTCCTTCAAAAAGGGAGCGCCGAGGCGTAAGAAGTCCCCATGAGAAAGGAATCCTTGTGCAAATCAAAAAAGCCTCCATGGCTTCCTTAAAAGCAAGGAAGCCATGGAGGCACGCGGCTGCAAGAAATCGGAAGGGTTCCTGCATTACGTTACAGTTAGTGATCCTTCTGCCAAATCAGGTAGGCTCCCGCACATCCGCACAGGAAGTTTGGCACGGCCGCCGCGATAAAAGGCGGAATCACGCCGCCCTGACCAAGACCGGTCATAAAAGTCATGATGGAGTAGTAAATAAAGATGATGACCACAGAAAAGCCAAGGCCCATACTGGTTCCTGCCCGCTGACTCTGAACACCAAGCGGCACGCCGATGAGAGCAAAGAAGAAGCTGGCAAGGGGCACGGTAAAGCGGCTGTAGATTTCCATGACGTATTTGCTCGTTGGCTGGTACTGCCGCTCCAAGATACCAATGTACATCTTCAATTCACCGATGGTCATTTCATCAGGGTCTTTCTGATCAAGGGTGATGGTCTTTGGCGTTTCCGTAATGGGAAGGACCTGCTTATCAAAGGTCATGGTCCGCGTGAGCCCTTCCTCGTTTGTGATTTCCGTGATGGTTCCCTTTTCCATGATCCACGTCCCATTCTGCCATTTGGCTTCAGGCGTGCGCTGGATGCGGACGACGCGGCCCTTATCCCAATCCTCGATGGTGATGTCCTTCATGACGCCAGCTTTTTCATCAAAGGTCCGAGCATAAGTAAGACGCGTCAGCTGGCCCTTGGAAATATTTTTCAACAGGATATGGTCCTGGGTACGGGGTTTCGTGTTGTTTTTGATTTCCTGCTGGATGATGCGTTCATACTCGGCTTTCGCCGGCGGCACAACTTTTTCAGCCCAGACCACGGAAAAAAGGCTGACGACGAATCCAGCGGCAAGGATTGGCATGGCAATACGGCGGAAGCTCATTCCCCCACTGCGCATAGCCGTAATTTCGCTGTTTCCAGACAGCTGTCCCATGGTTAAAAGCGAGGCGAGCAGCATACTCATGGGGAAAGTGTAGTTGATGACTTCCGGCATGAGGCACAGGAACAGACGAAAAAGCGATGAATAGGACGCCCCATACTGCGTAATGTACTGGGTTACGCGGAAAAGAAAGGAGCTTACCACAAAGATGGTTGAAAAGGCAGCTACCCCGAAAGCAAAGGGCTGCAGCATCTGTTTTAAAATATATTTATCAAGTATCCTCATGGTACGCCTCACATCTTAAAGTCTTTTCCAAGGTAGTACTTCCGGGCAATCGGGTCGGCAGCGACCTTCTCACTGGGGCCTTCGACCATGATCTTGCCTTCGTTCAGGATGTAGGCCTTGTCAACGATGCTGAGCGTTTCCCGCACGTTATGATCCGTAATGAGGACGCCAATGCCGCGTTTGGCCAGATGTTTGACAAGGACCTGGATATCGGCCACGGCAATGGGGTCAATGCCTGCAAAAGGTTCATCAAGAAGGATGAAGGCCGGTTCCGTTGCAAGGGCACGGGCAATCTCCACACGACGGCGCTCACCGCCGGAAAGGGCCGTTCCCAGACTCTTACGGATATGCCCAATATGGAACTCTTCAATAAGGGCCTCCATTTTTTCTTGGCGTTTCTTTCCATCCGGCTCCACGTCCTCAAGGATGGCAAGGAGATTTTCTTCCACCGTCAATTTTCGAAAGATGGACGCTTCCTGCGGCAAATATCCAATCCCCGCGAGCGCCCGTTTATACATGGGCAGGTGCGTCACCTCAAGCTCATCCAAATGGACCGTGCCCCGATCTGGATGTTCCAGACCGACGATCATATAAAAGGTTGTTGTCTTGCCGGCGCCATTTTTACCGAGCAGGCCAACAATGCTCCCCTGGGCCACTTCGAGGCTGACATGGTCAACAACGATGCGTCCCCCATATTCCTTTACCAGATCATTTGCACGAATTTTCACAGGTTCTTTCTCCTTTAAGCAAGCTCCGTATCAACAGAACCGATGGTTACAGGCTCACCGGGCCAGTTGTAAAATTTATAGACCGAATCGGGCACACCTTCGCGCCCTGCAATCTGGAAGGTCGGGACTTCCTCACGGGGAGCCTCTTCCTTCTTGCGCGGAATAATGACCATGCGCACATCACCATCGCCTTGGGCAATCTTGCCGCCGGCACCGCGGATCGTAAGCGTATCGCCGCTGACCGTATTGCCTTCCTGTGTCGCTGTCGCGTGGCCGTTCAGATGGATGGTCCCATCGGATTCGTTGAGGTCATATTCAGCCGAATCAGCGCGGGCCGTAAGATCCCGAGGCGGGCTGATCAGGCGTACATTCCCGTCAGCAAAAGCCTTGTTTGTTTCCATGTTATACGTAAGCGATGCCGCGTCAAGGCTTGACCCATCATCCATGGTGAGCTGGGCCCAGCTGCCGACAGTTTCAGCGTATTTGGCCGCCGAGTCGTAGTTGACCTGCTCCGCGCGCAGGGTCTTGTCCGCCTTTTTAAGGACGGCATTGCCAATGGCGGAAAGATAATCGCCCTTATTCTTGATGATGAGGGACGCACTCGTCAGATGGGCGTCTTCTTGATCGGCAACGACGGACCCTTCAAGGCTGCCTTCCCCGGTCTTGGTGTTGTATTCTGCTTTTCTAGCCGTGGCGCGTCCTTTATCGTGGCGGATTTCCACGTTACCTTCGGCCACAGCCTGGCCGCTCTTAAAATCATACTCCACCTTGTCACCGCTGACGCTTGAAGCGGCAAAAGCCACAGCGCCCATGGACAGAAGGCCTGTCATGAGACAAGTGAGGAAAAGTGCTTTCATTTTCATTTAAAAATCTCCCTTCTGTACATGTGCATCCTGTTCCAGCGTGGCGTGCTCCATAGGCACATTGAAGGTTGCCTTGCCTCCCGTGGCAACAACGTCATCCTTGGTCAGCCGCGCATGGCCTTCGGCAATGACAATCTGCTTTTCGTTGTTCCAGGTAATCTTATCGGCCGTCACGGTCCCATTGGTACTGGTCGTGCCTTTGGGGTTCTTTGTAAGGATGACGCTCTTTGTTTTTACATCCACGTCCCCTTCATCAGCTGTGACGGTCATGGTTGAACCATCTTCATCATAGAAGGTCCCTTTGATGCCCTTCATATGATCAATCTGCGCCTTCCTATCGTAGACCATGGATTCCACCGTCAGGGACCACACCTTACGGCCATCCTTGTTTTCTTCGATAGTGGATCCAATGACCTGATGAGGATCTGTTTCCTTGGCCTTCTTGACCGTTCCTGCCGTGGGTTTGCTTGACAGAAGCCAAGCAATGACGCCGCCCATGAGCAGCACGGCCCCAATGACCATCATGATTGTCCGTTTATCAGAGCGCATGAATCGCTTTCCTTTCTTATCCTTCATAAGGTGTATTCCACCGGTGCTGGAACCAGATCCAGTTGTCCGGATATTCGCGGATAATGGCTTCCACTTCTTGGGTCATCTTGAGCGTCACGTTGTAATCATCCTTTTTGCGGTCTCCCGTATCTTCGTAATAAATGGGATCCTTCACAAACACGCGGTGGCCGCAGCCATTTTTCTTGCGGATGATGAAGATGGGAATGATAGGAGCCTTGAACTTGCGGGCAAAATACGCCGGACCTTCCGGTGTCGAAGCCATCTTCCCAAAAAACGGCACAAAGATGCCGTTATAGCCCCCGTCCTGGTCGGCAATCAGGCCCAGCATCCGCCCTTTTTTCATCGCCCGGGCACAGCCGAGGATCTCATTGGTCCCACGGGCAAAGATTTCCTGCCCGACACCGCGGCGCAGCTCATTCATGAAATCACTGTAGACCGGATTGGGCTGAGGTTTTTCCACAGCACTGAGGGGAAATCCATTAAGAGCCAAGGCCGCTCCGAGCCATTCCCAGTTATCCATGTGGCAGGCGAGCATGACAACCCCTTTTTTCTTACTGAGGGCTTCCCAAAGGACATCGGGCCGATCAAAGGTCACAAGGCCGCGGATGTTGTCCTTATTGAGGGCAGGCATGTAGAGCATTTCCATAAAGGTCATGCCTAGATTGAGGAAAAGGCGGTAAATGGTTTCCTTGGCCTCTTTTTCCTCCATGCCCATTCGCTCCATGATGGTCTTTTCCGCACGGACGCGTTGCTTTTTGGCAATATGATAGTATAGTTTACCACAATTTCGTCCCAGGCGGACCACAAATTTATAAGGAAGCCAGGAAACGAAGGTGCTCATCCCTTTGAGAATCGCATAAAGCATTACTGTCTGTCACCATACCCTTTTACCAGATACCCTTCCACGATGCCATCCCAAAGCCCCTTGGCCTTGAGGATCTTCTCGCAGACTTCACGGACAGCGCCTTCTCCCCCTTTTTTTTCGCAGACATAATCGGCACGGGCTGCTACCTCAGGCGCCGCGTCCTTGGGGGCAAAGGAATAGGCCGCGCGGCTAAAGGCCGGCAGGTCATTGAGGTCATCCCCCATGAAAGCCACGGCTTCCATCGGGATACCCAGACGCTGGGCCGCTTCAACGAGGGTCTTTCCTTTATAGATTACATTTTCATAGACATTGCTGACGCCAAGTTCCATGGCGCGATGCAGTACAATCTCGCTGTGACGCCCCGTTATCAGGGCCACTTGGATACCATTTCTCATGGCAAGGCTGATGCCCAGGCCATCGCGTACATTGAAATGTTTGCTGAGTTCATCTTCCTGACCAATGATGATGGATCCATCGGTCATGACACCGTCCACATCGAGGGCAAGGAGACGGATCTTGGCAAACTCTTCGTCTTTCATCATTTATACCACTCCCTGATGCACAAGATCGGTCATATGGAGCAGGCCGACGACTTTCTTTTCTTCATCCACAACGGGCAGGACCGTGATCGGATGGGGTTTATTCGATTCCATGAGATGAAGGGCTTCTGCAGCCAGTTTTCTTGCTGTAATGGTTTTCGGCGACTTTGTCATGAGTTCAGAAACCGGTTTATTGAGGGAATCAAGGCTCTTTGCAAAGCCGCGGCGGATATCGCCGTCCGTGAGAAGTCCCTTCAGCCGGCCCTGTCCATCGACAACGGATACAGCGCCAAGACCTTTATCGGTAATGACAAAAAGCGCATCCTTTACCGTCATGTCAGACGGCACCAGCGGATTTTCATCCCCTTTGTGCATGATATCCCCAACCGTAAGGAGCAGCTTCCTGCCCAGGCTTCCGCCGGGATGGTAGATGGCAAACTGATTTTCCGTAAAATGGCGGGCCGACAGCAGCTCCATGGCAAGGGCATCGCCAAAAGCGAGGGTTGCCGTCGTACTGCTCGTAGGCGCAAGGCCCAAAGGACAGGCTTCCTTCTTGACCCCGACATCAAGGACAATATCCGCGTTCTTGGCAAGGGTCGACTCCGGTTTGCCCACCATGGCAATGATGCGGGCCCCAATGCGGCGGATACTGGGCAGGATATGAAGCACCTCGCCCGTTTCCCCACTATTTGAAATGGCAAGGATCACGTCACCTTGTGTCACCATGCCAAGATCGCCGTGAATGGCTTCGGCAGGATGCAGGAAAAAGGACGGTGTCCCCGTGCTGGCAAGGGTTGCTGCAATCTTGCGGCCAATGATGCCGCTTTTTCCCATCCCCGTTACGATGATGCGGCCGGGGCAGTGAAGGATCATTTCCAGAGCCGCTCCAAAATGTTCATCGACACGGGGAATCAGTTCCAATATGGAATCCGCCTCGATCTGGAGAGCTTCTTTTGCGCGTTCAAACATGGTATCACTCCCTACGCCCAATGGCATCAATGGCTTTAGCGTCCAAAAGGACCTGTTCCATCTTGTCAAGGGCAATCATGTTGGGCCCGTCGGAAAGGGCTTCTGCCGGATTGTCATGGACTTCCATAAAAAGCCCATCGACACCGACTGCTGCAGCCGCGCGGGCCATATGGGGCGCATACTGGCTCTGGCCGCCGGAACTTGTGCCCTTGCCGCCAGGAATCTGTACGCTGTGCGTCACATCCATGATGACCGGATAGCCGAAGTCACGCATGATGGGAAGGCTCCGCATGTCCGTTACCAGCGTGTTGTAGCCAAAACTGGCCCCGCGCTCAGTCAGCATGATCTTTTCGGTTCCAGACCCGACGAGCTTATTGATGACATTTTTCATGTCCCACGGAGCCAGGAACTGGCCCTTCTTGACGTTCACCACGCGGCCTGTATGGGCAGCTGCCACGAGCAGGTCCGTCTGGCGGCAGAGAAAAGCCGGGATCTGGATGATATCGAGGACTTCCGCTGCTTTTTCCACTTGATAGGTTTCATGGACATCAGATACAACAGGGACGCCCAGGTCCTTTTTGATCTGCTTCAAGATTTCAAGCCCTTCTTCCAGACCCGGGCCGCGGAAAGCCGTAAGGCTCGAACGATTTGCTTTATCGAAGGAAGCTTTGAAAACATAGGGCAGGCCCACCTTTTCACAGATGGCCTTGGCCCGTCTTCCGATCATGAGACTCCGTTCATAGCCTTCCAGGACGCAGGGACCAGCCATGACAAGGAGCGGATGGCCGGCACCGACTTTGTAATTACCAATCGCTACGGTCTTCATGTTACTTTCCTTCCTCGGCAGCTCGTGCCGCTTCTTCCTGACGTTTCTTTTCTTCTTCCAGTTCAAAGACCTTGTTGGCCCGATCCAGATCTTCCTGCGTATCAATGCCAATGCCTTTGAAATCCGTCGTGAGAACCTTGATCTTGGCTCCCGTTTCCAGGGCACGTAGCTGTTCCAGACCTTCAATCTGTTCAAGAGGCGTGGGAAGCAGTGCCGCAAACTTCAATAGAAAGTCACGACGGTATGCATAGATACCAATATGCTTATATACTTTGAACTCCGGTGTCTTGTGACGGGGATACGGAATCAAGCTGCGAGAGAAATAGATGGCATAACCACTTTGGTCCGTAACCACTTTGACCGCGTTGGGATCGTCATATTCTGACGCATCCATAAGGGTCTTTGCCGTCGCCATCTGGAGCTGGTCGTTATTTTCGAAAGCTTCACAGAGGGAATCAATCAGTTCTGGCGGAATCATCGGTTCATCCCCTTGGACATTGATGATGACATCGACCTTATCATAGCTCAAGGCGACCTCAGCAAGACGGTCCGTACCGGACGGGTGCGTAGCCGCCGTCATCATGGCCTTGCCGCCAAAGCCTTCCACGGTTTCCTTGATGCGTTCATCATCGGTAGCAACAATGATCTCATCAGGAATCTTGGCTTGGGCTGCCCGTTCGTAGACACGCTGAATCATGGGCTTACCGGCCAGATTTGCAAGAGGTTTCCCCGGCAGACGGGTAGAAGCATAACGCGCCGGAATCACACATAAAACTTTCATTGTCTTTTGTTCTCCTTTTCGATGGCAGTGGTAATCGTTTTCACAAACGCCTCTTCCCCACTGGTGATCTGGATTTCCATGTCTAGGACATAGAGGGGGACCTCACGATGGAGGTAGATGAATTCTGTCGGGATCTTAACGGCGTCCTTGCCTGTTGTGACAAGTGCCGTGACCCGTTTGCTGATGGCCCGTTCCATGATGTACTGCATTTCCACCATGCCATAATCATGATGGTCCGGGTAACGGATGGCTTCTGCAATCTGAAGCCCCTCACCAGCCATGGTCTGTTCAAAGCTTGACGGGTTGCCAATGGCCGAAAAGACCATGACTTCCTGTCCCTTGAGTGCCTCAAGGGGAAGTGCCTTGGAGCCATCATTTTTATACCAATCGGCAATCTCAATGAACGCACAGGGTTTGTGGATACTCTCCACAATGGGCGCATTGGGTTTGTAGCGATGCAATTGGTCGCAGAGCGTGGCCCGGGAAATGGGTGAACTCTGGTCGCATTTGGTGAGCAGGAAGAGGTCGGCGCGGCTGAGGTTCTTCAGCGGTTCACGCAGGGTGCCTCTGGGGAGGATGCTGCCATTGCCAAACATATTGAGCGTATCCACAAGGACCACATCCAGGTCCCGGTGGAGCTGCCAATGCTGGTAGCCATCATCGAGGATAATGACTTCAGCCTTGAATTTGTCGACAGCATACTGACCTGTAATGGCGCGTTCCTTCCCAATGACAACGGGAATCCCAGGCAGCTGTTTTGCCATGAGGAACGCTTCGTCACCGGCTTCATAGGCAGTCATGTAGATCTTTTTGCCGTCGGAAACAACACCGATCTTTTCCTGCCAGTGGGACCGATAGCCGCGGTTCAAAATGACGACACGGTACCCCATGTCGCGAATCATAAGAGCCACTTTCTGGGCGGTTGGGGTCTTTCCGGTACCGCCAACCGTAATATTGCCAATGCTGATGACGCAGCAGTCCAGCTTTGTCGTCGGCAGGAGATGGTGATTGTAGCAGCTCAGTTTGAGGCGAACCCCCACTTCATAAAGTACGGATAGGACGCGGAGCAAGGAAAGGACCAACCAGTCCACCACATTGTTGTCCTCACCATGGGAAAGCTGGATCAAATATTGTGTCACTGCATCCCCAGGGCGCATGCGGGGCGATACTTCATCGTTGATGTTGCGCGTGCTGATCTTATAGTGGGTGTTGACCATGCTCTCTGTGGCTGTAAGCCGCAGGAGTTCCTTAAGATAGCCAATGGTGCGGACCGCGGCTCCGCGGTTTTCGCGGATAACCTGGATGGACGCGTCGCCCATCTTTTTACGGAGTGCGTCATCACGCAGGATTGTAAGGAACATAGCCGTCAGTTCCTTTGTATCCCGAATTTGGACACAGGCTCCCACCTTGCTCAAAAGAGAGAAGGAATCCTTGAAGTTTGACATGCTCGGACCCACAATGATGGGTTTGGCATGAGCCGCCGGTTCAAGGACATTGTGCCCGCCATGGTTGATAAGGCTGCCGCCGACAAAAACGACATCACCCACGGCATAGATGCGGCCCAATTCCCCGATCGTATCAATGAGGATGACAGGGTAACGCGGCCGCTGCCCTTTTTCGTCGCGAAGGACGGAGCGCAGGCCTACCGTGAGACCGAAACGTTCGGCAAGACGCGTGATTTCATGGGTCCGTCCCGGCTTTCTCGGGGCAATGAGGAGCCGTGCCCTAGGAAATTCCTTTTGGACTTCTGTAAAGGCTTCAAAAAGCTTTTCTTCTTCCGTCGGATGGGTGCTCCCCGCGACGATGACTGGATAATCATCGTAAAGACCGAGTTCTTCCTTGTAGGTCTTGAGGTCTTCGGGCGTCACTTCTGCATAGGTCTGATCAAATTTCGTATTGCCCGTTATATAGATGCGGCGCTTTTCCGCGCCCAGATGCTCAATGTATTCGGCATCAATGGAACTTTGCATGCAGAAACGGGTCACGCTTCCCATCATATCATCAAGGATGCCGTAAAGGTACCGGTAACTTTTGACGGATTTATCGGAAATACGGCCGTTTACCATCATGACGGGAATGCGGCGGCGCTTGATGGCACGCAGGAAATTCGGCCACAGCTCCGTTTCCACAGGCATGAAGATACGCGGCATGATGCGCTTGACAAAGGATTCGGATACAAACGGCATATCAAGCGGGAAATAGATGATGGCGTCCGCTTCGGGAATGATTTGGTGGGCCATGTTATAGCCCCCCGTCGTCACGGCAGAAACCAGGATCTTGGCATCAGGCATAGCCTTGCGGATTTCCTTCACAAGGGGGCTTGTGGCCACAATTTCACCTACGCTGGCCCCGTGGATCCAGATACAATTCTGGTGTGCAACGGCTGCGATTTCATCGTCACGAATAAAGCCCATGCTCTGGCGGAAGCGGCGGGGAAATCCTTTTTCCCGGAAATAGCGCCAGATGAAATAAGGCAGTACAAAAAAGATCAGCAGCATCACTGCCAGGAAGTTATACAGATAATACATGAGTCACCCTCGTTTCACTTTATCGGGAAGCCTATCTCCCGTACCTTTTAGGCGTCTTCACTTGCGTCATCCCCAAAAGTGCCGGATGCCGTCTGGTTCTCCTTGAACTGGATATCGTGCAGATGGGCATAAAGACCATGTTTTGCCATGAGCTGCTGATGGGTACCTTCTTCTACGATGGAGCCCTTATCAAGGACAATGATTTTGGCAGCGTTTTGGATCGTCGACAGCCGGTGAGCAATAACAAAACTCGTGCGGCCCACCATCAGGCGGTCCAAGGCCTCCTGGACGATGCGTTCACTTTCCGTGTCAAGGGCACTTGTTGCTTCGTCAAGGATCAGGATACGGGGGTTCTTGAGGATGGCCCGGGCAATGGAAATGCGCTGGCGCTGGCCGCCGGAAATATTGACGCCCCGGTCACCAAGCTGTGTATCATAGCCCTTAGGCAGCTGCTGGATGAACTCATCGGCATTTGCGGCTTTAGCCGCTGCAATGACTTCATCCCGCGTTGCATCCAGCCGTCCATAAAGGATGTTGTTATAGACCGTGTCGTTAAAGAGGTTGGTTTCCTGAGGCACAATGCCGACCTGTTCGCGCAAGCTGGCAAGCGTCACATCCCGAACATCGTGGCCGTCAACAAAGATGGCCCCTTCCGTCACGTCATAAAAACGAGGCAAAAGGCTTGCCACCGTTGACTTACCGGCACCGGAAGGCCCCACAAGGGCAATGGCTTGACCGGGCTTTGCAGAAAAACTCACATCGTGAAGAATGGTCTCCCCTTTATTGTAGGCAAAGGATACATGACGGAATTCCACATTTCCCTCAACACTGGGCAGCGTGATGGCATCAGGCTTCTGCGGAATCGTATCCGTCAGGTCCATGATGTAAAAGACACGTTCAGCCGCGGCAAGCGCCTTTTGGATGCTTCCCAATACGCGGGCAATCCGCTTGATCGGATTGGAAATATTGATGGCATAGACGAGGAAAGCCACAAGGGACCCCGCCGTAATGTCACCGCCGATGACGGAACGGCCGCCAAACCAAATGATGGCCGTGACCCCAAGGGCCGCAATGAACTCAATGACAGGAGACAGGGTTCCCATGAGCTTGGCACTTTTCATATTGGCGTAGAAATTGGCCTTGTTCTGCTGATCGAAGCGGGCAATTTCATAGGGTTCACGGACAAAACTCTTCACAACACGCGTAGCAGCCAAGGTTTCCTGCAGGATCGACGTAATATCCGCCGTTGCCTGCTGGATACGGTGGCCGCTCTTGCGAATCTTCTTGCCAAAGAAATCCATGAAGAAAAGAACCACTGGGAAAGTACAGAACGTAAAAAGGGTCAGCTTCCAGTCAAGGTAGACCATGGCGCCGACGCTCCCGATAAGGACACTCGTTTCCGTGATGATTTCAATGGAATTGGCCACCATGGCACCTTGGAGGGCTGCCACGTCGTTTGTGACATAGCTCATGATGGTACCCAGCTTATTCGTGTCAAAAAAATGAGTCGACAGAGTCATGAGCTTGCGGTAGACAATTCCTCGTACATCGATGACAATGCTCTCGCCGACATAGTTCATGAGATAGCTCTGGCCATAGTAGAAAATGCCGCGGGCAAAGAAAATGACTACGATTCCAAGGGAAATCAAATTAAGGAGATCACTATCCTTGTTCTGGAAGACCTTATCAATGACATCGCGGACAATCCACGGCACATAAAGGTTGGCAGCGGCCGTCATGACCGTACAGAAACCGGCTGCAATGAGGCGTCCCAAATAGGGACGAATGAATTTGAGGATTCTAAGATATAGGTTCATTTCTTCTCCTTGGCAGTTTCAAGTATAAGGGCAGCCGTCCGCTTGACGGCGCCCGGAGCTCCGAGCTTATAAATGGCCTCCCGAAGATCCTGATGGACCTTGGCCCCTTCGGCAGGATCCAAAAAGCGCAGGACATGACGGGCCATATTTTCCGGCGTCATCTTTTCCTGAATGAGTTCGGGCAGGATTTCCCGGCCTGCTAACAGATTGGGCAGGCCTGCATATTTCACTTTGACGAGGGCTTTAGCAATGGCCATGCTGATGGGACTTGCCTTGTAACAGATGACGCTGGGAAGATCCATGAGGGCCGCTTCCAGGACGACGGTCCCGCTCGTAGCAAGGGCCGCGTCGCAGGCACCCATAGTGTCATAGGGATGCCCTTCGACAATGCGGACGGGAATCTTGGACGTATCAAGGGCTGCTTCGAGCTCCCGACGATCCACATTGGGCGCCTTTTGGAGAATGAAATCCGCATCAGGCTGGTCCTTTTTGATAAGCGGCAATGCTTCAAGCATCACGGGAAGGACGCCTCGAAGTTCACCCTGACGGCTTCCTGGGAGCAACAGGATGAGCGGATGGCCTGGCCTTTTACCGACCGCCTTTTGGGCTTCTAATTGGCTCATCGTAGGTTTTACGATATCAACAAGAGGATTGCCCACAAATTCAACAGGCGCGCCGGCTTCCTTATAGACCTCATAAGCAAAAGGATAGATGCAGGCCACACGGGCTGCCAGACGGGCTACCATCTTGGCCCGCCCCCGCCGCCAGGCCCACGCCGAAGGCGGAATGAAGGAAAAAACGGGAATACCTAACTGCTTTGCGACCTTGGCCACACGCATATTAAAATCTGGATAATCGACAGTCACAAAAATATCCGGTTTCCGTTCCACCATAACCTGGCGAAAAGCATCCCGGAGCCGAAACAGGTCTGGTAGTTTCCGGAGGACCTCAACAAAGCCCATGACGCTGTTGTCTTTATAATCAAAAATAACCTCTCCGCCAGCAGACCGGAGCGCGTCGCCGCCCATGCCAAACACTTCGGCATCAGGTGCAAGGGAAAGAATTTCCCTCGTCAGGGCCGCGGCATGCAGGTCGCCGGAAGCTTCACCGGCCGAGATGAAGATACGCATCCTATGGAACCCTCCTCACGTAGGATTAAATGACAGTTTGACAGTTTATTATATCATATCGGAGAAAATTTTGCTGTAGCTTTGGATTCCTGGGACAGGATTGAGATAAAAAATAAGCAGGGGAAAGACTGTGCGGCCGGCCCCAAACCGCCCTACGGGAGGGGGCCGAATTGATTCGCCCGAAAACATGTTTCTCGGACTTCCGCTTCGCTCCAAAAGCGTCCTTCGAAACCTGGGCGAATATTCCTCACTCCCGTTCGTGTGGAGACGTTGCCCCCAAAAACGGGGCGCCTCATCCACCACCATCAAGGAGGTCATAAAATGACCCACTTGAGGGTCCCCCGCCTTGGTAAGGCGGAGCGGCATTCGCCGCCTTGAGACATGTACCCTGACGGAAAAACCTCAAAGGGGGTTGTCAGGCTTACATTTCTTATCACGAAGGGAAGGAAGATGATTGCGCACGGCAATCCATTTATCGTGAGGGTGACAGACTAAGCTATTTCGTTCTTATCCCCGTTGACCAAACTAAAGAAAACTATGAGCGTCCAGCCCCATTTCTTCCGCACATCATCCATGCCTAGTCGTTTAGCCATAACTCTTCCTGATGGGTCCTCTTAACCGCTTAAATACACAAAAATCCCGCAGCCATCACATAGCTGCGGGAGACTTTTTCCGTTTGTACTGACGAGGGCAAGGCCACGCTAACGGACCACGTTCGCCTCGGTCAATGCCTTGATTTCTTCTTTCGAATATCCCATCTCTTTCAGGATTTCCTCTGTATTATCCCCAATTCCGCGAGTCGGTTTGTAAGTGCGGCATGCATATCGGCTAAACGCCAACGGCGGGGTTGGCATCATGACCGTTGTATGTCCCTTATCCGGGAACTCCACAGGAACCATATAGCGATTTTCTATCGCCTGCCTATCTTGGCTGACTTCCTGCGATTCCATCATGATTTCACAGGAAATGCTGTGCTCACTTAGATATTCACGCCACTGCTTACTGGTACGCGTCAAGAAAATCCGGTTGCAGCGTTCCGTTATCTCTACAATGGAACCGGTGCGCTGCAAGGTCTCCACATCCTTGTAGCGCGGGTCATCGATGATATCCTCCAGTCCCAGAAGTTTTGCAAATTTTTCTTTGTCTTTTATATATTCATTGCAGTAGATTCCAATCCAGCGGCCATCCTTACAACGATAGGTCTGACTAAAGGGGTCACACGGGCGAAGTGGATCTGGGTTCAGGTGTTTTCTTTCAAATTGGGTCTGGACAACACCGATAGCGTTGCACCAGATTCCATTAGCAAAAAGGGATGTCATGACTTTTGTTCCCTTTCCCGTCTTTTCTTTTGCATATAGAGCCATCAAGATTCCTGAAAGAAAGACAGAACTTGTTGCCATATCCCCGAAAGCATACGTGGGGACAAAAGGAAATGAATCTTTGGTCTGCCAATCAGCAACAGCGCCGGCACGAAGCCAAAAAGCCGTGATGTCAAACCCTGGGTTTTGGGCAGCCGGGCCTTTGGGACCATAGCCTGAAAAATGGGCATAGATAAGGGCCGGAAACATGTCCTTCAAGGTTTCATAATCCAATCCATTACGTCGGAGCGATTGTTCTCGAATATTTGTGATGAATACATCTGCATGGCTAAGCAGATCCAGAAGGATGGTCTTCCCCTTTTCTTTTTTCAGGTCAAGGGAAAGAAATTTTTTATTGCTGTTGTGGATGGTAAAAAGAGGATTCAAATCATCTTCGTAAGGCACAAATTCATGAACGCCCCCCGAACGCATCACGTCTCCCTGCAAGGCCTCCACCTTAATAACTTCAGCCCCATAGGCACAAAGCATGCGTGCACAAGTGGGAGCGGCTACAACAGTTGCAAGTTCTACGACCTTGATTCCTGATAGTGGCAAAGTTTTCGGTTCCATACGCGTAAGCTCCATTCATCCTTAAGATGAGGAGTCCCTCTGCCCGGGCTGGGTATATGGCACTCCTCTACGGGTCATTCCATTTGTTTTTTAGCAGCTTCAACGCCTCGGTCAAAGCATACCCCATTTTTAGGATTATTTTTCCCTTTCTTTGCAAAGAAATGATCGACGGCCCCCCTCATATACGCTACATCAAAATGGTGTGATGCATAGGACAAAGCACCCAGCATAACGATATTGGTTCCCTTCGGATTGTCCAATTCATTGGCAATATCACTAGCGGGAACTTTGATGACAGTCACGTCATGACGGAACTTCCGTTCCGGTCGCACAAGACTACTGTTGACCAAAAGGATACCGCCTGGTTTGATCTGACTTTCAAATTTATCAATGGCCGCGTCGTTCAGCGTGTATAAGATGTCAATGTCATGGCAGTAGGGACTGGGGATTTCTTTATCATCCATCTTGATGTTGCAGTTTGCTGTACCGCCACGCATTTCTGAACCATAGGAAGGATACCAGGTCACATGTTTTCCCTCTTCCATGCCGGCATCGGCAAGGATCATACCTGCAACGAGAACGCCCTGACCACCAAATCCAGAGCAAATGATTTCTACCATCAGACTGCACCTCCTTTATCGATGAACTCACCCGTCGGATACGTTGCGCTCTGTTTCGATTTGATGAAGTCCATAGCGGCAACAGGTGTCATATGCCAGTTCGTAGGACAAGGGCTGAGCACTTCGACAAGGCAGAACCCTTCTCCATTCATTTGTTTTTGCAGAGCTTTCTTAATCATCTTTCCGGTCTTCATGATATCAGCCGGCGTATCCAAGGCGCCCCGAGCCATATAAGCGATATCAAGTCCGCCAAGGATTTTTGTGATATCAATAGGGTTCCCATCTTTTTTTACCGTTCTGCCATGAGGAGAAGAAGTTGTCTTCATGTTGACAATGGAAGTCGGCGACATCTGCCCACCTGTCATTCCAAATACACTGTTATTTACCACGAGGGCTAGGATGTTTTCATTGCGAAGAGCGCAATGAAGGGTGCTTTCAATCCCGATACTATAGGCCGATCCGTCACCAGGATGAGCTACAACAATGGCATCGGGACGAACTCGTTTCAATCCAGCCGCCGCAATGATGGGTCGGCCATGAGCACTCATGATGGTATTATATTTCAGTGCGAATTGAGCAAATTCACCGCAGGCTACGTCCTCAACGGTAAGCATACGGTCTTCGATCCCCAGTGCTTCCGCCGCTTCAGCCAAAAGCCGTACGATGATTCCATGTCCACATCCAGGGCACCAGCTCGCCTGCTGCGTCATATCGATTCCATTAGGAATTTTGCATTCCATGAAAATCCCTCCTTACAATCTTTTCAGCATATCCCGTACTTTGGAAAGAATTTTCTTTTCTTCTGGTACATTCGAAAACTCCCCATAATATTCCACAGGTCGGCTATTTCCGCAGGCAAGGATCACATCGTCCTTCATCTGTCCCAAGATGCTCATTTCGATATCAAGGAACGCTTTGACTTGGGGTCCCAGTGCTTCAAATGCCTTTTTAGGGAAAGGCCACAGCGTGATGGGTCGAATGAGACCAAGGCGAAGACCTTCCTCACGGCCTTGATAAACGGCTGCTTTAGCGACACGGGAACTGATGCCATAAGCAACAAGGACAATCTCTGCATCGTCTGTCATGACCGATTCCCAACGCTGCTCATGTTTTTCCATCTCGGCATATTTACTGCACAGATAATCTACATATTCTTCTGCTCCGATATCCCAATAACGATTCCAGACAATCCGCTGTTTTTCTCCCTTTCTGCGAGGTCTGATGACCCAATCATACTGATTGATATCATGTTCTTTCATAGCTGGGAGTTCAACTGGTTCCACCATCTGTCCAATCGCCGCATCTGATGCCACGAGAACAGGATGGCGGTATTTTTCAGCAAGATCAAAGGAGATATAAGCAAGGTCAGCATTTTCTTGTACGCTCGATGGAGCAAGGACAATGGTATGGTAATCTCCATGCCCACCGCCACGGGTAAGCTGCCAGTAATCCCCCTGCCCTTGGAAAATATCCCCCAATCCTGAGCCAATCCTCATCACATCGGCAATGACAGCGGGAATATCACCACTGCATAGATAAGAGATACCTTCCTGTTTCAGTGAGAAACCAGGACCCGAAGAGGTCGTCAAGGCGCGAGCCCCCCCTGATGCTGCACCAAAGACCATATTGATTCCAGCAATTTCTGATTCGGTTTGAATAAACTGACCACCGACTTCTTCCATACGCCAAGATAAATATTCCAGGATTTCAGTTTGTGGGGTAATTGGATAACCGCTAAAGAAACGGCAGCCAGCCCGCAAACAGGATTCGGCAAACGCTTCATTTCCTTTCATCAATACTTTCGACATATTTCCTTCCCCCTCTTTAATTCGTGATTTCGATGCAATAATCGGGGCACATCCTATAACAGGAACCGCAGCCAATACATTTTTCTTCGTCTAAATGAACAATTTCATAGCCTTTCTCACCCAGTTCCGTGGATGGTGTGAGCGCTTGCTTCGGACAGACGCTGACACACAGGAAACAGCCTTTGCAGCGCGTATAATCCACACTTATTTTGCTCATTCTTTTCCCTTCTTTCATATTATTCAGAAAATTATTGTACTTATCAAGACAACAAAGGGGAGTGCAATCACGGTTCGTTCAATAAAGATCAGCGCGACATGCCCCATGTTCTTGACAAGTTTGGTGGAAATAAGCAGGGCCCCGATTTCACTCATGTAGATCAATTCGAGGATACTCATGGTACCGACAATAAACTTTGTTTGAGGTGACGCAACAGCTTTCCCCAGGATAATGGGAAGATAGTTATCAGCAAAACCGGAAATGATAGCTGGAGCCGCTGTATAGGCTTCGGGAACGCCTGTCAGATCCATAAACCAACCAATCGGATACGATAGATAAGTCAGGATAGGCGTATAAGTGCATAAAATCAGAGCCACCATCCCATAGCACATGACGATTGGTTGAAGAGATACAACATAGCTGACCATGGATGAAATTTTATCAGTAAAGTTTTTTATGCCCGCAGTTTCTGCACGTTCACAGGCCAGCACCGTAGCTCTTGTCAGGCGAGATCCATCAATGGCCCGATATTCCTTTCTTTCGACGCCTGGTTTATAACTTTCTGGATACAGGCTCAAAGGAGGAATCCGAACCGTAGCAATCGCCAAGATAATGCCAACCACAACGATGGTCAGATAGAAGTAGGAAAAATAATCCATTACACCTAAGACGTTTGCTACGAGGGAACACCACCCAATACTGGAAACAGCAAAGCAAGCTGCTACCGTAGCCGCTTCTTTCACAGTAAAATATCCCTCGTCAAAAAACTGCTTAGCTGCCATTGCACCGGCTGAAACAGGTCCCAACCAAGCACTGATGATGGAAACAGAGGCCATTTCCGTAACTTTGAAAAGGGGTTTCATGATAAAACCGATGATGGTTCCCAAAAATTCCATAAGACCAAATTCCAGGATGAAGGTCTGAAACAGAATCATAGGTGGAATGAGGATGGAAAGTTGCGTTGCGAGCGGCAGCATCGTTCCTCCGGTATCGATGGATGTCATAAATTCAGGGCCAAGCGTAAAACACGAACACACGGCAAAAACAGCACCCAGCAATCTTACAAAAGCCTCAAACTTTGTGCAGGAAAAGAGGCTTCTGCACATAGGATGATCCTCAATCCACTTTGGTTTGGCTAGCACATCAATCCAAGCGATGAAGGCGCTTAGTACGATGATGGTGGTCATAAGAATCTCGAGCGGATGCCCCATCCAGGAAACAAACTTCTTCAAGTAGTAAAAAGTGAACGTATCCACATTTTTACCAAAGTTTAACGGAATAACAACTAAGAAAAGACCGAGCAGTGTACCAACCACAAACTTCAATAAATTTTTCAGCGATACCGTATCCATGTTCCACCTGCTTTCTTACTCGTCTTGTTAGGAAGGGGATTCAGCTTGACAAATAAAGATGACTGTACTAGAATCAAATTATGAAACGCGTTTCTCTTTTTTAAAATAGCATGTTCAATTATCCTTGTCAAGTTCCCTTTCCTTTTTTCGAAAAGAGAAAAGAATCGGTTCATCATAAGAAATGGAGTCTACTATGAATACATCTGAACCCAAAGAACCCTCTTTCATCACCATTCTTGGCCGAGCCTTCACAATCATGGAGGAACTCCTAAAAAGTGACAAGCCGCTCGGCGTTTCCGAATTGGCACGCTTAACGGGCATTCCAAAAGCAAATACATTTAGAATCATGAAGACTCTGGAAGAATTAAAAGCTGTCAGTCCCAAAGAAGACGGCTACATTCTAGGAAGTAAAATGATCGAGCTGGGCGCTGGAGCCAAACATAATGATGAATTTATGTTGGTTGCCAAACCTTACCTCCAAAAATTATCAAAGACTTGTGAGGAAACAGTCAATCTTGGAATCATGTTTCAGGATTATGTACTTTTTATCCACACGGAACTTGCAGAGCAGCGCTCCCTAGTGGCTTCCCTGCCTCCCGTTACACCACTTTACTGTTGCTCAGTTGGAAAAATCTTCCTTGCCTATCAGACAAATAAAGAATTGGAGCACTATTTTAAAGTTCACCACCCCATTAAACGAACAATCAATACACGAACTACAAAGGAAGCTCTCCTTCAGGAAAGTGAGAAGATTCGCCGTGACGGCATTGCTCATGATCATGAGGAATATGACTATGGGCTTTCCTGCATTGCTGCTCCTATCTTCCTCGGAGAAAATCTAGCCGCAGGAATCAGTCTTTCCGGTCCGACCAGCCGACTCCAATATAAGGGATATGCTTTCCTCGAAAAGGAACTTAAAGCAACAGCAGAAGCCCTTTCAAAGGAAGCAACCCTCAAAAAGGTTGTTTTGCCCGACCTTAGCTAAGAACAGCGTTCTTATCAGCTCATCACCGTGATGAATAAAAGAGAGGTGGCATAATCGTGGATTCTGTTCAGAAAGATTCTTCCCATTTACGTAAATCTTCCTTCTTGCGATTTTTTGTTCCATCCTTTATGGGGCTGTTTCTCTTCCTGTTTCCCGTTTGGGTTGATGGGAATATGAACATTCCACTTGGGCTCATTTCCAATGCCATCGCTCAATGGATTCATCCTTTTTCCAATGCAATTCTCATGATCTGCGTAGGAATCTCTGCAATTTTTTCATGGATTTGCACTATCTGGAGACCTAATTGGTCACGCACGAATAGTCTATGGAATGAGCTTTTTTACGTTTCCCATCCTTATCTTTTTATTCGGACGATAGGCGCTGTCATCACGATTCTCGTGGCCACCCAAACCGGTCCTGATTGGCTTATTTCTGAAGAAACAGGCGGATCCATCATCCAGCTTATGGGGATTCTCATTGCCTGGTTCTTAGCAGCCTCTTTTTTGATTCCTCTGCTTACAGAATATGGAATCATGGATTTTACTGGAACCTTGCTGAGAAATATATTGAAGCCGCTTTTCCACTTGCCAGGGCGAGCCGCCATCGATCTTCTAGCCTCTTGGGTTGGTAACTGCAACGTAGGGGTTGTCCTCACAACAAAGCAATATGAATCTGGATACTATACAGACCGTGAAGCCATCTTGATTGCCAGTTGTTTTTCCGCGACTTCCCTCCCCTTCTGCCTTGTCATTGCGGCTATTATGGGCGTTGACCAATACTTTATCCAACTATACTTTATTCTCAGTTTGGTTGGAACCCTGTCCGCTATGATCATGAGCCGTATCTGGCCTCTTGAAGGGAAATGGAAGGACGAGTACTATCCTCCTGTCGGCCGTAAAGTCCAGGAAGTTCATCCGGTGGGAATCAGCCGCTCCCGCTGGGCACTTCATCAGGCTATAAAAAGAGCTGAAAAAGGGCCCACCTTCTTCCAGCTGGTTTCAAATGGAATACAGCTATTCCTCAATATCATTTTCACACTGGTACCAGTTACCATGTGCATCGGAACACTGGCCTGCTGTCTGTCATCCTATACTCCACTCTTCCAATGGATTGCCCTGCCGTTTCAGTGGTATTTCAAACTCTGTGGTCTGAAAGAATATGCAGCCGCAGCTCCCGGGGCTGTTGTCGGTTTTGTTGATATGTTCATTCCTGCCATGATCTGTGCAGGAATCACTTCCATGAAGACACGGTTTGTCATCTGTATCCTTTCTTTAGTCCAAATCATTTATATGACAGAAGTCGGTTCCATTATGCTAAATTCCAAGTTGCCCATAACCATCATGGATCTTGCTATCATTTTTCTTGAAAAAACAATCATTGCCATTCCCATGATTGTTTTCTTCACTGATTTATTTGTAAAATTTCAAGAATAATGAGTTTTTTTGATAAAATTTGTCAAATATTAAATAAACCCCTTCCGCTTAGACCGGAAGGGGTTTTATGCTGACCCGTCAGGGATTTTGCCCGCAGCCGTAAGAGCCGTTCATGGGGCCCTGTTGGGGGCCGCCCTGCCGCGCGCCGTCCATCATGGCGCCATGCTGGAAACCGGGATTCATCTGCATGTCTTGATGCATGGGAGCAGAAACTTCATAGCCGCCAAGACGGGGATCGACCATGCCAAAGACCATGGCAACATGGGTGAAAAAGACAAAGAGCAGCAGGATGAAGATATGGCATTTGGCATTTTTCTTGGCGTCCGGGCCGTTACCAATAAAGCCGAGCTCCGTGAAAAGAAGCAGGAAGGCGGGGATGATGCCAAGGACATAGGCCCAGACCGCGATAAGGTCGATGGGGCCCCGCCACTCAATGGTGGGGATGTAGCGCGTAACTAGGTAGAGGGCGGCCACGATGAAATAGAGGCTAAAGAAGAGACCGCCTCGATGGGAGAGGGTCTGCCATTTTTCCCTTTCTTTGCCGCTTCCTAAAAGGCTGAAGGCTTCCGCCATAAAAATGGTTTCGATGAAAACCACGGGGACAGCCATAAAGAGAATCAAAAACCAGGGGGAATGAAGACTTAAAAGCTCCATGTAATGGGTCATGACCATGAGAATGGCTCCTTTCATACAAGAGGCGCTGCTTTATGCAGCAAAGGGGTACGCTTGATGGCTTCGATGTCTTTGGTGCCCGCTAGCTGCATGACAATGGACAGTTCATGATTGATCTGGTCAAAGACGGATTTGACGCCTTCGGCGCCGCCGAGGTTCAATCCGTAGATCAGGGGGCGTCCCAGAGCCACGAGATCGGCGCCGCTTGCAAGGGCTTTGAAGACGTGGCTGCCGCGGCGGACTCCGCTGTCAAAGACGATGGGAACGCGGCGGCTAACCACGGACGCTATGCTCGGAAGGACCGTAATGGAAGCAGGCCCCCCATTAAGCTGCCGCCCGCCATGGTTAGAGACCCAAATGCCATCAGCACCGGCCTTGATGGCAGCCTCCGCGTCTTCTGGCGACTGGATGCCTTTGACGAGGACGGGCAGCCCGGAGAGGGTCTTGATCTTATCAATATCGGAAGGAACAAAGTCCGCTTTTGCCGCGGCGTAAATCTCGGCAATGCCTTTGCCGACCCCGTCTTGGGAAGAATAGGCGGCAAGATTTGGCATGGGCAGCGGGAACTGGAAGTGATTGCGTACGTCCTCTTCACGGTAGCCGCCCAGGGTCGAATCCACAGTGAGGATGATGGCTTTGACGCCTGCCTTGACGGCTTTTTTGACGAGATAGGCGTTAAACCCATCGTCCTTACTCATATAGAGCTGGAAAAACTGCGGGGCGCCGGGCACGGCGGCAGCGACATCCCTTAGGTCCGTGCTGCCGTAGGTGCTTAAGGAAAACAGGGACCCTGCCGCGGCCGTTCCGATGGCCGTATCGATTTCCCCTTTGACATGAGCCAGACCGTGGGCGGCCGATGGGGCCTCAATCACAGGGGTCTTGAGGGAAATCCCAAAAATCGAAGTACTAAGGTCAGCCCCACTCAGTCCCTGGAGGACCCGAGGGATGATCTGCAGGTCATCAAAGGCCCTCGTATTTTCGCGCAGCGTCCATTCATCCTCGGATCCGCCGCGGATATACCCAAAGGCGCCCCGTTCCATGTTCGCTTTGACCCGTTCTTCCAAGGAAGGTAGGTTCAGGATGTCAATCGGGTGTTCTTCCATACTTGTATAATACGTCATGATGGCGTGCCTCCTTGCTTGTAAGCATATAATAGAATTCCTAGGAAAATCCTTCGTTATAATACCCCTATTAGGTATATGAGTCAATAAGGGATCTCTCTGTTTGCAAATTCTTCACAGGTTTTTCCCTATTTTGTATGTTTTTTTAACAAGAAGGTGCATGGATTCATGCTATGCTGGAACGGGCTGTCCTTAAGGATTCCCTTTTATCTATAAAAAAAGAACCGCGGGGAAAAAGGCATTTCCTCACGGTCCTTTGCGTTATCAGGCGTTTTTCACAATGAGTTCCAGGAGTTTCATGGTCATTTCATAGCTTTTTACAAAGGAGCTGACGGGCAGGAACTCAAAACGGGAATGGAAGTTCATGCCGCCCGTAAAGTAGTTCGGAGTCATGATTTTTTGCGTTGAAATGTAGGATCCATCGGTCCCGCCGCGCATGGCGATGGTCTTTGGCGTTATCCCCAGTTCCTTCATGGCGTCGTAGATATAATCGATGGCTTTATGGTTCTCGTCCGTAACAGCGTCGGCGATATTGCCGTAGATGTCGACTAGTTCCAGTTCGACCCGAGCCCGCGGTTCCATTTTCTTAAGGCGCTCGACATTTTCCCGGATAAGGGCCTTGCGCGCTTCATAGCGGGTCTTGTCATGGTCGCGGATATTGAGGGTCACAACGGCGGTGGACTGGTTGGACTGGACGGCCTGACACCAGATATAGCCTTCCTTGCCTTCCGTGCATTCCGGAGTTTCCTTACGGTCAAAGAGGTTAATGAAGTCGACGGCCAATAGGGTCGGGTTGACGAGGACGCCTTTGGCACTCATGGGATGGGCGCTGACTCCGTGAATGGTTACTTTGCCGCTGCCGGCGTTAAAGGTCTCGTAGACGACTTCCCCGAGTTCGCAGCAGTCGATGGTATAGGCAAAGTCGACAGGAAAACGGCTGAAGTCGATATGCTTTGACCCAAATAGGCCCACTTCCTCATCAGGTACAAAGGCGACATAGATATCGCCGTGATAAAGGGATGGATCACTGGTCAAGGTCTCAAGGGCGGTGACTACGTTTGTGACGGCGGCTTTGTTGTCACTGCCAAGGACGCTCGTGCCATCGGTCACAATGAGGTCATCCCCCTGATAGCGCAGGAGTTCCGGATGGTCCTTGGTGGTCATGACGATCTGTTGATCTGCGTTCAGGACGAGGTCTTTCCCGTCGTAGTTTTTGACCATATGGGGATGGACCACAGGCGAAAGGTTGACGTCCACCGTATCAAGGTGCGTGCAAAAGCCCACGGCAGGGACCTTTTTGGTGAACCCTGCAGGCAGATGGGCCGGCAGGCGAGCTGTAAGGACGCCGTATTCACTCAGGTGGATGTCCTCAAGGCCCAGGCGTTCCAGGTCCTTTTGGACGGCCCGCGCCATGTCCCACTGTCCCTCCGTGCTGGGGACCTTCGTGCCCCCATTGGCGCAGCTTTGGGAAGGGATGGCGACATAGTCATAAAAGCGATTGACAAGTGTTTCACGAATTTCCATCTATGATTGCCTCCTTAGGTCGATAGAGTGATAGGAATCATTATATTTTCATAACCGCCCCCCAATCGGCGCGATTTGTGCGCCGAGTAAACTAACCGTTACATGGGTCTCGGGTAAATGTAAGCCCCTTGGAACCCAAGCGGAATACCGAGGAACCAGAAGACATAAAGCAGAACGGTGAGCGTGACAAGAAGGGCGATGGTATAGGGCAGCATAAGGCTTGACAGGGTCCCTACCCCGGTCTTCTTATAGTATTTTTGACAGTAGATGATAATCAGCGGATAAAAGGCAAACATAGGCGTGCAGACGTTGACGGCCGAGTCCGAAATCCGGAAGGCGACCTGCGTCAGTTCCGGCGCGATGCCGACGCTCATGAGCATGGGGACAAAAATCGGGGCCAGGATGGACCATTTAGCCGATGCCGACGTAATGAGCAGGTTCAAGATGGCCACAAAGACGATGATGCCAAAGACGGTGATCTGCGGCGGCAGGGCCAAGGATTTCAGGAATTCCGCTCCCGCAATGGCAATGAGGGCCCCCAGGTTTGAAGCCCCAAAGGCATACATGAACTGGGCGGCAAAGAAATAAAAGACGATGAGCTGGACGAGGGTATGCGTGATTTCTTCCATGGAGTGGGTAAAATCCTTACTGGACCGGAAGGTCCCGCTCATGATGCCATAGACAATGCCCGGGATGGCACACAAGAGGAAGATGATAGCCACGATGGACTGCATCACAGGGGCCTTGAAGCTGGCAATGTTGCCAGCAGGGTCACGGAAGAGGGAATTTTCCGGGATCAGGGCAGCAAAAAGACCCACCAGCAGGAAGATGAGCACGCAAGAAGCCACGGCAAAGGAACGGTTTTCCTGGGGCGTGATGGGTTTCATGGCGTCTTCGGAAGCATCGATATCCGCGTCAAGGGGGCAGGCCTTGCGGCACCACGGTTCGGTGACATGTTCCGTCACCCACCAGCAAACAAGGATGATGGGGAAGGTGGCGGCAAAGGCAAAGAAATAATTGCACAGGACGTTCACTTCATAAGAAGGGTCAATGAGCTGAGCCGCCATCTGGGTGAAGCCCTGAATGACGGGATCAATGGCAGAAGGCGTGTAGTTTGCCGCAAACGCGCCGGCAATCCCGGCAAAGGAAGCGGCTACGCCGGCAAGGGGGTGTTTTCCCGAAGCGTAGAAAAGGTAGGCCGCAATCGGGATGATGATCATATACCCGCTGTCCGGCGCCAAATGGCTCAGCATACCGACAACGATCACGATGGGCGTCATGAGAAAACGCGGCGTCACGGAAAGGATCTTTTTAAGGCCTGTATTGATATACCCCGAGCCCTGGGCAATGCCGATGCCAAGCGTGGCAACGATGACCATGCCAAGGGGCGGAAAACCGGCAAAGTTTGAAACCATCTTGGTCATCAGGGTAACAAGGCTCTTTGGGGCAAGCATGTTTGTGACCATGATTTCTTTCCCTGTCGTAGGATGGATATAACCAAAATGGAACTGGGACAAGAACGCGGATAAGATGCACGTAATAAAAAATGCCGCGATAAAGAGCATGGTAATGTCGGGGATGCGGTTGCCGGCGCGCTCGATGAAACCGAGGAAGCCGCCGACTTGTTCCTGAGCGGGCTGTTGAGGCTGACTCATGAGGACTCCTCCTTTTCTTGGTGCAGATGGGTCAAAAGGATATAGGGACAGGCAGTAAACGAACTTTGATGGACCTCCTTTCTGTAGTGGCGGGACCACGGCGTCAGACGGGAAAAAGACAGCCTCCCAGCAAGGGGGCAAAAGGGAAAGCCTATCCCGCGCCGCCCCCATGGGCCGCGGGCAAGGTCAGCTCCTGGGATAGGCCATAAGGAAGCGATTCTGCGCGTCCTTCAAGGCTGCCACAACAGCTTTTTGGGATAGGGCCAGAAAACGCTTTTTGAGCAGATCCGTAATGAGGTCCGTATCGGTCACGAGGTTCTTGCCTTCTATGATCTGGCGCAGGAAATCAATGGTATCACTCATGATCATATTGGCGCTGCAGTTGATGATGGTTCCCGTTTTTACATCCACGACGAGGCTCAAGGTAAAGGTGCCGTACATGGCGTTGATGGCATCTTCCTTGGAAACCCGAGCGACGCCGGTCACAAAGACAGAATCTGGTGGATAGGTTTTCATGATGGATTCCTTTCAAGGCCGTTATTTTCTGATTATTGGTGCAAAAATAGGACTACGCGGCTGTATACCTTCATCCTACACCCGAGAAAAAGGCGTGTCAAACAAATATCTTGCTTTTCTGAAAAATCTATGGTACAGTTACATCAGTAATGAATAACTTCATCATTCCTTAGTTATGTGGAAGCAGTTACCCTGCCATCCGTCCGTAAGTAAGGCCTGAATCGCGGCGTCCCGCCCTTTCAGGCCTTTTTTTGTGCAATTGCCGAGGAGGAAACATCATGAATAAACAGCAACCGATTGGCGTCATTGATTCCGGAGTTGGCGGACTGACAGTCCTGCGCCGCCTGCAGGAGCTCATGCCCCATGAACATTTCATCTTTTTGGGCGATACGCTCAATACGCCCTATGGCAACCGGTCCCGTGAGGATATCATCCGTCTCGTGAACCAAATGACCGACTACCTCTCGTACCGCAACATCAAGGCTCTGGTTGCGGCGTGCAATACGATTACGGTCCTGGGAGAAGAAACCATCCGCAACGGCCATGATTTTGAAGTCATCGGCATGGCCAAGGGCAGCAAGATGATCCCGCGCGTCACCAAAACAGGGCGCATCGGCATCATGGCAACGGATTTTACGATCAGTACGGGAGCCCACAAAAAGGAAATCCAAGCCGCCCATCCGGAGTATCAAGTCTTTGGTGTCGGCTGTCCACGTCTTGTTCCCCTCATCGAGCACGAACAGTTTGGGACGGCTGAACTAAAGGACGCCATCAAGGAATATACGGATATCTTGAAGAGCCATGACGTCGATACGGTAATGCTGAGCTGCACCCATTACCCCTTCCTCAAAAAAGAAATTGAAGCCGCCATGGGACCAGCCGTCACCGTCCTTGATCCGGCGGAAGTCACCGCCAAAAAATGCCGCTATGACCTTTGCGAGCGGGATCTTTTGTGCAAAACCGGCACGGGAACTACGGAAATCTGCTTTACGACCGACCTGGAAAGAGGCCTGCGTCTAGCTTCCCTCATGGTTGATTTGAGCGCGTGCCGGGCACATGTCGTGGGGCTTGAGCGGCAGGATCCGGCCCAAAAGGTAGGCTGATTGAGGCGGTTACACGTTAAAACCGCTAAGGCAAAAAGACCCAAAGGCATAAGACAACAAGCAAGCCCTCAACCGAACGTAAGCGCAAGTTCAGTTGAGGGCTCTTAGTTTTTATTCGGGTTCTGTAAGAGCCGTGCGCCGCCCTGAGGCGAAAAACCGTAAGGCTCTTTTTTTCTTATAAGATTCCCGCGATTGACTTTGCCTATTTTTTAAGGACAAAGGCTTTTTTAGGCTGACCGCAGAGCGGGCAGACATAGTCATCCGGTTCGCTTTCAAGGTCCCCGACATACTCATAACCGCACACGGGGCAGCGGTAGACTTTCCTTCCTTCCACGGATGTTTCTTCCGGTGCAAACCGATTGATAAGCGCCTCTAGGCGGAACCCATGCCCCCCTTCCTGACGGGCAAAAACAGCCATTTCATCAGCGGCTTCCGATAAACCGGCAGCCCGAAATTCATCAGAGATGGCTTTGATCTTTTCTTCACCGGCGGCTTCGACTTTCTGCAGGCTTCTTACAAGGTTCCAGAAATCCTGGGGATAAGCCCCTTTCAAGACGGCGTAGAATCCGGAATGGAAGGCTTCTTCGTTTCCGATGGCCATAAATTCCTTGCTTACTTCGTCAAGTCCCTGTTCTTTTGCAAGCCGGGCCAGTGCATAGTACATCATGACACCGGTTGCTTCCCCCTGCATCATTTTTTCAACAAACGCCTCAAAAGGGCGGCCTTTTACGATTCCATGCAAACTCATTTTGATTTCCTCCCTTGGACTCTTTTTCTTTTGATGGTCACAGTATATCGTCCTAATTTAATTTTGTCAAATTAAATTTTATAAAATTTAATTTTTCTTTTTACCTAGAGTCTGTTAGAATAGAGTCGTCCCCTTCTGGGACCTCAGATTCAGCCAAAGGAGAAGTTCCATGAAAAATGACCAGGACCAGTGGCTGCTGCTCGATTGTCAGCTTTGTTTCCCGCTCTACGCCTGTGCGCGTAAGATTGTAGCAGCCTACCATCCTTATTTGAAAAAGATTGGCCTGACCTATACGCAGTACATTACCATGATGGTTCTCTGGCAAGAGCGAGAAATATCCGTAAAAGACCTGGGAACCCGGCTTTATCTTGATTCAGGAACCCTCACGCCCGTTCTCAAGACCTTGGAACGCCAGGGCTATGTTGCTCGTACGCGCAGCAAGCTGGATGAACGGGTCGTTGTTGTTTTGTTGACGGAAAAAGGCGCCCACCTCAAGGAAAAGGCCCTTTCCGTGCCGGAACAGATGAGCTGCCAGCTCATGCAGCGAGGGCTTTCGATGACGCTGGAAGAAGCAGAAGCCCTCAAGAAAAAGCTTTATGAAATCCTTGCTTGTCTCTCTTCCTAAAAAACGGGAAGACAGCGGCCCGCTAAGGCCACCGCCTTCCCGTTTTTCATATCTACTTTCATATCGCTTTTCACGCCTATTTGAGCACGCCTCTCACGGCCCCCATACCAAGGAGGACGCCTAAAAGACACAGGCCCACACTAAGGAAAATATAAAGGAACCCTTTGGCGAGATCCCCCCGGTAAAAAAGGGTCACGGTCTCCAGGGAAAAGGTTGAAAAGGTCGTAAAGCCGCCGCAAAATCCCGTTTTCCAAAAGAGCAAAAAGGCCCCGCTCGTGCCGTGGATCGCGGCAAGTTCCGTGATGGCCCCAATGACAAGGGCACCGACCAAGTTCGTCAAGAGCGTCATGGCCGGAAAGTCCATACCCACGGGCATCAGGCTCAGTCCATAGCGGCAGGCGGCACCAAGGCCGCCGCCCAAGAAAACGTAAAGCACGCTCACGGCAATCCCCCTCTATAGATAAAGAAAGGGGCGTGCCCTGTGCGCGCCCCCAAAAAGCGAGTAATCAGCCCAAATAGGTCAAGAATGTCTGGACCTGGTTCTTTAGTTCCGACTTTGTGCTGTCAGAAAGGACGAGTTCGTCCGTTTCAAATTCTTCCGGTGTGATGGCCATCCCGACTTGGGTGGAAATCATGTCGACACCGATGAAGTCAAGGAGTTCTGTCAGTTTTGCCCGGGCAAAGCTAGCGGCGGAACGGCCGGAAGCCCCAGTTATGGCCGCTTTTTTGCCCCAAATGACGGACGATTCACGAACGCCCGGCTGCGTGGGACGGCTCAGCCAGTCCAGGAGGTTTTTGAGGACGCCGGGATAGCTGTGATTATATTCAGGCGTAAAGAACCAGAGGCCATCGGCTTCGGCCACTTCTTTACGGACACGTGCCACTGCTTCAGGAGCCGGGAACTCAATATCCTGGTTCATCTGGGGCAGATCCTCATAGGAAAGGATGGAGACATCCGCCTTTTTTTCAAGCATTTTCTGGGCCATCAGGGCTGCTTGTCGATTAAAGGCTTTTTCCCTCATGGATCCTACAATGAGCAGTACTTTCTTCATGCTTATCGACTCCTTTCGATATCACTCATCCTCCGCTTCTTGGGAAAGGAAGCGGCGAACTTCATCAGTAAAGCGCCCTAGGACGGGCGACAAGAGCGGACCCTTTTTCCACACGAGATACGAACGGTTCTCGATCGGTGGGTCAAGGGGTTTCATCAAGAGGCCTTCCGGCACATAGGGAAAGTCTAATCCCAGGGCAATGCCGAGGCCCTGCTCCACCATCACGCATTTATTGAAAAGGGACAGGTTCATACGGTTCATCGAGGTACATCGGTTCCCATAGGCACCCAGCCAATTGTCGATCAGGTTTTGCACCGATTTTCGTTCCGCCGTGATCAGTCGTTCCTGGGAAAGGTCCTTAGGGGTAAGGGCCTCTTTTTGGGCAAGGGGATGGGCTTTAGGAAGCAGCGCTGTCCAGCGGTCCTTTTTGGGCAGTTCAAGAAACTGGTAGCGTGTAATGTCCACCGGTTCAATAAGGACGCCAAAGTCAAGGAGGCCCTGGTCCAAACGGCAGATGACATCGTCAGCAATGGCCGTATAAACGGAAAAGACGACATCTGGATAACGGGCCTGCAGGGATCTCATGACACGGGACAGGAAGACCATATTCACGGTCTCACCAATCCCGAGGGAAATTTCCCCAGCAATGATTTCCTCTTTCTGCTTCATTTCCGCTTCCGTTCGGTCAGCCAGTTCCACCAGGTCCTGGGCTCGCTGTTTAAGGCGCATACCCGATGCGGTCAGGAAAATATGATGTCCATTGCGGATAAACAATGTCGTTCCCAGTTCCTGTTCGAGTTGGTGAATCTGCCGCGAAAGGGTAGGCTGCGTCAAATGCAGTACAGAAGCGGCTTTTGTCATGTTCTCCTCACGGGCAATGGCAAGAAAATAGCGCAGGACCCTGAGTTCCATGAGCACATCACCTCCATCAACAGAATACGTCCACAACCTAACAATAACGGAGTTCTTTTTCCGTTTGAATACTCACATTGTAGCATAAAAATGAATCTCTCACCACTAGGGAATGAAGAAAGACGATGATTTTTCACAAATAATTTTGAAATATTCACAAAGTGCAAACAAATTTGCAGGCCTTTGCAAAGTTCTTTTGTCTTTTTCCTTTTTTTCAAGTAGAATAACGGTAGAATAAAGGAATCAATGATCCGATCAGGTACAGGAGGAAAACCGATGATCAAAAAGATTGCCGCAATTTCATTCAGCCCCACGGGCAGTACGCGTGACCTTGTCGACAAAGCGGCGGAAACGCTGGCCGGGCGGCTTAAACTGCCCCTTTCCTATGACAGCTTTACCCTGCCTAAAGATCAAAAGAAGGTCCGCCGATTTACGGAAGAAACCCTCGTGGTTTTCGGCATGCCCACCTATGCTGGCCGCGTGCCCAATAAGGCCCTGCCCTTTTTAAAGACCCTCTTTGTCGGCGGCGGCGCGCCCGCTGTGGCCCTTGTGACCTTTGGGAACCGCAGCTATGATTCCTCGCTAACGGAACTTAATGAAGAACTGACAGCTGCTGGATTCCGTGTCTTTGCAGCCGGTGCCTTTGCGCGGCCCCACGCCTTTGCCAATATTGGCCATGAGCATCCGACCAAGGAAGATAACAACTTACTGGAAACGCTCCTTGGCGTTGCGGAAGTCAAGATCGGGCAAGAAGATTTTGGGTCCATCACCATCAAGGACGGCGCTCCTGTAGGCCCCTACTACATTCCTTTGGGCGAAGACGGTGAGCCGGCAAAATTCCTCAAGGCAAAACCGCTCACCGATTTTGAAAAATGCGACCACTGCGGCAAATGCGCCGCCGTATGCCCCATGGGAGCCATCAACAAGGACAATACGGACGAGGTACCGGGAACGTGCATCAAATGCCAGGCCTGCATCGTCTACTGCCATACACACGCGAAATTCTTCCACGATGACCGGTTCCTGTCCCATAAGGCCATGCTGGAGAAAAACTATGTGAGGACGGCGCAGTCCGAGATCTTTTATCGCTGACGCGCAAATCATCTCCTGCCGAGGGGCCCGCTGAGGCCTGTCTGTGCGTCTTTTTTCGGCTCACAAGGCCAGCAAAAAATCCCAACGATCTGGAAGGGTCCTGTCGTTGGGATTTTTTATTTTTTTATTGACAAAAGTCCATTAAGACGCCTTGCGCGAGGAGCTAGCTGCGTTTTTTCCTTAGGCGGGACGGGCGGCTTCCGCCTTATTTTCTTCTCTTGCGTTCCTTACGTCCTTAGGAATGACGATGGTTTTCCCCTCTTCAGGGGCCAGATCCATATGGAATTTAAGGGACAGGGAATCCAGGAAAGCCGTGGCCATGGCTTGCTGCGTTGTCGATAATTTCTTTCCGCGCTTTGCTTCTTCCGCCTCTTTTTGGATCAAGACCGTGGTTCGCACGAGTTCTGTCAGATCGGCATCATAACTTAGAGGAAGATGGGTCTTTTCATCGATCGTAACGAGGTAATTTTGCTGCGCCAAGGCGTCAAGGAAGCGTTTTTGATACTTGTCAGGCAGGGGGTCTTCCGATCCACCAATATATTTGAGGATGCCTTTGCTGGCAGCCTTTCCCCAAAGGGGCTCAAGGGCATCCATCCGAAAGAGGATGACTTCCTTACCGCCATCTTGCGAAAGTACATGGGCCGAGCGGATGGAACGGGTCATAAGGTCCTTGACGGCCGCCATATCAAGGGGCGCCGCGTCGGCTTCTTTCGGAACCGTTTCCTTGACCCACAGGTTCTTTTCCTTTGCGTAGGTCACATACGCGTCCTGGGTCTCTTCCGTATAGATTTCAATGGGCACGCTGGCTGCCGCTTTCCCGCCAAGTCCCTCGGTCCTCACGGTCCCTACGGAATGGCTGACGGAATAAGGCTCCATATGGATCTTGCCGGTTACATCCAAATCGGCTGAAAGAAGGAAACTCACCACTTTTCCCTTGACTCGATACGTAAGGTTCTGATCTGTATGCGTTTTAAAATAATCATTGAGCGTTTCTGCCGAAAGGATGATTTTTTTTGCCGCGTCTTCCTTCGTAAAATCAAGGGTCATAGAGGGGTCCTTTTTGGCAGTGCCCACTTTTACGGCGCTAGGAGCCGCTTTTTTCGGGGTCTGGGCCGCACCGACCTGGCTGAAGAAGGGAACCAGCAAAAGGGCGGTCAAGGTCAGCCCCAGGGCTTTATGGGAAAAATTCATGATGATGCTCCTTTCCAATCTCTTTTCTCTATTGTCAGTTTGTTTCTGCCGATTGTCAAGGCGGGAATCGAAAACTTTTTGCGTCCGCCGCTGGCCCCGTTCTTTGATCCTTCATGAAAAAAGCCAGCCATCAAGGGGCCAGTCCATCCATCTTATTGTCGAAATGATTTTTTTGCGTTATAGTTATCCTATCATCTCATGGGAAGGATACAAGCGTTCCCATAAAATAGACAAAAGGAGCTGAATCCTATGAACGAAGTCTTGACTGCCCTCAAAACGCGGCGCAGCATTCGGAAATTCAGGTCTGACCCTGTCCCCCAGGCACTCCTTGATGAAATCATGGAAGCGGGCCTTTATGCGGCAAGCGGTATGGATCGTCAAAAAACGATCATCCTCTGCCTCACGGATCCTGACGTCATCGCCAGACTTTCCCGTGCCAATGCCCAGATTGCAGGCTATAAAGAAGGGACGGATCCTTTTTATGGGGCCCCGGCTGTCCTTGTGGTCCTTTCACCCAAAGAGGTCCCGACGGCCCTTTATGATGGGTCCCTTGTCTTAGGAAACCTCATGACCGCCGCCCACGCCTTGGGTCTTGGTTCCTGCTGGATTCACCGGGCCTATGAGGAATTTAAGCAGCCTGTGTGGCAGGAATTTCTCCGCCAGCTGGGCCTTAAAGGCGACTATATCGGCATCGGACACTGCGTCATTGGCTATCCGGACGAACATCCGGAAGCGTCCCCCCGCAGGAGCGGACGCATCTTTTATGTAGGAAAGGAAAAAAGATAATGGCTAGATTATTTTTCATGAACGACTATAACTGCGGCTGCGCGCCGGAAATCCTTGCCCGTCTCACAAAGGAAAATCTGACGCCCCACGTAGGCTACGGCAGCGATGAAATCACAAAGGAAGCGGCCCAAAAGATCCTTGATGCAGCCGGCGTTCCGGAAGGCGGCGTTTACTTTGCGGCCGGCGGCACGCAGGCAAACAGCATCGTCATCTCCCATTTCCTTAAGACCTACCAAGGCGTCATCTGCGCCCAAACAGGTCACATCAACTGCCACGAAGCAGGCGCCATTGAAGCGATGGGACACAAGGTCCTCACCCTGCCGGAAAAAGACAAGGTCTCCGCAGCAGCCCTTGAAACCTACCTCAAGGCCTTTTATGAAGATGAATCCTACACAGCCATGGTCCAGCCCGGCATGGTCTACATTTCCCATCCTACGGAATATGGCAGCCTCTATACGCTCAGTGAAGTGGAAGCCATCCGTGCCGTCTGCAACACCTATGGCCTTCCCCTTTATATCGACGGGGCCCGTCTGGGCTATGCCCTTGCCGCAAAGGAAAACGAACTGACCCTGCAGGACCTTGCGCGCCTTAGCGATGCGTTTTATATCGGCGGGACCAAGGTCGGTGCCCTTTTAGGGGAAGCCATCGTCTTTCCTAAAGGGATGGATAAGCTCTTTCCGACCCACGCCAAGCGTCAGGGTGCCATGCTCGCCAAGGGATTTGTGCCGGCCATCCAGTTTTCGGAGCTCTTTACGGACCATCTGTATGAACGGCTGGGCCGTCACGGCATCGACATGGCCATGGAACTGAAAAAGGGCCTGCTGGAAAAAGGCTACGCCCTCCACATCGACTCCTATACGAACCAGCAGTTTGTCATCCTTCCGGAAAAAGTGGTCCAAGCCCTCAGGGAAAACGTCGATTTTGAGGTCTGGGAACGCAAGGATGAGGACACCCTCGTCGTGCGCTTTGTAACCAGCTGGTCCACGAAAAAAGAGGATGTGGAAAAACTGCTTTCCCTCCTGTAAGTTTTTGTACCGTGTAAAAGCCAAAGAAAAAAGGCCCTCCGGTGAGGGGCACCGTAAGGCCAGAAAAATGAACGGGAGCTTACGCTCCGGAGTCCAGATCCTGAGGGGGACTCAGAATCATCATCGCATGCAGCCATTCAAGCTGTTACCCTGATGATAACACCTTGCTTACCCATTGTATAATACATCTCTATTATGATATGATAGGTGAAAGCTATTAACTCTTTCTTTTACAGAAAAGGACATGATTATGGACAGCCGTGATTTAACGTATGTACTGACCGTGCGGGACACGCAGAATTTTTCCAAAGCCGCACAGCGTCTTTTTATCAGCCAGCCTTCACTGAGCCAATACATCCGCCGTTTGGAACAGCGCTTGGGTGAGCCGATTTTCTTTCGGGATAAGGCCCAGGTCATGCTGACGCCCTTTGGAGAAGTGTACGCGCGGGAAGCGGAAAAACTGCTTGACTGCATCCATCAAATGGAAGAAACGCTGCACCTTGCCAAAGAACGGAACCGCTCCATGATCCGTGTCGGCATTTCCCAGTCCTATTCAAAATCCTTTGTGCCGGCCATCATCAAGATTGTCCATAAGTTGCGGCCTGATTCCGACGTGGCGTTTGTCGACGGGATTTCCACGCTCCTTGAAAAGGAAATCCTTGAAGGGCGCATTTCCTTCGGAATCTTTCCGGGACCGCCGGCGCGCAGTGATGTGGCTTTCGTTCCCCTCTGCCAGGATCCGCTCTACTTTGCCGTATCGCGGGACAACAAAAAAGCGGTCGAAATCCTAAAATCCGCTTGGAGCGGCAAATTCCTTGACTTAGCCGCTTTTCGGGACTTTCCTTTCGTCCTTCATACAAAAGGGGCCAAATTGAGGGACCTGACGTTCCACATCTGTCAAAGTTTTGGGTTCCTCCCCCGCCCCATCTGCGAATCAGAGACCCTGGATACGCTCTATTCCTTAGTGAATCACAATTATGGAGTGGCCATCCTTTCCCTGACACCCCTCACGAATCTGTCCGAAAAAGAAAACCGGGTTCTTTTCTTTCCGCTCCTGACACCGTCCGCAACGCGGACATTTGGCTTTTACTGCAGCAGGGATCAGGAAAACGATTCCTTTATCCAGAAAGTGGCGAAGGCCATGCGGATCAAGATTGAAGCAAACCATCAGCAAATGAAAGCCTTCATTGAACGGGACCGGGAACATGTCCTGGGACGCGGGTAACGCTCCAATCACATAACAATAAGAAGCCTGGAAACTGTCCCTGTCAGTTTCCAGGCTTCTTATTGTATGGGTGTTAGAGGTTGTTATTAGGATTTCAATCTGCAAACCCTTTGGTTTCCTGTGATTGAGGATCGCTACGTTTCAAATTCTACCACAGGGCAGGCATTTTGTATAATAGATAATTATGAACATGATATAGAGTAAAACTATAGCTCTTTTATTTATTTTTTACTCAGCCCAAAAGGAACGAAGGCATATTTCGGGCGTCTTAACGATGCAATTGTGGTGCGTATCTTCTTGCGGCAGGGCATGCCATCATTGGCATCAGAGCAATCTTTTAAAAGCCAATGATGACACGTACCTACATCAAGTCGGAGCGATCCTTGCTCCGACCAAAACTACAACGCCACCCGATACACACCAACAAGGGCCAACACAAAAACCAGCACCAACGCCGCAAGGCCCCAGAAGACGAGGGAAAGGAAGATTTTTTGTTCCTTTTCCTGATTGTCCTGTTCGTCAGCCATGAGCAGGGCCATGATCATGCCCCCTGTTGTAGAGACCGGCGAAAGGCCTGTAATGGTGCCGCCAATGACAACAAGGGATCCCAGTTCAATCGGGTTCAGGCCGCCCACGGTTTCCGCCACGCTCGAGACGGTGGGAAGCAGGGTCGGGAAGACAACGCCAAGGCCGGACGAAAAGAGGCTCATAATACCAGCCGTAGCTCCCATGATGGCGCTTCCTGTAAAGGGCGTCATGAGAGACGACAGGGCAAGGGTCAGCAGTTTGATTCCGCCGGTCTTGATGACGATGCTCATAAGGGTACTGACGCCGGAAACCATGATAAGAACGCCCCAGGGCACGCCTTTAAAGCTCTTACTTTCGCTAGCGCAATGGAACATAAGAAGGACCGCCGCCACGGCAAAGGAGACCAGACCGATATTGAACTTAAAAAGGACAACCAGGATGCTCATGACGACAAGGCCCGAAAGGGACAGGAGCTGCTTTTTGCTAAAGGATTCCTGCTCCCCATCTTCTGCTTCCTCCGGCACCGTGACGCGCCAGCCTTTATAGTATACAAAGCAGATCACCGCAAGAAGAAGGCCCGAAATCACCTGGTTCACAAAAACGGGACGGACAGCTTGGGCCACGTCGACGCCCGCTTTTGTAAGGAGCTCATAGGTGAGGATCCCTTCAGGCGTAAGGGTAGTCATGCGGCCTGAAAAGCAGCCGCAGCAGCCGATGATGGAAAGCATAAGGGGGTTATAGCCATGGGCTTTCGCAATGGGAATGGCAAAAGCCGGCATGATGGCAAGGACCGGGATGGATCCAGGGCCGCACATGGTAAGCCCCGCCCCCATGAGGTAGATCAGGATGGGAATAAGGAAATTGTTTCTTCCTGCCAGGGAGACGATTTTCTTTGCAAGCAGGGTAATCGTCCCGTTCACAGTAAGAACGCTGAAAAGAAAGGTGACGCCCATGAGCTTGATGAAAAGGTTCGGATTGAAGCCTTTCAGGATGGACGCATCGTTCATGCCCGCAAGGCGCCCCAGGATGAGGGCAAAAAGAAGGGATACGAGACCGACATTGGTCTTGCGGAAAAAACCGAGGATGATCGCCAAAAGAAGCAGTACAAGGGAAATGACACCTAGATCCATATGCCTTCACCTCACTTAAAGACGATGCTCGTCGGGCTTTCCGTATGAACCGTTTTGCCAGTATAGGTGAGACGGCCCGTTACGGGATCGATGGCAAAGAACTTCAGCGTGTCGCTGTCTTCGTTTGCCACAACAAGTTCTGTCGCGTCAGGACTGAAGGTCATAAAGCGCGGCGTCTTGCCTTCGCAGGAAATGAACTGGCGGCTGCGCAAAAAGCCGCTCGGTTCTTCGATGCCATAGACAGCGATGCTCTCATGGATCCGGTTAGAAGCGTAGACAAAGCGGCCACTTGGGTGAACGAGACTGGCGCTTGCCTGGCCCTGGCCCACATAGTCTTCGGGCAGGGTCGGCGTCACCTGATGGGGCGTAAGGACGCCCGTTGTATCGTCAAAGGTAAAGTAGCGCATGCTGTTGCCTTTTTCGTTCACCAAATAGGCCCGTTTATTGTCCGGCGTCAGGTCAATGTGGCGCGGCTCGTCATAGGTGCGGGCATCTTCGATATGAACGCGGGTCAGCTTGCCCGTTTCGTCGTTGACGCGCAGGACCCATACCCGTTCATAGCCAATCTTGCGTCCCTGCGTAGGAACAAGGAGGAACTTCCCCGTATGGTCAAGGAGGCATTCATGGGCATGGGACACGCCGTTTTCGTCAAGGCCTTCAAGATGCTCTACATAAACGGCAGCGCCCAGTTTCCCATCAGGCAGGATGGGCAGGCTTGCCACGGCTCCGCCTTGGAGGGTCGCCACAAAAAGGAACTTGTTGTTGAGGCTTGGCGTAATATAGACAGGGTTCCGGCCTTCGGCGCGGACCGTATTGAGGAAGGTCAGGCTGCCGTCATTTTCAACCTTGAAAGCACTCACATCGTTATCATCGCCATGCACCGTATAGAGAAAGGATGTTGTCCGGTCAAAAGCGAGAAAGGACGGATTTTCCAGGATCTTCGTAATGCTTTTGAGCGTCCAATCGCCCTTATCATTGATCTCGTAGCAGGAAATGCCTTTTCCCCGGGCATTGCGTTTTTTCGTCGTTCTGCAACCTACATAAGCAAACATGGTGTGTCCCCCTTTCCTACGCTTCAGCCAATCGTTTTTTCGTATAGCGCAGTTTCCCGCCGGCAAGAAGGATATCAGCTTCAAGGTCGCTCACTTCGAGTCTTGCCTTGAAGGTAAAGCCCTTCGTTTCGTCCGTCACGATAAATTCACGGTTTTTCAAGGATTCCCGCAGGTTTTCGATGGAAAGTTCGTCTTCCTGGTCAATCTTGTCATAGTCGGACGGATCGGCAAAGACAGCAGGAATGACACCATGATTGATGAGGTTGTTCTTATGGATGCGGGCAAAGCCCTTCGTAATGATCATCTTGACGCCAAGGTACATGGGCGTAATGGCCGCGTGTTCGCGGCTCGAGCCCTGTCCATAGTTGCTGCCGCCAATGATGAAGCTCTTTTTCATGGTCTGGGCCCGTTTGGCAAAGTCCGGATCATACCGGCAGTAGGCGTACTGGGCCATGGCGGGCATGTTGGAGCGCATGGAGGAAAACTCGGCACTTGCCGGCGTAATATCGTCGGTCGATACGTTGTCGCGGGCTTTCAGACTGACGCGGGCCGTGAGCGTATCTTCCGGGGGATCGGCCACGGGAAGCGGCTTGATGTTGGGGCCACGGACGATTGTCACGTCATTTCCTTCCGGCGCCGGCTGGAGGAACAGGCTGTCGTTTACAGGATACGCATCAGGCTCCTTGATGGAAGCAAGAACGGACACATCGTCCATGACTTCGTCAGCTGTCGCAAAGACCCCTTTGATGGCCGTCGCAGCCGCCGTTTCAGGGCTTACAAGATAAAGGGATGCGTCAGGTGTGGAACTGCGGCCTTTGAAGTTGCGGTTGGACGTACGAACAGAAACCCCCTTGGAATTGGGGGCGCAGCCAATGCCGCAGCAGGGACCGCAGGCAAGCTCCAAGACACGGGCGCCGGCATTCAGGAGGTCTCCGATCACGCCGTCTTCCATGAGTTTGAGGTAAATCTGGCGGGAGCTGATGCCGCAGACAAGGCTCACGCTTTCTGCCACCTGGTGTCCCTTAAGAACAGCCGCGGCTTTTTTGAAGTCGCTGTAAGAACCATTGGTGCAGCTGCCAATAAAGACCTGGTTGACGGGCACTTTCGGTGCCTCTTTAACGGGTACGACGTGATCGGGCAGATGCGGCAGGGCAATGAGCGGCTCCAAGGCCGACAGGTCAATATCGATTTCCTCATCATACGAGCAGCCTTCATCAGGCAGGATTTCTTCAAAGTCCCCTTCCCTTCCTTGGGCCCTCAGATAGTCACGGACCACGTCATCAGCTGGGAAAAGGGACGTCGTGGCATTCATTTCAGCGCCCATATTGGTGATGGTCATGCGTTCCGGTACGGAAAGGGTTTTTGCCCCGTCACCTACATATTCGAAGAGCTTTCCCGTGCCGCCCTTGACGGAAACGCGGCGCAGCATTTCAAGGACGATATCCTTTGCCGCTACTCCGGCACGCAGATGGCCCGTCAGGTTCACCTTGACAATTTGAGGCATCTTCAGGACATAAGGAAAGCCGGCAAGAGCGGTGGCAATATCCATCCCACCTACACCGATGGAAAGCATGCCCACGGCACCGCAGCTTGGCGTATGGCTGTCGCCGCCCAAAAGAAGCAGGCCCGGTTTGGCAAAACGGCTGCAGTGCAGGGTGTGGCAGATGCCATTGCCCGCTTTGGAAAGGACAAGGCCGTATTTTTTAGCAAGGGTCTGGAGATAAATATGGTCGTCCGGCGTCTTGTTATCGATCTGCAGCAGGTTATGGTCAATGTAGCTTACGGATAGTTTCGTCTTGACGCGGAGCACATCAAGGGCCTCAAAGGCCAGATAAGCCATGACGGCATTGATGTCATGGGTGAGGGTATGGTCAACGATCAGGCTGATTTCACTGCCTGGGATCATGTCACTGGGTGCAGCCAAATGGCGGCGGATCAATTTACGCGCTACATTTTCTTTCATCATGAAGCTCCCCTTTCTTAAGCAATCAATATCAAAGGATTCTGAAAATATCCTATCATAGTGCTTGCCTTTCGTATAATATTTGCTTATGATATATCTATAATATGATATTATAGAAGAGGTGACTTCATGGACAGCCGGGAACTGCAGTATGTCATTGTCATCAGTGAAAAGGGCAGCTTTTCCGAAGCAGCCAAATACCTTTCCGTCAGCCAGCCTGCCCTTAGCCAGTACGTACGGCGCGTCGAGGACCGCTTGGGCTGCGCCCTTTTTCTGCGCGGATCGCAGGGCCTGAAACTCACGCCAGCTGGCGTTACCTTCGTAACAAAAGGCCGTGCCGTCCTTTCTGCCATCAGCGACCTTGAAAAGGAGATGGTAGCTTACCGCTGGGGTAAAAAAGAAGGCATCACCGTCGGAGCCTCCCAGTTTTATGGTAAATACCTCCTTGTGCCCATGCTCGACGTCCTGCGCAGTACGGCCTCGGACCACCATGTGGAAATCATCGAAGGGTCCAGTGACCATCTTGAAGAAGAGATCCTCAAAGGGCACCTTGACATGGGCTTTTTCCCAGAACCCATTCATCATGAGGACATCAACTTCGTTCCAATCTATGAGGAAGAAGTCTATTTTGCCCATGCAGCGGAAAATAAGGACGCGGCTGCCCTCATCAAGCACGCATGGGACGGGAAGAGCCTCAACCTTGCCCCCTTTCGGGACCTTCCCTTTATCATGCTCCGCAAAGGCCTCAAGTTCCACGACCTGACGCAGCGCCTCTGCCGAGAATATGACTTTTTCCCCAAAGCCATCTATGAATCGGACAACCTTGATACTGTCTACTCCCTCGTAAACCATAACTACGGCGTCGCCTTCCTGCCCTCTACCCTGCTGCCTGTACTGACAAAAAAAGACAGCAACGTCCGCTTCTACCCCCTCGCCTCAAAAAACGCCCAGCGCCGCATCGGCATTGCCTACCTCGGGACAAGATTCAAGGAAAAGAAGATGCAGGCCCTGGCGAAGGAGATCAGAAACCGGTTACTTGGCGCGCAAATTTTGCCAAGTTGATGGCCCAGTGCCCTGTTACGATATGTTATGCAGGGGCTTAGGGCGGTGCGTAGGACGATTGGAAATTTGGCAAGTCAGAAAAAGAAAGCCAGATTCCCAATCGCTATAAGGGAGGTTCTATCAGTTTGATTGATATCGTGCAGGATGAAATAGTGGCCTTAAAAGCCGAAGGCCCCCTTAAATAGAACGAAGTCTAGGAACTGCTCGTAATAATGGATCAGGCTGCAGACTCGAAGAAATAGAAAAAAACATCAAAGCCCTTACGGCAAAAGTAGGTTTATAAAAAGAGTCACGGCAAAGATTGGTAAAAAGCCCGTTCCCTTCAAGTACGAAGCAAACTAAAGCCAACGTGTTGAGAGGTAGGTGCTGGGAGCAAGATACAGGAGCAAAAAATGGCAAAAGCACCCATTTTTCCGCCATTGATTTGAATGAAAAATGGTCCCTTTGCCACAACCAGCATCACGTCCTTTGGCCTAGGGCCCTTATTTGCATAATCCCCAAACCAAAAAGGAGCGATCATGCTGTTTCATGATTGCTCCTATCTCTATATTCTTTTTACTTTGCCAGTTCCTTGATGAGCTCCCGCAGGAAATGCTCCACCCGAAATGTTGAGGAAATACTTAGGCTCTCTTGAGGTGAATGCAGGTCAAAGGTATCAGGCCCCATGGAAACACAGTCAAGGTCTGGGCAAGCATCAACGAAAAAACCGCACTCCAAACCGCTGTGAACGGGGGTGACAAGAAGGGGTCCCTGCCCTAGGGTCTCATACGTTTTCATAATCTTCTCCTGCAGAGAAGATTTCTTTCGATAAGGCCAGGCTGGATACGGATTAAAAGGGCTACAGCTACCCTCAACAAGATGCATGAGCGCCTCAATCTTCCCATACATCGCTTCAGCCCCCTTAGTGGCTGAAGAACGCAGTTCAATAATCCCTGTGACACACTTTTTTGCTTCATCAAAAGTCAGTTCTCCTAGATTTGCGCTGGACCTGACACAGAAGTGATCCAAACCTTCCATTTCAAGGATTCCTTGAGGGGCAAGCAGAAGGAATGCTGTCGTGAGTTGACTGTCCCTTGCTGAAATGACGGATGTCCTGCCTATGGATGATGTGTTAATGTGCATCTTCATCTCCGGATTTATTATCTTATATTCGGCAAGAATATGGTTCTTGGCCGATTCAAGAGCCTCTACGACCGCGGTTTCCACTCCTCCATCCACAGCAATGACAGCCTTTGCTTCACGAGCAATGGCAAGGCGGAAGGTACCGCCCTTCAGCAGAGCAAGACGAAAAGGGGCCGTTTTTCCTGCCACATCCAACCATCTTCCCAATAAAGAAATGGCACTTCCCCTTCCGCGATGGATATCTTCCCCAGAATGGCCGCCCACCATACCGCCTATGGAAAGACAGATGAATCGATCCCGTTTCTGGACGGCTTCCAATTGAACATACTTTTGGCATAGGACCCCCATGCCTCCCGCGCTTCCAACGATAGCTTGTCCTTCCCGAGCATGATCAAGATTGAGAAGCTGGCGGCCATGGATCCTGGAAAAATCGACGGCAGCTGCGCCGCTGAACGTATCTTCTTCATCCGTTGTAAGAAGCAGTTCCAGCTCTGGATGGGAAGCCGGCGGATTTTCCATGATCGTAAGTCCTAAAGCTACGCCAATGCCATCATCTGCGCCCAGCGTTGTGCGGCCGCCTGTTCCGAGCAAATCACCACTCACTTCAAGGATAAGCGGATCTTTTTTAAAATCATGAACCACATGGGGCGCCTTTTCACAGACCATATCCATGTGGGCCTGCATAATGAGGCCTGGCTTATGACGGGCATCCGGTGAGGCTTTCCGCCGCAGGAGCAGGTTATTTCGTTCATCCTGCCAGACAGCCAGCCCTTTTGCTTTGGCCCAAGCCCATATGGCATCGCTGAGATTTTTTTCTTCATGGGAATTGTGGGGAATCCGACAGATGGCAAAGAAATGACTGAAGACTGCTTCCTGTTGGAGAGCGTCTAGCGTTACTTTGTTTTCGTTCATTGCCTCTTCCTCCTTTAAAATGGCCCATAGCCAATCTTTACGGCAATGGTCAGGAAGATAAAGGCAACGAGCCACCACAATCCAAAAAGCGGCAGGAGCCAGCGGAACCATTTTCCAAAGGAAATACGGGCCATGGCGCAGGCAGCGACAACTTCTCCACTGGTCGGAGCAAGGACATTTGTAAAGGCGTCACCCATTTGAAAGGCAAGGACAGCGGTCTGACGGGTCATGCCAATAAGATCAGCTAAAGGGGCCATAAGCGGCATCGTAATTGCGGCCTGGCCGCTTCCCGAAGGAACTAGGATGTTAAAGATGTCTTGGATCACAAACATCCCGCAGGCTGTAAGGACTGGCGACAGCCCACTTAACAGACCTGCCAGGAAATGGATGATTGTATCCATGATATGGGCTTCCTGCATGATGATTGTCGCAGCATTGCACATGCCTATGACAATATTGGCAAAAAGGAGGTTCCCACATCCCTTGAGAAAGGCATCGGCAATTTCACCAGCTGTAAGCCCGCCAATGATTCCGCTGACGATTCCACAGAAAAGAAAGAGCCCAGCCATTTCGTTGATATAAAAGTCAAACTTCAAGACGCCCACAATGACGGCAGCAATGGTAAGGACAAACATCAAAAGAACTGATTTATGACGGGCTGTCATAAGGGGAACTTCTTCAGCTTCCAAAGTACTGTTGTACTTCAGGTCTTCCTCATGGACCGATGACAGTTCGGGATGTTTTTTAATACGGTGAGCATACCAAGTCACGTATCCAATCGATACCAAAATCAGAGCTGCAAACAGGGCAAGACGCAGCTGCAGTCCAGAAAATAAAGGAAGCCCCGCAATACCTTGGGCAACGCCCACCGTAAAGGGATTGGTCACAGCACCGGCATATCCGGAAGCCGCTGCACAAAAGACAAGGCCAATCCCTGTCAGGGAGTCAAATCCCATGGCAACCGTAATGCCAATGACGAGAGGAATGAAGGCAAGAAATTCTTCAAAATTTCCGGCAAAACAGGACCCCATCCCAAAAAGGACCATGCAGACAGGAATCATCAAAATCTCACGGCCCTTCATCTTACGGACAATATTGGCCAATCCAGCTCCAATGGCGCCTGTTGCTTCCATAATGGCAAAGGTGCCTCCAATAATGAAAAGGAAGGAGATGATTTCCGCTGCATTTTGCAGCCCTAAGGTCAGGGATTGAAGGAGAAAGAAAAAAGAAATGGGCTTTTGCTGCACATAAGAAAAAGAAGCAGGATCAACGATTTCCTTATCAATCACGGGATCAAGGATCCGGGCATATTCCCCAGCCGGAACAATATAAGAAGCGAGAAAACAAAGAAATACAATCAGGGCAAGCAGGACCATTGGATTCAACGCATGAAGGGAGCGTTCTTTTTGCTCTTCATTGATGGCTTGACTCATCATAAAACACCTCTTTTTTTGACAGGATTGTTTTTCCGCCAGCATTTCATTCTGGGGCATTCAGGGTAAAAGGGATTGACCTAACGGGAGACAGATGACTTTACTGAAATCTTTTCAAGGACAAAGAGAAAGACGTTTTGAAAGGCTTCTTCCAGGGGACGAGGATCTTCTTTTTTAAGAAGGCTTGCCTGATGCAGATAACGCTCATGAAGCGCAATGATGGTCTCTAGCGTAAGGGCTGCATCTTCCCTTCGGATGGTGCCCTCTGCCACGAGTTCGTCCATCATGACCTCGTCACGTTCAAAAAGGGTTCCCCTCTGCAGCATTTCCCGCAGGGCCAAATCGGGTATTTTTTGAAGTTCCTCAGGATAAAGGACCTTGTAGTAGGTGCTGATGACTTGTCCCAAATCAACATGATGGTTTCCGAAGAACATATGATAGAACACACGGGGCCAGACAAATGCAACTTCATTGAAGCAGGCGTAGATGGTTTGATATTTTTGGAGAGCGGTCATGGAATGCTTGATCCGGCAGGCCAAAAGACGGACATAATCACTGAGGAACCCAACGGAGCCATAAATGATCAGCTCATCAAGGTCGCGAAAATAGTGATAGAGAGTAGCCGCATTGTAGCCAGCTCTTTGGGCAATCTCTCGAATCGTCAGGTGATCATAGCCATCTTCCTGCAGGATATGCTTGGTCGCCTCAATAAAAAATATCATTGTTCGTTTCTGCCGGATTGTCATCTCTTCCCCGAGGGATGAAATGAGTTGTTTTTGATCATTCATAGAGACTCCTTTCTTTTAAATTCAGAATTGACAATGTTACCTGATTCTTCGTATAATACAGATAACTCTAATATCTATCTTGATTATAACTCAATCATGATTGAAAATCTATTGAAAATTATCCATTAAAGGTGGTGAAACCATGAAATTTTCAAATGAGCTTAAGGGAACCCTCTTTGTCCTTTTGGCAGCTGTTTGTTGGAGCATCAACTCTCCCATCGTTAAATACCTGACCCTTAACCCTTTTCTCATCTGCGGGTTACGTTCCCTCATTGCAGGAATCGCTCTCCTTCCCTTTTTGCGGATCAGGGAAATCAAGAAAAACCGTTACCTGCCGCTGTACTTCATTTCATATACCGCACTTTGCCTTGCCGTGATTATTTCTTTATCACTCACGAGCCCTGCCATTGCCATTGGCATGCAGTATACGGCCTCCCTGTGGATCTTCATCGGCACCGTCGCGATGACTCGTAAGATTCCTTGGCGGCAGTTTCTGCCGGTCCTCATCATCACCGCCGGTGTCGCCATCTTCATGATAAGCGGAGGATCTGGAGATTCCAATTCGACAGGAAACGTCATTGCCTTATCAGAAGGCATCTTTTTTGCACTCATGACGCTTTCCTCAAAAAAGGTAACGGACACCAATGCCTTGGGCGCCGTTTGTCTGGCAAATCTCACAACGGTAGGTGTCGTATTTCTTTTATTTGAGCCAGCACGCCTCGGGTTTACTGCCATAACCCCGCTTGACTGGATTTTGATGCTCATCATGGGCGTCATTCAAGTAGCGGGCGGTTATGGCCTATTTGCCATGGGCATCCAAACCATTTCCGCACAAAAGGCATCCCTGCTTGCACTTCTTGAAATGATCCTGGCGCCACTTTGGGTTGCGCTCTTTATTGGGACGATTCCGCCCATGATGGTACAGATTGGTTTACTTGTTGTTCTCGCTGGCCTTCTTTTAGAAACCTTGGGCAAAGGTCAGCATGCTAAAATCAAGGAATAATCCCACGAAAAGCATTTTAACCCAAGGTCGCGATTGCCTGTAAAAACCATCCGAATATTTTCCGTATTCGCATCCTTCCTTCATCCCTTGAATCCTGCCTTCTATCGCGATAGGATACGAACATCCTTTCTATCTGATCCGTATCCGTTTTGGGCGGCTGGTCCTTCGGTGTCCATCTTCTCCGGGGCCTTGTCGGCATCTGGGTCGCCACGGCCCTTGATGAATGCAGCCACGGTCTCGTTTTCTTCGGGCGCTGGCATCAGGGTACGTGGCGCCGGGCACTCATCTGATAAAGGGCGCCGTGAAATCATCGATTCAAACAAATAGGCCCATCCGGTTTTCTTGAACCGGATGGGCCTATTTACGCTGATTGATTGACTGGAGGCAGCCTTGCCTTCATCGGCCGTGCACTGAAAGGCTCATCATCCACTGTATTTCAGATTGATTTTTTCCCTCAAAAAAGTACTGCAAGAACCATCTTGCAGTACAGCCAGGTCAGTCATGCTCCTTTTGATAATTGGAAATAATAACGGACCCATCAAGGATAGTCTTTACCAGGTTCACGAAATACGCGGTTCTATAATTTATTTTGGGGCGCTAAAGTGACCGTCCAGATGCGTGTCCTCTCAGCGCCTACTTTTTTTTCAATAAAAAAATAGGCATATGCACTCAAATCCTCTACAATTAAAGTGATCAAACAATAAAGAAAGTGAGTTGAATACATATGCCTTCTCTAGATTATATCGAAAAATTAACAGGAATTAAAGAGGAATGGATTCAAAATTTAAAGGAAACGGAATCAGCCTTGGTTTTAGCGGTTCAGCTGCCGCCTCAAGAACACATCTGCCCTCATTGTAAGGCCACTACAAGACGCATAAAGGGCTACTATACGCGCCTCATCAAACATTCCCCACTTCTCCATAAAGAGTTGCATCTCCTGTATCGCCAGAGACGCTATATATGCAGCTGTGGTCACACATTTAACGAGAAGAGCCCCTTTGCCTCTCCGTATTTCCAAACCTCTTCCTCGCTTCAACAAGTCATGCTCCAGGAGCTGCGTCAACACCTTTCTTTCCAAGAAGTGGCCAGACGATGCCATGTCAGCACCAGCCAGGTCATTCGTGTCTTTAATGAAGTCCATATTCCTCGTCCCAGTCACCTTCCCCGCGTGCTTTCCATCGATGAATTTAAAGGAAATGCTGCCGGTCAGAAGTACCAAGTCATCATCACTGACTCTGAAAACAAGCGTATAATGGACATTCTTCCGGCACGAACCACACCGGCTCTGCTCCAGTATTTCTATCAATTTCCAATGAGTGAACGACGAAAAGTAGAATTTGTCACAATGGACATGTCTATGCAGTTCCGTTCAGTCATAAAAACGATCTTCCCCAAGGCGCGCATCGTGGCAGACCGTTTTCATATGATCCGCTTAGTCCAATGGGCCATGGAGCGCGTTCGCAAAGCAGAGCAAAAGCGCCTTTGTCACCATAGCCGAATGTTTAAGTCCAACAAGACAATCTTAACGAAACCATATGAGAAATTAACCGAAGAAGAGCTTATAAAGCTGGAGGGAATCCTTCGCTGTTCTCCTCGTCTAAGATGTGCTTACGCGCTAAAATACGCATTTTCCAAGGTGCTTCGATTCAAGGATCATACCAACATTTCTTGGGCACTTTCAGCATGGATAGACCTGGTAAAAAGCGCTGATTTACCGGAAATGAACTCTCTGGTTAAGTCCTTTACCTATTGGTACGAAGAAATTAGGAGCGCCCTTATATATCCTTACTCCAACGGCTTTACTGAAGGCTGCAACAATAAAATCAAGGTGTTAAAACGTGTCTCATTTGGTCTGCGCAATTTTGAGCGCTTTCGTAATAGGATCTTGTACATTAACACACGCAACGAAAAAGGACACGCACTGTATTCAGTGCATGTCCTCTCCAGGAGTGCATAGACACTTTAGCACCCCAAAATTTGACAAAGAACCAAATACGCGGCCTTTTGTTCCACATCAAAATCCTTCCCCCGCTTGATGGCTTCGTGAAGGAATGTATGATAGAGAGAATTTAAGAGCACGGGTGTAATTTCTTCAACTTCTTCCGTATAGTTTTCTTCCCGCAGCAGATTGGTAAAAAGCAGACGGTACTTATTCACGAGGATTCCCTCGCGCATCACCTGGGCAAAACCGGCATCAATGCCATTGAGTTCTTCGGGATAGAGCTGGTTAAAATAGACCCGCATAATACGTCCCAGCTCTTCACTGTGGGGACCATAGAACATATTATAGAAGGCCTTTGGCTTTCTAAAGCTCACACTGGCAAGGCTGCGGAAAAAATAAATATAGCGGTCCTTCCACGTCATGTCGTCCGTACGTCCTTCCAGGACCTTTTGGAAAACATCGCGAAAAAAGCTCACGGAACCAAAGAGCATCAGCTCATCCAAGTCTTGGAAGTAGTTGTAGATTGTCGCACTGTTGTAACCAGCCTTTGCGGCAATCTTACGGATGGAAAGCCCTTCTTCTCCGACCGAATCCATGAGACTTTTCGTAGCTTCGATAAAGATTCTCATGTTCTGGCGCTGCAAGGGGTTCAGATGAGCCTCCCCATAATCTTTTTCAGTATCCATATTAATCATGCAACTCCTTAACTTAAGATTCCCTATCATCCGCTAGGCCTCCCCACCATAACTCCCAATACGACCTGAAGCAGATGTATTTCAATGCATGTTGCTATTATACTACAAATCATGTATGTGTTAAGCCAAATTGGAGAAATCTAATCATGTTTATCATTGCTTGAATAATGGTTGTTACCCAGTGGACACTACCGGAGCAAAACTGTCTAATGATTCGCAAAAAATAAGGTTAGCTCTTTACAAATCACGATTATGGAGAAGTCCTTGTGACAACCTCAAAGGGATATGCTACAATGAGAACAATGATACCAAAGAGGAGGGTCTTTGCCATGGCAGTACCAAGAACACTTGAAGAATTGAACCAGCATCCTGTTTTTTCCTATTTTCTTTGGCTTTGTGAAATTCCCCATGCTACCTTTAAGGAAAAAGCCCTGAGCAACGCAATCTACACGTGGGCCAAACGACACGAGAAATGGATGAGCTGGCAGGATACCCATCATAATCTATATATTCGGAAACCAGCCACACCGGGCTATGAAGCAAAACCGGCCCTGCTCTTTCAAGCCCATCTGGACATGGTCTGCGTGGCCGCACCGGGCGTTATCCATAACTTCGATAAAGATCCGCTCACCCTTGCCCTTGAGGGGGACCGCCTCACAACGGGCGGCCGGACGACCTTGGGTGCTGATGACGGCATTGGCGTGGCCCTTGCCATGGCTCTCCTAGACGATGAAACCCAGGCCCATCCGGAAATCGAAGTTCTTTTCACGACAGCAGAAGAAGAGGATTTCAGCGGGGCCGCGGCAGCAGATATTGATTGGTTCCATGCCCACCAACTCATCAATATCGATAATGCCCGGGAAAACCATGCCACTACGGGAAGCGCCGGCGGCTACGGGATCCACTACGAAAGGCCCGTCATACCGGAAAAGCCTGGTAAGGACCTGACCTATTTCAAGATTGGAGTTGGCGGCATGATGGGCGGCCACTCTGGGGAAGATATCCACCGCGGACGGGGAAGCGCTATTCGCCTCCTTTCCCGGATGCTTTTTGCAGCCCGCCGAGCCATTCCTATCCAGCTTGCAGGCTTGACTGGCGGGGTCTTCCGTCTGGCCATTGCCCGCGAAGCAAGTGCCGTCATCGGGGTTCCGGCCCATGTTACGGATGGGTTCCTGGCCCTTATGGAAACCATGGAAAAGGCCCTTACGGCAGAATATAAGGGCGCCAATCCTCGGCTCTTTTTCACCAAGACCCCAGTCGCTGCGGATGAAATCGAAGCGGTCCTTTCCGTCAAGGAGACCAAGGCCCTCATCCAGTTCCTGATTCTCATGCCCCAAGGGGTCATGGAAATGAACGGGGAGGTTCCTGGTGTCGTACAGACCTCCATCAATACGGGGAAAGCAGATCTGGACCTCAAGAAAGGTCTTTTTACAACAGAATCGGAAGTCCGCTCCTCCTTTGATTCCCAGCGCGACGTTGTCAAATACCGGTTCGATACCTTGATTGAACTTCTTGGCGGTAAACTTGCCGTCTACGCCGTCTATCCCGGCTGGCCCAATCACCCGGATTCCAAGATCAAGGACCTTGTAACAAAGACGTACGCAGAAGTCTTTCATAGGGAACTTGCCGCAACGCCTGTCCATGTCGGTCTTGAATGCGGCTTCTTCCTTCAAAAGCGCCCGGATCTTGACTGCATCTCCATCGGTCCTGACGCCGGCAACCTCCATTCGCCGGAAGAGTGGCTCAGCATTCCCTCCACTATGCGCATGTTTGAGTTTATTAAGGAGATTGTGAGAAAGGTGATTGAGTAAACAGCTGACGTAAGGGAGCTGTGAAGCTGTGATGCTATGAAGGCTGTCAAGCTGTCTATTCGTCCTCACGGACGAATGCTGTCTCGAGCCTTCGGCTCTGGCTGTCAGGCTATAAAGAATAAACCAAACAGCGCCAAACCGAACGCGTATCAAAGGTTCGGTTTGGCGCTGTTTCTTTAGGAATGATGCTTCGCATCGAGTACTAAGGCAAAAGACTCAACATAAAAAGAGAACCGCAAACCGAATCAAGACACGAATTCGGTTTACGGCTTTTTTTGGGGATGGCAATATTTTTGATTTGATTTATCCTAACGATTTTTCGCAGCACGAAAGCAGGAAACGGTTTCTTCTTGTTAGCACTATCTGGTTTTATCTTTTGCCTTAGAGACGGCGAATGTCGTTCCGCCTTACCAAGGCGGGGCGGATCGATTTCGGAGAAATCGAGCTCAGAGGCAAAAGACCCGACAGTGTGCCTCTCCTCGCAGATTGCTCGTTTCGACTTTTAAGGACAAAACTATTTTCTGCTGCCAAGGATTTTGTACTTTTGGTGTACAGTCTTTTGCCTTCGTGTTTCGCCTTAGAGACGGCGAAAGCCGTTCCGCCCCACCAGGGCGGGGGTATCCACCAAGCAGGCTTGGTGGGTGGTGGATGAGGAGGGCGGTTTGTGCCCGACGTCTCCCTACGAGCGGTAGCGAGGAACATTTTTCGATGGTTCAAGGCTGTCCGTAAGCGCAGTTTTCTGCGCTAGGCAGACCGCAGAACCGTGTTATCGAAAAATCAATTCGGCGCCCTCCCAAAGGGCGGTTTGGCGCCGCGCGTTAAGGGGGGTTCCCTCGGGCCTTTTAGGCCTACATAGGTACCTGTAACGCCGGACCCCAACCGCCCCCTGCGGGGGAACGGGTCCGAACTTAATCCGCCCTCAAACATGTTTCTCGGACTTCCGCTTCGCTCCAAAAGCGTCCTTCGAAACTCCGGGCGGATATGCCTCGCTAGCCGCTCGCAAGGAAACGTCTGCTTCGCGTCCTCATCCACCACCGAAAGGGCACGCTTGCCTCATTGGAATGAGGCAACATGCGGCTTTCGGTCCCCCGCCCTGGTGGGGCGGATCGATTTCGGAGAAATCGAGCTCAGAGGCAAAAGACCCGACAGGGTGCCTCTCCTCGCAGATTGCTCGTTTCGGCTTTTAAGGACAAAACTATTTTTTGCTGCCAAGGATTTTGTACTTTTGGTGTACAGTCTTTTGCCTTCGTGTTTCGCCTTAGAGACGGCGAATGCCGTTCCGCATAATAAAGAGGGCTTTTTTCCAACAAGTACGCACCTTTTTATAACCTAGGTCACCTTTTGGTGACTGTCTTGTACTCTCTTGCGTCTCCGCTTGTAATGAAAAAGTAAGCATCAATAAAGCATAAGGAAGGAGCCCTTGCCATGCGGACCAAAGAAGAATTGCCAGCCTGCCCCGTTGCAACGACCGTATCCCTCATTGGCAGTAAATGGAAACTGCTCATCCTCCGCAACCTACGAATCCGTTCCTGGCGATTCAACGAGCTCAAACAAGACCTTGACGGAATCAGCCAGAAAGTCCTGACCGATTCCCTCCGCAGCCTGGAAAAAGACGGCATCATCACCCGCACGGTCTATCCCGAGATCCCGCCCCGTGTAGAATATGCCCTAAGTCCCATTGGGAAGTCCATGGAGCCGATTATTCTAGCCATGGAAACATGGGGTAAGAAATACCAAGCCCTGCTTTCAGAGGAAAAATAAAAAATCCCCAGTAATGAATCTCTCATCATTCCTTACTGGGGATTTTTGTCATCTCTCGATGAGGGGAGAAATTTCCGTGACCCCCTCCCCTCTAAGGGGAAGGAATCTTCTGCCGCCACACAAAATAAAAGAGGCGCCACCGAAGTGAAATGTACCCTCTTTACTGGACACCCAGTAAGGAGGGTACATTTTGCGTTATACGACTGAATTTAAGCTGATGTGTGTAGAACTTTATCGTCAAGGTAAGTGGGTAAAAACACCTAAAGGAATTAAAACAGCAAATTTTCGTAACAAGATTCGTACTTGGAATCGTATCGAACAGGCTGGCGGACCGGAAGCATTGTGTCACAAAGCACATTACAAGGCATGGTCCCCAGAGGAGAAACTTGAATTGGTTTCACAAGTAAATGCCGGACAGTCAATGATGGCTGTCGCCTGTCAATATGGTATGAGCTATAGTCTTTTGTACCAATGGGTTCGTAAATACAGAGAAGAGGGGTATAATGGGCTCGTAAGTAAAAAGAAAGGTCAGCATAGAAAGGATCAGCCCATGAAAAGAAATACGAAGAGCCCCAAACCATTAAATGAAAGTGAACGGGAAGAATTAATTCGTCTGCGCGCAGAGAACGCCTACATAAAAGCGGAGAATGCTGTAATAAAAAAACAAATCGCCTTGAGACGACAAAAATGGGCTGCGCAGCTCAAGGCAAAAAGGCAGCAATCATCCAGGAACTCCGCCAGGAAGGACACCCGTTAAAGTACCTGTTAAAATTCTCGGGATTAGCGAAGTCGACCTACTACTATGAATTGAAGCGTACCGATCGTGTAGAAGAAAGAAACAAATCAATTACGGAAACAATCTGTCACATATTCGAGGAAAATAAGCAGAGATATGGTGTTCGGCGCGTTTGTCACGAGCTGGTGAACCGCGGCTTCCATATCAATCACAAACGGGTGCAGCGTATCATGCATGACCTGAAGCTGTTTGGCAAGCGTCCGAAAGAAAAGTACCATTCGTATAAAGGAGAAGTCGGGAAAGTGGCCGGCAACATCATCCAGAGAAACTTTAAAGCGGACAGGCCACTGCAGAAATGGACAACGGATGTAACACAGTTTCATTTCTCATGGGGAAAATGCTACCTTTCCCCCATCCTGGATATGAATACGAACGAAATCATCTCCTATGATTTATCGATGATTCCTAATCTTAACCAAATCAAAAGGATGCTGAACCGAGCTTTTAAGAAATTCAGGAATTTACAGGGTTTAATTATGCACTCGGATCAGGGATGGCAGTATCAGCATGAATATTACAGAAGTGAATTGAAAAAGCATGGAATTATACAGTCAATGTCGCGTAAGGGCAACTGCTATGACAACAGTATTATGGAGACCTTTTTTGGTCGGATGAAAAATGAAATGTATTACGGAAGCGAAAAAGAATACACCTCGTTCAAGGTATTTGCTAAAGCAGTGAAAGAATACATTCATTATTTCAACAAGGAAAGGATTCAGAAAAAAACAAAATGGATGCCTCCCGAAATATATCGGGAAACATCCACTAATGCCATTTAACTAATTTATATGCGTCCAGTTTTTGGGGTACACATCAAAGTGGCGCCTCTTTTGTTATCGTGTTTCACAAACACGAACCGTTGTGGGTTCTTAGATTAAAGGCCTTTTCTCAGTTTGAGGGCTTCAGCAATCGTGCCGATAGCTACGATGTAAGCACCTACACGCATGGTGGTGTTGTACTTCTTAGCAGCATCGTAAACGTTTGCGAAAGCTTTGACCATCATCTGTTCCTGTCTGTCAACAACTTCTTCTTCGGTCCAGAAGTATCTGTAGAGGTTCTGTACCCATTCGAAGTAGGAAACAGTTACGCCGCCGCCGTTAGCGAGAACGTCAGGAACAACTTCGATGCCTCTCTTATGGAGGATGACATCAGCTTTATCATCGGTCGGGCCGTTAGCAGCTTCGACGATCATCTTAGCTTTGATCTTGTCAGCGTTCTTTTCAGTGATCTGGAGTTCCAGAGCAGCCGGAATCAGAACATCAACATCCTGGAGAAGAACTTCGTCGCCGCTGATAGCGGTAGCACCAGGATAGCCTTTGATCAGGCCGTCATGAGCTTTGGCATATTCTTCAACTTTGTACGGATCCAGGCCGTTGGCATCATAGATACCGCCGGAGATATCGGACAGGGCAACAATCTTCAGGCCTTTATCGGCTGCGCATTTAGCAGTCCAGGAACCAACGTTGCCGAAGCCCTGGATAGCGATGGTTGCATCTTCCGGTTTGATGTTGTGGCGTTTCAGCAGTTCCAGCGTAGCGGTGATAACGCCACGGCCGGTAGCGGAGGTACGGCCAAGGGAGCCGCCCATGCAAACAGCTTTACCAGTGATAACACCCGGTTCGAACTGGCCTTTGATGATGGAGAATTCATCGGTCATCCAAGCCATGATCTGAGCGTTGGTGTTAACGTCAGGAGCAGGAATATCCATCTTTTCGCCGATAACCGGAGCAATCTTGTCGATGTAGCCACGGGTCAGTCTTTCGAGTTCGCCTTTGGAGAGCTTGCGAGGATCAACGATGACGCCGCCTTTGCCGCCGCCGTAAGGCAGACCAGCAATTGCGCATTTCGTGGTCATCCAGAAGCCCAGCGTCTTTACTTCATCCATGGAAACGTTCTGATGGAAACGAACGCCGCCTTTGCCCGGGCCAAGCACCGTGCTGTTGCAGGAACGATAGCCAGTGAATACTTCAACGTGACCATCATCCATCTTTACAGGGATGCTGACTTCAACCGTGCGTTCCGGGTTGGAGATGATCTTTTCGATGTTGGGATCCAAGTTGATCAGCTTGGAAGCTTCAGCCATAGGGATTTGTGCCATTTCAAATAAACTCATTTGTAGCGCCTCCTAAAAAATAGTATCTAATGAACCCTTACGAGCACATTATAGCACAATTCAGAGTTGACAGAGTATTTTTTTGTATTTTGTATACAATTTGTTTTTCTACATCGAAAAAGCTAGGCACAGCCTAGCTTTTCATTGTATTTGTAAATTGTTCGTAGACCTTGTCAAAAGGAATGCCAGCAATAATTTTTCCCTCATATTGCTTGGGCAGGGCCTTGATGACGCCGGCTAAATGACTCGAGGTGATGCCGCACTGGATGCTCAAAAACGCTTCCATAAAGGCCGCCAAGTGGTCGCAGCCCTTGAGCATGGCTCCGTCAATGGGTTCATAGCGGTCTTGGTTGTAGGCCTCGGGAATGTCCCCCGTAAGGAGCACCACACGCCCCTCTTTGCGGATCCGGTTCTGGAATTCATGCATGGTGAAGTTCATGATGTCGCCATGCCAGCTGTCAGGCAGGAGGGGCAGGAGGATTTCCTTCATCTGCCGGTTCTCGATTTCCTTGATCAGGTCATCAAGGCCTTCGATGGACCGTTTGATGGGCGAAATGATATCCCGCGTAAGGACTTCGGGCAGGTCATGCCAAAGTCCACCCAAAAAGTCATTGACGACACGGCTGCGGCAGGCCCCCAGCTTGCGGGCACAGAAATAACCCATGATGGCCACCACCAACACATGCCCCATGACGGAAGTCTCAGGTACGCGGGGCGACTGGCTCCAGCGCTTTTGGAACCGCAGTTTTCCAATGAGGTCGACGAATTTGCGGGTCTTTCCTTCCATGGCAATCTTCTGGACGCCGGCAAGGTTATAATGCTCTTCCAGTTCATCCCGAATGGTGCTTTTGATCTCTTCAACGCCAAAGATGCCTTCATTCATATGGTAGATGATGCGGAACTCCCATTCCGTGGCAAGATAGTGGGCAGCGCGGAGGATCTGCTTTTCAAGGCTATGATCCTTTTCATCATAATAATGGCGCATTTTTTTCATGAAGTGACTGCCTTTTAAGGAAGGAATGCGCTGCTCCAGTTCCCGGTAGACCCACTTATTGAGAAGAGGGCCCTTTTCACGCATGAGTTCATGGTAGATGGGCGGCTTGATGTCCGTCAGGACGACGCGGTGCAAAAATTCAAAGATGCCGCCTTCAACAAGGACTTCCCAATCAAGACGCGCTCCATGATCTTGTTCTTCACAGCGGGCAAGAACGTACATGATCATCATTTTATGGGCCTGCTTATCCAGTTCCGTAAAGCCCTGGGGCCGGATATGATCGTTCCAGCGCTGAATATGGGCAGCTTCAAAGATAAATTCAATAAGATCCCGGGGAAGTCCCAAGGTTTCAAGTGCGGTCATGGCAGCTCCTTTCCCCTGCTTTCCGGCAGGTGCCCTTCTTTATGGAATCATTCTTTTGATGCTCTTATTATACCCTTTTCTCATGGTCTCTGGGGGCATTTTTCGGGGCTCCATCGACTGTTTCACAAAAAATTCGTGCTTTTTTCCCTCTTTTTCAAAAATCACGGCCTTTTTCCGCAAAAATCTTTGTACAAATCCCGCCTATGCTATATAATGGTAAGACATCCTTAAAAATTTGCATGACCGCTGATTTTTAGCCAAATCAGCGCTTTTCTTGCGAAAATCCACTGATAGAGAAAGGTTGTGACACAACAAAGATGAAAGAGATGATCCGACTGGTAGGCATTACCAAGGAATTTGAACAAAATACCATCATCCCTACCTTGGACCTTACCATTGGCGACGGAGAATTTGTCACCCTCCTCGGCCCTTCGGGCTGCGGCAAGACGACCATCCTCCGCATGATTGCCGGCCTTGAGCATCCGACGACTGGTCATATTTATTTGGATGACGAGGACGTGACCTCCCTTGCGCCCTATAAAAGGAATGTCAACATGGTGTTCCAGCACTATGCCCTCTTCCCGCATATGACGGTTGAAGACAATATTCGCTTTGGCCTCATGATGAAAAAGGTGCCCAAGGAGGAACAGGATAAGCGCATCGATCAAGTGCTCTACCTCACGCAGCTGGAAAACCTCCGCTACCGCAAACCGCAGCAGATGAGCGGCGGCCAGCAGCAGCGCGTAGCCATTGCCAGAGCCGTCGTCAATAACCCTAAGGTGTTGCTTCTTGACGAACCGCTGGGTGCCCTTGACTATAAACTGCGCAAAAAGATGCAGCTTGAACTGAAGAATCTCCAGCGCGGGCTTGGCATCACTTTCATCTATGTTACGCACGATCAGGAAGAAGCCCTCACCATGAGTGATCAGGTCATCATCGTAAAGGACGGCCGCATTGAGCAGGACGACCCGCCTGCGGCCATCTACCAATATCCCAAGAGCCAGTTTGCCGCAGGCTTTATTGGTGAAAACAACTTCTTTGACATTGAAGGCGATGAGGACCACGTCCTTGCCGTAAGGCCCCAGTTCATCGAGGTCTCCAAGGAAAGCGAGGACCTTGAAGGAACGCCCAAGGAACCTTTCTATTATGGATCCGTTGTGGAACTGCTGTTTACGGGGACTTTTGATAAGGTCTTTATCCGGCTGGACAACACCAACCAAATGGTGACAGCCTACCAATATTATGATGACAAGAAACGGTGGAAGGCGGACGACCGCGTTGGCATCAGATGGAACGCCGAAGAAGCCGTGAAGGTGATAAAATGAAGCGGGGAAAGCTCCTTGTCGTCCCGGCCATGGGATGGCTGACCCTCTTTTTTGCCCTGCCCCTCCTTATCGTCGTGGTCGTGTCCTTTGCGTCCCGTACCGCCTACGGGCAAGTCGTCTTTAACTGGACGCTCGCAAACTACACTCGCTTTTTCGAGCCTCTGTACCTGACGATTTTTGCATCGACCCTCGTCACGGCCTTCGTGACAACGCTCCTTACTTTTGCCATGGGCTACCCCGTAGCCTACACCATTGCTATGATCCTGCCCAAAAAGTGGCAGCAGGCGGGCATCATCCTCGTCATGATTCCTTTTTGGATCAACTTCCTGATCCGCTCCTTTGCGTGGGTCATCATCCTGCGTTCCCAAGGACTTGTCAATACGTTCCTCCTCTACATGGGATTCATTGAAAAGCCGCTCAACCTGCTCTATAATGACGCAGCCGTCCTTCTGGGCATGGTCTACGCCTTGCTTCCTTTTATGGTGCTTCCCATCTATGTTTCCCTGGAACAGATGGATAAAAGGCTCCTGGAAGCAGCCAGCGATCTTGGTGCCCCGCCCAGCGTGGCCTTCCGCAAGGTGACCCTGCCCCTTACCATGCCCGGTGTAGCCGCAGGTTCCATCCTCGTCTTCATTTCTTCGTTGGGGATGTTCGTCGTTCCGGATATCATGGGCGGCGCCAAAAGCGCGCTCATGGGCAACATCATCCAGAACCAGTTCCTTGCTGCACGCGATTGGCCCTTTGGCAGTGCCCTTTCAATCATCCTGGCATTTTTGGCCCTGTTGATGATCCTTTTGTACTACAAGGCCCTTCAGGCCCAGAAAGGAGGCGCCCAGCATGCAAAAAACCTGGCGTAGTACGCTCCTTGTGGCCTACACCTTGGCCATCCTGGCCTTTTTGTACCTGCCGCTATTTATCCTTACCCTCTATTCCTTCAACGATTCCCGCATCAATGCCGTCTGGGCCGGCTTTACGCTCAAATGGTATGCGTCCCTGCTCAGCAATGACCGCGTCCTTGAGGCCCTGACCAATTCCCTGCTCATCGCTTCCATTACAACGGTCGTGACAACGATCATGGGAACCTTCGCTGCCATTGCCCTCCATCGCTACCAATACCGTTCGAAAACCGTTCTCAACAGTCTGCTCTACCTTCCGATCCTCATCCCGGAAATTGTCATGGGGCTGTCGCTTTTGATCCTTTTTTCCCAGCTCGGTCTTTCCCTTGGGAAACCGACCCTGATTGTGGCGCACATCACGTTCTGCCTGTCCTTTGTCATCATCACCGTCGGAGCCCGTCTGGAAGGAAGCCGGCAGGATATCGAAGAGGCCGCCAGCGACCTTTACGCGACGCCGCTGCAGACCTTCCGCTATGTAACGCTTCCCATGATTGCGCCAGGCATCATCGCCGGGGCCCTCATGGCCTTTACCCTTTCCATCGATGACTTTGTCATCAGCTTCTTTGTGGCGGGCCCTGATTCGACGACCCTGCCCCTTTACATCTATGCCATGGTTAAACGGGGCATTTCCCCGCAGATCAACGCCCTTTCCACCTGTATGATGCTGGTCACGGTTTCCCTTGTGGTCGTAAGCCAGCTTTTGCAGATGAAGAGCCTCCATGATACCCGAAAGGAGTAAGCTATGAAAAAATTCCGCACCCTTTTTACCCTCATCTTGGCCCTTTTCCTCCTTGCTGCTGCCGGCTGCGGCGGCGGAAAGGAAACAAAAAAAGAAGAAGGCCGTGTCCTCAACATTTTTAGCTGGGCTGATAACTTCAATCCTGAAGTCATCAAGGAATTCGAGAAAAAATATGACTGCAAGGTCAACTATGACGTCTTTGCCAATAATGAAGAACTCCTTGCCAAACTGCAGGCCGGCGGCGCCCAATATGATGTTATCCAGCCTTCGGACTACATGGTCACGACCATGAAAAAACTGGGCCTTTTGGAAAAACTCGACAAGAGTAAGATGCCCAATACGGAATTCGTCATGGATAAGCTCAAAAAGAATACCTTTGACCCCAATGGTGAATATTCCGTCGTCTACACCTGGGGTATGACAGGCATCATCTACAACAAGAAATACGTCAAAACGGCTCCGACCAGCTGGCAGGATCTGTGGAACCCTGTATACAAGGGACGCGTCATCCTCCTCAACGACAGCCGTGAAGTCATTGGCATGGCCCTCAAGAAACATGGTTTTTCCAACAACGCAACGGATCCGGGCCAGATTGACATTGCCTTCAAGGACCTCAAGACCCTGGCGCCGAACGTCCTTGCTTACGATACGGATTCCATCAAGCAGAAATTCATTGCTGAAGAAGCGTGGATCGGGATGATGTGGTCCGGCGATGCCCACTTTGTCCATAATGACAATCCCGATGTCGGCTTTGTCATTCCTAAGGAAGGAACCACCGTTTGGGCCGATACACTGGCCATTCCCAAAGGCGCCAAGCACAAAGAGCTGGCAGAAGCCTTCATCAACTTCCTCTACGATCCGGAAGTCAGCGTCAAAAACTATGAATACATTGGCTACAATGACCCGAACACGAAGGCCACTTCCCTTCATAAAAAAGACTTCATCAACGATCCCATGTTGAAGATGGCTGTTGACGAAATCGATAAGGGCGAATGGCTCACCGATATCGGCGATGCGATTACCCTTTATGACAAGGATTGGACGGAACTGAAGACCATCAAATAAATAAACGGTTCTTTGTCAAATTTTGGGGTGCTAAAGTGTCTATGCACTCCTGGAGAGGACATGCACTGAATACAGTGCGTGTCCTTTTTCGTTGCGTGTGTTAATGTACAAGATCCTATTACGAAAGCGCTCAAAATTGCGCAGACCAAATACGCGGCCTTTTGTTCCACATCAAAATCCTTCCCCCGCTTGATGGCTTCGTGAAGGAATGTATGATAGAGAGAATTTAAGAGCACGGGTGTAATTTCTTCAACTTCTTCCGTATA